>Ga0182736_1000078_pt1 | contig 195670 bp, 189 predicted proteins | sample eDN5th30CKraftBY_FD_128882 | JGI IMG/M metagenome (GOLD analysis project Ga0182736, IMG submission 128882) | Enriched backyard soil microbial communities from Emeryville, California, USA - eDNA 5th pass 30_C Kraft BY (version 2) (version 2) | ecosystem: Environmental > Terrestrial > Soil >... | reverse complement strand
GTAGTAGAAAAGCTCGTTGCCCACTTCCACGTCGAACTTCGGGAAGTACTCGCTCATGGGCGAGGCCAGCGTGCTCATGGTCAGGTGGTAGTTGTGCATCTGGCCGGCGTGCGGGATCACGGGAATCGAATGCGCCTCGCACAGCGCATTGATCTTGTGGGCCGCGGTGATGCCGCCGACGCGGTTGGTGTCGTACTGCACGACCGACACCGCCTTCTTGTCCAGCAACTGGCGGAAACCGTGCAGCGTGAATTCATGCTCGCCGCCCGAGATGGGAATGGCGCTCAACCGCGACAGTTCGGCATAGCCGTCCACGTCGTCGGCGATGACGGGTTCCTCCAGCCAGCGCGGCTCGAACTTCTCCAGCTTGGGCAGCATGCGGCGCGCGTAGTCCAGGTCCCAGCCCATGTAGCACTCCAGCATCAGGTCGGACTCGTAGCCGATGACCTCGCGCACGGCCTGCACCGACTTCAGGTTCTCGGCCACGCCGCGCGTGCCGTGGTTGGGGCCGTAGCCGAAGCGCATCTTGAACGCGGTGAAGCCCTGGTCCAGGAAGGTCTGCGCCTCTTCCTGCATGGCCTTCAGGTCGCCCCGGTACAGCTTGGAGTAGTAGCAGGGGATGCGTTCCTTGGTGCGGCCGCCCAGCAGCTTGAACACCGGCTTGTTCACCGACTTGCCCAGGATGTCCCAGATGGCCAGGTCCACCGCCGAGATCGCCGCCATGGCCACGCCCTTGCGCCCCCAGGCCAGCGTGGAGCGGTACATGCGCTGCCACAGGTATTCGTAGTCCCAGGGGTCCTGGCCGACGACCAGCGGGGCCAGGTACTGGTCGATGATGGCCTTGGCGATGTGGGGCGCCAGCGCGACGTTGCCCAGGCCGACGATGCCGTCGTCGGTCTCGATCTCGACCACGGTCCAGCCGTGGAAGCGGAAGGTCTGCATGGAGTCGCCGCGGTCGTACAGGGCGTCCATGGCGTTGGAGCAGAAGTTGGCCTGGGGCGGGACGGTCTTGCCCTTCCATTCGAAGACGCGGGCGCGGACGGATTGGATTTTCATGATGGTTCGCAAAAAAGAAAGTTATCGGTTGGCGGCCTGTCGCTGGGCCAGGCCCATGCGGCAGGCGATGGCGTAGGCGTTGGCGATGGCGTTGTCGTCGGCGCGGCCCTGGCCGGCGATGTCGTAGGCCGTGCCGTGGGCGGGCGTGGTGATGGGAATGGGCAGTCCGCCCTGGACCGTCACGCCCTTCGAGAATCCCAGGAGCTTGATGGCGATCTGGCCCTGGTCGTGATACATGGTGACGACGGCATCGACCTGCCCGTCGCGGGCCTTCAGGAAGATGGTGTCGGCCGGGTAGGGGCCTTCGATCGGCAGGCCCTCGGCCACCAGCTCGCGCACGGCGGGCGCGATGATCTCGACCTCTTCCCGCCCGCAGGTGCCGCCGTCCCCGCCGTGCGGGTTGAGCGCCGCCACCGCGACACGCGGGGCTTCGATGCCGTTGGCCAGCAGCGAACGGTGGATCAGGCGCGTGGCGTCCTTGATGCGGTCCTTGTCGATGTAGCGCGGCACGTCCTTGATGGGGATGTGCGACGAGATGCGCGAGGTCCACAGCGCATCCATGGTGTTGAATTCGCAGAAATAGGTCGTCACGCCCAGGTACTCGGCGAAGTGGTGCAGCTCGTCCTCGTGCCGCAGGCCGCCCAGCTTCATCGCGTGCTTGTTCAGCGGCGCGAAGCAGATGGCGTCGATCTCGCCGTCCATGGCCGCGGTCATGCAGCGGTCCAGCACTTGCAGCACCGACTTGCCGCCCGCCGCCCGCGCCGTGCCCACGATCACGTCCACCGGGTCCACGGTGTCCATGGGCAGGAAGGCGGGCACGCCGCTGTCGGGACGGGCGCGGACCTGCGCGAAATCTTCCACGGGGCGGGTCTCGACCTGCACGTCGGCCACGCGCTGGCCCTGTTGCCAGAGCCAGGGGTCGCCCACCAGCACGATGTTGGCCTGGCGCGGGACGTCCGGCCGCGCCAGCAGCCGGGCGACGAGTTCGGGACCGATGCCCGCCGGGTCGCCCAGGGTAAGCGCGACGACGGGACGAAGAGGGGTAGTCATGGAGTGTCAGCCATCAAGAGGGTGAAGGGGCTCAGATCCGGACGATCCGGGAGACGTCGGGTTCGCGCTGCGTGGCGATGAAGCGCGTAAAGCGCAGCGATGGCAGGTCCAGCACGCCGACGCGATCGTCGTCCTGCGAGATGTAGGCCAGCGGCCGGGTGGGGTCGAGCGACAGCGCGATGGCGCGTGCGTCCATCTTCACGTAGCCCGTTTCCCGCAACGTGACGGGGTCGACCACCGAGACGCTGCGGTCGCCGTAGTTCGTCACCAGGAGGCGGTTGCCGGCGCGGTAGATGCGGGTCGCGTCCTCGCGCGAGGGCACGGTCAGGCGCACCTCCATGGTTTCGGTGTCGATGGCCGACAACGTGTTGCTCCAGCGGTTGCTGACGAACAGCGTGCGTTCGTCCTCGCTCAGGCAGCAGCCCTCGGGCTTGAGGCCGGGGTGGCAGGCCACCGGCTGGGACAGCGGTTCCCAGGGGCGCAGCTTCGTCACCGTGTGGCTGAGCAGGTTCATGCTGAAGGCGGTCTGGCCGTCGCGCGTCAGCACGAACAGATGGCTTTTCACGCCGCCCGAGGGCATGGCGCGCTTGGGCGCGGTGTCGGTGTCGGGCTGGTCCAGCACCAGCAGCATGGCCTTTTCCTCGCTCAGCGCGTAGAGCCGGTCGTGCTGGTCCATCTGCATGCCGTGGATGCGGTTGAACGGGAACAGGTCTATAGACCTTACCAGTTGGGCCGAACGAATATCGATCTGCAGGATCGCGGATCCCCCCGGGCCGACATGGCCGGAGGTCTCGACGCCGTAATGCCCCACGTAGACGTAGCGCTGGGCCGAGTCGATCACGAACTCATGCGGGAAGTCGGGCAGGGGCAGGCTGCGCAGCCGCTCGCCCGATCCGGGGTCGTACCAGCTGATGCAGTGCGAGCATTTTTCAACCAGCAAAAGGATTTCTTGGCTCATGGCGGGATCTCAGGAATGACCGTGCGTGTTCAAGCGGATGCGGTACAGCGACGTCGATGCGCAGATATAGAGTTCATCGCGCGCGGCGCCGCCGAAAGTCAGGTTGCCGACCTTCTCGGGAACGGGGATGCGGGCCAGGCGGGCGCCGTCGGGGTGGTAGACCTGGACGCTGTCCTCGCTGCTGGTATAGACCCAGCCGCGTTCGTCCACCCGTATGCCGTCGGCCAGCCCGGGCTCGACCACGGCGAACACGCGGGGGCGGGCCAGCGTGCGTCCGCCGGTCACGTCGAAGGCCAGGATGTGGTGGTTGCCGCCGCCGTCCTGGCGCAATGCGGCCGAGGTGTCGGTCACGTACAGCACGCTTTCGTCGGGCGAGAACGCCAGGCCGTTGGGTTCCTCGGGGAAGTCGCTGGCGATGTCCAGCGCGCCGGTGGCCGGGTCGTAGCGGAACACGTAGTTGGCGCGCAGCTCGGAGGGCGCCTGGTGGCCTTCGCGGTCGGACAGGATGCCGTAGGGGGGATCGGTGAACCAGATGCTGCCGTCGCGCTTCTCGACCAGGTCGTTGGGCGAGTTCAGGCGGCGGCCCTGGTAGCGGTCGACCAGCACCTCGGGCGCGCCGGGCCGGCCGCCGCCATCGAAGCGGGTGCGCAGGATGGCGCGCATGCCGTGCGAGCAATGCAGCAGCGAGCCGTCCGCGCAAGCCGCGTGGCCGTTGGTGAACTCGACCCGGTCGCGCCAGACCCGTCCGCCTTCGCGTTCATCCCAGGCCAGGATGCGGTCGCTGGGGATGTCGCTCCACAGCAGCATGCGCCGCGCGGCCAGCCAGACGGGGCCTTCGCTCCAGGTGGCGCCGGTGTACAGGCGTTCGAGCCGGCTGTCCGGCCCGAACAGGCTGTCGGCCCGCGCGTCGAGGACGGTGGGGGTGTTCATGAGTGATCGATTTCCTGTAGCGTGGTGCGATGGACCTGGTCCAGGTGGCGCTGCATGGCGGTCACGGCGGTTTCCGGATCGCCGCTCTTGAGCGCGGCGACGATGGCCCGGTGGTCGGTCACGCTGTGCGCGATGGCGCCCGGCCGCTGCAAGGCGCGGCGCCGGTGCTCCAGCGCGTAGCCGTAGAAATCGAACACCACGTCGGCCAGCAGGCCGTTGCCACAGGCGCGGTACAGCACTTCGTGGAATTCCTGGTCCGAGATCTGGAAGCGGACGGGGTCGTCCATCATGGTTTCCTGGTCGGCCACCAGGCGGTCCAGCCGGTTCAACTGCGCGGGCGTGATGCGGCGGGTCGCCAGCCGGATCACCTGGATCTCCACGGCGGCGCGCGCCTCGGCCACTTCCTCCAGCGACCGGTCGCCCAGGTCGCGCAGCGTGCTGACCGAGTCTTGCACCGCCACCGTGCCCGGCCCCAGCACGCGGGTGCGCGCCCCCTGGCTGACCTCCAGCATGCGCCATGCCTGGAGCATGCCGATGGCGGCCCGGACCGTCTCGCGGGACACACCCAGCGTGGTCGCCAGCTCGCGTTCGGACGGCAGTTCGTCGCCCGGCCGCAGCAGGCCCGAATGGATCATGTAGGCCAGCTTGTCGCTGATCTGGTCGCGGATGGTCCGGCGCGTGATGTTGGGGGTATCGCCGGGGATACGGGAAATAAGCTGCATGCGGGTGATCCCTGTCACTTTGGCCACTGGTTCGGTAAGCATACCTGTCTCCTCAGGCCATTCGCGTGGGCAGCGGGCATTCGTCCGCGTGGCGGGCCATGGCGCGCACCAGGTCCAGCGTCAGTTCCGCCCGCACCGCGGCCCAGGCGGGATCGTCCCAGCGGTTTACGGATTCGTCCGGGTCGTCATGCAGATCGTAAAGCTCCCCCCATTCCTCGAAGGCGTGGACCGACAGCCGCCAGCGTCCGGTGACCAGCGTGCGCACCTTGGGCAGGCCGCTGCCGGGCATGGGGCGGTGGCCTTCTTCCTCGACCAGGACCGAGGCGCGCGGCGCGGCCGGTATCGAAGCCGGGGCGAGGTCCCGCCCCTGCGTGCCATGCGGCGCGGCCAGGCCCGCGCGCGCCAGGATGGTCGGACCGATGTCGATGGCGCTGGCGAGGTCGGCGCGCCGGGCGCCGGCGCCGGCCTGGGGGTCGGCCCAGATCAGCGGCATGCGGATCACGCTGCGGTAATGGAGCGGACCCTTGAACAGCAGGCCGTGGTCGCCCATGAAGTCGCCGTGGTCGCTCAGGAACAGCACCACGGTGTCGCGCGCCAGGTCCAGGGCATCCAGCTTCGCGAGGATGGCGCCGACCATGTCGTCGATGCAGGTGATGGCGCCGTAGTTCAGCGCGATGGCCGCGCGGGCCTCGTCCTGCGTGACCGCGATGACCCGGCTGCCGGCCGTGCGCCGGCGCCCGGCGGCGAGTTCCTCGTGCAGCGCGCGCTTGAGCGGCGTGTCCGCCGGCGTGGCCGGCCCGCAGGTCGCGGGCAGCACGATGTCCTCGGGACGGTACATGTCCCAGTAGCGGCCGGGCGGCGTGAACGGGTGGTGCGGGTCGGGGAAGGAGCAGGCCAGCAGGAAGGGCTGGCCGCCCCGTGCCGCATGATCTTCCAGCCAATCGATGGCGCGATCCCGGACGAAGGCGCTGGGATAAAGGTCCTCGGGCAGCGCGGTCCGCCAAGCCTGCGGCGCCATTGTCTCGCCGCCGGGCAAGGCGTGGTCGGGACCGCGCAGCGTATCGGCTTCGGGGCAGCGGTCCAGCAGCCAGCGGTCGTACGCGCCGCCCACTTCGTCGCCGTGTTCCAGGCACAGCTCGGCATGGTCGAAACCGTAGTAAGGCAGGCGCACCGCATGGTCCGGATCCCGCCAGCGCACCACTGACTCCTGTTCGTAGGCCGGGCTGTCGCGGTCGTCCCGCCGCGCCTGCGGCCGGTCGGCGGCTTCGCCCTGGCGCCAGGACGGCTGGACGTCCGTCATGTTCTGCAGATGGCTCTTGCCGATCAGCGCCGTGCGCCAGCCCGCCTCGCGCAGCGCGTCGGCGAAGGTGCGGCTGTCCAGCGGCAGCGGCACGCCGTTCATGCGCGCCCCGGCCGCGCCGGGCATGCGTCCGGTCATGATGGCGGAGCGGTTGGGCATGCAGGCCGGCGAAGCCACGTAGCACTGCTCGAACACCGTGCCGCGCGCGGCGATGCCGTCGATGTGCGGCGTGCGCACCTGCGTGTTGCCGTAGCAGCCGAGGTGGTCCGCGCGCTGCTGGTCGGTCACGAAGATCAGGAAGTTGGGGCGCCGGATGGACATCTCAATTGGCTTCGAGCTTGATGGTGTCGGCCAGTTGGCGGTAGCGGCGGATGTCTTCTTCCGTCATGGCCGCCAGGGTGGCGGGCGAACCGGCCTCGGCCACCATGCCCTGCGCGGCGATGCGGTCCTTCACCGACGGATCGGCCAGCACGCGGCGCAATTCCCGGTTCAGGCGCTCGACCACGGCCGCGGGCAGGCCGGCCGGGCCGTACAGCCCGAACCACGTGCGCGTCGCGAAACCCGGGATGGTCTCGGCCACCGTGGGCGTGCCGGGCAGCATCTTCGAGCGCGCGGCCTGCGGCACCGCCACGGCCACCAGCTTGCCGCCCTGGATATGCGGCAGGGCGGGCGAAAGCCCGACCAGCATGACGTCGATCTGGCCGCCGAGCAGATCCTGCATCGCGGCCGGACCGCCCTTGTAGGGCACGTGCGAGAGCGGGATGCCGGCGGCCTGCATCAGTTGCTCCATGAACAGGTGGTTGGGTGAACCCACGCCGGCCGACCCATACGTGGCCTTGCCCTGCTTGCCGCGCGCGTAGGCCACGAATTCGGCGAAGGTCTTGATCTTCAGGGCGGGGTTGGCCGCCAGCACGAACTCGTTGAAGCCCAGCAGCGAAACCGGCGTGAAGTCCTGCAAGGGACGGTAGGGAAGCTGCTTGTAGACGATGGTGTTGATCGCCATGTTGCCGTCATGCGCGATCGCCAGCGTGTAGCCGTTCGGCTCCGCCTTGGCCAGCGTCTCCATGGCGATCAGGCCGCCCGCGCCAGGCTTGTTCTCGACCACGACCTTCTGCCCCAGTCCGCTGGACAGGGGCTCGGCCAGGATGCGCGCGAAGGCGTCGGGCGCGCTGCCGGGCACCGACGGCACCAGCACCTTGATGGGCTGGCGAGGATAGTCCTGGGCGGCGGCGGCGCCGGCCGCGCCCAGCAGCAGGCCGGCGGTCAGCGCGGCCAGCGACCGGCGGCGCGGGATAGGGGAGAGGCGGGGGCTCATGGGAGGGGTGGTCCTTGCGGGTGAGTGTCGGTGACTGGTCTGCTGGTACGGATAGTAGACCAGTTGAAACGCGCTCACTATCTAGGGTTAACCCGGAATCGATGGGACCATGCAACGGTCAGTGGCGGGGCTGGCGCTTGTCCAACTGGTCGTATACCGCCGATGCCACCCGCGCCAGTTCATCCTTGGAAACGCCGGCCGACAGGGCATAGCCGAACGGGCCGTCTATCCAATAGAACACGTTGATGCCGCCTTCGCGGGCGAAGCGGAACGCGGTGTCCGGGTTGCCGTCGCGCTCGGTGCTGACATAGAGGGTCAGCCGCTGGCCGCCGGCGTCCTGGTACATGAACTGGGCCACCGGCCCCTCGCTGCCCGGCAGCAGGCGGCCGCCGACCAGTTCGTAGCCCAGGCCGCCCAGCTTGGGCGCCCGCACGTCCTGGCCCAGCCGCCGCGACAGCCAGGTGACGAGCTGGGTCTCCTGGTCCGCGCCGATCTCGACCGGACGGCGGACATCCGGACTGTAGACCGCATGGGCCATGGCGGCCTGCCTGGGCAGCATGGACAGGGCGCCGGCAACGGCCGGGGCCTGATAGCGGCCATGTCCCCACCAGCCCGCCATGCCCCCCAGCAGGGCCAGCATGACGCCGGCGGCGATGCGCAGGGCGGGGCGGGGCGCGTGGCCGCGCTGCCGGCGGGGGGGGGCAGCCACGGCTTCCAGCGTGGGCGGAACCGGTTCGGCCAGCACCGGCTCGAACAGCCGCTGGAGCGCGCGCTTCTGCTCCTGCCACGCCTGCACGCGCAGGGCCCCTTCCGGATGGCCGGCAAGATGGGCCTCCACGTCGGCCCGCCGCGCGGGCGGCAATTCGCCGTCGACGTAGGCGTGCAGATCGGCTTCGGTGATGGGCATGGGTTTCACTTGATTATCCGCAGGGTTCCGGCCGAAGGCGGCTGGCCGTCCAGGATCAGGCGCAGGCGCTCGCGGCCCCGGGACAGCCGGGACATGACCGTGCCCAGCGGGATGCCCAGGGTGTCCGCCACCTCCGTGTAGCGCATGCCTTCCAGCGCGACCAGCAGCAGGACCGCGCGCTGTTCTTCCGGCAGTTGCGCGAGCGCGCTGTCCAGGTCCTCGAGTTCGATGTGGTCCGTCTGCGTGGGCCGCGAGGGCGGGTCGTCCAGGGTTTCGTTCCACGGCACCGTATGCAACCGTTGTCCTCGCAACTGGTCGACGCGCAGGTTGTGCATGATGGACAGCAGCCACGCACCCAGGTCCCGCCCGGCGTGCCACGTGTGCAGGCGCGCCCAGGCGCGTTCCAGGGTGTCCTGCACCAGGTCGTCGGCGGCCGCCCGGTCGCCGGCCAGCGCGCGGGCATAGCGGCGCAGGCGCGGCAGCAGGGCGGTGACCGCGCGGCTGTCCATCGGGCCGGTCAGGGCTGGGCGGCGTGCCAGACGTTGCTGAAGCCGTCGCCGGTCTTGTCGCCCGGCTTCTGGTCCTTGGACCAGAAGTACAGGGGCTTGCCCTTGTACGCCCACTGGGCCTTGCCGTCGTCGCGGGCGATGACCGTGTAGTCGCCCTCGGCCTTGTCCGAGGCCGCGGCCATCAGCGGCGGCCAGTTGGACGCGCAGGGGCCGTTGCAGACGCTTTTGCCGCTGCCCGCGACGTCCCTGTCGAAGACGTAGAGCGTCATGCCGTTGCTGCCCGTCAGCACGCCGTCCTTCGCCTGGGCGGGGGCCGCCTGCAGGGCCGGCGATGCGAACAGGGCGGCCGTCGCCAGCAGCAGGGCGGGCAGAAGCGGTGTTTTCCTGGCTACCATGGGTTGCTCCTTGGTGGTTGATGAAAGGGTGGTGAACGGTATACGGGGGCGGCCCGCCCACTATTCCCTTCGGCGGAAAACAAATCTGCCCTGATTGTCCTCCTATTGCAGGCTCACGTTCGCCGATTGCACCGTGCCCTGCCAGCGCCGGCCCTCGGTGTCCATGAAGGCCGCCATGTCCTCGGGCGTGCCGGGGCTGGGCGCCACGCCCAGTTCCTGCATCCGCCGCCTGGTGGCGGCTTCGTTCAGGATCGCGTTGATCTGCTCGTTCAGGGCGGCGACCACGCGCGGCGGCGTCCCCGCCGGCGCCAGCATGCCGTACCAGGCCGGCGCGTCGAAGGCGGGCAGGCCGGCTTCGGCGAACGTGGGGACGTCGGGCAGGTCGGCCAGGCGCGACTTGCCCGTGACCGCCAGCGCGCGGACCTTGCCGCCCTTGATCTGCGGCAGCGCCGAGGGCGCGGTGTCGAACATCATCTGCAGGCGCCCGCCTATCAGGTCGGTCATGGCCGGGCTGCTGCCCTTGTACGGCACGTGCTGCATGTCGCCGTGGATCAGGGACTTGAACAGCTCGCCGGACAGATGCACGGAGGTTCCCGCCCCGCCCGATCCGAAGTTGACGGTGCCGGGCTTGCCGCGGATCAGGTCGATGGCTTCCTTCAGTGTGCGCGCCGGGAATTGGTCCGCCACGATCATCACGGTGGGCGACGTGGCGATCATGCCGACCGGCACGAAACTCTTCTTCACTTCATAGCCCAGGTCTTTGTACAGGTAGGGGTTGATGGACAGCGTGACCTGGCCGAACAGGAGCGTATAGCCGTCGGCCGCGGCGCGCGCGGCAAGCTGGTTGCCGATGTTGGTGCCGGCGCCGGGCTTGTTCTCGATCACGAAGGTGCCGCCGGTGCGTTCCGACAGGCGCGAGGCGATGTAGCGGGCGATGTTGTCGCTGCCTCCGCCCGGCGCGAAGGGCACGATGACCGTGACGGGCTTGTCGGGATAGGCGGCCAGGGCCGGTGCGGTGGCGGCGGCGAGTGCCGCGGTCAGGGCCGCGGTGAAAAGCGATGCGATCTTCATGATGTCTCCGGTGTGTTCTTGGAATCGGGCAGGGGAGCGGGGCGGCCGGGGCCGCCCCGGGGGGATCAAGGTTCGAGCCGCGCCGCGACGGCTTCGCCGAAGGCGCGGCATCCCAGCGTGCCGCCCAGGTCGGCCGTGCGGGTGGCGGGATCGGCCAGCACGGCGTCCACGGCCTGCTCGATGGCCGTGCCGGCCCGCGCGCAGGTCCCGAGGCCGCGATGCTCGCCCAGCCAGTTCAGCAGCATGGCGACGGACAGGATCATCGACGTCGGATTGGCCTTGTCCAGGCCCTGGATGTCGGGCGCCGAACCGTGCTGGGCCTGGGCGCAGCAGAGCGTGTCGCCGGCCATGACGGATCCGGCCAGTCCCAGGCTGCCGGACAGCTCGCTGGCGAGGTCGGACAGGATGTCGCCATAGAAATTGGTGGCGACGATGACGTCGAAGCGCGCGGGGTCGCGCACCAGGTAGGCGGTCGAGGCATCGACCAGCAGGTCGTCCAGCACGACGTCGGGGAAGTCCGCCGCGACCTTGCGCACCTCGCGCAGGAACAGGCCGTCGGTCATGTGGAAACTGTTGGCCTTGTGGATGGCGGTGACGCGCTTGCGGCGTTTGCGCGCCAGTTCGAAGGCGCGGCGGGCGATGCGTTCGCTGCAATGGGCGGTGATCTTGCGCACCGAGATCGCCATGTCGGGCGAGGGCATCATCTCGCCCCAGCCCTGGTGCATGTTGCGGTCGGGATAGAAGCCCTCGGTGGCTTCGCGCATGATGACCAGGTCCATGCCATGCGCGCCGCGGCCCAGGAACGGGCGCGAGCGGGCGGGGCGCACATTGGCGTAGAGGTCGAGATCGCAGCGGAAGGCGGCCGAGATGTTGCGGCCGCCTTTCTCGGGCGCGGGGTAGTCGGCATGGGACTGGGTGCCCAGGATGATGCCGTCGTAGCCGCGCGCCTGGCCGAGCACCGACTCGCGCAGCGTGGTGCCATGTTTTTCGAGGCTGGCGAAGCCGACGTCTTCGTGGTCGAAGGCGAGGTCCAGGCCATAGGCGCGGTCGGCCCGCCGGAGGACGCCGACGGCGGCGGCGACGATCTCGGGGCCGATGCCGTCGCCGGGAAGTACGAGGAAACGCATGATGGGTTGGCCTTGTTCGGGTGGGTTAGTGGTGCTCGGCGGACACGGGTCGGGTTTCGCCCGAGCCGACCAGGGTGCGGGTGGCGTCCGGCGTTGCGTAGATCCACAGGATGCGCATGGGCTGGGTGGCCGAGAGGTTGCGGAAGCGGTGCGGCACGCCGGGCGGGATGAAGGTCGCGTCCAGCGGCTTGAGCCGGTGTTCCTCGCCGTCGATGTCCAGCATCGCGTCGCCCTCGATCAGCACCACGCTTTCCTGGCAGTTGTGGCTGTGGAAGGGGATCTGCGCGCCGGGGCCGAAGCTGGTGTAGCCGGTGATGAAGCTGTCCGAGCCGACGCCGCGGCCGACCAGCGGGGTCGTGGCGGCGCCGCCGCCACGGTCGTAGGTGGGCAGGGTATCGAGCTTGAGCAGCGCCGCGCCGGAGGGAGTCTTGATGGTCATGGTCGGTATCGTCCTGGTGAGGTTCAGGTGGCCGGGCCCACCCAGTAGGTCTTGATGTTGGTGAATTCGCGGATGCCGGCCGCGCCCAGTTCACGGCCATAGCCCGATTGCTTGATGCCGCCGAAAGGCAGCCGCGCATCCGAGGCGACGATGCCGTTGACGAACACCGCGCCGGCCTCGATGCCGCGGGCCAGTTCGCGGGCGTGCCCGAGGTCGGCTGTCCACAACGACGCGCCCAGGCCGAACTCGGTCGCGTTGGCCAGCGCGATGGCCGCCTCGGTATCGCGCACCCGCATGACGGCGGCGGCGGGACCGAAGGTTTCCTCGCGGCCGGCGGCCATGGCGGGGGTGACGTGGTCCAGGACGGTGGCCGGGTAGAAGAAGCCGGCGCCGTCGGGCATCTGGCCTCCCAGTTTCAGTTCGGCTCCCTGGCCGAGCGAGCGCTCGACCTGGTCGTGCAGCGCCGTGCGCAGGTTGGCGCGCGCCATCGGGCCCAGTCCGGTGCCGGCCCGCAGCGGATCGCCCATGACGAGCGCGCCGGCATGCGCGCACAGCCGCGCCGAGAAATCGTCGGCCACGCGGTCGTCGACGATGAAGCGCTTGGCGGAAATGCAGCTCTGGCCCGTGTTCGAGAAGCGCGCCTTGGCCGCGGCGGCGGCGGCGCGTTCGACGTCGGCATCGGCCAGCACGATGAAGGGATCCGAGCCGCCCAGCTCCAATACCTGTTTTTTCATGGCGCGCCCGGCCTGCGCGGCCACCAGCTTGCCGACGGCGGTCGATCCGGTCAGCGTGACGGCGGCGATGCGCGGGTCGTCGATCAGCGCGGCCACGCGTTCCGGTTCGACGAACACGTTGCCGACCAGGCCGGGGACATCGATGGCGTCGCGGAACAGTTCCGCGAGGGCCAGCGCGCATTGCGGCACGTTGCCCGCGTGCTTGAGCACCGCGCCGTTGCCGGCGCACAGCGTGGGCGCGGCGAAGCGCACGAACTGCCAGAACGGATAGTTCCACGGCATGATCGCCAGCACGACGCCCAGCGGGTCGTAGGTGACCGCGCTGTAGCTGCCGCTGGCGGGCACGGGTTCGTCGGCCAGCAGGCGCGCGGCATGCCCGGCGTAGTAGTCGCAGGTCCACGCGGATTTCTCGATCTCGGCCAACGACTCGGACAGGGGCTTGCCCATCTCCAGCGTGATCAGCCGCGCGTAGGCTTCCTTGCGCTGGCGCAGCAACTCGCCCACGCGGCGCATGCCCGCGCAGCGCGCCGCGATGGGTTGGATGCGCCAGCGCGCCTGGGCCCGGGCCGCGGCATCCAGGACGGCATCGACGCACGCCTGGTCATGCAGCGGATACCGGGCGAAGGTCTCGCCGGTGGCGGGATTGGTGGAAATCAGCATGTCGGGTCCTGTCTAGGAAAGCGAAGAGGCCGGTGCGCCAGGCACCGGGAATGCGTAGAGCCGCGCGGGGTTGTCCACCAGGATGCGTTGCCAGCCGGCTGGGCCGGGCAGCCAGCCGCGCAGGCGATCGAGCGCGGCGCCGGCGTTCTCGGGCCGGAAAGGCTCGATGCGGTCGAGCCCGCCCTGCCGGGCGCCATGGCCGCCGGTATGGGGCCAGTCCGAGGCCCACAGCAGGCGGTCGGGAGCGGCGGCGGCCAGGCGGCGGGTGAACGCCGCCAGTTCGTCCAGGTGCGCGCCGCCGGGCGCGGCGCGATAGGGCGCCGACAGCTTGACGTACAGGGGCATGGCGCGCGCCAGCGCCACCACGGTGTCGGCTGGCCCGGCTTCCGCGGCGCCGGCATGCGCCCGGAAGCCCGCGAAATGATCCAGCACCACGGGGGTCTCCAGCGCCGCCAGCGTCTCGGCCAGGGCCGCCACCAGGGCGATGTCCGCATGCAGTTGCAGGTGCCATCCCAGCGGCGCGATCCGGTCCCGGACGCGAAGCAACCGGCCGGCGGCATCCGGTCCGCCGCCCTGGGCCCGTACCGCCAGGTTCAGGCGCACGCCACGCACGCCTTGCTCATGCAAGGACGCCAGGTCGAGGCACCGGCCGGCCGGCTCGTCCAGCACCGCGACGCCCCGGGCGCGGTCCGGCCCGAGTGCTTGCAGGCCTTCCAGCAGCGCGGCGTGGTCCGAGGCATAGACGCTGGGCTGCACCAGCACCGTGCGCGCCATGCCCAGTCGCGCCAGGAAGGCGCTCAGATCGCCGGCCCCGGCTGTGCCCGGGGTATAGGCGCGATCCGCCGCATAGGGGTGGCGATCCGGCGCGAAGACATGGACATGGCAATCGCAGGCCCCCGGGGGCGGTGGCGCCCCGGGGGCTTCGACCGCCGCCAGCGAGACCCGGCCGGGGCCGGCGTCCACGCGCGTTGCGTCCATTTTTCGCTTCTCCTGATTTGGTATTTCATTTAATCATAGTACCAAAATAAAAGAGGAAACCAGCCTTTAAAAGCTATCGAAAGGTTCTTCTTGATTGTTAAATTCCAATAAAAGCCCGCGATAGGACGGCGTGTATGATTGCCGGAGCCTTTCCTTTCCCACCTCCGTCGTGACCCGACCTCTTACTGATACGCTCGCGGCCGATATCCACCGCTACATTGCCGCCCAGGGCCTGGAAGCCGGCCAGCGCCTGCCCGAGCGCGCGCTGGCCGAACAATTCCGCGTGTCGCGCTCGCCCATCCGCCGCGCGCTGGAGCGCCTGGCGGCCGAACGGGTGGTCGAGGCGCGGCCCGAAGGCGGCTATGTGGTTACCGAAGCGGCGGTGCACCTGCCCAGGGAGCAGGCCGAAGCAGCCTATGTCGCCGCCGGCGAGGACGACGTCTATTTCCGTATCGCGCGCGAGCGCCTGGCCGGCCGCTTGCCGGACCGCTTCACCGAGAGCGAATTCATGCGCCGCTATGGCGTGACGCGTGGAGAACTGGCGGCGATCCTGCGGCGCATGGCGCAGGAAGGATGGGCCGAACGGCTACCCGGCCACGGCTGGGCTTTCCTGCCCACGCTGGCCTCGGCCGAGGCCTATGGGCAGGGCTACCGGTTCAGGCTGATGCTGGAGTCGGGCGGGATACTGGAGCCGAGCTTCAGGCTCGATCGCGAGGCGCTGCGGCAATGCCGGGCGGAGCAGGAAGCGCTGGTCGCGGGCGCGGTCCATACCGCGTCGCCGTCCTATCTGTTCGACGCCAACAGCCGCCTGCACGAAACCATTGCGGCGTGTTCCGGCAATGCCTTCATCCTGGACTCCCTGAAGCGGCTGGATCGCCTGCGCCGGCTCATGGAGTACCAGAAGGCGGTGGACCGCCAGCAGGCCGAACGCCGCTGCCGGGAACACCTGGTGCTGATCGATCTGCTGCTGTCGGGGCAGCGCGAAGCCGCCGCCGACTTCATGCGGGTGCACCTGCGGCAGGCGGCCATCGAGAAGCAGGCGGGGCCGGACGACGTAGGCGCCGCCGGGGACTAGGCCTCCGCCTTCTCCTGCCGCGAAGCGCCACGCCCGCTACTTCGTGTCGGCCTTCACCGCAGCGTGGTCCGCGGCGATGTCTTTCTTCTCGCCCTTGATCACCTGCTTGTCCTGGTAGACCTTCTCCGCGTCGGCCGAGGTCGCGGCCATGCGGCCGTGCCTGTTGTCCGAACGCATCTGGGTCTGGTCGTGGGCCAGCTTGGCCTTCTCGCCCTTGAGTTCGGCGCGGTCCTCCTTGCGCTGCGCCGAGTGGCGCTTCTCGTGCCGGATGTCCTTCTTCAATCCATGAATGTCCTGCTTGTCGTTGGCGACGCGCATGGCGTCGGGCGACTGGGCGGCCATTTCGCCATGCGCCTTGTCGGACCTGAGCCTGGCCTGGTCGGTGGTCAGTTGCGCCTTGTCGCGGGGCAGCGCGCCCTGGTCGGACTTGAGCTGGGCCTGGTCCTCCTGGACGCGCGTGGTCTGGGCCCAGGCTCCCAGGGGGCCGAGCGACATCATGGTGGCGATGGCGAGGGATGTGAGGTGCAGTGCGGTCTTCATCGTGGTGCTCCTTGAGCTTGGGAACGCGGGCTTCGCGGATATCGGCGGGCCCTGGTTGCCAATCTAGGGAGTGCGGGGGTGGCGCGATAGTGCCGATGGTCATCTTTCGCGATGGCGCCGGTCACGAGTTCGCGCGGGAGCTACCGCCTTCTTGCCGCGCGCAGCGCGAGCTCCGTCCGGGTATGGGCGTGCAGCTTTTCCATGATGCGGCTGACGTAGTTCTTCACCGTCCCTTCCGCCAGGAACACCGCCGCGCCGATCTGTTTGTTGGTCATGCCCTGGGCCAGGAGGTCGAGGACGCGATGTTCCTTCTCCGTCAGCGCTTCCTCGGGAAAAGGCGGGGGCGGGCCGGCGGGCCGGGGGGCCGTGTCCGGGGACGGGTCCTCGCGTCCGGACAGCGCGCGCAACTGCGCCAGCACCTTGCGCGCGATGGTCGGGGACAGCCGCGACTCCCCCTGGTGTACCGCCCTGACCGTTTCAAGCACGACATCCTCGGTGGCGTCCTTCAACAGGTAGGCATGGGCGCCGGAGCGGATGGCTTCGAAGACCAGTTCGTCGTCGTCGAACGTGGTCAGGATGACGATGCGCACGTCGGGCAGCCGGGTGGTGATCTCGCGGGTCGCCACGGCGCCGCTGACGCCCGGCATCTGCTGGTCCATGATGACGACCTGGGGCTGGAGCCTCAGGGCCAGGTCGATGGCTTCCTGGCCATTGGCCGCCAGCCCCACGACCTCGATGTCGGGCTCGGCCCCCAGGGTCATCGACAGCGCGCGCCGTATCAGGGGCTGGTCGTCGGCGATCAGCAGCCTCAGCTTGCTGGCGGTGGCGCGATCTTCTGGCGGCATGGTCAGGCCTGCGGGTCGGAGTCGTTCGATTCGTCGGGCGTCGGGTCGGAGCAGGGGCCGGGGGCGCCGGGCGGGGCGGCCAGCCCCAGCACGGCATGCAGGGCGCCGACCACCGGGGATGGCATGTGGGCCGTCAGGTATCTCAACGTCGCGGTGACGGCCAGCGACGCCTGCTCCGGAGGCAATTTAGCACTCCGGGATACCGCCTCCACGAGTTCATCCAGCATGGAATGCCACATCATGCGCCGCGGTCCCGAGACCGGTGGGTTGGGGTCGAGAGCACAGCTTAGCGTCCGTCCGGGCCGCCCTCACAGTGCCGAAAGTCACTTTCGCCCGGCAGGGGGCTCTGCGATACTCCTGGGCATGCGGGCATGGACACTCATCCATGAAAGAGGATTCGCTCTGGCAGCGCCTGAATCCCAGGCACAGCCTGTCGGCCGCCATCGGGTCGGTCGTGTTCGTCGTCGTCGTGATCGCCGCCGTGCTGGGCGCGGCCTTTTCGGCGTCCCGGGCCGAGCAGCAGGCGCAGGACGACCACGAGCGGCTGCTGCGGCAGTTCGCGATGCAGATCATGGCCAACCTGCAATCGGCACTGGCCACGCGGGTGTCCGTCATCAAGGCCGCGGCGGCGCAGATCGCCGCGTCGTCGGACACCGGCGCCGGTTCGCTCGGCAGGCATCTTGCCGCCATCTACCGGGAGTTCCCGGAGTTTTCGTCGCTGTCGGTGGTGGACGGGCGGGGCCGGTTCGCCACGGGCGGATCGTCCAGCAGCCGTTCCGGAACCGCTTTTTCCTTCGAGCCGGACGTATCGGCCCCGGCGGCCGACCTGCGGCCGGACACCATCGAGATCGCCGTGCCGCTGCACCGCGATGGCGGCCACGCGCCGGACGCGATCGTCGGCGCCCTGTCATGGTCGTGGCTGGGCACGGTCCTGCACGAACTGGAACAAGGGCTGAACACCGAACGGCACGTCCAGGTCTCGCTCAGCGACAAGAGCGGCCATGTGCTGATCGGTCCCGGCCAGCCGGGGGCCGGGCCGCGTCCTTCATCCGCGGAAGCCGAACGCATGCTGGCGGGGGCCTATTCCGCCAACGTGCTTGCGGGCGAGGCCTTCGACTGGACCATCACGGTCCGGCAGGACGCCCGGATCGCCTTGGCCGCGGCGCGGCGCACGCGCGACATCGTATTCGTGGCGACCTTCCTGTCGGGCCTCCTGGCCGCGCTGCTGGCGGCCTATGCCACGCACGTGCTGTTGCGGCCGTTGCGGCGCCTGGCCGGACAGGCGCAGGCGGTACAGCAGGGCAGGCGGGGCGAGCTGGACGCGGTGCACGGGGTCGACGAGGTCGCGCACATCGGCAACACCCTGGCGGCGACGCTGCAAAGCCTGAGCGCGGAAAAGCAGGCGCTGCTGCAATTGAACACCGAACTGGACCGCCGCGTGGCCGATCGCACCGCGCGGATCGAACGGATGGCCGAGGAAGCCCGGCAGGCGGCCATAGGCCGGGAGCGCCTGCGCATGGCCCGCGACCTGCATGACACGCTGGCGCAGTCGCTGATGGCGGTGCTGACGCAGTTGAGGATGATCCGCAAGCTGGGCGCGCGGATGTCGCCCGGCGAACTGGATACGGAACTGCTCAGCGCCGAGAACGTGGCCGGCAGCGGCCTGGTCGAGGCCCGGGCCGCCATCAAGCAGATGCGCCACAACGGCGTGCGCGAGCTGGGGCTGGGCGCGGCGTTGGCCGAACTGGCGGACCGCTTCGAGCGCCGGACCGGCATACCCACCGTCCTGGCCAGGGACGAGCAGGCCGCCGCGCTGGCCGGCGAACGCGCCGAGGTCGCGTTCCGCATCGCCGAGGAGGCCCTGCGCAACATCGAACGCCATGCGCGTGCCGGCCGCGTCTCCATCGGCCTGTCGATGACGGCGGCGGCCGATCCGGCTTCGCCCGCGCTATCGGCCGTCCATCTCGAAGTGATGGACGACGGCGTCGGCTTCGATCCCGCGGCCCCGGTGCCCGGCCACTACGGGTTGCGCGGCATCGCCGAACAGGCGGCGCTGATGCAGGCGAGGCTGGAGATCCGCAGCAGCCCCGGACAGGGCACGCGCATCCTGCTCGAACTGGATCCCTGATCCATCGGCGATCTGTGCGAGCATGGCGCCTGGAAGAAACATGTCAAGGAGGTACCGCGGGTGGATGCGTTGAGCCCTTCTCTCTGGATCGCCGTGGTGGCGATCGTTCTTGCCGTTCCCGGACTCGGCATGGCCTTCGGGTCCCGAGGGCTGCGGCCGTTGCGGCGCCTGCTGGGACTGGCGCTGGTGGCCCTGAGCCTGGTTTCCTCGCTGCTGGCCTTCACCGTGTACCGCTATCTGCAATTGTTCGAGGATCGGCAAGTCGCCATGATCGAGCTTGCGCAGGACGGGCAGCAGCGTTTCCGCGCCACGGTCGTGCTGCCGCCCGGGCCGGCGGGCGCGCCCCAAGGCGCGCGCCAGTTCGTGTTGTCGGGCGATGCGTGGCAGATCGACGCGCGCGTGTTGCGCTGGCGGCTGCCGGCGGCGCTGGCCGGGGTGCCTTCGCTGTACAGGCTGGACCGGATCGGCGGGCGCTATGACGACATCGAGCGCGAACGCAGCGTCTTGCGTACCGTGTATCCGCTGGACGACGGCGGCAACCTGCCCGACCTGTGGACGCTGAAACGCCAGTTCTCGCGCTGGCTGCCCTACGTCGATGCCGAGTACGGCAGCGCCACCTTCATGCCCATGTTCGACGGCGCGCGCTACCTGGTGCTGTTCAACGACCGCGGCGGCCTGCTGGCCAAGCCGGCGGACGAGGCCACGGCGGCGCGGCTGCGGCGGGGCTGAATACCCGGAGAGGGGAGAGCATCCGAGTGATTGGATGTTTTCGCCAAATGGTTGACTCATACAACTCGTATTAATAAACTACTATCAAGCCCGGGATGCCGGGACGAGTCGTCGCCTATCGCCCACGCAGGAGCCACCATGTTCTCCCTTTACCGGTCCAGGCTTTTTTCCCGCGGCTGTCGCCGCATGCTTCGCCTGGGAATGGCGGCGCTCTTGCCGACCTGTCTGCTGCTGCCCGCGTCCGTCGCCCGGGCCCAGGACGCCGATCGCTATCCGTCCCATCCGGTCCGCATCGTCGTCGGTTTTCCCGCGGGCGGCTCGTCCGACATGGCGGCCCGCATCGTGGCCGAGGGCATGAACGCCGAATGGAACACGCCGGTCTTCGTCGACAACCGCCCGGGCGCCGGCAGCACCATCGGGGCGGCCTATGCCGCGGCGGCGCAGCCTGACGGCTACACGCTTCTGCTGATCGGCCCCGGCACGCACGCGGTGACCGCGGCCATGTATCCCAACCTGTCCTACGACCCCATCAAGAGCTTCGCCAGCGTCATCCAGATCGCGAAGGGACCGTACTTCGTGCTGGTCAACGCCGCATCCGGCATCAAGACGATGGACGAGCTGGTCCGGCGCGCGCGCGCCTCGGCGCAGCCCATCAGCTACGCCTCCACCGGCAAGGGCTCGGGGTCGCATTTCGTGGCCGAGTCGCTCTCCAAGGCCATCGGCGCGCGCCTGCTGCACGTGCCCTACGCCGGCGCCGCGCCCGCCACGCTGGCCTTGCTGGCGGGGCAGGTGGATTTCGCGATCAGCGACATGTCGGCCATGACCCATATGCAGAGCGGCAAGCTGCGCGCGCTTGCCGTCACGACGCCCGAACGGCTGGCGCTGTTCCGCGACATTCCCACGCTGGCCGAAGCCGGCGTGCAGGGCGTCAGCTACACGTTGTCGGTGGGCCTGGTCGCGCCGGCCGGCACGCCCGCCGGCGTCATCCGCAAGATCAACGCCACGGTCGACCGCGTACTGCGCAAGGACGAGGCGCGCAAGAAGCTGGAGGCGTTGGGATTCGAGCCCGCTTCCACCACGCCGGAAGCGTTCGCGGCCAGCATCGCCGCCGACGTGTCGCGTTTCTCGGCGTTCGTCGAACAGGCCGGGCTCAAGCAACAGCAATGACAGGGGGCGGCCGCGGCGCCGCCCCGAACAGAGAAAGCGAGGAGAACATGGCTACCGCCAACAATGTGGAACCTTTGCGCGCCAGGAAGGCGAATCGTATCGACTGCGCGCCCACCGGACCGGGCACACCGGCCGGCAACTACCTGCGCAGCTTCTGGCAGCCGGTCTATCACGGCGCCGATCTCGCGCCGGGCCAGGCCGTGCCGTTGCGCATCATGAGCGTGGATTACACGCTCTACCGCTCGGCCGGCGGACAGGTCCACCTGACCCAGGGCCGCTGCCCGCACCGGGGCACGCAGTTGTCCACCGGCTGGGTGGAGGGCGACGAGCTGCGCTGTTTCTACCACGGCTGGAAATTCGATGCCGCCGGAAAATGCGTCGAGCAGCCGGCCGAGCAATCCGCGTTCATCGACCGCATCTCGCTCCAGACCTGGCCCACGCGCGAATACCTGGGACTGGTCTTCGCCTACCTGGGCACGGGCGAGGCGCCCGATTTCCCCCGCTATCCGCAGTTCGAGCAATTCCGCGGCCTGTTGGAAATCGACTCGTACTCGCGCGACTGCAATTATTTCCAGAACCTGGAGAACGCGCTGGACATGGCCCACGTGGGCTTCGTGCATGGCGACAACCGGGCATCGTTCGAAGGCATCGGACTGGGCAAACAGCTCCAGGCGGTGGAATCCGACTGGGGCATCACCTATACCTTCCAGCGCGGCGACGGCGCGCGGCGCGTGCAGCAGTTCGGCATGCCCAACATCTTCTACATGACCGCGCTGCCCAACGAACCCGACGTGGACTGGCAGGAATCGCTGTTCTGGTGGGTGCCCATCGACGATGCGCGCCACATGCAGTTCAGCCTGCACCGCGTGCCCATCCGCGACGAGGCCATGCTCCGTTTCAAGCAGCGGCGCGAACAGCGCCGGTCCGAGATCGATATCGCGCACCAGGATTTGTGCGAAGACATCCTGGACGGGGTCGCCCGCCTGCAGGACGCCGATCCCCGGCGCGTGGACCTGGTCCGTCTGCAGGACGACATCGCCCAGATCGGCCAGGGGCGGCTGGCCGACCGCGACGATGAACGGCTGGGCCGCTCCGACATCGGCGTGGCGGTGACGCGGCGGATCTGGACGCGCGAGATGACGGCCTTCCTGGAAGGACAGCCGCTCAAGGCCTGGACGCAGACCGCCGACATCGTGCCGCGGGTGTGGGGCCTGTCCGGGGATGCCGGAGAAAAGGCCATGGGTCGCGCCGAGCCGGGCCATGAAGCCGAGATCATCGACATCCGGCCCTTCGTCGAAATCCAGGTCCAACTGAAGGCGCTGCACGGCGCCGCCACCCGCCGCTGACGCGGCCTGGAGCACGCCATGACGCAACCGGACGCGGCCACGCCGCCGACCCTGACGCTGGACGAACGCGACCGCCGCTGGAACGGTCTGCGCGCGCGGATGCGGGAGCGCGGCATCGACGCCATCGTGGTGGGAAGCTTCCAGGGGCGCGAGCGCCTGGAAAGCTACCTGATCGACGATTTTCTCGACTCGGTCGTCGTGCTGACCCATGACGACGATGCCATCGTGATGACCTTCGGCCCGGGCCGGGTGTCGCGCGCCTTCGAAAGCCAGCGGCGCGGCATCCCCTTGTGGACCACCGACTTCCGCATCGGCATGGGCGGGGCCAGGACGGCCGAGGCCCTGCTCGACAAGGGGCTGGGCAAGGGCCGGATAGGCCTGGTGGGCCTTGGGCCCACCGCGCCCGGCGAAGCCGAGGGCCTGATGCCGCTGGGCTTTCACACCAACCTGCTGCGCGCGCTGCCCGGGGCGGAGTTTTGCGACTTCACGCGCGACTTCACCGACTTCATGCTGGTCAAGAGCGACGAGGAACTGCGGCTGTTGCGGTACGCCGCCCAGGTCAGCGAAAAGGCTTGCATCGCGATGGCCCAGGCCTGCCGGCCGGGTGTCAGCGAGGCCGAGGTCTATGCCGAGATCCTGCGCGAGATCCACCGCAATGGCTGCGACGTGCGCTACCCCTTCCTGAGCCTGCAATCGGGCGTCGACAACATAGGCTGGGGCGCGCCGCGCTGGACGTTGCGGGCCGAGCCGCCCCGCGTGCTGCGCACGGGCGACGTCGTGCAGGCCGAGATCCATACGACCTACGGCGGCCAGGAGGCCCAGGTCCAGATGTGCGTCGCGCTCGATCCCATCGACGCCGAACTGCAACGCTGCGAATCGGTGGCGCGGCGGGCCTACGAGGCCGGCCTGCGCGCGGTCCGGCCCGGCGTCACCTTCGGCGAAGTCGTCGCCGCGATGGAAAAGCCGATCGCCGCCAGCGGCTGCTGGAGCAAGACGCCGCTGCTGCACACGCTGACCTTCGGCTCGACCGGCTTCACGCCCGTCAACCGCGCCCAACTGGCTGGCACCTTCGAGGAACGGATAGAAGGGTGGATGACCCCGGGCGTGCGCCGGGCGGACCTGGTGATGGAAGAAGGCATGAGCCTGGAGCTGGAGCCCAACGCCTGCATCGGCCTGCGCCGCGTCAACATCGGCGCCGGTGTCGTGGTGGGCCGCACCGGTCCGGAGGAACTCAACGACGTGCCGACCCGCGTCTGGCACGTCGCCGCCTGAGGCGCGCGCGGCCAGTCGGCCGCGCCGTTTCAGCCGGCCGCGTCGAAGCGCCGGCGCAACTGGGTTTCCATGTGCGAGAAGGTATCGAACATGTCGCGCACCTTCTGCTCCGGCAGGCCATCGAGCACCGAAGCCTGAAGCCGCTGGATGCTTTCCGCCATGCGCCGGTAGCTGTCGCGCCCCTTGGGCGTGGGCAGGATCTCGGAGAAGCGCGCGTCGCTGTCGCTCAGCCGCCGCTCGATCAGCCCCGCCGTATGCAGCTTGCGCACCGCGCGCGAAATGGCCGATTTGTCCAGGGTCACCCACTGCATGATGCCCGAGGCGGGCATGGGCGCGTAGCTGCAGATCACGCTCAGCACCTTCCACTGGTGCGTTGTCAGGTCCTCGGCGCCATAGACCTCGGCCGTGGCCTTGCCGAGCAGGAAGCTCAGGATGGACAGGTGGTACGACAGATTGCCCTCGAAGGCGGAGGCCGGTTCGGCCTGGGGCTGCGGGGATGTCGGCTTCGCCGGGGCCGCCTTGGACTTGGAATGTGCCATTCGATGTGAAAAAAACAACCGGTTGTCGAATGATACCGTTTCACTCCGGCAGCGGCAGCTTGCTCGAGAACTTTACTTCCCTGAGCGACAGGCTGGTCCGCACCGTGGCCACGTTCGGCAGAGTGCGCAGCACCTTGTCGATGAAGTCCCGCACCGAGTCCAGGTCTTCGGCCACCACCATCATCACGAAGTCGGCTTCGCCCGTGACGCGGTGGCAGGTCAGCACCTGGTCGTTCGCCTCCACCAGTTTCTCCAGCGCTTCGAACGCCTCGGCCGTGTGCGGCGAGAAGTTCAGGCTGATGAAGGCCAGTTCGCCCAGCCCGAGCTTGCGGCGGTCCAGCATGGCCTGGTAGCCCTGGATATAGCCTTCGGATTCCAGCTTGCGCAGCCGGTGCCAGCAGGGGGTTTCGCTCAGCGCCACGCGCTGGGCCAGTTTGGCGTTGGACAGGCGGCCGTCTTCCTGCAAGTGGCGCATCAGTTGCAGGTCGGTCTGGTCGAGGGACTCGGTTGGGGCATTCTTTCTCATCGATTCATCGTAGAAAAAGAATCTTTTCCTGTAAAGGCGGTCAAAGGGGGTAATTCCCCGGAATCTTCCGCGTCGACCGGCGCGGGGGCGTCTATGCCGATGCGGTTGCGCCCCTGGCGCTTGGCCAGGGCCAGGAGCCGGTCGACGTGGGCATAGGCCGCTTCGAAGGGGACGTCGCGGCCGAAACTGCCGACGCCGAAGCTGGCCGTGCAGCGCAATCCCGGCGCGATGGAAGAGAAATCCTGTTCCGCCACGGCTGCCTGCAGCCGCGCGGCCGCCTGTTCGGCTTCCTCCCGCGTCGCCCCGGGCAGGACCAGCATGAACTCTTCCCCGCCGATCCGGCCGACGGCGTCCATTTTCCGGACGTGCCGTGCCAGGATGTCCGCCATGGCCCGCAGCACCGCGTCGCCCACGGGGTGGCCATAGCGGTCGTTGATCTGCTTGAAATGGTCCGCGTCCAGGATGATGAGGCCGTAGCGCTCGGTTTTCGCCTGGCTCTTTTCCAGGAAGCCGAGCAGGCTGTTGCGGTTGCGCAGCCCGGTCAGCGGATCGCGTTCGGACACCAGGCTGAAATGGGCGATGGTGCGGAACGCCGTCAGCAGCACCAGCAGCACGGCCGCGCCCACGCTGAAAAGATAGAAACTGAGCTGGGTCAGCACCCAGTACATGTCGCCGTCGTAGCCATAGTGCAGGCTCTTGGCGTGCAGGGTCAGCAGGACGCGGGGCAGCAGGCTCACGGTGCCCAGCAGCAGGAACCCGAACAGCAGCCGCTCCAGCGTCTTCCCCCGCGCGAGGTGCCGGATCCGCCACAAAGCCAGCAGGAACAGCAGGGTCACCGCCGTGTACAGCGCGCCTATCCGCAGGCCGGACCAGGCCGGATCGTGGGTGCTCCACAGGCGCACGGCCAGCATGGCCGCCAGGATCAACGCCGACGGCCAGGGCGGCAAGTGCCTGTGTTCCAACTGCGCAATGCCGCTGGCGAACAGGAAGGCCGCGGCGCCGTACAGCACGCCCGTCACGGCGATGTTGACCGTCAGGTCGGCGGGCCAGAGCGTGATCTGCAGGATCAGCCCGGTGGCGTAGCCGGCGAAGGCGCCGATGAAATACAGCAGGTGCGCGGGCCGCCCCATGAATCGCCACGCGCCGCCCAGCAGCGCGGCGATCAGCAGCGCCACGAAGGGGTGGGAAAGTGCGAGTAGCGTGTCGGTATGGGACATGGGAATTTGTTCCCGTGAGTGTAGCCGCGATGGGGTGTCCGGGGTCTTTTCGGGCGCTCGGCAGGCTTTGTAGGGCTTTCTTCCTGAAAAACTCACTGAAAAGGAAGAATATTCTTTAACACTGGGCGGAATGCCCAAAAAAAGCAAGGTTATTTCCGTCCGCCTGGAAGATACTATCGGTCGTATCCGTATCAGCATCACCACACTCAGGAGCGGCTCATGGGGCGGCAAGACGACAACAAATCCAAAGTGGCGATCATCGGCTCGGGCAATATCGGCACCGACCTGATGATCAAGATCATGCGCTATGGCAAGCACCTGCAAATGGGCGCCATGGTCGGCATCGATCCCAAATCCGACGGCCTGGCGCGTGCCGAGCGCCTGGGCGTGCCCACCACGGCGGGCGGCATCGACGGCCTCCTGGCCATGCCCAATTTCAACGAGATCCGCATCGCCTTCGACGCGACCTCGGCCGGCGCCCACAAGCGCCACAATGAACTGCTGCAGGCCAAGGGCGTGCAGGTCATCGACCTGACCCCCGCCGCCATCGGCCCTTATGTGATCCCCGCGATCAACATCGACGAGCATCTCGACTCGCCCAACATCAACATGGTCACCTGCGGCGGCCAGGCCACGATCCCGATGGTCAACGCCGTGTCGCGCGTGGCCAAGGTGCACTACGGCGAAATCATCGCCTCGATCTCCAGCAAGTCGGCCGGCCCCGGCACGCGCGCCAACATCGACGAGTTCACCGAGACCACCTCCAAGGCCATCGAAGTGATCGGCGGCGCCGCCCGCGGCAAGGCCATCATCATCCTGAACCCGGCCGAGCCCCCGCTCATCATGCGCGACACCGTGTTCACGCTGTCGGAAATGGCCGACACCAAGGCCATCGAGCAAAGCATCGCCGAGATGGTCGCCAAGGTGCAGGGCTACGTGCCGGGCTACCGCCTGAAGCAGCACGTGCAGTTCGACGAAATCCCCGCCAGCGCGCCGCTGAACGTCCCCGGCCTGGGCAAGCTGTCCGGCCTGAAGACCTCGGTGTTCCTGGAAGTGGAAGGCGCCGCGCACTACCTGCCCGCCTACGCCGGCAACCTGGACATCATGACCTCGGCCGCCCTGGCGTGCGCCGAGCGCTTCGCGCAGACCCACCTGGTCGAAGCCGCCTGAGGATCGAACTATGAGCAACAAGAAACTCTACATTTCCGACGTCACGCTGCGCGACGGCAGCCATGCCATCCGCCACCAGTACAGCATCAAGAACGTCCGTGACATCGCCAAGGCGCTGGACGAAGCCAAGGTCGACAGCCTGGAAGTGGCCCACGGCGACGGCCTGTCGGGCTCCAGCTTCAACTACGGCTTCGGCGCGCACACCGACCTGGAATGGATCGAGGCCGTGGCCGATACGGTCAAGCACGCCAAGGTCGCCACGCTGCTGATCCCGGGCGTGGGCACCGTGCATGACCTGCGCAATGCCTATGACGCCGGCGCGCGCGTGGTGCGCGTGGCCACCCACTGCACCGAGGCCGACGTCTCCAAGCAGCACATCGAATACGCCCGCAACCTGGGCATGGATTCGGTGGGCTTCCTGATGATGAGCCACATGACCACGCCCCAGGCGCTGGCGCAGCAGGCCAAGCTGATGGAAAGCTACGGCGCCTCGTGCGTGTACGTCGTCGATTCGGGCGGCGCCTTGAACATGAACGACGTGCGCGACCGCTTCCGCGCCTTCAAGGATGTGCTCAAGCCTGAAACCCAAACCGGCATGCACGCCCACCATAACCTGAGCCTGGGCGTGGCCAACTCCATCGTCGCGGTGGAAGAAGGCTGCGACCGTATCGACGCCAGCCTGGCCGGCATGGGCGCGGGCGCGGGCAACGCGCCGCTGGAAGTGTTCATCGCCGCCGCCGAGCGCATGGGCTGGAACCACGGCTGCAACCTGTACACCCTGATGGACGCCGCCGACGACATCGTCCGTCCGCTGCAAGACCGCCCGGTGCGCGTCGACCGCGAAACCCTGGCGCTGGGCTACGCCGGCGTGTATTCGAGCTTCCTGCGCCACGCGGAAACCGCCGCCGCCAAGTACGACCTGAAGACCGTGGACATCCTGGTCGAGCTGGGCCGCCGCAAGATGGTGGGCGGCCAGGAAGACATGATCGTCGACGTGGCGCTGGACCTGAAGAAGTAATCGGCAGGCCGTTGCGACGGCCGCCGCGGTGTTTTAGAGTAGTTAGCACGTGGCGCCGAAGGGCGCTTTGGTAGCCCGGGATGGTTTTCCATTCCGGGCTTTTTTACGTTTTCCTATGCAGCCAGGCGGCCGGCGCTTGCCTGCAGGCCGTTCAAAATGCTGTCCGCGAGTTCCTCGGGAAAATCTTTCGGCAGTCGGGCTCGAACTGTTTGCACTACCCCAGGGGTGCGAGCCACCAGATCGTCAATGACGGACTGTGCGCCTTGACCCTCGGCGCTGACGATGCCATGGCGCTCCCCCACCGTCAGCCAGTGACGACGCCGGATATCCTTCATGAGCTTGTGCGGGTTCTTTCCGCGGACCGCCATGGCCATCCTGGCGCGGAACGGTGAAAGTTTGTGCGGACCTTCCCCCAGGACCGGATGGGCTGAAAGCACGTCATAGAGCGGCGTCATCTCATAGGCGCCGCGAGAACGTATGAACAGGCTGAAGTTCTTGGCGTGCCCGTCTATGGCGCACAGCATCCAGAACAGAACCTGGGCTTGAAAGAACTGGCGCCGGTCACGGTCGGGGTGGAGCGAGCCTCTCAATATCTCCATGATGCGGGCCATGCCGGGACCGCCTTCAGACTCGTACTTCAGGTGGGGCGGTGTCCCGGTGGCTTGGCACATGTCTTCTTGGGGACGCCGGATCAGCCAAGGTACGCCATCGTCGGATTGAGCCCAGACGCGGTCGAAGCGCTCCACGCAAAGAACGCGCATATCTTCAAAGCGCAGAGGTTCGCACCGCGCGACGGGAAGGCCGTACGCCCGCAAGATTTCCGCGCACAGCCACTCGTTTTCGACGGATGCGCTCAGGTCCATTTTCAGCGGGCCGACCGCGCCCAGCGGAAACTTGAAAATGTGGGTGGTTGGCGTACTTCCATGCGGTTTGCACCACCGACCGCCGTCATACAGTAGCGCGGTCTTTTCCTGGGCACCGGCAATGGAAATGCGAAAGTCATCTTGGTCGAGCGACGCGTCCGTCAGCGGCGACGGTTGTATCGTATGGCGCAGCAAGTGGGCGACTTCCGCTTCGGCCAAGGGCGTTGCATCGACGCGTCGGATGTCGCCTGGGCTCATCCCTTCGGGCAGGATTTGAAGCGCGCCCACACAATCGCGGCCGATTTCTCCGAGCAGATCAAAGGCGTCGATGGTGGCGAGCCGGTAGCGGCGAGCGACGCGTTCGCGAATGATGTCGTTGTCAGGCAGCAGGTTTTCGAAGTAGGCCCTGACCGCTCCGCCACGTAATGGGACGTTGCCGGGCGTGAAGGACAATGAGCGCGAAAGCGGCCGCCCCTGGCGCGCTTCTACCCAATCGAGGTCGTACTGTAGCGACTCCCCGACGCGGGGTTCGTTGCTCCAGGTACCTACGAAAGAGCCATTCATCCACAGGCCCAGCGTGTGTCGACGTCGTGCCATGTCGTCACCAATCGGGTTCGGAGATGTGGAGGCCGGAAGCCGGGCTTGTCTGGGCGGCGGCGTAGGGCTGCTGCCGACGCAGGACAAGCTCGACGCCCAGGGTGCTCAGCAGGCGCATGAGGCGATCCATGGTAATGGTTTCCGCATTGCGTTCGAGTGCGGAAAGCGCTTGCTGAGTGACGCCGAGGCGCAGAGCGGCATCGGCTTGCGTCAAGCCGGCTTGCTTGCGGAAGGCCCGCAGCAACTGCGGCAGTTGGTCGGGGCTTCGTACTATGAAGTCGTTCATATAACGCCTATCCGGATACGATGCACGATCACAAAATATATTTTGTTTTTTACAAATACACAATTTACTTTGTAATTGTCAAAAACAAATCATATGTTGTTTTTGATTGATCCGGCGCACGAGACATTGGGAGCGCTGGAGCTTTCATTTCTCTTCACCCATGCCTTGTTCCAGGCTGCGCACGAACGACTCACGAAACCGCGTCAGCATGGGGTTGCGTGCAGCCGTCTTGCGCGAAATGAATGACACATGCATGGGCGCCAAGTCCAGATCGGCATCGATCAGGCGAACGATGCCGAGGTTCTCCTGGAAGCGAGCCGCACGCTGTGGCGCCACGGTCAGCAGGCTCGAATGGGCGACCACGGTCAGGTTCTGGATGAACGACGAGGTTTCCACCAGCGGTTCCGGGGGCCGCAGGCCACGCTGGGTGAAGCCTTCCGCAAAGGCGCGCCGGACGCTGGAGTCGCGGCGCTGCAGTACCCACTTGTGATCGACCAGGTCCTGGTACGAAACCTGTGCGCGATCCACCAGCGGATGCGCGGGATGGGCCACGACACTTATCTGGTCGGTATAAAGCGGAACGAAGTCCAGTTGTGAAAACTCGGGTGAACTGGCCAGGCCGTCGTTGGGCAATCGACCGATGACACACTCCAATTCGCCGTTGAGCAAGGCGTCGATGAGCGCCCGGCCCGTTCCTTCCCGCGTCTGGATGGGCGTGCCGCCGGCTTCCAGGAAAAACTCGATGGCGTGCGGCAGGTAGGCCAGATAGGCCTGGGCGACCACGCCGACGCGCAGCACGGGCAACTGGCCCTGCGCGACGTCCGCCACGTTCGAGACCCACTCGTCGAATTCATTGAGGATGGTGCGGCAGCGCCCCAGCAGGGCATGGGTCGCGGGCGTCGGCACGACGCCCTGTCTGCCGCGCAGAAACAACGAGACGCCCAGCAGCGCTTCCAGATCGTTGAGCATGGCGGTTGCCGCCGGCTGGCTGATGGCGAGATGGCGAGCGGCCTTGTGCAAGGTGCCGTGCCGGACCAGCAGGTCGATCAGCATGAGCTGGCGAAACTTCAAGTGCGAAAGGCTGAGGGGAGAACGAGCAATCATGGCAAGTTGGGCGGGGGGCGATAAGCGAATCTTATCTAAAGCTCAGATAAACCGAGTATTCCCTTTTCATGAAGCTACCTAAACTGCATCCGTCACCCCCGATGCTCGAAGGAATGCTCGTGAAGAAGCTCATTTTGTGCCGCCTGATGCGGTTCGCCATGGCCGGCGCCGTGGTAGTGGGTGCGGGCGCCGCCCGCGCCGATTGGCCCATGGATCAGCCCATCCGTATCGTGGTGCCGCAGGCTGCCGGCGGCAGCAACGACACCGTTGCCCGCATGCTGGGCGTGGCGCTGGGCAAGGCCCTGGGCCAGACGGTGGTGGTGGAAAACCGGCCCGGCGCGGCCGGATCCATCGGCATGCAAGCCGTCGTCCAATCCAGGGCCGATGGCTACACGCTTGCGATTGCCTCCGATTCCGCCACGCTGCTTGGCGTCGTGAACACGAATGTGCCCTGGGATTTCAGCCGTGACCTGGTCGGCGTGGCGATGATCGGCGACCAACCCGTGGGCGTGGCGGTCTCCGGCCGCGCCCCGTACAAGGGCTTCAAGGAACTGATCGACGCGGCCCGCTCGAAACCCGGGGCCATCGCCTACGGCACCTCCGGTACGGGGTCGTCGCAACACATCATCGGTGAGTGGCTCAGCAAGCTGGCGGGTGTCAGCCTGATCCACGTTCCCTACAAAGGCGGCGGCCAGGCCGTGACTGACCTGGTCGGCGGCCAGGTGCCCATGGCGGTACTGGGCTACGCCCCGCTGGCGCCTCAAGCCAGGGCGGGCGCCATTCGCATCGTGGCGATCACCTCGCCCACACGCAACCCGGCCTTGCCTGGCGTGCCGACCCTGGCTGAACTGGGATATCCGGACATTGCGCAGAACCAGTGGGTCGGGGTGGTTGCTCCCAGAGGCACGCCGGCACCGGTGATCGAACGCTTGTCCAGCGAGATCCGCAAGATCGTGGCGCAGCGCGATTTTCAGGCCAAGCTGCTGGAGATCGGCTTTGATGCGCGCTTCATGGGCAGCGATCAGTTCGAGCCGTTCCTGCTGCACGCGGTGGCGACCTGGCGCAAGCTGGTTCCTTCGCTGTCGCTGCAATTGAATTGAGCGGTACCGCCGGCCGCGCGTCTTGCGCCGGCGTCCACAACAGAATGGAAGAAATAGATGGATAGACGTTCTGACAAACGCCAGCCCAACATCGTGCTGGTGCTGGCCGACAATCTCGGCTGGGGCGAGCTCGGCTGCTATGGCGGCGGCGCATTGCGCGGCGCGCCGACGCCGCGCATCGACGCGCTGGCCAGAGAGGGAACGCAGTTCCTGAATTTCAATGTGGAAAGCGACTGTGTGCCGACCCGTTCGGCATTGATGACCGGCCGCCATCCGATCCGTACCGGCGCGCTGCAATCGGTGCCGGCGGGGCTGCCGCAAGGCATTGTTCCCTGGGAAGTCACCCTGGCCGAAGTGCTGTCCAGGGCCGGCTATGCGACCGCCATGTATGGCAAGTGGCACCTGGGCGATATCGAAGGCCGCTATCCCAAGGACCGCGGCTTCGATGAGTGGTATGGCATTCCGCGCACCACCAATGAGAGCATGTTCACCGAGCAGGTGGGATTCGACGAGACCGTGGTCGACATTCCGCATGTGATGGAAGGCCTGCGCGGCCAGACGGCCGAGAAACGCGAACCGTACGATCTGGAGATGCGTCGCCGTATCGACGAAGAACTCACTCGTCGGAGCTGCGACTTCATTCGCCGCAAGGCGCCAACTGATCAACCGTTCTTCCTGTACGTGCCGTTGACGCAGCTGCACTATCCCACGATCCCTCATCGTGAATTCATCGGCATGACCAGAAAGGGCGATTTTGCCGATTCACTGGCGGAAATGGATCACCGCGTGGGGCAGATTCTCGACACCGTGGATGAGCTCGGCGTGCGCGAAGACACGGTGTTCATCTTTGCCAGCGACAACGGACCAGAATTCCGCAGGCCTTGGCGCGGCACCGCCGGCATGTGGACCGGCACTTACCACACCGCGATGGAAGGCGCGCTCCGGGTGCCTCTGATCGTGCGATGGCCAGGCCGGGTACCTGCCACCCGCGTGACCAACGAAATCGTGCATGTGGTGGACCTGTTCCCGACGCTTGCCTCCATGGCTGGCGCCGAGATACCCGCCGACCGGCCCATGGACGGCATCGATCAGACCCGCTTTCTGTGCGGCGAGCAGGAAGCCTCGAGCCGCGAAGGCTTCCTGTATTACATCAAATCTGAATTGCGCGCGGCAAAGTGGCGCGACTGGAAAATGCATTTCGTCTGGGAGGTCGAGCCCAACGCCGGCCCCATTCATCTGGAAACACCCTATGTCTTCAACATCGTGCAGGATCCGAAGGAAGAGACGGACGTGAACGCGGCGCAGGGATGGGTGCGCGGCCCCATCCGCAAGATGATCCAGGCTTTTCAGGACAGCTTGAAGGAGCATCCGCCCGTGCCGCCGGGGGCGCCGGACGATTATCGGCCGGGGTAGCCCGCGAACCGGGCCAGGCAATCCAATATCGCCGCATTGGCGGCCGCGCATGCTTGCAAGACCCCTATTGCCTGGCGATCGCCGCGGCGGCATCGGCCTTCATCTTGTCCAGCGCCGCGCTGGAGAGATACCGGCCCTTCAGGACGACGGCCCGGATCCTGTCCAGGTTCGCCACGTCGGCCACCGGGTTGGCGTCCAGCACCACCAGGTCGGCGTCCTTGCCTTCCTCCACCGAGCCCAGGCTGGACTGGCGCCCCAGGAACTCCGCCGGATCCCGGGTCGCCATCTGCAGGACTTCCAGCGGCGAAAAACCCGCCGACGCCAGCTCGCGGAACTCCTGGTGCAGGCTGATGCCCGGCACCAGCCAGATACTCATGTCGCCGCTGAAGTCCGAACCCGTCATCATCTTGACGCCGTTCTGCTTCATGAGTCTGGAAACCCGCTTCTGCAACTCGTAGAACTGCCGCAGCGTGGTGACCGCGCTCGCGGGCAGCTTGTCGAACTGATCGCCCACCTGTTGCCAGATCGCGCGCGTGGACTTGGCGATATAGGCCAGGTCGGGGTCGTCGCGGTATTGGGGATCGTTGCCGTAGACCTGCGTGCGCAGCCGGATCAGCGTCAGCGTCTGCCAGGTGCCGTTCTTCGCGAACACCTTGCTCAGCTCGATGCACTTGGCTTCATCGTAGGTGTCCAGGATGCGCTGGTAGTACGGCGCGTTCTGGGCGCCATCATAGGCACGGGGATTGGTGACGAAGGTCGGCGGGAAGGGCGGTTTCAGCGACCCCGCCAGCGCCGCCGCGCGCAACGTCTGCTCCTCGCTGGAGCAGTCCATCAGCAGTCCCCAGCCGGCGCCCAGGTGATCGAAGGACGGCGCTCCCGCGTTGCTTGCGTCGCGCGCGCTGATGGCCGGGTTCAGGTGCGCCTCGCCGCCATGGAAAATGGCCTCCGGGGCCAGCACCCGCCCCGCGGCGCTGTCCTGGTTCAGGACCTTGCCGCGTTCCACGTTGGCCGGGGAATCGGACTCCTCGCGGAATCCCGTGATGCCGCTGGCGATCATCAGCGGCCAGTAGGGCGGATCGCGGTCGGCGCTGTCCACGGCATGGGCGTGCATGTCCAGATAGCCGGGCACGATGTACTTGCCCGAGGCGTCGATGGCCTGGGCCCCGCCGGTGGCGTGCAAAGGCTGCGTGGTGACGCGCCGGATCTTCCCGCCCTCGACGTGGACATTCATGCCGGCCGCGAGCGAGCCGTCGCGCGTATTCACCACGGTCGCGTTCCGCAGGACCGTCCCGCCGGCGACGTCGATGCCGCCGTCGCCCCCGCCGCCACAGGCGGCAAGAATGGGCAGCAGTGCCGAGAGGGCGCCAAGAATGGCGTGCTTGCGTCGTGTCATGGCCTGTCTCCTTTTGGTGTCGTTATCCGGGTCGGATCTTAGGAGGCCCAGGCGCGGCCGAGGAGATGGCGGCTTTGCCGCGACGATACCCGCGAGGTATCGGTAGGGGGGGGCACGCCACCTGTTGCACCCCGTTGCGGCTTGTTCCAGGATAGTGGGGAATACTGGGGAAACCTCTTTACCAACGACAGGAGCACAGCATGGCCTCGGATCGCAGCCTGGAAAAAGCCAAGGACGCCCTGGAAGACGGCCTGGAAGCCGTCGACAAGGCCGCTCACGCCACCGCCGACAAGGTGACCCGCGCCACCCGGCGCGCCAAGGACGCCGCCTCGGATGCCCTGGACGACGGCAGCGACGCGCTGGAAAGCGCGTTGCGGTGCACCCAGGATGCCATCCGCCAGCATCCCGTCACGGCGGTGGCGTTGGTGGCGGCGGTGGCGTATCTGCTGGGACGTATGCGGGGCTGAACCGGCAAATGACCTTCGGCCGCAGGCCGAAGGTTTCCGTTCGTCGATCAACCGGGCAAAACTGATATCTTCTGCAAACCCGGCGCTTTCCCTACGATCAGCACTTCATCAATTTCTGCTGATCGACCCATGAGCGACGAACGACGAGCATCGAACCCGTCCAGGAGAACCCTGATCCGGAACGCGTCCATCCTGACGATGGACGCGGAGCAGGGTGATCTCGACCGGGGCGATCTGCTGATCGAAGGCGACACCATTGCCGCGATCGGCCGCAGGCTGGACGAACCCGCCGACGAAATCGTGGACGAAATCGTGGACGCGGCGGGCATGATCCTCATGCCGGGAATGATCGACAGCCACCGCCATGTGTGGGAGGCCATCGACATGGGCGGGCTGGTCAAGGTGCGGCCGGCGCCCTACCTGCCCGCGTACCAGCAATGGAAAATGCGGACCATCGTGTCGATGACGCCCGAAGACCATTACCTGGCGGAACTGGTCGGCGGGTTGCAGGCCATCGACTCCGGCGTGACGACGGTGGTCGACTATGCGCATGGGCAGATATCCGAGGCGCACACCATGGCCGCGGCCCGTGGCCTGCGGGACGCCGGCATAGGCGGGTGGTTCGCGTTCCAGCTGGGCGTGGCGCCGTCGTACAAGCCGGGAGACACGATCTCGCTGGCGGCCGCCAACCGCCAGCGGATCGCGCGGCCCACGGCATCCCACTGGGCCACCGCGGAACGGCTGCGGTCCGAGCTTTTTCACGATCCGTCCGCGCCGCTGCAGCTTGCCGTGGCGCCCTGTGGCAACAACGGCACCCCCCTGGATGAAATCCGCGACGAATGGTCGAGGATACGCGGCATGGGCATCCAATTCATGCCCCAGCACATCCACAAGCCCGAGAAGCCGCATCCTCCGGGCGTGATGGGACATCGCGGATCGGGGATCGAGGATCTCGCCGACGCCGGACTCCTGGGGCCGGACTTCCAGGCGGTCCATGCCAATGCGCTGACCGCCGCCGAGCTGGCCCTGATGCGGGAGGCAGGATCCATGCTGAGCGCCACCACCATGGCCGAATTCCCCTATGTGCTCTACGCGCAAAAGGGGGCGCCCATCCACGCGCATGCGCGCAACGCGGGCGTGCCGGCGGGAATTGGCGTCGACGTTCCGGTATCGCTGACGAGCGAGTATTTCGAACACGTGCGGTCGGCCTATTGGACGCTCTATCTCGACGCCGGGCACCCCGGCATCGTGGCGGACTGCACGTCTTCCTACGTGCTCGACTTCGCCACGCGCCTGGGGGCGCAGTCGGTGCGCCTGGGCCATCGGACCGGCGTGCTGGCGGCGGGCAGGCGCGCCGACCTGGTGCTCCTGAGCACCCGGCGCATCGGATTCGGCATGGCGGGCAGCCTGGCCGAACGCGTGCTCACCTTCGCCGGCACCGCCGATGTCGACAGCGTGTGGGTGGCCGGGACCGCCCGCAAACGCCATGGCCGGATGATCGGGGTCGATTGGGACGACCTCAAGAACGCATTGACCGAGGCGCAGCGGCGCATCGCGCGCCTGGCCGCGACCATCCAGTTCACCTGACCGGCGGCATGGCCGTTCCCTTACCGAGGAGGAAGTACACCATGAAGTCCGCCGTGTGCTGTTTGATCACCGCCGCCGCGATGCCGGTGGCGGCCCTGGCCCAGCAGGCCGACGCCTGGCCGGGCCGGATGGTCCGCATCGTCCATGGCTTCGGCGCGTCCGGGTCCATCGATTTCTATGCCCGCCTGCTGGCGGCCCAGTTCAAGGCCAAGTTTGGCCAGACCGCCATCGTCGACATGAAACCCGGCGCGGGAGGAACGATCGCCGCCGCGTCGGTCGCCCGCAGCGCGCCGGATGGCTACACGCTGTTCCTGATGGCATCGGGCCACGCCGCGGCGCCCGGGCTGTACAGCTCCCTGCCCTACGATCCGGTCAACGATTTCACCGTGGTCTCGATGCTGACGCGCAGCGGACTGGGCATCGTCGCCAACGCCAACGCGCCGTTCCATACCATCCAGGAAATGGTGGAACAGGCCCGCAAGCGCCCCGGCGGGATCGACTACGGCACGCCCGGCATCGGCACCGGCCCCCATCTTGCCGCCGCCTTCATGCAGGCCGGCGCCGGGATCCGGCTGAACCACATTCCCTACAAAACGCAGGGCGACCTGAACACCGCGGCCATGGCGGGCCAGGTGCCGGTGATCATGACCAGCCTGTTCGGCATGAACGAACTGGTCAACGGCGGGCAGGTCAAGCTGCTGGCGGTCACGTCCAAGGAGCGCGCGACCCGCTATCCCGGCGTGCCCACCCTGGACGAGACCGTGCTGCCGGGCTTCGACGTCGTCGGCTGGACCGCGCTGGCCGGCCCCAAGGGGCTGCCGGCTTCCATCGTGGCCAAGCTCAACGAGCTGGTGCGGGAAACCATGACGAATCCGCAGGTGGTCGAGAACCTGGCGTCCAACGGCACCGGCCCCTGGATCACCAGCCCGGAGGAAGGCCGCAAGATTCTTGCCGCCGAGGTGACCCGGTGGACCAGGATGGCGCGGGACGAGCACATCGCGCCGGAGAACTGACCGGCACGCCCGCTTCGCCTGTCGACGCGGGCGTGCCCGTCCCGGCTGCCCGGGGCGGGCCAGACCTCATTTTCCGGCCAGCTCGCGCCCGGCGTGCTGGAACATGCCGCGCAGCCAGCGGTGCCCGGGATCCTTGTGGCTGCGTTCGTGCCAGTACGCCGCGTAGCGGATGCGGGGCAGGCGCAGCGGGACCTCCAGCAGCCGCAGCGCGTACTGGTCGGCGAATGGCCGGGCCAGCATGCGCGGCAGGGTCGCCAGCATGTCGGTGCGCGAGACGATGGCCGGGATGGTCAGGAAGTTCTGGACCAGGAATGGCCGTTCGATCTTCCGTCCCTCTCTGGCCACGGCCTCGTCCAGCACGACCGCCGTGGTCGGCCGCCCCGTTCCCAGCGGGCGCACGTGCGGACACCCCAGGAAATCCTCCACCGTCAGCCGGTCCCGGATCGTGGGGTGCGAGCGGCTGGCCAGGCATACGACCTGATCCTGGAACAAGGGCATGGAACGCAGCGTGGGCGTGGGGGCCAGCAGCCAGGCAATGCGCAGATCCAGGTCGCCCGCCTCCAGTTGCTCGATGGCTCGGGCCGGCTGCGGTGGGCGCACTTCGATGCGGATGTCGGGCGATTCCCGCCGCAGGCGCTCCAGCAGGAGCGGCATCAGCATGTGCTCGGCATATTCGGGAATGGTCACCACGAAGCGCCGGCGCGAGGTCGCGGGATCGAAGCGGTCGGCGGGCGACACCATGCGGTTGTACTCCGCCAGGATCTGTCGCGCCGACTGTTCCAGCTCGCGCGCCCGCTCGGTGGGCACCATGCCGCCGCGCGTGCGGACGAGCAGCGGATCGTTGAAGTGTTCCCGCAGCTTGCCCAGCGTCTGGCTCAGGGCAGGCTGGCCGACGCCCAGGAGGTTCGCGGCGCGGGTGACGTTCCTTTCCGTGACCAGGACGAGCAGGGCGCGCAGCAGGCGAAAATCCATATTATCCATAATTGGTGATTTTAGAGATTAGCCAATGCCCATGGCAACGGGCGGAGGGCTGGAGTCTAATCCGGTCGTGACCAATGACCCGCCCGCCACCATGTACTCGACCTTTCAGCAAGCGCAGCAGGCGCTGGCCGGACAAGCGCCCGGCGATCCGCTTGCCCTGCCCATCGAGGAAGCCCGCCTGCGGCAGTCGCGCTACTTCCAGGCCTTGAACACCGGTGTCCCGGACGTGGCCCGGTCGGACGACCACGCCGTCGGCGGGCCGCATGGAAACATCCCGGTGCGGCTGGTCTGCGCCCACCGGCGGCCGCACGCACCTTGTCTGGTATTCCTGCGCGGCGCGGGATTCTGGGCCGGCGGCATCGATTCGCACCTGGGCACCCTGCATCGCCTGGCCGTGCTGACCGGCTGCGTGATCGCCGCCATCGACTACCGCAAGACCCCCGAGCACCGCTATCCCGTCCAGCAGGACGAAGTCCTGTGCGTGCTGGCATGGCTCCGGCGCCATGGCGCGGAACTGGGCCTGCGGGAGGGCGCATGGGCGCTCTTCGGCGAATCCGCGGGCGCGACGCTGGCGCTGTCCGCCACGCTCGCGTTGCGCGACCGGCGGGATGACCTGCCCGCCGGCCTCGTCCTGTTCTATCCCAATTGCGGCGGCCCCAGGCCCGGCGCGCGGCCGTATTCCCAATGGGTATGGCGCAGCTATCTCGGCGACGCGGATCCCGGCGCCGTGCCCGGACCGGTTCCCCTGCGCCAGGACCTGCGCGGGTTGCCCCCGGTATGGCTGGGCTGCGGCACGGCGGACCCCCTGCTGGCCGATGCCCAGGCGCTTGCCGAAGGCCTGCGACGGGCGGCGGTCCCCCACCAGCTCGTGCGGTTCCCGGACATGCCGCACGCGTTCGTGATGCACGCGGCCGCGCTGCGCCCGGCCCGCCGCGCACTGGAGCAGGCCGCGGCCCAGGTCCGCAACCTGTTCGATTCCCCTCTCATGGAAACCCCTCCATCATGAAGCGATACACCCCTACCCAGGAAGAAATGCAAGGCCGCATCGCCAGGTTCAAGGACCTGGTCTCGACCAAGGCGCGCATCCAGGAAAAACTGGGCCTGCCCCAGGAAGTCATGGAAATGATCACGGCCAAGGCCACCTTCAACGTCATGTCCCCGGGACCCCTGCCAGGGCAGATCTCGCCCCGTCCCGCCGTGGAGGGCGGGGACGCCGGCGTCTTCCGGCTGGGCATCGTCACCTGCCCGCCGGGGCAGGGGCCGGGGCTGCACGTGCACTATCACACCCACGAAACCTTCATGTGCCTGACCGGGCGCTGGCTGATCCAGTGGGGCGACCACGCCGAAGAAAGCACCGTGCTCGAACACCTGGACCTGATCGCGCTGCCGCCCGCCGTCACCCGCCGCTTCGAAAACCTGTCGGACCAGGACGCGCAATTGCTCGTGATCGTGCAGGGCGAGCGCGACCAGTTCGACGACATCGACCGCGACCCGGCCACCGCGGAAAAAATCGCCGCCCGCTTCGGGCCCGAGATCGTCACCAGGCTGGAGACGGCCGGCTGGAAATTCACGATAGGCAAGGAGGCGGCCCATGAACCCGCGCGAGCCTGACATGGCGTCCTTCGATCCGGACGCGCTGGAGCCCAGGCAACAGTACAAGCTGATGAGCGGGACCATCATTCCCCGCCCCATCGCGCTGGTGACGACCCTGGGGCCCGACGGCGTGGCCAACGCGGCGCCCTTCAGCCTGTTCAACATGGTCGGCGTCGATCCGCCCATGCTGATGTTCTCGCTGACGCCGCGGGCCGGGGAGGTCAAGGACACCGGCCGCAACATCGAGCGCCTGCCGGAATTCGTCGTCCATATCGTGGACGAGGGCGTCAAGGAAAAGATGAACATCTGTTCGGCCGATTTCCCGCCCGGCACCAGCGAGATCGACTTCGCCCGGCTGCGCACGGCACCGTCCGTCAAGGTGCGTCCGCCCCGGCTGGTGGAATGCCCGGCCCAGTTCGAATGCCGCCTGATCGACATCATCAAGGTCGGCCGCCGGCCCAACCATCTCGTCATCGGCGAGGTGGTCATGATGCATTACCGGGAAGGCATCGTGGACCCGGCCAAGTTCTATGTGGACGCCGCGCGGCTGGCCCCCATCGGCCGGCTGGAAGGCGCCGGCATGTACACGCGCGTGACCGACCGCTTCCAGATGGGACGCCCCGAGATTCCCGGCGTGCCCGCCACCAGCGGCTGAACGGCCGCCGGCTTTCCAAGAAAAGGAGACAACATGAAGATTTCATACTGCCTGCGCGGCATCGCCGCGGCGGCCGCCCATGCCGTCCTGGCCCTGGGCGCCCCGGCGATGGCGCAGGGCTTTCCCGCCAGGCCGGTCAAGCTCGTGGTTCCCTACACGCCCGGCGGCGCCGCCGACATCCTGGGCCGCGTCGTGGCCGACGGCCTGGGGCGCCGGCTCGGCCAGCCGGTCATCGTCGAGAACAAACCCGGCGCGGGCGGCGCCATCGCCGCCAAATACGTGGCCGATGCCCCCGCCGACGGCTACACCATGATGCTGGGCGGCACCACGCCCCTGGTGCTCTATCCGCTGCTGTACGAACGCCAGGCCTACGATGCCCGCAAGGACTTCACCGGCATCGGCATGCTGGCCTACTCGCCGCTGGTGCTGGTGGTGAACGCGCAGTCCCCGGTGCGGTCCGTGGGCGACTTCGTCAAGGCGTCGCGGGCGGGCTCGCTGGCCTATGGTTCGGCCGGCAACGGCACCGCCATGAACATCGCCGGCGAACTGTTCAAGAGCCAGGCCGGCGCCGACCTCATGCACGTACCCTACAAAGGCAGCCCGCCGGCGCTGAACGCGCTGCTGGCCGGCGACATCGCCTCGGTGTTCGACCTCGTCGCCTCGGCCAAACCCTTCATCGACGGCGGCAGGCTGCGGCCGCTGGCGGTCCTGAGCGGCCGGCGCAGCGGCGCCTTGCCCGACGTGCCCACCTTGCGCGAGCTGGGCTACAAGGACTTCGACTTTTCCGTGCGCTATGCCTTGATCGCCCCCAGCGCCACCCCGCCGGGCGTCATCGGGCGCCTGAACACCGAACTCAACGCCGTCCTGCGCGACCCCGCGGTCGCCAACCAACTGGCCACCCTGGCGCTGGACGTCATGCCCGGCCCCCCGGAGGCCGTCATGGACTTCGCCCGGACCGAGATCGAACGCCTCGCGCCGGTCATCAAGAACGGAGGAATCCGCCTGGACTGAACGCGGCGCCGCCGCGTCTCCCGCCGGCTTGCCCTGGCGCCTGGTATCCGTGCCGGATGCGCGCCCCCGCGCGGGGTGCGAGAATACGGCATAACACCACGGCATAGCCCGGCAGGAGACGATTTTGCAGAGCCCCCTGTCCTCCCTCAAATTCAGCACCGCCTCGGGCCACATCTGGCTGGACGAAGAGCGCATGCTGCTCCTGCACGCGCGCGCCCTGGGCGCCCTGCGCAAGGAACTGTTCGACTCCCTGGGCGTGGAACGCACCCGGGGCCTCCTGGTCCGCATGGGCTACGCCTCCGGCATGCGCGACGGCGCCTACGCCGTCAAACGCCGCCGCGCCGGCATGCAGACCGACGAAGCCTTCCTGCTCGGCCCCAAGCTGCACGCCGTCGAAGGCGTCGTCCAGGTCGAACCCATAGAACTCAGCATCGACCTCGCCAGGAACCACTTCTACGGCGAATTCCTGTGGCGCAACTCCTGGGAATGCGAAGCCGACGTCCAGGAATACGGCCACGGCGAAGACCCGGCATGCTGGACCCAGATCGGCTATGCCTCCGGCTACTCCAGCGCCTTCATGGGCTCGCCCATCGTCTACAAGGAAATCGAGTGCCGCGCCCAGGGCGACACCCACTGCCGGATCGTTGGCCAGCCCGCCGACGCCTGGCAGGACGAGGCCTACCTCAACTACTTCGCGCCCCATCCTTTCGCGGGCCAGCTGATCGAATACTCCATCGGCCTCGAACACCTGCGTTCGTCCTCCACCCGCAAGCCCGCCAACCAACCCCTGGCCGGTGCGTCCGCCGCCTTCCAGGCGGCGTTCGAACTGCTGCGCAGCGCGGCCGGCAGCCCCATCACCGTCCTCCTGCAAGGCGAGACCGGCGTCGGCAAGGAAGTCTTCGCCCGCTGGCTGCACGACAACGGCGAACGGGCCAAGGGACCCTTCATCGCCGTCAACTGCGGCGCGATACCCGCCGACCTGATCGAAGCCGAACTGTTCGGCGTGGAGAAGGGCGCCTACACCGGCGCCCACCTGGCACGCTCCGGCCGCTTCGAGCGTGCCAACGGCGGCACCCTGTTCCTGGACGAAATCGGCGACCTGCCCCTGGCCATCCAGGTCAAGTTGTTGCGCGCGCTGCAAAGTGGCGAGATCGAACGCCTGGGCAGCGAGAAATCGCAACGCGTCGATGTCCGCATCGTCGCGGCCACCAACGTCGATTTGCAGAAGGCCATGCAGGACGGGCGCTTCCGGCCGGATCTGTACTACCGGCTGAATACCTTCCCGATCACCATTCCGCCGCTGCGCGAGCGGCGGGCGGATATTCCCGTGCTGGCCAGCCGCTTCCTGCAGAAATACGGCGGGCTATACGGCAAGAAACCTGGTGGGCTGACGGATCGGGCGATGCAGGAATTGTTGAACCACCATTGGCCGGGGAACGTGCGCGAGCTGGAGAACGTGATCGAACGCGCGGTGTTGCTGAGTCCGGATGGGGAGCCGATCGAGGCGACGCATTTGTTCGGGCAGCGGCTGCCGGGCGGGGAGTGTCCGGGGCGCGTGGCGGTTGGGGGAGAGGTGGTGGAAGGGGAAGGTGGGGAGATCGATCTGGTTTGTGGGGATTTGATCGAGAGGAATGTGCCGCTGGGGACGCTGGAGCAGGGGATGATGCGGGTGGCCATGCAGCGGGCGGGGGGGAATCTGAGTAAGGCGGCCAGGTTGTTGGGGATCACCAGGGCGCAGTTGGCTTATCGGTTGAAGAGGGAGGGGATACCGGTTTAGCGTAGTTGCGCGTTTACGCTCTCGATGGCGTCGGTCGTGTAGCCCTGTGCGCATCTCTGGCGGGAACGCAAAAAATCTCGGCTTTGGCGGCCTCTGCACTTGGCGCGGCATGAATACGCCATGGGGTACGTGTCGTGCCTCGAGTGCGAACTCTCTGTCTCTGCAAGCCTCTGCCAGATCAACTCTGTTCGGTACCTTTCAGGGCGTTGGCATGGCTTCCAGGATAGTCTCCAGCGTGCGCCGGATATGCGCTTCGAGCAACCGGCAGGCCTGGGCCGCATCGCGGTCGAGCGCGGCTTTCAGGATGTTCTCGTGCTCGTCGCCGATATCACGGTCGCGCGAGTACGACGCCAGGAACAGGCGGCGGTAGCGATTGCTCAGATCGTGCAGGTTGCCGCAATACTGTTGCAATAGCGCAGACTGGCAGCCGGCCACCAGCGCGCGATGGAAGCGCTCGTGCCAGTGCTCCCAGGTCTCCAGTTGGTCGGGCTGCCAACGCATCGACTCCAGCTTGCGCAACTGGTGATGGGTAGCAACCAGTTCCCGTTCCCATTCGTCGTCGCCCAGGTCGATGGCCGTGGCCAGCGCCCGGGTTTCTACCGCCACGCGGATTTCCAGCAGGTGCTGGAGTTCAGTGCGCGATACCGGCGCCACGTAATAAGCCCGGCTTCCCTCTGACACGATCAACCCTTCGGCGACCAACTTGGACAAGCTTTCTCTCAAGGGGCTCCAGCTGACGTCGAATTCGGTGCGCAAGTCTTCCAGCCGCAGCCTGAATCCCGGCTGCAATCGGCCGCGCAGGATCTGGCCCCTGATGTGGTCGCTGATCTGCGTGCTGCGCGTGGCGCCGCTCTTGCCGGTTGCGGGCGCCAAGTGAGTGGCCGAAGCGTCGATCATGGGGAAGGGATAGTCCTAGTGCCAAGTGCACTCATTTTACCGCCGAAGCGTCTTGCGTTTCTTCAATTATCGTTAAATAATTTAATTAACGATAATTGAAGAAAATAACGATATGAACTTGGGGTACGACTACGAACGAACCGAAATCCGGTCCGGCATGAAGATCACCTGGCAGATTCCCCTGTGCATGGACGACGGCGTGGTGCTGCGCGCGGATTTGTTCCAGCCTGTGGAGGGGCCGGCGGTGCCGGTGATCATGAGCTATGGCTGCTACGCCAAGGGGCAGGCATTCCAGGAGGCCTACGCATCCCAATGGCAATCCATGGTCGAGGAGTTTCCCGAGATCGAGACCGGATCGTCCAATGCCTACCAGTGCTGGGAGCTGACCGACCCCGAGCGTTGGGTGCCGCATGGATATGCGGTGCTGCGTGTGGACTCGCGGGGGGCCGGCTGGTCGGAAGGCATCCAGGATCTCTGGTCGGAACGCGAGACCCTGGATTACCGGGCCTGCATCGAGTGGGCCGGAGAACAGTCCTGGTGCGACGGCAACGTAGGCCTGCTCGGCATTTCCTACTATGCGGCCAACCAATGGCTGGTCGCCGCCACCCAGCCGCGTCATCTCAAGGCCATCATTCCGTGGGAGGGGGCATCCGACTGCTATCGCGAACTCTACTATCACGGGGGGATACGCTGCACCTTCCTGGATTCCTGGCTGCCTCGCCAGGTACCCATGCAGTATGGGCAGGGAGAGCGTTCGCGTCGTCATCCGATTACTGGGGAGCCTTGTGCAGGCCCGGTTACGCTGGATCCGGACGAGCTTGCCGCACGGCGCGTAGACAAGCGTTCCGACGTCAAGGCGCACCCTTTGTCCGACGACTACTACAGCAGGGTGGTCACCGATTTCGATGCGGTGCAGGTGCCGCTGCTGTCCTCGGCCAACTGGGGCGGCCAGGGGTTGCACCTGCGTGGCAACATCGAGGCCTATGGCCGGTCGGCGTCGCGCGATAAATACCTGGAGATCCACGGCCTGGAGCATTGGACGCACTTCTATACCGACTACGGCCTGGATTTGCAGAAGCGTTTCTTCGACCGCTACCTGAAAGGCAATCTGGCCGCTTGGGAAAACCAGCCGCCCGTGCTGCTGCAAGTCCGGCATGTGGATGGGTTCAGGGCACGGGCGGAAAACGAGTGGCCGCTGGCCCGCACGCAGTGGACCTCCTGGCATCTGGACGCGGACGGCGGTTTCTCGGCCGCATCCGGGGCGCAGGTCGGAACGATGAGCTTCGGTCCGGACGACGACGGGCTCACTTTCGTGTCCGAGCCATTGTCTGCGGACATGGAAATCACCGGCCCGCTGAGCGCGAAGCTGTTTGTCAGTTCGGCCTCGGGCGACGCCGACCTGTACGTCGTGCTGCGGCTGTTCGATCCGCAGGGGCAGGAGGTGGCGTTTCGCGGCGCGATGGATGCCTATACGCCGATCGCGCAAGGCTGGCTCAGGCTGTCGCACAGGGAGCTGGATACGGCCCTGAGCCGGCCCTATCGGCCTGTGCTCAGGCACGAGCGGCGGTTGCCTACGGCACCTGGCGAGATCGTCCAGGCGGAGGTGGAAATCTGGCCCACCAGCCTCGTGGTGCCGGCCGGGTACCGCCTGGCATGCTCGATTCGCGGCCGCGACTATGAATACCAGGGGCAGGTGGATCCGGCCAGGCAGGCGAGGCACCGTTATCCGTCGAAGGGCTGCGGTCCGTTCTTGCACAACGATCCTGACGATGCTGCGGATCCTGCCCTGTGGGGGCCGGTCACGTTGCACGTCGGTCCCGACTATCCCAGTTCTCTCCTGTTGCCGGTGATTCCACCGCGTTGAGTCGATCCAGCAGGAACACAACCATACCGGAGACCATTCATGCATATTCAGAAGATCCATCGTCACGGCCTGCGAGCCGCCTTATTCCTCGTACTGGGCATCTCGGTCCCCGTCTTGTCCGTGGCCGCGGGCGCGGCATTTCCCGAAAGGCCGATCCGGGTCGTGGTCGCGTTCTCGCCTGGCAGCGCGCCGGACATCGTCGCACGCACGCTGGGTGAGCAAATGTCGAAGACCCTGAAGGTGCCCGTACTCGTCGAGAACAAGCTGGGCGCGGATGGCGTCATTGCCAGCGATTCGGTTGCCAAGGCGGCGCCGGACGGACATACGCTCTACCTGGCCACCATGGGGAACCTCGCCCTGGCGTCGGCCACGATCAAGACGCTTCCCTACGATGCCGCGACTGCCTTCCGCGGTGTCGGGTTCGTCGCCAACAATCCGTTCGCCATCCTGGTGAAACACGACCTGCCCGTGCGGTCGGTTGCCGATCTGATCCAGGCTTCCCACGGCAAATCCCAAGGCTTGAACTACGGTTCGGCAGGTACGGTCGGTCCGCTGGTCGGCGCCGAGATCAAGCGGCGCACAGGCGCAAACATGACTTACATTCCCTACAAGGGCGCCCAGCCAGCCCTGGTCGATCTGGTCGGCGGGCAACTGGACATGGTGATCGCCGATCTGCCCAGCTTGTTGCCGCTACATCAGCAAGGCAAGGCGCGCCTGCTGGTTGTCACCACGGAAAAGCGTTCTGCGCTCGCCCCGGATATTCCCACCATGGGCGAATCGGGGTTCAAGGGCTTCGACGTATCCACCTGGTACGCCATGGTCGCCCCGAACGGCACTCCCGACGGCGTCATCGGCAAGCTCAACGAGGCGCTGAACGGAGCGTTGAAGAGCGCGGAGGTCAGCAAGCATCTCTCCGGCCTGGGCATGACAGCCAGTGGTTCGACGCCAAAGGAACTCGATGATCTGATTCGCCTGGAACGGGAACGTTGGGAGCGGATGGTCAGGGAGACTCAGCAGATCACGGCCAGGCCGTAGTTCCGGGACCCGGGAACAGACACTGGTGGGTGCGGAGGATAAGAGACTGTCCGTCGGATCCGCCTGCCTGCATTTTCCGATGTACGCCTGGACTGAGTCTGGTTGCCCGGCCTGGCAGGGAAGCCTTCGAAAAAGCGGCCAAGACTACCGCCGATAAGGTGTCCAACGCGCTGCTGTGCGCAAAGGAAATCATCCACGAGCATTCCATTGTTTTCACGGCGGTCATGGCCGCCAGGTGTTTCTTCAAGCGTCGATTGAGCCGCTGTTGAATCCACCAAAAACCTCCCTCACACACTCCCCCATCCGCCGCGCCAACGCCCCAACCGGAAAATTCTCCGACGTCACCGCATAACTATAAAGCTCCACCTTCTCCGAAAACCCCACCTCGACAACCCCCGGAACCCGAAGCGCCCGAGCCACCACCGGATTCACAATCGACACCCCCAACCCCTTCGCCACCATGGTGCATATCGTCGTCGCATAAGGCGTCTCGATCGACAGCACCCGCTTGTCCCGGACAAAGTGCCGATCGATCGCCGCCCGATTGAAGCTCCCCGCCGGCAGCGAAATGAAATCCTCGCCATCGAAGTCCGAAGGCTTGAGCACCTTCTTCCTGGCAAGCCTGTGCTTCGCTGGCACGACCCCCACGCCATAAGCCGTATTGATCCGTTCATACTGCAGGCTGGGCAGGTCGGTGTGTATCGAGCAAAACCCGATATCGCAATACCCCGTCGCGACCCACTTCGCCACGACATCCGACCCGCCGGTATTGACCACCACCGGGATGTCCGAGACCTTCTCCCGGAAGATGCGCATGGCATCCGGCATCACGCACTGCGTGATCAAGCCGACCGCCCCCACGCGCAGCAGTCCCTTGCCCCGCAGCCGGATCGAGTTGGCGCTGTCGTTCAACGACTCCAGCCCGATGAAGGCGCGCTCCACGTCCGCATAGAACGCCTCCGCTTCCGGCGTGGGAATCAGGCGTGTTCCCACGCGCTGGAACAGGACGAAGCCCAGTGTCTTCTCCAGCAAGGCAATCCATCGGCTGACGTTCGGCTGCGACGTGTGCAGCAGCCCCGCCGCGGTGGTCATCGAGCGCGTCATCATCACGGCGCGAAAGGCTTCGACCTGCTTGAAGTTCATGGGTGGATTCCATCCTGATGCATGCGCATCGAGCATATCATTTTTGTATTTGAAGCCGTCGATATGTGATTTGACGTATGGGTTGGCCGGGACGGAGACTGCATTCCTGCATTCATCACCGGCCTCCCACATGGAATCCAAAGTCAGTGCCCGCCTGAAGCAACCCCTCGCGAAGGAGGTGATCGAGTTCATCTTCCTGCCGCGCCTGAACCGGGAGTTCTTCGCGAATTTCGAATTGCTGCACCAGATCAATCTTGCCCATCTGCTGATGCTGGACGAGCAAGGGATCCTGGATAAAAGCACGTCCATCCAGCTCGCCAAGGCACTGCTGAAAATGCAGGCCGATGGCCCCGATGTCGTGGAACTCGACCCCGCGCGGGAAGAAGCCTATTTCAACTACGAGGCCCATCTGATCAAGCTGGTGGGCCAGGACGTGGGCGGCCGGCTGCATACGGCGCGCAGCCGCAATGACATGGGCGCGACCATCGATCGCATCCGGGCGCGGGATTTCGGGATGCGCGTCGGCACGGCGTTGATCGGCCTGGCGCAGGCCGCGCTGGACCAGGCCGGGCAATATGCCGACTGCGTGATGCCCGGCTACACGCACATGCAGGCGGCCCAGCCGATCACCTACGGCTACTACCTGTCGGCGCTGGTGGACGCGTGGTCGCGCGACATCGATCGGGTGCTGCACACGCTGGACACGGCGGACGGGTCGCCCTTGGGGTCCTGCGCGCTGGCCGGCACGTCCTTCCCCATCGACCGCGCGCTGACCAGTTCCATGCTGGGCTTCAGCCAGCCGTTGGCCAACGCGCTGGACGGCGTGGCTTCGCGGGATTTCGCGCTGGAGCTGAGCGCGGCGCTATCGATCATGATGATCACGTGCAGCCGCCTGGTGCAGGATTTCTACATCTGGTCCACGCCGGAGTTCGGCTTCCTGTCCTTTCCGGACAGCATCGCCAGCACGTCCAGCATCATGCCGCAGAAGAAGAACCCGGCGGTGCTGGAGAACCTGCGGGGCAAGACGGGCCACCTGATCGGCCTGACGACGGCGGCCTTTTCCACCGTGAAGTCCACGCACTTCACCCACTCGGGCGACAGCAGCCGGGAAAGCACCCGGACCTGCTGGGAGGCCTGCGAGGAAGCGCTGAAAGCCCTGACCTTGATGAAGCTGCTGGTGGAGCGGGTCGAGCCCGACCGCGAGCGCATGGCCGCGCGCGCGGCGGAGGACTTCTCCACGGTGACCGATCTGGCCGACCTGCTGGTCCGCAAGGCCGACACTTCGTTCCGCGACGCGCACCACATCATCGGCGCGGTCGTGCGGCAGGCGCTGGACCAGGGCCTGTCGGCCAGGCAGATCACCCCCGCGATGATCGCCACGGCGGCAGGCGAACAACTGGGGCGGCGCATCGCGCTTCACGAGGACGACCTGGCCGGCTGCCTGGACCCGCATCGCAACGTGGCCGCCCGCCAGTCGCCGGGCGGTCCCGCTCCCAGGCGTGTACTCGAGCACCTGGGCGAGCAGCGCGCCCGCCTGGACAAGCAAAGAACCGTCATCGACCGGACGGCCCGGCGCATCCACGACGCCCGGGAGTCGTTGCAGGAACGCATCCGCGCGCTGGTCGCCGCCGAAGCGAAGTAAGCACGGATTCCTTCATTCACCTAATAATCATGTGCAGGAGACCAACCATGTTCAAGCCCATCGCCGTATTTGCGATCGCCCTGGGCGTCTGCCCCGGAGTCCAGGCCCAGACTTATCCCAACAAGCCCGTCACGCTGGTCGTGCCGTTCGCGCCCGGCGGCACGGTCAACCTGATGGGCCGCATCCTGGCCACCCGCATGTCGGAAGTGCTGGGGCAACCGGTCATCGTCGAGAACAAGGGCGGCGCGGGCGGCAGTATCGGCGCCGGCATCGTCGCCAAGGCCGCGCCCGATGGCTATACGCTGCTGTTGGCCACCATGGGCCAGCAGTCCATCCAGCCGCTGCTGTCCAAGGACCTGCCCTATGACGCGGAGAAGGATTTCGCGCCCATCGCCTTGTTCTCCACCGTGCCCAACGCGCTGGCGGTATCGACCAACGTGCCGGTGAAGACGGTCCAGGAACTGATCGCGTATGCCAACAAGCATCCCGGGAAGCTGAACATGGCGTCCGCCGGCATTGCGTCGGTCAACCACCTGACGGGCGAACTCTTCATGCTGCGCTCGGGGGCGACGTTCACGCATGTGCCCTACCGGGGCGCGGGGCCCGCGACGGCCGACCTGCTGGCCGGCCAGGTGCAGGTGATGTTCGCCAACCTGCCCAACGTGCTGCCCTACATCAAGCCGGGCAAGCTGCGCGTGCTGGCCATGGCCAGCGAGCAGCGCAGTCCCGCCGCGCCCGACGTGCCCACGCTGGCCGAAGCCGGCGTGAAGGATGCCGTGGTCGAGTCCTGGTACGGACTGATGGCGCCGGCCGGCACCAGTCCGCAGATCGTCAAGAAGCTGGAAGCGACGATCATCGGCATCGCCAAGGAGAAAGCCATGGCCGCGCAACTGGCCGAGCAGGGCGCCTTGCCGTTCCCCGGGACGAGCGAGGATCTGGCGAAGCTCTCGAGCGAAGAGACGCGGCGCTGGAAAGACATCATCTCGCGCGCCAACATCCAGTTGAACTGAACGCACGGCACACAGGACGGACGAACGTGGTTCCAGTCGGCATCATCGGGGGCATGGGCCCGTTCGCGGGGGCGCACTATGTCGGCCTGTTCCTGGAGGAATGCGCGCGCCTGATCGAGGCGGACGGGGCAGGCGTGACCGACCAGCGCTTTCCGCCTCACTACCTGTTCCAGTTGCCGGTGCCCGACAGGACGTCGGCGCTGCTTGGGGCGCAGGACGAATATGGACGGGTCCTGCGGGCATTGTCCGGGCAGATGGATGGGTTGCGGGGCCTGGGGGCGAAGGTGGTCGCGATGTCGTGCAATACCGCGCATGCGTGGCATGCCGAGTTGCGGAGCCGGTATCCGGACATGGCGCTGCTCCACATCGGCGATGCCGCCGCCGATCATCTGGTCGGCCAGGGCGAGGCGGAAGTCGGGTTGCTGGCCACGGCCGGGACGGTCAGGTCGGGGATCTATGCCGGGTCGCTGGAGCGTGCCGGTATCGCGTGCCGGGAGCCGGACGGCGACGAGCTCGCACTGCTGATGCGGGGGATCTACCAAGGCGTGAAGGCGGGCGACAACGCGCTGGGGCGGGCCTGTTTCAGCCGCGCCCTGGAGCGGATGCGCGGGCGTACCGGGGTGGCGGGATTCCTGATGGCCTGTACGGAGATCCCGTTGGCACTGCGGGCGGAAGATGTGCCGGCGGAATGCCGGTTGTATGACCCGGGGCGGTTGTCGGCGCGCGAGTTGGCGAAGCGGGCGTGCCGGCGCGGGTCATTCCGGACAGGCGAATCCGTATAGCCGGCGCGGGTTGTCGACCAGGATCCGTTTTCGCAGATCGGCCGCCGGACACCATGCCGCCAATGTGTTCAACAGCGCCCCCGAATCCTGTGGCGGCGCCATGACGTGGGGCCAGTCCGTGCCCCACAGCAAGCGGTCCGGCATCGCCCGGATCAAGGCCTCGGCCATCCGGCCGGCATGGCCGGTGCCGGCCTGCTCCAGGCGGTAAGGGCCCGTCAGCTTGACCCAGATGTTCCCGCTGGCGGCCAGGCTGGCGATGAAGTGCTCCACGGGCGGCTCATCGTCCGCGTCGTCGGACGTGACATAACCCATGTGCGCGATGGAGACGGGGCAGGGCATCCGCGCGATCACCGGTAGCGCGTCGCGGCAAAGACTGCCCGGCGTGTAGAGATCCACGCTCCATCCCAGGCGTTGGGCCAGCTTGCCGGCGCTGGCCAGCAGGTCATGGATCGCCGGGCCGGACAGCCCTGAGGCACGGGCCCTGAACAGATCCAGGCGCAGGCCGCGTACGCCGGTTTCATGCCACGACCTTAGCGTCGATAGCGGGGTTTCGAGCGGCGCCATCACGATGCCGCGCCATTTCTGCCCCGACCGCCGCAGCGCGTCGAGCAGGCAGCGGTTGTCCTCTTCATAGAAGCTTGGCTGGACCAGCACGGCGCGATGCAGGCCCAGCGTCGCGGCCGTCTCGGCGTAGTCGCGGCCGGTGGCGGCGGGCAGGGTATAGCGTGCCGCGCGTGACGGGGGATACCGGTCCGCGGACCCGAACAGATGCATGTGCGCATCGCAGGCGCCGGCAGGCATGTCGAAGCCTGCCCGCTCCAAGCGGTCGGCGGGCATGGGCGGGGTGCTCCGCCATGGGGAGGGTTGTTTCACCGGTGCTCCTGGATGAGGCCCCGCGCGGCTTGCTTGTCGGCTGTCGCGGGGCAAGGTTCGGCGCTATTCTCGCCGGCAGGGTTTTCCAAAAAAGATGGCAATAATGTCTCGTTGATCCCCAGGAGGAATCAGTTGAAGCTGCATCAGTTGAGGGATTTCATCGCGGTGGCCGACCACGGCAGCCTGCGCGCCGCATCGCGCCACTTGAACGTGTCGCAGTCGGCCATGACGAAAAGCATCCAGCAGTTGGAGAAGGAAGTGGGCGCGCCGTTGCTGGAGCGCCAGAAACGCGGCACCGTGCTGACCCCCATGGGCATGCTGTTCGTGCAGCGGGCGCGCATGGCCACGGCGGAGCTGCAGCGGGCCAAGCAGGAGATCCAGCAGCACATGGGGGGCGGCGCGGGCAGGGTGGTGGCCTGTCTGTCCACGGTGCCGCACATGATCCTGCTGCCGGAGGTGCTCAAGCCGTTCCTGGACCGTTACGGGGACGTGCAACTGACGGTGCTGGAAGGCCTGTCCTTCGCCGGCGTGGAGGCGCAACTGCGCGACGGCAGCGTGGACTTCTACGTGGGGATCGAGCCGGAACGGCGCATCGGACAGGAGTTCGCGGTCGAGCCCCTGTTCGGCAACGACCGCGTCATCGTCTGCCGGGCGGGACATCCGCTGCGCGGGGCCAGGTCGCTGCAGGAATTGCGTTCCGCGCGCTGGGTCATGAGCGCGGCCGCGCCGTCGGACACCCGGCTGCTGGGGCTGTTCAAGAAGCACCGCCTGCCCATGCCCGAACATGTGACCTTCGGGAACAACATCCTTTCCCAGATGGTGGCCGTGCTGAATGCCGACATGCTGGCGATGATGCCGCGCCAATGGCTGGAATTCCCGCTGACGGCCGGGCACATCGAGCGCATACCCATCAAGGAGGCCATCGATTCGCCTTCCATCGTCATGATCCGGCGCGCCACCTTGCCGCTGACGCCGGCGGCGGAGTATTTCTGCGACCTCGTCCGGCGCGCCAGCGCCCGCATGCCGGGCAGGACTGCCGGCCGCAAGACCGCCGAGCGGTCCAGGAAACCTCCCGTCCGGGCCGGATAGCGCGCGTTCCGGGGTGATGAGAAAAAGCGATCAAACGGACAGTATTGACATCTTCTGGTCAGATCGCGCGAATGAAAGAATCCGCCTGTCGATGATGTATCGCCAAAGGAGACAGGCACCATGACAACAAGAAGAGCACTGCTGGCAGCCGCGCGCTGGACCGCGCTGGCCCTTGCCTGTGCGGGCGGCGCGCTCCATGCCCAGCCGTCGGGTGACCGCGCGCTCAGGCTGATCGTGCCGACCAGCCCGGGCAGCAGCGCGGATGTCGGCGCCCGGCTGGTGGGCGACCGCATCCAGGCCGCGAGCGCCCGTCCCGTCGTGGTCGAGAACAAGGTCGGCGCCGGGGGCAGCCTGGCGGCCGCCTATGTCGCGGCCGCCGCCCCGAACGGCGATACCGTGGGCATCCTGGGCAATACCTACCAGTTGTTCGCCGAGGAATTCCCCAGCCAGAAATTCGATCCGGTGAAGGATGTCGTGCCCGTCGCGCTGATCAGCCGGGGCGCCAACGTCTTGCTGGTCGCCAGCGATTCCGGCTATGGCCGTGTGGACGATATCGTCCGGAAGGCGCGCAGCCAGCCCGGCCGGCTGAGCTACGCGTCGGCCGGCATCGGCTCCAGCACCTATCACAGCGCGGAAAGGCTGCGCATGGCCAGCGGGCTGGACCTCATCCATATTCCCTACAAAGGATCGCCCGAGGCCGTCCAGGAGGTCATCGCCGGCCGGGTCGATTTCGCCTTCGCGCCGGTGCCCGTCGCCCTTTCCTTCATCCAGGGGGGGCGCGTCAAGGCCGTGGCCGTCAGCGCGTCGCGCCGTTCGGCGCAGTTGCCCGACGTGCCCACCACGGTCGAGGCGGGCGTGCCCGATTCGTCGTATGACACCTGGCTCGTTGCCCTGGTGCCGGCCAGGACGCCGCGCGCGGTCCAGCTCGAGTTGAACCGCGTCTTCACGGCGGCGACCGCGACCCCCGAGATCCACGCGAAGTTCGCTTCCCTGGGCGTCGAGCCGGAAGACGCCGGCCTGGACGAGACCCAGGCCTTCGTGGCCCGCGAGTACCAGCGCGCCAAGGCCGCCCGCGCCAGGATGGCGAACGCGAAGTAACCGGTTTTCCTGTTCATAGAAAAAGGTATTTCATGATCAAGCTGCAACGATTGGGCCATGTGCTGATGGCCGTCCGCGACCTCGAGGCCTCGAAGAAGTTTTACATGGAGATCCTGGGCTTCAGGCTGCTCGAACAGGACCCCGAGCACGGCGGGGTGTTCCTTTCCATCGGGTCCCATGGCAACACGCTGGACCTTTTTCCGAGCGTGGAGCCGGAGGCCACGCCGCCCAGCGCCAGCGACGCACGGGGCATGCTCGGCCTGGGCGTCAAGCACGTGGCCTTCGCGGTGGCCGAGGAGAGCGACCTCAAGGCGGCCTATTTCGCGCTGACCGAGGCCGGCGTGCCCATCCAGCGCGCCCTCGACCACGAAAGCCAGCAGAGCATCTATTTCCACGATCCCGACGGCAATCTGCTGGAGATCGTCTGGGAGCGGCCCGACGCCCTGGACATCTTCGCCAAAGGACGCGGCGACAACGACGACGAGATCTCGTTCGAACGCTGAGCCACCCACCACGCCACGCATCGAGGAATCCCCATGGCAACCGCACGCATCAATGGCATAGACCTCTACTACGAAGTGCACGGCGAGGGGCCTCCCCTCGTACTCGCGCATGGGGTGGGCAGCAACCACCTGCACTGGTGGCAGCAGATTCCCGCCCTGCAGAAGAGATTCACGGTGGTCACGTTCGACCACCGCGGCTTCGGCTTCTCGACCGAGGATGGACAGGGTCCCCAGGCATTCGCGGACGACCTGGCGGCCTTGATCGACCACCTGGGCTTCGACAGCGTCTTCCTGGCGGGCCAGTCGATGGGGGGCGTCACGGCAATGAGCTATGCCGCGCGCTTCCCGCAACGGGTGAGGGCCCTTGCCCTGAGCTGCTCCGGCGGCGGGGTGGTGCCGGTGCACCATGCGCCGACGATGAAAGGCGCACTGGAGAAATCGCCGGACTACCTGTCCTTCGCCCGGCTGAGCATCGACCAGGACGACTTCCGCCGCCGCCGCCCCGAGGCCTGCTTCTTGTTCGAACAGCTCGGCCAGCTCAATCGCGACGTGGACCTGCGCATCCTGACCGGCATGCGGCAGCTCAAGAACGACCTTGGGCCGCTGGTGGCGGCGGGCACGCCCGTCCTGCTCATCGGGGGCGAAGACGACAACGGCGTCAATCCGTCGATGCGTGAGTTGCAGAAGATGATCCCGGGTGCGCGCTTCGAGTTGGTGACCGATGCCGGACACCTGCTTTTCTTTGAACGTCCGGACGTCTACAACCACTTGCTGGAGAGCTTCTTCTGCCAGCATATGAAACAGGACATGTGACATAGGCCGCACGGCAAGCACGGGGACATGAATGAACTGGAAAAGGATGGCCGCGCGGGTTTCTGTTGCCTTGCTCGCCTGTGGCATGACCGTCGCGGCACGCGCGGACGACGCGTTTCCCGGCAAGATGATCAAGATGATCAACCCCTATGCCGCCGGCGGGGGCTCCGATGTGCTCGCCCGGGTCCTGGCGCGGGATATGAGCGCGTACCTGAAGCAGCCGATCATCATCGAGAACCGGCCGGGCGCATCGGGCCTGATCGGCGCCAACGCCGTTCGAACGGCGCCGCCGGATGGGTATACGCTGCTTTTCACCAGTTCCAGCGCGCTTGTCGGCGCGCTGGTCAAGGCGCCCCAGCCATTCGACCCGTTCCAGGATTTCGCGCCGGTGGCCCGCGCCGTGGAGTACCCGCTCTACATGGTGATCAATCCCGAGATTCCGGCACGCAATCTGCGCGAACTTGCCACCTATGCGAAAAACCGTGCCCAGCCGATATTCCATACCAGCGTGGGCATCGGATCCACGGGCCATCTGGGCTGCGAACTATTCGCGCTTGCGGCGGGCATCCCGCTCAGCTACGTTCCCTATACCTCCGTGCCCGCCGCGTTGCAGTCGGTCATGACCAATCAGACGCAGTTGATGTGCGACTCGGTCGGCGGCGCCCAGGCCTATGTCACGCAGGGCAAGTTGAGAGGCCTGGCCATCATGGGCAAGTCGCGCATGCCCCAGGTTCCGGACGTGCCAACGACGGCTGAGGCCGGGTTCCCAGGTGTGGAGGCGGGCGTCTGGCTCGGGCTGCTGGCGCCGAAAGGTACGCCCGCATCGGTCGTACAAAGACTCAACGAGGCCATGAACCTCGCGCTCAGGAATCCCGAAATGATCGAGCGCGCGAAAGTACAGGGCCTGACCATCATCCACGAGACTCCCGGGCAGGCCGATGCGGCAATCAAGGCCGACCTGAAACAATGGGCCGAGATCGTTCGAATCAAACAGATCCGGCTGACCGATTGACCGGGTCTGGCTTCCAGGAAGAATTCATGAAGATTGCAATGATGGGCGTGGGGAACATGGGCGCGGGCATCGCGCGGCGCCTGATGGCGAACGGACATTCGATCGTCGCTTGGGATCTTTCCGCGCCACGGATGGCCGCCCTGGCCGAAGGCGGAGCCGGCGTCGCGGAATCGGCGCAGGCGGCGGCCCGGGATGCCGACGTCGTGATCACCAGCCTGCTTGGCGACAGTTCGGTCGAGCAAAGTGTGCTATCGGACGGCGGGTTTCTGGCCTCCATGCAACCCGATGCGATTCATCTGTGCGTCACCACCATCTCGCCGGATTGCGCGAATCGCCTGGCATTGGCGCATCGATCGCATGGCACGCGCTTCGTGGCGGGCCCGGTCGCGGGGCGTCCCGATGCGGCGGCGGCGGGCCAGCTCACCACCTATCTGGCCGGAGACCGATCGGCGGTCCAGGCGGTCGCGGAGCTGGCCAGCGCCTACGCGGTCAAGATCGTTGTGCTGGAAGGCCCCGCCGGCCTGGCGAATGCCATGAAGCTCAGCGTCAACTACACCGCGATTTCCATCATCGAGATCATGGGCGAGATCTATGCGTTCGCCGAGAAGATGGGGCTGGACCGGGCGCTCTTGCGTGATTACTTCGAAGACGCCTTCAACCGGCCCGCGTTGAAGATGTACGCCAACAAGCTGCATGAGAACAGTACCACCGGCACGAACGGATTCGCCCTGGTGACCGGACTCAAGGATGTGAATCTGATGATGGATGCCGCGAGCGGGTGCGGCGTGAACTTCGAGGTCGGTTCCATTATTAAAAGGAAGATGTTGAAAGCCATCGACATGGGGCTTTCCGAGGCCGACTGGAGTTCGATCTCCCAAGTGACGAGAAGCGAGTCGGGTATCGAGGTATAGATCGGGTCAAGGCGACGCCGGCGCGCACGGATTGGAAGCGGAGGATCTCCCGCCCGGCTGCCGGTTACATGACCTGGGACGACTATCGGCACGGGAGTTGGCGAGGCGGGCGCTTGTGATGTCTGTCGCAAACACAGCTGCATGGCGAGACGCGATTCCGGCTAGTATTGCTTTCGGGGACTCCATGCCCCGATGAACAATGAGATAGACAAGCCAGTGGGAAGCGTCTTTCGAGAATTCCCCGGCGGGTGCTCAAGAGTTTCAAGACGGGATTGGTTCCACCGGACGATATCCAGGCGGCAATTGCCGAAAATCAATGGACTGCGCCTTCGGCCCAGGCGGTTGCGCTGGCCGACGAGAAGCGATTCGGATTCCTCTACAGCCGAAAGAAGAAGTAGCGATGTGCGATAGAAATGGCCATTGAAGCTCCGTCGCGTTTTTCTTCACTGCGCTTGCATGCACTCGACGCCCATTTGCTGCTCGTTCGTGATAGGCCCGGCCTGTCGGGCATTTCCCGCTTTTTGCTGGAATTCCTGTACTTCGGCCTGAAGGAAGCCCGCGCCTGCCTGTTCGTCGGACTCTTCTTCGCCGCGGTCTTCCTGGTGCCCCGCTCGGGCCTGTGGGGCATCCCCCGCTACGACGCCCTGTTGGTCATCGCGCTGGCGATCCAGGCCTGGATGGTCTGGTCCAAGCTCGAAACCCTGGACGAACTCAAGGCGATCACCGTCTTCCACCTGATCGGTTTTGCGCTGGAGGTATTCAAGACGTCCAGCGGAATCCAGTCCTGGTCCTATCCGGATTTCGCCTATACCAAGGTCCTGGGCGTGCCCCTTTTTGCCGGCTTCATGTATGCCGCAGTGGGGAGCTACATCATCCAGGCCTGGCGTCTGTTCGAGCTGCGCGTGGTGCACCATCCCCCGTACTGGATGGCCTGGCTCGTCGCGCTGCTGATCTACGCCAATTTCTTCACACACCATTTCATCGGGGATTACCGGTGGTACATCGCGGCGTGCGCGCTGGGCCTGTACGCCCGGACGACCGTGGTCTTCCGTCCCTTGGACCGGGACCGACGGATGCCGCTGCTGCTGGCCTTCGTGCTGATCGGCTTTTTCATCTGGCTGGCCGAGAACATCAGCACGTTCTTCGGTGTCTGGGCCTATCCCAACCAGCTTGGCGCCTGGTCCACGGTGCACCTGGGAAAATGGAGTTCCTGGTCGCTGCTGGTCATCATGACCTTCACGATCGTGGCGAACCTCAAGCACATCAAGGCGCGCGTCCACGTGCCCGATTGAGTCGCACGAGTCCAAATATGGCAGACTCGCCGTCCAAGCCGCAATGTCGAGGATCCGGTGGAAATTCGCAGATTCAAGCTCGGTGATGAAGCAGCGTTATTCCGCGTATTCTTCACCTCCATCCACGAGGTCGCCTCCAAGGATTATTCGCCCGAGCAAATCGAGGCATGGGCGCCTTCGGACTTCGACATGGTTGCCTGGGCAGATCAGGTGCGGAAAAACCAGCCCTTCGTCGCCGAGATCGATGGCGAAGTCGTGGGCTATGCGGACGTTCAGCCTGATGGCTACATCGACCAATTCTATGTGTCCGGCTTGCATCCGCGTCAAGGCATAGGGACGGGGCTGATGGCCCGTATTCATGACGAGGCAGAATCCCTGGGGCTGGTGGCATTGACATCCAATGTGAGCAAGACTGCCGAGCTTTTTTTCGCTCGCCAGGGCTTTCAAGTCGTCGAGCGACGTTCTCCGGTCCGCCGAGGGGTGATGCTCGAGAACGCGCTGATGCGCAAAGTGCTGCCTGTTGCAGGCTGAGTCTCTAGAATGGTCCGCTATTGCCGGGCGGCGACGCCGCGATCGAAGTCAATGCAGTCATCCATAGGGCCGATCCATGAAACGACTTGCCATCCTGTTGCTTCTGTCTTGCAGTGTTACGTTGGCTACTGCGGCAACGACCGATGCGGTGAATGACGCCAACCCCTGCCTGCAGAAACGCGCGGAGATACTCAAAGAAATCGAGCAGGCCAGGCAGCATGGCAACGACAGGCGGGTTGCCGGGCTGAACCGGGCGCTGCGCGAGCAAGAGGCGCACTGCACACCCGAGTCGATACGCCAGGCACGCGCACAGGATGTCGCGGAAGCGCGGCAGAAGGTGGCCGAGCGGGAGCGCGAATTGCAGGAAGCCCAGAGCGAAGGCAAGGACGCCGACAAGCTTGCCAAGCGCGAAGCCAAATTGAAAGAAGCGCGGGATGACATGGCGCGAGCGCAGCGGGCACTGAGCAATTGACTTGGAAGCGCCTCAGCGGCTTGGCGGGCAATACGCCGGGTCAGTGAGCCCTCCTTGCCAGCACTTGGTCGCGCGGGCCGGCATCGACCACCTTGCCGGCCTCCATCACGACGATGGTGTCGAACCGTTCGAGCAGGCTGGGCCGGTGCACCGAGGCCACGATGCAGGCCGATGGGAACGCCGCGACCATGCGGTCGAACACCCGGCTCTCCGCCTGTGGATCGAGTGCGCTGGTTGGCTCGTCGAGCAGCAGCAACGAACTACCCTGCGCTGCCAAGGCGCCCCGGGACAAAGCCAGCCGCTGCCGCTGGCCGCCGGATAGGTTGCCGCCGCGCTCGTTCAGCGGACTGGCCAAGCCCTCGGGCAGGCGTTGCAATACCTCGTCGAACACACCCGCATGCACGGCGGACTCCAGTGCCGCCGAGTCGGCCGGCTCGCCGAAGGTAAGGTTCTCTTCCACGGTGGCCTCGAACACCTCGGCTTCCTGCGGGATCAGCGTGGCCAGCGTGCGTAGTTCGGACCAATCCACTACCACGCCATCACGCAGCAATTCGCCCCGCCGAGGTGGATAGAGGCCCGCCAGCAGGCGCAGCAGCGTACTCTTGCCACCCCCGCTCGGGCCGATCAGCGCCACCCGCGCTCCGCGCTTCAGTTCCAGATCGATCCCATGCAATCCGCCGCGCGCGTCGTCGGCGTAGCGCCACGTGGCATCCCGCAGTTTAAGTGTCTGCCACGGCGCATCAGGCATCACGGCCGGAACCGCCGCGTCGGGATCGCTGGGTGCTTCCCAGATCGGCGCCGCGCTGCCGTAGTCCGTATGCATGCGCGCGAAGCTCTGGAAATTCGACGCCATCGCGCCCACCACCGTCGCGGCCTGCTGGGCGTACTGATAGATCATGAAGACCGTGCCCAGCATCACCGCCTGCCCGGGCTGCCGCGATTGCAGCACGTAGACCACCACCAGTATCCAGGTGAGCCCCATGCCGAGTATGTCCACCGTGAACCACTTGCCTTCCGTGACCATGACCGCGCGGCGCAGCGGCGCCATCACCGCCTCCATGCGGCGCCCGAGCACCTTGCGCGAGGCCGATTGCAACCGCAGGCCGATCACCGTGCCGGCGTTGCCGACGAAATCCAGCAGCGCGGCGGTATAACGGCGCTCCGCGTCGTTCTCGGCACGGGCAAGCTGCATCAGCGCGCGGTCGAAGCGCATGATGATCAGGGCGATGACCACGTAGCCCGTGATGGCGATGGTGCCGCTGGTGCGCGACAGCAAGGCCAGGGCGACCAGCGGGCCGACGAAGTTGAAGGCGCTTTGCAGGTAGCCGAACTGGTTCTGGGCGAAGTCGGACAGGGCGCGGCTGGATTGGACGACGCGGTGCTGGAGTTCGCCGGAGTGCCGGCCGTCGCGCCAGGCGAGCGGGGCGGCGGCGATGCGGGCGTAGAGCTGGTCGGCCAGGCGTTCGCGGACCCGGACGCCCACGTTGCGTTCCAGGATGCGGCCGGGGCCGTGGAGGAGCCAGGACAGGAGGTAGACGCCGACCAGGTAGGCGATCCAGCGGCCTGCCGTTGGCATGCTGCCTTGCTGTAGGGCGTTGATGGCTTGGGCGGCCAGCCAGGGCATGGTCAGGCGGAGTAGCTGGGCGGCCGAGAGCAGGCCGGCGGCGCCGAGCAGGTGGGGGCGGACGCCGGCTGCGTGGCGCCAGAGGGCGCGGTAGAGGTCGCGGGCCGCGGTGCCTAGGCCGATGGCGGGTGAGCGAGAGGGCGGCTCGGATGTCGCCATGCAGTGTCATTCCCTATATACCGTGCAGTACACGGATCCGTGTGCTGCTTTTGAAAGCGTCCTATTGTGCCCTGGTAGCGGAGGCCAACTTCACCATTTCATAAAGCTGCACCGCACCATTTCCCCTTTTCCGCATCCAGGAAACCCCGCACCCCTGGCCCCGCGTAAAAAAATCCCCTTCCAAATCAACCACTTACTCCCGCTGGCACGCCCGTTGCACATCTCATGACACCACCGCAGCCCCCGCTGCGCCAAGTCATGAAATCAACGAGGGCATCACGCCCCATGGAGACACGCCCATGGATGCAACCGCCGCCGGCACGCCACCGCTCGCCTCCCGCTACGTCCGCGTCCTGGGGCTGCTGGAAAGCCGCTACGTCGAGTTCGAGTTCTCGATAGGCGATCCCGAGCTGGCCGTGGAGCTGGTGCTGGAGTTTCCCCAATTCCAGGAGTTCTGCCGCCGCAACCGCGTGCGGATGGTGGGCGCGGAGGAAGCGGCCCGCCTGGACCTGGAGCGCATGAAGTGGCGCTACGGCTCGCCCGGCGTGGCCGAGTAGCGCCTTCCCTTTTCCCTTTCGACGAGACCCAGCCATGCAAGTCGATATCAAGACTTCCGACATCCGTCCGATTCGCCAGACGTTTTCCCACATCGCGCGCCGTTTCGGCGCGGACAAGCCGGCGTCGCGCTATCAGGAGGCGACCTATGACCTGCAGCCGGAGGTGAATTTCCACTACCGGCCGTTGTGGGAGCCGGAGTACGAGCTGTACGACACGCGCCGTACGGCGGTGGTGATGCGCGATTGGTATGCGTTCAAGGATCCGCGCCACTACTACTACGGCACGTACACGCAGGCCCGCGCGCGGCAGCAGGAGGCGCAGGAGAGCGCGCTGGAGTTCGTGGACAAGCGCGGCCTGCTGCGCGGGGCGCCGGGCGAGGTGCGGCAGCGCATCGAGGAACTGGTGCTGCCGCTGCGCCACTACGAGTGGGGCGCGAATATGAACAACTGTTATGTGACGGCCTATGGCTATGGCGCGGCGATCACGCAGGCGGCGCAGTACCAGAGCATGGACCGGCTGGGGCTGGCGCAGTACCTGAGCCGCATCGGGCTGTTGCTGGACGGCAATCAGGGGGCGTCGCTGGCGCGGGCGAAGCAGCATTGGCTGGGCTCGCCGGAGTGGCAGGGGCTGCGGCGCGAGATGGAGAACCTGTTCGTGACGAAGGACTGGTTCGAGGTGTTCGTGGCGCAGGACCTGGTGCTGGACGGACTGGTCTATCCGCTGGTGTTCCAGGGGCTGGAGCGGGAGTTGTCGGCGGCGACGGGCAATGGTTTCGGGATGAGCGTGGAGTTCATGCGCGACTGGCATGGCGAGAACCTGCGTTGGGTGGACGCGTGCCTGAAGACGGCGGCCGAGGAATCGCCGGAGAACGCGGCGCTGTTGTCGGCGTGGGTGAAGGACTGGGTGGCGCGGAGCAGGGAGGCGCTGGCGCCGTGGGCGGCCATCGCGTTCGGCGCGCAAGGTGCCGCGCAACTGGACGAGGCGGTGTCGGCGCTGCGCCAGCGCGCCGCGAAGTGCCAGCTCGCTGTCTGACCCGGACCCCTATCAAGCAAGGAACCGCCATGTCTCAAAACGTATTCATCGCCTTCCAGGCCAATGACGATACCCGCAGCATCATCGACGCGATCCTGCAAGACAACCCGCGCGCGCAGCGCCAGGATTTCCCCGCCATGGTGAAGATCGACGCGCCGGATTCGCTGGTGGTCCGGCGCGTCTCGGTGGAGGAGCGCCTGGGCCGCGACTGGGATCTGCAGGAGCTGCACGTGAACCTGATTTCGCTGTCGGGAAACATCGACGAGACGGACGACGAGTTCACGCTGGCCTGGCATCGCTAAGGCCGGCAAACGACATTCCCCATCAAGCAAATACGGAGACGCACATGACCACATCGACGCCCGCGCGCAAGCTGGGCCTGAAGGAGCGCTACGCGCTCCTGACCCGCGACCTGGGCTGGGAAACCAGCTATCAGCCCATGGACAAGGTGTTCCCCTACGACAAGTTCGAGGGCATCAAGGTGCACGACTGGGACAAGTGGGAGGACCCTTTCCGCCTGACGATGGACGCGTACTGGAAGTTCCAGGGCGAGAAGGAACGCAAGCTGTACGCGATCATCGATGCCTTCGCGCAGAACAACGGGCAGTTCAATGTGACCGACGCGCGCTACATCAACGCGATCAAGCTGTTCCTGCAAGGGGTGAGCCCGCTGGAGTACGCGGCGCACCGGGGCTATGCGATGGCCGGGCGCAATTTCCGCGGGGTGGGGGCGCGCATCGCGAGCCAGATGCAGTCGATCGACGAGTTGCGGCATGCGCAGACGCAGATCCACACGATCAGCCACTACAACAAGTATTTCAACGGCCTGCATGACTTCAAGCACATGCATGACCGGGTCTGGTACCTGTCGGTGCCGAAGTCGTATTTCGACGACGCGATGTCGGCGGGGGCGTTCGAGTTCGTGACGGCGATCTCGTTCTCGTTCGAGTACGTGCTGACGAATCTGCTGTTCATGCCGTTCATGAGCGGCGCGGCGTTCAACGGCGACATGGCCACGGTCACGTTCGGCTTCTCGGCGCAGAGCGACGAGTCGCGCCACATGACGCTGGGGCTGGAGATCGTGAAGTTCCTGCTGGAACAGGATCCGGACAATCTGCCCATCGTGCAGAAGTGGATAGACAAGTGGTTCTGGCGCGGCTATCGGCTGTTGACGCTGGTGGCGATGATGATGGACTACATGCTGCCCAAGCGGGTGATGTCGTGGTCCGAGGCCTGGGAGATCTATTTCGAGAAGAACGGCGGCGCGCTGTTTCAGGACCTGGCCCGCTACGGCATCCGCATGCCGAAGTATCACGAGCAGGCGCGCAAGGAAAAGGATCACATCTCGCACCAGGCCTGGGGCATTTTCTACAACTACACGCACGCGGCGGCGATCCATACGTGGATTCCGCGGCCGGACGAGATGGCCTGGCTGTCGGAGAAGTATCCGGCCAGTTTCGACCGCCTGTACCGCCCGCGCCTGGAGCACTGGGACCGGCAGGCGCAGGACGGCAAGCGCTTCTACAACAACGCGCTGCCCATGCTGTGCCAGATCTGCCAGATCCCCATGGCCTTCACCGAGCCGGATGATCCGACGCGCATCTGCATGCGCGAGACGACCTATCACGGCATGAAGTACCACTTCTGCTCGGACGGCTGCAAGGATGTGTTCGAGGGCGAGCCCGAGAAGTACGTGCAGGCCTGGCTGCCGGTGCACCAGATCTTCCAGGGCAACTGCGGCGGCGCCACGGTGCCCGAGGTGCTGGACTGGTACCACCTGAAGGTGGGCGAGGACAACGGCGACTTCGACACTTCGGCCGACCGGCGCAACTGGGACCGCTGGACCGGTGGCGGCACGCCGGAAAAGCAGGTCGCGTAAGCAAACTCTAGGAGACGAACATGCCTGTCATCGCGCTCGAGCCCGGCTACGCCGGCCCCGTCCAGGATACCGAGGACAAATTCGGCGGCAACCGGCTGCTGTACATCAACTGGGACGGCCACATGATGTTCTGCTCGCCGGTATGCCTGCCGGTGCCGCCGGACATGCCCTTCGCCGCCCTGGTCGGCGAGGTGCTGCCCGGCATCTACGGCGTCCATCCCGATTTCGCCCGCATCGACTGGTCGGCGGCGCAGTGGGAGCACGGCGGCCAGCCGTGGCGGCCGGACCCCGCCAAGAGCCTGGCCGACAACGGCCTCGCGCACAAGTCGGCCATCCGCCTGTGCACGCCGGGCCTGGACGGCATAGGCGGCAGCCATTCGTAGGATACGTAGGAGCAGCACATGAGTTACCAACTCACCATCGAGCCGCTGGGCCAGACCATAGACATCGAGCCCGGCCAGACCGTGCTGGATGCCTGCCTGCGCAGCGGCATCTGGCTGCCGCATGCCTGCGGCCATGGGCTGTGCGGCACCTGCAAGGTGCACGTGCAGGAAGGGGAGGTGGACCACGGCGCGTCCAGCAGCTTCGCGCTGATGGATTTCGAGCGGGACGAGGGGCATTGCCTGGCCTGCTGCGCCATGCCCGAGGCCGACCTGATGATCGAGGCCGACGTCGACGAAGAACCCGACGCGCAGTACCTGCCGCTGGAGGACTACGTGGGCGAGGTGGTGGCGCTGCGCGACCTGACGCCCACCATCAAGGGCGTGTGGCTGCGCACCGACCGGCCGGTGCGTTTCCAGGCCGGGCAGTACGCCAACCTGGCGGTGCCGGGCGTGCAGGGCCGGCGCGCGTTCTCGCTGGCGAACGCGCCGGGCGAGAACGTGGTGGAGCTGCACGTGCGCAAGGTCGAGGGCGGCGCGGCCACGGGCTACATCCACGAGCACCTGCGCGAAGGCGAATGCCTGCCGCTGTCGGCGCCGTTCGGGCGCTTCTACGTGCGCAAGTCGGCGCGGGTGCCGATGATCTTCCTGGCGGGCGGCTCGGGGCTGTCCAGCCCCAAGTCCATGATCGCCGAACTGCTGGCAGAGGGTTGCCAGCAGTCCATCACGCTGGTTCATGGCGCGCGCCATGCGGGCGAGCTGTATTGCTCGGACTGGTTCGAGGAACTGGCCAAAAAGCACGCCAACTTCCGCTACGTGCCGGCGTTGTCCGACACGCACGACGGCGAAGGGCGGTGCGAGACCGGCTTCGTGCACGAGGTATTGGCGCGGCTGTACGCGGGCCAGGACGGTCGCGCGGATTTCCGCGGCCACAAGGCCTATCTGTGCGGACCGCCGCCCATGATCGAGGCCTGCATCGCCACGCTGATGCAGGGCCGGCTGTTCGAGCGCGACATCCACGTCGAGAAATTCCTGACCGCGGCACAGGCGCAGGAAGGCCGCCGCAGTCCGCTGTTCAAGGCGATCTGAGCCCATGGCCGCCGACACCCACGAGGTCCTCATCCTGGATACCGGCGAGCGCTACCGCTGCGCGTCGTCGCAGACCCTCTTGGCCGGCATGGAGGCCCTGGGCCGCAAGGGGATCCCGGTGGGCTGCCGCGGCGGCGGCTGCGGCGTCTGCAAGAGCCGCGTCGTGCGGGGCGCCTACCTGGCTTTGAAGATGAGCCGCGGCTGCGTCAGCGCCGAGGAAGAGGCGGCGGGCGTGGTGCTGGCCTGCCGCGTCATGCCGCGCGGCGATATCGAGATTCAGGCGCTGGACCGGATGCGCCGCTGCGTGACCCGGCATCTTTCCCGGGACGTCCTGGAGGAGGGGCGTCCCATTTCAACCTCCGACGAGTGACCATAACGATGAAAACCGCGAGACTCCTGCTTCCCCTGGCCCTGACCTGCGCCACCCCGGCGATGGCGCAGACCACGACCACGCTGTACGGCATCGTCGATGCTGGCGTGAACTATCTGTCCAACCAGGGCGGCCATGGTTCCTGGTCCATGGACACGGGCCTGTTGTCGCCCAACCTGTTCGGCCTGCGCGGCAGCGAGGCGCTGGGCAACGACATGAAGGCGGTGTTCACGCTGGAAGGCCAGTTCGCCGCCGACAACGGCGCCAGCGTCGGGCCGTTGTTCGGCCGGCAGGCCTACGTGGGCCTGAGTTCGCAGTCCTGGGGCACGCTGACCCTGGGCAAGCAGTACGACTTCAGCTTCGACATGCTGGGGCCGGGCCGCTACGGGCCGTCCTTCCCGATGATCGGCCTGTACAACCTGCGCCTGGGGCCCTTCGGCGGCCTGGGCGTGCCCGGCATGCCGGGCGGGGCGATGGACTTCGACGGCGTGGCCGGCGCCAAGCGGGTCGACAACTCGGTGAAGTTCACCAGCGCCAACTACGGCGGCCTGACCTTCGGCGCGCTGTACGGCTTTGGCGAACAGCCGGGCAGCATGGGGCAGGGCCGCAGCTACAGCGCCGGCCTGTCCTACGCGCGGGGCCCCTTCGCGCTGACGGCCGCCATCACCGATGCCCGCAACGCGGCCATCAACAACGGCAACGACGGCATCCGCACCTGGGGCCTGGGCGGCCGCTACCAGCTCGGCGGCGCCGTGCTGAACGCGCTCTACACCAACACGCGCAATACCTTCACCGGCGGCTCGGCGCAGGTGGCGCAGGTCGGCACGACCCTGCCGGTGGCGGCCAGCACCACGCTGCTGCTGGACTACCAATACCAGTGGGCCAACGCCACCCTGAACAAGGTGCACGCCCACCAGGCCAGCGCCACGCTGGGCTACGCGCTGTCCAGGCGCACCGACGCCTACGCGGCCCTGGTCTACCAGCGCGCGGGCGGGACGCCCGGCGCCACTGCCTGGATAGCCGGCATGAACGGGCCGTCCGACGGCAAGACCCAGACCATGGTGCGCGTGGGCATGCGCCACATGTTCTGATCCAGACAATCCTGCACACACCAAGGAGATACACATGGCAATTACCGGAGTGCTGAGACCCGGGCACGTCTGCATACGCGTGCTCGAACTCGAGCCGGCGGTGCGGCATTACGTGGACACCATCGGCCTGACCGAGGTCATGCGCGACCAGGCCGCCGATGGCAGCCCGCGCGTGTTCCTGAAGGGCTGGGACGAATCGGACCACCACAGCGTGGTGCTGCGCGAGGCCGACGAATCCGGCATGGACTACATGGGTTGGAAGGTCGATTCGGAAGCGACGCTGGAGAAGCTGTCGGCCGACGTGAAGGCCAGCGGCCTGGCCACCGACCTGAGCTGGATCGAGGCCGGCGAACATCCCAAGACCGGCAAGCGTTTCCGCTTCACCATCCCCACCGGCCACGTGATGGAGCTGTACGCCTACCGCGAGGCCACGGGCTGCGCCACCGGCTACCAGAACCCGGATCCGTGGCCCGACGACCTGAAGGGCATGGCCCCGCGTTCCTTCGACCATTGCCTGCTGTATGGCGACGACCTGGACGGCACCTACAAGCTGTTCACCGAAGTGCTGGGCTTCGGCCTGTCGGAGCAGGTGGTGGCCGACGGCGGCAAGCTGATGATCGGCGCCTTCCTGAGCTGCGCCAACAAGGCGCACGACGTGGCTTTCATCCGCCAGCCGGTCAAGAACAAGCTGCACCACGTGTCCTTCCTGCTGGACAACTGGGGCGAGGTCTTGAAGGCGGCGGACATCATCTCCAAGCGGCGCGTGTCGCTGGACATCGGCCCGACGCGGCACGGCATCACGCGCGGCGAGACGGTGTACTTCTTCGATCCCAGCGGCAACCGCAACGAAGTATTCTCGGGCGGCTACACCTGGTACCCGGACAAGCCCGTCATCACCTGGACCGATGACCAGCTGGGCGCGGGCATCTTCTATCACGACCGCAAGCTGAACGAGAAATTCCTGAGCGTATTCACCTGACCAGGACACCGACATGAATGGCTGGACCCGCCCGACCCGGGCGCTGACCCTGGAGGCCGTGCGCGCGGCGCTGGACGCGGCGGTGGACGCCGCGGGGCGGCAAGGGCTATGCATCAACGTGGCGGTGGTGGACGCCAGCGGCGTGCTGCTGGGTTTCCTGCGCATGCCGGGCGCGTTCCTGCATTCGGCCGACATCGCGGTCGACAAGGCGTACACGGCGGCCGGCTTCCGGCTGCCCACCGGCGCCTGGGACGACGTCCTGAAGGGACATTCCCCGGCGGTGCGCCAGGGCCTGCCGGCCCGCCCCCGGTTCGCGGGCTTCGGCGGCGGCCTGCCGCTGTCCGCGGAAGGCGAACTGGTGGGCGGCATAGGCGTGTCGGGCGGGAGCGAGGAACAGGACGAGGCCTGTGCGCGGGCGGCATGCGCCGTCCTGGGCATGGCGCCGGACTGAGCCGCCGGCCGGCGAACGGGGTCGGGTTTGCCTGATCGCCTTTGGTCCATATACCGGACCAGAGGAGATCAATTTTTTTAAGAGTCCGAATAACATTCGTCCACGGTTCAAAACGGATGTTCCACTTTTCGGACTTTTCTTGCTCATGCCCCGTATCTCCCGCCTTTCCGCGGCCCGATTCCCATGACCGGCCGCGCGCTCTACCTCATGTACGCCGAGGACGTCGACCGCAGCGAGGCGCTGCGCGCGCCCCTGCGCGACGCGCACATTCGTCGCCGCGCGGAACTGGCCGCCCAGGGCCGCGTGGTCGTGTCGGGTCCCTTGTGGGACTCGGACGCCGGCCAGGGCGACTACTGCGGCAGCCTGCTGGTGGCCGCCTTCGATTCGATGGAAGAGGCACAGGCCTGGGCCGACGCGGACCCGTACGCGCAGGCCGGCATCTATCGCCGCATGGTCGTGCGCCGCGTCAACACCCATTTCCTGGCCCAGGAGTCTTCGTCATGATCACGCGCCGCGCCTTCGGCCTCGCCTCGCTGGCCACGCTCGGCCTGCCCGCGCTGGCGGCCTTTCCCGACAAACCGATCCGCATTCTCGTGGGCTTCGCCGCGGGCGGCCCGGCGGACACGTGCGCGCGCCTGGTCGCGCGGTTGCTGAGCGACAGCCTGGGCCAGCAGGTCGTGGTGGAGAATCGTCCCGGCGCCGGCGGCGCGCTGGCGACCCGGGCGGTCAAGAGCGCGCCGGCCGACGGCTACACGCTGCTGCTGTGCGCCTTCGCCGACGTGCTCAATCCCATCATCAATCCGGCCGAGGCCAACTACAACCTGGTGAACGACTTCGCGCCCATCACGCGCATCACGGGCGTGGGCAACGTGCTGGTCGTGCATCCCTCGCTGCCGGTGAAGACGGTGCCCGAGCTGGTGGCGTACGCGCGCTCGCGGCCGGGTCAACTGAACTACGGTTCGGCGGGCATCGGTTCGGCCAGCCACCTGGCGGGGGAGCTGTTCGGCGGACTGGCGGGAATCAAGGTGACACACGTGCCCTACAAGGGCACGGCGCAGGCGCAGGTGGACATGCAGACCGGCACGCTGGCCTTCATGTTCGACAGCCTGATCAGCGCGCTGCCCAACATCCAGGCCGGCAAGCTGCGCGCGCTGGCGGTCACCACGGCGGTGCGCTCGCCGGGCGCGCCCGAAGTGCCGACGATGGTGGAGGCGGGGGTGCCGGAGTACGACCTGACCTCGTGGTTCGGCCTGGCGGCGCCCAAGGGCACGCCGGCGCCGGTGGTCGAGCGGCTGGCCGGCGCGGTGCGCCAGGCGATCAAGCGGGATGAGGCCGTCGAGGCCCTGCTGCGGCTGGGCGGGCAGCCCGATGACATGGACGGGGCGGCTTTCGAACGCTACCTGCGCAGCGAAGATACGCGCTGGAAGAAGCTGTTCGCGGCGGGTACGGTGCGCATCGACAAGTAGGGGGGATGTCCGGCCGATCGTGGCGCTTCATATAATTACCGCTCCAGAATAACCACATGGGGCGGGGCAGAATGAACAACGGATATCGGATAGCAACGCTTGTTCTTGCGGTATCTCTGACGGGGGGCTGCGCGACCACCTTGCCCACCCCCGAATTGAAAGTTGCGCCGGCCGATATCACTTATCTATCGGTCAGCATGGCTGATCAACCCATCGGCCTGTATATGACGGAGATCGTGGCGGGCGGGGCGCTGGGATCGGCTATCAACGGCAACAATCGGTCCCAGTCGCGAGAACTTTGGGAGAAGGTCAAGACAGATGACCGGGCGCAGTCGCTGCCGAAACGCCTACGTGAGCAAATCATCGCTCGTGCGAAGGGGAAGGGGGTGACGTTGGCGGATGCCGAGGTGCTCAAGGGGCGCTCATTGACAGCCAATGAACAGAAGATATCGGTGGTCAATGCGATGATGCAGTATCGGGCCACGACCTGGGTTAGCACCTATGCGCCCGTCGGGGCGGCCGTGATCGAGTCGTCCCGGGATCCGGCCGTCCCTCAGGGGCAGCAGAGGACTGCGCGCATGGTAACGGTGCGCGTGGATGACGGACGCTACTCATTTCTGACGGCCGGTGGAGTCCTTGAAGACCCCAGTAAGACCGTTGATGGAGCGGTGTTGGCGGCGGATGCGTTGGCGGAGCGCATCGCCGATGATCTGGCCAAGGCGCAAAGCAAACAATAGTAGAAAGCAGCACTGAATCCGCCGGGCTGGAGTTCCTGGCGGACCGTCCTCTTGTCGCAAGTCGAATCCAGACCCGTCTTCGACCTCAAGCTTGCGACGTTTTCCCCTCCAGCGCGATCACCCGCGCCTCCAACCCCTGCACCTGCGCTTCCAGCGCATCCACCTTGGCCCGCGTGCGCGCCAGCAATTCGGTCTGGATGTCGAATTCCTCGCGGGTGATCAGATCCAGCCGGGTGAAGGTCTGGCCCAGGAAGCCCTTGACGTTGCGCTCGATGTCGGCCGCCGGGCTGCGGGCGATCAGGTCGGAGATGTTTTTCTGCAGGTCTTCGAACCAGTCGGTGCGATTGATCATGATGTCTGTCCTTTAAGTCGGCTGCCGGCCTCCAGTGTAGTCCCGCCCCGGGACGAACGCCTGCGCCACGACATGGTGCGGCCGCCGCTGGCGCGCCCGCCGCATGCACCAATTTGGTTCGTCATCCGGGCAAGGGTGGTGCGTTCCATAGGGAAAGCAAGCTGGCACGGGAAATGCTCAGTAACCGTCAATCGGGGTCCGCCTGACCGCGCAGGCCCCGTGACCACGCCAGTTGCGCCACCCACGCACTGGACCGCCTGGCTGACAACCCGCCCTGGAACGACCCATGAAAAAACCTCTGCTTGCGACCGCCCTGGCCCTGTGCGCCACCTCGACCGCCTTTGCCGCCGATCCGGAGCCCGACTACACCTTTACGGGCAACGCCGGCCTGTTCAGCGACTACCGGTTCCGCGGCTTCAGCCAGACCAACCTCAAGCCGGCGATGCAGGGCGGCTTCGATTTCGCCCACAAGTCCGGCTTCTACCTGGGCAACTGGAACTCCAACGTCGCCAGCGAACTGTTCAGCGGCGGTAACCTGGAGATGGATTTCTACGGCGGCTACAAGTTCAAGTACGAGGACTTCGCCTTCGACGTGGGCGGTCTCTATTACTACTACCCCGGTTCCAAGCTGAACGGCAGCACGATCGACAACTTCGAGCTGTACGGCGCGGTGGGCTGGGGCCCGTTCACGCTGAAGTATTCGCACGGCATGACTGATTTCTTCGGCACGCCGAACAGCAAGAACAACTACTACCTGGACCTGGGCGCTGCTTTCGACCTGGGGAACGGCTGGGGCGCCAATGCCCACGTCGGCTACCAGAAGCTGAAGAACGACGCGACCGGCCTGGGCCACTATGTCGACTACAAGGCGGGCGTGACCAAGGACCTGGACGGCTGGATCCTGGGCCTGTCGCTGGTGACCACCAGCAAGAAGGACTGGGTCATCACCAACAAGGGCAAGAACGCCGGCCGCTTCGGCGCGGTGCTCGGCCTGAGCAAGGCGTTCTGATCCCGGGCGGCCGCGAGGCCGCGCCGGTCAGCCATTTCGATTCATCACCATGTGGGGTTCGTCATGAAACTCATCACCGCAATCATCAAGCCCTTCAAGCTTGACGAGGTACGCGAAGCCCTCTCCGGCATCGGGGTCCAGGGCATTACCGTTACCGAGATCAAGGGTTTCGGCCGCCAGAAGGGGCACACCGAGCTTTACCGGGGCGCCGAGTATGTCGTCGATTTCCTGCCCAAGGTCAAGATCGAGATCGCCCTCGCGGACGATCTGGTGGACCGCGCCATCGAGGCCATCGAGAATTCGGCCCGCACCGGCAAGATCGGCGACGGCAAGATCTTCGTGTTTCCGCTCGAACAAGTCATTCGTATTCGTACCGGGGAAACCGGCAAGGACGCCCTCTGAGGACGATTCAAAAATGAAAACAATGCATGCTTCATCGATGAAAGCCCTTGGGGCGGGACTGGCGCTGGCGTTGGCACTGTTCGCCGCCCCCGCGCTGGCGGAGGATGCCGCCCCCACGCTGGTCGGGGCCGATCTGGCCTGGCTCAGCACGTCCACCATCCTGGTACTGATGATGGTGGTGCCGGGCCTGGCGCTGTTCTATGGCGGCCTGGTGCGCAGCAAGAACATGTTGTCGGTCCTGATGCAGGTCCTGGTGACGTTCTCGCTGATCGTCGTGCTGTGGTTCATCTACGGCTATTCGCTGGCCTTCACCGAGGGCAATGCCTTCTTCGGCGGGCTTGACCGGCTGTTCCTGAAGGGACTGTTCGATGCCGAGACCGGGACCTTCCCGCTGTCCGGTACCGTGCCCGAGCTCAGCTTCGCGGCCTTCCAGGCCACGTTCGCCGGCATCACCTGCGCGCTGATCGTGGGTGCCTTCGCCGAACGCGCGCGCTTCTCGGCCATCCTGCTGTTCATGGTGCTGTGGTTCACCTTCGCCTACATCCCCATCGCGCACATGGTGTGGTTCGGCGGCGAGGTCAAGGGCTTCCTGTTCGAGCGCGGCGCGCTGGACTTCGCGGGTGGCACGGTGGTGCACATCAACGCCGGCGTGGCGGGCCTGGTCGGCGCCTATGTCATCGGCAAGCGCATCGGTTTCGGCAAGGAGTCGCTGTCGCCGCACAACCTGCCCATGACCATGATCGGCGCCTCGCTGCTGTGGGTGGGCTGGTTCGGCTTCAACGCGGGTTCGGCGCTGGCTGCCAACAACGTCGCCTCGCTGGCCTTCATGAACACGCTGATCGCCACGGCCGCCGCGGTGCTGGCCTGGGTCTTCACGGAATGGGCCGTGCGTGGCCATCCCTCGATGCTGGGCGGCGCGTCCGGCGCGGTGGCGGGCCTGGTGGGCGTGACTCCGGCGGCCGGCGTGGTCGGTCCCGTGGGCGCGCTGGTGATCGGCCTGGCCGCGGGCGTGATCTGCGTCTGGGGCGTGACCAGCCTGAAGCGCATGCTGAAGGTGGACGACTCGCTGGACGTGTTCGGTGTCCACGGCGTGGGCGGTATCGTCGGCGCGTTGCTGACCGGGATCTTCAACGCGAAGGTGCTGGGCGGCCCGGGCGTGGACGGCATGACCATCCTCAGCCAGCTGTGGGTGCAGGTCGAGGCCGTGGTCATCACCATCGTCTGGACCACGATCGTCGCGTTGATCGCCTACAAGATCGCCGATGCGCTGCTGGGACTGCGCGTGACGGAAGAGGAAGAGCGCGAAGGCCTGGACATCACGACGCACGGGGAAAGCGCGTATCACTCGTGAATAAGTTCCCCCCTACGCGCTGATGCGCGCCCCCCAGGGGGCGATGCGGGGGGACCGGCAAAGCCGGATCCACCGCATCCTGGCAACACCGGGGTGGGTTCTTGCAGGAGCGGCGTTCAGAATTGGGCGCCGCTTTTTTTCGGGGGTTGTATACGGCGCTTGGCGTTTTCCCTAGGCAGGGTACAAAGTTCTTGTTATTGGTCGAGATCTCTGTATACAGTCTGTATCCAGTAAAGCGGTAAAGAGCGGTAACGGAGACATGACTACCCCCTGCCGAATTCCTCCGGGCGCCATGGGCGCCTCGCCTGTCCGGGCGTCCTGTCCGCGGCCTCCTGTCCCGATGCGGGGGCCGCATGACTGAGCAGACCGCCGCGCGCAACCGGGCCGACGGCAAGACCAAGTCGGGTGGTGCGCAGACGACCGCGGCCGAACTGGGGCTGCGCGAGTTGATCCTGTCGGGCGAACTGACGCCTGGAGCGCGCCTGTCCGAGCCCAGCGTGGCCGAGCGGCTGGGCATTTCGCGCACGCCCATCCGCGCCGCGATGGCCAGGCTGGAAGACGAAGGCCTGCTGGAGGTGATTCCTTCGGGCGGCTACGCGGTCAAGGCTTTCACGGAATCCGAGATACGCGATTCCATCGAGGTGCGCGGCACGCTGGAAGGCTTGGCCGCGCGCATGGCCGCCGAGCGCGGCGTGTCCGCCGCCGACCTGGACGCGATGCGCGATTGCCTGACCGAGATCGACCGCATCCTGACGGGCCGCGACAAGGGCGTCGCCGACCTGTCTGGCTACATCGAGCTGAATCGCCGCTTCCACCAGATGCTGCACTACCTGCCGGGTAGCTCGGTGCTCGAACGCCAGATCGCGCGCGCGACGAATCTTCCGTTCGCCTCGCCCAATGGCTTCCTGCAGGCCCAGGCCGACGACGAGGACGCCTGGCTGAGCCTGATCGTGGCGCAGGACCAGCATTGGATGGTGCTGGCCGCCATCGAGAACCGCGAAGGCGCGCGCGCCGAGGCCATCATGCGGGAGCACGCGCGCATCGCCTTTCGCAACATGCAGTCGGTGCTGCGCAACCAGGACATGTTCTCGCAGATTCCGGGAGCCCGGCTGATACGCAGACGCATACCGCGATAACGTTTTACGCCTGCGGATTACCCGCAGGGGTCACTTTTGCCGTTTACAAGCTGATACGCTATGCCGCGCTTTTCAGCGGCCGCTGGCCCTGATTTCCCACGTTGTCCCATCCGGTGAGTTAGCAAGGAGACACCATGAACAACAAACGCAATCTGCTCAAGATCGCCGCCGCGTTGATGCTGGCGGGCACGGCCGCCGTGCCCGCCTATGCGCAGGACGTGGTCAAGGTCGGCCTCATCCTGCCGATGACGGGGCCGTTCGCGTCCACCGGCCGCCAGATCGAAGCCGCCGTCCGCCTGTACATGGCCGAACACGGCACCACCGTGGCCGGCAAGAAGATCGAACTGATCATCAAGGACGACGCCAACGTCGCCGACACCACCAAGCGCCTGGCGCAGGAACTGGTGGTCAATGACCGCGTCGCCGTGCTGGCCGGCTTCGGCCTGACGCCGCTGGCGCTGTCGACCACGCCCATCGCCACCCAGGCCAAGGTGCCCATGGTCGTGATGGCCGCCGCGACCGCGATGATCACCGAACAGTCGCCCTATGTCGTGCGTTCCGGCTTCACGCTGCCGCAGGTCACCCTGGGCATCGCCCAATGGGCGCCGAAGAACGGCATCAAGAAGGTCGTGACCCTGGTCGCCGACTACGGTCCCGGCATCGATGCCCAGAACTCGTTCAAGAAGGTCTTCACCGCCAACGGCGGCGAAGTGACGCAGGAACTGCGCGTGCCGGTGAACAACCCTGATTTCGCGCCCTTCCTGCAACGCGTGAGCGATGCCAAGCCGGACGCCGTGTTCGTGTTCGTGCCCTCGGGCATGGGTTCGGTGGTCATGAAGCAGTTCGCCGAGCGCGGCCTGGACAAGGCCGGCATCAAGATGATCGGCACCGGCGACGTGGTCGACGACGATCTGCTGAACGACATGGGCAACGTGGCGCTGGGCGTGGTGACGTCCATGCACTACTCGGCCGCGCTGGACAACCCGGCCAACAAGTCCTACGTGGCGGGCATCGCCAAGGCCAACAAGGGCATGCGTCCGAACTTCCACAGCGTCGGCGGCTATGACGGCATGCACCTGATCTACAAGGCCATCGAAGCCACCAAGGGCGACACCAACGGCGACAAGCTGCTGGCCGCCATGAAGGGCCAGAAGTGGGACAGCCCGCGTGGTCCGGTCATGCTGGATCCGCAGACGCGCGAGATGGTGCAGAACGTCTACATCACCAAGGTGGAACGCGTGAACGGCGCCCTGTACAACGTTCCCTTCGACAAGATCGAAGCCGTCAAAGACCCCGCAAAAATCAAGTAGCCACTTCTGTAACCCAGAACCGCGTACGGCGCCCGACCCAGGGCACAGCGGATCCGGCTTCGCCGGTCCGCCAGTGTCGCCCCCTGGGGGGCGCGCGTAAGCGCGTAGGGGGGAGCTTCTCTTGCTGACGATACTGTTTGATGGCATTGCATACGGCATGCTGTTGTTCGTGCTGGCCTGCGGGCTGGCCGTGACGTTGGGGTTGATGAATTTCATCAACCTGGCGCACGGGGCGTTCGCGATGGTGGGCGGTTATGTGACCGTGCTGGCCATGCAGCGCCTGAACGTGCCTTTCCTCTTGTGTCTGCCGCTGGCCTTCATCGTGTCGGCGGTGATGGGGGCGATCCTGGAGCGCACGCTGTACAAGCGGGTGTACGGGCAATCGCACCTGAACCAGGTGTTGTTCTCGATCGGGCTGACCTTCATGGCCATGGCCATGGTCGATTACTTCATGGGATCGCAGCAACAACTGCTGCATCTGCCGGAGTGGCTGAGCGGCCGGTCGGTGATCGGCGGCGTGGGCATCGGGCACTACCGGTTGTTCGTGATCGCGATCTGCGTGGTGCTGGTGATCGCGCTGCAATTGATCCTGAGCAAGACCCGCTTCGGCAGCCGCCTGCGCGCCGCGGTGGACGATCCACGCGCGGCCAGCGGGCTGGGCATCAACATCAACCTGGTGTTCCTGTCGACCTTCGCCTTCGGTTCCGGCCTGGCCGGCCTGGGGGGCGCATTGGGCGCCGACCTGCTCGGCATGGATCCGACCTTCCCGGTCAAGTACATGATCTATTTCCTGATCGTGGTGGCCGTGGGCGGCACGTCTTCCCTCACGGGGCCGCTGGTGGCTTCGCTGCTGCTGGGCGTGGCCGACGTGGCCGGCAAGTACTACATCCCCACCGTCGGGGCATTCATCATCTATTGCGTCATGATCATCATGCTGATGTGGCGTCCGCAAGGCCTGTTCTCCCGGGCGGGGGGTAAGTCATGAAAGCCACGATCGCGACCCGGGCTCCCGCGTCCGCCGCGGCGGCCCCCGATTCGCTGCGCGCGATCGGCGCGCGCTGGTCCCGCATCCGGTGGTTCGAAATCGTCTTCTGGGCGGTCGCCATCGGCGCCGCCTTCGTGCTGCCCAGGGGATTCCTGCTGCTCAATGAGCTGGCCATCCTGGCCTTGTTCGCGGTCTCGCTCGACCTGATCCTCGGCTACGCCGGCATCGTGTCGCTGGGCCATGCGGCCTTCTTCGGGCTGGGCGCCTATTGCGCGGCGCTGCTGGCCAAGTATTTCGGCATCGATCCCATCCTGGGGCTGGTCATCTCGGCGGCCCTGAGCGCGCTGCTCGGGCTGGTGACCAGCGTGCTGGTGATGCGCGGCTCTGACCTGACCCGCCTGATGGTGACGCTGGGCGTGGCGTTGATCCTGTACGAGATCGCCAACAAGATGAACTGGCTGACGGGAGGCGCGGATGGCCTGACCGGCGTGACCATGGTGCCCTTGTTCGGCACCTTCGAGTTCGACCTGTTCGGCCGCACGGCCTACACCTATTCGATCATCGTGGTGGCGGTGCTGTTTTTCATCGCCCGGGCCATCGTGCATTCGCCGTTCGGCATGTCGCTGCAGGTGGTGCGCCAGAATCCGCTGCGCGCCGCGGCCATGGGCGTGGCGGTCAACCGCCGCCGCGCCGCCGTCTATACCCTGGCGGCCGCCTATGCCGGCGTGGCCGGCGCGCTGCTGGCGCAGACCACGGGCTTCGCGTCGCTGGACGTGCTGGCTTTCCACCGCTCGGCCGATGTGATGCTGATGCTGGTGATCGGCGGCGCCGGCTACCTGTACGGCGGGGTCATCGGCGCCGTCATCTTCAAGTTCATGCAGGACTGGCTGTCGGGCATCACGCCTCAATACTGGCAATTCTGGATCGGCCTGCTCCTGGTCGTCATCGTGGTCGTCGGCCACGAGAAGCTGGTGCGTCCCTGGACCTGGTTCCGCCGTGGCCATGGAGGCAAGCAATGACCACCGTACTGCAGACCTTCGGCCTGACCAAGCGCTTCGGCGGGCTGGTCGCCACCAACGACGTGTCGATCACGGTCGAGCGCGGCGCCCGCCAGGCGCTGATCGGTCCCAACGGCGCGGGCAAGACCACGTTGATCAACCTGTTGACCGGCGTGTTGTCCGCCACTTCCGGCCGGATCGAGCTCGAAGGCGAGGACGTCACGCGCCTGCCGGTGCACGCGCGGGCGCGCCGCGGCCTGGTGCGCACTTTCCAGATCAACCAGCTGTTCGCCGAAATGACGCCGGCGGAATCGCTGGCGGTGGCCATCTCCGAGCGGGAAGGCAAGGGTTGGCGTTGCCTGCGTCCGCTGGGCAAGCGCGGCGAGATCATGGACGAATGCGCCGCCCTGATGGAGCAGTGCAACCTGCTCGACGTGAAGGACCGCAAGACGGCGGTGCTGCCTTACGGCAAGCAGCGTCTGCTCGAGATCGCGCTGGCGCTGGCCGCCAGGCCCCGCGTGCTGCTGCTGGACGAGCCCGTGGCCGGGGTGCCCGACGGCGAGCGACGCGAAATCCTCAATACGGTCGGCGCCTTGCCCGAGGACGTGACCATCCTGCTCATCGAACACGATATGGATCTGGTATTCAGCTTCGCCAACCGCATCTCGGTATTGGTCAACGGCGGGCTGTTCGTCGAAGGCACCAATGCCGAGATCGCCCGCGATCCGCGCGTGAAGGCGGTGTACCTGGGCGAGGAAGTGGTGGAGGGCTACCATGACTGAGCTGCTCAAGCTCGAAGGCATCGTGGCCGGCTACGGCGAGGCCAAGGTCCTGATGGGTATCGACCTTTCGCTGGGCGAGGGCCGCGCGCTGGCCTTGCTGGGCCGCAACGGCACCGGCAAGACCACGCTGATCAACACCATCGTCGGCCATACGCGGCGCTTCGCCGGCCGCCTTCACCTGGCGGGCAAGGACATCACCGGGCTGCGTCCCGACCAGCGCGCGCTGGCCGGCATCGGCTGGGTGCCGCAGGAACGCAACATCTTCAAGTCGTTGACGGTCGAGGAAAACCTGACGGCGGTGGCCGTGCCCGGGCCGTGGAACCTGACGCGCATCTACGAGATGTTCCCGCGCCTGCGGGAGCGCAAGGCCAACATGGGCAACCAGCTCTCGGGCGGCGAGCAGCAGATGCTGGCCATCGGCCGCGCGCTGATGCTGAACCCCCGGGTGTTGCTGCTGGACGAGCCGCTGGAAGGGCTCGCGCCGATCATCGTCCAGGAACTGATGAGCGCCTTGCAGCGGATCATCCGCGACGAAGGCATGTCGGTGATCCTGGTCGAGCAGAACGCCCGCAAGGCGCTCAGCATCACCGACGACGCCATCGTGCTGGAGCGGGGCAGCGTGGCGCATGCCAGCACCGCGCAGGCCCTGCTGGCCGACGGCGCGACGCTGGACGGGTTGCTGGGCGTGGCCAAGCACTAAGGGTGCGGGGCGTCGGCGTGCTCGCACTGCCTGGGCAGGGCGGGCACGGCGGCGCGGCGATAGTCGCGGGGCGTGAAGCCCTGCTGGTCGACGAAAAATTTCGAAAAGTGGCTTTGCGCGCCGAAACCGCAGCGCTGTGACAGCTCGGCGATGGGGCCCGGGTCGTCGGCCAGGTATTCCACCGCGGCGTGCAGCCGCAGCATGTTGACGTAGTGCTTGGGCGACAGGCCGGTGCAGGCGGTGAACAGTTCGAAGAAGCGCGAACGGGACAGGCCCACCCGCGAAGCGATGGTCTGGGTGGGCAGCGGCTCTTCCAGATGCTCCTGCATCAGCGCGATGGCCCGCCGGATGCGGTAGTCGTTGCTGCGGGCGGGCCGCTCGCGGTTCGGATACGTGGGGCCGTGCTGGTGGCACAGGTGCTCGGCAAGTTCGCCGAACAGGGCCTGGACTTCGGGGCTGTTGATCTCGGCCGCCTCGAGCATGTGCCGGGCCAGCCGCTGGGCAAGCTCGACCGCGCACGCTCCCAGTTGCACGCTGCTGTGCCGGAAAAACCTCACGTATGCGGGCAGGCCCGGGAATTGTTCCTCGATCCACAACGGCGAGAAATACAGCATGAGGATCGTGCTTTTTCCCTGGCCGACGGAACGGTTGGCGTGCAGCTCGTGGCTGTTGACGAGGACGGCGTGGCGGGGCGCCAGTATCGCCGATGCCTCGCCCACCTGGTATTCATGGCAGGGGCCGTCCAGTTCGATCATGGCGTGGTGGACGGGATGGGCATGCGCGCCGGCGGGCCGCACCTTGTCGAGCAGGCAGGCCCGGCCGATGTGGCCATGGGTAACGGCTAGGACTCTGGACACGTGGCCCTTCCTTCGCCCCGCGGGACGGCGATGTTGCGTGTGTGCCGACAGTATATCCAGGAGCCCGGCGGCCGCCATCGGCCGCCGCGACAAAATCGGATGAATTCATAAATGGGCAGACGGGGACGTAACGGTCGCCCGGGGCTGCGTTCCTACACTTCTTGGCACCCAGGACAGATTGCCAAAAAGGAGAGACGCAATGCCCCAGGATCTGATCGTCGGCGGCGCCATGCTGCCGCATGCCCCGCAGTTTTTCACATTGCCCGACAGCGAGGACAAGGACACGGTCCAGCGGGTCCGGGACGTGGCCGCGTCGATCGGGGAGCGTCTGCAGGCACTCGAGCCCGATCTGTGGATCATGATCGCCAATGACCATGCCCAGCAGTTCTTCCATCAGTGCGCGCCTCCCTTCACGTTGCATGTCGGAGGCGTGGCAAAAGGAGAGTTCGCCGGCCGTGGTTTTCGCTATCAGGTGCCCAGCGACATTTCCTTCCAGATCGTCGAGGACCTGTACCGGTCGGGCTTCGATCCCGCCTTCACCAGCAGCGCCGAGATCGACTATGCGCTGGGCATCCCGCTGACGCACCTGGGGGTGTCGGCGCCCGTGCTGCCGGTATATGTCAATGCCTACCTGCCGCCGCAGCCGACTACCGAGCGGTGCTATGCCTTCGGCGTGGCGCTGGCCAACGCCGTGCGCCGCCTGGGGTTGCGGACGGTGGTCGTGGCCAGCGGCGGCATGTCGCATTTTCCCGGCACGGACCGCTACAGCCAACCCGACCTGGATTTCGACAACCGTGTCCTGGATACCCTGCGGACCGGCAACCTGAAGTCGCTGATCGGGTACGGCGAGTCGAAACTGGACGACACCGGCAACATCGAACTGCGCTGTTGGGCGCTGGCAGCGGGGGCGCTGGGCGAGCGCGTGCCCGACGTGGTGCAGATGGATCCGAGCTGGCACCACAACTATGCCTCGGTGGGGTTCTTCTCGCCGCCGCAGCCGGCCCCCCGTCCGCACTATCCGCGCATCGCGCCCGAACTGGCGGAACTGACGCGCGCCCTGCACGGCCTGGCCTACGACCGGGCCAACCAGCATGCGTTCGTGGCGGATCCGCAGGCCTATGCCGCGCGCTTCGAGTTGAGCGAAAGCCACCGCGGGGCCTTGCTGAACATGGACCAGCTGGTGTTCGCGGAAATGGGGCTGCATCCCCTGGTCGGATTTCTCGCGAACATGAATATCCGGCACCTGCGCGCCGAGTCGGGAGGCGGACGATGAAAGACGCGTTGCCCGGGGACGTGCAGTCCTCTTTCATCGACGGCGCCCGGGTCGCGCCGGGCGAGGCGCGCATGCCGTGGCGCCAGGCCGGCGGCGGGGGTGTGCTGGCCATCGCCGAGGCGGACGAGGGCGTCGTGGCGCAGGCGGTGGCCAGCGCGCACCGCGCATACGAGGCGCAGCGGCCTTCGCCGCTTGTCGCGCGCCTGCGCCACCTGCAATCCCTGCGGGACGCCCTGTCCGCCGAAGCCGCCACGCTGGCAAGCATCATCAGCGATGACGTGGGCAAGCCGATACGGGTGGCGCGCGGCGAGGTGGCGCGCGGCCTCCAGTTCGTGGAAGCCTGCATGGCGGAACTGGCGCACATCGGTGGCGAGGTCATTCCCCTGGACGCCGTGTCGGCCGGCGTGGGGCGGGTCGGCTACACCCGCCGCTTTCCCTATGGCGTCGTGGCCGCGATCACGCCGTTCAATGCGCCGGTGAACCTGCTCGTGCAGAAACTGGCGCCCGCGCTCGCGGCTGGCAACGCCTGCGTGGCCAAGCCGGCGCCCGCGTCGTTGCGCACGGCGCTGCATCTGGCGGGGGCGGCGGTCGAGGCCGGCCTGCCGCCGGGAATGGTGAACGTGCTGGCCGGGGACAAGGCGGCGGCGCTGGCCCTCGCGGCCCATCCCGACGTCGGGGCGGTGTCGTTCACGGGCGGCGTGCAGGCTGGCGAAGCACTGGCCAGGGCAACGGGCGTGCGCCGTTTCTTGTCGGAGCTCGGGTCGAGCGCCGCCAACGTCGTGTTGGCCGACGCGGACCTGGAAGCGGCTGCCGCGAAGATCGCCGCGGCCGCGTTCGAGGCCAGCGGGCAGCAATGCATCTCGGCGCAGCGGGTCATCGTCGAGGCCGGGGTCTACGACGCGTTCGCGGCGCGATTCGCCGCCGCCGCCGAGCGGATGCGCGTCGGACCCGCGGGCGACGAGCGGACCGACATCGGTCCGCTGGTATCCGAGGCGTCGGCCGACCGCATCATGGCCCTGTGCGAGGATGCGATCGCGAACGGCGCCCGCTACCGGCTGGCGCCTCGCCGCGAGGGCCTGATCCTGTCTCCGGTCATCGTCGAGGAACTCAAGCCTTGCGCGCGGCTGTGGTACGAGGAGGTCTTCGGGCCGGTCGCCGTGCTGATCCGGGCCGACGACGCCGCGCATGCGCTGGCGCTGGCCAACGATTCCCCGTTCGGGCTCCAGGGGGCGGTGTTCACGCGCAGCCTGGGCCACGCGTTCCGGTTTGCCGAGTCTTTCGAGGTGGGGGCGTTGTGGGTGAATGAAGCCAGCCGCTTCCGGTTGGACATGTACCCCTTCGGCGGCATGAAACTGAGCGGCACCGGGCGGGAAGGCGTGCGCTACGCCATCGAGGAGCTGTCGCAGCTCAAGTTCACCGGGATCGCCTGGCAGTAGCGGCGTGCCGCGGCGTCCGCAATTAATCGGACGCCGCCGTAAATCCGGCGACGAAACAGTAACGGGCCGCCGGGGCCCCATTCCTATAATCCGTCGCAGTTCCCAGGGACGTCCGCGTCACCTGATCACAAGGAGGCAGCATGAACCGGCAGTCGAGTCTTTGCGCGACGATCCTCGTCTCGCTGTTGGGAGCCGGCACGGCAAGCGCCGCCGGCTATCCCGACCGTCCCATCAAACTGGTGGTGCCGTTCGCGGTGGGCGGACTAAACGACGTCCTTGCCCGCATCATCGCGCCGCGGTTGACGGCCGAGCTGGGGCAGGCCGTGGTGGTCGAGAACAAGGGCGGCGCCGGCAGCGTGGTGGGCACGGAGCAGGTCGCGCGCGCCAAGCCGGACGGCTACACCCTGCTGCTGTCCAGCGCCGCGCTGGCCATCAATCCCACGCTGTACAAGAAGCTGCCCTACGACGTGCGGCGCGACTTCGTGCCCGTCATCCAGATATCGAGCACCCAGATGGTGCTGCTGCGTTCGCCCAGGTTCGAGCCGGATTCCGCGCCTGCCTTGGTCGATTACATCCGCAAGCATCCGGGCAAGGTGAACTACGCCTCGTCGGGCGTGGGGTCGCCCAGCCACCTGGCGTCGGAGTTGTTCGTGCGGACGTACAAGCTCGATACGGTGCACGTGCCCTACAAGGGCGCGGGCCCGGCGCTGGCGGCGATCGCGGCGGGCGAGGCGGAGTTCTGCGTGGACGTGCTGCCCACCGCGATGACGATGCACAAGTCGGGCATGCTGAAGATCCTCGCGCTGGTCGGCGACAAGCGCTCGCCGTTGCTGCCGGATGTGCCGACGCTGGCCGAGGTGGGGTTTCCCGAGTATTCAGCCAGTTCGTGGAACGTCATCATGGCGCCGGCGAACACGCCCGCCGACGTGCTGGACAAGCTGCGTGGCACGCTCAAGAAAATCATGGAGTCGGACAGCATGCGCGAGCGCATGCAGCAATTGGCGGTGGAGCCCCAGTCGGTGACGGGGGACGCGCTGGCCACGTTCATCTCCAGCGAAACGAAGAAATGGGGCAATCTGATCGAATCGGCTTCGATCACGGCCGACTAGCGCGGACCGATATTTGAGGAGTGTAGAGACACATGCGAAACGGATACCATGTCGTGGACCTGCGGGCACGGCCGCCAACCAAGGAAATCCTGAGCTATTTCACGCCGGACCACCTGAAGTTCTTCGGCGGCCATCTGGGAATGAAGACCATCCCGCCGTCCTATCTGAACGCGTCGGTGGAGTTGTTCTTCCAGGAGGCGGACCGCGCGGGGGTGGACCGGATGCTGTGCGTGCACCGGGTCGTGCCCGCGGCGGGGGGATCACCGCGCAGCGACGTGTCCAACGACCACATCGCGGAGGTGGTGCACGCCCATCCCGACCGGTTGTCGGGCGTCGCGGGCATCGATGTCGGCGGGGATTTCGGCGATCCGCTGGAAGAGACGCGGCGGGCGATCGACGAACTGGGCCTGCGCGGCATCCACATCGCTCCAACGCGCAGCGCGCTCGCCACGCACTGGGACGACCGGCGCCTTTATCCGCTGTACGAGCTGTGCGATGACCGCAAGGTGCCGGTGGTGCTGATGTCGGGGCCGTTCGCGGGGCCGAATATCGAGGACACCCACCCGCGGTACATCCAGGGCGTGGCGCGCGACTTTCCCAACCTGTCCATCGTCGCCGGGCATGCCTGCTGGCCCTTCTTCGCCGAACTGCTGGGCGTGGCGTATCGCCACGAGAACGTGTATGTGTCGGCCGACGCCTATCTCTTCATGCCGGGAGGAGACCTGCTGGTGCAGGCCGCCAACGGCTTCCTGCAGGACCAGATGATGTACGGGTCCGGGTATCCGGTGCGCGAGATCGATGCCTGCCTGGATGCCTACATGCAACTGCCTTTGTCGGACACGAGCTTGCGCAAGACGCTGAGCGAGAACGCGGTGCGGGTGTTCGGCCTGCCGGCGCCGGCCGGGGCCGGTCCGGGCAAGGAGGGGCGGGGTGGCTGAGCTGCCGACGGCCGATGACGGCGTGACGGTGATCACCGGGGCCAGCGGCGGAATCGGCGCGGCCCTGGCCCGGCGCGTACAGGCCGAGGGCGGGCGGGTGGTGAACGTGTCCGACCGGCCGCCCGCCGCGCCGCTCGGCACTATCGACCGGATCGCCGATCTGACGGATGCCGGGGCGACGCGGGAGGTGTTCGAAGCCATCCTGCGCGAGCACCGCGTGACGGGTTTCGTGCATTGCGCGGGGATTCCGCACATGGCGCCGGTCGAGGCCTTCGACGCGCAGGGCTTCGACCGGATCGTGCACCTGCACCTGCGCGCGGCCATGCAGTGCGTCGGCCTCGTAGTCCCTGCCATGAAGGCTCGGCGGCACGGGCACATCGTGCTGCTGGGCAGCCGCGTCAGCCTGGGGCGCGCGCGCAGTTCGCTCTATGGCGCGGTGAAGTCCGGCATCCTGGGCATGGCAAGGGCCCTGGCGGTCGAACTGGCGCCGCATGGCATCAATGTCAATGTCGTCAGTCCGGGGCCGGTGGATACGCCCATGCTGCGGGTCTATCACCCGGCCGGTTCGGCGCAGGCGAACGCGCTGGAGGCCTCGATTCCCATGGGCCGCGTCGCGCAGCCGCAGGACGTGGCCAATGCGGCCATGTTCTTCCTGCGGGACGAGACGTCCTATGTCACCGGGCAGAACCTGTTCGTGTGCGGCGGGCGGGACATCGCGGCGGCCGAGGGGAGTTGACCTTCCGCGGGATGGCGGCCCGCCGCCGGGTTTCGGCGCGCCTGCCGGCCGTCAAGCCGCCAGCCTGGCCACCAGGCAACGCGTCAGGCTGTCGCGTATCGCGTCGGCCGGCAGGTCGCGGCCGATGAAAACCAGCCTGCTGCGCCGTGGCGCCGCTCCCCACGCCGCGCCCCGGTCGATGGCGATGGTCAACTGCACCGCCTGCACGACGACCTGCCGGGTTTCGCCTTCCACCCACAGGACGCCCTTGCAGCGGTAGAGGTCGGTGCCCAGCCCTTCCGCGAGGGCGGACAGCAATTGCTCCAGGCGGTCCGCGTCGAAAGGACGGTCGGTGGTGAAGGCGAAGGCGCCCACGTCGGGCGTGTGCTCGGTGTTGCATGCGGGCGCGGCCTGGTGTCCGTGGGGGCCTTGATGGTGGCAATCGTGGTGATCGTGGCCATCGCCGTGCCGGCATTCGTCGTCGGCGTGTTCGCGCAGTACGGAACTTGCATCGAAGGCGCCCACGTCCAGCAGTTCGCCAAGGTCGGTCTGGCCTTGCCGCATCCAGACGACCGGCACGCGCGGATTGATGCGGGCCAGCGCATCCGCGAGCAGCGGCAGCTCGGCCGGGCCGACCAGGTCGATCTTGGAGACCAGCAGGCGGTCGGCATAACCGACCTGGGCGCGTGCCTCGGGATGGGCGGCGAGGGTGGGAACGCCGTGGCAGGCATCGACCACGGTCAGGATGGCGTCCAGCCGGTAGGAGGCGGCCACGCCGGAATCGAGAAAAATGGTCTGCGCCACCGGCCCCGGATCGGCCATGCCGGAGGTCTCGATGACCACGCGGTCGAAGCGCAGCCCGCCCCGCGCGCGGCGCAGGGCGAGGTCTTCCAGTGCCCGCGCGAGGTCGCCGCGCACCGAGCAGCACAGGCAGCCGTTGCTCATCTCGATGATTTCTTCGCTGGCTTCGCGCACGAGCAGGTCGGTGTCTATGCTTTCCGGCCCGAACTCGTTTTCGATGACCGCGATGCGCTGGCCGTGGCGTTCGGTCAGGATGCGATTGAGCAGCGTGGTCTTGCCCGATCCGAGGAAGCCGGTCAGCACCGTGACGGGGATGCGTTGCGCGGCGTCTTCCCCCGGCGCGTTCATGCAGCGGCTCCGCGCCGCGGCCCGAGCGGCGACCGGTCCTGCCCCAGCGCCGCCAGGTCGGTGGGGTTGTCGCGCATCATGCGATAGATGTCGGCCAGTGCCACGTCGTAGCCTTGCAGGCGCTGGCCGAACATGCGGAACTGCTCGTCGGGGAACAGGCCCGAGATCATGCCGCCGCCGTCGGTGGACATGACGCAGCGCGCGGCGCCCACGCGCTTGATGGTCTCGGCCATCAGTTCGTAGTCGTAGCGCAGTTCCTTGCGGTGCCGGGAGGGGATGAGCAAGGTCGAGCACAGTTCGATGTAGGCGCCGCGGCGGGTGATGTCCTCGGCGTAGTCGATGTCGACGCGTGGGAAGTAATAGATGTGGTTGACCAGCACGCGCGCGCCGATCTGCGCGCAGCGGTCGACGATGAGCGAGATTTCCTCGGGACTCAGATGGGCGGTGCAGAACAGCGCGTCGTACTGCTTGACCAGGTCCAGGATGTCGAGGATCTCCGGCGTGAGCCGGCCGTCGGCGCCGAGCACGGTGACGCCGCCGCGTTCGCTGCCGGGCAGCACCATTCCCGGGACGCCCCATTTGCCGAATTCGCCGGTGATGGTGCCGTGGTAGCAGGCGTGGCCGGTCGGGCCCCAGACGATGCGGCCGCCCAGCATGAAGGCGGCTTCGACGGCCGCCGGATTGACGCCGCCCACGCATTGGTTGAGGGTGACGCCCCCGATGACCTGCAGGCCGGGGATCGCCGTTTGCGCGTGGTAAGCGCGCGAGACGGTGTTTTCGTGGTGGCTCTTGAGCGCGATGGCGCGCATGCCGGCATCGCGCGCCCGCCGGGCCATGTCCAGGTCATCCCCGAGCCGGGGAAACAGGCAGGGCGCCGAATGCACGTGCAGGTCCACGCAATCGGTGAGATCGAAGGGACCTTGCACGTAGCGGTCGTGCAGGGTGGAAGCGTCGGTCATGGGGATCTCCTGGAATACGGTCGAGGCGGGACGGCCGGGGCGCGTCCCGCGGGTCATCAGTTCTGCGCGGGGATGGCGAGCCGTTTGACCAGCGCGCCTTTTTCCTCGTAGTCGCGCATCACGCTGGCGGTGAAGGTCTTGCGGTCCTTATAGACGATCTCATCGCGCAGCATCTTGACCGCCGCCTGCATGACATCTGTTTCCACCGCCTTCTTGCATGCGCCTTCGAGTTTCGCCAGGACCGGCGCGGGCGTGCCCTTGGGCGCCATCAGGCCGACCAGCGCGGGCTGCAGGGAGGGCAGGCCGAGTTCCTTGAGCGTCGGCACGTCGGGCATCTCGGGATGGCGGCGGTCGCTGATGATGGCCAGCATGCGTACCGGCCGCGAGGTCGCCAGGGTGTTGCCCACGGTGACGATGCCAAAGTCCAGCCGCGCGGTCTGCAGGTCGAGGAACATCGGGGTCTCGCCCCGATAGGGAACGTCGATGACGGAGAAATTGCGGCCCTGGATGGCTGTTTCCAGGGACAGGTGCGTGATGCTGCCCACGCCCAGGTGGCCGTAGCTCAGCTTGCCCGGCGAGGCCTGGATGGCGGCGTACAGGTCTTGCAGGGTCTTGTAGGGCGAGTTCTGCGGGACGGCGATCGCGAAGCGGTTCTCGAATACCTGGCAGACGTACTCGAGCGAATCCACGCCGTAGGCCGGCTTGCGCATCAGGTGCAGGGCATTGGTGATGGGCGTGATCGGGCCGAAGTTCAGCACGTAGCCATCCGGCGGGGCGGATACGGTGGCCGACGTGCCTATCATGCCGGAAGCGCCGTCGCGGTTATCGACCACGACGGGCTGGCCCAGTTCCTGGCTCATGGCGCGGGCAAAGCCCCGTGCCATGGTGTCGATGCTGCCGCCGGCCGCCCACGAGACGATGATCTGTACTGGCTTGGTCGGATAGGAACCCTGGGCGAAAGCGGCGGTGGGCAGCAGAAGGGCGGCGAGCAGCGCGGCGGCGCGCCGTGGCATGGACGATGGGGGGATGCGGTGCATGATGTCTCCTGTGGATTCTGGAAAGAAGAAGGGGATGGGTTGCGGTGGTCAGTCCTGGAGCCTGGCCTCGATCAGGAACGGGCCGCGGCGGGCGAGCGCCGGGCGCAACGCGGCGGCGAACGATTCGACGGTTTGCACCGCCACGCCTTCCACGCCCATGCCGCGCGCCATGGCCACCCAATCGAGCGCGGGGTCGTCCAGGTCCAGCATGCGGCGGGCGTTTTCGCCCGGGGTGCCGGCGCCGACGTTTCCAAGCTCGGCATGAAGAATGGCGTAGCGGCGGTTGGACAGGATGATGGTGACGACGTCCAGGCGCTCGCGGGCCTGCGTCCACAGGGCCTGCAGCGTGTACATGCCGCTGCCGTCGGCCTGCAGGCAGACGACGCGGCGGTCCGGGCTGGCGATGGCGGCGCCGGTCGCCATGGGCAGGCCCGACCCGATGGCGCCGCCAGTGATCTGGAGGTAATCGTGCGGCGCCGCCCCGCGGGTCTGCTCGAACAGGTCTCGCCCCGACGATACGGATTCGTCGCACAGGATGGCGTGTTCGGGCAGCAGGCGCCCCAGGGTGGTGATGAGGGTGGCGGGCGTCAGGCCGCCCGACGGCAGGGGGCCGGCGGCGGCGGCTTCCAGCAGCGGCGGCGGCGCGGCGCCCGGGCCCAGCTCGTCGGCCAGCCAGTCGAGGGTGGCGACGACGTCCTGGTCCGCCGTCGCCAGTTCGAGGACCTCGCAGCCGGCCGGGAGCAGGCTGCCGGGCTTGCCCGGATAGGCGAAGAAGGCCACGGGAGGCCGCGCCCCGATCAGGATGAGTTGTTCGGCGTCGGCCAGGCTGCGGAGCGCCGCATCCACGCTGAAGGGCACCCTGTCCACGGCCACCCGGCCGGCGCCGCGTTCGATGCGGCCATTGGACTGCGGCGCGAGCAGGCGCGCGCCGCAGCGCTGGGCGATGCGGCTGGCCGTTGCCAGCGGCGCGGCGCGCAGCGCCCGTCCGCCCAGCATCAGCAGGGTGCGCTTGCCGTTGCGCAGGCGCGCCGCCGCGGCGCGCAAGGTGTCGGGCGCGGGCAATCCGGCCGTCGCGCCGGGGGGCCCGGTCGTGGCGCCGCCGGCCGCGGCGTCGGACCAGGCGACGTCGGCGGGCAGGATAAGCGTGGCGACGTGTCCGGGGGCGCGGCGCGCGGCCGCGATGGCCGCGGCGGTGTCGGATGGGATGCGGGCCGGCTCGGCGATGGTGCGGACCCAGGCCGACATGGGGCGCGCCAGCGTTTCGATGTCCGAGGTGAGCGGCGCGTCGTAGGGCAGATGGTGGCGTGCGTGGTCGCCGACGATGTTGACGACCGGCGACCCGGCGCGCCGCGCGTTGTGCAGGTTGGCCAGGCCGTTCGCCAGTCCCGGTCCCAGGTGCAGCAGGGTGGCGGCGGGCTTGTCGGCCATGCGGGCGTAGCCATCGGCGGCACCGGTGACGACGCCTTCGAACAGGCCGAGCACGCAGCGCATGGCCGGCTTGCGGTCGAGCGCGGCGACGAAGTGCATCTCGGACGTGCCGGGATTGGCGAAGCAGGTGTCGATGCCGTGGTCGAGCAGGGTGTCGCACAGGACATCGGCGCCGGAGCGGACGGAAGGATGGGGCATGGTCGGGCGGTCTGGCTGTCGAGATGGGGGACTGTAGATCGCGAGCAGCCGCCGCGGACCGGTTTGATGCGGTGCGGCGGGCGAAATCACATACGTGATTTCGTGGCCTTCCGAGCGCTTTCCCGTTGTCCCCGCCGCCATGCGGTTCTTATGATCCGCTCACGGCAGCGGCGATGCATGGCCGCGATGACACCCCACGACAGGAGGCACACATGTTGAAACGGACGCTAGGCGTCATGCTGGCGGGACTCTCGTTCACCCTTGGCGGCGCGGCGATGGCCGCCGATGCGGCGGATTTCCCGTCGCGGCCGTTGCGCCTGCTGGTCGGGTCGCCGCCGGGCGCGTCGACCGACACCTATGCGCGCATCATTGCCGAGCCGCTGGGCAAGGTGCTGGGCCAGAACGTGGTGGTCGAGAACCGCACCGGCGCCAGCGGCATCGTGGCCACCAGCGCCATGCTGAACTCGGCGGCCGATGGCTACACGCTGCAGTTCATCTACACGTCCTACACGCTGGCGCCCAGCCTGTACAAGGACTTGCCGTACGACGCGACCAAGGACGTGGCGGGGGTTTCCATGGTGGTGACGTCGCCGTTGACCTTGGTGGTGGGCGCGTCCTCTTCTCTGTCCAGCCTCGACGGCCTGGTCCAGCTGTCGCGCAAGCGATCGTTGAACTACGGTTCGGCGGGCGTGGGCAGCGGCGGCCACCTGACCGCCGAGATGCTGCGCCTGGCGACCGGCATGCCGGCCGTGCACGTTCCCTATCGCGGCGCCGCGCCCGCGGCGGCGGCGGTGGCGGCCGGGGACGTCGATTTCGCTTTCGTGGCCCAGGTCACCGCCAGGGAACTGATGCTGGCCGGCAAGCTGCGTCCGCTGGCCGTGACCAGCACCCGGCGCACGCCCATGCTGCCCGAGGTGCCGACCATGCAGGAACTCGGCGTCAAGGACTACGAGTTCTTCAATTGGTTCGGGGTCGTGGCCCCGGCCAGGACCCCGCCGGCCATCGTCGAGAAGATCAGCCGCGGCATCGCCCAGGTGCTCAAGAATCCCGAGGTGCGCGCGCGCTTGACCTCGGACGGATCCGACGTGGTGGGCAATACGCCCGCCGAATTCAATCGTTTTCTCCAGGACGACATCAGGAAATCTGGTGAACTGGTACGCCAGATCGGTATCAAGCAGGAATAGGAAATCATGGAAACAACAAAGACAGCGGGGCCGGGTCCGCTGGCGGGCGTACGGGTGATCGACCTGTCCAGTGTCGTGGTGGGACCGGCTTGCACGCTGGCGCTGGCCGACCATGGCGCGGAGGTCATCAAGGTCGAGGCGCCGGACGGCGACCTGATGCGCCAGCTCGGCGGAGGCGCGCGCCATCGCGGCATGACCGGGAAGTTCATGAACTTCAACCGCAACAAGCGCTCGGTCTGCATCGATCTGAAGACCGACGGCGGCCGGGCGGTATTGCGGCGGCTGCTGGAAGGCGCCGATGTCTTCGTCACCAACATGCGGGTCGGCGCGCTGGACAAGCTGGGACTGGATTGGGAGTCGCTGCGCGCGGTCAATCCCCGGCTCATCCATTGCCTGGTGCTGGCCTTTGGCCGCAAGGGCCGCTACGCGGGCCGCCCCGCCTACGATACGGTCATCCAGAGCGTCTCCGGCGTGGCCGGCGCGTTCCAGGCGTCGAGCGGCGAACCGCGCTTCGTGCCCTTTGTCATGACCGACCACATCACCGGCCAGATCGCCGCGCAGGCCATCGGATTCGCGCTTTACCGGCGTACCCGGACGGGCGTGGGCGAGTCCATCGAGGTGCCGATGTTCGAGACCATGGCGGCCTTCGTCATGCGCGAGCACATGGGCAATCTGACGTTCGATCCACCCATCGGCCCGGTCGGCGATCCGCGCATCCTCAATGCCGACAATCGGCCGGTGCCGACCAAGGACGGCTACATCGCCATTTCCCCGAACACCGACGCCCAGGCTTTTGCTTTCTTCGATGCCATCGGGCGGCCGGAATTGAAGACGGATCCGCGCTTCTGCAGCGTGGCCACGCGCACGGCCAACAGCCTGGATTACTACGCCCTGCGCGCCAGCGCCTTGAAAGACCGGACGTCGGCCGAGTGGCTGGAGCTTCTCGAACGTGTCGACGTGCCGGCCATGCGCTACAACACGCTGGAGAGCCTGCTCGATGATCCGCATCTGGAGGATGCCGGCTTCGTCGAGCGGGTGGACCATCCGAGCGAAGGGCCGATCCGGCAGATCGGCCTGCCCAATGCCTTTTCCGGCGGCAACCGGGCGCAGTTGGCGCCCGCGCCGCGGTTGGGCGAGGACACCGTGGCCGTGCTTGGCGAGTGCGGCTTTGGCCAGGACGAGATCGATGCCGCCCTGCGCGGCGGCATCGTCCATGGCATCAAGCAGGAGGAAGGACAATGAACGAGGCCCGAGCCGCCGAGGCGGAACTGGTGGTATCGACCCACGATCACGTGCGGCTGCTGAGACTGAATCGCCCGGAGCGCCGCAACGCCCTGTCGCGGTCGTTGATGGTGGCCATCGTCGAGGCGATGCTGGATGCCGAGGAGGACGACGAGGTGCGCGTCATCGTGCTGACCGGCACCGGCGAGGCAGCGTTCTGCGCGGGTGGCGACCTCAAGGAAATGCGCGGCGGCGACGAGGCCGGCGCGCGTTTTCGCTCGCCCATGAACCGGCTGGAACGCAATGTGTTCGAAGTGGTGCTCGAAGCGAAGAAGCCCACCATCGCGGCGCTCAACGCCAGCGCGGTCGCTGGCGGTTTCGAGCTGGCGCTGGCCTGCGACCTGCGTATCTCGCACTCGCAGGCGCGCTTCGGCCTGCCCGAGACCAAGATCGGCATGGGCGCGAATTTCGGGTCGGTGGTGCTGCCTCGGCGGGTGGCGCCGGGCATCGCGCTGGAGATGCTGTTCACCGGCGAGTACATCGACGCGGCCGAGGCGTATCGGATCGGGCTGCTCAACCGCGTGGTGGACGAGGATCAGGTGCTGCCGGCGGCGTTGGAACTGGCGGGCAGGATCGCCGGCAACGCGCCCATCTCGGTGCGGCGCGTGAAGGCCGTGGCCTTGCGTGGGCTGGAGTTGCCGGTGGCGGCGGCATTGCGCCAGGACCCGGGGGCCAACCCCTACCTGAGCGAAGACCGCAAGGAAGGCATACGTGCGCGCCTGGAAAAGCGCAAGCCAGTATGGCGCAACCGATAGGAACGAACGATGAAAACCGCATGGCCCAAGGTATTGATCACTGACGAGACGCTGCGCGATGGACTGCAGATCGAGCGCGAAGGCGTGACCGTGGACGAAAAGCTGGAGGTGCTGGAGATGCTGGTCGGCGCCGGCATACGGCGCCTCGTCGTGGGAGCCTTCGTCAATCCCAAGTGGAGCCCGCAGATGGGCGATACGCTGCGCGTGGTCGAACGGCTGCGGCCGGTGCCGGGCGTGGAGTTCTTCGCGCTGGCGCTGAACGAGCGCGGCCGCGAGGATCGCAGGCGGCATGCGCCGCCGCTGAGCCTGGAGCCGTTGCCGGCCACCCATCTGCACATGTGCGAGACGTTCCTGCTGCGCAATACCAACCAGACCCTGGAAGGGCAGGAGCGGGTATGGCGTTCGCCGGTCGAGAAGGCCCGCGCCGCCGGGGCGACGCAGGCGGCCGTGGGGCTGAGCGCCGGCTGGGGTTCGAACTGGAGCGGCAGGTTCACGCGGGAGGCGCGCCTGGAGGCGCTGCAGCGCCAGGTCGATGCCTGGAACGAGGCCGGCATCGAGGTCAAGCGCGTGGACCTGGCCGATCCCATGGCATGGAACACGCCGCAGGAGGTCGCCGGCGACATCGAGGCGATCAAGCGGCGCTTTCCGACCATCGATGTCTTCCATCTTCACCTGCACAATGCCCGGGGCATGGCGATGCTGTCCATGTACGAGGCGCTCAAGCTGCTGGAGGCCAGCGATACGCTGGTGGCCGATACCGCGCTGGGCGGCATAGGCGGCTGCCCGTATTGCGGCAACGGCCAGGCGACCGGCATGATCCCCACCGAGGATTTCGTCCAGTTGCTGCAAGTGCTTGGCGTGGACGTGGGCGTGGACCTGGGCCGCCTGGTCGAGGCTTCGGCGCGGCTGTCGGGGATCCTGGGCCGGCCGCTGCACTCGCAGGTGGCGCGCAATGGTCCGTTGCCGTCGGGAGACCGCCTCTATAGCCCGGACGTCCCCGTGGTCTACACTTTCCACGAGGCCCAGCATTTCCGTCTGGGGCCCTCGGTCTATGAAGGCAATGCGCGGCCCTGGATCAAACCGGCCGCGCCGACCGGCAAGTAGCGGCCCCGCGCCGCCACGCCGGCGGGGACGAGGCGTGGAGATATGGAAGGCACGATCAAGTCGGCACGGCGGGTGCTGGAAATCTTTGAGTTCTTCGCTCAAACCCATGCGGCCGCGACGGTCAAGGAACTGTCGCAGTGCCTGGGCTATCCGCAATCCAGCACCTCGCTGCTGCTCAAGAGCCTGCTGACCCAGGGCTATCTGCGCTACGACCCGCCCACGCGCGCCTACTATCCCACCTTGCGCGTGATGCTGCTGGGCTCGTGGGTGCACGACGAAATTTTCGGCAATGGCAGCCTGATTTCCTTGCTGGAAGGATTGCGGCGGGAATTCGGGCACTCGGTGCTGCTGGGCATGCGCCAGGGTATCTATGTGCGCTACATCGTTACCTTGTGCGCGGAGACCACTGGCCTGCCACCCTACGCCACCGGCATCCTGCGGCCGGTGTGCCGGGCGGCGGTCGGCAAGATACTGCTGGCGGGACTGCGTAATGCCGAGATTTCACTGATCGCCCGCCGCGCCAACGCGCAGGAGACCTCCCCCGCCTGCAAGGTCGCGGTTCCCGAACTGCTTGCCGATATCGAGGCCTGCCGCGAGCGCGGCTGGGCGGAAAGCCGGGGACGGGTGGTGGCGGGACGCAACGTCATCGCCATGGCCCTGCCGCCGGTGCCGGGGCAGATGGACCTGGCCATCGGCCTGGGCGGCCCCGAAGATGCCATCACCGGCCAGCGCGACGAAGTGGTGGACCGCATGCGGCAGATAGGCGTGGCGCTGCAGGGACGGGCGACCATCCAGGCCGGGATGGCGCCCGCCTCGCTGGCCGCACGTCCGGCCTAGCCGGCCCGCCGAAGGCGCTCCATGCATCTGCTCCTGACCTATCTCAAGCCGCACCGCGCCCTGGCCTTCGTCGCGCTGCTGCTGGCCGGCGCCTCCCAGGTCCTGGCCCTGGTCGATCCCATCATCTTCGGCCGCATCATCGACGAATACGCGATCAATCGCGCCGGCAAGACCGAGCACGAGCTGGTCACCGGCGTGCTGGGGCTGCTGGGCCTGGCGGTGGGGATCGCCATCCTGTCGCGCCTGGCCCGCGCCTTGCAGGAATACACCACCCGGCTGGTCGTGCAGAAGCTGGGCACGCATCTTTTCAATGACGGCCTGCGGCAGGTGCTGCGCCTGAGCTTCCAGGAGTTCGAGGACCTGCGCAGCGGCGAGGTCCTGTCCCTGTTGCAGAAGGTCCGCGCCGACAGCGAGCGTTTCATCAACACCTTCATCAACACGGTGTTCGCGGCGGTGGTGGGGGTGGGGTTCCTGACCTGGTATTCGGTCACGAAGAACTGGCTGCTGGTGCCGGTGTTCCTGGTCGGGGTGTTGGTGCTGGGCGGCCTGACCGGCCTGCTCAGCCGCGAGATCAAGACCCAGCAGCGTTCCATCGTGCGCGAGACCAACCGCAATTCGGGCTTCATCACCGAATCCCTGCGCAATGTGGAGCTGATCAAGAGCCTGGGGCTGACCTATCCGGAAATCCGCCGCCTGCAGGCGCAGACGACGGCGATCTTCGCGCTGGAGATGGAGAAGGTCAAGCGGATACGGCTGCTGTCCTTCCTGCAAGGCATGACCTTGAGCGTCCTGCGGCTGTCCATCCTGTTCGCGCTGCTGTGGCTGATCTTCCGCGAGGTGCTGAGTCCGGGCGAACTGATCGCGATGCAGTTCATCTCGGTGGCGATCTTCGCGCCCCTGCAGGAGCTGGGCAATATCATCCTGGCCTATCGCGAGGTGGAGGCCTCGCTGCTGAACTTCGGCGCGTTGATGAAGAAGCCCGTGGAGCGGCGGCCACCGGGCGCGGCGGACGTGGGGCCGGTGCGCGATGTGCGTTTCGAGCAGGTCAGCTTCCGCCACAAGGGGGCGCCCGACTACGCGCTGGAGCATGTGTCGTTCGACGCGCGGCTGGGCGACACCATCGCGTTCGTGGGGCCGTCGGGCTCCGGCAAGTCGACCCTGGTGAAGCTGTTGGTCGGGTTGTATCCGCCGGCCAGCGGGACGGTGTCGTACAACGGCCAGCCCACGACGGCGCTGCGCTTCAACCGCGTCCGGCGGCAGATCGGATTCGTGACGCAAGAAGCGCACATGTTCGCGGGCACGATCCGCGAGAACCTGCTGCTGGTCAAGCCCGACGCCACCGACGCGGAAATGGTGGCGGCGATGGAGCAGGCGTCCTGCGCCTATCTGCTGGCGAAGTCGCCGGACGGGCTGGACACGGCCATAGGCGAGATGGGGATGAAGCTGTCGGGCGGCGAGAAGCAGCGCCTGTCGATCGCCCGCGCGCTGATCCGCCAGCCCAGGCTGCTGATCTTCGACGAGGCGACCTCGGCGCTGGATTCGCTGACCGAGGAACAGATCAACGAGACGGTGCGGCGCATCTGCGCGCGCCGCACGCAGATCACGATCCTGATCGCGCACCGGCTGTCGACGGTGATGCAGGCCGATACCATCTTCGTGCTGGAAAAAGGGCGTATCGTGGAGCACGGCAGCCACGCCCGGCTGCTGGAGGGAAAGGGCCTTTATTATGCGATGTGGCGGCAGCAGATCGGCGAGCGGCCCGCCGCGCCGATCTCCGAGGACCCGCCCGCCGACGATCCCGAGGATGCCTATGACCCGCGCCCGTCCGGGCCCTGACGCCCCCGATTCCCGTTTCGGCCCCGGCCGCCATGCCCTGCGCGGCGCCACGCTGAGTTTCCATGCCGATCCCTTCCTGTCGGATCCGCATGCGTCGTATGCCCATCTGCCCGACGCGCTGGTGGTGGTGGAGGACGGCCGGATCGCCGAGATCGGGCCCTACGAGCGGCTGCGCGCCTCGGTCGAGGCTTCCATGCCGGTGGCGCACTATCCGGACGCGCTGATCCTCCCCGGCTTCATCGACACGCATATCCACTACCCGCAGACCCAGATGATCGGCGCCTTCGGCGAGCAATTGCTGGAGTGGCTGAACAAGTACACCTTCGTGACCGAGCAGCAGTTCGCCGACCCGGCGCACGCCGGGCTGGTCAGCGAGGTGTTCCTGCGCGAGCTGCTGCGGGCGGGCACGACGACGGCGGCGGTCTATTGCACGGTGCATCCCGGGTCGGTGGACGCTTTCTTCGAGGCCTCGCAGCGCTTCGGCACGCGGATGATCGCCGGCAAGGTGCTGATGGACCGGAACGCGCCGGAGGCGCTGCGGGATACGGTCCGCAGCGGGTACGAGGACTCCCGTGAACTGATCCGCAAGTGGCACGGCAACGGGCGCCAGCTTTATTGCATCACCCCGCGCTTCGCGGCGACCTCGTCCCAGGCGCAGCTGGAGTCGGCGGCCCGCCTGTGGCGCGAGCACCCTGGCACCTACATGCAAACCCACCTGAGCGAGAATCTGGGCGAGGTGGGCTGGATCGCCGAGCTGTTCCCGGATTGCTGCGACTATTTCGAGGTCTACCGGCGCGCCGGGCTGGCGGGGCCGCGGTCCATCTTCGCGCACGCCGTGCACGTGTCGGAAGACGAGCTGTGCGCCTGCCACCGGGCCGGGGCGGCACTGGCGCACTGCCCGACCTCCAACCTGTTCCTGGGCAGCGGGCTGTTCCGGGTGTTCGACGCCAAGCGGGCCGACCGGCCGGTGCGGGTGGGGCTGGGCACGGACATAGGCGGGGGCACGGCTTTTTCGCAGTTGCAGACGCTGAACGAGGCCTACAAGGTGGCGGCCCTGAACCAGACGCGGCTGACGGCCGCCCACGCCTTCTACCTGGCGACCCGGGGCGGCGCGCACGCGCTGTACCTGGACGACCGCCTGGGGGCGATCGAGCCGGGCTACGAGGCCGACCTGGTGGTGCTGGACCTGAAATCCACGCCCTTGATGGATTTCCGGATGCGCTACTGCACCGACCTGATGGAGCGCCTGTTCGTCCTGATGACGCTGGGCGACGACCGGGCGGTGCGGGCCACCTACGTGGCGGGGAGGCCGGTGTACGAGCGGTCGCGCCAGCCCGCGTCCTTCCTGCACGCGGACGGTTCGGCGGCCCCCGCGCCGGCTTGCTAGAATCAGTATTCGTTTCCGCGCCCGCGTCAGGCGGGCATTCAAGGCCATCCATGCACGTACTTTTCATTGTTGACCCGCTTCCCGCGCTCAAGGCCTACAAGGACACCTCCGTGGCGATGATGCGAGCCCTCGTGGCCCGCGGCCACCGGCTGAGCGTGGCGATGCAGGGCGATCTCTACGTCATCGACGGCACGGTGCGCACGGCGTCCCGGCCCATCGAGCTGGTGGCGGACGCCGACCTGCACGAACACGCCTGGTGGAAGGAGGGACCCGAAGGCGACCAGCCGCTGACCGCCTTCGACGCGGTGCTGATGCGCAAAGACCCGCCGTTCGACATGGAATACGTGTATTCCACCCACCTGATGGAGCGGGCAGAGGCCCAGGGCGCGCGGGTGTTCAATTCCGGCGCCGCGATCCGCAACCACCCCGAGAAGCTGGCCATCGCCGAGTTCCCGCACCTGACGGTGCCGACGCTGGTGACGCGCGACATGGCCCGGCTGAGGGCTTTCCACAACGAACACCACGACGTCATCGTCAAGCCGCTGGACGGCATGGGCGGCACCGGGATCTTCCGGCTGGCCCCCAAGGAAGCCAACCTGAACGCCATCCTGGAAACGCTGACCGACAACGGCCAGCGCAGCATCATGGCCCAGCGCTACATTCCCGAGATCCTGCAGGGCGACAAGCGGGTGCTGCTGATCGGCGGCGAGCCCGTGCCGTATTGCCTGGCGCGCATTCCCCAGGCGGGCGAGACCCGCGGCAACCTGGCCGCCGGCGGCCGGGGCGTGGCCCAGCCGCTGTCCGGGCGCGACCTGGAGATCGCCCGCGAACTGGGGCCGAAGCTGGCCGCGCGGGGCCTGCTGCTGGTGGGACTGGACGTGATCGGCGACTACGTCACCGAGATCAACGTGACCAGCCCCACCACGTTTTGCGAAATCACCGAGCAGACCGGATTCGACGTCGGCGCGATGTTCGCGCGGGCCCTGGAGGATGCCGTCGCCGCCAGGCCGGAAGCGAGGCCGACATGACCGGCGTCGTCATCGTCGCGCACGAACCGCTGGCTTCGTCGCTCCTTTCCTGCGCATCGCACATCTTCGGCGAACTGTCCGGCGTGCTGGCCTACGATGCCGGCAACGACGAGGATCCCGACCAGATGTTCCGCGCGGTGCTCGAGCGCATCGAATCCGCGGCGTCCGGCGAGGGCGTGCTGGTGCTGACTGACGTGGTGGGCGCCACGCCCGCCAACCAGACCGACCGGGCGGCGCGCGAGGCATCGCGGCTGGGGACGCCCACCACCGTGCTGGCCGGTGTCAACATTCCGATGTTGTTGCGCACCTTGCCTTACCGCCACCTTTCCCTTGATGATCTGGCGCAACGCGCCCTGGCCGGCGGCACGCAAGGCGTCTTGCGCGTCGACGGCGAACCTGAAGACGATTGACCATGCCGAGTATCGACATTGCCATTACCAACAAGCTGGGCCTGCATGCGCGGGCTTCCGCCAAGCTTACCCAGCTCGCCAGCCGGTTCCGCAGCGAGATCCACATCGCGCGCGGCACGCGCCGCGTCAATGCCAAGAGCATCATGGGCGTCATGATGCTGGCGGCGGGCATCGGCACCAAGGTAACCGTCGATGCCGAGGGCGAAGACGCCCAGGAGGCCCTGGACCGGATCCAGGAGCTGTTCGCGCAGAAGTTCGGCGAGGCCGAGTAAAGCCTATGGAGACTTCGATGCTGGCCTTGCACGGACTGGGGGTGTCGCGCGGCTATGCCATCGGCCGCGCCGTGGTCATCGGCGCGGCCGCTCTGGAGGTGTCCCACTATCGTATCGATGAAGAGGAAGTAGAGGCCGAGTGCGCACGGCTGGCCGCCGCCATTCGCGCCGCTTCCGACGAACTGGCCCAACTGGCCGACCATCTTCCCCCCGACGTACCCCGTGAACTGGGCGCCATCCTTCAGGTGCACAGCATGATCCTGGCCGACGCGATGATCTCGCTCGAACCGCTGGAGATCATCCGTGCCCGCCACTACAACGCCGAATGGGCGTTGACCGCCCAGGGCCAGGCGCTGGCCGAGCAGTTCGCGCAGATGGACGACGAGTACATGCGCGAACGGGGCGGCGACGTGCGCCAGGTGATCGAGCGCATCCTGCACGCGCTGGCCGAGGCGAACGGGCGTCCGCGCAACCTGAAGGGCTCGGCGCTGGCCGACCATGGCGATCCGCTCATCGTCGTGGCCCATGACATCGCGCCCGCCGACATGCTCAAGCTGCGCGGCGGGCGCTTCGCGGCGTTCGCCACCGACCTGGGCGGCGCGACCTCGCACACGGCCATCGTCGCGCGCAGCATGGGCGTGCCGGCCGTGGTGGCGCTGGGCGTGGCGCGCACGCTGCTGCGCGACGGCGACATGGTGATCGTCGATGGCGAGGCCGGCGTGCTGCTGGTCAATCCGCCCGCGAGCGTCGTGGCCGAATACCGGGCCCGCCAGGTCGACTACGCCCGCGAACGGGCCACGCTGGCGACGCTGCGCGACGTGCCGGCCATTACGCTGGACGGCGTGGTGGTGTCGATGCTGGCCAACATCGAGCTGCCCGACGAGGCGCAGGCGGCGGTCGACGCGGGGGCCGAGGGCATCGGATTGTTCCGCAGCGAGTTCCTTTTCATGGGGCGCGACGACCTGCCCGGCGAAGAGGAGCAGTACGAGGCCTATGCCTCGGTGGTGCGCACGATGGCGGGGCGCCCCGTCACCATCCGGACCCTGGACATCGGCGCCGACAAGACGCTGGACGGCGAAGCCACCGTGGCGACCAATCCGGCCCTGGGCCTGCGGGCGATCCGCTACTGCCTGGCCCATCCCGAACTGTTCGCCACGCAGTTGCGCGCCATCCTGCGCGCGTCGGCCCACGGTCCGGTGCGGATACTGATACCCATGGTGGCCCATCTGCGCGAGGCGCGCGCCTCGCATGCCGCCATCGCCGCCGCGAAGCAGGAGCTCGACGCGCGCGGCCAGGCCTATGGCGCGAACATCCAGGTGGGCGCGATGGTCGAGATACCGGCGGTGGCGATCGCCATCGAGCCTTTCGTGGAAGTCTTCGATTTCCTGTCGATCGGCACCAACGACCTGATCCAGTACACCCTGGCCATCGATCGGGCCGATCCCGACGTGGCCGTCCTGTACGATTCCCTGCACCCCGCCGTGCTGCGCCTGGTGGCCAACACCATCAACGCCGGCGCCCGGGCCGGCAAGCCGGTCTCGGTGTGCGGCGAGATGGCGGGCGACACGGAACTGACGCGGCTGCTGCTGGGGCTGGGCCTGACGCAATTCTCCATGCACCCGCAGCAGTTGCTGGACGTCAAGCGCGAGATCCTGCAAGCCCATTCCAATGCTTTGCGCACCAAGGTCGCGGCGGTGTTGAACCGTGCCTCGGAAATGGACCTGTCCTTGCTGAACCAATAGGTGGAATGACGAGTCTCGCAGTCGCATCATCAATATCCAACGGCGCGCGGCATGGAAAACCATGAGATTCGCCACGCGCGCCTTGCGGACGCTACGTCCCTTGATCGGAGCCTCGTGCCCGGCGGACATCGACAAGGTCGTCCGTGAGTTCGCCGCCGAGCTGGACGCCATGCATTACGTACTGGGCATCGTCCAGCACACGCCCGGGGGCGATGTGCTGCGATGGCTGTGCGAGGATGCCTGGCGCTGGTGGGAGGCGTTCCGGCCCGAGTTTTCGCCCTTGGTCGCGGCCGCCGGGTGGCGCGCCGGGCAGTTGCGCATCACATGGCGGACCCTGGACGATGACCAGTTTTTCCCCGTCCATGACGAGTTGCAGCGGCTGAGGGCCCGGAGCGGGCTGTTCCTGGTGGCCGACGGGCTGCGTCCCGGCGATACGCTCGCCTGCCTCGGCCTGCTGTTCGGTTTCGCGGACTCGACAGGGGGGCGCCATGCCCATGCGCAACTGGCCGACCTGTGCCACCATGCCGCGTCGCTGCTGCTCGACGCCTATCTGCGGCTGCCGTGCCAGGAACGCAAGCCGGAATGCGTGCCGACCCGGCTTTCCGCGCGCGAACAGGAATGCCTGCGCTGGGCATCGGTGGGCAAGACCGGCGGCGAAACCGCCCAGATCCTGGGCGTGAGCGAACGCACCGTGAACTTCCACCTGGGCAACGCGTTCGCCAAGCTCCGGGTCAACAACAAACAGGCGGCGGTGGCCCAGGCCATCCTGCGGGGTTTGCTGTAGAGCGGCGGCGGGTGGCGGGGCGCGCCGGAGCGGGTGCTACAATTCTCCGCATCTTTCATTGGCGCCGATTTGCCTGGTCCGCTTGCGGGCGCCCGATAAATCCAGCTAAAGAGTTCCGTCCATCGTGTCTTCCGATTCGCATCTCGAAGAGGCGTTGACCGCCTTTCTCGACACTCCCGTTCCCCCTCCCATCGGTCCCGATTCCGTCGGCGTCGTCCAGCCGCAGGCCATGACCTTCGACGAGCCGCTGCAATTGGCCAGCGGCACGGCCTTCGGCCCGTATTCGCTCACCATCGAGACCTACGGCCGCCTGAACGCCGACCGCTCCAACGCGGTGCTGGTCTGCCATGCGCTGAATGCCTCGCACCACGTGGCCGGCGTATCGGCCGACGATCCGTCCGACGTCGGCTGGTGGGACAACATGGTGGGGCCCGGCAAGCCGCTGGATACCGATCGCTTCTTCGTGATCGGGATCAACAACCTGGGGTCCTGCTTCGGGTCCACCGGGCCCGCCAGCATCGATCCCCGCACCGGCCGCCCGTACGGCGCCTCGTTCCCCGTCGTCACGGTCGAGGACTGGGTCCATGCGCAGGCCCGCGTGGCCGACCGGCTGGGCATCGCCCGTTTCGCGGCGGTCATGGGCGGATCGCTGGGCGGCATGCAGGCGCTCAGCTGGGCCATCACCTATCCCGAGCGCGTGGCGCATTGCGTGGTCATCGCCAGCACGCCGCGGCTGTCGGCGCAGAACATCGCGTTCAACGAAGTGGCGCGGCGCGCCATCATCACCGATCCGGAGTTCCACGGCGGCGACTTCTACGCCCACGGCACGGTGCCGCGCAACGGCCTGTCGGTGGCGCGGATGATCGGCCACATCACCTATCTGTCGGGCGATGACATGGCCGAGAAGTTCGGACGGGCGCAGCGTTCGCCCGGCGCCGACGGCGCGTTCCGCTATGGCTATGACGTGGAATTCGAGGTGGAATCCTACCTGCGCTACCAGGGCGAGAAGTTCTCGAAGTATTTCGATGCCAACACCTATCTGCTGATCACGCGGGCCCTGGATTATTTCGATCCGGCCAAGCAGGCCGGCGGCGATCTGGCGCGGTCGCTCGCGCCGGCGCAGGCCGAGTTCCTGCTGACCTCGTTCACGACCGACTGGCGTTTCCCGCCCTCGTGTTCCCGCGAGATCGTGCAGGCGCTGCTGCGCAACGGCCGCCCGGTCACCTATGCCGAGATCGAGGCGCCGCATGGCCATGACGCCTTCCTGCTGGATGACGCCCGCTATCACTCGGTGATGCGGGGCTATTTCGATCGCGTGGCCCGCCAACTGGGCCTGGGCGCGGCGGGAGGTGCGCAATGAGCCGCCCCGCCGCTTCGCTGCGCCCGGATCTGGCCCGGATCGCGGGCTGGATCGCCGACGGTTCGCGCGTGCTGGACCTGGGTTGCGGCGACGGCACGCTGCTCGCCCACCTGCGCGATGCGCAGCAGGCCCGCATCGTCGGGGTCGAGATCAGCGACCAGCACGTGATCGAATGCGCGCGCAAGGGCGTCAACGTCATCCAGCAGAACCTGGAGGACGGTCTCGCGCTGTTCGAGGACGGCCGCTTCGACACGGTGGTGTTGTCGCAGACGCTGCAGGCCGTGCACAACACCGAGCGCATCCTGCTCGAAATGGCGCGGGTGGGAAGCGAGGGCATCGTTTCCTTCCCCAATTTCGGTCATTGGACCCACGGCTTGTCCATCCTGCGCGGGCACATGCCCGTGACCGGACAGATGCCCTACCAGTGGTACAACACGCCCAACATCCACCTGTGCACGCTGAAGGATTTCGAGGCGTTGGCCGCCAAGCTCGGCCTGCGCATCCTGGCGCGCGCGACTTTCGCCGACGCCCACGAGATCTCGTGGCTGCCGGGATGGCGCAGTACGCTGGCCGTGTACCGCTTCGCCTCGCCGGCGCGGCGCGGGACGAAGGCGGCGTGACCGCCGGCGGGCGCGTCCGGCGGCACGTGGCATGAGCCAGCGTCGCGCCCTGCATCGGTTCTACTTTTTCGGCTTGATCGGCCTGGTGCATGCCTACGTGTGGCTGCGCCTCATGCCGGCCCTGGGCGCGGTGCCGGGCCTGGCGCCGGCGCTGGCGATCGTGCTGGCATCGTCCGCCATCCTGATTCCCACCAGCATGCTGGCGCGGCGCCGCTCGGCCGGCCGCCTGCTGCTGGGGGCGATCTGGCTGGGGCTGCTGTGCATGGGCCTGTTCTCGTCGCTGTTCGTGCTGACGCTGCTGCGCGACCTCGTGTTGGCCGGTGCTTCGGCGCTGGCGTGGCTCCAGGCCGGCGGCGGCCATGCGGCGCTGGCGCTGCCGTCGGCCCTGTTCGTGGTGGCGGCCTCGCTGCTGATGTCGGTGGCCGGCTTCATCGGCGCCCGCCGCGTGGCGCGCGTGGTGCGTGTCGACATCCCGCTGAAGGGGCTGCCCGGCGGACTGGACGGATTCACCATCGCGCAGATCAGCGACATCCATGTCGGGCCCACCATCCGCGCGCCCTACGTGCGGCGCATCGTCGATGCGGTGAACGGGCTGCGGCCCGACATGGTGGCGATCACCGGCGACCTGGTCGACGGCAGCGTGGCCGATCTCGCGCCGCACGCCCGGCCCCTGACGGAGCTGGTGTCGCGCCATGGGACCTTCTTCGTGACCGGCAACCACGAGTACTACTCGGGCGCGCACGCCTGGGTGGATGCATTGCGCGACATGGGCATGCGGGTGCTGCTGAACGAGCACGCGGTGTTGCGCCATGCGGGCCAGGACCTGGTGGTGGCCGGCATCACCGACTACAGCGCCCACCAGTTCGACCCGGCGCACCGCAGCGATCCGCAGCGCGCGATAGACGGAGCGCCGGCCGATGCCGGCGCTCGCGTGGTGCTGGCCCACCAGCCTCGCAGCGCGGCGGCCACCGCCGCCGCGGGCTTCGACCTCCAGCTGTCGGGTCATACGCACGGGGGGCAGTTCCTGCCCTGGAATTTCTTCGTACCGCTGCAACAGCCGTTCGTGACGGGGCTGCATCGCCAGGACGGCATGTGGGTGTACGTGAGCCGCGGGACGGGCTACTGGGGGCCTCCCATGCGTTTCGGCGTGCCGTCGGAGATCACGTTGCTGCGGCTGGTGCCGGCCCGGGAATAGAGTCCGGCACGCGGCGAGCAGGGATCAGTCGCTGGGGCATTCCAACTGACCGGAACGCGGATTGGGGCCTTGCTTGCCGGGGTCCGGTCCGGTCGTGGGCAGGGCGTAGACCGCCTTGACCTGCGCGTTGCCATCCACCCGGAAGCCGTCCTTGTCCAGTACCCACGCGTCGAAATAATTTTCCGGATTGAAGGGGCGGGTCCCCGTGCTCTTCATGAAGTCGGTCAGCAGCGGTGCTTCCGACGGCAGATAGGGGAAGTGCAGTCCGCAATCCAGGCTGTGCAGCCAGCGGACGACCCGGATGGCCACGAAATCGTTGATCTTGAAGGTTTCGCCGCCGTCCAGGGTCGTGCATTGGGACGCGGGGTTGCCATAGGCGGCGACTGCATCGCATACCGCCTGCGGTGCATAGACGTGCTTGCCGGTCTGCTTCGCGTACTCGGGAATCTGGCGGGCATGGTCGCCATGTTCGTGGCCGACGAGGAAAAAATCGACCGTCCCTTTTTTTCCAGCGCGCTCAGGGCCTTGGTCACCGCGGCGGGGTTGGGCCTGCGGCCGGCATTGACGACTTCGCCGTCGAGGATGAATCCGACGTCTCCGATCTGGTAATGCCAGTTGCTGATGCCGAACCAGGTCGTGCGTATGGAGCTCGGGGCATTGGCCAGCGGATCGGTCGGAGGCGGATCGACAGGGGTGTCCGGCTGGACCGCGCCGTCGCCGCCGCGTGCGGTGAGGGTGAGCGCGCCAACCGTGGCAGCGACGGCAAGGGCGATATAGGTCTTCTTCATCATGTCTCCTCGTCGGATCTTTCTTCGGCGGTCCTGGAGGCAACCAATGGCGCGGGGGCGAGATTCGAGCCGCGCTTTTCAGGGGGGGGCATTTAGGCAAACTCGAAGTCCGAGGCGATGAAAGCAATTTGAAAGGATGGACGGCGTACTGTAGCCTCGGGCCGGACGAGCCTGTCCGGACGCGGTGATCCACCAGCCGCCGTCCGGGAAAAAACGGAGACGAACAGCCAATGCGCATCCTGCTTGCCGAGGACACCCGCGAGCTTGGGGAGTGGATTACCAAAGCCCTTCGAGAGCTTGCCTATTACGTCGATTGGGTCGATGACGGCCGCCAGGTCGGACGCGCGCTCGACCAGGAGGACTACGATGCGCTGATTCTGGACCTGGGGCTACCCGGTATCGATGGCCATGCGACACTGCTGCGATTGCGCGCAGCGGACCATCGCATTCCCGTCCTGGTGCTGACGGCGCGCGATTCCTTGAGCGAGAGGGTCAAGACGTTGAACGAAGGCGCCGACGATTTCCTGATCAAGCCCTTTGCGCTAGAGGAACTGGAGGCGCGCCTGACCGCGCTCGTCAGGCGTTCCCGGGGCATCGAGTTCCCTCGGTTCGCCTGTGGGCCGTTGCTGCTGGATTCCGTGACCAAGCTCTTCTCGGTCAATGGCGTGCCGCTTGCCCTGCCACCCAGGGAGTATGCCGTGCTGCGGGCGCTGATCGTCAAGAGCGGGCAGCCGCTCAGCAAGCATGAAATCCTGTCCAAGGCATTCCAGGACGGTGACGAACTCTTGCCCGAGATCGTCGAGGTCGTCGTGCACCGCGTGCGGAAACGCCTCGAAGGAACGGGCGTTCGCATCGTCACCATGCGCGGACTGGGTTATGTACTGGAGCCGGTTTAGACGCTGGAGCCTGAGGGCTCAGCTGCTTGCCTTGCTGCTACCGACCGTGCTGGTCATCGTGGGCATCGAGCTTCTCGCTACGCGATACTCGTCGGTCGACGTCGCCAATGCCGCGTACGACAGATCCGTCGTGGGCGCTTTGCGGTCGCTGGATGCCAATATCTCGACGGCATCCGGAGGTTTGTCCATCGAGTTGCCCTACCGGCTTTTCGAGTTCTTCGAGCTGACCGCGAGCGGGGATGTGTATTTCAGGGTGGCGACGGGAGACGGATTGGTGGAGATCGGGAGCCCTGATCTGCCCATGCCCGACACAGTGCTGGAGCCGGACGTGCCGGTTTTCTATGACGCCACGTATTTTGGCCAGTCTCTGCGGCTGGGCGCCTACATGCGCAAGTTGGCCGATCCCGTGGTGGACAGCGACAATCCCTACGTGATCATCCAGGTCGCCGAGAACACGGCCTCGCGCGATGCCTTCACGCGCCATTTGATGATGAGGGCGGTGATACGCGATTTGGGCGTGCTGGTGGCGGTTACGCTGTCGCTGGTCTTCATCACGCATCTGGCCACCCGGCCGGTGTCCGATCTGGCGGCGCATATCCAGGCGCGTCCGGCATCGAATCTTGCTCCACTCAACATGTGCCGGCTGCCGGCCGACGTATCGGTGCTGGTTGCCGCCATCAACCACCTCCTGTTTCGTTCGCAGCGGATACTGGAGCAGCAGCGCATGTTCGTGGACGATGCTTCTCACCAGTTGCGAACGCCGCTGGCTACGCTGCGGACACAGCTCGACTACGCACGCCTGACCAAGGATCCGGTACAGGTTCGCGAGACGCTCGATGCACTGGCTAGGCAGGTCGACCAGGCCACGCATTCGACCAACCAACTGCTCGCGCTGGCGCGCAGCGATACGGCGGCGCTGAGTCCGGAGTCTTTCGATGCGCTGCAACTGCTGCGAGAGGTGGCGTTGCGCCTGGTGCCGCTGGCGCGTGCGCGGAACATCGATTTCGGGATAGACACGGAAACCACGGTCGAGGTCCTGGGCGACTACACCTTGTTGCGCGAAGCGGTCTTCAATCTCGCGGACAATGCGATACGCCACACGCCCGGCGGTGCTGCGGTGACCTTGAGCGCCGGTACGGACGATTGCCATTGCTGGATGGCAGTCAGCGACGCGGGTCCGGGCATGCCCGCCGAGATCGCGCAGAGCGCCGGCCAACGCTTCATCCGCGGCAGGCGCAGCGACGGGGCTGGCCTGGGCCTAGCGATCGTCCGCGCGGTGGCCGACCGGCACCAGGGCACCTTGTCGTTGATATCCGAACCAGGCCGGACGGGTTTGACAGCCATCCTGCGCTGGCCCGCTTGTTCCATTTCCAATCCGGAGGTTCGCGCAAATGAAAACCCCGTCGCCTGATGTCGATGCGCCAAGGCGTCGTCTGTTTGCCCGTGCCGCGGCCGTGGCACTGAGCGCCCACTTGCCCGGCGCGCTGCGGGCCATGACCCGTCCCGGACCGTCCACGGCCGAATGCATCGTGCCGGCCAAGGCGGGAGGCGGTTTCGACCTGACCTGCAAGGTGGCGAAGTCCTTGCTCGATCGATCCGGAGCGTTGAGCAGCCCGGTGAAGATACGCTACGTGCCAGGGGGTATCGGGGCCATCGTCTACAAGCAGACGATCATGCGCAGCAGCGATCGCGCCGAGGAACTGATCGCGTTTTCCGGCGGGTCGCTGTTGAACATCGCCCAGCGCAAATTCGGTCCCTACGCGGAGGACAGTGTCCGATGGGTGGCATCGCTGGCCATGGACTTCGGGGTGGTCGCGGTCCACAGGGATTCACCCATCCGGAATTTCAAGGATCTGGTCACCGCGGTCCGTGCTCGTCCCATGGAGATCGTGTTCGGCGCGGGCGGGACCATTGGCAGCCAGGACTGGATCAAGTCCGCCGAGATCGCGAGGGCGGCTCAATACGATTTCAAGTTGTTGCGCTATGTCGCCTTCGAAGGTGGCGGTGACGCGGTGTCCGCGCTCGAACGCGGCTACGTGCATGTCATGCCGGGGGATGCATCGGAGCTGACCATGCATCTGAAGCACGGCGCGGCGGTACGCGTCGTGGCCTCGTTTTCCGAAGAGCGGCTGCCGGGGCTGCTCGCTTCGGTGCCGACCGCGCGGGAACAAGGCTTCGACATCGTCTGGCCCGTGGCGAGGGGGTTCTATGTCGGACCTCGGGTCGACGACGCGGCCTACGAAGCATGGGTGTCCCTTTTCGAGAAGGTGGCCGCGTCCGCTGATTATCGTGAGCTGATGAACGAGAACGGCATGCAGCCGTACTTCCTGGGAGGCCGTGACCTCACCCGGTATGTCACTCGCCAGGTCGAGGCCTATAGGACGCTGGCCAGGCAGTATCAATTGCTCTGAGTGCGCGCCGTCAGTCCGGCTTGATCCTTGCCGTATTGACGACCGCCTTCCAGCGGGCCTGCTCGACGTCGATGAACTTGGCGAACTCCGTGGGCGTATCGCCCACGGCGATGGCGGCGTCTGCATTCAGGCGGGCCAAGGCATCCGGCGAGCGCACGGCCTGGGCGGCGGATCTGGCCAGTTTATCGAGATGCGAAGGCTGGAGGTTGGCGGGCGCCAGCAAGCCATACCATTGCGTCATCTCGAAGCCGGGGAAGCCCTGTTCCGCGACGGTGGGGACGTCGGGCAGTTGCGGAATGCGTTGCGGCGTACCCGTGGCGATGCAGCGTACCTTGCCGCTCTTGATGTATTGCAGGATGGCGGGCGCGCCCACCGCCGCGGCGTCCAGCCGTCCCGCCATGAGATCGGTCAACTGGGGGCCGGTGCCTCGGTAGGGGACATGGACGATGAAGGTCTTGCTGGCCATCTTCAGGTATTCGAACGCCAGGTGGCCCGCGCTGCCATTGCCGGCGGAGCCGTAGTTGAACTTGCCGGGATTGGCGCGCAGCAGCGCCAGGAATTCCTGCAGGTTCCTGGCCGGTACGTTCGGGTTGACGACGTAAAGGCTGGGAACCTTGGCGAGCAGGGACACGGCCTTGAAGTCCTTGACTGGATCGTACGGGAGTTTGTCGTAGATGTAAGGGTTGACGGCTAGTGTGCCGATGTGTCCGAGGATCAGCGTGTGCTGATCTTCGGCCCGCGCAACCTCGGCCATGGCGATGTTGCCGGAGGCGCCCGGCTTGTTGTCGACGAAGACGTTTTGCCCAAGAAGGCGGCTCAGTTCCAGGGCGCAGGAGCGGGCCACGATTTCGGAGCTTCCTCCGGGAGCAAAGGGAACGACGAAGCGGACGGAGCGGGTAGGCCAGGCGTCGTCCTGGGCCCGTGCCGCATGTGCGGCCAGGCCGGTCATGGGCAGAGCCAGCCCGAGTTTCAGCAGCGAGCGGCGCGACGAGGCGGTGTTCATGTTTGTCTCCTGATGTTGGATTTGCAGGGGATCATGACAGCCGCTGGCTTTCATTCCGCTTTCATTTCCGAGGTCTTATTGCGCCCTGGGGACGCCGCTTGCATCAATCGTTCTCGGGCATGTTGAACTCGGCTGCGGCGCGTTCAATCATGAACTGGTCTGGAGGGGGAGCGGATGGGGGGGGCGGCACGGCCGGCGCTGCCACTTCACGCTTGCGTGCGCCGGCGCCTAGCAGAACGGTGTGCGAGTGTCCTGACTGCGTGACGAGAACAACCTTCGAAGACCCGACCGAGTCAACCGTCCATTCGTCTGTCACGCGGTCGCCCCGCCTCACAAGTCGAGGTGCTTCCTCCCCTAGAGTAAGTACTGCAAGGTTGTTCTTTCTGTCTCTGTAGTCAACGATTCCGCTGAGAACGGCCAGGGGGGCTTTCGGAGGTGGTGCCTGAGCAGGCTCGGCACTTGCCTTGGTGCTTGGTTGTGGCGTTGGTGTAGGGGCCGGGTCTGCCAGCGCCTGGGAAGGCTGTATGCGACCAGCTCCGTCAAAGCCTTCAGGCGTTGCTTCACTTTTCGTTGCATCCCCGTTGGAACATCCAAATAGGGCAAGGCACAACGCGGCTGCTGAAAACTGCAGTTGTCGGCGCTTCATCACATGTCTCCGGAACACATGGTTCATGTCGTATGAGTTCAATCATCGGAGTTGGCTTCCCACCCGTGCACGCTAGGGAATACACGTAGGGCCGCTGAAAGTCATCTGAAAGCATCAGCTTGATACCCTGCGTGGCGGCATGTGGTTGAAGTCCGTTGCATCCATGAGGAGACATTCATATGAAAAGAAAAGCACTCGCGCTCGGCATGATTTGTGTGGCATTGGGCACTCTATCCGCCTGCGGTGACGGCGATTCGGGTCAAGCCCCGCCTCCCCCGCCCGCGCCGGATCCGCTGGCGAAGGCCCCGGAGAATGTGCTGATGACCTGGTTCGGCATCACCAACTGGCATTACCAGATTGGCGACAAGGGCGTTATGCTCGATGGCGAGGTGGTCAACGGCGCGCGCAATGCGGCGACCGTGACCAAGGCGCTCAAGACCTTGACGGCGGAGGGCTCGGGCCGTTCCATCGACGTGCTGCTTCTGGGGCACGTGCACCCGGACCACTCGAATCAGATCCCTGAGTGGATACGCCAAACGGGGAAGGTGCTCTACGGCCCTCCTGCTATTTGCACCACCCTGGTCAACACGCACGGGATTCCGCCGGAGCAGTGTGTCGCGCTCAAAGGCGGCGAAGTCATCAAGCTGTCCGAATTCGCGCACGTGCGTGCCGTGCGCTGGGTGCACAGTGTGGGCTGCGACGAATACAGCAATGGCACGGGCGGCCCCGAGACTTTCGGCTTTCTGTTCGACGTCAAGGCGAAGTCGGGTGATCACCTCAACTGGTTCGTGTCTGACAGCGGCGCAGGCGGCCCCGACCTTACTGCCCCTCGCGTGGTCACCACGAGCGTCAACGGCGTGACCACGACAACGACCTACGGCTCGCCCGTCGAGAACCTACGCGCCGCAATGAACGATGCGGGCCTGAAGAGCCTGGATGTGTGGCAGGGCGGGCCCGAATCCCGTATGGTGTACCAGGCACGTACGGTGGTCCCGATGTTCGATGTCGGGACCTTTATGCCTCATCACCTGAACGCGCGCGCGGCCGGTCGCCAGTCGTTCAGCCTCGAGTACGGCATGCACTATGCATACTTGGAGGATGATCAACCGAAGCTCAAGCAGTTCCTTGCCGCAGTGAAAGTACCCCAGGTCTATCCGGGCAACTATTGGGATGCGTGGGTCTATGGCAAGGACGGTGTGAAGGCGGTGGGCAACAAGGCGATGAAGGCCGCTTACGGTCTTCCCGAGACCGGTCCTGGCCCTGGGGCGCAGTTCCCCAACCCCCGTGCCGGCGACCTTGAGTGCGTCTACGACTAAGGCTCGAGGGATGAAATTCAGCGACTTCGCAGTCGGTCTGTGCTTCCTCGCTGCGCCTGTCGCAGCATGGTCGCACGGCGACTGGCCGCCTAAGCACGGGGGTGTCATGAACGAGGGCGGGGAGACTTCCTTCGAACTCGTTCAGAGATCCGATGGCATTCACGTCCACGTGTCTGACCACGGGGAAGCGATGGAGACCGCTGGTAGCACGGCCACGTTGACGGTGGTTAACTCTGAACAGGTTCAGACGTTCAAGGGCTCCCCGCGGGGTAAGGACATGATGTTTTTTCCCAAAGCGTCGACAAAGGCTGGAGATAAAGTCACTTTAAGGGTGCAGTTTGGGGCTGGGTCTATAGCGGTGGGCCGTTTCTTGATTCCGAAGAGGTCAAGGAAGTAGTCTCCGTAAAAGAGACATTGGGGCCGCCAGATGCTGCGCGGCCCCATTTCCGTTTGAACCCTGTCACATAAGCCCACCTTACAAAACGGGGTCTTGTTGGCCTGGCCGAATGCCACCTTGCTGCCGAGGCGTCCAGCCGGGGCGCCATCGATGTCTCATCGCGCCAGCGATGCCCGCACCGCGATCAGCTCGCCGTACAGCGAGTAGGCCAGCGCGGCGAACAGCATCAGCACTTCGCCCAGGTGGGCGCCCTGCGCCAGCACCGCGCTTGCGCGCGGTGTGCAAGCGGTTGATCGCGGCACCGGACGATGGGCGCAGGTTGATGCCTGGGCCGGCCATGTCGACATGTCGGTTCGCACGTTGCACCGCCTGTTCCAGCGGCAGACGGGCACGCGCATTGGCTACTGGCGCCAGCAGGTACGCCTGCTGGCCGCGCTGGAGCGCCTGGCACGGGGTGATAAAGTGGTCGACGTCGCGCCCGGCCACGGCTACCCGCGCCAGAACGCCTTCGCAGTGATGTTCCGCCGGCATGTCGGGATGCCGCCCGCGCTGTTCCATCGATGAATCCCCACAAGGAGAACCCATGATCCGGAGCGCCTTCGCCCTGGCCACGCTGGCCCTCGCCACCGGCTGCGCCGCCCCCGTGCCCGCCGCCGCCCCCCAGCCCGCGGCGCAGGCGCCGCAGGGGCAATGCCAGGCCGACGCGGCCCAGTCCCTGGTCGGCCAGCAGCTCAGTTCGGTGCTGGCCGAGGAGGCCCGCAAGGCTTCGGGCGCCGGCAGCGCGCGCGTGCTGCGCCCCGGGCAGGCCATCACCATGGAATTCAATCCGTTCCGGGTGAATGTCGAGGTCAACCGCCGCGAGGTCGTGACGGCGATACGCTGCGGCTGAGGACGGTCCTTCAGCCCGGCGCGGGCTTGCCCAGCGGCGCATGCCCGCGCAGCGCCGAGGCCGCTTCCTCGATATAGGTCGCCAGCGCCCGGGCCTCGGGGCTGAGCGGCCGGATGGACGAATAATAGATTTCCGTCCACAGTTCGATGCGGGGCCGGAACGGCCGGGTCACGACGTCGGGGAAGATGCCGGTGGACAGCAGCATGGGGTTGATCAGGCCGATGCCCACGTCCTGCTGCACCAGCGCGCACACGCCCATGGACGTGCTGGCGAAGATGGTCTTGGGCACGCTGACGCCCGCTTCCTGCAAGGTGGCGCGGACCAGGATGGACGTGGGCGATTCTTCGGGCAGGGCGATGACGGTGGCGCCGACCAGGTCCTCCGGGCGCACCACGGGCTTGGCCACCAATGGATGGCGCCGGTGCAGGGCGGCCACCAGCAGGTCCTCGGAGATCGTGTGGCGCTGGCACAGGTCGACGCTGCTGGCCGTATTGGGCGCGGGCGGGTTGGTCACGCCCAGGTCCACCTCGTGGTGGGCCACCGATTCCAGCACCTTGGGCGGGCCTTCCACGCGCAAGTGGACGTTGACCTCCGGATGGCTGTCCTTGAAGCGCTGGATGGCGCTGGGCAGGATGGCGATCAGCGGCGGCGCGTGGGCCGCGACGATGACGGTGCGCACCGAGCCCTGGTCCAGCGCATAGGCCTCGTCCAGCGCCCATTCCAGGTGCTTGGCCGCCTGCTCGGCCCGCGGCAGCAGGCGGTGCGCGGCGGCCGTGGGTTCGAGCCGTCCGTGCGCCAGCGTGAACAGCGCCACGCCGGTTTCCCGCTCCATCAGCCGCAGGGTCTTGCTGACCGCCGCCTTGGAAATGCCCAGCCGCAGCGCGGCCTCGCTCATGCCGCGGCTGCGCATGAGGGTGGCGAAGATCTGGAAATGGCGGCTGTTCAGGAGGCGCGACACGGCAAGGGAGTTCCGGCCCGGCAACGGGCATGGGTGGAGTTGTTAACTTCCAGTTAACCAGAAATGCCATTGTCACACATGCCGGCTGTCTACAATTTTCCGCATGGACGAGTCGGGAAGGCCCCGGCCGTCGCTGTTCCACCCTTTACGAGATCGATGTGATGATGCGCAAGCTGTTTTCCGTGGCGGCCCTGTCGGCCGCCCTGGTTCCCGCGGCCGCGATGGCCGACACCTTCCCCTCCAAGCCCGTGACCATCGTGGTGTCGGTGCCGGCCGGCGGCACCATCGACGCGATCGCGCGCATGGTCGCCAAGGACATGGGCGAGTCGCTGGGCAGGCAGTTCGTGGTCGAGAACCGGCCGGGCGCCAACGGCAACATCGCCGCCGACTACGTGCGCCGCGCGCCCGCGGACGGCTACACGCTGCTGATGCTGGCCTCGAGCACGCTGGCGCTGGGTCCGTACGTGATGCAGAACGTTCCGTTCGACCCGATCAAGGATTTCGCCCCGGTGGCGATGACCGCGGGCCTGAACATGGCGCTGCTGGTCAATCCCAAGGTGGGCGTCTCGGACGTCAAGGGCCTGGTCGAGAAGATGAAGGCCAACCCGGGCAAGCTGAACTATTCGTCCACCGGCAACGGCTCGTTCCCGCACGTGGCCGGCGCGCTGCTGAACCTGGAAACCCATACCGACGCGACGCACGTGCCCTACAAGGGGCTGGCGCCTTCCATCCAGGACCTGCTGGCGGGCCAGGTGGACTTCACCTTCGATTCGGGTAGCGCCGTCCACGTCAAGTCGGGCAAGCTCAAGGCGCTGGCCGTGATCGGACCCAAGCGCGCCTCGGCCCTGCCCGACGTGCCCACCTTCCGCGAGGCCGGCCTGCCCGAACTGGAGAAGGTCAGTGGCTGGCACGGCGTGTTCGCCCCGGCCGGCACCCCGGCGGACGTGATCAAGCGCCTGAACGCCGAGATCAACAAGAGCCTGAAGAAGCCCGATTCCGTCGAGCGCATCCAGGCCATGGGCTTCGAAAGCGTGGCCACCACGCCCGAGGAACTCGGCAACGCGCTGCGCACCGAGTACAAGAACTTCGGCGACCTGATCGCCAAGACCAAGATCTCGGCGTACTGATCCGCGTCCCGGCCGGCGCGCCGCGCGCCGGCCATCCCTTCTTCCTGCTTTCCGCATCACCGCGCATGGGGTGAGGGCCGTGCTCATCCCGGCCGCCCCGCGCGGCCCGGACGGAGCCGATGTCCATGCCCAGCTTCCATTTCGAAACCACGCCTCGCATCGTCTGCGAGCGCGGGGCCGCCCTCCGGCTGGCCCAGATCCTCCAGGCCGGCGGCCATCGCCGCGCGTTTCTCGTCACCGATCCCGGGCTGGTCGCGGCCGGGCTGGTCGATGCGCCCGCCGCGGCCCTGCGCGCCGCGGGCCTGCACGTGACCGTGTACGACCGCGTCGAGGCCGATCCGCCCGAGCACGTGGTGCTGGAAGCGGCGCGGGCCGCCCGCGACGACCGCGCCGAATGCGTGATCGGCCTGGGCGGCGGCAGCTCGCTCGACACCGCCAAGCTGGTGGCCCTGCTGGCCGCCAATCCGCAGCCGCTGGCCGACATCTACGGGCCGCAGCGCGCCCGGGGGCCGCGCCTGCCGCTGATCCAGGTGCCGACCACCGCGGGCACCGGCTCCGAAGCCACGCCCACCTCGGTCGTGTCCACGCCCGACCACCAGAAGCGCGGCGTGATCAGTTCCCTGCTGTTCCCCGACGTGGCGGTGCTGGATGCCGCGCTGACGGCGGCGCTGCCGCCCGGACCGACCGCGATGACCGGCATCGACGCCATGGTCCACGCCATCGAGGCCTACACCACCCGGCACAAGAAGAATCCCATGTCGGACATGCTGGCGGTGCGCGCCCTGCAACTGCTGCACGGCCACCTGGGCGGCGCGGTGCGGCAGGGCGGCGACCTGGATGACCGCGAGGCCATGCTGCTCGGCTCGCTGCTGGCGGGCATGGCCTTCGCCAACGCCCCGGTGGCCGCGATCCACGCGCTGGCACATCCGCTGGGCAGCCACTTCCACGTGCCGCACGGACTGGCCAACTCGCTGGTCATGGTCCCCATCCTGCGGTTCAACCTGCCGGTGGCCGAAGGCGCGTACGCCGAACTGGCGCGCGCGCTGGATCCGGGCCTGCGCGACGCGGACGATGCCGGCGCGGCGCGTGCCTTCATCGCCGCCATGCAGGCCCACGTGACGTCATCGCCCATCCCACAGCGGCTGCGCGATGTGGGGGTCGGCGAGTCCGACCTGCCGGTGCTGGCCGAAGCGGCGATGACCGTGGACCGCCTGCTGATGAACAACCCCCGCGACCTGACCCGCGACGACGCGCTCGCGATCTACACCCAGGCCTTCTAGCGCACCGCCGCGCCCGGCCCTACATGGAATCCTGACATGACCGAACACATCCAGACCCTGATCGCCGGTTCCTGGCGCGATGCCTCGGGACCCCGGTACGCGACCGAATACCCCGCCGACGGCAGCCAGGTCGCCACGTTGCACGCGGCCACGGCCGACGACGTGGACCAGGCCGTGCGCGCCGCCGAAGCCGCGCGCCTGCGCCCCGAATGGGCCGGCCTGAAGCCGCACGAGCGCGGGGCCATCCTGAGCCGCATCGCCGCCGGCATCCGCGAGCGGGCCGAGGAACTGGCGCAGCTCCAGCGCCTGGACAACGGCAAGCCCATCAACGAGACGCGCGCGCTGGTGGCCAGCGCGGCCGGCACCTTCCAGTTCTTCGCGGCGGCCTGCGAGACGATGGAAGACACCATCACCCCGTCGCGCGGCGACTACGTCAGCATGAGCGTGCACGAGCCGCTGGGCGTGGTGGGGGCCATCACGCCGTGGAACTCGCCCATCGCCAGCGAGGCGCAGAAGCTGGCGCCCGCCCTGGCCGCCGGCTGCGCGGTCGTGTTCAAGCCGGCCGAGATCACGCCGCGCATGGCCATCGAGCTGGCCCGCATCGCGCAGCAGGCGGGCGTGCCGGACGGCATCCTGAGCGTGGTGCCCGGCAAGGGTTCGGTGGTCGGCGACGCGCTGGTGCGCCATCCGTTGATCCGCCGCATCGCCTTTACCGGCGGCACCACCGTGGGCCTGGGCATCGCCCGGCTGGCGGCCGAGCGCCTGATGCCGACCTCGCTGGAACTGGGCGGCAAGTCGCCCACCATCGTCTGCGCCGATGCCGACCTGGACCACGCGGTGGCCGGCGTGCTGTACGGCATCTTCAGTTCGTCCGGCGAATCGTGCATCGCGGGTTCGCGCGCCTTCGTGCATGCCAGCGTGTACGAAGCCTTCAAGGAACGCCTGCTGGCGGGCGTGCGGGCGCTGCGCGTGGGCGACCCGGCCAGCGAGCGGACCCAGATGGGGCCGCTGGTCAGCCGCGCCCACCGCGAATCGGTGGAACGCTACGTGCAACTGGGCGTGGACGAGGGGGGCAAGGTGCTGGCCGGCGGCCAGCGGCCCACCGGCGCCGGCTACGAGCGCGGCAGCTATTACCTGCCCACCGTGATCGAAGGCCTGCCCAACGAGGCCCGCATGTGCCAGGAAGAGATCTTCGGGCCGGTGCTGGCGCTGCTGCCCTGGACCGACGAAGCCGACCTGATCGCCCAGTGCAACGACAGCGTGTTCGGCCTGGCCTCGGGCATCTGGACGGGCGACTACAAGACGGCCTGGCGCCTGGGGGCCGCGTTGCAGACCGGTACCGTCTGGGTCAACACCTACAAGCTGTTCTCGGTCAGCACGCCCTTCGGCGGCGTGAAGATGAGCGGCACCGGGCGCGAGAAGGGCCGTCTGGGCATCCTGGAGTACACCAACCAGAAGAGTTACTACTGGGGCATGAACGCGGCGCCGCTGCCGTGGAGCCGGTGACGCGCTTTCCCCCAAATCTGAGTATTTGCAAGAGATGTATGTATTGTTAACGTAGTGAGTGCATCCAGCATTCCATCTGTAGACTTCCGCCGCTAGTAAACGCTTACAACAAAAACTGGCCTGACCAACCGTCAGGCCAGGCGGATTCCAAACAGGGGAAATCATGAAACACGATGCTACGCTGGGCGAGAGCCCCGCGGGCGGCCGCGCGCGCGTCGGCAAGTCCCGGCTGCCGGCTTTGCTGGCGGCCCTTGGCGCCTCGCTGGTGCTGGCCGCCTGCGGCGGCGGCGACGGCTCGTCGTCCAGCCCGCAGCCGACCGATCCTGAACCGCCCACCAACCCCGAGCCACCGGTCACGGTGACCGGCAAGGTCAAGGGGAAGGTCATCAACGGCCAGACCGGCGCGGCCATCCAGAACGCCCGCCTCAGCAACGGCTCGGCCAGCGCCACGTCCAATGCCCAGGGCGAGTTCGAACTGGCCGGCGTCGCGCCCGCCAGCCGGACGGTGATCCGCGTCAACGCCACCGGCTATGGCGAGGGCCTGCCCACCGCCGCCGTCGTCGCCAACCAGACCACCGACATCGCCACCGTCGAACTGCAGCCGGTGGACGTGACGGGCGGCGGCGACGCCGCCACGGCCATCACCGTGACCGCGCCCAACACGCCGGCGTCCGTCTCGCTGCCCGCCAACGGCCTGGTCCGCCCCGACGGTTCGCCCGCCACGGGCGCGGTCTCGGTCGCGCTGAGCGCGGTGAACCCGGCCCTGAACGTCAACGCCATGCCGGGCCAGTACCTGGTCTCGACCTCGGGCGGCGGCACCGGCGTCATGGAAAGCTGGGGCGCGATCAATGTGACCCTGCAGAACACCGCGGGCGAACGCCTGAACCTGGCGCCCGGCAAGACCGCGACCATCCGCATTCCGGTCGCCACCCGCAGCGCCAGCAACCCCGCCACGATCCCGCTGTTCTACTTCGACGAGGCGACCGGCTTCTGGAAGCAGGAAGGCTCGGCCACGCTGGCCGGTTCGGGCGCCGACCAGTACTACGAGGGCACCGTCAGCCACTTCACGTACTGGAATGCCGATCAGTTGATGAACACGGTCTACGTGAACGGCTGCGTGGCCGATGACGCGGGCGCATCGTCGCTGGCGAACATCCTGGTCGCCTCGGACGGCATCGACTACTCCAGCTCGTCGTCCGTGCGCACCGATGCCCAAGGCAAGTTCCGTATCGCGATGAAGAAGGGCGGCAAGGCGACGCTGTTCGCGCAACAGGGCGTCAAGCTGTCCAACACGGTGTCGGTGGGGCCGTTCGCCGCGGACACCACTCTGGCTGAATGCCTGTCGCTGACGACGCTGACCGATGCCATCAGCATCAAGCTGACCTGGGGCGCCAAGCCCGTGGACGTGGATTCGCACCTGTTCGCGCCGGATGGCACCGAGATCTACTATGGCAGCAAAGGCAGCCTGGGCACCGATCCCTTCGCCAACCTGGACGTCGACGACACCACCGGCTTCGGTCCCGAGGTGGTGACCATCCGCAAGCTGATGGTCGGTACCTATACCTATGCGCTCTACAACTACTCGGGTACCTATGATCCCGGCATGACCGGATCGCCGGTGCGGGTCGAGCTGAACAACAAGGGTTCGCTGTCGGTATTCGGCCCGACTTCCGGAGAAACTGCGAATTCGACCCGATGGTGGACGGTGTTCAAGCTGACCGTGAACGACCGCTGTCAGGTTACGGTCAACCGCGTGGGCACGTGGTCCAGTGACACGCCGGCCCATGCCGAGGTCACGCGCAAATATTGCCAGCCGTCCTGACCACGACCGTTGGCAGCGAGCGAAGCTTCGCTGCCACGTCCCAAGATAACGGCACCAGACCCAGGATGCGGGTGGATCCGGCTTCGCCGGTCCACCCGCATCGCCCCCTTGGGGGGCGCCCGTCAGGGCGTAGGGGGGGTCCTCATCATCCAGGCGATCAGCGACGAGCGCATCGCCTCTTCCACCGTCATTTCGATGGGCGTGACCCACGAGGCCGGCACGAACACCGTATAGCCGCCGATCATGTACCCCATGGGCAGGTAGACGGCCACCCGCTCGCCGGGCAGGAAGCCCTCGGGCAGGCCGGCCGTGCTGCGCCGGGTGACCAGGCCCACCAGTTCGAATTCCTGGCCCGGCATGCGCAGGATGACGACCTGCTGCCCGCCCTGGCTGGTGCTGGGCGTGAAATAGTCGGCGAAGCTCTTGAGCGACGAATAGACGCTCTTGACCACCGGGATGCTGGTGAACGGCCATTCCACGTAGGACAGCAGGCGGCGCACCCGGTGCTTGGACACCAGCATGCCGACCGCGACGATGCCGAGCACGCCCAGGATCAGGCCCAGGCCGGGGAAGTAGAAGCTGCCGACGAAAGGGTGGAGCACCGCCAGGGCGAGCGCCTCCATCCAGGCCACGCACACGTACATCAGGTACAGCGTCAACGCCAGCGGCAGGATGGTGATCAGGCCGCGGAAAAAATACTTGTAGACGTTTTTCATCTCGGACTCCTGCGGCACCAGGGAAGCCGCCCCGCGCGGCGGTGGCCGGGGCGCCAAGCATAGCAGCAGAATGCGCGCGGCCAGGGGCCGCGCGGGAGATCAGGCGGGAACCCGGTAGCGGACGATGCCGTCGGCGCCGATCTCGCGGGCGATCACGCCCTGGTAGTACAGCATGTGCAGGTGGGCGATGGCTTCGCCCAGGGCGAAGGTCATCTGGTGCAGGTCCAGCTTGCGCTTGAACAGCACGGGCACGATGTCGTAGGCCGAGGCGGCCTGGCCGGTACAGGCCTCCTTGACGCGCGCCAGATGGTCGGCGTGGTGGGCGTGCTGCTGCGCGATGCGCGTATGGATGCCGGTGAAGGGGCGCCCATGCGAGGGCAGCACCAGCGCGTCGGCCGGGACGTGGGCATAGCCGCCGAGCGAATCCAGGTACAGCTGGAGCGGATTGCTCTCGGGGTCGATGTCGGTGACGCTGACGTTGGTCGAGATGCGCGGCAGCACCATGTCGCCGGAAATGACGATGTTCAGTTCCTTGCAATACAGCGAGATGTGCTCGGGCGCGTGCCCGTAGCCGGCGATGGCATGCCATTCGTGGCCGCCGATGCGCAGCACGTCGCGGTCCATGATGCGGTTGAAATGGGCGGGGACCTGGGGCACGAGCTGCGGGTAGTAGCGGGTGCGGGCGCGCACGCCGTCCAGCGAGGCCTGGTCGGCCATGCCGTTGCGGGCGAAATGGTCGGCCATGCGCTCGCCGCCCGAGATGGCCTGGCCTTCCACGAACAGGTGGGCGGTCAGGAAGTCGGTGGCGCTCATTTGCAGCGGGACGCCCCATTTTTCGGTCAGCCAGTGGGCCAGGCCGAGGTGGTCGGGGTGCATGTGGGTGACGATGACCCGCACGACCGGCAGCCCGTCGAGCTGGGTGGCGAAAACCTGCTCCCAGAGCGCCTTGACCTCGTCGCGGGCGACGCCGCAGTCGACGATGGTCCAGCCGTCCCGTCCTTCGAACCGGTCGCGCAGCAGCCACAGGTTGATGTGGTCCAGCGCGAACGGCAGGGGCATGCGGATCCAGCGGATGCCGGGCGCGACCTCGATGGCGGCGCCGGCTTCGGGCAGCCTGTCGCCCAGCGGATACTTCAGTTCGTGTTCGAGAGGATTCATGGCGGGTCGGGGGGGGCCTGGCCGGTTCGTGCGGCGCTGCCTGGGCAGGTCTAAAATGGGCAGGCCACTTGTTGGTAAATTACAGCTAGTGTACCTAGGTGCCGGCGGATGCTTTCCGGAGCGCCGCCGCCGCCCTTGCCCGTGGCGCCCGCCGCTTTTCAGAGTCAGGAGTCGAAGATGTCGGATCCCGTTGTTATCGTATCGGCCGCCCGTACCCCCATGGGCGCCATGTTGGGCGAGCTTTCAGGGCTTTCCGCCAACCAGTTGGGCGCGGTCGCCATCAAGGCGGCCATCGAGCGTTCGGGCCTGAAGCCCGAGCAGATCCAGGAAGTGCTGATGGGCAACGTGCTGCAGGCCGGGCAGGGCCAGGCGCCGGCCCGCCAGGCCGCGCTGGGCGCGGGCCTGCCGCTCGGCACCAGTTGTTCCACCATCAACAAGATCTGCGGCTCTGGCATGAAGGCCACGATGCTGGCGCACGACCTGCTGCTGGCCGGCAGCGCCCAGGTCGCGCTGGCGGGCGGCATGGAAAGCATGAGCAACGCCCCCTACCTGCTGCCCAAGGCGCGCCAGGGCTACCGCTACGGCCATGCCACCATGTACGACCACATGGCGATGGACGGCCTGGAAGACGCCTATGACAAGGGCCGCGCCATGGGCGTGTTCGCCGAGGACTGCGCCGCCAAGTACAGCTTCACCCGCGAGCAGCAGGACGCCTATTCGCTCGAGTCGCTGCGCCGCGCCAAGGCCGCCAGCGAGGACGGCAGCTTCGAATGGGAAATCGCGCCGGTCACCGTGGCCGATCGCAAGGGCGAGAAGGTCATCGCGCGCGACGAGGCCCCCTACAAGGCCATGCCCGAGAAGATCCCCACCCTCAAGCCCGCGTTCAAGAAGGACGGTACCGTCACCGCCGCCAACTCTTCGTCCATTTCGGACGGCGCCGCGGCCCTGGTCCTGATGCGCGCCTCGACCGCCGAGAAACTGGGCGTCACGCCGCTGGCCCGCGTGGTCGCCCACGCGCAGCATTCGCAGGAGCCGCAATGGTTCACCACCGCGCCGGTGGGCGCGCTGGCCACGCTGTTCGCCAAGACCGGCTGGAAGCCGGGCGACGTCGACCTGTACGAGATCAACGAAGCCTTCGCCGTGGTGACCATGGCCGCGATGGCCGAGCACAAGCTGCCGCACGACAGGGTCAACGTGCACGGCGGCGCGACCGCGCTGGGCCACCCCATCGGCGCCAGCGGCGCGCGGCTGATCGCCACCCTGCTAGGGGCGATGCGCCAGCGCAATGCCAAGCGCGGCGTGGCCTCGCTGTGCATAGGCGGCGGCGAAGCCACGGCCATGGCTTTCGAACTGATCTGATCGCCAGGGCTGCATGACGCAACACCCATCGGCCGGCGGCAAGCCGGCCGGCATCGGCGCGGGCAGCCCTGGGGCTGCCCGCGTGTCCGCGGGCGCCGAGGGCGACGCGGTCAAGCCCAGCGATGCCTACGTGCAGTCCTTCGCGCGCGGATTGGCCGTCATCCGGGCCTTCAACGCCGAACGGCCCGCCATGACCCTGACCGAGGTGGCCGAGGCCGCCGGGCTGACGCGGGCGGGCGCGCGCCGCATCCTGCTGACGCTGGTGCAACTGGGCTACGTGGCCACGGAAGGCAGGCAGTTCCGGCTCACGCCCCGCATCCTGGAACTGGGCTTCGCCTACCTGACTTCCATGCCGTTCTGGGACCTGGCCGAGCCCATCATGGAGCAATTGACCAACGAGGCGCACCAGTCCTGCTCGGCTACCGTGCTGGACGGGACCGACATCGTCTACGTGCTGCGCATCCCGACCGGGCGCATCATGTCCATCAACCTCGGGATAGGCAGCCGCCTGCCCGCCTACTGCTCGGCCATGGGGCGCGTGCTGCTGGCCGGCCTGGCCGACGTCGAGATCGACGCGGCGCTGGCCAGGTCCGACCTGCGGGCCCATACGCCGTTGACGGTGACCGACCCGGCGCAGCTGAAGGCGGCCATCCTGAAGGTGCGCGAGCAGGGCTGGTCGCTGGTGGACCGGGAGCTCGAAACCGGGCTGGTCGCCATCGCCGCGCCCATCCGCGACCGCAGCGGCCGCACCGTCGCCGCCCTGAACCTGAGCGGCCAGGCGCACCTCGTGACGGCGCGGCAGATGCGGGACGAACTGTTGCCGCTGCTGTGCCGCGCCGCTGAACGCATCAACGACCTGATGAGGCGCGTGTAAGCTTGAAGGATTCCTCAACGCCCAGCCTGGGAGCGCCCATGACCGAGCCCTATGCGTGCGCGCCGCTGATCCGCGAGATCGGCCGCGGCAAGGACGGCTCGCGCGCGCTGGCGCGTGAACCGTCCGGCGAATTGATGGGTGCCATCCTGGACGGCCGGGTGTCGGACCTGGAGTTGGGCGCGGTGCTGCTGGCCCTGCGGATGAAGGGCGAAGCCGTGTCCGAGGTCGCCGGGTTCCTGGACGCGGCCGAGGCGCGGATGGCGCGCGTGGAAGCACCCGCCGGGAAGCCGGTTATCGTCCTGCCCACCTATAACGGGTCGCGCCACGCGCCCAACCTCGTGCCGCTGCTGGCCTGGACCGTGGCGCAAGCCGGCCTGCCGGTGCTGCTGCACGGACAGGCGTCCGACCCGGCGCGGCCGGGCGCGGGCTCGAACGCCGCGCGCGTGCCCACCATCGACATCCTGGAGGCGCTTGGCGTCGAGGCCTCGCCCGATGCCGGGGCCGCCGCGCGGGCGCTGCGCGACCGCGGGCTGGCCTATCTGCCGCTGGCCGTCGCCAGCCCGGGGCTGGCCCGGGTCGTGGGCCTGCGCCGCATCCTGGGCGTGCGCAACGCCGCGCATACGCTGGCCAAGCTGCTGCGTCCGGTGCATGGGCCCAGCCTGCTGCTGTCCGCCTATACCCATCCCGAATTCGGCGCGATGCTGTCCGAACTCTTCGCGCTGAGGCGCGAGGCGGCGCTGCTGATGCGCGCCACCGAGGGCGAGGCCGTCGCCAACACCCGCCGTCCGCAGCGCATCGCGCGCTGGCTGGACGGCGCCGAGACGACCGCGGTAGAGGGCGCCGAGCGCGCCGACGCCGAACTGCCGGCCCTGCCCGCGCGCGATGCCGCCGCCACGGCGGCCTGGGTGCGCGGCATCCAGCAGGGCAGCGAGCCGATGCCAGCCGCCATCGCCGCCCAGCGCGACGCCATACTCGACGCCGCGGCGCGTCTGGGGCGGGCAGCATGACGCCGCGCCGGGGCATCGTCCTGTTCGCGCACGGTTCGCGGGATCCGCAATGGGCGCGGCCCATGGACGGGCTGGCCCGGGCACTGCGCGCGCGCGATCCCGGGACGCCGGTCGAGATCGCGTTCCTGGAGCTGATGCCACCGACCCTGCCCGAGGCCATCGCCGTCCTGGCTGGCCAGGAGGTGGCCGAGATCGCCGTCCTGCCGGTATTCTGGGCGGCGGGCGCGCATGTGACGCGAGATCTCGCGCGCCTGCTGGACGAGGCGCGCGCGGCGCATCCCGCGGTGCGGTTCGCATCCCTGCCGGTATTGTCGGAACTGCCCGGCGTGCTGGATGCCGTGGCCGAAGCAGCCTTGCGCCCGGCCGCGGCTCCGGACGTCCCGGAATAGCGTCCGTCCTTCCATTCGATTTTCTTGCACCCTTATACGGAGACTTTCATCATGATGACCATCTGGGGCCGCCTGACTTCCATCAACGTTTCCAAGGCGGTGTGGGCCGCGCGCGAACTGGGCCTGCAGTTCGACCGCATCGACGTGGGCGGGCCCTTCGGCGGCCTGGACAAGCCCGAGTACGTGGCCTTGAACCCCAACGGCAAGATCCCCACGCTGGACGACGATGGCTACATCCTGTGGGAATCGAACTCCATCGTGCGCTACCTGGCCGCCCAGTACGGCGCCGGCACGCTGTGGCCCACCGATCCGCGCGAGCGCGGCCTGAGCGACCGCTGGCTGGACTGGCAGGCCACCGAGTTCGGGCCCGCCATGGGACCGGCCTTCATCGGCCTGATCCGCACGCCGGAGGACAAGCGCAATCACCAGGCCATCGCCGAGTCCGTGGCGCGTGGCAACAAGCTGATCCTGCTGCTGGAGAAATTCCTGGCCGACGGCCGCCAATATCTGGCGGGCGACCGCTTCACCATCGGCGACATCGCCGTCGGCTGTGCGATCGACCGCTGGTTCCTGCTGCCTATCGAGCGCCCGGCCACGCCGCTGCTGGCGCAATGGCACGAGCGTGTCAGCACCCGGCCGTCGGCGCAGGGCGTGCTCAGGCAGAAGCTGGCCTGAGATCCGGGAGTTCCAGCCGGGCCTCGCGGCGGTGCCGATCTGGCACAATCCGGGTAGGCACCCCCCGGGCAAAAGGGCCCGGCAGGACCGTTCCAGGGCAGTTCCATGATCCGCGAAATACTGAAGATGGGCGACGAACGCCTGCTGCGCGTCGCCAAGCCGGTCCAGGAAACCGGGACTCCGGCGCTCGACGCGCTGATCCAGGACATGTTCGACACGATGGAGGCCGCCGGCGGCGTGGGGCTGGCCGCGCCGCAGATCGGCGTCGACCTGCAGGTGGTGATCTTCGGCTTCGACAACAGCGAGCGCTATCCCGACGCGCCCGCCGTGCCGCGCACCATCCTCATCAATCCGGTCATCACGCCGCTGGGGGACGAAAAGGAAGAAGGCTGGGAAGGCTGCCTGTCGGTGCCCGGGCTGCGCGGGGCGGTGCCTCGCCATGCCTCCATCCGCTATACCGGCGTCGATCCGGCCGGCACCCCGATCGATCGCGTGGCCGGGGGCTTCCATGCCCGGGTCGTGCAGCATGAATGCGACCACCTGATCGGGCGCCTGTACCCATCGCGGATCGAGGATTTCTCCAAGTTCGGTTTCACCGAGGTGCTGTTCCCAGGACTCGATCCGAGCCGCGACGACTGATACCGGGAGGTCGCCACACATGGCGGAAAGTCTGCTGTCGATCGGTCTCGAGGTCGCCACGCTCCACGTGCTGGGCATCATTGCCGCCTGCCACGCGATCATGAACACCCGCACCTCGCAGGGCGCGGTGGCCTGGGCCGTGGCGCTCGTGTCGGTTCCCTACCTGACGCTGATCCCCTATCTGTTCCTGGGACACAGCCGCTTCGCCGGCTATGTGGACGAACACCGGTTCAACAGCGCGCGGGCCCGCGCGCGCACCGAGGCCGACGTCAACCAGTCGCAGCTCACCGTGGCGGCGCGCCGCGACGCCGCCCTGGAACCGACGCTGCGCCGCTTCCTGGCGCTGGACAGGCTGATGGGCCGCCGTTTCCTGGCCGGCAACCAGGTCGGCCTGCTGAAGAACGGCCAGGAGACCTTCGACGCCATCTTCGAGGCCATCGACCACGCGCGGCGCTATGTCCTGGTGCAGTTCTTCATCGTGCGCGACGATCCGCTGGGGCGCGAGCTGCACCGGCGCCTGCTGGAGCGCGCCGCCGCGGGCATCAAGATCTATTTCCTGTACGACGGCATCGGCAGCCACGCGCTGGCCCGCCGCTACGTCGAGTCCCTGCGGGCGGGCGGCGTGCAGATCCATGCGTTCTCGGTGCGCCGCGTCAGCAACCGCTTCCAGCTGAATTTCCGCAACCATCGCAAGATCGTCGTCGTCGATGGGCAGACGGCCTTCATCGGCGGCCACAACGTGGGCGAAGACTACCTGGGCGGCAATCCGCGCCTGTCGCCGTGGCGAGACACCCACATCCGCCTGGCGGGGCCCATCGTGGCGCAGATCCAGCGCACGTTCAGCGAAGACTGGTACTGGGTCACGCAGACCTTGCCCGAGCTGGCCATGCCCGAGGAGTCGCCCGGCGACATGGCCTGCCTGGCCATCGCCAGCGGCCCGGCCGATCACCAGGAGACCGGCTCGCTGTTCATGGCCCAGGCCATCCAGGCGGCGCGGCGGCGCATCTGGCTGACCTCGCCCTATTTCGTGCCTGATTCCGCCGTGCAGTCGGCGCTCAGGCTGGCCGTGCTGCGCGGGGTGGACGTACGGGTGCTGCTGCCCTGCCGGCCCGATCACTTCATGGTCTACCAGGCGTCGCTGTTCCACACCTATGAGGCGGTGCGCGCGGGCGTGCGGATCTACCGCTACCAGCCGGGATTCCTGCACCAGAAGGTCATGCTGATCGATGACGACACGGTGGCGGTGGGCAGCGCCAACCTGGACAACCGTTCGTTCCGGCTCAACTTCGAGCTGAGCGTGCTGACCGTCAGCCCCGTTTTCGCGGCCCAGGCGCAGGCCATGCTGCTGGCCGATTTCGCGCAGGCGAAGGAGGTCGGGCAGGGCGAATGGGATGCCGTGCCCCTGCTGCCGCGCGTGGTCATGCACGTGGCGCGGCTGTTCGCGCCCGTGCTGTGACGGCCGCTAGCGCTTGTCGAACACCTCGGCGCAGCGCGAGAAGCTGAAACCCGCGCCGGACGATTCGCGCGAGGTCTGGATGGCGGTGATGCTGCCGCCGGCGCTGGCGTTGATCTGCAATTCGCAGAACAGCTCTTCGGTGCGGGCCGGCGACACCATGACGCGGTCGGTTTTCTTGGGATCCTTGTCGCGCGGCACGTCGCGGTATTGCGCGGCGTACTGGATGCTTTTCTCGCCGCCCCGCCAGTTGTAGACGGAACTGCCATCGTTGAGTTTGTACGAACGCTGCGGCGGGCCGTACTGGGAAAAGAACGCGTCGGTGGACTGGCCGATCCAGCGCGCGCGTATGGCCGAATTGGTTTCCTCGGTGGTGGCGCAGCCGGACACCAGAAGCAGGGCGGCCGCCAGGCCGGGCAACAAGACCTTCATGGGATTCTCCAGAACGGGTGGGGGGAGGGTTCGCGTCAGGGGCGTATCAGGATGCCGGGGCCGATTTCCTCGACGGTGCGCGTGCCCGTCAGGGCCATGCTGACATCCAGTTCGCGCTGGATGATGCCGAGCGCGGCATCGACGCCCGGTCGCCCCATGGCGCCCAACCCGTAGAGGAAGGCGCGGCCTATCATCGCGCCGCGCGCGCCCAGGGCCAGGGCCTTGAGCACGTCCTGCCCGCTGCGCACGCCGCCGTCGAACAGGACCTCGGTCCTGTCGCCGACCGCCTCGACGATGGCGGGCAGCGCGGCGATGGACGACAGCGCGCCGTCGAGCTGGCGGCCGCCATGGTTGCTGGCGACGATGGCGTCCGCGCCGCACGAGGCGGCGCTGCGCGCATCCTCGGGGTCCAGGATGCCTTTCAGGATCAGCTTGCCGTCCCATTGCTGCCTGATCCACGCCACGTCCTTCCAGGACAGCGTGGGATCGAACTGGCGGGCGGTCCAGCGGGCCAGGCTGTTGATGCCGTCGGCGTCCTTGACGTGGCCGGCCAGGTTGCCGAAGGTCTTGCGCCGGGCGCCCAGCATGCGCAGCGCCCAGGCGGGCTTGCTGGCCACGTCCAGCAGATTGGCCAGGGTGGGGCGCAGCGGCACGGTCATGCCGTTCTTCAGGTCCTTGTGGCGCTGGCCGAGTATCTGCAGGTCCAGGGTCAGCACCAGGGCCGAGCAGCGGGCGGCCCGGGCGCGCTGGATCAGCTCGGCGATGAATCCGCGGTCGCGCATCACGTAAAGCTGGAACCAGAACGGTTTGGTGGTGGCGGCGGCCACGTCCTCGATCGAGCAGATGCTCATCGTGGACAGCGTGAAGGGGATGCCGAACTGCTCGGCGGCCTGCGCGCCCAGGATCTCGCCGTCGGCCCATTGCATGCCCGCCAGCCCGGTGGGGGCGATCGCCACCGGCATGCTGACCTCCTGGCCGAGCAGGGTGCCGCGGGTGGAGCGGTTGTCGACGTCGACCGCGACGCGCTGGCGCAGCCTGATGGCGGCCAGGTCGTCGGCGTTGGCGCGATAGGTGCTCTCCGTATAGGAGCCGCTGTCGGCATAGTCGTAGAAGGCGCGCGGGACGCGCTTCCTGGCGAGCTGGCGCAGGTCTTCGATGCAGGTGATGACGGGCATGGACAATCCGGGTGTTCGGGACGCGCGGCACGCGGCCGCATGGGCGCTATTTTGCTACAGATGCGCAAAGCGGCCCACCGTGGATCGTCCACCTGGTCCCAAGGGGGATGACCGGATCTCACTCCCCCGCCACCGCCGCCGGATCGGCTAGCGGCGGAACAGTCGCAGCAGATCGGGCGACGCCGTCTGGCCCGGCGTGGGCGCCACGTTCCGGTCCAGTTGCACCTGCTGCGGCACATAGGGCGCCTCCAGCCGTTCCAGTTCGTCGGCACTGAGCGCGATGTCCAGCGCCGCCACGGCGTCGTCCAGGTGGCCGGCGCGCGTGGCGCCCACGATGGGGGCGGTCACCGCCGGGTTGTGCAGCAGCCAGGCCAGCGCGATCTGCGCCGGCCTGGCGCCGCGCTCGGCGGCGACCTGGATGACGCGGTCCACCACCCGCTCGTCCTCGGGCCGCGCGAAATCGCGCACCACGCGCGACCGTTCGGTGTCCTGCCGGCGGCTGCCCGCCAGCAGGCCGCGCGCCAGGGGGCTGTAGGGCAGCACCGCCACGTTCTGGTGCAGGCACAGCGGCAGGGTCTCGCGTTCTTCTTCCCGGTACAGCAGGTTGTACTTGTTCTGCATGGTCGAGAACCGCGTCAATCCGCCGCGCCCGGCCAGTTGCTGCAGCGTCGCGAACTGCCAGGCATGCATGCTGCTGGCGCCGATGTAGAGCGCCTTGCCGGCGCGCACCACGTCGTCCAGCGCCAGCATCACTTCCTCCAGCGGCGTGTGGGGATCGAGCCGGTGGATCTGGTAGAGGTCGATGTAGTCCGTTCCCAGGCGCCGCAGGCTGTCGTCGATGGCGTGGCGGATGCGCTTGCGCGACAGGCCGTGGCCGGTGCCGTCGCCCCTGGCCAGGCCCGCCTTGGTGGCGATGACGACCCGGTCGCGGCCCGTGCCGTAGCGCTTGATGGCGCGGCCCAGGATTTCTTCGCTCAGGCCGCTGGAATAGGACTCGGCGGTGTCGAACAGGTTGAAGCCGTGTTCGAACGCCGCGCGGTAGTGGGGCTGGGCGTCGTCCTCGGACAGCGCCCACGGCATCCAGTCCCTGGAGCCGTAGCTGGAGGCGCCGAATGCCAGCCGCGACACGCGCAGGCCGGTGGCTCCCAGATCGATGTAGTGCATGAATGGTCCCGATTGCGGCGTGTGCCGGAACGGCCAATCTAGCAACGGGGGGGCCGCCGGGGAAATGCGATTTGCGGCATTGCATATGCGGACAAATTCCTTCGGCGCCGGCCGGCGGCGGCATAGAGTGATCTTCCGATGTTTCCCCGCTTCGCCGCCATGTCCAGTATTCCGTCCCACCTCCATGCCGTGCCCGCGCCCGCGCTCCAGGCCCGCGAACCCCGGCCGCGCAAACGCCTGCCTGCCTCGCTGCTGGTCGTCGCGGGCCAGGTCCTGCTGCTGGCGGCCATCCTGGCGGCCATCCAGTTCCTGGTGGACAGCGGCACGGTCAAGCCCATCTACCTGGCATCGCCCACGCAGGTCCTGGAGGCCTTTCCCCGCCTGGTGACGCAGGATGGATTGCTGCGGCACCTGCTGGTGACCTTGTCGGAGGCGCTGCTGGGCGTGGCCATCGCGTTCGTGGCCGGCGTCTCGACCGGGGTGGCGATGGGCTTGCTGCCGGCGGTCCACCGTTTCCTCAATCCGTTCCTGGTCGCGCTGATGGCCGTTCCCAAGGTCGCGATCATTCCGCTGCTCACGCTGTACCTGGGCATAGGCTACGCGCACAAGGTCTTCATCGTTTTCCTGTTCGGCTATTTCATCTTCGTGTTCAACACGATAGCGGGCATCCGGCAGGTGCAGGAGAACCATCTGAAAGTGGCCCGGGTGCTGGGGGCGACATCCGCGCAGCGGGTCTTCAAGGTGGTCCTGCCTTCGGCCATTCCCTCGATCATGGCGGCGGTGCGCGTCGAGGCGGTGATGTGCGTGGTGGCCGCGCTGCTGGCCGAGATCGTGGCGTCCAAGGCCGGCATCGGCAATCTGCTGAACCGGGCCACCGGTGTCTACGATACCGCCGCCGTGTTCGCGCTGGTCGCCACCATCACCGTGTTCGCGCTGCTGATCATTTTCGCGGTCGACCAACTGGAGAAGCGGGTGCTGCTCCGGTGGAAGCACGCGTGACCGCCGCGCCGCCCATTCTTTTCTTCGCCTTCATAGGGATTTCGTCATGAACAAGCATCGACGCGACGCCCTGTCGCGCCTGGCCGCCCTGGCGGCCGTCTCCGCCTTCGTCCCCGGCCTGTCGTCCGCGCAGGGCGCCGGGACCAAGAGGCTCAAGCTCGTCGCCACCAATAGCTATACCCAGCAACCCATCGCCTTCGGCGTCGAAAAGGGTTTCTTCCGCGAAGAAGGCCTGGAGGTGGAGTTCGTGGACGTGCAGGATGCCGTGACCGGCGTGGCGACCGGCGAGCTGTCGTTCGCCTTCGGGCCGACCAGCGTCTACCTGCGGGCCGCCGCCCTGGGCGCGCCGATCAAGATCGTGTCGTCGGGCTTCCGCAGCAAGGGACCGTACTTCCTCATCGCCCGTCCGGGCATCCAGCGCATCGCCGACCTGAAGGGCAAGACCGTGGGCAACGCCCACGCGGGTTCGAACCTGGATACGGTGCTGCGCACGATCCTGGTCCGCAACGGACTCGACCCGCGGCGCGACGTGACGCTGTTCGGCAACGGCTCCACCCAGCAGGCCTATGGCACGCTGATCTCCGGCCAGGTGGACGCGACCATCATCCACCAGCCCTTCGCCGCGCTGGGCGAACTGGAAAAGACCAGCCGCACGCTGGCCCGCGGCTGGGACTACCTGCCCACCTATCACACCGGCGTGCTGATCGCGGGCGACCGGTTGATCGCGAACGATTCCGACCTGCTGCGCCGCGGACTGCGGGCCTATTTCAAGTCCTACACCTACGCCAAGGCGAACTATCCGGAGTACCTGCCGTGGCTGCAGGCCCGGCTCAAGCTCAACCCCCGCGCGATCGAGCTGGCGCTCCGGCAGGAGGACGACGTCTGGGACAACAACCCCGATGTCGATCCGGTCGCCATCGCGGACACGCAGCGCATCGAGATCGAACAGCAGAACCAGAAGGCCCCGTACGACGCGAAGAAGCACATCGACCTGCGCTTCGTTCCACGGGAATACGTCAAGCCGTTCCAGTATCCCGATCAATCGGCGCCGCTCAAAGGCTGATCGAAAGGAGTCGCCCGGTGTCCATCTTCTCGATCCGCAAGCTGAACCAGGTCTACGGCGGCACGAAGCCCGTGCATGCCCTGGCCGATATCGACCTCGACATCGACGAGGGGGAGTTCGTGGTGCTGCTGGGCCCGAGCGGCTGCGGCAAGAGCACGCTGCTGGAGATCCTGGCCGGCCTGCAGCGCCCCACCGCCGGACAGGCCTTGTTCGACGGCCGGCCCATCGCCGGGCCGTTTCCCTCGGTGGGGGTGGTGTTCCAGGACGCGTCGCTGATGCCGTGGCGCACGGTGGCGCGCAACGTCCAGCTGGGCCTGGAGATCCGGGGCCGCGACAAGGCGCTGCGGCGCCAGACCGCCGAGGCCTACCTGGAGCTGGTGGGGCTGGCCGGCTTCGGCGACAAGTATCCGCATCAATTGTCGGGCGGCATGCGCCAGCGCGCCGGCATCGCCCGGGCACTGGCCAACGAGCCCGGCGTGCTGCTGATGGACGAGCCCTTCGGCGCGGTGGACCACATCACGCGCATCAGGCTGCAGGAGGACCTGGTGCGCATCTGGCAGGCGCACCGGCGCACGGTGGTGTTCGTCACCCACGACGTGGGCGAGGCGGTGTTCCTGGGCGACCGCATCGTGCTGCTGTCGCCCAGGCCGGGGCGCATCTACGACACCTTCCGCGTGGCCGTTCCGCGGCCGCGCCGTCGCGGCGACCTGTCGTTGTTGAAACTGGAGGCATCCATCTACGACGCCCTGCATGCGATGGACGTGGATGCATCGCCGGCCAGGGCCCCCCTGCGCGTGCTGGCCGCGGCGCGCTGAACCCCTACACACGGTTGCCCTATGTCTTTCTCTTCCGAAATTTCCCCACGCGCCGGCGGCATGTTGCTGGCCTACCTGCATCGCGGAGCCGGGCCCGAGGCCGAGACGGCATTCGCCGGTTCGCTGCTGACCAGCCTGGCGCGGGAGGTCGAGCGCGCCGGCTTCGACCTGCTGGTGTTCGACGACGAGCCGCGCGCCGAAGCCGCCGCGCCCCGCCTGCGCATCGATCCATTCACGGCGGCGTCCTTCGTCGCGACCCGGACCCGACATCTGGGCCTGGCCGTGACCGCCGATGCCGCCTACTACGAACCGTTCAACCTGGCCCGCCTGACCGCCTCGCTGGACCACATCACCCATGGCCGCGCCGCGCTCAACCTGGTGCACGATCCGGCGCGCGGGGCGGCGATCAATTTCGGCGTGCGTGATCGCGCCGCTCCCCTGGACCCCGCGCGGCATGCCCGCGAGTTCCTCGGCGTGGTGCGCGCGCTGTGGGACAGCTGGGAAGACGACGCCTTCCTGCGCGACAAGGCCAGCGGCCGCTTCGTGGACGGCGCCAGGATCCACGCCATCGCGCACCGGGGCGAGTATTTCCAGGTCCAGGGCCCGTTGAACGTCGCCCGCCCGCCGCAGGGCCAGTTGCCGCTGGTCCATGTCGAACGCTCGGCCGCGTCGCGCCCCTGGGCCGCGGCCGAGGCCGATATCGTGGTGGTGGCGGCCGCGCACGAGGCCGGGGTGCGCGAGGCGGGCGAGGCGCTGCGCGCGCTGGCCGCCCGCGAAGGACGTGACGCGAACCCGCCGCTCGTGTTCGCTCCCGTCGTGCCCTGGGTGGCCGGGACGCCCGGCGAAGCGGAGCGGCTGCGGGCCCGCGCGCCCTTCCGTCCCGATGCCGTCGTGTTGGCGGGGACTCCGGACGAGATCGCCGCCACCCTTCAGGATTGGGCGGCGCGGCGGATCGTGGACGGCTTCGCGGTGCTGCCCGCGCCCGAGCCGGGCCAATGGCCGCGTTTCGTGGAGCAGGTGGTGCCGGCGCTGGCGAGACGAGGCGTGATCGCTCCCGCCGTCGAAGGCGCGGCGCCCACGCTGCGCGGGCGGCTGGGATTGGCGCGTCCCGCCAATCGCCATGTTTCTCTCTTGCAACCCGTCAACGGATGACCGACATGAGCCAACCCCCCCGCCGCCTGCACCTGGGCCTGATGTTCTGGGCCACCGGCACCCATGCCGCCGGCTGGCGCCTGCCGGACGCCAGGGAGGATGCGGCGTTCGACATCGAGTTCCTGCAGCACGTGACGCAAGTGGCGGAGCGCGCCCGGTTCGATTTCCTGTTCCTGGGCGACCGGCTCGCCACCGACCCGCGGCTGCAGCGCACCAATCCCGCGCAGATGTCCAGGCTGGAGCCGTTCACCACGGCCGCCGGCCTGGCCGCCGCCACGTCCCGTATCGGCATCGTGGTCACCGCCAATCCCACCTATTACGATCCCTATTCGGTGGCACGCCTGATGGGTTCGCTGGACCACGTCAGCGCGGGCCGGGCGTCCTGGAATATCGTGACCGGCGCCGACGATATCGCCGCCGCCAACTTCAGCCGCGCCGAGCATTGGGAAACGGGCAAACGCTACGACTGGGCCGACGAGTTCGTCGATGTGGTGAAAGCGCTGTGGGACGGCGCGCCGTCGGAGGAGGACCCCGCCGGCGTCCCGCTGGATCACGAGGGCGCGCATTTCCGCATCGCCGGCCCCCTGGACGTGCCGCGCCTGCCGCAGCGCCACGCCGTCATCCTGCACGCGGGAACCTCGGACCGGTCGCGCGAACTGGGCGCGCGCGAGGCCGACGTGATCTTCGCCGGCCAGCCCGACATCCCGTCGGCCCAGGCCTATTACGCCGATATCAAACAGCGCGCGGCCCGCCATGGACGCGGCGAGCACGAGATTGCCATCCTGCCGGGCCTGACGCCCATCGTCGCGCCCACGACCGAGGAAGCCGTCGCCATCTACGATAGCCTGAACGCTTTCCTGCCGCTGGATCCGGAAGAAGCGGCGGGCGAGGTCCGCAAGGGAGGGTTGGGGCGCGGCCGGCGCCGCAACCTGGGCGCGTTGTCCGAGACCCTGGGCGTGGACGTGCGCGGCAAGGACCACGGTGCCGCGGCGGAGCCCGAGTTGTACGAGCAAGCGTCCGAGGCGGGGCGCAAACTGATCGACGAGACCGTCCGCCGCACCCGCCGGTCGCTGACGGGGCCGGCGCGTCTCTCCTACCGCGACCTGATCGACACCGCGGGGGCCACGGGCGCCATGGTGGTGGGCAATCCCGAGGAGGTCGCCGACTTCATCCAGCACTGGTTCGAGCAGCGGGCGGCGGACGGTTTCAACATCTTTCCCGCCTATGTGCCGGGCGCCGTCGAGGCGTTCGCGGAACTGGTCGTGCCGGTGTTGCAGCGGCGCGGCCTGTTCCGCCTGGACTACGAGGGCCCGACCTTCCGGGACCACCTGGGACTGGGGCTGCCCGGCTCGCGCCGGGACCGGGATCAACTGGTGCGCTTGTAGGTATAGGTGTAGTCGAACCGGGTCGTGGTCGGCGGGATGGTGATGCCGCTGGCCGTGCCCGAGACCGACACCGAGCCCTTGCTCTTGAGCACGATGGTGCTGCCGACGCCGCAGCTTCCGCAGCCCTCGTAGCTGGTCGACAGATCGCTGTAGCTGTAGTTCAGGCTGACGCCGGGCCCGGAGACGCCGCCGGAGATGCCGCCGTACTGCTGCACCACCTGCTGGGCACCGTCGGCGGAGGCCGGGACGGCGCCGAATTCGATGTTGCCGATGGTCTGCTCGAAGGGCGCGCCGTTGGCCGATCCGCGCACGGTCAGCTCCCATTTCGATCCGGACGGAATGGTGCTGGTCGTGCCGCCGCCGCTGAACGAGATGCCCGCGACGCTGATCGAGAAATCGTAGGTGTAGACGCTTTCGCCGACCTTGATCGTTTCCGAGCAGGACGTGGTGGAGCAGCTCAGCGAGACCGACACGCCGTCCAGTACCGCATCGAAGCCTTTGCCGTCGGCCGCGAACGTCCGGCTGAAGAAGTCGAAGGCCTTGGGATCCACGCCCTTGGCTGTGTAGAGGGCGGCGAAGTTGGCGTTTACTCGCTTGGCGGCGGCCGTGACGGCATCGCCCGCGAGGCGGGTGGTTTTCCAGCCTTCGAACAGCGCGGCCAGCGGCTTCTTGCCGCCGGCGTCGTGCAGCGCCAGCGTGGTCAGCGGCGTGATGTTCGCCGTGCCGGCGGCGGCCGCGAACGAGTACAGCACCGTTCCCGATCCGGTCGAGACCTTGAGCAGGTATGGCGGCGCCGATTCGATGGTGATGCTGTAGCGGCCGTCGCCGCCGCTCTTGCCGGTGGCGGAGGCGCCCGCCGCGTTCACGACCGTGACCGTGGCGTTGGCCACCGCGGCGCCGGTGGCCGCCGTGCCCGACAGCGTATCCGTCTTCGGCGCGGGAGGCGTCGTGCCGCCCGAGGAAGTCCCGCCGCCGTCGCCGCCGCAGGCGCCCAGGGCAAGTGCGAGACAGGCGGCCGCGGCAAGGCGCGCGGCGCGTGGCGGGAAGAATGGCAGTTTCATCATGGAATACCCTCGTGGCGTGGTTGGGACCTGCCGCGCTCGCGGCCGGTCGGGTGGTGTCCGGCGATTCTTCCCATGCGGAGCGCGCCGGACAATCCCGTGAACACGGGGTTGCCGGCAAGCGACGAATGCCTTGTACTGGCCAGGGTCTTTCTTCATCATCAGCGTGCCACCCCGTTCGCGTCCCGATTGCCGCTGGAATTCCGACATGCCCATCACTTCGTTCCTGGCCGTGCCCGCCCGCATCCTGCTGGCGGTGCTGGCGTTGTGCGCGGCGACCGCCGCCGTGGCCACCTGGGGGGCGTTGCAGACACCCTGGCTGGGCGTTGCGTTCGCCGTGGACGAAGCCGGCTCCGTGTCCGCGCGTGGACTGCCCGGCGGTCCCGCCCATGGCATGGGGGAGGGGGCGTCGCGCCTGGCGCTCTCGCGTCCGGGGAACCGTGCCGGTCTCGATGTCGAACCCGACGACCTGATCGAAGAGCCCGACTTCTTCGACGAGTTCGCGCGCATGAACCGGTTCTTCGACCGGCAGGGAAAATTCCGCGCGCTGCTGGACGGGCCCGTGCAGGCCGAGTGGACGCGGGCCGATGGGTCGCGCGCGACCGAGGTGTGGATACCCGGGGCCCGGCCGCTGGGGTCGCTGCCGGCGACGTTCTGGTTCCAGCTCGCCGTCAGCTTCGCCGGGTGCCTGATCGCATGCTGGGTCTGGGCCTTGCGGCCGACGGACCTGGGCGCGAGCATGTTCGCGCTGACCGGCCTGGCCTTTCCGGCCTTCGCGGTGCCGGCATCGGTCTACAGCAGCCGCGAACTGGCGCTGGGCGGGGAATTGTTCCGCGCGCTGTCCGCCGCCAACCACGCCGGTGCCTTCATGTTCGGCTGCGCGCTGCTGGCGGTGTTCCTGTGCTATCCGAGGCGGCTGGTGCCGGCGGGCGCGCTGTGGGCGCTGCCCGTCGTGTACGGGACCTGGTGGCTGGCCGACACGATGCAGTGGCTGCCCAGCCAGAACTGGACCCGCATGGGCATCATGTCCGAGATGCTGGGCGCGATCGCGCTGGCCGGCGTGCAATGGCGGATGAGCCGGGGCCGTCCGCTGGACCGGGCCGCGCTGCGCTGGCTGGCCCTGTCCATGCTGGTGGGCAGCGGGCTGTTCGTCTTTTCCACGACCGGCTCCAAGGTGCTGGGTTTCTTTCCTCCCATCTCCCAGGGCTACGCCTTCGGCTACTTCCTGATCATCTATGTGGGGCTGGCGTTCGGCCTGCGCCGGTACCGGCTGTTCGACCTGGACCGCTGGGCCTACCGTATCCTGCTGTGGCTGGCGGGGGCGCTGGCGGTGGTGCTGATGGACGCGGCCCTGATCGTCTGGCTGCGGTGGAATCCGGCCTTCTCGATGGGCGTATCGCTGCTGTTGTGCGGCTGGCTGTATTTTCCCTTCCGCCAGTGGTTGTGGCGGCGGTTGACGGGTGCCCGGGGGGCACGGGTCGACACCACGTTTCCCGACCTGATCCACATCGCGTTCTCGCCGTCGCGCGGGGAACAGGAGCGCCGGTGGGACGCGTTGCTCGGGCAATTGTTCGACCCGCTGGACATCCGCCGTCTTTCCCATGCCGAGGCGGAGGACCCTCGCGTGGCCACCCTGCTGGAATCGGGGCAGGCGCTATGGGTGCCGCCCTGCGGCGGCCTGGAAGGGCGGGTCCTGCGGCTGGCCGATCGCGGACGCAGGCTGTTCGCGCCGCACGACGCCGAGCTGGCGGCATCGCTGTCCAGCCTGGTGCAGAAGGCGGGCGAGGGGCGCGACTCCTATGAGCGGGGCGTGCGCGAAGAGCGCCACCGCATCGCGCAGGATATGCACGACGACATCGGCGCGCGGCTGCTGATGCTGATCCACCAGGCGTCGCGCGCGGGCGATGGGGTGGCGGCCGATGTCGCGCGCGCGGCGATGAGCGACCTGCGCACCACGCTATCGGCCCTGGAGGGCCGGAGCCTGCCGCTGGCCGACGCGCTGGCCGATTGGCGCGCCGAGATGGCGGCGCGTTGCGACGCGGCCGGCGTGGATTTCGTCTGGAACGAATTCGTGCCGGCCATGCCCCTGCCGGACATGCAGGAGGCCCTGCCGGCCCGGATGAAGGCGACGTTGGAACGCGCGCTGCGCGAGGGCCTGTCCAATGCGCTCAAGCACGGCGGTCCGACCTGCATCGAGGTAGACGTACGAGCCGGCAATGGCCGCCTGGACATCGCCATGCGGGACGACGGCGTGAGGGGAGCGGGGCGCAGCGCGCCCGTCGCGGGGCCGGCCAGCGTCGGCCTGGGCCTGGCCGGCATGCGGCGGCGCCTGGCCGAATATCAGGGCGTCGTCGGGCTGGAGCGCGGCGAGGACGGCTGTGTCCTGAGGATTTTCCTGCCGCTGGGCGCCGGAGCCGGCCCCGGCGCGTCCGTGGAGCCGGCCGAGCCGGCGGAGGTGCGGGCATGAACGACATACTCATCGTCGAGGACTTGCCGGAGGCGGCGGCCATGCTGAACGAGGCCGTGGCGCTGGCCTTCCCGGCCGGGCGCGTGCGCTGCAGCCAGGACCTGGCGCAGGCCGGCGCGGCCGTCGCCGCGCAGGTGCCGGACCTGGCCCTGGTGGACCTGGGCCTGCCGGACGGCGACGGCACCGAGCTGATCGCTACGCTGACGCTGCGGCACCCGCGCTGCACCGTGGTGGTGTCCAGCATCACGGGCGAGGACAGCAAGCTGTTCGCGGCCTTGCAGGCCGGCGCGCAAGGCTACGTGTTGAAAGAACATCCGCCGGCGCAGCTCGCGGCGATGCTGACCGGCATCGCCCAGGGCCAGCCCCCGCTTTCCCCCGCCATCGCGCGCAGGCTGCTCGATCATTTCCGCCTGCGGCCGGCCACGGTGATCAGCCCGCTGTCGGCCAGGGAAAACGAAGTGCTGGTGCTGCTGGCGCGGGGCCTGCGGCTGGGCGAGATCGCCACCGCGCTGGGCATTTCACGCCACACCGTGGGCGATCACGTCAAGCATATCTACGAGAAGCTCAACATCGCGTCGCGCGCCGAGGCGGCGCTGCGCGCCAAGTCCTTCGGCCTGGTCTGAGGCGGCGGGCGCCCGATCAGCGCCGCAGGCGGTCCAGCGCTTCGTCCATGGCCGGCGGCCGGGGCGCATCCTTGTAGACGTCCAGCCGCCGGAAGATGTCCGCCGCCGCGAGGTGGAAGCCCGAGGGCAGTCCGGCGGCATGGAAGGTGGAGGCGATTTCTTCCATTTCGCCGACCCAGCGCCAGGCCTTCTCGGCCTTTTGCGCGACCTCTTCCGACCGCGCGGGCGTCTGCGGGCTGGACAACTGCCATTCGGCCAGCAGGGCTGGTTCCACGCCTTCGTGGCGGGCCAGCGCGCGTATGCCGGCCAGCAGGGCGGTGGCCCCCTTGCTCCATGCCGCATAGCAGATCTTCAGCGCCGAGGCGCTGCCGGCGGGAGAGTCCAGGGCGATCGCCTGGAGCGCGCTGCCTTCGAACCGCGCGGCGATCTCCGCCGCGGCGTCGCCGGCCAGATAGAGGCGGGTGCTGCCGGCGGCGCGGGGCGGCTGGCCGATGATGCCGCCGTCGACGAAGCGCGCGCCGCCGGCGCGCACGGCATCCTGGATCTGCCGGAGGGTGGCGGGCGAGACCGCGTTGGCATCGACGAAGATCCCGCCGTAGCGGTGCTCCGCGACCTCGCGCGCCAGGTCGAGCGCGTTGTCAGGCGGGCAGACCGAGATCGCGATGTCGGCGGCGCGCAGCGCGTCGGCCATGGTGCCGGCGTCCACGAGGCCGGCCTGGCGCGCCCGCTCGGCCGTGGCGGCGCTGCGTCCGGCGGAACACCAGAGCACGCGGTGTCCGGTGGCGACGAGGCAGGCGCCGATGGCCGCGCCCATGGCGCCGGGATGAAGGAGGGCGATGGTGGGGCTGGGCATGGCGGCGTCTCCCTGGGGCGAATGATGGCGGGCGTCCATGTTAACGCCGCCGCGCGGGCCGTGCCCGCGCTGGCTACAATGACGCAGCTCCGTATCCGCGCAAGAAGGTTCGCCATGAACGATTCCCAGCACAAGCTTTCCATGACGATCCTGATGACGCCCGACATGGCGAATTTCTCGGGCAACGTCCATGGCGGCACCATTCTCAAGTATCTCGACCAGGTCGCCTATGCCTGCGCCAGCCGCTACGCGGGACGCTACGTGGTCACGCTGTCGGTCGACCAGGTCGTGTTCCGCCAGCCCATCCACGTGGGCGAGCTGGTCACCTTCTACGCGGCGGTCAACTACACCGGACGCACGTCCATGGAGATCGGCATCAAGGTAGTGACCGAGGACATCCGCAGCAAGATCGTGCGCCACGCCAACAGTTGCTATTTCACGATGGTCGCGGTGGGCGACGACGGCGTGCCGGTACCGGTGCCGCCGCTCGAACCGCAGGACGAGGAAGAGCGCCAGCGCTGCGAGGCAGCGCTGCTGCGGCGCGAACTGCGGCAGGAAATGGAGCGGCGGCACCTGTTGATCAAGGAACGCACCACGCAGGCGGGCGGGGCGCAATAGCTCATGCGTGGCGGCTATTTGGACGGCCGGCCGGAATCTCCTACTATTTTCGATTCCGTTTCCTTCCGTTCGAGGCAGCCATGACCTATCGATCGCTCGGCACCACCGGCCTGCAGGTATTCCCCATCACCTTCGGCGGCAACGTATTCGGCTGGACCCTGGACGAGACAGCGTCGTTCGGCATCCTGGACGCGCTGGCCGACCGGGGCATGAACTTCATCGATACCGCCGATGCCTATTCGCGCTGGGTGCCGGGCAACCAGGGCGGGGAATCGGAAACCATCATCGGCAACTGGTTCAAGCGTACCGGCAGGCGCGACCGCGTGATCCTGGCGACCAAGGTGGGCAAGGCCGCGCTGGGCAGCCAGGGCGGGCTGTCGGCCGCGTACATCGAGAAGGCGGTGGAAGGGTCGCTGCGCCGCCTGCAGACCGATTACATCGATCTCTACCAGGCCCACGACGACGATGCGGCGACGCCGCTGGAAGAAAGCCTGGCGGCCTTCGACCGGTTGGTGAAGGCCGGCAAGGTCCGCGCCATCGGCGCGTCCAACTATACGGCGGCCCGTTTCCAGGAAGCCCTGGACGTGAGCCGCGCCAACGGCCTTGCGGCCTATGCCACGCTGCAGCCCGAGTACAACCTGATCGAGCGCCGGCAGTTCGAGACCGAACTGGCGCCGGTGGCGCTGCGCAATCAGGTGGCCGTCATCAACTACTACGCGCTGGCCAGCGGCTTCCTGAGCGGCAAGTACCGCACCGCCGCCGACCTCGAGGGCAAGGCCCGCGGCAGCCGGGCGGGCTCGTACCTGGACGAGCGCGGCCTGCGCATCCTGGAGGCCCTGGACCAGGTGTCCCAGCGGCACGGTTCAACGCCGGCGGCGGTGGCGCTGGCCTGGCTGCTGCACCAGCCGGCGGTGACGGCGCCCATCGCCAGCGCCACGTCGGCAGCCCAGCTCGATTCGCTGCAGGCCGCCGCCACGCTGGCGCTGGACCGGGAGTCGTTGGACCTGCTCTCGACGGCTAGCGCCTACTAGCGGCAAATCCCCCGGCTGGCGCCGCTGCGCCGGCCGGCGCGTTGCGCATTGTTTGCAGTGCGGTGGAAGGCTCACACGTAGACTTGCCCAGGGCTTGTCTCTGCGAGCACTTCCATGACCGAACTCACCGGCGAGTCTTCCGAGCGCTGCGCAGCAGGGCCGCTGTGCGATCTGGGTCCCCTGATCGTGTCAGCCGTGGAGAGCTACGACCTTTCGCCGGACGGCAACGTCCGGTTCGTGGAAACCGATGTGCCGGACCATCCCTTGCTGGTGGCCGGCTCCGTCGAGCATGTTTCCGCGCTGATCGATTCCGCCATCGCCTGTGTCGCGAGCCGCCCCGGCGTCAACCGGCGCGTCGTGGTCGGCGCCCGCCTGGACCTGGACCGTGTGCAACTGCGGGTCGGGCATGGCAATGGCGGGGGCGGCCATGCCACCGTGCCGGTTTCCCTGAACGAACTCCAGCCCTGGGGGCCGACCCGGGTGCGCGCGCTGTTCGCGGCGGAGCGGGAGCGCATGCTGCGGCTGCTGGATGCCCTGGACGCGACGCTGGTGATAGGCGTGGACATCGCCCTGGACGCCGTCGTCCTGTCCATCGTCTTTCCCGCGATCGGGGGAGGGCCGCGGCGCCGGCCCTATACCGGGGCCATCAGGACAGACCGGGTGAACTAGCCGCGACGGGGCGCACGCGGGCCTGCGCCGCCCTGGCCGACGCCATGCGGCCCTTGCGCTTCTTCGCCCATATCACCACGCCCGTCACGCTCAGGATGGCCACCGACAGCCCTAGCAGCGACACGAAGATGCGGCCGGGAATACCCAGGATGCGGCCGGAATGCAGCGGGAACTGGGCCTGCATGAATATGTCGCCCGCGCTGCCGGTGCCGGGGATGTGCTGGCCCAGCAGCGCTCCGCTTTTCTCGTCGAAGTAGAGCCAGCTGTTGCCGAGGCCGCCGTCGCCGTGGTCGTTTCCGGGTTCGTGGAAACCCACGCCGTAGATGCCCTGCAGCGCGCCGTAGAACACGGCGCCGGCGGGCTCGGCGATGCCCAGGCGGCTTGCCTCGGCCTTGCCCAGCTCGACGATCTGCGTCCGGTGCAGCGTCGGCATGATGGGCTGGTCCAGCGGGCGCAGGGCACGCGTCTCGAACGGCGTGGGCGTCAGCGGCGAGATCTGGTTGACCACCGGGCGCACCACTTCGTTGCCGAGGTTGAGCGAGATCGAGGTCACCGCCAGCAGGAGCAGCAGCGCCCACAGCCACACGCCGCCGGAGCGGTGCAGGTCGAAGTTGAGCGCGTAGCCACCCTTGCCGACGCGGAACGCGAACGACTTGCGCCAGGCGCGCCACGAGGGGAAGGACAGGTAGAGCGCGATGAAGCAGTCCAGGAACCAGGCGATGCTGACCAGCCCCATGAACCACATGCCCAGTTCCACGCCCTTCACGTTGGGCAGGTGCATGGTGTAGTGCAGCTTGTACAGGAAGGGCAGCAGGTTCTCGCGGCTGAGCGAGATCGCGCCCCATTCGCGCCGGCCCTGGACCTGGCCGGTGACCGGATCGAGCGCGACCTGGTTGAAATCCAGGGGAAACGCCTTGCCGGTGGCGGGGTCGATGCGGCCGGTGACCGACACCAGCAGGGCGTGGCCGGGCTCCACTTCCAGCGGGTTGAACGTGACCATGAGGCGGGGGTCTTGGGCCTCCAGCCTGGCGATGAGCGTTTCGACCGGCAACGGTTCGCCCTGCGTGGCGGGTTCGAACAACTGCGGGTTCAGCCAGGCGTCGAGTTCATGGTCCCACGAAATGAAGGCGCCCGTCAGGCCGGCGATGAACAGGAAGGCCGCGACGCCCAGGCCTGTCCAGCGGTGCAGGAGAACTCCGAATTTGCGCAACATGAGGCTAGGGTCGCGCCTTTGACGGGCCGCGGTTCCCGGAATGGTTGGAAATTCCAGGAATAATAACGCGAATCAGTTTTATTCAGTAATCAAAGATCCCGCTGATCACGCCCCCAGGTTCAGGCAGGTCTCCACGCGCCAGCCATAGAGCCACTGCATCGCGTCGTAGTACTGCGCCTGCGTGCGGCCGACCCACAGCGCGTTGCGCACCAGGCGTTCCACGCCCTTGGCATGGTAGAGCGTGCCCATGGCGCGGGTGGACAGCACCACGCGCGCGGTGCGGGTGATGCGGGAATCTTCGTACAGCCGGAACGCGGCTTCCAGGTCGCCTTGGGCATGCCGCACCGCCGCGCCCAGCGTGGCGGCATCCTCCAGCGCCATGCAGGCGCCTTGCGCCAGGTATTGGGTCATCGGATGCGCGGCGTCGCCCAGCACGGTGGCGCGGCCTTGGCCCCAGCGAGGCTGGGGATCGCGGTCGGCGGTGGCCCAGCGCTTCCAGGACGTGGGCCGGTGCAGCATCTGGTGCGGGCGTGGATGGATACCCTCGAAGTAGGACAGCACTTCCTCCTTGCTGCCTTCGCGCACGCCCCAGACCTCGGGTTCGCGGCTGTGGAAGGTGACCACCAGGTTGTACTGGTGCCCGTCGCGCAGCGGATAGTGAACGAGGTGGCAGTTGGGACCGGCCCACACCACCGGGGCATTGATCTTGAGGTCGTCGGGCATGTCGGCTTCGTCCACCACGGCGCGGTAGACCACGTGGCCGGTCACCCTGGCCTCGTCGCCGATCAGCGTATCGCGTATCACCGACTTCACGCCGTCGGCGCCCACCACCGCGTCGGCCGTGTGGCGGCCGCCCTGGTCGTCCACCACCGTGGCCTTGCCGTCGCCCAGCTCCAGGGCCCGCACGCGGGTGGATGTCTTGAAGCGGATCAGCGGATGGACCTGCACCGCTTCCAGGATCGACAGATGGATGTCGGCGCGATGGATGACGGCGTAGGGATTGCCGAAGCGCGCGCGGAACGCCTCGCCCACGTCGAAGCCGCCGACCTCGGTGGCATCGACCGCGTCCATCATGATCAGGCGCTCGGTGAAGACGGCGCGCCGCCGCGCGGCCTCGCCCACGCCCAGCGCGTCCAGCGCGGCGAAGGCGTTGGGGCCGAGCTGGATGCCGGCGCCGATCTCGCCGATGGTGGGGCTTTGCTCCAGCAGCTCGACCGCCACGCCTTCCCGGGCCAGCGCCAGCGCGGCCGCCAGGCCGCCGATGCCGCCGCCCACCACGATGGCGGTTGTCTGGGGTCCGGTGCTCATGATGTCTCCTCGGGTGGAATCTGGCGCCATGTTAGTGAGCGGGCGCGCTTGACTCCATGGAGCGGTATCGATAGGCTGAATCGAGATAATCGATATGGATAAAACCTGAAATTGGAAAATATCGATACGAAGCTGCTGCGCGTGTTCGACGAGATCCGCCGCACCGGCAGCGTCTCCGCCGCCGCCGAACGCATGGGCATGAGCCAGTCCACGATGAGTTTCTTCCTGGCCAAGCTGCGCGAGCTGTTCGACGATCCGCTGTTCGTGCGTACCACTTCGGGCATGGCGCCCACGGCCCGCGCGCTGGAGCTGGAAGGCCGGGTGGCCGCCGCGCTGGCCGCGATGCAGGCGCTTCTGGAACCCGCGGTCTTCGTGCCCGCGGCGTCCGACCGCGTCTTCCGGCTGTGCATGACCGACATCAGCCACATCGTGCTGCTGCCGCGCATCGTGAACCGCCTGCGCGACGCCGCGCCGGCGGTGCGCATCGAGATTTTCCGTATCGGACCCGACACGCCGGTACGCATGGAAAGCGGCGAGGCCGATCTGTCCATCGGTTTCATGCCGCTGCTGGATGCCGGCTTCTATCGCCAGCGGCTGTTCGAGCAGGAGTTCGTGTGCGTGGCCGGGCCGCGCCATCCGCGCATACGCCGCGCGTTCACGCGCGCCGATTTCGCCCGCGAGGGCCATGTCGACGTCTCGCCCTCGACCACCAGCCAGCTGATCGTGGAGCAGGCCATCCGGCGCGCCGGACTGGAGCGGCAAGTGGTGCTGCGGCTACCCAGCTACCTGGGCCTGGCGGCCATCATCGCGCAGACCGACTTCGTCGCCACGGTGCCGAGTCTCCTGGGCGGAATCGTCGCGCGCCAGGAAGGCCTGCGCGTGCATGCGCCGCCGATTCCGATCGAGCGCTATGCGGTCAACCAGTATTGGCACGCGCGGTTCCACCGGGATCCCGGCCATGCCTGGCTGCGCCAGACCCTGGCCGAACTGTTCATGGATACCGGCGCAGGCGTCAGCCCGCCCCGCCGCCGGTCTTCTCGGCGTGCGGATTCACCATGACGATGGCCGACGTGGCGACGGCCACGCAGGGAAGGATGAAGCCTTCCTGCTTCTCCTGCGCGCTCAGGCCCGGCCAGTCGACCAGATAGCGGACGCTGCCGCTTTCCATGCGCGAGAAACAGGTCCGGCAGGTGCCGTTGCGGCAGATGGCGGGCAGCCGCACGCCGGCGCGCCGCGCGGCCAGGAACAGGCTTTCGTCTTCGCCGGCGGCGAAGGTCCATTGCTGGGGATCGAGCGTGACGGTGTGCCGAGGGCCGGAGGCAGGGGTATCCACCTGGTGTCGACCGGCCCTAGGCGGCGTCGCAGGCCTGGGCGAAGTCGCCCAGCAGATCCTCGGGGTCCTCGATGCCGACCGATACCCGTATCAACGAATCGGCGATGTCCATCTCGCGTCGCCGTTCCGGCCCCATTTCCCAATAGATGGTGTGCGCCACCGGAATGGCCAGCGTGCGGTTGTCGCCCAGATGGGTGGCGGAGATCACCACCCGCAACTGGTTCTGGAAATGCACGGGATCCAGGCCGTCTTGCAGCTCGAAGCTGAGCAGGGCGCCGCCCCGCTTGAACAGGGCGCGGGCGCGCTCGTGCTGCGGATGGTCCGGCAGGCTGGGGTGGTAGACGCGCTTGATCTTGGGGTGGGCGGACAGTTGCGCGGCCAGCGCGGCGGCCGTCGCGCAGGCGCGCTCCATGCGCAGGCTGAGCGTCTCGGCGCCGGCGGCGATGCGATGCGCGGCCTCGGCGCCCAGGGTGGCGCCCATGTCGCGCAGGCCTTTCTTCTTGATCTGCTGCAGGCCCTGCATGGCGGGCTTGGCGCCGCGGTACGACGGACTGATGTTGGGGTAGGCGGTCCAGTCGAACAGGCCGGTGTCCGTGACCGCGCCGCCCAGCGCGTTGCCGTGGCCACAGATGTACTTGGTGAGCGAGTTGATGCTCAGGTCGGCCTGGACCGTCTTGGGGCGGAACAGGTAGGGCGACGTCATGGTGTTGTCGACCACGTACAGCACGCCGCGGGCCTTGCACAGCGCGCCGATCTCGGCCAGCGCGGCCACCTGGGTGCGGGGGTTGGCGATGGTCTCGACGAACACCAGGCGGGTATTGGGGCGCAGCGCCCGCTCGACGTTGGCGGCGTCGGTCGCGTCGACGAAGTCCACGGCCACGCCCAGGCCCTTGACCGTGGCGAACAGGCTGTTGGTATTGCCGAACAGGAAGCCGCTGGAGACCACGTGGTCTCCCTCGCGCAGCAGGGTGGTCAGCACCGCGGCGATGGCCGCCATGCCGGTCGAGAAGGCGACGGTGCCGACGCCGTCCTCCATCTCGGTGAGCTTGGTTTCCAGCGCGGCGGTGGTGGGGGTGCCCTGGCGGCCATACGAATACCCCGGGTTGCGGCCCTGGAACACGTCGACCAGGGTTTGCGCGTCGTCGTAGCCGAAGGCGGACGAGGTGTGCATGGGCTTGTGCAGGGCACCGTGTTCGACCGTGCCGCGGCGGTCGCTGTGGAGGATGCGGGTGGTGAAGCCTTCGGACATGATCTGGACTGGGACTATCTAGGGAGGGTAGATGGGATTCTAAACCCTGCCCGGACGCCGCCGATCCGTCGCCCGGGGGATCCTGGCGTCCAATTCCGCCAGCTTGTCCGCGACCACCTGCTTGAGCACCCGGGTCAGGGGGGCGGCGGCGGCCGGCTTGGGCATGTGGCGGCGGTACATGGCCGAGAACTCCAGCGAGATCGTGGGCGTGAACGGCCGGATGGCGACGCTGGGAAGGTGGGCGCCGATGATGGCGATGGGGTCGATGATGGCGATGCCGACGCCGCGGCTCACGTAGCCGATCACGGAAGACGAATGCATGGTCTCGACCCGGATATTGGGTTTGACCCCGGCCTCCAGCATGGCGCCATTGAGCTGCATGCGCTGGCGGCTGGCCTGGCCGAGCGCGACGAAGTCCTGTCCGTCCAGGTCGTTGACCGAGATCCGTTTCCTGTCCGCGAGCGGATGGCGGGCGGGCATGACGCAGACTGCCTGCGTCGCCGGGAAGGGGTCGTGCTCCAGCCCGTCCAGGTCGCCCGGCGGCCCGCCGAACACGATGTCCAGCTGCGCGTGGCGCAGCATGGAAACGAGATTGATGGAGCTGTCGGGATGGACCGACACGACGACGTCGGGATGCTGTTGGAGCAGCAGGCCGATCGCTTCGGGCAGGCAATGCGTGGCGAGATTCGGCATCGCGCCCACATGGAGATATCCGGCCGTCGACAGGCGGATCGCGCGCGCCGCCTCGCGGATCCGGTCGGCGCCCGAGAAGTGCCGCTCCACTTCCCGGTACAGGCGCAGCGCCGCCTCGGTCGGGATGAGCTGGACGCCCTGCCGCTGGAACAGTCCCAGCTTGAGTTCGTATTCCAGGTCGCGGATCAGGCGCGAGACCGCCGGCTGTGAAATGGACATCACGTGCCCGGCCGCCGTCATGCTGCCGGTCAGCATGACGGCGCGGAATGCCTCGAGCTGCCGGAAGTTCAGCGGACGTGCCAAGGTGGCGATGCGATCAGCGATGGGGAGATCCCGCCGATGATACTTCGAAGGCGGCGTCGTCGATAGGCGCGAGGCATGATTCGAGCAGCTTCCCGTGGCCCCCGATCGCGTCGCGCAGGCCCAGGCGGCGCAGGCACGCCCAGAAGCAGGCCTGGTTGCTGGTGATGACGGGTTTGCCCAGGTCGCGTTCGAGCGCCGCGATCACGCCCAGCGACGCCAGGTTGGTGCAGGAGATGAACACGGCGTCCGCCTCCGGCCGGTCGACCAGGCGGGCCAGCCGGTAGATGGCCTCGGGGGGCACGCGGCCGATGCCGCGGCGTTCTTCCTGCGTTTCCCCGAGTTGCAGGCCGTGCAGCGACACCACATCGAAGCCGTATTCCTCCAGGAACTCGCGTTCGCGGCGGTTGACGAATTCCACGTAGGGGGTGGCCACGGCCACCTTGCGCACGCCCAGCGCCCGCAGGGCCGCGACCACGGCTCCCGAGGCCGCCAGGGCCGGCGCGCCCGCCCGCTCGCGGATGTCCGCCACGATCTCGGACATGGGGCACATGAACGATCCGGACGTGCAGCCGTAGGCGATGATGTCGACCTCGGCGGTGGCCAACTGGTCGGCGGCCGAGCGGGTCGCCTCGGCCATGGCGACGTAGGACTCCTGGGTCATGCTGCCCAGCAGCATGGCGCGGGCCGAGAACACGCCGACGCCTTCGGGCGCCATGCGCCAGAACTCGGGTTCGTTGATGGTGTTGGTGGACGGGACGATCAGGCCGATCTTCGCCTTCCAGCCATAGGGCGCGTACAGGGAAACGGCCTTCATGGACATGCTCCTTCCTGGTTCCTGGGTCATTCGAGCCGGATCCCCATGCGGCGGATCAGCTCGCCGTATTTCTGCTCCTCGGCCACCAGGATCTCGCCCAGCTCGGCGGGCGTGCTGCCGACCACTTGCGCGCCGGCGTCCTCGAGGCGCTTGCGCACCTCCGGCAGCTTCAGCGCCGCGACGATCTCGCGATTGAGCTGGTCGATGCGCGTGGCCGGCGTGCCGGCGGGGGCCAGGACGGCGCCCCAGGATTCCGCGCGGAACCCGGGATAGCCCGCCTCGGCGACGGTGGGGATGTCCGGATACCGCGCGAGCCGTTCGGCGCCGGCGGCCAGTATCTTGAGGTTGCCCGCGGCCACGTGCGGCTGGACGGCGCCCAGCGTGTCGAACACGATCTGGGTGCGTCCCGCGATGAGATCCATGTGCGCCGCCGCGCTGCCCTTGTAGGGAACGTGGGTCATCTTGAGTCCGGCCAGGTCGGCGAACCACTGGCCGAAGACGTGGACGTTGCTGCCGTTGCCGGCCGAGGCGAAGGCGAGCTGGTTGGGGCGCGCGCGCACGTAGGCCACCAGTTCCGGCACGTTGTTCACCGGCAGCGAGGGCGAGGCCACCAGTACCATCGCGGTGCGTGTCGCCATGGTGACCGGCGCGAAGTCCTTGATGGGGTCGAACGGCAGGTCGGGGATGAGCGCGCGGCCGAAGACGTGCGAGCTGACGACGTAGACCAGCGTATTGCCGTCGGGCGCGGCCTTGGCGACCTGCGCGGTGCCGATGGCGCCGTTGGCGCCCGGCTTGTTCTCCACGACCACGGGCTGGTGCAGCCGCGCGGCCAGGTGTTCGGACAGCAGCCGGGCAGTGATGTCGGCCAGGCCGCCCGAGGCGTAGGGAACGACGATGCGCAGCGGACGGCCGGAGGCGGCGGGCGCCTGGGCGTGGGCCGCGCCGATCGCGCCCAGCGTGAGGGACAGGCAGGCGGCGATGCGCCTGAGCGATGCAGACATGTCGGTTTCTCCCGAGGTATGAAAAATCTAGTGGTCGAGCGTGCCGTGGGACAACCCACGGTCGGGCGGCGCGATATTGACGCGCACCATGTCGCGCAGAAGCTGGATGATCGCCATCGAGCTTTCGCCTTCGGTGCCATCGACGATGAAGCGCGAGGTGCAATACCGCATCTCCCAGCCGCCGGCGTCCAGGCAGGCGCGCAGGACGTCGCGTTCGACCGCCGGCGTATGCAGGACGTCGAGCCGGCGGCACAGGAAGGCGAGCATGGCGCAGAGGCCATAGGCTCCCCAGTTGGAGATCGAGGCCGGCAGGAAGATGTCGGTCGCGACCGTGGTCGGCACGCCCACCCCGCCTTCGTACTGGCAATGCCGGCCGTAGGGATGGAACGATTTCATGAAGTCGAAGATCCGGCCGAAGCCGATCTCGTTGCCGTTGTCGCCGATGCCGATGGACAGGACCTGGCGCTGCGCGGCCAGCGCGAAGAGCGGCGAGAGGTCGACGCCCGACCGGGGCCGTACACCCGTGGAATAGTGGATCAATCCGTGCTCGTTGGGCCCCAGGCGTTCGATCGATACGATGGCCCGGGGCTGGTAGTCGTCCAGCAGGCCGGCGGCCCAGGCCTGCACGTCGTCCTGCCGCTCGGGCGAGGTCGCCAGCGCCGCGCCCATGCGGCGGTCGCGGCACAGCGCATAGTCGCGCACCATGATGCCCGCGGCCTGGCTGCTGGCGACGACCGGCGGGGCGTGGCAGGGTTCGGTCACGAATACCGGGACTGCCTGCAATCCCCAGAACAGGGCATGGGCCAGGGCCGCCGCGCCGGGCGGACCGTCGCTCTCGCCGTTCGGCGCCTCGGGCGCGTAGCCCGCGCCGGTCACGATCAGGACGCGGTCGCCGGGCCGCACGGTATCGGCCAGGGCCTGCGCGGCGCGCGCGCTGATCGGCCTGCCGCCGCCTTCGGCGCGCGCCTGGTCGTAGATCGGGCCGATGATGTTGTGGTTCATTGCGCGGTTGCGCATTTCGACCGTGACCAGGCGGTCGATGTATTCGCCGATGATGTCCGGCATCGGAGGCTCCCGGATGGCTCTGGATTAGACTGGAGCCATTCTGGGTCGTACCGTGTCCGGCGACATAATCGAATTCTCGGCGCTATCGATAAGCAAATGTTATGCAGCGCCGCGGCGAACCCTGGCTGCCCCGGGGGGCGGCTTCCTGGCCTGCGTCCTTCATCATGAACATTCCCTCCATACCGGTCCTGCGCGCATTCATCGAGGTCGCCCGCTGCAACAGCTTCACCCGCGCGGCCGACACGCTGTGCCTGACCCAGAGCGCCGTCAGCAAACAGGTGCAGGCGCTGGAGGAACAACTGGGCTGCCGGCTGTTCGTGCGTTCGGGAAAACTCCTGGCGCTGACGCCCGCCGGCCGCGCCTACCTCGCGCATGCCGGCGATGCGCTGGCCATGCTGCAGGAGGGCACGGCGATCGCTCAGGAAGTGGCCGGGGAAAAAACGCCCGCGGCCGCGGTGGAGATATCCGCGTCGCCGGCCTTCGCGTCATACTGGCTGATTCCCCGCCTGCCGGGTTTCCGCGAGCGGGCGCCCGGCACGCGCCTGGCGGTCCGTCCGCGCCTGCCGGACTTCTCGCCGGTGACCGAGCGCTTCGACCTGGAGGTCCGGGTCGGCGCCGGCCGCTGGCCCGATGCCCGGGCGATACGCCTGCTCGGGCGGGAAATGGCGCTCGTGGCCAGTCCCGATCTGCTCGGGGATACGCGCGCCACGCTGCGGCAGATCCAGGCCCTGCCCGTATTGCAGCGGGCGCAGCGCGGCTATGACTGGCGGGAATGGAGCGCGGGCGCGGCGCCCGCGTGGACGCCCCGCGCCGGCACGGGCCTGTTGTTCGAGGGGTTCTCCGTGTTGATCCCGGCGGTGGTCGCGGGGCTGGGCGTGGCGATCTGTCCGCTGTTCCTGGTGCTGGACCAGCTCGAGAGCGGCCGCCTGGTGCGCCCGCTGGGCGAATGCGTGCGGACGCGGTATGCCTACCATGCCGTGCTGCCCACCGGCGCGGGCCATGGCGCGGCCCGGGACCGGTTCCTGGACTGGATGCTGGCCGAGGCCGAAGCGACACAGATGCGCATACAGAAACACCTGGATCCGGGGTATTCCATGGCGGAATGAGGGTCTCGAAGTTTTCGTTTGACCCCCCTCATGGTGGAACTTAATGTGGCGCCTCTCATTCCTCCAGGCGTCCGTGACATGCGTGTCCTTTCCATTCTCCGTCTTTGCCTCGCGGGCGCGGCAGGCGCCGCGGCCGCCGCTCCCGTCCTGGCCGATTCCTATCCGTCCCGGCCGATCGAGTTCGTCGTGCCGTATGCGCCGGGCGGCGCCTCCGACATCGTCGTCAGGGCCCTGGCTCCGCAGCTCCAGAAACAGTTGGGCGTATCGGTCGTGGTCATCAACCGCGCGGGAGCCAACACGGCGATCGCCGCGACGCAACTGGCGCGTTCCGCGCCCGATGGCTACACGATCATGCTGGCCGATGTCGCCCTGGTGCTCAATGCGGCGGTGCGCCGTACGTCGCCGGGCTACGACGTGGCGAAGGATTTCTCCACCGTCGCCCAGGTGGGATCCGCGCCGCTGGTGCTGTTCGTGCCGGCTGCGGGCGCGGCCGACCTGCCGGCGTTCCTCAAGCAGGCGCACGATCGTCCCGTGAACATCGCCAACGCCGGCCCCGGTTCGCTGGGCCACCTGGCCGCCGAACTGCTCCAGCTGCGCACCAAGACGTCCCTGGCCAGCGTGCCCTATCGCGGGTCGGGGCCCGCCATGAACGAGACGATCGCCGGGCAGGTGGATGCCATCTTCACCAGCACCGCCTCGGGCATGCCCCTGGTCAAGAGTGGACGCCTGAGGCCGCTGGCGGTCGCGTCGCCCGAGCCGTTGAAGGACTTTCCCGAGATTCCCACGTTCGATCGCCTGGGCGTGCAGGGCGTGCACGTCTTGAACTGGTGGGGGGTGATCGCGCCGGCGGGGCTGCCCGCCGACATCTCGGCCCGCATCGCGAAGGCGGTGGCGGCGGCCATGCGTGATCCGGCCATCGTGGAGCGCTTCGCGGCGCTGGGCATTTCGCCGGCGACGCGCGACGCGGCGGCCTTCGCCGGCCTGATGAACCGGGAATTCACCGCCTGGCGCGACGTGGCCGCCCAGGCCGGTATCAAAGTGGATTGATGAACGGCACCGACAGGTGTTCGTGCGAACAAGGAGAGTATGCAATGAGCGGTGTACTGACGCGCCTGGCCTCGGCTGACGGTTTCGAATTCGACGGCTACGTGGCCCGGCCGGCGGGCGCGCCACGGGCGGGCGTGGTCATCCTGCCCGAGATCTTCGGCGTGAACAGCCACATACGCAGCGTGGCCGACCGGTATGCGGGATGGGGCTATCTCGCGATCGCGCCCGGCGTCTTCGATCGCGTGGAGCCGGGGCTGGACCTGGGGTACGGCGACGACGACGTCCGCAAGGGCCAGGCCCTGATGAGACTGATCGACTGGAACGATGCGGTCAAGGACATCGAGGCCGCCGGCATGTTCGCCGCCGAAGCCGGGAAGGTGGGCATCGTCGGTTTCTGCTGGGGCGGAACGGCGGCCTGGGTGACCGCCGCGCGCGGCACGGGATTCGCGTGCGCGGTCTCGTACTACGGCAACGCCATTCCCACCGTGATCGCGCCGACGCCGCGCATTCCCATGATGCTGCATTGGGGCGAGCGCGATCACCTGGTCTCCAGGGACAAGATGATGGAGCCGGGCCGCGCGGCGCCGGAGGCGGCCGTGCATTTCTACGCCACGGGGCATGGCTTCAATTGCGACCAGCGCGATCTCTACCACGCGGAATCGGCGGCCCTGGCCCAGCAGCGCACGCTGGCCTTCCTCGACGAGCATCTGGCATGACGCGGGACGATGCGGGCGCGCGGACCGCCGAGCAGGCGGCCTTCGGCGAGGTCGCCGCGCGCCTTCGGCAGGACGAAGAGCTGTGGACCGACTTCGAGGCCCTGTGCCGGCACGGCGGGCGCATGGCGGGTACCGCCAGCGAACGCGCCGCGCAGGATTGGTGCGAGCGGCAGTTGGCCGCTTTCGGACCGGTCGCGCGCGAATCGACGCCTTATGCCGGGTGGCGGTGCGACCATGCCGCCCTGACGCGCCTGCCCGACGGCCGGCAACTGGAGGCCGTGCCGCTGCTGGGGACGGCGTTCACGCCGGCAGCGGGGATCGAGGTGCCCGTGCTCGACCTGGGGCGGGGAACGCCCGAGATGATCGCCGCCGCGGGCGAGGGCGTGCGCGGGCACGCCGTCATGGTGCGGCACGAGTATCCCTTTTCCACGCAGACCGTCCATCGCCGCGTCAAGCTTGCCGCGGCGCAGCGGGCGGGGGCGGCCGCCTTCCTGGTCGTCCAGCCCGAGGCCGGGATAGGTCCGGTGTCGGGATCCTCGGGCCGCGGCGGGGGACCGGGCATTCCGGCCATGGGTATTTCCGCCGAGGCCGGCGCGGCGTTGCGGCACCCCGGAGCGCGCGTCCATGTGCGTATCGATGGCGAAGACCTGCCGCAGGCGCGGACCGACACGCTGGTGCTCGACCTGCCGGCTGGCCAGGCCGCGCAGCCGGACGAGCGCGTCGTGCTGTCCGCCCACATCGACGGGCACCCCTTGGCGGAGAGCGCCCTGGACAATGCGACCGGCGTGGCGGCGGCGATGGCGTTGGCCCGGGCGTTCGCCCCCCGGATGCACGCCATGCGCCGGGGCCTGACCGTGTGCCTGTTCAGCGCCGAGGAATGGGCGCTGAACGGCTCGCGCGAATGGCTGGCGGCGCTTCCCGGGGCGCGGCGCGCCGCGATGGCGCTCAATATCAATCTCGATTCGCTGGCGGGGTCGCCGCGCCTGACCGCGTTGACGTCGGGATTCGTCCGGCTGGGCGAGTTCGCCCGGTCGGGCGCATCGCTGGCGGGCGGCGCGCTGGGCGTCCATCTGCCGCTCATGCCCAACAGCGACCATGCGAATTTCGCGGCCTGCGGCATCCCCGCGCTGCGCCTGATCGCCGGGTTCGACGAACCCGACAGCGCGCTGCGCTTGCTGCTGACGCCCGCCGACACGAGGGCGCTGGTGGGCGAAGGCGATCTGCGCGCCGCGACGGCGTCGGCCGCGGGCGTGCTGTGGCGCGCGCTGCGCGCGGACAGCCTGGGCGATTTGCGGGATGGGGCCATGCCGCAGGTGCAGGCATGAGCGCATCCGCGCGAAGTTCGGTCGTGGTGCTGGGCGCGGGGTTGGTGGGCCTCGCGTGTGCCCATGCCTTGCAGCGGGACGGATATGCCGTGACGGTCATCGACCGCGGTGGCGTGGGCGAGGGCGCGAGCTTCGGCAACGCCGCCCATATCGCCATCGCGTCCATTTTCCCGCAGTCCGCGCCCGGCATCCTGGGGCAGACGGTCCGGCTGCTGCGCGACCCGGACGGTCCGCTGATCGTGCGGCCCGGCTATGCCGGCCGCCATCTTCCCTGGTTCGCGCGCTTCGTGGCGCAGGGAACCGCCGAGCGCGCGCGCGTCGGCACCCATGCCATGGCGGCGATGATGGCGCAGGCCTGGGAGGCCTGGCAGCCCGTGCTGGACGACATCGGCGGCAACGATCTGGTGCGGCGGTCAGGCGCCCTGCATGTGTTCGGGTCGCCGGCGGCACTGCGGGCCGCGCATGGCGCCTATGAATCCCGGCGTGGCCTGGGGGTGGCGTGCACGCCGCTCGACACGGACGAGGCCCGGGCCATGGAACCCGCGTTGACCGATCATGTCGGCGGCGCGATGTGGATACCCGGCATGGGATACGTCACGGATACGCTGGCGCTGGCGCGGCGCCTCGCGGCCCGCGTCGAGGCGCTGGGCGGACGCATCCTGCGCGCGCAGGCGACCGGCATCGATGCCGGCGGCGTGCTGACGAAGGATGGGCGCCTGCGCGCCGATCGGGTGGTGCTGGCCGCCGGCGCATGGTCGCATCGGCTGGCGCGCGGCTTGGGGGTGGATATCCCGCTGGTCGCCGAGCGCGGCTATCACGTCATGCTGGCGCCGGGCAGCAGCCCATTGCGCCTGCCGGTGTTGATGGTGGAGCGCAAGGTGGCGCTGACGCCCATGGCCGCCGGTATCCGGATGGCCAGCGTGGCGGAGTTCGCGCATCCCGATGCCCCGGCCGACCATGCGCGCGCGGGGCGTGTATTCCGTGGCCTGGAGCGGTACGTCCGGGGCGTGGATGCCGAGCCGGTATCGACATGGGTGGGGCCGCGTCCTTCCGTGCCCGACAGCCGTCCCATCCTGGGGCAGGCCCCGGCCGCGCCCCATGTCCTGCTGGCCTACGGCCACGGCCATCTGGGCGTGACGCTGGCCGCGCTGACGGGACGCGTCATCGCCGACGTGGCGGGGGGGCGCGATCCGAGCGTGGATATGCGCGCCGTCGCGCCGCTGCGGAGCCAGCGGCTCAGGTGATGGGGAAGTGATGTCGGACCTGCTTTTGTTGGCGGCAGCCTGCGGCGCGGGCATGCTCAACGCCGCCGCGGGCGGAGGGAGCTTTCTTACGCTGCCCGCGCTGGTCGCCGCGGGCATGCCCGCGGCCGTCGCCAATGCCACCGGCACCCTGGCGCTGCTGCCCGGTTATCTGACCGGTGCCTGGGCCTTGCGGCGCGACATCGCGCAGTCCGGGCCGGGTTCGCTCGCGCGGCTGTCGGGCATTGCCCTGGCGGGCGGGAGCGCGGGGGCGATGCTGTTGCTGTGGACGTCGGGAGGCGTTTTCCGGAGCGTGGCGCCCTGGCTGCTGCTGTTCGCCACCGCGCTGTTCCTGTGCGCGCCCCTCATGCCGAGGATGGCGCGCGGGCGGGTGCTGTCCCCGGGCGCGACGGCGGGGGGATTGTTCGCCGTCAGCCTGTATGGCGGCTATTTCAACGGCGGCATGGGCATCATGCTGCTGGCCTTGTTCGGCATGTCCGGGCGCGGCGATTTCACTGCCATCAACGGGCTCAAGAACCTGCTTTCCGGCGTGCTGACCGTGGTGGCGGCCGTGGTCTACGTGGCGGGCGGGCTGGTCGAATGGCGCGAGGCGGGCGTGATGGCCGTGGGCGCGACGGTGGGCGGGTTTGCCGGCGCGCGGCTGGCGCGCCGCGTGCCGGTCGCCGTGATGCGGGCCGCCGTGGTGCTGGTGGGCATCTCGATGAGCGTCTTCATGTTCCTGAAGGCATGAGGCGCGGGCTGTCCAGGCGGGCTTCCGCCTCGCGCAGCCGGGCCTCCCGCTCGCCCACGTAGTCCCGCGTCAGCGGCACGCTTTCCTGGCGCCGGGCCAGTTGCACCTGGAAGATGGCGATGTCCTGGTAGCGGAAGGCCGTTTCCGACATCGACAGGTAGTACTCCCACATGCGGGCGAAGCGTTCGTCGTACAGCGCCACGGCCTCGGCCCGCCTGGCCAGGAAGCGGTCGCGCCATATCCGCAGCGTGCTCGCGTAGTGCAGGCGCAGCACCTCGATGTCGGTGACGACCAGCCCCGAGCGTTCGATGGCGGGCGTGAATTCCGACAGGGACGGGATGTGGCCGCCGGGGAAGATGTATTTCTCTATCCAGGGATTGTTGAAGTCCGGCACGTCGGAGTTGCCGATGAAGTGCAGCAGCATCACGCCGTCGTCGGCCAGCAGTTCATGGCACTTGCGGAAGAAGGCATCGTGGTAGCCCACGCCCACGTGCTCGAACATGCCCACCGAGACGATCCGGTCGAAGCGGCCGGGTGTCGCGCGGTAGTCCTCCAGGCGGTAGTCGTAGGCCGCCGGGCGGGCCGTCCGGGCGGCCAGTCCACGCGCGCCCTTCAGTTGTTCTTCGGACAGCGTGATGCCCGTGGCGTGGCCGGCGCCGGCGACCTCGACCAGGTAGCGCGTCAAGCCGCCCCAGCCGCAGCCGATATCGAGCACGCGGTGGCCGGGCTCGACCAGCAGCTTGGCGGCGATATGCCGCTGCTTGGCCCGCTGGGCCGCTTCCAGGCTCTGTCCGGGGTGTTCGAAATAGGCGCAGGAGTATTGCCGCTGGTCGTCCAGGAACAGCGCGTAGAGGCGGTCGTCCAGGTCGTAGTGGTGCGCGACGTTGGCGCGCGCGCGGCCGGGGCGGTTGTTCTGCAGGAAGCGCCGTATCGACATGCGCACCGTGTCCAGCAGGCGCACCGCGGCGCCGGGCTGCGCCGCGTCGGCATCGCGCAGCAGCAGTTCCAGCACGTCGTAGATGCTGCCTTCGTCGACCACCAGCCTTTCGTCCATGAAAAGCTCGCCCAGGCGCAGGTCGGGGTCCATCAGCAGCGCCAGCACGGCGCGGGTGTCGGTGAAACGGATGGCGGCGCGCGGCGATGCGCCGTCGCCGAACGCCAGGCGGCGGCCGCCTGGCAGCGTGACCTCCAGCGTGCCGCGCCGCACGAGGTCCTTCAAGGTGTTGGCAAGCAAGCGTTCCGAGTACGTTTGAAGCATCGTGGTTTCCGCGACGGGTCGACAGGACAGGGGCTGCTACGCGGGCAGTGTAATGAATCCTTCGGGACAGGAGTTGGTTGATTTTTCCCCGGACGGCGAGAAGAATGCGCCATGACTTCGCCCGACACCGCATTTTCGCTGTTGCTGGAGCGCCTGTCCGAGGCGCAGGCGCGTGCCGTGCGCGATCGCATGTCGGCGCGCGAACTCGCGCGTGGCCAGCCCTTGTTCGCGCAGGGGGACCCCAGCCCGCGGCTGTGGGTGATACGGGCGGGGCGGTTGCGCACCTATCATCTGGCGGCCTCGGGCGAGGAATTCACGACCGCGGTCTGGTCGTCGGGCCAGACGCTGGGGTTGCTGAGCACGCTGCTGGACCAGCCCCGCGCGATCTCGTGCGAGGCCCTGGAGCCGGCGTCGCTGTCATCGATGGAGCGGGCCGATCTGCTGGCGTTGATGGAAACGGTGCCGGCTTTCGCCATCAACGTGGCGCGCGTGGCCGCGATGCTGGCGACCAACAGCATCGCGCGGTCGGGCCCCCGGGTCCTGGATTCGGCCACGGCCAAGCTGGCGCGCATCCTGCACGACCTCGCGCTGGCCGCTCCCGGCTACGACGGCCATGGCGCCGAGATCGTCGGCGTGACCCGCGCGGACCTGGCCAAGATGGCCGGCATCAGCCGCACCTGGGCCAGCCTGAGGCTGGCCGCGCTGGAGCGCGCGGGCCTGGTCCTGGGCACGCGGGGCAGGCTGCGGGTGCCGGATGTGGCGCAACTGGCCCGGTTTTATTCGGACGGGTATTGAGGCACCTGCAGCGCCAGGCACTCGACCTCCAGCAGCAGGTCGGGCCGGGCCAGCGCGGCCACGCCCACCAGCGTGCTGGCAGGAGGATGGTCCGCGTCCAGGTAGGGCGCGCGCACGCGCCGTATGGTCGCCACCGCTTCCTCGGTCAGGTCGCGGACGAAGTAGTTGAGCTTGACCGCGTAGGCCAGCGCCGAACCGGCCGCTTCGAGCGCCGTCGCCAGGTTCTCGAACACCTGCCGGGTCTGGGCGGCCAGGTCGCCCTTGCCGACGATGCTGCCGTCTTGCGCGTAGGCCACCTGTCCCGAGACGATGATCAGCCGGTCGACGGGGGCGATGGCGACATGGGTGAAGCCGTTGGGGGCGGGCAGGCGGTCGGGATTGATGAAAGAGACGTAGGGATGCATGGTGGCCGTCAGTTGAGCGTGATCCGGGTGCGTTCGATGATACGGGCATACAGCTCGCGCTGCCGGGTGGCGAACTCGGCGAACTGGCCCGGGGTCGAGCCCGAGGGTTCGATGGCGGCCTGTTTCAGGGTGGCCGCGACATTGGGGTCGGCCAGCGCCGCGTGCACGGCGGCGTTCAGGCGGTCGATCACCGGCGCGGGGGTGCCGGCCGGCGCGACGATGCCGAACCATGAATACAGGTCGACCTCGCCCGCGCCCTGTTCCTGCGCGGTGCCGATGTCGGGCGCCAGCGGCGAGCGCCTGGCGCTCAGGATGGCCAATGCCTTGAGCTTGCCGGCCCGGACCTGCGGCAGCGTGGCGGCCAGCGTGTCCACCACCACGTCGACGTTGCCGCCCATCAGGTCCACCAGCGCGGGCGCGCTGCCCTTGTAGGGGACGTGCAGCAGCGTGGCCGAACGTTGCAGGCCCACCAATTCCATGCCGATGTGGTTGGAGGTGCCCGCGCCCATGGAGCCGTAGGCCAGCCCCTTGGGCCGCGCGCGCGCCTGGTCCAGCGCCTGGACCAGGGTGGTCCACGGGGCGTCGGGGCGGGCGACGACCACGTTGGGGACCGTGCCCAGCAGCGAGACGTAGCCGAAGGAATCGGTGGGCGAGTAGCCCACGTCCTTCATCAGCAGGGGATTGATGGCCAGGGTGGCGTTGCTGGCGACCAGCAGCGTGTGGCCGTCGGCCGGCGCCTTGGCCACCGATTGCGCCGCCACCACCGTGCCCGCGCCCGGGCGATTGATGACGATCACCGTCTGGCCGAGTTGCCGGCTCATGCCGCCGGCCACCGTGCGGGCCAGCAGGTCGGTCGTGCCGCCCGCGGCGAAAGGCACGACGAGGTTGATGGGATGGGTCGGGAAATCGGCCGCCGCGGCGGGAGCCGTCGCGGTCAAGGCCAGCAGCGCGGCCAGCGCGGTACGCAGGGTTGTCATGGCAAGTCTCCACCGTGAATGATGCCATTCTGCGGGGGCGCGGCAGGGTTGTCGGTTAACTGGTTAACACACCGCCGTTTGCCTGGAGGGGGCCGGGGATGGAAAAATGCGGGGGGCAGGCGATACCCGCCGCGCGCGCGGGCCTGTCCAACGGGAGTCCTCATGAAAACAACGATAGATCGCCCGGTGTTCTTCACAGCGGCCGCTTTCATCCTGGCGCTGGTGGTGTGCGCGGTTTCCGCCCCGCGCATCGTGGGGGATGTCTTCGACGCGATACAGCGGTGGATACTGACCAACGCGAGCTGGTTCTACATCCTGGCGGTCGCGGTCATCCTGCTGTCGGTGGTGTTCATGGCCGTGAGCCGCTACGGCAACATCAAGCTCGGCCCGGACCACAGCGAGCCCGACTACCGGAATTTCACCTGGTTCGCGATGCTGTTCTCGGCCGGCATGGGCATCGGCCTGATGTTCTTCGGCGTGGCCGAGCCCGTCATGCACCTGGTCGCGCCGCCGGTGGGCGAGGCGGGCACGGTGGCCGCGGCCCGCGAGGCCATGAAGATCACCTTCTTCCACTGGGGCCTGCATGCCTGGTCCCTGTACGCGATCGTGGCGCTGATCCTGGCCTATTTCAGCTACCGCCACAACCTGCCGCTGACGCTGCGGTCCGCGCTGTATCCCTTCATCGGCGACCGCATCTACGGTCCGGTGGGCAACGCCGTGGACATCTTCGCGATCATCAGCACCGTGTTTGGCGTCGCGACCTCGCTGGGGCTGGGCGTGGCGCAGATCAACAGCGGCCTGCACCATCTGTTCGGCACGCCCGTCGGCACGGGCACCCAGATCATCCTGATCGCGATCGCCTGCGGGCTGGCGACCCTGTCGGTGGCGAGCGGGCTGGACCGCGGCATACGCATCCTGTCCGAGCTCAACCTGTACCTGGCCGTGATCCTGCTGCTTTTCGTGCTGGCGGTCGGGCCGACCATCTTCCTGCTGCAGAGCTTCCTGCAGAACACCGGCGCCTACCTGTCCGACATCGTCGCCAAGACCTTCAACCTCTACGCCTACCAGCCCACGGACTGGATCGGCGGCTGGACGCTGTTCTACTGGGGCTGGTGGATCGCGTGGTCGCCGTTCGTGGGGCTGTTCATCGCCCGCATCTCGCGCGGCCGGACCATACGCGAGTTCGTGCTGGGCGTGCTGCTGGTGCCTACGGGCTTCACCTTCCTGTGGATGACGGTGTTCGGCGGCTCGGCCATCCACCTGGTGCTGTTCGAGCATCTGGACAGCCTGGCCGGCACGGTCAAGGCGGACAGTTCCCTGGCGCTCTTCGCCTTCCTTGAACACTACCCCTGGGGGCGCGCCATTTCCATGCTGGCCATCGCGATGGTGGTGGTGTTCTTCGTGACCTCGGCCGATTCGGGCGCGCTGGTGATGGACCTGCTGGCCTCGGGGGGCGCCGAGTCCACGCCGGTGTGGCAGCGCATCTTCTGGTCGGTGCTGACCGGCGTGGTGGCGGTGGCGCTGCTGCTGGCCGATGGGCTGCAGGCCTTGCAGACCGCGACCATCGCGAGCGCGCTGCCGTTCTCCATCGTGCTGCTGGCGTCGGTATGGGGGTTGTTCAAGGCCTTGAGGCTGGACGCCACCAAACGCCGCATCCACCACCAGTCGCTGGCGCTGTCGCGGCCGTCGGGGGGCGGCGAGCCTTGGGAATCGCGGCTGCGCAACATGGTCATGATGCCGCGCCGCGCGCACGTGCTGCGCTTTACCGCCGATGTGGTGCGGCCGGCCATGGAGGCCGTGGTCGAGGAACTGCACAAGCTGGGCTACGAGGCGCGGGTGCGCGACGGCGAGGACGGCGAGGTGGCGCTGGAGGTCGTGCACCAGGAGGCCCTGGATTTTTCCTACGCCGTGCGGCCGGAGTCCTTCGTGCGTCCCGGCCTGACCGCCGCCGAGGTGCGCGACGAAGAGGGACGCAAGTACTTCCGGGCCGAGGTCCACCTGCGCGAGGGCGGCCAGGACTACGACATCATGGGATGGAGCCGCGATGCCGTGATCGGCGACATCCTGGACCAGTACGAGCGCCACCGGCACTTTCTGCACGTGGCGCGCTGAGGTCAGCCGGCCTTGCCTGCCTTCGCGGCCGCCGCCAGGCCGTCGTCGATCTGCTGCGCCCGGACCGCCGCCGGGCGGGCGGTCAGGCGCTGCACGTAGCGCTGGTAGGCCGGGCGTTTCTCGATGGTGCCGAACATCATGCCCCAGGCCAGCTGCGAGCCCACGTAGACGTCGGCCGCGGTGAAACTGTCCCCCGCCACGTAGTCGCCCCCCGCGACGGCCGCCTCCAATGCGTCGAGCACTTCGGCCAGCGTGCCGTAGCCCACCATGCGCCGCCTGTCCTCGGGCACGCTGACGCCCAGCGCCTGGTTGGTGACCGCCGCTTCCACGGGGCCGGCGCAGAAGAACATCCAGCGGTAATAGGGGCCGCGCAGGGGGCTTTGGGGCGGCGGCGCCAGCCGGGCCTGGGGGAAGGCGTCGGCCAGGTAGGCGCAGATCGCCGCCGATTCAGTGACCACGGTGCCGCCGTGGCGGATGGCGGGCACCTTGCCCATGGGGTTGATCGCCAGGTACTCGGGACGTTTCATGGACGTGGCGAAGTCCAGCACCTCGGTACGGTAGGGCTGGCCGACTTCCTCGAGCATCCAGCGCGCGATCCGGCCGCGGGACATGGGATGGGTATAGAAGACGAGTTCGTCGTTCATCGTGGGCTCCTGGGGCGTCCTGATCGTTCCATGGGCGTCAGATGGTACGGCGGCCCGGCGCCGCCGACAATGGGGGCAGGGCTGTCGGCCGGAAATAATTGACATGATGTCAAATAAGGAATAATTTTATTGATAGGGTGATATTTATTTCGAGGAGACTCCCTTGGCCACTACCGACAAGCCGGTCGTCACGGCCGGCATGAGAGGGGCGTCGTGGGACCCCCGGCTCATGAGCCGGCCGTACCAGGTGGTTCCCTATGCACTGGGCACGGCGGACGGCCAGCGCACGCTGGGCTTCCTGTTCACCACCGCCGAGTCCGGCAAGACCGTCGTGTCGCTGATGCATCCGCGTGAAATGGCGGTGACGCACTACATGGTGCCCCATGTGCTGGATGCCGGATGCGCCTGCTGGGTGCAGGGATCGCGCTCCATCGGCAACGACCTGCGGCTGGAGCACGAGGTGGCGTTGTTCGACGTGGCGGCCGGCATGGCGCACCTGCGGGCAATGGGCTACGAGAAGATCGCGATGCTGGGCAACTCGGGCGGCGCCGGCCTGTACACCTTCTACAACCAGCAGTCGTCGCTGCCCGGGGCCGAACGCATCGCCCGGGCGCCGGGCGGGCGGCCTGTCGCCCTGGCCGGGCTGGAGATGCCGCGCGCGGACGGGATGATCCTGCTGTCGCCGCATCCGGGACAGGGCAGGCTGCTCATGGCCGGCATCGATCCCTCGGTGGTGTCCGAGGACGATCCGCTGGAAACCGACGCCGCGCTGGATCCCTTCTCGCGGGACAACGGCTACGATGCCGAGGCCGGCTCCGCCACCTACGACCCGGCATTCGTCCGGCGCTACCGGGCCGCCCAGGCCGCACGGGTGGCGCGGATCGACGCCCGCGCGCGCGAGCTGCTGCGGCGCAAAGCCGAAGCCAGGGCGAAGGTGAAGGCCGGCGGGGCGTCGATGGCCGACCAGCGGATCGCGGCGCATGCGCCCATCTTCCAGGTGTGGCGCACCGACGCCGATCTTCGCTCCTGGGACATCTCCCTCGATCCGTCGGACCGCCGGACGGGATCGCTGTGGGGCCGGAATCCGCTGGTCTCGAACTGCGGCAGCGTCGGGTTCGGCCGGGTGGTCACGCCCGAGTCCTGGCTGTCCACCTGGTCGGGGCTGTCGTCCAACGCTTCGCTGGAAAAGACCGCGGGCGCCATCACCCAGCCCACGCTGCTGGTGGAGTACACGGGGGATCAATGCACCTTCCCGGCCGACATCCGGATGATCCACGAACAGATCGGGGCCGCGGACAAGCGCCACGTGCGGGTGCGCGGCAACCATCACGGCCTGGCGCTGGCTCCGGGCGAAGAGCCCGGCCAGCGTGTCGCCGGACGCGCGGTGGGCCAGTGGCTGCGCGAGAAGATGGGGTAGCGGAAGAACGAAGATGGATGGAGACATGATCGACGTGGAACCGAAAATCCGGCTGGAGGGCGTGCGCTATCCCGACGCCGACCGCCTGCGCCGCTACGCGGGGCTGGGCCTGCTGGGCAGCGAGACGCTGGCCGGAGCGTTCGCCCGTTCGTTCGCCCTGCATGCCGATCGGCTGGCCCTGGTGGGGCCGCAGGTACGGATGAGCTATCGCGAACTGGACCGCGACAGCGACCGGCTGGGCGCGGCCATGCTGGCGCTGGGGCTGGCCCAGCACGACCGCGTGCTGCTGCAGAGCGGCAACTGCGCCGAACTGCTGGTGGCCTTCCTGGCCTGCCTGAAGGCGGGCCTGATCCCTGTCTGCGCGCTGCACGCCTTCCGCAGGCTGGAGGTCGGCTATCTGGCGAAGCTGGCCGACGCCCGCCTGCATCTCGTCCAGGGCGACGACGCCCGGTTCGACGATGTGGCCTTCGCGCGCGAGATGCAGGAGGCCGTGCCCACGCTGCGCCACATCGTCCAGGCGCGGGGCGAGCCGCGCGCGGGCGCGCACGGGCTGCGCCGCCTGATCGACGGCATGCCGTGGGAACGTGCCAGGACGATGCTGGCGGACATCGCGCACGACCCCTGGCAGGTGGCGGTGTTCCAGCTGTCCGGCGGCACGACCGGGGTGCCCAAGATCATCCCCCGCTTCCAGAGCGAGTATCTGTACAACATGCGAGAGGTCGCCGCCTGCAACGGCTACACCCGCGACGACGTACTGTTCTTCCCCACGCCGTACATGCACAACCTCAACATGGGGTGCTGCTTCGGGCCTTTCCTGCTGTGCGGCGGCACGGTCACGGTGGCGCCCGACCTGGCCGAGGAAGCGCTGTGCTCGCTGGTCCGGGAGCACCGCCCCACCTGGTTCGGCGCGCCCGGCCCGATCCTGACCCGCATCGCGCCCGAGCTGGCCCGGGCCGGCGAGGACGAGAAAGCGCGCCGGCGCTTCATCACTTCGAAGAACGCGGGCGGAATGGCCCGGCTTACCGGCTCCCCGGCGCGGCATATCTTCGGCATGACCGAGGGCGTGATCATGTTCACCCGGGAAGACGATCCGCGCCACCTGAACGACGGCTCGGTCGGCCGGCCGGTGTCCGCGCATGATGAAGTGAAGATCGTGCGTCCCGGCACGGAAGAGCCGGTGGCGGACGGCGAGATCGGCGAGGCCCTGTTTCGCGGCCCGTACACCATCCAGGGCTACTACAAGTCCGCCGCCGAGGACGCGCACCGCTTCACGGCGGACGGCCACTACCGCTCGGGCGACCTGATGTCCAGCCGGGTCGAGGGCGGCAGGCGCTACTACTTCTTCCAGGGCCGCATCAAGGACGTGATCGATCGCGGCGGCGAGAAGATCAACGCCGAGGAGGTCGAAGGCGTCGTCAGCCGCCATCCCGCCATCCTGAATTGCGCGCTCGTCGGCATGCCCGATCCGGTCTATGGCGAAAAGGCCTGCCTGTTCGCCACGCTCAGGCCGTCGGCGCGCGCGCCGGACGTCGAGGATCTGGGCCGCTTCCTGCACGGCGAAGGGCTGGCCAAGTACAAGTGGCCCGAACGCATCGAGGTCCTGGCGGATTTCCCGCTCTCGGCCTCGGGCAAGCTCAGCAAGCAGATCCTGCGGGAGCGGATCGCCGCCATCCTGGCGCAGGCCGCGCCCAGCAACGAGGAACTTCCGACATGAACACTGAATCGCTTTCCCCCCTGCGATTGCACGGCGTGCACCACACCGCGCGCCCCACCTGGAAATTGTCCGAGACGGTGCGCTTCTACCGCGACCAGCTCGGCCTGCCGCTGGTGCACGCGATTTCCGCGCGCGGCTGGGGGCAGGACGATCACGCCGACTTCCTGCACTTCTTCTTCGATAGCGGCAACGGCAGCACCATCGCGTTCTTCTACTACATCGGCACGCAGCGCCCGGACAAACTGCGCGTGAGCGACCATTACCAGGAACGCGCGACGCACACCGCGTGGCAGGTGCCGGACGAGGCCGAACTGCTGCGGTGGCGCGCGCGCGTGGAAGCGGCCGGCATCCCGCTGCGCTACCAGATCCGCCACGAGGTGATCGAGTCCATCTACTTCAACGATCCCAACGGCTACCCCATCGAGATCACGACCCAGCTGCGGCCCTTCGGCCAGGCCGACGCCGACGACGCGGCCCGCACGCTGGAGGCGGCGATGGCGCTGGAGGCGGGGCAGGGCGAGCGCCTGGATGGCATCGAGCCGGTGTGGCGCCGCAAGGCGGCGGCGCTGGACGATGCCGGCCGGCCGGCCGGCGTGGCCTCGGCATATGTGCTGGACGTGCCCGAATTCGCCCCCTTGCTGGACGATGCGCGTGCCCGCGGGTATGCCGTCCATCGCGTCGAGGCCGGCTATGCCCGCATCGACGGCACGCCCGGCCTGCGTTTCCGGCGCAAGGAGCTGGGCTTCAAGCCCGCCGTCTGGTACGGCGCGCTGACCGGCGGCCTGGCGGGCCGCATCGCCGCGTTCGACATGGACACCCTCGCCATCGATCCGACGGAGTCGCCATGAGGGTCACCATCGTCGGCGGCGGCCCGTCGGGACTGTTCCTGTCCATCCTGCTCAAACAGCGCCTGCCGCACGCGCGCATCGACGTGCACGAGCAGAATCCGGCGGACGCAACCTTCGGCTTCGGCGTGGTGCTGGCCGACAGCGGCCTGGCCTCGCTGCGCGAGGCGGCGCCCGAGGTGGTCGAGGATCTCATGGGCGCCATGCGCTTCAACGACCGCCAGACCATCGTCATGCGCGAGCAGCCCATCGTCGTGCGCCGGCCTGGCGCGGGGGGCGGCGCCATCCCGCGCATCGACCTGCTGCGCATCCTGCAGGACCATGCCCGCCGGCTGGACGTGGATGTCCGGCACGAGCACCGGCTGGCCGACGTCCAGGCGCTGGACGCCGACCTGGTGGTGGGGGCGGATGGCGTGAACTCGACGCTGCGCGCGGCCGCCGAAGCCGCCTTCGGCACCACGCACGGCCGGCTGACCAACCACTTCGCCTGGTACGGCGTCGACAAGGCGTTCGAGACGCCGGCGCTGGTGTTCCGCGAATGGCGGGGCGGCTGTTTCATCGCGCACTACTACCCGTATTCGGCGGCGATGAGCACCTTCGTGGCCGAGTGCGACGACCGGACCTGGCACGATTTCGGCATGGAGGCGATGGACGCGCGGGCGCGGCAAACCCTGTTCGAGGAAGTGTTCGCGCCGGAGCTGGATGGGCACGGGCTGGTGTCCAACCATTCCAGCTGGCGCCAGTTCCCGGTGGTCCGCAATCGTTCCTGGCATGCGGGCAACCGCGTGTTGCTGGGCGACGCGCTGGCCAGCGCGCATTTCTCCATCGGCTCGGGCACCCGCATCGCGATGGAGGACGCCGTCGCGCTGGCCGAGGCGCTGCGGCAGCGGCCGGGCGACATCGGTGGCGCGCTGGAGTTGTACGTGGCGTCGCGCAAGCCCGCCAAGCAGCGGCTCATCCGCGCCTCGGAGGCGTCGTACAACTGGTACGAGCGTGTGGGCGAATGGATGCGGATCGAGTCGCCGCACGAATTCGTCTATCGCTTCATGACCCGTACCGGCCGCGTCGATCGCGACCGCCTGAAGCTCCAGTATCCGGATCTGGTCCGCGAGATGGAGGCAGCCGGAGTGGCGGCGCTGGCCGGATAGCGAGAGCCCGGGCGGGAGCCGGAACGGCGCGAAAATTGCCGCCCTGGCAATAATTCCCTACGATAGTGACGTTTCCATCCGCCCCGCCCGCCATGCCCGCCCCCAAGAAGGCCGACGCCCAGGCCACCGCTCCCCGCCGCCGGGGCCGTCCCCCCAAGGTCGAATCGCCCATCACCGCCGAGCCGTTGCTGAGCCGCTGGGCCATACTGCAGCGCGCGATAGACCTGGCCAAGAGCATGCCGCTGGACCAGATATCGATGGTGCAGCTGGCGCGTGACTTCGGCGTGGCGCCCGGCCTGATCCACTATTACATGGGCGGGCGCGACAAGCTGGTGTCGGGCGTCCTGAACGACTACTACCGCCAGCGGGTAGAAAAGCTGCCCGCGCTGACCGGCGATTGGCGCTCCGACGTCGAGACCATCGCGCGGCTGAGCTTCGCCGTGGCCATCGCCAACCCGGGCGCCAGCATGTACGTGGCCTCGCACAACCGCTACCGGTTGTTCCAGGACGTCGAGCCGGACGAGACCGACTACGGCATGGTGTTCTTCAACCACATGGCCTCGGCCATCATGCAGGGCGGTTTCACGCACGACCAGGTGGCGCTGGCCTACCACCTGATCGCCCAGTACCTGGTGGGTGCCAGCATGGCGGAGGCTTCGCGGCAGATGCCGGCCTACCACGAGGATTTCATCCGGGCGCGCCTGGAGTCCGCGGACCGGTACCCCGCCGCGCGCGCCATCAGCCACTCGTTCGCCCGCCTGAGCTCGGCCACGGCCTTCGACGAAGGGCTGCGCCTCACGCTGGACGGCATCGCCGCCTGGCGGGCGAACGGCGCGGGCGCCAGGCGTGCGCGCAAGCCCGCCTGACGCGTCTTTTTCGCCCGCGGTACTTCCCTCCGTACAAACCATTATTTGATATGCATTCAATTATCCGTACATTAATTGAATGCATATCAAATACGGTCGCGTACCGGAGGAGACACGAGATGGATCGCAAACTGGCCTGCGCCGCGGCGCTGTCGGGCATCCTGGCCGCCGCGCCGGCCGTTGCCGCCGAGGCCTATCCGGGCCGCATGGTGAAAATGGTGGTGCCGTCCATCGCCGGTAGCGCCCCGGACATCATCGCGCGGCTGGTGGCCGAACGGCTGACCGCGGCCTGGGGCCAGCAGGTGGTGGTGGAGAACCGCCCCGCCGGCAACGGCATCGCCGCGATGCAGGAACTGGCCCAGGCCGCGCCCGACGGCTACACGCTGGGGCTGTTCCACGCCGCGGCGGCCGTGACCACGCCGGTCATGTACAAGGAAGCCCGCTTCGACATCGAACGCGATGCCGAGACCGTGGCCACCATCGCCTATACGCCCATGCTGTTCGTCGCCAATGCCCAGGCGCCCTACAAGAACGTGGCCGAGATCCTGGCCGCCGCCAGGGCCCGGCCGGACGACGTGGTCATCGGCAGTCCCCGCCGCGGGTCCATTCCCCACCTGACGTCCGAGATGATGGGCCAGTATGGCCATGCCCGTTTCCGGCAGATCGGCTTCAGCGGGACCACCCAGGCGATCCAGGCGCTGATCAAGGGCGACATTCCGCTGTATGTCGACGGCACCGCGCCGCTGATCCCGCTGGTGCGCAGCGGCCGCATCAAGGCCATCGCCGTCACGGCCGATGAAGCGCTGCCCGGCCTGGACGGCATTCCGCTGGCCAAGGACGCCGTGCCAGGCACCGTCGCTTCCGGCTGGTTCGCCATGTTCGCCCCCAAGGGCACGCCCCAGGCCGTGATCGACCGGGCCAGCGCCGACGTCAACGCGGCGCTGCGCCAGGGCCCCTTCGCCGCGCGCCTGGCGGAACTGGGCACCTATCCCATGATCAAGTCCCAGGCCCAGGCGCGCGACTTCATCCGCAGCGAAAAAAAGCGCTGGGAAGAAGTGATCGCCGAAGCCGGCGTAAAACCCGAATGATGCAGGCCCCGCCCAGGCCCCCTCGTGATGCCAGGCAGACCCAGGATGCGGTGGATCCGGCTTAGCCGGTCCGCCCGCGTCGCCCCCCGGGACCCGGCGCCGGGCCGCCCCAAGGCGGGTTCCGGCCCCCTTGGGGGGCTGCCGCGTAGCGGCTGGGGCCCCGCCATACCGGGCGCGCGTCAGCGCGCAGGGGGGGGCCTCTTCGGCAGCCATCGCCAAAGGACGGCGGCGGCGGCCAGGCCGAGGGTACCCACCGACGCCACCCCTATGGTCAACGACGCGATGGCCGTGATGGCCGACAGGATGACCGGCCCCAGGCTGTTGCCGACGTCGGCGATCAGGCGCCAGATGCCCAGGAACTCCGTGCGGCCGTGGGGGGGCGAGGAGTCGGCGCCCAGGGTCATGACGATGCCGGAACTGATGCCGTTGCCGAAGCCCAGGATCAGCGAGACGATCAGGAAGGGCACGACGCTGGTCGTGAGCGAGGTGGCCATCAGCGCGCCGCCCATCAGCAGCACGGACGGCAGGGCGACCCAGAGGCGGCCGTGCCGGTCCATGATGGTGCCGGCCGGGTAGAACACCGACATGTCGATGGCGGCGACCAGGCCATAGATGATGGAGACGGAAGCGGGGGCCAGTCCGAGGTGGTCGGCCCAGAGCGGGATCACGACCTGGCGCGACGACCGCAGCGCGCTGACCAGCAGGATGCCCAGGCCCAGCGTCAGGAAGACCTTGGCATGGTCGCGCGCGATGTCCTGGACCCGCGGCTTGGCGCGGGCCGAGGCGGCATGGCTTTCGCTGGTCATCTCCGGCGCGAGCCAGGCGATCAACCCGGAGCCCGAGATCGCCACGGCGGCCACCCAGTACGCGCCGTCGAGCCCGATGAAGTGGATCATGGCCGCGCCGGCGAAGGGGCCGATGAAGACCCCTATCCGATTCGTGCCGCCCAGGGTCGAGAGCGCCCGCGCCCGCATATAGGAAGGCACGGCATCGATCAGGTAGGTCTGGCGGGCCAGCAGGAAGACCGACGACGCCATGCCCACCATGAATACGCCCACGCCCAGCATCCAGGCATGGGGGGCGAAGATGCACAGCAGCAGCGCCATCACGCTGAAGGCGGCCGCGCCCGCCATGGACCGCCGTTCCCCGTGGCGGGACGTGATCATGGCCGCGGGGATATTGCTGACCAGCGAGCCTATGCCCATCAGCGACACGATCAGGCCCGCCACGGCCACCGAGGCGCCGAGTTCACGGGCGCTGAGCGCGATGACGGGGAGGATGGCGCCGTTGCCGACGCCGTAGAGGACCGATGGACCGAATGCCGGGATGGCGATCTGTTTGAGGCTGAATGGAGTGTCGCTGCTCGGCGCTGTCATTGCGGGGGACGGGGCAGGGGGGCGGGGCCGGCGGGCGCCGCGTGTGGACGATGCTGCAATTGTCGCGCAAATCGGGGTTCGGGGCCCGCCCGCGCGTCCGCAAGGGCCGGACGCCGTTTTTCCGCTGTTTCAGCCAGGGGCGCCGACCGGGCCGGCAGTGATAAAATCCCACTCCGCATTGTGAAAGCCGCGGATCCGGGGCCGGGAGGCCCGGGCCGCCACGGCATTCGCGAGGACGCGATTCTCCAGGCAATCGAAGCCGGCGCGCGGGTGCCAGGGCGCATGCGCGCCGTCCCCCCCGCAGGGCCACCGGCGCCACGCCGGCCCCGGGGTTGTCCGAGAATCTCCGCTACTTCCGTAATCGAGTGAGATTCAATAAAGAATGTCTACCACGTCGAAGATCATCTACACCCTCACTGACGAAGCGCCTGCATTGGCGACGTACTCGCTGCTGCCCATCGTCCAGGCTTTCACCCGTTCCGCCGGCGTCGCCGTCGAAACGCGGGATATCTCCCTTTCCGGCCGCATCATCGCCGTCTTCCCCGAGTACCTGACCGACGCGCAGAAAATCTCGGACGACCTGGCCTACCTGGGCCAACTGGCGACCACGCCCGAAGCCAACATCATCAAGCTGCCCAACATCAGCGCCTCGATCCCGCAGCTCAAGGCCGCGATCAAGGAACTGCAGCAAAAGGGCTACAAGCTTCCCGACTATCCGGACGAGGTCAAGAACGACACCGACAAGGACGTCAAGGCCCGCTACGACAAGATCAAGGGCAGCGCCGTGAACCCGGTCCTGCGCGAGGGCAACTCCGACCGCCGCGCGCCGCTGTCGGTCAAGAACTACGCCCGCAAGCACCCCCACAAGATGGGTGCCTGGAGCGCCGACTCGAAGTCGCACGTCGCCCACATGGAAAGCGGTGATTTCTACGGCAGCGAAAAGTCGGCCGTGATCCAGAACGCCGGCAACGTCCGCATCGAGCTGGTCGGCAAGGACGGTTCCACCAAGGTCCTGAAGGAAAAGACCGCGGTCAAGGCGGGCGAGATCATCGACGCCTCGACCATGAGCAAGAAGGCGCTGACCCGCTTCATCGAGGCCCAGATCGAAGACGCCAAGAAGCAGGGCGTGTTGTTCTCGGTGCACCTGAAGGCCACCATGATGAAGGTCTCGGACCCCATCCTGTTCGGCCAGGTGGTGTCCGTGTTCTTCAAGGATGTGCTGGCCAAGCACGCCGACGCGCTCAAGCAGGTGGGTTTCGACCCCAACAACGGCCTGGGCGACCTGTACGCCAAGATCAAGGACCTGCCGGCCGGCAAGCAGGCCGAGATCGAGGCTGACATCAAGGCCGAATACGCCAAGCGGCCCGAACTGGCCATGGTGAACTCCGACAAGGGCATCACCAGCCTGCACGTGCCCAGCGACGTCATCGTCGACGCCTCGATGCCCGCCATGATCCGTGAGTCGGGCAAGATGTGGGGCCCGGACGGCCAACTGCATGACGCCAAGGCCGTGGTGCCCGATCGCTGCTACGCCGATGTCTACCAGGTCGTCATCGAGGATTGCAAGAAGAACGGCCCGTTCGACCCGGTCACGATGGGCACGGTGCCCAACGTCGGCCTGATGGCCCAGGCCGCCGAGGAATACGGTTCGCACGACAAGACCTTCCAGCTCCCGGCCGACGGCACGGTGCGCGTGGTCGACGAAGCGGGCAAGGTCCTGCTCGAGCAGCCGGTCGAAGCCGGCGACATCTTCCGCATGTGCCAGACCAAGGACGCCCCGGTGCAGGACTGGGTCAAGCTGGCCGTCAGCCGCGCCCGCGCCACGGGCGTGCCGGCCGTGTTCTGGCTGGACAAGAACCGCGCCCACGACGCCCAGATCATCGCCAAGGTCGAGAAATACCTGAAGGATCACGACACCAGCGGCCTGGACATCCGGATCCTGTCGCCGGTCGAGGCCACCCGGCTGTCGGTCGAGCGCATCCGCAAGGGCCAGGACACCATCTCGGTCACCGGCAACGTGCTGCGCGACTACCTGACCGACCTGTTCCCCATCATGGAACTGGGCACCAGCGCCAAGATGCTGTCCATCGTTCCGCTGATGGCCGGCGGCGGCCTGTTCGAGACCGGCGCCGGCGGTTCGGCGCCCAAGCACGTGCAGCAGTTCCTGGAAGAAGGCTTCCTGCGCTGGGATTCGCTGGGCGAGTTCCTGGCCCTGGCCGCTTCCATCGAACACCTGGCCGACACGTACAAGAACGCCAAGGCCAAGGTCCTGGCCACCACGCTGGACCAGGCCACCGGCAAGTTCCTGGACGAAGACAAGTCGCCCGCCCGCAAGGTTGGCGGCCTGGATAACCGCGGCAGCCACTTCTACCTGGCCCTGTACTGGGCCCAGGCCCTGGCCGCCCAGACCGACGACAAGGAACTGCGGGCCGCGTTTGCCCCGGTCGCCAAGGAACTGGCCGACAACGAGGCCAAGATCGTGGCCGAGCTGGGCGCGGTGCAGGGCAAGCCGAACGACATCGGCGGCTACTACCGTCCCAGCCCTGAGCTGACCAGCAAGTCCATGCGTCCCAGCGCCACGCTGAACGCGGCCCTGGCCAAGCTGGGCTAAGGGTAGACCCCTACGCGCTGACGCGCGCCCCGGCAGGGTGAGCCCCCAGCCGCCACGCGGCAGCCCCCCGAGGGGGGCGGGGACCCGCCTTGGGGCGGCCCGGCGCTGGGTCCCCGGGGCGGCACTGGCGGACCGGCGGAGCCGGATCCGCTGTGCCCTGGGTGAGATGGGTGTTCGCCGCGGTCTGAATGAAAAACGCCCTCACGGGCGTTTTTCATTTGTGGATCGGGCGCGTCCTGCCGGACTAATAGGTGGCGCGTCCGCCGGACAGGTCGAAGATCGCGCCGGTGCTGAAGCTGCACGCCCGCGACGACAGCCAGGCCAGCATGGCGGCCAGTTCTTCCACTTCGCCGAAGCGGCCCATGGGGATTTTTTCCAGCAGCCGCTGTGTGCGTTCCGGCGCGATTTCGATGTTGCGGCGGGTCATGGGGGTGTTCAGCACGGTGGGCGCGACGCAGTTGACCAGCACGCCGCTGGCGGCGAATTCCTTGCCCAGGCTCTTGGTCAGCGCGATGACGCCGGCCTTGGCCGCGGAGTAGGACGGCGTGTAGGGATTGCCTTCCTTGCCGGAGGTCGAGCCGACGTTGACCACGCGCCCGTATCCCGCCTGCGCCATGAGGGGCATCACGGCCCGGCAGCAGTGGAAGGTGCCGGTCAGGTTGACGGCCAGGACGTCGTCCCAGTCGGCCAGCGACGACGAGGCCAGCGGGCCGGGCGGGCGGATGATCCCCGCGTTGTTGATCAGCACGTCGACCCGCCCCCACCGGGCAAGGACGGCCTGGGCCGCCTGTTCCACCTGCTCGTGGCGCCGCACGTCCACCGTGCGTTGATCGATGTCGTCGGCCGGGGCCAGGGAGGCGGCCGACGCCCGCAGGGCATCGGCGCCGGCATCCCACATCGACACTCGCGCGCCGGCGCCCAGCAGGTCCTGCGCGATGCGTAGCCCCACGCCGCTGGCCGCGCCGGTCACGACGGCCACCTGTCCGGAAAAATCGTATTTGACCACCTGCATCTCCCTGTCCTTGCCGGACGTTGCTAGTAATCCGCCTTGATGCCCGCGGATTCCGCGAGCCTGCGATAGAGCCGCGTTTCTTTTTCGAGGAAGGCGCGGAAGTGCGCCGGCGACGTGTCCGCCGGCACGCCGGCGTTCTCGAGCACGCGGTCGCGCACCGCCGGGTCGCGCAGGCTGCGGTCGATGGCCGAGGCCAGCGCCTCGATCCGCGCGGCCGGCGTCCGGGCGGGCACCAGATAGCCTTGCCAGGCGGCGATGTCCATGCCGGCGATGCCGGACTCCTTCATCGTCGGTATGTCGGGCGCCAGCGCGGGCCGCGTGTCGCCGGTCACCGCCAGGATCTTCATCTCGCCGCTGCGGTGCCGGGGAAAGACCGAGTTCATGTCCGAGAACACCAGTTGCACCTGCTCGCCCAGCACGCCCACGATGGCGGGCCCCAGGCCCTTGTAGGGAACATGCAGGAGCCTGGTCCCGGTGGTGGACTGGAACAGCTCGCCGGCGAAATGGGGTTGGCTGCCCATGCCGGACGAGGCATAGGTGAGTTCTCCCGGGCGCCGCCGGGCCTGCGCCAGCACGTCCTGGATCGAATCCAGGCCCGAGCCGCGCCGCGCGGCGATGCAATAGGGCGCGGTGAACATCAGGCTGACCGGCGCGAGCGCATCCAGCAGGCCCCGGCCCGAACGCTGCAGCGTCGCGCCGCGTTCGCGCAGCAGGACCGCGCTGGTGACATAGCTGCCCGTGGCCACGTACATCGTGTAGCCGTCGGGCTCGGCGCGGGCGGTGCCCTCCGCCGCCAGCGTGGTGCCGGCTCCGGGGCGGTTCTCCAGCACGATGGGCTGGTGAAGTTCCGCTTCCATGCTGCGGAAGAGAATACGGGCCAGCAGGTCCGCCCCGCCGCCCGGGCTCAGGCCCAGCAGGGCCTTGACCGGCCGGGCGGGAAAGGTTTCCCCGAACGCGGGCCGGACGGTGATGGCGGCGCCGGCGGCGATGCCCAGGAAGGTCCGTCGTGTCAACATGATGTCTCCTTGTTCGCGCCTGTCGCGCGCGTGTCTTCTTTCATCGATGCAGGAACATGGCCGAGATCTTCTCCGCGGCCATCATGACCGGAAGATTGGTGTTGGCGCGCGGGACCGCGGGCAGCAGGGACGCGTCGGCGATCGTCAGCCCCGCCACGCCATGGACCTGGCCGTCGGGCGCCGCCACCGACAGTCGCGATGCCGCCGGACCCATCGCGCAGGTGCCGACCTGGTGGTACTGGAGCACGATCGACGCCCGCAGCGCCGCCCGCGCGGCCTGCGGGCCGGCGGCGCCCGACAGCGGCTCCGGCAGCGGTTTTACCGCCAGCGCATACAGTGGCGAGAGAAGCCCGGGCCAGAGGCCGCCGGCGGCGCTCATGGCGCGGCTGGCCAGGCGTGTCGCCGACGTGCGAAAGCCCATCCACGCGGCGGCCTTGCCCAGCTTGACGAGCCCGGTGCCGCGGCCGATGGCACGCACGCGCGGGCTTTCCAGGAACTCCATCGCGGCGCGCACGCCCATCGACAGGCGTTCGACGTCCGACCGGTGATCGAGCATGTTGAAGTCGATGGCCGGCGCGACCCGGCAGTCGCCGGCGCGCAGGGTGACCGATCCGCTCGACGCGGGACGGTGCAGCACGACGTTCAGTACGCCCACGTGGCTGCCCGCGGCATGCCACGCGGCGCGGTCCCAGACCGACAGGTAGACGTCGCCGCCGGAGCGATGCGCGCCCGAGGACAGCCGCAGGGCCGCGTGCGCCGTCGGCAGGCCGGGCGGCAGTCCCTTCCGGCCTTTCAGGACGATGCCCAGGGGCACGGCGCAATGGTTCTGCAGGTTGCGGCCGACGCCGGGCAGGTCCGCCACCGTCCGGATGCCCAGCGCTTCGAGCGCGGCGGCATCGCCGACGCCGGAACGCAGCAGCAGCGTGGGGGTCTGCAATGCGCCGGCGCACAGGAAGACGCGGGGAGCCAGGAAGATCCGCGGAGTGCCGGCCGATTCGGCCTCGACGCCGCGCACGCGCCCCTGTTCGATCCGCAGCCGCAGGCAGCGGGTGTCGGCCAGGATGTCCAGGTTGCCCCGGGCTCGCGTGGCCGCGCCCAGATAGGCGCGGTTCGCCGAGCATCGGCCGCCGCGGTCGGTCGAGACCGGCTGGACGAAGCAGCCGTCGCGGAAATCGGTGTTGGGATCCGCGATACGCGGATAGCCCGCCTGTTCCCAGGTATCGAGCAGCGCGTTGCTGAGCCGCCGATGCGGCGAGGCTGCCTGCCGCGCGACCGCGATGGCGGCGGCATCGTCGCAGTCCTGGCGCGGATCGGCCGATTCGAGCCGGCGGAAGTAGGGCTCCACGTCGCGCCAGCTCCAACCCTGCGCGCCGGCTTCGCACCATTCGTCGAAGTCCGCCGCGATTCCGCGCATCGCCACCATGGCGTTGATGGAGGACGAGCCGCCCACGAGCCGGCCCTGCGGGACGCGGGCCATGCGGCGGTCGGCGCCGCCCACGACCTGTCCTTTCAGGCCGGGCCATTGCAGCGCCGCGTCGTAGGCCGAGAGCGGATAGGGGTGGCGGATGGCCGGAGTTTCCAGAGGACCGGGGTCCGGGCCCGCCTCGAGCAGCAGCACCCGGCAGCGGCCGTCCTCCGACAGGCGGCGGGCGACGATGCAGCCGGCCGATCCCGCGCCTATCACGATTGCGTCATAGCTTTTTTCCATGCCGTCACGATAGACCCGGGACAGGGGCTTAGATCCCTGTTTCAAAGATGGCTGTGATCTTTTTCATAGATATCAAAAGGCATCATCCTGCTATGCTGGAACGATGAACGCCCCGCTGCTCGACATCGAATCCGCCCGCTACTTCCTGGCCGTGGCGCAAGCCCAGAGCATTTCCGGGGCGGCCGTGTCGCTCGGTACCGTGCAGTCCAACGTTTCTACCCGACTCGCCCAGCTCGAAGGCAGCGTCGGCGTGGTGCTGCTGCGCCGGCACAACCGGGGCGTCAGCCTGACCAGCGCGGGCGAGGCGCTGCTGCCGCATTGCCGCGAATTGCTGCGCCTGTCGGCAAGCGCCGTCGCTTCCGTGCAGCAAGTTGCCGGAAGCCGCCCCGAACTGCGCATAGGCGCCTTCCATACGGCCACGGCCAGCCTGGTGCCCAGGGTGCTGTCCGGCTTCATCCGCGAGAACCGGGGAGTCCGGCTGACCGTGCGCGCGGGCACCACCGAGGAGATCCGCGCCTGCCTGAACGAAGGGGACATCGATTGCGCCTTCCTGCCCGGTGCCGCGGTGGACGGCACCATGACGGTCCAGGCCCGTTTCAATGAGCAACTGGGCTGGGTGGCGAAGACCGGTACGGTACGGCCTGGCGGACGGCCGCTGATGCAGGTGCTGGCCGGGTTGCCGCTGTATTCCGTGCGCCGCGGCACGCTGTACGAAGCGTCGGTCAGGCTGCTTTTCCAGGACGCGGGAGTCACCCCCGCGATGCCGCTTTTCCAGGAAGCGGGCTCGACCGAGATCCTGCGCGAGATGCTGGCGCTGGGGGGCTGCTTCACCCTGGCCGGCCGCAGTGTCTTCGCGGCGGAAGTGGCGGCGGGCGTGCTGGAGTTCCATGCCGTGCCGGGGCAGTCGCCCAGGCTGCAACCGGTGCTGGTCGGCGTGCGGGGCCGGACCCTGCCGGAGATCCCCGCCTTGTTCATCCGCTACGCCAAGGCGCGGGCCGCGCCGCCGTCCTGAACTACAGTCGCGCCACTGGCGCCGACGGGTAGCCCGGATCGCCATAGGCCTGCCGCAGGTGATCGATGAATACCCGCACCCGCGACGGCATGTGCCCGCGTTGCGGCACCACGGCGTAGATGCCCACGGTCGCGACCGCGTAGCCGTCCAGCACCGAGCGCAGCCGGCCATGCCGCAGGTCGTCCTCGACTTCCCACAGCGCGCGCCAGGCCAGGCCCATGCCGGCCAGCGCCCATTGATGCAGCGTCGAGCCGTCCGAGCAGCGCAGGGTGCCGGACACCGGTTGCTGAAGCAGGCGTCCGTCCACGCGGAACTGCCAATGGCGGGCCTGCATCTGGCTTTCGCCGTGGAAGCACAGGCAGTTGTGGCGGGCGAGGTCGGCGGGGCGGGCCGGTTCGCCCGCGCGGTCCAGGTAGGCGGGACTGCCGACCACCACGCGCCGCGTCCCGCCCAGCGGGATGGCGACCTGGCTGCTGTCGGGCGGATCGCCGATGAAGAGCGCGCAATCGAAGCCGCCGGTGGGCAGGTTGGCGTAGTGGTCGTGCAGGTCCAGCGTGATGTCGAGCGAGGGGTGGCGGGCCACCAGCGCGGGAATCAGCGGGGCGATGTGGCGCCGTCCGAAGCCGGCGGGCGCGGTGACGCGCAAGTGGCCGTGCGCGCCCGAGGCGCGCGCCGAGACGGCCGCCTCGGCCTGTTCCAGGCCGGCGAGCACGGCACGCGCGGCGTCCAGGAAGCCGGTGCCGGCTTCGGTCAGCGCCAGTCCGCGCGGACTGCGGTGGACCAGCCGGGCGGCCAGGCGCCGTTCCAGCGCGTCGATGCGCTCGCGCATCACGTTGGGAGCCACGCCCTCGCTGCGGGCCGCGGCGGAAAAGCTGCCGTGCAGCGCCACGGAGACGAAGGACTCCAATTGCTTGTAGTGATCCATGGCGCGGTCCCCGGCCGGGCGAAACGGGTCGAGTGTGCCATAGCCCTATCCGTGTACCTAGCGCTGCGCGGTCGATTGCATCGAATTTACCTACAGCTGAATTGACCGCGGCCGGCTTCCCCCGGCCCGGGGACGGCCGGGACAATGCGGTCATTCCCACTCCGACGAGGCATGACATGGCGCAGGATGTCCGCAATGCAACCCGACCCTACGGCGGCTACGACCGCCGGCCATCCACGGCGCCCGACCGGGAATTGGCCGAAGTCGGCCGAGGCACGCCCGCCGGCGAGTACCTGCGCCGTTTCTGGCAGCCCGTCGCGCTGGCGGCCGACATCAAGGACCTGCCCCTGCCCATCACCATCCTGGGCGAGGACCTGGTGGTGTTCCGCGATCGCTCCGGCGATCTCGGCCTGCTGGAGCGCCATTGCAGCCATCGTCGCACGTCGCTGGAGTACGCGCTGATCGTGGACCATGGGCTGCGCTGCGCCTACCATGGCTGGCACTACGGCGTGGATGGCGCGCTGCTGGACGTGCCGGGGGAAAAGGTGCCCGGCTCGCTGGCGTCCCGCATGTATCACGGCGCGTACCCGGTGCGGGAGTTCCGTGGCCTGGTGTTCGCGTACATGGGCCCGCCGGACGAACGGCCGCCTTTCCCCGATTACGATTTCATGCATTACGACGAGGAGGAATATCTGCCCTTCTGCTGGCATAACCCCTGCAACTGGGTGCAATTGCGCGAGAACACGCAGGATCCCATCCACCTGACCTTCCTGCATTCGATGTTCGACGTGCAGCAGTTCGGCGACTACGCCTACGATCTTCCCGTCATCCAGGCTTGCGAGACGCCCATCGGCCAGATCACCACCAGCGTCCGGCGCGTGCACGACCTGTACTACTGCCGCGTCAATGAACTGATCCTGCCCAACATCGCCCGCGTGCCCGACGGCATCCGCCTGGGCGATGCCATTCCCGAGAACATGGCCGGCGAGCCGGGCAGGCGGCAGGCGGTCGAGTTGCGCTACCGTCGCCAACTGCCGTCCAGCCACGGCCTGGGCCTGTCGACCTGGATCGTGCCCAATGACGATTTCAACGCGATGCACATGGGATGGCTGCATTTGTCGCCAAAATGGAGCGAGAAGGCGCGCGCCGACTATCTGGCGACGATCACCTTCGGCCAGACGGGCGAGCGCAGCTACGAGGAACGGCACCGCAACCCGGGAGACTGGGACGCGTGGGTCGCGCAGGGCAGGATGGCGGTCCAGGCCAACGAGAACCTGACCGCCGCCGATGCCGGCATCGCCTTGTTCCGCCGCCAGCTCCGGGCGGGCATCCGCGCCGTGCAGGCGGGCGAGCGGCCCAAGGGCATGCGCGCCGACGGCGAGGGCGTGTGCCCGACCTACGGCTACGCCCTGACCCGGCCCGCTCCCGGCCTGCCGGACGAGGGGGCGGAGTGGGTGGCCAAGCAGGACTACGCCCAGGAGATGCAGCAAGACATCCTGGCCCGGCGCGCGCCCGCGCTGGACCGGATGCTGGAGTCCGCCTGAACCCCGAAGCCGGCCGCCGCCGCGCGGCCAGGAGAACGCCGTGAGAATCCTGATCTGCCTGTTGTTGTCCTGTTGTTCCCTGGCGCAGGCCCAGCCCGCGCCCGATGCCGGCTATCCCGCGCGGCCCGTGACCATCGTGGTCGGTTATCCGCCCGGCGCGGGGACCGACGTGCTGGCCAGGCTGGTGGCGCTGCGGCTGGCCAAGCGGCTGGGGCAGCCTTTCGTGGTCGAGAACCTGCCCGGGGCCAGCGGCATGATCGGCGCCAGCCACGTTGCCAAGGCTCCGCCCGACGGCCATACGCTGCTGGTGGCCCCGAACACCCTGTTCCTGGCGGCCCACCTGCTGCCCAAGGCATCCACGCCGGACGTCGTGCGCGCCTTCGCGCCCGTCATCCAGCTGTCGCAGGGCATGCTGCTGCTGGCCGCGCGGCCCGGCCTGGGCGTGTCCGACGCGGCGGGGCTGGTCGCGCGGGCGAAGAAGGGGCCGGGCCTGAGCTATGGCAGCCCGGGCAGCGGCTCGCCCATGCACATTGCCGGGGAGTTGTTCAACCGCGCCGCGGGCGTGTCGATCACGCACGTGCCGTACAAGGGCACCGCGCCCGCCATTACCGACCTGCTGGGCGGCCACATCGACCTGATCTACGGTGTGCCCGGCTCGCTCTGGCCGCATGTGCAGGCCGGCAAAATGGTGCCGCTGGGCGTCGTGCAGCCCACCCGTTCCCCGCTTCTGCCCCAGGTTCCGACGCTGGAAGAGCAAGGCATCAAGGGGCTGGATGTGACGACGTGGTACGGCATGCTGGCTCCCGCCGGCACGCCGGCTCCCGTGGTCGCGCGTCTCAATCGCGAGGTCGCGGCCATCCTGGCCGAGCCCGACGTGCAGAAGGAGTTCCGCGCGCAGTGGGAGGTGCCGGTGGGAGGATCGGTGGAAGACTTCACGCGGCGCACGCGCGACGACTACGCGCGCGCCGGCGCCATCGTCGCCGAGTTCGGCATCCGCCTGGACTGACGCCGTGCGGCCCGGCGCCTTCGCGCGCCGCGCCTTGCCCTTTTTGCGCCTTGTGCCCGCCGTTGCCGCGGGATCCGCGGTTTGGAAGGCGTAGCGGGCATGGTGACGAAGAAAGCCTCCCGATCGCCGAAGTTGTGCGTACCCAGGGTTGTCCCTGGTCCATTCCTGCTGGCCGCGAGCCGACAACCTCTGTTACCCATCGGTGGGATGGGCTGGAACTGACACGCGATAGGGCTTCTTATCGCGTGCCGTGCTTTTTCCCGCCGGTCGACAATCGTGATGCAGCAGCCGCAGTCCAGAGGAGGTCGGCATGTCGGGAACCGCAAGTCGCTTGGCGCGCGTATTGGAATTCCGTTCGGATCGTTCTACCCAGGTGCTGGAGCAGGCCATCGATGCCGTCGTCAGCATCGACCAGAACAACAACGTGACCTTCTACAACGCCGCCGCGGAACGGCTATGGGGCTACGGGCGCTCCGAAGTGATCGGGCGCAACGTAAAGATGCTGGTGCCGCAGGCCATCCAGGCGGCGCACGACGGCTACGTGGACGCGCATCGCCAGACCGGGCAGAACAAGATCGTGGGCACCAGCCGCAGGGTGCAGATCGACCGCAAGGACGGCCGCAAGGTCTGGGTCAGCCTGTCGTTGTCGCGGGTCGTCATCGGCCGGCACATCACCTATACCGCTTTCGTGCGCGACATCACCGCGCAGCACGAGGAGCGCGAGACCATCAACCAGACGCTGGAGCAGGCGCTGGACGCCGTCGTGTCCATCGACGAGCGGAACAACGTCACCTTCTTCAACGCCGCCGCCGAGCGGTTCTGGGGCTACGAACGGTCCGAGGTGATCGGCCGCAACGTGAAGATGCTGGTGCCGCGCGGCATCCAGGCCGACCACGACCGGCTGGTCGAAGCCAATCGCGAGACGGGCAAGGACAAGATCGTGGGCACCAGCCGCGAGGTGCAGGTCGAGCGCAAGGACGGCACCCAGGTCTGGGGCGCCCTGTCCTTGTCCAAGATCCGGGTCGGCGACCGCATCCTGTACACCGCCTTCGTCAAGGACATCTCGCGCGAGCGCGCGGTCCGCGAAGTCATCAACCAGACGCTGGAACAGGCCATCGACGCCGTGGTCTCGATCGACGGCGACAACAACGTCACGTTCTTCAATTCGGCGGCCGAACGGTTGTGGGGCTACGAACGGTCCGAGGTGATCGGCCGCAACGTGAAGATGCTGGTGCCACAGGCCATCCAGGCCGTCCACGACAGCTACGTGAACGCCAACCGCAGCACCGGCGTGGACAAGATCGTGGGCACCAGCCGCGACGTGCGGCTCGAACGCAAGGACGGATCCAAGGTGTGGGCCTGTCTCTCGCTGTCGCGGGTGAAGGCGGGCGACCGCATCACCTACACCGCCTTCGTCAAGGACATCACGGGTGAATACAACGCGCGCGAGATGATGAACCAGACGCTGGAGCAGGCGCTGGACGCGGTGGTCACCATCGACGAGCGGAACAACGTCACGTTCTTCAATGCCGCGGCCGAGCGGCTGTGGGGCTACGGACGCGACGAGGTCCTGGGCAAGAACGTCAAGATGCTGGTGCCGCATGCCATCCAGGCCGACCATGACCGGCTGGTCGAGGCCAATCGCGACACGGGCAAGGACAAGATCGTGGGCACCAGCCGCGAGGTACCCATCGAGCGCAAGGACGGCACGCGCATATGGGGCCTCTTGTCCCTGTCGAAGATACGGCTCGAAGGCAAGATCGCGTACACGGCCTTCCTGAAGAACGTGCAGTCCGAGCACACCGAGCGCGAGACCACGCACAGCGCCATGAATTCCGTGCTGGCGTCCAGCGAGCAGATCGGCCAGATCGTGGCGGTCATCAACGAGATCGCCGCGCAGACCAACCTGCTTTCGCTGAACGCGGCCATCGAGGCCGCCCGGGCCGGCGACGCCGGCCGCGGGTTCGCGGTGGTGGCCGACGAGGTGCGCAAGCTCGCCATGCGCTCGTCCAAGTCGGCCAGCGAGATCGGCACGCTGGTCGAAGAGACCAAGGACCGCATCAACGAACTGGCCCGGTCGCTGCGCCTGGAGGAACACGGGATGCCGTAGGCACGGGAGCCCGGCGGGGGGCGAATGCCGGTGTTCGGGTATATAAATCCCTATTCCCGACCGGAAACGGCATTCAGGAGACGACGATGGCTGGGCTCTACTTCGAACAGTTCACCCCCGGGCAGGAGTTCGCCCACGACTGGACCCGCACGGTCACGGAAATGGACAACGTATTGTTCAGTTCCTTGACCATGAACGTGCAGCCTTTGCACATCGATGCCCATTTCGCCGCCCGGACCGAATTCAAGCGGCCGCTGGTGAACAGCCTCTTCACGCTGGGGCTGATGATAGGCATGACGGTGAACGACACCACGTTGCGAACGACGGTCGCCAACCTGGGCATGACCGAGGTGGCCTTTCCCAAGCCGGTGTTCGCGGGCGACACGCTGCGCGTGCGCACCCGAGTGCTCTCGGTGCGGGACAGCCGCTCGCGCCCGGACGCGGGTATCGTCGAGTTCGAGCACCTCGCGCTGAACCAGGACGGCGATGTCGTCGCCCGGTGCAAGCGTTCCGCCTTGATGCACAAAGCCCCGGCCTAGGAGATCCGCCATGGTCCGTTCGATGCTGTTCGTGCCGGGCGATGCGCCGCGCAAGTTCGACAAGGCCGCGGCCAGTCCCGCCGACGCGCTGATCCTGGACCTGGAGGATTCGGTGGCGCCCGAGAACAAAGGCGCGGCGCGGCTGGCCGTGCGCGCCATGCTCGGCCAGGCGCCCGCCGGCAAACAGACCTGGGTGCGCATCAACGCGCTGGACAGCGGCGAGGCGCTGGCCGACCTGGCTGCCGTCGTTCCCGGCCGGCCAGCCGGTATCGTATTGCCCAAGTGCGCCCGGCGTGCCGACCTGGAGCGGACGGCCCACTACCTGGACGCCTGCGAGGCCATGGCCGGCCTGCCCGCGGGGGGCATCCGCATCCTGGCCATCGTCACCGAGACCGCCCGTTCGCTGTTCGGCCTGCACGACTACGCCGGCGCCACGCCCCGGCTGTGGGGGCTGTCGTGGGGCGCGGAAGACCTGGCCGCCGACCTGGGCGCCCGGGCCAACCGGGAGGCCGGACGCTACACCGAGCCGTTCCGCCTGGCGCGTTCGCTGTGCCTGGCGGCCGCGGCGGCCGCGGGCGTGCGCGCGGTGGACACCGTCTGCGTCGAACTGGACGCGCCCGACATCCTGGCCGCCGAGACGAGCGAGGCGGTACGCGACGGCTTCGTCGCCAAGCTGGCCATCCACCCCCGGCACGTGGAGCCGATCAATCGTCTGTTGACGCCCGACGAAGCCCGGTTGCGATGGGCGAGGGCGGTGGTCCAGGCGTTCGACGCGCACCCGGGCGCGGGGACGCTGAACCTGGACGGAAAGATGATCGATCGGCCGCACCTGCGGCTGGCGCGCCGGCTGCTGGAAGGGGAGTGAACCCGCCAGGCGGCGTCGGTTGCGCCGCCGCACATATCAGCTTTGCCTTCCCCGGTCCTGGGACGGGAAAGGGCGCGCTTCTATAGTAGGCCGCAGCGCCATGGCCGCATGCGGCTGGATGGCGGATAACCATAAGCCATGGAGACGACCTTGAAACGCGCACTCGCCATCCTGTTCGGCGGCCTGGCGGCTACGGCCTTGCTGCTGCCTGCCGCCTACGCCCAGTCCGACTACCCCAGCCGACCCGTCACCCTGATCAACCCCTATGCGCCCGGCGGCCCCGCCGACACGCTGGCCCGGGAGCTCGCATCCCGGCTGAAGGACCGCCTGGGCCAGCCCGTCGTCGTCGAGAACAAGGCCGGCAGCGGGGCGATGGTCGGCACCGGCTACGTGGCGCGCGCCAAGCCCGACGGCTACACCCTGCTGATGGGCACCTCGCCCGGCATGGTGGTCGGCCCGCTGATCGAGCGCGCGACCTACGACGGCCTGAAGGATTTCGACCTGGTCGGGCTGGTGGCCAACCAGCCCGTGGTCCTGGTCGCCAACGCCAAGCTCGGCATCAACACCATGCAGGACCTGCTCGACCGGGCGCGCCAGCAGCCCGGCAAGCTGAATTTCGCGTCGGCCGGCACCGGCGGTCCGACCCATCTGGCCGGCGAATTGCTGCGCCGCCGCGCCAACATAGCAATCACCCACGTTCCCTACAAGGGCGCCGCTCCGGCCCTGCAGGACCTGATCGGCGGCCAGGTCGAGCTGGGCATGCTGAGCGCCTCGCCCGTGTTGCCCTTCGTCAAGGACGGCCGCCTCAAGGCCATCGCCTATACCGGTGCCAAGCGGTCGTCGCTGCTGCCCGAGGTACCCACCATGGCCGAGGCCGGCATCAAGAACTGGAACGAGGTCTCCACCTGGTATGCCCTGGCGGCGCCGCGCGGCACGCCCCCGGCTATCATCCAGAAACTGAGCGCGGCGCTGACGGCGATCAACGCCGAGCCGGAGCACCAGCGTTTCCTGGCGCAGCAGGACGGCAGCATCGACAACATGACGCCGGCCGAAGTCACCACCTTTGCCCAGAAGGACAAGACGGCGATGACGGAACTGCTGGGCGCCCTGGACATGCTGGCGAAATGAGTCTTGCGGCGCGGCGCTTTCGCCGCGCCGTGACAGGAATCGGAGAACATGAAGGACTTCATACGCGTCGACGGCCAGGGCCTGGACCCGGCCGACGCCTACCGCCTCGTCGTCGGCTGCGTGGTGCCGCGCCCGGTGGCCTGGATCACCACGCAGGACCGGAGCGGCCGCGTCAACGCCGCCCCGTTCAGCTCCTACAACTACGTCGCTACCCGGCCGCCCATGCTGGCGGTCAACATCTCCACGCTGGACGGCGACCTGAAGGACACCGCGCGCAACATCATCGAGACGCGCGAATTCGTCGTCAACGTCTCGACCGAGGCCGACCTGGAGATCATGCACGCCAGCGCCGCGGAGTACCCGCCCGAGATCAGCGAACCCGAGGCCCTGGGCATCCCGCTTTTGCCCAGCCATCACGTCAAGCCCCCGCGCATCGCCTCGACTCCGGTGCAGATGGAGTGCCGCCTGGACCAGGCCATCGAGCTGGGGGAGGGCTACAACACCCTGTACATCGGCCAGGTCGTTGCCTTCCACCTCTCTCCCGACATCTACGACGGCCGACGCGTCAACAGCGCCGCCATGCGGCCCATCGCCCGCCTGGGGGGGCCTTTCTATGCCGCGCTGGGGGAAATCTTCCACCGGCCGATGCTGCAACGGCAGCCGGGCGCGGAACCGCCGCCCGAGCGCTGAACGGCGTGCCGATGTCGGCGGCGTGTCGGGCTAGGGACTTTCCGCCCTACGCTCGCCGAGACGGGCAAGGATCGCGGGCAGCCGGTCGTGCGCGGCTTCGGCCAGGTCGCCGTAGAGACTGTTGCCTTGCGCATCGATCCCCACCGTAGCCGGCCCCAACCCCTCCACCCGCAGTTTCACCAGACGGTAGTGGTGCACCAGGTCGTTCCAGTGCACCGCCACCACTTCCCGTATCGATTCCGACAGCAGCGTGCATCCCCCGCCCAGAAACGACAGGTATACGCAGCCCGCCTCCCGCATGGCCTCGACGCTGCGCGCATCCAGTCCGCCCTTGCCTCCCGCCACCCGCAACCCCAGCTCGCGGATCAGCCGCGGCATGAAACCGTTGAAGCGCGTGCTGGTGGTGGGGTTCAGGTACAGCACCTCGAACCGGCCGTCGACTTCCCGGCTGTAGCTGCCCAGATGCAGCAGCGCGGCACCGTTCAGATCGATGGGAGGCGCCTCGCCACGGTCGAGCAGTCCGGTCAGGCGTTCGTGCGTGGTCATGCCCGCGCACAGCACGACCTCGCCGTGCAGGCGGACCTGGTCGCCCACGCGCAGCGACCGGACCTTGGCTTCGTCCAGGGGCAGTTCAAGTTCGTGCAGGGTGCTCACGATATCGATTCCTCGTCAGGCCGGGCCGTCATTCGATGATCTCCACCCGGCCCGAGCCGTGGATGCGGGCCCGGGTGCGGCGGTTGATCCAGCAGTTGAAGCACACCGCCACCGGCGTGAAGCCATGGCCCGAGGCATAGTCCACGTGCACGGCCATGGCGGTGCTGTCGCCGCCGGTGCCCATGGGGCCGAAGCCCGTTGCGTTGGCGGCTTCCTTGAGGCGGTCTTCCATGGCGGCCAGCATGGGCTCGGGATTGGTGGTGCCGATGGGCCGCAGCGTGGCCTGCTTGGCCAGTTTGGCGGCATAGTCGAAGGTGCCGCCTATGCCCACGCCGATGACGACAGGAGGGCAGTGCTGCGATCCCGCCTTCAGGATGACATCCATCACGTAGCGCTCGATGGTCTCCAGGCTGGGGAAGGTGAATATCTCCAGCGCGGCCCAGCGGCCCGAGCCCAGCGCCTTGGGCGAACAGGTGATGTCCAGGTAGTCGGCGCCATCGATCAGGTCGAAGGTAACGATGGGCATGTCCTTGCCCTTGTAGCCGCGCTCGTTGGTGAGCGGGTTGGTCACGTGGGCGAGCAGCGGGGGCTGGATGGTGGCGACCAGATCGTCGAAACCGTCGGCGAAGGCGCGTTTGATGTCACCCTCCAGCCGGGCGCCGGTGCCGATGCCCACGTAGTAGACCGGGACGCCGGAATCGGAGCACACGAAGTGCTGGCGGGCCTCGGCGGCATCGGCGCTTTGCAGCATGATGCGCAGCGTGCCGCGCGCGACGTCGTTGTGTTCGCTGCGCTCGGCCGCGCGCAGCGCTTCCTTGGTGTCCTCGGGTATCTTCTTCAGCGCGCGTTCGTAGAGCTGGGCGCTGACCGATCGCACGAGGTCGTAGCTGATGGCCATCTGTCTCCCCTGTGGCGCGTCCGGGCGCGCGTTCCTAGGCATCCCCGGACTATAGCGACGTGGCCTTCCGGCTGCTATCACCCGGCCGGCACATCTGCTTTGCGGACGGTCGCGGCCGCCCGGGTGGATATACTGGCCGCCATATGGAATATCTTGTTGGAAAGCGCGCATGAAGCTGCATTGGTCCACCCGTTCGCCCTACGTGCGCAAGGTCATGGCCGCCGCCATCGAGACCGGGCTGGACGGGGCCATCGAGACCTGCCTGTCCACCGTCTCGCTGTCGACCGTGAACGCGGACGTCGAGCGGGACAATCCGCTGGGCAAGATACCGGCCCTGGTGACCGACGAGGGCGTGGCCTTGTACGACTCGCTGGTCATCTGCGAGTACCTGGACCACCACAGCCGCAAGGGCCGTCTGTTCCCCCGCGAGTTCGAACAGCGCCTGGCCGCGTTGCGCTGGCATGCGCTGGGCAACGGACTGACCGATATCCTGATCCTGTGGAACAACGAGCGCGGCCGCGACCCGGCCATGCAGTCGCCGGCGCATCTGTCTTCGTACCACGCCAAGACCCTGGCCACGCTGGATGCGCTGGAAGCCACGGTGGACGAGCTCGACCGCCGCGAGTTCGACATCGGCCACCTGGGCGTGGCGGTCGGGGTCGGCCATGCGGATTTCCGTTTTGCCGATCTTCAATGGCGCGCCACGCGGCCGCGCCTGTCGGCCTGGGCCGACCGCATGGCCGAGCGCGAATCGCTGCGCCGGACGGTGCAGTTCGATCCGCGCCTGCAGAAGCAGGTTTAGTGTCGAACATAGGCCCCTGGCTGGTTCGGCATTCATTTTCTTTACCCGGTCTTGTCCGGGGTGCCGGGGCCGGGGGGCGGGCGGGGCGCAGCGAAGCCGGTCCCGCTGCGCGGGACTACCCGGTGGGGACAGGGTGGCCGGGGCGGGCGCAGAACTCGGGCGGGAACAGTCCCCCGGACTGTTCCTAAGGCCGCCCTCAAACAGCTGCGCCCTTGCTTCCCCGTCCACCCTGTCCCCACCGGCGGCTCCGAATGCGCCCCG
>Ga0182736_1000077_pt1 | contig 195852 bp, 186 predicted proteins | sample eDN5th30CKraftBY_FD_128882 | JGI IMG/M metagenome (GOLD analysis project Ga0182736, IMG submission 128882) | Enriched backyard soil microbial communities from Emeryville, California, USA - eDNA 5th pass 30_C Kraft BY (version 2) (version 2) | ecosystem: Environmental > Terrestrial > Soil >... | reverse complement strand
GTCGACAACCGCTCGGTGTGGGCGTTCGCCAAGGGCGTCTCCGGGCTCGGGGTGCGTCCGCAGAACGAGCTCGTCCCCTCGGATCTGGAGGTGCGGTGATGGCGGCGACGACCAACCTGGCCGACACCGGCACGGCGGCGCCGCCCTCGCGGCGCGAGCGCCTGCGCCGGGCGACCGTCAGCGCGCTCACGCCGATCGCGGTGCGCCTGTCGAGCCCGAGCGTGTGGCGGTACCTGTGGCTGGTGCCGCCGAAGCCCCGCTTCCTGCGCCGCCACATCGCGCCGCACCGCGGGTCCTGGGGCACGTTCGACCGCGAGATCCCCGAGCGGCTGCGCACGTTCCCCGGCATCCGCCGCGACGAGGCGGCGGCGGACGCGGCGTTCGCCGAGGAGCCGCTGCAGGACTGGATCGCGGTCCACGACGACACCGTGCGCTGGATGTACCGCCACGGCTGGGACGTGTACCTGGTCTCCGCGCCGCGCATGGTGCGCTCCGGCCGCGCGATCACCCGCGTCCGGCGGCGCCCGTCCGCCCCGGTCAAGCGCACGACCGACCCCGAGGAGCTGGCCCGGCTGATCAAGGCGCGCGGCGCCGAGCTGGGCATCAGCGCCGTCGGCATCGCCGCGTACGACCCGCGCTACACGCTCGCGCAGGCCGCCGGCAACGTGATCGGCGACCGCGTGATCGTGTGCGCCATGGAGCAGAACTGGGCCGCGACCCAGACGAGCCCGAGCGTGCGCTCGGAGCGCTCGTCGTTCGCCGCCTTCGGTGAGGTGCTGCGGCTCGGCTCCCAGCTGGGCGAGTACATCCAGGACCTCGGCTACCGGGTGCGGCCGCACGACGCCCAGGGCGAGGACATCGTGCTCCAGTACGCGGTCGCCGCCGGGCTCGGCCAGATGGGCGCCAACGGGCAGGTGCTGACGCCGTTCGCCGGCTCGCGCTGCCGGATCACGACGATCGAGACGGACGCGCCGCTGGCGATCGACCACCCGGTCGACTACGGGATCAACGAGATCTGCGAGGCGTGCGGGATCTGCGCGCGGCGCTGCCCGGCGGGCGCGATCCCCGGCCGCCGCCGGATGCACCGCGGCGTCGAGAAGTACAAGCTCAACATGGCGCGCTGCGCGCCCGTGGTCGCGCAGGCGCACGGGTGCGCGGTGTGCATGAAGGTCTGCCCGGTCCAGCGCTACGGCCTGAAGGCCGTCATCGACGAGCTCGAAGCGACCGGCGAGATCCTCGGCAAGGGCACCGAGGAGCTCGAGGGCTACACGTTCCACGACCGCCACTACGGCCCGGGCGAGCGCCCGACGCTGCGGCGCGACTGGCTGCGCCCGGAGGGCCTGACGTTCGACCCGGAGCGCAAGCGGCCGCTCGGCGATTCGCTGCGCCACTTCTGAAACGACCCCGAGAGGCGACCCATGACACGGCTGGATGTTGACCCGGCGCTGAGCGAGCGCGCCCGGGACGAAGTGCTGACGCCGGACGCGCTGGCGTTCGTGGAGGAGCTGCAGCGCCGGTTCGGCGCGCGGCGGGCCGAGCTGCTGCGGGCGCGCGCGACGCGGCGCCCGCCGTCGGGCTTCGACGAGGAGACGCGCGAGCTGCGCGAGGACCCGAGCTGGCGCGTCGCCGGCCCGCGGGTCGACTACGCGGACCGCCGCGTGGAGATCACGGGCCCGACCGACCGCAAGCTGGTCATCAACGCCCTCAACAGCGGCGCCCGCGGGTTCATGGCCGACTTCGAGGACGCCAGCTCGCCGACCTGGCACAACCAGGTCGAGGGCCACGTCAACCTGATCGACGCGGTCGCGGGCACGATCACCTACGACAGCGCCGACGGCCGCCACTACCAGCTGGGCGACGAGGTGGCCACGCTGCTGGTGCGCCCGCGCGGCTGGCACCTGCCGGAGAAGCACCTGAGCGTGGACGGTGAGCCGGTCGCGGGCGCGCTGCTGGACTTCGGCCTGCACGCGTTCCACAACGCCGCCCGGCTGCACGCCGGCGGGCACGGCGTCTACCTCTACCTGCCCAAGCTCGAGCACCACCTCGAGGCGCGGCTGTGGAACGACGTGCTGACGTTCGCCGAGGACGCGCTCGGGCTCCCCGCCGGCGCGTTCCGCGCGACGGTGCTGATCGAGACGCTGCCGGCGGCGTTCCAGATGCACGAGATCCTGTGGGAGCTGCGCGAGCACTCCTACGGCCTCAACGCCGGCCGCTGGGACTACATGTTCTCGCTGATCAAGGTGTTCCGCGACGATCCGGCGTTCGTGCTGCCGGACCGTGCGGACGTGAAGATGACCGTGCCGTTCATGCGCGCGTACACGGAGCTGCTGGTGCAGACCTGCCACGCGCGCGGCGCGTTCGCGATGGGCGGGATGGCGGCGCTGATCCCGTCGCGCACCGACGCGGCCGCCAACCAGCGCGCGGTCGACGCCGTGCGCGCCGACAAGCAGCGCGAGGCCGGCGACGGCTTCGACGGCACCTGGGTCGCGCACCCGGACGTCGTGCCGGTGGCGCTGGAGGCGTTCGACGCGGTGCTCGGCTCGCGCCCGAACCAGATCGACCGGCGGCGCGACGACGTCGCCGTCACGCCCGCGCAGCTGCTGGACGCGGCGTCGACCCCGGGCGCGATCACCGAGGCGGGGCTGCGCAACAACCTCAGCGTCGGGTTCCGCTACATCTCGTTCTGGCTCAGCGGCCGCGGCGCGGCGGGCATTGACAACCTGATGGAGGACGCGGCCACCGCCGAGATCTGCCGCAGCCAGATCTGGCACTGGCTGCGCCACGGCCGCGTGGCCCGCGAGCAGGTGCTGGCGCTGCTGGACGAGGAGCTGGCGCGGATCCGCGCCGACGTCGGCGAGACGGTTTGGGCCGCCGGCCGGCCGGAGGAGACGCGCGCCGTGTTCGAGCGCGTCGCGCTCGCCGAGGACCTGCCGGAGTTCCTGACGCTGCCGGCCTACGACCTGATCGACTGAGCGCCCGCCCGCGCGGTCGACTCGCGCGGGATCACGGTCGCTTCGATCAACGTGTGGCGGTCCTCGAGCTCGCCGTCCTCGACGAGGTCGATCAGCTTGGAGACCGCCGCGCGTCCGATGTCGCCCGGGTGCAGGCTGAGCGTCGTCAGCCGCGGCTGGGCGCTCTTGGCCGCCTCGCTGTCGGTGCAGCCGGCGACGAGCAGCTCCCCGGGGATCGAGATGCCCTCCGCGGAGGCGGCCAGGAACACGCCGAGCGCGAGCCGGTCCAGGGCGGCGTAGATCGCGTCCGGCGGATCGGGGCGCCGCAGCAGCTCCAGCGCCGCCGCGTAGCCGCCGCGCTCGGTCAGGTCCTCGGCCGGCTGGGCGACGATCGGCTCCTGGCGCGTCTCGGCGCACCAGGCGTGGTAGGCCCGCTCGGAGTCCAGCGTGTAGGACTGCTGGGCGGGCGGGATGATCATCGCGATCCGGCCTGCGCCCGCCGCGGCGAGGTGGTCGAGGATCGCGCGCAGGCCCGCCACCTGGTCGTTGTCGACCCAGCAGTCCTCGTCGCCGTGGGCGGGGTCGCGCCCGGTCGTCACGAACGGGATCCCGCGCGCGCGCAGCTCGGCCAGGGTCGGGTCGTCGACGATCGGGTCGATCACGACCGCGCCGTCGGTGTCGAAGTCCAGCAGCCCGAGCGAGCTGCTGGCGGCGGGCACGGTCACCAGCGGGTAGCCGTGCTCGATCGCGGTCGTGGTGGCGGCGCTGATCAGCTCGGAGAAGTAGTCGAGGTCGCCGAGCGGGAACCACACGCCGGGCGAGCGCGAGATCGTCAGCGCGAGCAGCCCGGCGTGGCCGCCCGCGAGGCTGCGCGCGTGCCGGTTCGGGCGGTACCCGAGCGTGCGCGCGACCGCCCGCACCCGCGCGCGGGTCTCCGGCGGCAGCCGCCCCTTTCCGTTGAGTGCGTGCGAGACCGTGGTGATCGAGACGCCCGCCAGCGCGGCGACGTCCTTGATGCTCACCGCGCGCCGCCGGGGCGCTTCGTCGCTCGTTGACATCGACGAATAGCTTGACATGAAAAAACAGTTGCGCAACACTGCCGCAAAAGCGCTTTAGCAAAGGCGAGGGAATGCGCGAACACGACGGAAACCCGATGCCCGGAGGTCGCCTCAGGCTGTGCGACCTCCTCGCCCACGAAGTCCTCGGCCTGGAGCTGGTCGACCCGGTCGAGATGGCGGTGCTCGACCGCACGCTCGCCGGCGCGCACCCGATCGAGGTCGACGCGCCGTCGCAGTGGCTCGCGCCGGGCTGGGTCGTGCTCACGACCGGCGTGCGGCTGCGCAACCGGCCGGACGCTCAGCGCCAGCTCGTGCGCGAGCTCGCCGGCGCCGGGATCGCCGCGCTCGGCTTCGCCGTCGGCGTCGTCTACAGCCAGACGCCGACGGCGCTGCGCGACGAGGCGCGGGCGCTCGGGCTGCCCGTGTTCGAGGTCCCGTTCGAGACGCCGCTGCGCGAGATCGTCGCGTTCGTGCACGGCTCGCTGGTGAGCAAGGAGCTGTTCATGCTGCGGCGCGCCGCGTCGATGCAGCGGTTCCTGTTCGACGCGGTCGCCGACGCCGACGGCGAGTGCGAGCTGGTCGGCCGCCTGGCGTCGCTGCTCGACTGCTCCGCGGTCCTGATGGGCCGCGACGGCCAGGCGATCGCGGCGCACGGGCAGGCACCCGTGCGCGAGCTGTGGGCGGCGATGCGCACCGGCACCGGCGGCGCGGCGGAGTTCCGCTGCGGCGAGTGGCTCGCCCGCGCCGCGCCGGTCGAGTCGCAGGGCGAGGTCTCGAAGTGGCTCGTGCTCGCGACCCGCCGCCGGGCCGCGTTCCCCCCGGTCGCCGAGACCCTGCACGAGACCACCGCGCGCCTGCTGGCCGTGCTCGCCTGCGGCCAGCGCGCCGCCGAGGTCGAGGAGCGGGCGCGCCGCGCCGTGCTGCTCGACGACCTGATGACCGGCGGCTGCCGGCGCAACGAGCTCGCCGACCGCCTGCGCGCGTTCGGCTTCTCCCCCGGCGCCTCGCTGCAGGTCTACGCGCTCGCCGGCGAGCCCGGCGCCGAGCTCGCGCCGGCCGCCGCGGCGGCCGCGGTCGACGCGCGCCTGCCGTACCTCGTCACCGGCGCCGGCGCGGGCTGCCTGCTGCTGGTCGAGGAGCACGGCGAGGCGCTCGCGCTGACCGAGAGCCTGCGCGCCCGCGCCCCGTGGGTCAAGCTGGGCGCCAGCCGGCGGTCCGGCGACGTGCTGGCGATCCCGCAGCTCGTGCGCGAGGCCACCACCGCGCTCGACTACGGCCGCCGCCAGGGCGGCGCCGGGGGCACGTGGTACTTCGAGGACCTCGACCTGGTCGGGCTCGCGCTCGCGACGCAGTCGAGCACCGAGATGGCCGCGAAGGCCGCACAGACGCTGGCGCCGCTGGAGGCCAACACCCAGCTGCTCTCGACCCTGGTCACGTACTTCGACGCGCAGCTGGACGTCGGGCGCACCGCCGGCCGGTTGCACCTGCACCCGAACTCGCTGCGCTACCGGCTGGCCCAGATCGAGAAGCTGCTCGGGCTCGACATGCGGCGGCCCGCGACGATCACCAACCTCTACCTCGCGCTCGGCTACGCACGGCTGCGCGGCGACGCCGCCCGGGTCGCGTACCCGGACGGCGCCCCCGAGCGGGCCGTCACGCTGGCGTCGTGACGGCGGGGAGCACGAACTTCTCCATCTCCGCGAGCACGGTCTCGAGCGGCTCGACGTCGGCGAACTTCGCGTCGAGGTCGAACAGGTTGTAGTCGACCGCGCCGTAGATGCGGTCGCCGACGCACTCGCGCGGGACGATCGCGCGGAAGTTCTCCGAGAACGCGTCCTCGACCGTGGCGCGCACGCAGCAGGACGCGGTGACGCCGGTGACGATCACCGTGTCGACGCCGGCGCCGCGCAGCAGGCTCGAGAGGTGCGTGCCGTGGAACGCGCTCGGCTTCTTCTTGACGATCACGTACTCGTCGTCGCGGACGCCGAGGCGCTCGTCGATGTCGATCAGGTCGGTGCCGAGCTTGAGGTCGGCGATCGGGGACTTGACCGCCTCCATGCCGGCGTCGGTGTGGGGCCCCTCCACCACCTGGTAGCCCATCGTCGTGAAGACGATCGGGAACCGGGCGGCACGCGCCAGCTCGAGCAGGCGGATGTGGTTGTCGATCAGGCCCGGCATGTCGATGCAGCTCAGCGTGCGCTGCTCGCGCGTCCAGGCGTTGGCGAGGTCGACGACGACCACCGCCGGGGACCGGCCGAAGCCGATGCGCTTGTTGTACCCGCGGCTGCGATAGATCCGGTCGTTGATGTCGAGCAGCCGGCGCAGCGCGCTCTCGAGCTCCTCGAGCTCGGCGGTGGAGATCGTTCCATTGGGCTCAGCGGACACGTGCGTCGCCTTTCGTCTGAGGTCGGGTGGACGGTGCGGAATCTACGGGCGTGCAGGGCATTCGCCGCTCGGTCATTGCGTGAACCGCGGACCGTCGGCTTGGACGATTTCCAGTTGGCTTCCGGTGACGCGCAGCGCACCGCGCGCGTGCGCCAGGTAGTCGACGTCGGCCGGCGTGGACGGCGCGACCTCCAGCTCGCAGACCAGCAGCTGCTCGTCGCCGCCGCAGGCCGCGAGCACGGCGCCGCCCGCGGCGATCGCGCGGCTCTCGCCCGTGAACGGCGCGCCCGGGCAGTTGACGTACACGTGCGGGAGGCGGTTGTCGAGCGCGCGCGCCCGCGTCGCCAGCTCGTGGTCGGGCCCGTAGGGGTCGAAGTTGGCGGCGATCGTGACCAGCAGCCGCGCGCCGGCGTACGCGACCGTGCGCGCCGGCTCAGGGAACTCGACGTCGAAGCAGATCAGCGGCGCCGTCCGCACGCCGGCCAGGCCGGCCACCAGCAGGGCGTCACCGGGCGCGAACGCCGCCCGCTCGGCGTCCCCGAACAGGTGCGTCTTGCGGTAGACGCCGGCCACGGTGCCGTCGGCGTCGACGCACAGCGCCGCGTTGTGCACGACGGCGCCGGCACGCTCGGCGTAGCCGGCGATGACGGCCGTGCCCGTGCGGGCCGCCGCCGCGGCCACGGCCCGCAGCGGGGCGGCCCCCGGCGCGAGCGCGCCGGCGCGCCAGGCGGCCGGCGACGTCCCGCACAGGAACAGCTCGGGGAAGACCGCGAGCTGCGCGTCGTGGGCCGCCAGCGCGGACTCCAGCCGCGCGGCGTTGGCCGCCGGGTCGCCCTCCACGGGCGCGAGCTGCGCGAGCAGGACGCGCACGGCCTTCAGGCGCGCGCCGCCCCGTGCGCGGCGAGCGCTTCGAGCGTCAGCCGGGCCGCGATCAGCGCGGTCCCTGCGGTCGCCTCCAGGCTCGGCGCGGTCTCGACCACGTCGACGCCGGTCAGCCCCGCGCGCGCGATCCCGCGCACCAGCTCGATCGCCTCGCGGCTCGTCATGCCGCCCGGCGTCGGGCAGCACGTCCCGGCCGCGTGCGCGGCGTCCAGCGCGTCGACGTCGATCGACAGGTAGAGCCCGTCGGTGCCCGTGACCTCCAGCGTGCGCTCGACCGCCCAGGCCGCCCCGCGCTCCCACAGCTCCTCGAGCCAGATCACGGTGATCCCGTGCTCACGGCAGTAGGCCAGCTCGCTGCGCGGGTTCAGCCAGCCGGAGATGCCGACCAGCACGATCCGCGACGGGTCGAAGCCGGCGTCCACCGCGCGCGTCACCGGGCAGCAGTGGTTGAGCCGCTCGCCGCCGACGTCGATCGCCGTGTCCAGGTGCGTGTCGAGCACCACCAGCGCCGGCCGCTCGATCGTACGCGCCACCGCGCGCACCGCCGGGATCGTCACCGAGTGGTCGCCGCCGAGCGTCACCGGCAGCGCGCCCGCCTCGAGGATCGCGGCGATGTCGGCCTCGGCCGCGGCGAACGTCTGCTCGGCGTTCGCGAGCACGATCCGCCCGTCGCCGCAGTCGACGGGCCGCAGCAGGTCGACGACGTCGACGTCGAGCGTGGCGTTGTAGGTCAGGAACTGGCGCGAGACCTCGCGGATCGCGCGCGGGCCGTAGTTGGCCCCGGTGCGGCTGATGTTGGTGGCGTCCCACGGCAGGCCGTAGATCGCGGCGCCGTGCCCGGCCAGCAGGCGCGCGTCCGCGGGTACGTGCGGCAGGCCGAGGAACGAGCCGGCCAGCCCGGCGTGGAGAAGCCCCGTCCACATCGTCGGGTCGACGGCGGCCGTGGCCTGGACATCGGTCATGCGATCTGCTCCTGGGTCGAGGGGGAAAGCCAGCGGCCGCTGATCAGCGGGGCGCGCGCGGCGCGCCAGCCGGGCAGCGCCTCGTCGCCGGGCCGCACGAGCCGGCTGCCGCCCGCGAAGCGGACGCCGTCGCGCCGGCCGACGGCGTTGACGTACGCGTGCGGGACGCGGCAGTCGAGCGCGCGCGCCAGCACCAGCGCGCGCTGCGCCGCCGCGACGCGCGGCTCGTCGGCCGCGCAGGTGACGAGCACGTCGCAGCCGCGCTCGACGACGCCGTGCACCAGCGCCGGACGCCGCAGCTCGGCGCCGCACAGCAGGCCGACGCGCAGGCTCGCGAGCGTCACGACCCGCCCGCCGGCGTCCGTGCCGGCGCCGACCGGGACGTCGCGGCGGACGTGCGCGTCGACGCACCAGAGCGCGCTCGGCGCCACGCCGATGACCACCGCCAGCGAGCGCTCGCGCACCAGCTCGGCGACGGCGGCGCGCTCGGCGGGCGCGCCGCGCAGCACGCGCGCCGGGAACACGACCAGCGCGCCCCGGCGGACCGTGCGCAGCGCGCGCAGCACCGCGCGCAGGGTGCGCCGCTCGTCGTCGTGGACGGTCAGCTGGGCGAGCACGACCAGCCGGTCCCCCGCCGCCTCCGCGCGCCGGTCGGTCGTCTCGCGGTGCGCGTCCAGCAGCGCGGCGCGACCGGCCAGCACGGCGCTCACGCTCCCCGGGCCGCCAGCCGCGCGTACAGCGCCGCGCTCGTCTTGATCCCGTTCCGGTACCAGTCGAGCCGCAGGTGCTCGTCCGGGGAGTGCTCGTGCAGGTCGTGCTGCGCGTAGGGCACGACCAGCGTCGGGACGCCGAGCGTCTCCGCGAACGCCGCGAACGGCCCGCCGCCCGCGATCGACGGGATCAGCACCGGCCGCTCGCCCCACACGCTCGCGCTCGCCTCCGCGACCAGCTCGACGAGCTCGTGCCGCGGCTCGAGCGCGATCGGCCCGCACCGCATCAGCGCGTCCAGCTCGACGTCCTCGAACCCGTGGCGGTCGAGGTGCTCGCGGATGCGGTCGACGAGCGCGTCGGCCGACTGGCCGCTGACGAACGTCACGTCGAGCTTCGCGCGCGCCGCGGCCGGCACGGTCATCATCACGCCCTCGCCGGTGTAGCCGCCGTCGATCCCGCAGGCGCTGATGTGCGGCTCGAACAGCATCGCGTCGAGCGGGCGCTCGTGGATGAAGCGCTCGACGCCGTAGGCCGCGGCGCCGCCGACGAAGTCCGCCGGGAGCGCGGCGCCGAGCGCGCGCAGCTCGTCCGTGGGCTCGGCGGCGCCGGCGTAGAACCCCTCCACCAGCACGTGGCCGCGCGCGTCGACCAGCGAGGCGACCGCGGCGGCCACGCGCTGGACGGGGTTGGGGAGGAACCCGCCGTAGCTGCCCGACGCCCAGCCGGCGGGCGCGCCGCGCGCGGTCAGCTCGAGGTACAGGAGGCCGCGGATCGCGAGGAAGATGGCCGGGCCGGGCACGCCGAGCGTCGAGCCGTCCGCGCATACGACGTAGTCGCCGCGGAAGCGCTCCGGGTGGGCTTCGATGAACGCCTCGGTGGCCGGGGACCCGATCTCCTCCTCGCCGTCGAAGACGAAGACGAGCTCGAACGGCGGCGGCTCGCCGTGCACGTCGAGCCACGCGCGCAGCGCGTACAGGTGCGCCAGCAGCTGCCCCTTGTTGTCGCCGACCCCGCGGCCGTACATCGCGCCGTCGCGCACCGCCGGCTCGAACGGCGGCGTGACCCAGGCGTCCAGCGGGCCCGCCGGCTGCACGTCGTAGTGGCCGTAGACGACCAGGCGCGGCGCGCCCTGGCCGATACGGCCGTAGACGAGCGGCTGCCCGCCGGTCTCGAGGACCTCCACCGCGATGCCCAGCTCGCGCATCTGGCCCGCCAGCCAGCCCGCGCAGTCGCGGATGCCCTCGCCGGTGGCGCTCACGCTCGGCTGCGAGACGAACGTCGCCAGGCCCGCGACGAACGCGTCCCGCAGCTCGTCGATGCGATCGCTCGCCCGCTGCGTCGTCGACGCTCCCACCGCTAGAAGATCCCGTAGCGCTCGTAGGCCTCGAGCGGCTGCAGCCCGTCGGCGACGGCGACGCGGATCTCGCTCTCGGTGGCGACGATCGCCTCCGCGCGCTCGAGCACCTCGTCGCGCAGCTCGGCGGGGATCACGATCACGCCGTCGGCGTCGGCGACCACGTAGTCGCCGGTGCGGACGGTGACGCCGCCGATCTCGACCTCGTGGCCCCACTCCAGCAGCTCCCAGCGCGGCACGCAGTCCTGCGGGTTGCGGTACCGGCAGTAGACGGGCAGCCCGCTCTCGAGCACCATCGCGGTGTCACGCGAGCCGCCGTCGACGATCACGCCGGCGCAGCCGCGCGCGATCAGCGACGTCGCCGACAGGTCGCCGAAGTGCGCCGAGTCGTCCTCGTTGGTCTTGTAGACGGCGACGCTGTGCGCCGGTACCGACTGCAGCCATTCGAGCATGCGCCGCATCGACGCCTCGTACGGCACGTCCTCCCGCGGCCGCCCTTCGGCGACGAACGCCGGGCCGGCGAGCCGCATGCCCGGCGCGAGCGGCGCGAGCGTCGACGGCAGCGTCTGCCGGTGACGGCCGAGCTCGTCGAGGACATCGGCGACAATCGAGGTGTAGACGGCCATGAACCTGCGCGAGATCGCGGGCAGGCCGTTCGTGGTCATGCTCATCGTGGTCTCCTTCCGCTCCGCCCCGCAGCCAACCGCCGGGCGCCGGGCGCCACCACGGTAAGAACCGAGAACCCGACGCGGAACGCTTTGAGGATCTCCAATGGCTCGCAGCCGCCGGGCCCGCCTAGCCTGCGCCGGGCGGATGCACCTCGCCGTCGCCGATACGACCGCCTCCGAGCCGCTGATCGTGCGCGGCGGGCGGCTGTGGCTGGGCCGCGGCCGGGGGTTCGTCGACGGGCGCGCGCTGGTGCTCCGCGACGGCCTGATCGCCGACGTGATCCGCGACGACGATGACGCCGCGTCCGGGCCGGAGACGGTCGATGTGGCCGGCGCCTACGTGCTCCCCGGCCTGGTCGACGCGCACTGCCACCTGATGGTCCGCTCGGCGGCGGACGTCGACGCCGAGCACGTCGCGCAGGCGACGATCGAGGCGCTGGCGGCGGCGGCGCAGCTGCTGCGGGCGGGCGTCACCACCGTCCGCGATCCCGGCTCGCGCACGCGCGCCATCCACGCCGTCACGCGCGCGCTGCGCGACGGCGCCGTACCCGGGCCGCGCACGTTCGCGGCCGGCCCGAACATCACCGGCAGCGGCGCGCCCCGCGCGTGGCGCAACACGTTCGCCGACGGCCCGGACGCCGTGCGCGCCAGCGTGCGCGCCGAGTACCGCGCCGGGGCCGACCTGATCAAGCTGATCCTCTCGCACGCGCCCGCGTGGGTGCGCTGGCGGCACGTGGTGCGCTTCCTCGCCGACGACGAGATCGCGGCCGCGGGCGCCGAGGCGCGGCAGCTCGGCCTGCGCGTCGGCTGCCACTGCGAAGGCGTCGAGGCCGCGCGCGCGGCCGTCCGCGCCGGGATCGACGTGATCGACCACGGCATCGGGCTCGACCGCGAGGTCGTCGCGGAGATGGCCGCGAACGGCACGTGCCTGGTGCCGACGCTGTGGGCGTTCAGCACCGAGACCCTGGTCGACTACGCCGGCACGCTGGACCCGGCCGACGCGCCCGACTACGAGGAACGGGTGGCGCGCGTGCACCGCGCGTCGTTCGAGCTCGCGCTCGCCGCCGGGGTGACCGTCGCGGCCGGCTCTGACCCGATGCTCCCGGCCCCGGACGGCACGCGGCTGGCGCGCGAGGCGGTGCTGCTGCACGACGCGGGCCTGCCCGCCGACGACGTGCTGGACGCGGTCACGCTCAACGGCGCGCTCGCGCTCGGCCGCGAGCGCGAGCTGGGCCGGATCGCGCCCGGCTGCCGGGCCGACCTGGTCGGCTATCCCCGCGACCCGCGGCGCGACCTCGCGAGCCTGGCCACGCCCGCCTGGGTGCGGCAGGCGGGCGTGCTCGCCTAAGCGTCGTCGACGCGGACGACCGCCTCGATCTCGACCGCCATCTGCATCGGCAGCGCGACGAACCCGACCGCCGAGCGCGCGTGGACGCCGCGGCGGCCGTACAGCTCGATCAGCAGGTCCGAGTAGCCGTTGACGACGGTCGGCTGGCGGTCGAAGCCCGGCGTGCAGTTGACCATGCCGAACACCTTCAGCCAGCGCAGGCGATCGAGATCGACGCCCGCCGTGCGCAGCGCGCTCAGGTGGTTGAGCAGCGTCAGCTGCGCCGCGGCGCAACCGTCCTCGACGCCGAGGTCGGCGCCGAGCTTGCCGGCGTAGCGCACTTCGGCGCCCCAGAACGGGCCGGTGCCGGACAGGTACAGCAGCGGGCCGTCGGTCGTGAAGTCGGGCACCGCGGTCCGCTGCTCGGGCGGGAGCACCGGCTCGGGCGGCAGCTCGAGCCCGAGCTCGGCCAGGCGGCGTTCGACGTGGCTCGTGGTCTCGCTCATCGGTGCGCGTCAGCGTCGTGGACGGGCGGCGGCGGGGGAACTGTGAGAAACACGAACGCCACCGCCACCGGCCTCGATTCGGACGAATGCGGCCCGCGAGCGCGTGGGCTTTGATCGTCGGCCATGGGCTTCCGCCTCGCGCTCATCAACCCGAACACGACCGCCGCGCACACGGCGGCGATGGCCGCCGCCGCCCGGGACGTCCTGCCGGCCGGCGCGCAGGTCCTCGAGCTCACCGCGACGCGCGGGCCCGCGGTCATCGAAGGGCGCGCCGACGGCGCGATCGCCGCCGCCGAGGTCGTCGCCCTGCTGCACGCCAACCCCGGCCACGACGCCTACCTCGTCGCCTGCTTCGCCGACCCGGCGCTGCCGGGCGTGCGCGAGCTGACGCGCGCGCCGGTGGTCGGGATCGGCGAGTCGGCGCTGCGCGCCGCGTCGCTGGTGTCCAACCGCTTCGGGATCGTCACTACGCTGCCCCGCAGCGTCCCCGAGATGGAGGACCTGGTCGCGAGCACCGGCCTGACCGCCCGCTGCGTCGGCGTGGCCGCGCTCGGGGCCCCCGGGCTCTCGGACAGCTGGACCGACGGCGCCGGCCGCGACCGGCTGACCGAGGCCGCCGCCGGGCTGGTCGAGCGCGCCGGCGCCGAAGCGCTGGTGCTGGCCTGCGGCGCGATGGCCGACGTCACCCGGGCGCTCAGCGAGCAGCTCGACGTCCCGATCTGCGACGGGGTCGCGTTCGGCGCGCTGACGGCGCACGCGCTGTGGCGGATGGGCGTGCGGACCAGCAAGCGCGGCTCGCTCGCGTTCCCCGAGCCGATCGCCTACGCGGGGATGCCCGCGCTCGTGGGCGCGCCGTGAAGGTCGTCGTCGTCGGCGGCGGCGTGATCGGGCTGTGCGCGGCCCACTACCTGCAGGAGCGCGGCGCCGAGGTCGCGCTGGTCGAGCGCGACCGCTGCGGCGGCGGGACGTCGCTCGGCAACGGCGGCTGGATCACGCCGATGCTGTCGGCGCCGATCGCCGGACCTGGCGTGATGTGGCAGGCGATCAAGTGGATGCTCCAGCCGAGCAGCCCGTTCTACATCCGCCCGCGCCTGGACCCGGCGCTGGCGGCGTGGTGCCTGCGCTTCTGGCGCAACTGCTCCGAGGACCGCTACCGGGCCGGGATGCGGGCGATGCTCGCGCTGGGCGAGCGCACGCTGGAGCTCTTCGACGAGCTCGCCGCGCGCGGCGTCCGCTTCGAGATGGGCGGCGGCGGGCTCGTCTTCGCCGCGTTCTCGCGCGCCGGGCTCGCGGGCTTCGCGACCGAGTTCGAGCAGGTGCGTGCGCTCGGCGTCGACCCGGCCGTGCGCGAGCTCGGTCGCGAGGAGCTGCACGCGCTCGAGCCGGCGCTGGACCCGCGCGTGACCGCGGGCCTGATCGCCGAGCGCGAGCGCTGGGTGCGCCCGGAGAGCCTGTGCGCGGGCCTGCTGGAGCAGGTGCGGGCGGCGGGCGCGCACGTGCTCGAGCAGACGCCGGTGACCGCGGTGCGGGCGAGCGGCTCGGGCTGGACGGTCGAGACGCCCGCCGCGTCGATCGGGTGCGACCGCGTGCTGCTCGCGGCCGGGACGTGGACGCCGCCCCTGCTGGCCGGCCTCGGCCTGCGGATCCCGCTGCAGCCCGCCAAGGGCTACAGCATCACCGCCCGCGGCCGCGGCCAGGCGCCGCGCCACGCGCTCTACTTCGCCGAGTCCAAGGTCGGCGTCACGGCGTTCGAGGCCGGCGTGCGGCTGTCCGGGACGCTCGAGCTGACCGGGATGGACCTCAGCCTGACCCGGCGCCGGGTGAGCGCGGTCGCCCGCGGCGCCACGAAGTACCTGCGCGACTGGCGGCCCGACGACGTGCAGCTCGAATGGGCCGGCCTGCGCCCGTACCTTCCCGACGCGCTGCCGGTGATCGGCCCGGTCCCGGGCGCCCGCGGCGCCTACGTCGCGTCCGGTCACGGCATGTCCGGCGTCACGCTCGGCCCGGCCACCGGGCGCGCGGTCGCGGCGCTGGTGCTCGAGGACGCGGTGCCCGACGTGCTGCGCCCGTTCCGGCTGGACCGCTCCTTCTAGGGATCGGGCGCGACGAGCAGCGCGACGTACACCGCGGCCAGGAACGCGGGCTGCCGGATCGGCACGCCGTAGAGCTTCTCGACGCGCAGCAGCCGGTAGCGCAGCGAGTTCGGGTGCAGGTGCAGCGCCGCCGCGGCGGCGCCGATGTCGAGATCGTGCTCGAGGTAGGCGACGACGCCCTCGTACAGAGCCGGGTGGTCCAGCAGCGGCTGCAGGAAGGCGTCGGCCTTGGGCCGGATCCGCTCCGGCCGCGCCTCGCTGACCAGGAACGTCGGCAGGTCGAAGCGCTCGAAATCGAGCGTGCGCTCGCCGGCGGCGGTCGGGAGGCGGCCGAGCGCCAGCAGCGCGTCGCGCCAGGAGTCGTGCACGCCGTCGATCGCCGCCGCCGGGCGGCCGATGCCCGCCAGCGCGTCCGGCGCTTCGGCCGCCAGCGCTTCGAGGACCGGCGTGACCGCCGCGTCCGGCCCGTCCTGCACCAGCGCCGTGATCGGTCCGTCCGCGGGCGCGGCGATCAGGCACGGCAGCCCGGCCTCGGCGGCCGCGCGCTCGAGCGCCCGGCGCTCGACGCCGCCGACCGCGACGATCCGCGCGGGCCGTTCGAAGTCGACGCCGAGCGCCGCGGCGCGCGCGACGACGCCCGCCGGGATCGGCCCGTCGGACACGGCCAGCAGCTCCTCCAGCAGCGCGCCGCGCACCGCCAGCTCCTGGTCGTGCGCGATCGTGCCCAGGCGCGCCATCGCCACCAGCAGCGGCGCGGCGGCCTCCGCGACCGGCTTGGTGAGCCGGTTGACGAAGCCGCTGCGCGGGCTCGCGATCACCAGCCAGCGCGCGGGCGCGTCCTCGGTCGAGGCGACCGGCGTGGCGACGGCGTGCCAGCCCGCGGCGTCGAACTCGCGCAGCGCCGGCCGGCGGCCCTCCAGCTCGTGCCACAGCGCCGCGGCCGGCGCGTCCCCGGACGCGCGCTCGAGCGCGCCGCCGGGGCTGAACAGCAGCACGACGGCGTCGACCAGCGACGCCAGGCGGTCGATCACGGTCTGCTCGGGCTGGGGGTCGCGCAGCGCGTCGGTCAGATAGCGCTGCATCGACAGCAGGCGCCGGTAGCTCTGCTCGTCCACCGTCAGCAGCGCGCGGTTGATGAACGTGATGATCGAGCGCGCGGGCGTCTCGAACGGGATCCGGAAGACCGGGAAGCCGCGCGCGCGGGCCTCCTCGAGCATCGGCTCGGGCACCGCGTGGAACACCGAGCTGATCGCGAACCCGAGCGCGGTCACCTTCGCCGCCTCGAGCTCGGTGACCAGCTCGCGCTGCGCGTCCGGCCGTCCCAGCAGCCGGACGCCGGCGGTCAGCATCACCCAGCCGGTGTCCAGCCACCGGCCGGGCGACTCCAGCTCGACGCTCTGCGCGCCGGCGACCGGCCGGTCGCGGGCGTCGGGGCCGCCGGTCAGCAGCTCCAGATCCAGCGCCGGCTCGTCGAGCAGGTCGCCGAGCGTGAGCGCCGCGGGCCGCGGCTCGATCTTCACCCTGTTGAACCTAGACGAAATGCATGAGCAGGCCTAGGGCGGCCGTGACCGCCGCCAGCGCCGGCGCGTCGACACCGACGAGCGCCGCCAGCTCCAGCACCGCGCCGGCGAGCGCGTCGAGCTCCAGTGGCCGGCCGGCTTCGCGGTCCTGCAGCATCGACGTCTTGTGGTCGCCGACCGCCGCCGCGCCGGCCAGGCGCCGGCCGACGTCCACCCGCGGCGCCGCGCCCAGCGCGGCCGCCACCGCTTCGACCTCGCGCATGATCCGGCCCGCGAGCGCGTACGCCCCCGGGTCCTCGGCGATCTGGCGCATCGTCGCGCCGGTCAGCGCGCTGAGCGGGTTGAACGCGGCGTTGCCCATCAGCTTGAGCCAGATCTGCGCGCGCAGGTCCGGGTCGATCGGGCACTTCAGCCCGCCCGCCACCAGCGCGTCCCGGATCGCCTCGCAGCGCGGGCTGACCGAGCGGTCCGGCTCGCCGATCGCGATCCGGCGCCCTTCCACGTGCCGGATCACGCCGGGCGCCTCGATCTCGGTCGCCGGGTAGACGACGCTGCCGATCACCCGGTCGAGCGGGATCGCGCGCGTGACCGCGCCCTCCGGGTCCAGCGCCTCGATCCGGCGGCCGTCGAAGCGGCCGCCGTGGCGATGGAAGTACCACCACGGCACGCCGTTCTGGGCCGCGACCACGGCCGTGTCGGCGCCGAGCAGCGGCGCCAGCAGCGGCCCCGCGGACGCGTACGCGTGCGCCTTGAGGCCGAGGAAGACGACGTCGACCGGGCCGATCTCGCGCGGGTCGTCCGTGCAGGCCGGGCGCTCGACCCAACTCCCGTCGGCGTCGACGATCCGCACCCCGTCGCGGCGCATCGCGGCCAGGTGCGGACCGCGCGCGATCAGGTGGACGTCGCTGCCGCCGCGGGCGAGCGCGGCGCCGACGTACGCGCCGATCGCCCCGGCCCCGAGCACCGCGACCTTCACGTTTCCAGCAGGTCCGCCAGCAGCCGGCGCTGCACCTTGCCCGTGGGGCCCTTCGGGATCTCCGCGACCACGCGGATCCGCCGCGGCACCTTGAACGGCGCCAGCCGATCCTGCAGGTGGGCGCGCAGCGCGCCGTCGTCGAGGTCCGGCCCGACGACCGCGGCGTGGACCACCTCGCCGTACTTGGCGTCGGCGACCCCGTACGCCACCGCGTCGCGCACGCCCGGGAACGCGAGCAGCGCCTCGTCGATCTCGCGCGGCGCGATCTTCTCGCCGCCGCGGTTGATCAGCTCCTTGATCCGGCCTTCGAGGACGAGGCACCCGGCGGCGTCGAGCCGCCCGATGTCGCCGGTGCGAAACCAGCCGTCGCGGAAGCTCGCCGCGTTCGCCTCGGGGTTCGCCAGGTAGCCGTCGACCACCCCCGGCCCGCGCACGGTGACCTCGCCCGCCTCGCCCACGGGAAGCGGCCGCCACGCGGCGTCGACGATCGCGACCTCCGCCCCGGCGCTGACGCCGACCGTGCCCGGCCGGCGCTCACCCGGCGGCAGCCGGTTGCTGGTCATCTGGTGCGCGGCCTCGGTCATCCCGTACGCCTCCACGACCGGCACGCCGCAGCGTGCCTCCAGGCGCTCCCAGACGGCCGGGGCGAGCGCGGACGAGCACGAGCGCAGGAAGCGCAGCGGCCCACCGCCGCCCGCCGGGCGGTCCGGGAGCCGGGTCAGGATCGTCGGGACGGCCGAGAGCCACGTGACGCCGTGCTCGGCGGCGTGCTCCCAGACCACGCTCGTGCGCACGCGCGCCGGCACCACCACGGCGCCGCCGCCGGCCAGCGCCGCCAGCGTGCTCGCGACCAGCCCGTGCACGTGGAACAGCGGCATCACGCAGTAGGACCGGTCGTCCGGGCCGAGGCCGTAGGTGCGGGCGATCGAGCGCGCCGACGCGACCAGGTTGCGCTGGCGCAGCGGGACCGCCTTCGGCCGCCCGGTCGTGCCGCTGGTGTGCAGCAGCAGCGCCACGGCGTCCGGCGAGGGCGCGGGCGGCGCCGGATGCGTGCCGCCGTCCTCCAGCTCGAGGTCAGCGGTGAGCGCGCGCAGCGGGCAGCCGAGCGCTTCGGCGGCCGCGGCGGCCGCGTCGGACTCCTGCGCGATGACCAGCCGCGGCGGGCAGTCCTCGAACGCGGACCGCATCTCGGCGGGCTGCAGCTGTGGGTTGAGCGGCAGCGCGACCGCGCCGGCGCGCGCGGCCGCCAGGAACGCGACGACCGCGCCCGGGCCGTGCGGAAGCACGATCCCGACCCCGGTCCCGGGCTCCACGCCGGCGGCGGCGAGCTGGCCGGCGAGCCGGTCCGTCACCGCCCGCAGGTCGTCGCGCGACCAGGTCCGCGGGCCGTCGGGATCGATCAGCGCCGGCTTGGCGCCCGCGCACAGCGTCTCGGGGATCGTCTCGGGCACTCGGACTCCTGGGGAACTCGGTGGCAACGGCGTGCCGCGCAGCATGCCGCCGGGCGCGGCCCGCGCCAATCGTGCGATCTCCGAACCCGGCGCCGGTCTTTCTGGTGAAGCCCCGATGCGCGCCCGGCCGGCAGCCGCGATCCTCGCCGTCATGAGCGTGCCTGTGAACGACACGCGGCTGTGGCACCCGTTCGCCGACATGGGCGCGGTGCGCGGCGGCGAGCTGGTGATCGACCGCGGCGAGGACGTCTGGGTGTGGGACCGCGAGGGTCGCCGCTACCTCGACGCGACCGCGAGCCTGTGGTACGCGAACGTGGGCCATGGCCGGCGCGAGATCGCCGCCGCCGTCGCCGCGCAGCTCGAGCGGCTCGAGGCCTACTCGACGTTCGGCGACTTCGCCAACGCACCCGCGCTGCGGCTTGCCGACCGGTTGGCCGCCCGCTCCCCCGTGGACGGCGCGCGCGTGTTCCTGACCAGCGGCGGCGGCGACGGCATCGACACGGCGGTCAAGCTCGTCCGGCGCTACTGGAGCGAGCGCGGGCAGCCCGGCCGCACGCACATCGTCGCGCGCGCCGGCAGCTACCACGGCACACACGGGTACGGCACGGCGATCGGCGGCATCGACGCCAACCGCAGCGGCTGGGGCCCGCTCGACCGCGACGCGTCGACCGTCGCCCGCGACTCGCTCGACGCGCTGGCGGCGGCGCTGGAGGGTGACGGCGGGGAGCGCGTGGCCGCCGTGTTCGCCGAGCCCGTGATCGGCGCGGGCGGCGTGCACGCGCCCGTCCCGGGCTATCTGGAAGGGCTGGCCGAGCTGTGCCGGCGGACCGGCGTCCTGCTGGTGGTGGACGCCGTCATCTGCGGGTTCGGACGGCTCGGCACGTGGTACGGGATCGAGCGGTGGGACGTCGCGCCGGACCTGATCGTGTTCGCCAAGGGCGTGACCAGCGGCTACCTGCCGCTCGGCGGCGTCGTGGTCGCCGGCGCGGTGGCCGAGCCGTTCTGGGCGGCGCCCGGCGGCCCGGTGCTGCGCCACGGACCGACGTACGCCGGCCACGCCGCCTGCTGCGTGGCGGCGCTCGCGAACCTCGACCTGCTCGAGCGCGACGGCCTGCTGGAGCGCGGGCGCGAGCTCGAAGGCGAGCTGCTCGCCGCGCTGGCGCCGCTGGCCGGCGACCCGCTGGTCGCCGAGGTGCGCGGCGGCGTCGGGCTGATGGGCGCGGTCGAGCTGGCTCCGGAGCTGCTGGCCGCCGACCCCGGCGCCGTCGCGCGCGCCGCGCTCGCCGCCCGCCGGCACGGCGTCCTCGTGCGGCCGCTGGCGCGGGCGCTGGCCGTGTCGCCGCCGCTGACGGCGACGCCCGAGCACTTCGCGCTGATCGCCCAGGCGCTGAAGGGCGCGCTGGAAGAGCTCGGCGCGCTCGTCTAGCCCGCGGCCAGCGCGATCAGCGCGTCGCTCCACCCGAAGCGCCGGCGGGCCGCCGCCAGGCGCCGCAGCTTGAGCGCGACGTGCAGGTCGGTGCGGGTGAGGCCGTCCTGGAGGTCGATCCCGTGCTCGGTCCTCAGCCGGCCGAGCCGGTAGTACAGCGTCGTCCGGTGGATGCTGAGCTCGGTCGCCGTGCGCGACGGGTCGCCGGCGTGGTCCAGGTAGGTCTCCAGCGTCTGCTCGAGCATGTCCGGCTCCAGCAGCGCCGCGTCGTCCCACGTGTCCGGGCGCGTGGTCGCGAGCAACCGTCCGTAGACGCCGAGACCGGTCCAGTCCACGGTGCGCGGGAGCCGTGGGTCGACCGCGGCGCAGCCGGCCGCGAGCGCGGCCATGGCGTGCTGGTGGGCGAGGCGTTCGAGCGGCGCCGGCGGGCTGACGCCGGCCACGCTGCCCGGCAGCGGAGCGTCGAACGCGGCCGCCGCGCGGATGAGGACGGTGACGCGCTCGGGCTCGGCGTGCGCGGCGAGCCCGAGGCGCGGCACGTCCGCCCACTCCACGCCCGCGCGCTCCGGCAGCACGACGGCGACGCGCACGCGGCCGCCCGGCTCCAGGCCGGCCAGCTCGCGCAGCCGCGCCAGCGCGCCGGCGTCCGGGCGGCGGGCGCGCAGCAGGCGCCCGAACAGCGCGTCGACGCCGCGCACCGCCGTCGCGCGCGCTTCGAGCAGGCGGACCAGCCGCTGCGCAGTCGCCCGCGCGGTCGCGACCTCCGGCGGGCGCAGCGCCTCGTCCTCGTCCAGGATCCAGAGGTAGCCCAGCCGCCGGCGCCCGCGCAGCAGCGGGATGCAGAGCCGGGCGGCCATGCCGATCGCCTCGTTGGCCGGCACCACCACGGGCCCACCCGCGGTCTCGACGCCGTGGCGGCGCTGGTGCTCGAGCACGTCGCCCGGGACCTTGCGCGTGAGGATGGCGCGCACGCGCACCGGGTCCACGCCGTCGGCCTGCGCGCTGTAGCCGATCAGCTGCCCGCGCGCGTCGTCGACGCTGACGCTGCGGCCGATCGCCGCCGCCAGCTCGTCCAATTCGCGCTGGACGTGCGCTTCCGACGAGGCGGCGGGCATCCTACATTTGTAGAAGACGCGGCCGCCAGTGCTCGGTCCCCATCCGATGACCCGCCCGCGGACGCTCCTTACGATCGGGGCATGCTGACCGCCCGTTCCTGGCTCCCACCCGGCGCTGCCCGGCGGGTGGACACGATCGCCGCACAGGCCGCGGAGATGACGCCGGCGACCGTGGCCGAGCGACTGCACGACCTCGTCGACCGCAACCGCACGATCCACAGCGTCGAGTGCATCAACCTCAACCCGGCGTCGAACGTGATGAACCCGCGCGCCGAAGCGCTGCTCGCCGCCGGGCTGGGCACGCGCGCGTCGCTCGGCTATCCGGGCGAGAAGTACGAGACCGGCCTGGAGGCGATCGAGGAGATCGAGGTGCTCGCCGCCTCGCTGGCCGCCGACGTCTTCGGCGCCACCCACGTCGAGCTGCGGGTGCCGTCAGGCGCGCTGGCGAACCTCTACGGCTTCATCGCCACCTGTTCCCCGGGCGACACGATCATCGCGCCGCCGGCGGCGATCGGCGGGCACGTCACGCACCACCCGTCCGGCGCGGCCGGGCTGTACGGGCTCGAGATCGTCGAGGCGCCGGTCTCCGCGCACGGCTACACGGTCGACGTCGACGCGCTCGCCGAGCTCGCGGCCCGCGTCCGCCCGCGGCTGATCACGATCGGCGGCAGCCTGAACCTGCAGCCGCATCCGGTGGCCGCGATCCGCGAGCTCGCCGACGCGGTCGGCGCCAAGGTGCTGTTCGACGCCGCCCACCTGTCCGGCCTCTTCGCCGGCGGCGCGTGGCCGAACCCGCTGGCCGAGGGCGCGCACCTGATGACGATGAGCACCTACAAGAGCCTCGCCGGCCCGCCCGGCGGCCTCGTGGTGACCAACGACGCCGAGCTGGCCGAGCGGCTCGAGGGCATCGCCTATCCGGGGCTGACCGCGAACTTCGACGTCGGCAAGACGGCCGCGCTGGCCCTGACGCTGGTCGACTGGAGCGTCGCCGGCCGCGCGTACGCGCAGGCCATGATCGAGAACGCCGCGGCGCTCGTGCGCGCGCTCGACGCCGCGGGCGTGCCGATCTTCCAGCCGACGACGTCGCACCAGCTGGCGGTCGACGCCCGCACGTACGGTGGCGGTGACGCGGCCGCGCGCCGGCTGCGGCGCGCGAACCTGCTGGCCTCGGCGATCGGCCTGCCCGGCGACGGCGACGGGCTGCGGCTCGGCACGCCGGAGATCACGCGCATCGGCATGACCGCCGCCGACATGACGACCCTCGCGGACTTCATCGCGCGCGGGCTCACCGATCCCGACCCCGAGCGGGTCGGCCGCGAGGTCAGCGCCTGGCGCGGCCGCTTCGACCGCGTCCACTTCACGGCGGCCTGAGATGACGGTCGACTGGCTTGCGGGCAACCCCGGCGACGGCTGGTACGAGCTGACCGCCGCGTGGGTCGAGGTCCTCAACGGCGGCGACGGGCCCCGGTTCGCGTTCGCGGCCGGCGGTGGCGAGGAGAACCTGACCGCGGTGGCCGCCGGGCGCGGCGACCTCGGCATGAGCATCGACGTCGTCGCCGCCGCGGCGTTCAACGGCGGCCCGCCGTTCACGGAGCCGCTGCGCAACCTGCGCTGCCTCGGCACCGGCTGGTCGCCGCTGCCGTACAACCTGCTGGCGGCGGCCGACACGCCGCTGGACCTCGCGACGGCGGTCCGAGGTGGGACGATCCGGATCGGCGCGCCGCCGGAGGACACGACCGACGAGCTGATGTTCCAGCGCGTGCTCGCCTACTACGGCGTCACGGCGGCGGACATCGACGCCGCCGGGGGCCGCGTCCTGCTCGCCGACTACCACGAGCTCGTCGACGCGCTCGAGGCCCGGGAGATCGACGCGGTCTTCGGCGCCACGACGCTGCCCGCGCCGAGCATCGAGCGCGCCGCCACCGCCGCGCGGGCGCTCGCGCTCGCCTCGCTCCCGGCCGACGTCGTGGAGCACCTGCGGCGGCGCTGCGGCTGCCGGCCCGGCGTGATCCCAGCCGGCAGCTACCCGGCGCTGCAGGACGGCGACGTCCACACCTGCTTCGCCGACACGGTGATCGTGGTCGCGGCCGAGGCCGACGACGAGCTGGTGCACGCGGTCACCGGCCGCCTGCTGGACACGGTCGGCCGCGCGGACGCGATCCATCCGAGCCTCGCCGCGTTCAACCCGGACACCGCGTGGCGCAACGTGCCGGTCCCGGTGCACCCCGCGGCGGCGCGCGCCTACCGCGAGCGCGGCCATCTCGGCTGACCCTCTGTAATGGAGCCATGACCAGCCATGCGGAGCCGCTGAGACTCGAGAACGCGACGCTGCCCGACGGACGCCGGGCCGACGTGCACGTCGCCGGCGGGCGGATTGTCGAGGCCGCGCCGGACGCGCGGGCGATCGATCTCGGCGGCGCCCTGCTCGCGCCCGCGTTCGTCGACGGCCACATCCACCTCGACAAGGCGTTCGTCGGCGTCGGCTGGCGGCCGCACGAGCCGCGCGCCGACCTCGCCGGCCGGATCGACGCCGAGCGGACCGCGCTGCTCGAGGTCGACGCCGAGCTGCCGATCGCCGAGCGGGCGGCCGTGCTGCTGCGCCAGATCGCGAGCTACGGGACCGGGTTCGTGCGCACGCACGTCGACGTCCACCCCGAGGACGGGCTGCGCCGCCTGGAGGCGGTGCTCGAAGCCCGCGACCGCTGCCGCGAGATCGCCGACGTCGAGATCGTCGCGTTCCCGCAGCGCGGCGTCCTGGCCAGCCCCGGCACGGCCGAGCTGCTCGACCAGGCGCTCGCCGCGGGCGCCGACGTCGTCGGCGGGCTCGACCCGGCGACGTTCGACGGCGACGTCGAAGGCCAGCTGCGGATCGTCTTCGACCTCGCCGAGCGGCACGGCGCGAAAGTCGACCTGCACCTCCACGATCCCGGCACGCTCGGCACGTTCGAGTTGCGGCGGATCGCGGCCCACACGACGCAGCGCGGCCTGCGGGGGCGCGTGAACGTCAGCCACGCCTACTCGCTCGGGATGGTCGACGACGACGAGCTGGCGCGCACGGCGGACGCGCTCGCCGAGGCCGGCGTCTCGATCCTCACCAACGGGCCCGCCGCGGTCGCGATGCCGCCGGTCGCGCGGCTGCGCGCCGCCGGCGTGCGCGTCTTCGCCGGCACGGACAACATCCGCGACGCGTGGTGGCCCTACGGCACCGGCGACATGCTCGAGCGCGTCTACATGATCGGTCACCGGCAGGCGCTCTACACCGACGACGAGCTGCGGCTCGCGTTCTCCCTGGCCGGCAGCGCCGGCGCCGAGATCCTCGGCCTGGAGGACTACGGGCTCCAACCGGGCGCCCGTGCGAACCTCGTCGCGATCGACGCCCCGTCGGTGCCCGAGGCGGTCGCCGCGCCGCCGCGGCGGCTGCTCGTCCTGCACGACGGCGCCGTCGTCATGTGACCGGCGTCTCCGCCGATCGGACGAGGCCGCGTCTCACCCGCGGTGGGGCGCGATCGGGTGATGGGCGGGCGCCAGCGCGGTCGGGAGGATGTCCGCGATGTCACGGACGATCGCGCACGGGACGGTCGCGCTCATCGGACTGCTGGCGATGCTGCCCGCGTCGCCGGCCCAGGCGCAAACCCTCCCCGGCCCGCCACCCCGCGCGGGCCTCGACCTCCCCTCCGCCCCCGGTACCGCGCTCGGCTCGGTGCCGGCGGGCACGCCCGCCACGCTCGGCGCCGGCGCCTCCGCGCCGGCCCTGGTGGACGGGAACGTCACGCTGTCCGGCCGCCGCTTCTCGCTCGTGCTCGCGTGCCACGGTCGCGGCCGGCTCACGGTCACGGCGCCCGGCGTCGTCGGCGGCACCGTCGCGGCCGGCCGCTACCGCTGCGCGCACGGCCGCGCGACGGTGCGACTCACCGCCGGCCGCACGACCGCCGGCCGCCTGGAGCGGCACGCTCCGGTCACCGCCCAGGTCACGCTCGCGCATACGCGGCTGACGTTCCTGCTGGGCGCGCACCGCAGCGCGCCCGCGTTCTGGACCGACGGGCACCTGCAGTGCGGCCCGCAGAGCTTTTTGGTGGAGCCCGACTTCACCACCCGCGCCCCGACCGAGATCTCGACCCGCGGCTGGATCGCGTGGGAGCCGGCGACGGGCGGCTGGCACTGGCTCGGCGACGGGCGCTGGGACGCCTGGACCGCGACCGCGACCGGGATCGCGCAGTTCCACCCGGGCGGCGCCGTCCAGCCGACGCCCTGGACCTGGGGGCCGATCACGGCGCCGGCCGGTGCGGGCATCCGCGCCGTCGGCGTCTACGAGATCGTCTACTGGGTCGGCGGACGGCCGGTGTACCGGTGGGAATACGTCAACGCCGGCACGACCGGCGCGGCCGCGGCGGGCTCCGGAACCCTCGCCTGCACGCTGCCATGACGCGCCCAGCACGCTTCACGCCACGCGTCCAGATCGAGGTGCTTGGCCATCGTCATGAAGCCGGCGGCGCGCGCCTGCGGGCAGTAGCGCGCCGGCGAGCCGGTGTACTCGACCTCGAACACCGCCTTGCCCGCCTTCACGAACGGCGCGAGCTCGCCGCACTCCCGGTGGTGGAAGCACTCCTCGTCGAGCGCGAAGTCGAAGCGCGGCTCGAGCGCCGCGACCTGGTCGAGGTCGTTCTTGAGCGCGATCGACAGCCCGCGGGCGTGCGCGGCCGCGGCCAGGTAGCGGTTGTAGGCGAGCTGGTCGCGCGCACGCAGCGGGAAGCCGGTGCGGTTCTCGTAGCCGTCGACGTTGTCGGCCTCGACCGCGTCGAAGCCCTTGCGCGCACACAGGCGCAGGCGCGCGTTCATGATCGGCCTGAGCGCCCGGCTGCGGATGTCGAGCCACCGCTCGCCGGGCCAACCCGCGACCCCGCGCCCGAGCACGGACTTCGGAAAGCGCGCGCTGTCCGGCCGGCCGGGCTCGTACGTGCCGGCGTCCAGGTAGCAGACGACGTGCCGGCCCCGAGCGTGCAGCGCGGCCACGGTGGCCGCGGACGTGTCGAACAGGTCGACGTCGTACACCGCGGCCGGGACACGCAGGTCGAGCTTCCCGGAGAGCTGCCACTGCCATGTGGTCCTCGGACCGGGCACCCAGCGGGCCGAAGCCACGCCCGGCAGCACGAGGCCGCACACGGCCACGCCCACCAGCACACCCCACTTGACCACGGATCGTGTCAATGACTCATCACCCGAACCGCGTCGCACTGCTGCTCGCAGTCATCGTCTGCTCGCTCGCCGTACCCGTCGCGGCTGACGCCGCGCCGGCGACCGGCGTACTTCCCGGACGGCGCATCGATCTCAAGGTACTGCTCGCGGCCCCGAGCGCCTCCGACGCGGTGTTCGCCAGCTGGAAAGCGGCGCTGCAGCGCGAGGGCGTCCCGTTCGACACCTACGTCGAAGGCACGTCACCCCCGCTGAGCGACAGCACGCTGGCCGACTACGGCAGCGACGAGGCCAAGTACGACGCGGTGATCCTGTCCTACGGCGACATGCTCAACCCCACCGAGCAGGCGGCGCTGAGTCGCTTCGAGGAGACGTTCGGCGTCCGCCAGATCAGCGACAACGTCGCCTCCGCCGCCCACGGGCTCACGCTCGTCTCCTCCGGCGAGCAGGGCGGCCAGACCGGGACGCTGACCGCCGACGGCAAGCTCGCGTTCCCGTACCTGACCGGCACGGTGCCGATCGCCACGCCGTCGTTCGGCTACCAGGCCAAGCCCACCGATCCCTCGACTTTCGACACGCTTGTCGCCGGCCCGAACGGCTCCTCCTACGTCGGCATCCACACCCGCACGGACGGGACCCAGGAGCTGGTCGACACCGTGCCCGGCAGCCCGTCGGAGACCCAGAACCAGCTGCTGCGCCACGGCATGATCAGCTGGGTCACGCGCGGGGTCTACCTCGGGACGCAGCGCAACTACCTCGCGCTGCAGGTCGACGACACGTTCCTCGGCGACGACGCGTGGGTGCCGCTCAGCGGCCCGGTCACGGTCGCCGGGCGCACCTGCACGCCCACCGTGGAGACGACCAGCCCGTGCTCGGAGGACGAGATCCACCTCGCGCCCGCCGACGTCGACGCGGCCGTCGCCTGGATGAAGGCCAACGGCCTGCGGCTGGACATGGTCTTCAACGGCGGCGGCGACGACCCGGCGAGCGTGCTGCGCGAGTTCCAGAAGTATGCGACCGACTTCGGCTGGATCAACCACACGTGGGACCACCCGAACCTCGACTGCTCGACCGCGCCGTTCATCACCAAGGAGATCACCGAGAACACGACCTGGGCGCACGCGCACGGGCTGCCGTCGGTGGCGAGTGAGCTGGTCACGGGCGAGCACTCCGGCCTGGCCAACACGCTCCCCGGCAACCCCGGGACGATCGACCCGCCTGAGTTCGACGACGACCCCACGCTCTCCGCGTCCCCCGGCGCGACGCTGTCCGGCTCCTACGACTACGCGATCACCGGCACCACCAGCCTGGGCGAGACGATCCCGTCCGAGACGACCGTCGCCGTCACCACCGGCCACGCCGTCCATCTGGCCTGGCCCGCCGTCTGCCACACCGTCAGCTACCACGTCTACCGGCGCACGTCGGCCGCCGGCACCACCGCCGCCGGCGCGTGGTCGCTGCTCGGCACCGTGAACCAGCCCACGACCGCGTTCACCGACGCGGGCCCGGTGAACGTCGCGTTCACGGACACCGGCGCCGCCGGCACCGCCGCTTCCCCGCCGGTCCTCAACGGCGCCGCCGAGCTGCCGTACGCGCAGAACCCGAACTTCCTCGCCGGCCTCGACGCCGCGGGCATCAAGAACACCGCGACCGACGCGTCCAAGGCCTATCCGGACCCGCCGACCGCCGCCGTGCCCGCCGCCACCAACTACCCGGCGGGGACGAGCTTCGAGGACGGCGACATCCGCACGATCCCGCGCTACCCGACCAACGTCTACTACAACGTCGACCGGCAGGCGCAGGAACTCGACGAGTACAACTACCTGTACAACAGCAACCGCGGGTGCAAGCCGATCGCGGGCATCACCACGTGCAACACGTCCGACGTCACGTGGCAGCAGCTGCTCGACAACGAGACCGCGGTGATGTTCCGGCACATCACGGGCAACGACCCGCGCCCGCACTACTTCCACGAGTCCAACCTGGCCGACTCCGGCGCCAGCGGCGGCGCGCCGTTCTACGCGCTGATGAACCAGGTGCTGGCGCAGTACCACCGGTACTTCACCGTCCCGCTGACGCAGCTCAGCCCGACCCAGATCGGCGACGAGCTCGCGCGCCAGCAGGCGTGGAGCGCGGCCGTCGCGGCCGGGCAGGTCAGCGCCTACGTCCAGGACGGCCAGGTGCACGTCTCGACGACGAAGTCGCTGGACGTCCCGCTGACCGGCACCACGGTGGGCGACCTCGCCGCCGGCCAGCGCTCCGGCTGGACGACCGTCTCCGGCAGCGCCGTCTTCTCCCCCGCCGACCCCGCGTCGACCGCGGCGCCGAGCATCCACTGGCAAGGGTCGAGTCTCGTGGCCGACCCGGGCACGTGGAGCGCGACCGCGCCCGTGACCTACGCGTACCAGTGGCAGCGCTGCACCGCGGCGGGCTGCACGAACATCGCGGGCGCTGACGGCCAGACGTACACGCCGGCCGTGACCGATCAGGGCGCGCAGCTGCGCGTGGCGGTGACCGCCGGCAACTGGATCTCCTCGCTCAGCCAGGCGGTCTCGGCGCCGGTCACGGTGCCGACGCCCGGAAGCGGCGGACCGCCTCCCTCCACCGGGACGCCCGGCGGCGGGACCGGCGCGAGCCCGCCGGCGGCGACGGTGCGGCTCGAGCGGCTGACGATCAGGCCGAGCCGCTTCAGGACGTCTCACGGCGCGACGATCGAGTGGAAGGCCACCGGCAGCGGGACCGTGACCGTCACGGTGACCCGGCTGGAGAGCGGGCGCCGCGTCGGCCGCGCCTGCCGCGTCCTCACGCGGGCCGACCGGCACCACGCACGCTGCACGCGCACCGTCAAGGTCGGCACGCTCAAGCTGCACGTGACCGCCGGGTCGGGCCGGACCGCGTTCCACGGGCGCGTCGCCGGCCGGGCGCTGCACACCGGTGCCTACCGGCTGTCCGCCGACCACCGCACAGCGGCGTTCACGATCGTGGCGCCGACGTCCCGGCACGCGAAGAAAGGATGACGCGCGCATGTCCCCCAAGGACCGGATCGGACTCCGCCGCCGGCGGCCAGACGCCACCCAGCCGGAGGTCCCGAGCGACCTGAACGCCGAGCTGCTGCTGCTCCGCGAGGAGAACCGCCGCTTGAAGGCCATCGACGGCCGTGCCGACCTGGTGCGGCTGGTCGACCGGACGTCGGCGTCCGACGACGCGGACGACGCGGCGTCCCTGCTGGCCGAGTGCCTGCTGGCCCGTGAGTCGCTGCTGGAGGCCTGCCGGTCGCTGCGCACGCTGTCCGCCGAGCTCGAGGCGCGCCTGCAGCGCGTTCCGATCGATGCTTGAGCGCTGCCCGCCGGCCCGCCCCCGGGTGCTGCTGACGACCGAGGGCACGTACCCGTACGAGATCGGCGGCGTCAGCTCCTGGTGCGACCTGCTCGTGCGCTCGCTGCCGGAGCTCGAGTGGCAGGTGCTGCCGATCGTCGCGCCGCACGACCGGCCGCCGCGCTACGCGGTCCCGCCGCACGCCCGCGTCCTGCCGCCGATCGAGATCTGGTCCGACCGCCGGCCGGCGCGCGGGAGACGCGGCGATCTGCGCGACCTGCCGGCCGCGCTGGTGCGTGGGCTGCTGCGCTGGGACGGCTCGCCGAGCGCGGTCGTGGACGCGTGGCTGCGGTGCCGGCGCGACCCGCGCGGCGTGCGCCGCGCGTTCCGCTCGCGCGCCGGCTGGGACGCGTACCGCGGCGCGCTGGCCGAGGTGCTGGCCGAGCGCGTGCCCGAGGCCGGGACGCCGCCGCTGCTGGACCTGGTCGAGGCGGCCGAGCTGTATCAGACGCTCTACTGGATCGCCCGGACCGCGGCGGTCCCGACGCCGGACGTCGAGGTGCTGCACGCGACCGCCGCCGGCTGGTCGGCGATCCCGGCCGCCGTGCACCGGGCGCTGCACGGGACACCGCTGGTGCTGACCGAGCACGGCGTGTTCCTGCGCGAGAGCTACCTGGCGGCGGCGCGCGGCGGCGCGTCGCCGGGCCGGCGGTTCGCCGCCACCCGGCTGGCGCGCGGGCTGACGCGCACGGCCTACGCGTGCGCCGACGTGGTCGCGCCGGTGACCAGCGCGAACGCGCACTGGGAGACCGGGCTCGGGCTGGACCCGGACAAGGTCCGCGTCATCACCAACGGCCTGCTGCAGGCGCCGGCGCCCACGCCGCCGCCCGGGACGGGGAGGATCGTGTCGGTCGGGCGGATCGACCCGCTCAAGGACGTGCACACGATGCTGCGGGCCGCGGCGGCGACGCTGCAGCTGGTGCCGGCGGCGCACTTCGCGCACTACGGCCCGGTCACGCCCGGCGAGGAGACCTACGGACGGTCGTGCGAGCTGCTGCACGAGCAGCTCGGGCTGGGCTCGCGCTTCCGCTTCATGGGCGCGACGACCGACCCGGCGGGCGTGGTCCGCGGCGCGGACGTGGTGCTGCTGACGAGCATCTCCGAAGGCCTGCCGATGGCCCTGCTGGAGGCGATGGGCGAGGCGCGGCCGATCGTCGCCACCAGCGTCGGCGGCGTGCCCGAGGTGGTGCGCGGCTGCGGGATCGTCGTGCCGCCCGCCGACGAGCGCGCGCTCGCGCTCGCGCTGGCCTCGCTGCTGCGCAACCCGGAGCGGGCCGCGCGCCTCGGGCGCCAGGGCCACGCGCGGCTGGCGCGCCGGTTCGACCAGGCCGACTGCGTGGATCGCTACCGCGACCTGCTGCGCGACGCGGCCGCCGGCCGGCTGCGCGCCCCGGCACCGCCGCGCGAGCTGCCGGTGGCGGCATGACTCGGGCAGAGCCCTCGCACGCCGTGCGAGAACTCGGGGCGGCGGCGTGAGCGCCGACGTCGTGCGCGCGCGGCTCGGCCGGCCGGCGCAGGACATGCTCGAGGCCGCGGTCGTCCTCGAGGCGTGGACCGGTGCGCCGCCGGGCCGCGCGCTGGCCGACGGGCGGCGGCTGATGTCCGGCCGCCCGGCGCTCCCCGAGGTCAGCGTCAGCGCGCCGCCCGCCGCGGCGAAGCCGCGCCGGAAGGCGCTGGAGGCGGCGGCGTTCGGCGTCGCGGTCGTCGCCGTCGCGGCGTGGGCCCGGCCGCTGCGCGACCTGATCGGCGCGAGCGGGCTGCGCGACGCGCTGCGCGTGGCGCTCCCGCTCACGCTCGCCGTGCAGTGGACGCTCAGCAGCCGCTATCTCAGCCGCCCCGGCGGCGTGGCGACGCTCGCCGCGCGGCCGGCGCTGCTGGCCGCCGGCGCGGCCGGGCTGCTCATCCCCGCGATCGCGGGGGCGGGCGCCGTCGGGGCCGTGGCCGCGCTGTTGACGCTGCTCTGGTGCGGCGGCGCGATCGCCGCCCGCCGCGGGCGCCCAATGGGCTTCGCCGCCGCGGTCGCACTGGCCACGCCGCCGCTGCTCGCCGGCGCGTCGCCGTGGCTCGTGCTGAGCGCGCTGGTGCTGGCGGTCGCCGCGCTGGCGTTCGCCGCGCCCGGCCCGCGCTGCCTGCACCCCGGGCGCTGGGACCGGGCGCTGCTCGCCGGGCTGATCGGCGCCGCGCTCGGCGTGCTGCTGGTGGGCGACGCCAGCCTGCCGTGGGTCGCCACCCCCGGCGAGGCACTGCTGCTGGCACCCTCGATCCTGGCCACGGTCTACGGCGGCGGCGCGCTGTGGCGCCTGCCGGCCGCGCTGTCCGGCGCGCTCGTCGGCGTGCGGCTGCACGAGCGCCCCGGCCGGGCGCCGACCCGCCTGTTGCTCGGCGCGCTGGGCCGGACGGTCGCGATCTCGCTGGCGCTGTCGCTGCTGTGCCGCGAGCTCGTCCCGTGGCCGTCGTCGCCCGTCGCGCGCGAGGCCGCGCTGTGCGGCTTCGCCCTGCTCGGCCTCGTCACGCTGCTGGCGAGCCTGCTCGAAGCGCTCGATCGCGGCGGCCGGGTCGTGCTCGTGCTGGGCTGCGGCGTCGCGCTCGAGCTGCTGATCCGGCCACCGTTCCCCGGAGCGGCGCTGATCGCGGGCGCCGCGACCTGCACGCTGCTGCTCATCGCCGCCGCGGTCGCCGCCGTCGCGCGCCCGGCGACCGCCGTGGCCACCCACCTATGGATCGGTTGAAGCACCGTGGCCGGTGGTGGGCGGCCGGGCTCGTCGTACTGGCGCTTGCGGTCGCGGGCACCATGAGCGCGGCCGCCGGCACCCCGCGCACGGCGTGCGGGCGCGCGCTGGTCCCCGCCTACGGGGGAGCGGACACGATCGCCGCACTCGCCGAGCAGCACGGCCGCGGGTCGATCCTGATCCTCAACCCGCAGAACGGACCCGGCGCCGCGCGCGATCCCGCCTACGCCGCCGCGGTGGCCGCCGCGCGGCGCGCCGGCTGGCGCGTGATCGGCTACGTCGCGACCGGGTACGGCACGCAGCCGGCCGCGGCCGTCGAGGCCGCCGCGCACGAGTACGCGGCCTGGTACGGCGTCGACGGGATCTTCCTCGACGAGGCGGCCCACGACGCCGCGCAGCTGCCGTACTACCGCGCCCTGCGCGCCGCCGTCCCGGGCCTGCTCGTGCTCAACCCGGGCGTCGTGCCCGACCCGGGCTACGCCGCCGTCGCCGACCTGATCGTCACCTACGAAGGCGCGCTGGACGGCGCGCCGGCGCCGGCCGCGGGCCCGCACGAGGCCCGCCTGGTGTACGCGGCGGACGAGCCCGGGGCCCTGGCCTACGTGCGCTCGCAGCCCGGCGGGCACCTGTACGTCACCGCGGGCGCGCTCCCGGACCCGTGGTCCGCGCTGCCCGCCTACCTGAGCGCCGAGCTCGCCGCCCTCTCGAGCTGCGGCGCACACCCCTAGAACCGGAGATGCACAAGATGTGCGGGATCATCGGCTACACAGGACGTCGTCGCTGCCTTCCCCTGCTCCTGGACGGGCTGTCGCGGCTCGAGTACCGGGGCTACGACTCGGCCGGCGTCGCGCTCGAGGACGGGCCCGCCGTCGTGACCGTGCGCGCCGTCGGCAACCTCGACGCGCTGCGCACGGCGCTCGGCACGGACGCGCATCCGGCGCGCACCGGGATCGGCCACACGCGCTGGGCCACGCACGGCCGCGTGTGCGAGGCGAACGCGCACCCGCTGAGCTGCGGCGCCCGGCGCGTCCACGTCGTGCTCAACGGGATCGTCGAGAACCACGTGGACCTGCGCCGGCAGCTGCGCCGGGACGGCGTCGCGTTCGCCTCCGACACGGACGCCGAGGTCGTCGCGCACCTGGTCGCGACGCACGACACGGGCGACCTGACCGCCGCGGTCCACGCCGCGCTCGCGGAGCTCGACGGGCACTTCGCGTTCGTCGTGCTCGCCGCCGACGCCCCGGGCGTGCTGGTCGGGACGCGGCGCCAGTGCCCGCTGGTGATCGGCGCGGGCGCGGGCGAGGCGTTCCTGGCGTCCGCCGTGTCCGCCTTCCTGCCCGAGACCCGCCAGGTCGTCGAGCTGGCCGACGGCGAGGTCGCGACGCTGCGGCCGGACGGGGTCAGCATCGACGGCCGCCCGCGCGCGGCCGCGGCCGTCGGCTACGCCGACGAGGTCGCCACCCGCGACGGCTACGCCACGTTCATGGAGAAGGAGATCCACGAGCAGCCGGCCGCGGTCGGGCGGACCCTGCTGGCCGCGCTCGACGCGCTCGACGAGCCGCGGCTGCGGACCGCGACGCGCCTGCGCATCGTCGCCTGCGGCACCTCCCTGCACGCCGGGCTCGCGGCTCGCCCGGTGTTCGAGCGCTGGGCCGCGCTGCCGACCGACGTCGAGGTCGCGAGCGAGTACCGCTACCGCGAGCCGCTGCCGAGCCCCGGCGAGCTCGTCCTCGGCATCAGCCAGTCGGGCGAGACGGCCGACACGCTCGCCGCGCTGCGCAGCGCCCGCGACCGCGGCGCGCGGGTGCTGGCGCTCACGAACGCCGAGAGCTCGCAGCTGGCCCGCGAGGCCGACCTGACCGTGCTCACCCGGGCCGGGCTCGAGGTCGGCGTGGCCGCGACCAAGACGTTCACGTCGCAGGTGGCGGCGCTGACCGCGCTCGCGCTGCGCGCGGCCGAGCTGCGCGGAGCGTTCGGCCGCGACGACGCCGAGCGCGTGCGGGCCGCGCTCGCGACGCTCCCGGGCCTGATCGAGGAGACGCTCGCCGGCACGCGGGCGTGGGCCGAGCGGCTCGCCGCGGAGCTGGCGGCGCAGCCGGCGTGGATGTACCTCGGCCGGCACGCCGGGCACGCCGTGGCGCTCGAGGGCGCGCTCAAGCTCAAGGAGCTGTCCTACCGCTCGGCGGACGCGTATCCGGCCGGCGAGATGAAGCACGGGCCGATCGCGCAGATCGGCGTCGGCGCGCCGGTCGTCTGCGTCGCCACCGAGTCGCCGGTGCGGGCCAAGCTGCTCTCCAACGTGGCCGAGGTGGCCGCCCGCGGCGCGCGCGTGCTCGCGGTGGCCAACGCCGAGGAGGACGGCGGCACCCTGGCCCGGGCCGAGGACGTCGCCACGGTCCCGCACACGCCCTGGGAGCTGCAGGCGCCGCTCGCCGTGATCCCGCTGCAGCTGCTCGCGCTGCGGGTCGCCGAGACGCTCGGCCTGAACGTCGATCAGCCGCGCAACCTGGCCAAGACGGTCACGGTGGAGTGATCCGCCGTCAGCGCCAGGCCCTGGGCCAGCGGCGTCCGCGCCGTCCACCCGAGCCGCTCGGCGGCTCGGGCCGGGTCCAGGCAGGAGCGGTGGACCTCGCCCGCGCGCGGCGCGGCGAACCCCGGGTCCAGGCCCAGCGCCGCGACGAGGTCGAGCAGGGACGTCTCGGTCCCCGTGCCGATGTTGCAGGGCTCGTCCGCGTCGCCGTCGGCGGCCGCGACGAACGCCTCGACGGCGTCGGCGACGTAGACGAAGTCGCGCGTCTGCTGGCCGTCGCCGAAGACCGTCACCGGCGCACCGGCGGCTGACGCTCCGCACCAGCGAGCGATCACGCCGGCCTCGCCGCGCGCGCCCTGCCGCGGCCCGTAGACGTTCGCCAGCCGCAGGGCGATCGTCGGGAGCGCGTACAGCCGCGTGTAAAGCTGCAGGTACGCCTCGGCCGCCGCCTTCGCGACGCCGTAGGGCGACTGCGGGCGCACCGGGGCGGTCTCGGGCGTCGGGACGGTCTCGGCGTCGCCGTAGATCGCGCCGCCGCTGGACGCGAGCACGACGCGCTGGACGCCCGCGTTGCGGGCGGCCTCCAGCACCATCGCCGTCCCCGCGACGTTGATCCGGGCGTCGTACGCCGGGTCCTCCACCGACCGCCGCACGTCGATCTGCGCGGCGAGGTGGTAGACGGCCTCGGCGCCGGCCATCGAGGCGGCGACGGCGAACGGGTCGCGCACGTCGCCGACGTGCAGCGCCGCGCCGGCGGCCACGTGGTCGCGCAGCCCGGTGGAGAGGTTGTCGAGCACCGTCACCTCGTCGCCGCGCGCCAGCAGGCGGTCGACGAGGTGCGAGCCGATGAACCCGGCGCCGCCCGTGACGAGCGCGCGGGTCACGACGGCACCGGGGAAGCGATCACGTGTGGCATGAGATCGATGCTCTCCGACCCGGCTGCGTGCACCCATCCACCGATCACGTGCTCCGGCGGGCGAGCCGATGACCCACGATCGAACGATGCCCGCCTCCTCCCTTCACGGTTGAAACCCGGCCGCGGGTGCGCTAAACCAGGCGGCGGTCACGGGGGTGCGTTGGCGGAACGATCCCTGAAGCCCATTGGTCATTGCCGGACTGCTTGTGGGGACGCTGAGGCGATCACCGGCGAAGTGAGCCGTTGGTAACCCAAGGGCGCGGTGGTTCGCGCCCCGAACTGGCAGGTGAGTCGTTTTGTTGCTTTCTAGGCTGTCCGCCTTCGCACGTCCGCGGCGTTGGCGATCGCAGGCATTCGTCGCGGTGCCGCTGATCGCGGGCATCGGGGGCGCGGCCGTCGCCGACGCCGCGCCCGGAACCCTGACCGTGAGCTCGAGCCGGTCGGTGACCCGCACGCTCAAGGCCGACGGGCCGTCGACGCTCTCGTTCGACGCCCGCGCGACCGTGTGCTCGGGCTCCCCCCGGCTCGTGGTCACCGTCGACGGCAAGCGGGTGCTGTCGACCGTCGTCGACGACACGTCCTGGTCGACGATCTCGGTGCCGGGCGTGGTCGCCGGCGGCAAGCACACCGTTGCCGCCCGGCTGGCGAACCCCGGCGGGTCGCGCAAGTGCCGGCGCAAGGTCACGCTGCGGCGCCTCGCGTTGACGCGGGCGGCGACGCCCACGCCGACGCCGACGGCGACCCCGTCGCCCACGCCGACCGCGACGGCGACCCCCTCGCCCACGCCGACCGCGACGGCGACCCCCTCGCCCACGCCGACCGCGACGGCGACGCCCTCGCCGACGCCGAGCCCGTCGCCCTCCCCCGGCACGCGCTGGATTCCCCCGAAGCGCCTCCCGTGGCAGTGGCAGCTCTCCGGCACGATCGACACGAGCGTCGCCGCCGACATGTACGACGTCGACCTGTTCGACACGCCGGCCAGCACCGTGGCCAAGCTGCACAGCCAGGGGCGGCGCGTCACGTGTTACATCGACGCCGGGTCCTACGAGCCCGGGCGGCCGGACAGCGCGAGCTTCCCCGCCGCCGTGCTCGGCAAGGGCCTGGACGGCTGGCCGGGCGAGCGCTGGCTGGACGTGCGGCAGGTGAACCAGCTGCTGCCGATCATGGAGCGGCGCATGGACCAGTGCGCGAGCAAGGGCTTCGACGCCGTCGAGGCCGACAACGTCGACGGCTACAGCAACAGCTCGGGCTTCCCGCTCACCGGCGCGCACCAGCTGGCCTACAACCGGGCGCTGGCGGCGGCCGCGCACGCCCGCGGCCTCTCGATCGCGCTCAAGAACGACCTCGACCAGGTCGCCCAGCTGCAGCCGGACTTCGACTTCGCGATCGTCGAGCAGTGCTACCAGTACAACGAGTGCGACCTGACCGCGCCGTTCACCAAGGCGGGCAAGGCCGTGCTCGTGACCGAGTACTCCGGGTCGTCGAGCTACTGCTCGCGTGCGAACGCGGCGGGGATCATGGCGATGACCAAGCACCTCTCGCTCGACGCGTGGCGCCAGCCCTGCTGGTGAGCTGAGCAACAGCGGACACCGGCCCGCCGCGACGGTGCCGATCAGGCACCGGGGACGCTCACGGCGAGCCGGACGTCCGCTGCGGGCACGCGCCGGTGACGGAAAGCCGGCGCTCGGCGAGGCGCCTCGCCGGCCGACAGAGTGACGTGGGCGGGCGCGCCCGCCCTAGTCATCTGCCCCGATGCTCTCCGGTCCGGTCGCGCGGCTCCATCAGGTGATCGCGCGGTCGCGGAGCGGACTCCCGCCTCCGGCGATCGGAGGACCGCGGCGCGGGCACGCGGACGCGAATCGTCGTCCCGGGCCCGTGCCCGCGCTCGAGCCGCAGGCTGCCGCCGACCGCGCGCACGCGCTCGTCGAGCGACGGCAGGCCGATGTGCCCGGCCCGGGGCGCGGCGTCGAGCGCTCCGTCAGGAATGCCGCGGCCGTCGTCGCTGACGACCAGCTCGGTCGATCCCTCGCCGGCGTGGACCGCCACGCGCACGTGCGCCGCTCCGGAGTGCTGGGCGGCGTTGGACAGCAGCTCGCGCGCGCTGGAGAGCAGCAGGTCGTCGTGCGGGCCGCTGGCCGCGTCGTCGACGTCCAGCTCGACGCTGAAGTGCCCGCGCCGCGCGGCGTCGTCGGCGCAGCCGCGCAGGACCGCGGCCAGTCCACCGCGCTCCAGCCCGACCGGGTGCATGGCGAAGATCTCCTCGCGCAGCTGGTGGTGGGTGGTGTCCAGCGCCGCGAGCGCCCGGTCCGCCGCGCCGGGGACGCCGCGGGCCTCGTCGACGATCTCCTGGCGCACGAACAGCAGGTTCTGGATCGCGTCGTCGTGCAGCGCCTGCGCGAGGCGGCGCCGCTCGCGCGCCTCGGCCGCCAGCCAGGCCTGGACGAGGAGCCGCCGCGCGGCGGCCATCGCGATCAGGCTGTCCTGCCGGCGGCCGACGAACGCCGAGAGCATCACCGCCGCCGCGCTGACCCACAGCAGCGAGAGCGCCTGTCCGGCGACGAGGCCCAGGTCGCTGGACAGGTCCGTGAGCGGGTGCGGCAGCACGACCGCCAGGTACGCGCCGACCGCCAGCGCCGCCCACAGGCTCGTCAACCGCGGGGACAGGCGTACCGCGGCGCCGAGCGGGAGGGCGAAGAACGCGAACCGCAGCGGGGATCGCGCCCCGCCGGACGTGTAGACGAGCGCGGCGATGAACACGAGGTCCGCCAGCGCCTGGCCCAGCGGCCACAGGGTTCGCGCGCGCGGCCTCCACGCGAGCACCAGCGCCGCGAGCGCGTAGGCGGCGAACGCGGCGATCGCCAGCGGGAACCGATCCGGGGTGAGCCGGGGTCCGCTCGTCTGCGCCTGCACCAGCATCACCCCGACCAGGACGAGGCGCAGGATCGCGATGCCGCGTGCCGCCGAGTCGGCGTCGCGCGGCTCGTCGTACGGCGCCTCGCTCGTCACTCGATCATCCCGCGCCGCATGGCCTCGGCCACGCACGCCGCGCGGTCGGAGACCCCGAGCTTCTCGTACAGGTGCCCGATGTGGGTCTTCACCGTGGCCGACGAGACGAACAGCCGCTGCCCGATCGCCGGCGCGCTGAGCCCTTCCGCCATCAGCCCCAGGACGTCCCGCTCGCGCGGTGTGAGGACCGGGCGCTCCTCGTCGACGCCGTGCGCCTGGATCGCGGCGATCAGCGCCGGCTGCAGCTCCGGCTCCAGCACCACCTCACCACGCGCGATCGCCACCAGCGCGTCGCAGACGTCCGCGCGCGACGCCCGCTTGGAGAGAAAGCCGGCGGCGCCCGCCGAGATCGCCTGGTGGACGAGCGCCCCGTCGGTCGACGCCGACAGGATCAGGATGCGCGTGGGCAGCTGATCGCGGCGGACCGCGTTGAGGACGTCCAGCCCGTCGAGGCCGGGCAGCGCCAGGTCGAGCACGGCCACGGCGGGGCTGAGCTCGCGTAGGCGGGCCAGCGCCTCGCGCCCGTCGGCCGCCTCGCCGAGCAGCTCGAGGTCGGGACGCTCGCGCACCGCGCGGGCGATGCCGTCGCGAAACAGGGGATGGTCGTCCACCACGATGACCGTCGTACGGGACTCGGTCATGTCACCGCGGTTGTAACAGTCGCGGAGGGCGCTGTCACCGCGGATCCTCCGAACGGACGGGGCGAATCATCCGCCCGGTCCTCCGATCGGAGGACCGCGGCGGCGCTTGCGCTCCACCCATATTCCGGTTAGTCTGATCGTGTTTGCGGACTTTGCGTCGCCGCGACCTCTCTCCCACCCACCCCGTCGAGAAGGAACCAGATGAGCACCACCGAGTCTGCGGCCGACAACGGCGTCAACGTCGAGGCCCTGCTGGATGCGCGCAACGCGCTCACGGACGCGCCGGAGGGGGCCGAGTTCACCTGGCGGGCGACGAACGAGTGGCTGCGCGGCACGCACAGCAAGTCGACCGTCGAGCAGTACCGCGGGCTCGGCGAGGAGCACCAGCACCGGTCGACCTTCAGCTACGAGGCCGATCATCCCGAGGTGTTCGCCGCCGAGGACCAGGGGCCGGCGCCGGTCGAGTTCGTGCTGATCGGGCTCGCCAGCTGCCTGACCGCGGGCGTCGCCGCCGTCGCGCAGAACCGCGGCATCCAGCTCCAGTCGGTCAAGGCGACGATCGAGGGCGACATGAACATCCTCGGCATCCTCGGCGGCGACCCCGAGGTCCGCAACGGGTTCAACTCGATCCGCGTCAACTTCGAGATCGACGCCGACGCGGACGCCGACGAGATCGCGGCGCTGGTCGCCCAGTCGCAGAAGCGCTCGGCCGTCTTCGACGCGATCACGAACCCGACGAACGTGTCGGTCACGATCGGCTGAGCCCGCTGTTCGTTCCAGTCGTCATCGTCGGGGCCGGTCACACCGGCCTGGCGGTCAGCCGCGTCCTGTCGGAGCGCTCGCTCGAGCACGTCGTGCTCGAGCGCGGCGACGTGGCCAACACCTGGAAGCGTGAGCGGTGGGACTCGCTGCGGCTGCTCACCCCCAATTGGCAGACGCGCCTACCGGGCCTCGGCTACGACGGCGCGGACCCGGACGGGTTCATGGGGATGCCGGAGCTGATCGCGTTCCTGGAGCGCTACGCCGAGCACATCGACGCGCCGGTGCGGACGAACACCACGGTCACGTCCGTCTCGCCCCTGCCCGAGCAGGGCTACCTGGTCGAGACCGACGACGGCGAGTGGGAGGCGGCGGCGGTCGTGCTGGCCAGCGGGCCGTACAACCGGCCGCGGGTCCCCGCCGTCGCGGCGTCGCTGCCGCCCGAGCTCGAGCAGCTCACCCCGGCCGATTACAAGCGGCCGGACCAGCTGCGCCCCGGCCGCGTGCTCGTCGTGGGCGCGTCCGCCACCGGCATTCAGCTCGCCGACGAGTTGCTGCGCTCCGGGCGCGACGTGACGGTCGCCGTCGGCGAGCACGTCCGCATGCCGCGGAGCTACCGGGGCCGCGACATCATGTGGTGGCTGGACCGGATCGGCCGGCTCGACGAGCGCTACGACGAGGTCGACGACCTGGTGCGCGCGCGCCACGTCCCGTCGCCCCAGCTGGTCGGCACGCCCGAGCGGGCGGACCTCGACCTCAACGCGCTGACGGCGCAGGGCGCAACGCTGGTCGGGCGCCTGGCGGCGGTCAACGGCGCGACCGCCTCGTTCTCCGGCTCGCTGCGCAACGTCTGCAACCTGGCCGACCTCAAGCTCAAGCGCCTGCTCGACGCGATCGACGCCTGGGAGGGCCTCGACGCCGGCCCGCGCCCCGAGCCGACCCGGGTCGACGAGAACCCGAAGGTCCTGCTCGACCTCGCGGGCTTCGACACCGTGCTCTGGGCCACCGGCTTCCGCGCCGACTACTCCTGGCTGAACGTCCCGGTCCTGGACCGCAAGGGCGAGGTCCGCCACGACGGCGGCGTCGTCCGGGACGCGCCCGGGCTCTACCGGATCGGCCTGAACTTCCTACGGCGCCGGAAGTCGAGCTTCATCCACGGCGCCGAGGACGACGCCCGCGAGCTCGTCGAGCACCTCGAGGGCCACCTTGGCGGGCTACGGCTCGAAGCGGAACAGATGACCTGATTCCAGCGCCGCCCACAGCGCACCGTCGGGGCCGAGCGCGAGGCCGTGCGGCTCGCTGGACGCGGGCAGCTCGATCTCCTCGACCTCGCCGGTGTCGCTGACGTGCGCGAGGCGGTCGCTGCCCCACAGGCTCACCCACACGCCGTCGGCCTGGGCGGCGATGACGGCGTGGGGCCGCGCCTCGCGGTCGGTGAGCGGCAGCTCCTGGACGGTGCCGTCCGGCGTGACGCGCCCGATCTGCCCGGCGATGATCTCGGTGAACCAGACGGCGTCGTGCGTCGCGGCGATGCCGACCGGGCCGGCGCCGGGCGTCGGCAGCGCGCGCACGGTCGCGTGGCCGTCGAGGTCCAGCCGGCCGACCGCGTTCGCCTGGTTGAGCGTGAACCAGAGCGCGCCGTCGGGGCCGACCGCGATCATCGACGCCAGCGCGCCGGTCGCGACCGGCAGTGCGTATTCGGACAGGCGGCCGTCGAGCTCGAGCCGGCCGATCCGGTCCGTGCCCATCGCCGTGAACCACAGCGCCCCGTCGGGCCCCGCGACGATCCCGAACGGCGCGCTGCCCTCCGGCAGCGCGAACGTCGTCGCCTCTCCGCCGGTGGTGATGCGGCCGATCCGGTCGTCCCCCGTCCGCGTGAACCAGAGCGCGCCGTCGCCGGCCGCGGTGATCAGCGACGGCCGCGAGTCCGGCGCGTCGAGCCCGAAGACCTCGACGCCGCCGTCGACCGCGACGCGCGCGATCTCGCCGCTGTGCACGAGCGTGGCCCACAGTGCGCCGTCCGGCCCCGCCGTCACGCCGTAGGGCCCGGCGCCCGTCTTCCCCACCCCCACCAGCATCGGTGGCGACTCTAGCTCAGCCCGCGAGCAGCAGCGTCGCCGCCACCGCGCCCGCCGTGAGCAGCGCGGCGACCGCCAGCTCGCGCAGGCTGCCGGTCGGGATCCGGGCCGGGCGCGGCAGCAGGTGGAAGCGCCGGCGCGTGAGCGGGGCGAGCAGCGGCACGCCCGACGGCGTACAGGCGTCGGCGGCGATGTGCGCGAGGTACCCGATCGCCAGCCCCGCGGCCAGCTCGGTCGAGAGGAGCCGGGCGAGGATGGTGACGGCGGCGCATCCGGCCAGCGAGTGCGTGAGCCCGCGGTGCCCGAGCAGGATCAGCAGCCGCAGCGGCAGCCGCGCGAGCCAGCCGAGCACGCGCAGCGGCCACGCTCGCCGCTCCCACCGCCGCGGCCGGTAGATCCGGCTGCCGGCCCGATCGGCGTCGGGCAGCAACGAGCCCAGCCACGCGCCGCCGACCAGCAGCGCCGCGCTCGTCGTCGTGGCGTCGAGCGCGGCGGCGGTGACGACGGCCAGGCCGACGCCGGCGATCTGATGAGTGGTCGCGCGCAGGGTGAGCACCCTACGAGCGCGATCGGTCGGAGGGGCAGCCCGGTGCGACCTTCCGGCATCACTCCTTGATCAGCATCTCCGGCCGGTCGGTCACGAGCAGCCAGACGGGCAGCAGCGCGACGCAGAGCACCGGCAGCAGCTCGATCTGGCCGACCGTCGTGACGGCCATCAGCAGGCTCAGCCAGCCGCTGCGCGAGATCACGAGCAGGAACCCGAGCACCGCGGCGGCGATCGCCAGCGACACCGGCACGCTGCCGTCGACGTGCGTGGCCAGCAGGCCGAGCGCGACGCCGGCGAAGACGGCCGGGAAGATCCGGCCGCCGCGGAACCCGCACGCCGCCGCGACCAGCAGCGCCGCCAGCTTCACGGCCAGGATCAGCGCGAGCTCCCCCGCCGGCTTGTGCGCGGCGACGAGCTCCTTCATCTCGTCGAGGCCCTTGAACAGCGTGAGCTGGCCGCCGAGCGCGCCGAGCACCCCGAGGACGACGCCGCCTACGGTCAGGGCGACCAGCGGGTCCCGCAGGCGGCCGAACGCCGCGTGGGCCACCGGAAAGACGAGGACGAGGACGAGGACGAGCAGCGCGGCGACCAGCGCGATCGCGGGCGCGCTCACCAGGTCCAGCCACCGCGCGCCCGGGTAGGCGGCGACGTGGACGGAGAGGATCGGCTCCCCGAACGCAGCCATGGTGAGCGACCCGGCCGCGGCGGCGACCAGCGGGGCGAAGAGCCGGTCCCACAGCGTCGGCCCGCCGGGGTCGGCGGGCGTCTCGCTCAGCAGCAGCGCCGCGCCGACCGGGGTCCCGAACATCGCGCCGATCGTCCCGGCGGCGGCGAACGCGACCCACTGCGGCACCGGCACCCGCCGGCTGAGCCGGTGCCCGATCCAGACGGCCAGCGCGACATTGATCGCGATCACCGGGTTCTCGGGACCGAGGCTCACGCCGCCGGCGAGCCCGGCGACGATCGCGAGCGCGAGGCCGGGCACGTCGCGGATCGGCAGCGGCGCGGAGACCATGCTCTGCGTCGCCGGGTCCGGCCCGCCGTGGCCGGGCACGAAGCGCACGGTCAAGCCGACGGCGACGCCGGTCAGCGTCAGCACGCCGATGATCCACGGCGCGGCGCCGCCGTCGACGTCCAGCGCGTTCGGGACCGACGTCCACAGCAGCGTCTGCAGGCGACCCGCGAGCGCGCTGACCGCGATCAGGACGAGCGCCGAGAGCACGCCGATCAGCGCCGCCGGGACGGCCAGCCGCGCCAGCGCGGCGGCTTTGCGCGGCGGCCCGGCGATCTCCGTCTCGCTCGCCACCCCGGCAGGCTCGCAACGTGGGGTGCGAGGCGGCCTCACCCGGCGGGAGTGATTCGGGGTTCACCCGCGCGGGGTGATGGGTCCTCACCCGCCCGCACGGCAGATTCCCCGGCGCCGGTGCAAGCACGGAAGGCGCACATGACCAACGCGGCGCACGCGTGTTCCTCTCGCTGAGGCGCTACCGCGGGGCGTGGCTGCGCGGCGATCTGATCGCCGGGCTGACGGTCTGGGCCGTGCTGGTGCCGGAGTCGCTCGCCTACGCGTCGATCGCCGGCGTGTCGCCCGTCGTCGGCCTGTACGCGGCGCCCGGCGCGCTGATCCTGTACGCCGCGTTCGGCAGCTCGCGCCACCTGATCACGGGCCCGATGTCGGCCAGCGCGGCGCTGTCGGCCGCCACCGTCGCCGATCTCGTTCCCACCGGGAGCGACACGTTCGTGACGATGACCGCCGCGCTGGCGGTGACGACCGGGCTCGCCGCGCTGATCGCCGGGCTGATCCGGCTCGGCTTCCTCGCGAGCTTCATCTCCGAGCCGGTGATGAAGGGGTTCATCATCGGCCTGGCGCTGACGATCATCGTCGGCCAGCTGCCGTCGCTGTTCGGGATCTCGAAGGGCAGCGGGGACTTCTTCGAGAAGGCGTGGGACCTCATCTCCCACCTCGGTGACACGCAGGGCACGACGCTCCTGGTCGGCGCGTGCTCGCTCGCGGTCGTGCTGGTGCTCAGACGCGTGGCGCCGGTGGTCCCGGGCTCGCTCGTCGCGGTCCTGCTCGGCATCGCCGCCGTCGAGCTCTTCGACCTCGACCGCCACGGCGTCGCGATCGTCGGCCACATCGACGGCGGCCTGCCCGCGTTCGGGGTCCCGGACGTGAAGCTGAGCCAGTTCGGCCAGCTGGTGTCCGGCGGCGTCGCGATCATGCTCGTCGCGTTCGCCGAGGGGCTGGGCGCGGCCAAGACGTACGCCAGCCGCAACCACTACGAGATCTCCGTGAACCGCGAGCTGATCGGCCTCGGCGCGGCCAACGTCGCCGCCGGCCTGTCGAGCGGAATGGTCGTCAACGGCAGCCTGTCCAAGACCGCGGTCAACGGCACCGCCGGCGCCCGCACCCAGCTCTCCGGCCTGATCGTCGCGGCGTTGACGCTCGTCACGCTGCTGCTGCTCACCGGGCTCTTCGAGAGCCTGCCGGAGGCGACGCTGGCCGCCGTCGTGGTCGCCGCCGTGATCGAGCTGGTCGACATCGGCGCGCTCGTGACGCTCCACGGCTACACGACCGGGCGCATCCGGACCGGGTTCGACGTCGCCGCCCGGCCGGACTTCATCGCCGCGATCGCCGCCATGGCGGGCGTGCTCGTCTTCGACACGCTGCCCGGTCTGTTCATCGGGATCTCGGTGTCGCTGCTGCTGCTGATCTACCGCGCCTCGCGCCCGTACGTCGCGACGCTCGGGCGCGAGCCCGGCACCGACCGCTTCGCCGACACCGCCCGCGACCCGGCGCTCGAGACGGTGGACGGCGTGAGCGTGCTGCGGGTCGAGGGCGGGCTGTACTTCGCCAACGCGGACGCCGTCCGCCGGCAGATCGAAGCGGCGGCCGCGACCGCCCGGGCGGTCGTGCTCGACGCGGCGAGCGTGCCGTTCGTCGACGCGACCGCGGCGCGGATGCTGATCCAGGTGTCCTCGGACCTCTCGCGCCGGGGACGGCGGTTCTTCATGGCGGCTGAGATCGGTGCGGTGCGCGAGGTGCTCAGCGAAGTGACCGAGGGCGAGACCTGGACGGTGTTCCCCACCGTCGAGGACGCCGTGGACGCCGCGACCGCGCCGCCGGCGTGAGATTCGTCGGCTACTCCACCTAATCGCCTCACGCAAATCCCATCAGGCTCTCGACACGGCCTCAGAAGCCGTGTTAGGTTTTGTTCGATAGTCCGCCGTTGTCGTCGTCCACGCCGTGCCATAGAGGGAGCTCTGTCGTGACACGCATGCATCGAACGCTCGCGCGGGCGGTGACCGCTGCGGCGGTCGCGGGCCTCGCCCTGCTACCGGCCGGGGCCTCGGCACAGGGGTTCCCGCTGTACGGCCAGGACAAGTTCCTCGGCAACGCGAACGACTTCACCACGTCGGCGTTCCCGCGCTACTTCAACCAGCTCATCCCCGAGAACGCCGGCAAGTGGGGCAGCGCGGCGGGGACGACGCGCACTGCCGCGATGCGCTGGACGCAGCTCGACCAGGCCTACAACTTCGCGAAGACCAACCACGTCCAGTTCAACTTCCACATCCTGCTGTGGGGCAACCAGCAGCCGACGTGGATGACGACGCTCCCGCCCGACGAGCAGCTGGCGGAGATCAAGAAGTGGTTCGCGGCCGTCGCGGCGCGCTACCCGGACATCGACGTGCTGCAGGTCGTCAACGAGGGCACCTGGGATCCGCCGGACGGGTCGACGCCCAAGAACGCGGGCGCGAACTTCTCCGCCAGCGGCAACTACGTCCAGGCGCTCGGCGGCTACAACGACACCGACGGCACGGGGTACGACTGGATCCTCAACGGGTTCCGCCTGGCCAAGCAGTACTTCCCCAACACGAAGCTGATGCTCAACGACGTCGCGATCACCGGCATGACCGCCGCGACGGACGAGTACCTGAAGATCATCAACCTGCTCAAGCGCGAGAACCTGATCGACGTGATCGGGCTCCAGGCGCACGCGTTCGAGTTCATCCCCGGCGTCACCAACGCCCCGTCGATCCCGGGCCACCCGTACGTGCCGGTCGACGACATGCGCGTGCACAAGGCCAACCTGGATCGCCTCGCCGCGACCGGCATCCCGATCGACGTCACCGAGCTCGACCTCGACGGCCTCCCCGTCGACGGCGTCGCCGGCGACGAGATGCAGCTGCGCTACTACCGCAACGTCGTCCCCACGTTCTGGGAGCACCCCGCCGTCCGCGGCATCACGCTCTGGGGCTGGCGGGCGCCCAACCACTGGCGCAACGCGCAGAACGCCCCGATCGCCCTCAACAACGGGACGCTCAAGCCCGCCGGTGCCTGGCTCTTCGACTACGTCAACGGGATCGCGCCGGTCATCCGGCCCGACCAGACGTTCACGATCGGCGACGGCAACGAGAACCGCGTCGGCACGGTCGTCGCCGACGACTGGGCCTCGAAGCTGAACCGCCCGGAGCTGCGCACGTTCACGTGGCGCGTCACGGGTGGAACCGGCGCGGGCATCTTCGACTTCCAGCCGGAGACCGGCGAGCTGCGCGTCGCCGATCCGCGGCGGCTGGACGAGCACACGACCTACTCGCTGAAGGTGCGCGTCAGCGACGGCTTCCACGAGAGCGCCGAGACGGACGTCACGGTCACGACCGGAGAGCTCGCGAACGTGGTCGACGGCACCGTGGGCGCGGAGGTGCCCGCGACGCTCGCGCTCACGCTCGCCGGGTCGGCGGACTTCGGCGCGTTCACGCCCGGCCTCGCGCAGGACTACGAGGCGTCCACGAGCGCGAACGTGGTCAGCACCGCGGGCGACGCGGCGCTGAGCGTGGCCGACGCGGGAGCGTCTCCCGGCCGCCTGGTCAACGGGGCCTTCTCGCTCGCGCAGCCGGTGCAGGCGGCCGTCGCTGGCGCGTTCGCGCCGGTCGGCGCGATGCCGGTCACGCTGCACGGCTACACGGGACCGGTCAGCAACGACGCGCTGACGATCCGCTTCAAGCAGGCCATCGGCGCCGGCGAGCCCCTGCGCACGGGCGCGTACGGCAAGACGTTCACGTTCACGCTGGCGACGACGACGCCGTAGCGACGGCATCGCCGGACAGAGCGGCGGGACTCGCTGACGAGGCCCGCCGCTCGCGAACGCGGGGGCTACCCGTACCGCTGGGCCCGCACGCTCGCGGTACGGTGCCTTGCGCCGTCGGCTGAGTATTTCGTTTTGCCGCCGACGGCTTGCGCGCGGTCCCGATACCGCGCAGACGGAAACGAACTCCGATGTCAGGAGGATTCGTATGCAGTTCCGCAGTACCGCGAAGAAGGCCGCCATGACCGGCGCGCTCGCCTCGCTCGCGCTCGGCGCCGGCGTCCCGGCCGCGTCCGCCGCCCAGGACGTCCGCATCGACGGCAAGTACGGCTACGTGACGTTCAAGGCGTACGGCGAGATCATCGAGGCCGCCGACATCTACAAGGACGGCTACGGCGTGCGGGCGTACCTGAAGTGGGAGGGCGGCTCCGCCCAGGTGACCAACGCCGGCAAGCTCTACCCCGTCTCGAAGAACCTCTCCATCCCCGAGGGCACCACCGTGTACCTGCGGATGTGTTACACGAACAACGGGAAGGCCTTCAAGTGCAGCGCCCCCAAGACCGGGGAGGCGTAGTGGCGACGCTCCGGATCACCTGCGCGCTGGCGCTGGGCCTGCTCGGGCTCGGCGCCGCCACGGCGCACGCCGGCCAGTCCCAGTCGATCGAGACCGAGCGCGGGTCCGTGCGCTTCGAGCACTACGGCGAGATCCTCACGGCCTACGCCGGCCCGTACGCCGGCGGCCGCGGGATCCGCGCCTACCTGGATTGGACCGACCGCGGCCGCAAGCACGCCGTCGTCACCGCCCTGCAGGGCGCCGGCGGCACCGGCACGGCGTCCAAGAACCTCAGCATCCGCGAGGGCACCACGGTGTACCTGCGGATGTGTTACACGAACCTCCAGAACGAGGACACGCGCTGCAGCAAGCGCCAGCGCGGCGTGGCGTGACGCCCGCGCCCTGCGCGATACTCCGCTTCACGTGCCCGCCATCGACCTCGACGCCGCCATCGGCACCTACTGGTCGGAGGTACGCGTCGGCGTGACGGGCGCCGACGTCGCGGCGGCCTGGAGCGCCGCGGCGCAGGCGGTGTGGAAGGACGAGGTCCACGTGGACCAGCGCGACGGAGCGACCCGGGCGAGCTTTCTCGCCAACAGCGGCCAGGCGCGGATGACGGTGTGCGAGTGCGCGCTCCTGGTCGCTCCGGCGCAGTTCCTCACCGTCGTGCTGGAGCAGGTGCTCGGCCTCAATCTCGGCTGGGCGATCCACACCCGGACGCTCGACGCGACGTGGGGCGAGGACTGGCCCAACCCGTCCTTCGGCGAGCGGGCGCTGCGCGACTGGTCGGGCGGCGCCTGACGCTTTTTCCCACGCGCCCGGTCGACGCGAATAGTGTTGGCTGGTTGATCGGCGATAAGGGGATGGGTTGATGCTCGGCACGCTGCGCCTCGCCGCGACGGTCTCACTGAGCTCCTGCTTGCTGCTGGGCTTCGCGGGCACCGCCCTGGCGTCCGACTACGACGCGGACGGCTCGTCCACGCCGGCCGACTGCAACGACTTCGACGCGGCGATCCACCCCGGCGCGATCGACAAGCCCGACATCGCCTTCGAGGACACCAACTGCGACGGCATTGACGGCGACGCCGGCAAGGCGATCTTCGTCGACGGCGGCGCGGGCCAGGACACGCGCTCCGGGACGAAGGACTTCCCGAAGAAGACGATCGCCGCCGCGATCGCCACCGCGAAGGCCGCCGGCAAGGACGTCTACGTCGCGGCCGGCACGTACCCGGAGGTGCTGACGCTCGACACCGGCGTCTCGATCTACGGCGGCTACACGCCGACCTTCTCGGCTCGCTCGACGACCGAGCCGACGAAAGTCGTCGGCGGTCCGCACGCGGCGCTGGCCGACGGCAAGACCGGGATCACCCTGCAGCTGCTGACCCTGCTCGGCGGCACGGCCACCTCGGCCGCGGGCGGCAACTCGTACGGCCTGCGCGTGGTCAACAACGCGAAGGTCGCGCTCGATCACGTGACCGCGACCGGCGGGACCGCGATCGCCGGCTCGCCCGGCAGCGTCGGCGCTTCCGGCTCGGACGGCACCGACGGCACCGTGGGCGGCGGCGGCGCGTGCGGCGGCGGTGGCGGCGCCGGCCCCGCGGGCGGCGCGGGAGCCAACAGCGGCGGTCAGGGCGGCAACGGCGGCAGCAACGGCGGCGAAGGCGTCAAGGGCGGGGACGGCGCTCCAAGCGGCTCGAGCGGGATCGGCGGCGCGCTCGGCCTCGGCAACAGCGGCAGCGGCAACGTCACCGCCAGTCCCGGCAGCCCCGGCAACCCGGGCAGCGCCGGGTCGACCGGCGGCGACGCGCCCCTGCCGGTCCTCACGCTCGATCTGGCGAAGGCCACCTGGTCCGGGGCTCCCGGCACGTTCGGCACGACCGGCGGGAACGGGACCGGTGGCGGGGGCGGCGGCGGTGGCGGCGCCGCCACCGTGACCGCGCTCTACAAGGCCGGCGGTGGCGCCGGCGGCTCCGGCGGCGGCGGCGGGGGCGGCGGCGACGGCGGCAAGCCGGGCGATGCCGGATACGGCTCGTTCGGCGTCTACGTCTACAACGCGCTCGTCGTCGCCCGCGACTCGACCCTGAGCGGCGGCGCAGGCGGCAACGGCGGCGACGGCGGCAGGGGCGGCGAGCCGGGGGCGCCCGGCAGCGGCGGCGGTGGTGGCAGCGGCGCCAGCGGCGGCGTCGGGACCGGCTGTGGCGACGGCGGGCTCTTCAACGCCAAGGGCGGCAGCGGCGGCAAGGGCGGCGACGGCGGCAAGGGCGGCTTCGGCGGCGACGGCTCCGGCGGCACGGGCGGCCCCAGCGCCGGCGTGTTCCGCGGCGGCGGCACCTCGTTCTACTCGGAGCGCGCCACGACCCAGACGGGCGGCAAGGGCGGCACCGGCGGCCGCGTCGGCGGCCACGGGCTGCCCTCGCCGAACGGCCCGTCCAGCGGCCTGCTGCAGGCCGGCGGCGTCGGGAGTGCGGCGGGCGACTTCGACGCCGACGGCGTCACCGACCCGCTCGACGACTGCCCGACCGTCGCGGCCGTGGCGACCACGAACGGCTGCCCGGTCCGCCCGGCGAAGCTGATCGACACCGACCACGACGGCATCCCCGACACCGACGGCCGGGGCACGGCGATCGACAAGTGCCCGACGGTCGCCCCCGCGCCGGGAACGGATGCCGACGGCGACGGCTGCCCGGACCCGGTCGTCACCCCGCCGCCGACGGCCACGGCGACGGCCACGCCGGTCCCGCAGCCCGGGAGCAACACCCCGCCGCCGAGCACCGGAAGCGGCGGCGGTCCCGCCCCGGCGGCGGTCGAGCAGGTCGTCGTCACGGTGTCCTACTTCGCCAAGGCGGGCGCGAAGAGCAGCAAGTTCACCAGCCTGAAGGTCCGCAACGTCCCGCTCGGCGCGACGGTCACGGTCACCTGCAAGGGCTCGGGCTGCCCGCGCGGGCTGAAGCGCAAGGGCTACACGAAGAAGAACGCGTTCGGCTCCGTCAACCTCAAGACGTTCATCAAGAAGCCGCTGAAGGTCGGCGTGACGATCACCGTCGTCGTGTCCAAGCCGAACGCGATCAGCGCCGTCAAGATCCTCAAGGTCCGCAAGTCCAAGGCCCCCACGATCACGACCCGCTGCATCCGCCCGGGCTCGAAGAAGCAGGTCGCCTGCGCGTAGACCGCGAACGCGAAAGGCCCTGCGTCATCACGTCAGCGCATGCTCCCCCACCACCCGAGCCAGGTCACCACGCCGGCCGTGAACAGCACGGACACGGCGATCGGGATCAACCCGCCGTCGGGAACTTCGCGTCACCCTCGGCGTCGATGCCGATCAGCAGGCCGACCGGCATCGGAGCCATACCATTCCGGCCATGCTCAGATGGCTCGCGTTGACGGCGGTGGCGTTCTCGGTTCTTGCGACCCCGGCGGTCGCCGCCCAAGTGGTCGACGCTCCCGCTGTGCTTGCCGACGCGTTGCCAGACGCGCAGAAGGCCCGTATCCCGGTGCTCGTGCCTTCGCGCGTGAACCTCGACTACAAGCAGGGCGGCGAGGTGTTCGCCGCGGGTGACGGCAGCAAGCGTGACAAGGTCTATTCGCTGACGCTGAGCGCCGCGAAGAACTGCACGGGCAACGCGTGCTTCCTGGCCGAGTTCACCGGCGAGAAGGGCAAGCCACTCGGCTACCGCTCGACCAACGTGTCACTCGCGCTCGGCCAGAAGGGCTACTACACGCGCGGCAGCTGCGGCGCCTCCTGCGCGCCCCCGTCGATCCAGTGGGTCCAGAAGGGCGTGCGTTACGAGATCCAGGCCAAAGCGCTCGGCGGCAAGGCGGCGTTCGTGAAGATGGCCAACAGCGCGATCCGCAACGGCAACCGCAAATAGCAGGGCCGTTCGACGAGGTCGCATCGACCTGTCCGTCGATGGCCCTGCTCCGTTAGTTGGATGCGGGTAAGGCATGTGGTTCAGGTGGGCAGCGCCGTGGCGGCCCTGAGCGCCGTGACCGGGATCGCGCTCGGTGCGACCACGAGCAGCAGCCAGGCACCGCCCACGCCGCCGGTGATCGGCGCGCCGATGGACTGCACCTCGAACGCGTTCTGCGCGTTGGGCTTGCGCCAGGTCTACGGCATCGACGTGACCAAGCAGCTCACTCCGCTCGCGCCCGGCGACGCCACGTACGACGCGCTCCGCGCCGGCACGGTGTCGCTGGCGGTCGGGTTCTCCACCGATCCGCAGCTGAATGCCTCCGACCTCGTCCAGCTGCAAGACGACCGGGCCATGACCGGAGCCGACAACCTCGTTCCGGTCGTGACCGAGCGGATCGCCGAGACCTACGGCAACGCGCTCGGCGCGCAGCTGGACCGGATCAGCGCGAAGCTGTCGCTGGACGAGCTGCGCGCGCTCAACACCGACGCCGCCGGCGGCGACGCCCTCGACACCGTCGCCGAGCGCTGGGTCCAGGCGCAGGGGCTCGCGGCCCGCAGCGCCAAGCGCAAGCCCGGGCCGGCGCTGCCGCTGTGGCACAGGCGTTCCCGGAGAGCCAGCTGATCGCGCACGTCTACGCCGCCGCGCTCTCCTCCGCCGGCTACCGCGCGACCGTCGTGAACGTCGACGGGTTCCGCGAGCTCGCCCTCGATGCCCTCGAACGCGAACGAGCGTCGATCATGGTCGACTACGCCGCCTCGCTGCTCGAGCACCTCGACCAGTTCCAGGGCTTCCGCTCCCAGGACACCGGCGACGTGATCCGCGTGCTCAAGCGCTACGCCGTGCGGCGCTCGCTGCGCGTCTACACGCCGGCGCCGGCTCGCAACGTCAACGTCTTCGTCGTCACGCGCGCGACCTCCGACGCATTCGGGCTCACCAAGCTGTCCCAGCTCGCGACGCTCGGCTACCCGCGCGTGGCGACGCTCCGGCCGCCCTCGATCGCGACCGTCCTGGCCAACGCCAAGCGCCTGGACCGTCGTGCGCTCACAATCGGCGCACGCGGCTCGATCGTCAAGCGCGCGCAGGCGCGGCTCGACCGGCTCGGCTACGGCGCCGGCGAGGCCGACGGCACCTACGGCGAGCTCACCCGCCGCGCCGTCGCCTGGTTCCAGCAAGAGAACCGCCTCGAGCCCAACGGCGTCCTCGGCCAAGCCACCCGCGAAGCGCTCTACGCCGCCACCGCCAAACGCCCGTCCAAGCCGCTGTTGGCTCCCGGCGTGGCCGGCACCCACAACCCACGCGCCACCGGCAACGTCGTCTACCTCACCTTCGACGACGGCCCCAGCGAGTACACGGCCCAGATCAAGTCCTTGCTCGACGCCTACGGCATGAAGGCCACGTTCTTCGAGATCGGCCAGCAGATCGCCGCCCGGCGAGCCCAGGTCCGCCAACTCTCCGAGGAAGGCTTCGCCATCGGCGACCACACCTGGGACCACACCGACCTCTCCCGCGCCAGCACCCAGCGCTTCTTCAGCGAAGTCAACTCCACCCGCACCGCCATTCGCGAAGCCACCGGCAAGACCACCACCTGCCTCAGGCCGCCCTACGGCGCCACCAGCGCCAACGTCCGCTCGCTCGCCCAGCACGACGGCTTCAAGGTCGTGCTCTGGGACGTCGACCCGCAGGACTGGTCGCTCCCCGGAGTCGACGCCATCGTCAGCAACGTGCTCAAGCACACCCACGCCGGCTCGATCGTCCTCATGCACGACGGTGGCGGTCCTCGCGCCCAGACGATCGCGGCGCTTCGCCGGATCCTGCCCGCCCTGCAACGGCGAGGCCTGCGCTCAGTCGCACTGGACTGCGGCTAGCTGGAGTTCCTGAGCACGCCCGGCACCGGTGCGATCACGCCGGGGCCGGTGCTGCGCTTCCCGAGCGACGGGGCACGCGCCTCAGGGACGGTCGCCCAAGAGCGACAGCAGTCGGCGTTCGGTGCGCTGTTCGCTCTGCGGGCCGCAGATCTGCGGCCGGAAAAGCGCCGTCTGCTTGATGCCCTCCATCGCAGCGAGCATCAGGTCGACGGCGCGATCGACGTCGTCGCAAACGAGCTCGCCGCGGCCGACGGCCTGGTGGGTGAGGCCGAGGAAGAAGCGTTCGGTCTCGTCGAGGAAGCCGGCCCAGCTGGCGCGAACCTCGGTGTCGTAGAGCGAGAGCGCGACGATCTCGGTCGAGAACACGCGGTTGGCCTCGTCGAGCAGGCAACTGCGCACCGAGTAGGCGATCGCGACTTCGAGCTTGCCGTACGCAGATTCGGCGCCACCGGTCGCGGCCGTGATCTGCTCACGCCAGCGCGCGTAGTACACGTCGCACGCAGCGAGCACGACTGCCTTCTTGGACGCGTAGTGCCAGTAGAGGCTGCCCTTGGTGACGCCGGCCGCGGCAGCGATCTCGTCGAGGTTGACCCGATCGATGCCGCGGCTGCAGAACAGCTCGAACGCGGCCTGCGCCAGCTCTTCGGCCTTCGCCGAGGAGTCGGAGGTCGTCAGCGTCCGCGTTCTCGTGGCCACGCCTGCAGCATAGTCAGCGCGCCATACCCGTCAGTACTGCCGAGCGCTCCCGGAACCCGGCCTCGGGCAGCTCAGAGCGGAGCCAGTTGAGGGAGTCGGCGAGCATCGGTCCTCCCTGCCCTTCGCATTCGAGGCTGAGGACGCCGTCGAAGCCGCCGTCGGCGAGCTTGCGCAGGATCTGGCGGATATTGTCGGCGTTGACGCCGCTGCCGGCCGCGACGTGGCTGATGGCGACGCCGGTGGCCGCCCCGCGGACCGCTTCAGCCAGGGACGCGGAGACGTCCTTGATGTGCACGTGGTGGATCTTGTCGAGGAACCGTTCGGTGAACTCGACCGGATCGTTGCCGGCGATGAACGAGTTGCCGGTGTCCAGGTTGAGCCGCAGGTACGGCGAGTCGCCGCAGTAGGCGAGCATCTCCTCGAGCCACTCCGGGCGCGTCGTGAAGTAGCCGTGCACTTCGATCGTGACGACGACGCCGTGCGCCTCGGCCACGCGGACGATCTCCCGGTAGGCACGCCCCATCAGGTCGAGCGCCTCGCGGTCACCGAGCCCTTCCGGCTTGTGCAGACCGTCGGTGGTGGCCACGCGCGGGCTGCCGGCGAGGGCGGCCCAGGCGATGGACTTCTGCACGTACGGGACACCGACGGTCATGCCGTCCCGGCCCGACAGCGGATACGCGGCGTCGATCTGGGAGAACTGGACGTCGTAGCGCTCCATCTTGCGGCGCAAGAGGACGGGGTCCTCGATCAGCGAGATGTGCGGGAAGTACCCCAGCCCGTGGATCCAGCACGCGCCCTCGATCACGCCGGGCTCGATGTAGCGAACGCCGTGCTCTTGCGCCCAGGCGAGCGCCTGCTCGAACGACTTGTGGCTGGAATTGAACGCGTCAGTATGGAAGCCGATCCCGATGTCAGGCACGAGCTCTCCTTGTAGTACGGCATCTGATACACGCCAACCATACCGGCTGGTATGGCTGCCTGTCCACTACGGCGGTGAAGATGCAACGACAAGTCCCGTGGCGGGCGCTGATCGCGCTGCTGGTGTTCTCCGAGACGGCGGGCTTCGTGCACGATGCGGTGCCCGAGGCGCGGCAGATGCGGACCGAGCATCGAGCCGCCTGCAGGGACGGCTGCGCTTCGCCAAGCTTCCGGCCCGGCGCACGCTCGACCAATTCGACTTCGCCGCCCAGCCCTCACTGGACCGACGCCTAGTCGAAGACCTCGCCACGCTGCGGTTCGTCGAAGACAAGGCCAAGGTGCTGCTGATCGGGCCGCCGGGCGTCGGCAAGACCTTGCTCGCCACGATCCTCGGCCATCCCGCCGTCGAGGCTGGCTACCGCGTCTACTACACGACCGCCGCCGAACTCGTCGCGCGCACCGCCAAGGCCGCGATCGAAGGCCGCTGGGCCAACACGATGCGTTTCTGGAACGGTCCGCAGCTGCTGATCGTCGACGAGCTCGGCTACCTCCCCTTGGCCGACGAAGCCGCCTCGCACTTCTTCCAAGTCGTCAGCCGCCGCTACGAACACGGCTCCATCGTCCTGACCACCGACCGCCACATCGTCGACTGGGGCCACGTCTTCCACGACACCACTGTCGCCGCCGCCATCCTCGACCGCCTCCTGCACCACGCCACCGTCCTGTCCATCAACGGCGACAGCTACCGCATGCGCGCCCACCAAGCCGCGATCGCGTCGCTGCGACCCGCGATCACAGGTGGGGAATTCCCGTGATCACACCCGAGGAAATTGCGCGATCCTTGACACACAACACGAACGCGTCCGTGTCGCTGCTGACGCACCTTGGCGTCCGCGACCGCTTGCCCTGGACGGACACGGCCGCGGGCGTCATTCGAGAGGCCGCGCTGACACTCGGATCAGGGCTCTGCTCGACGCATTTTGACCTCGGCGAGGGCACATCCCGCTTCGTGCCCCCACTCGGCAACCTGCCGCCGGAGCGTATCCACCCTGGTGCCGCTTTCGTCGACTGGTGGAACGACTCCGTGCTCGACGATGCAGACAGCAACGCCTTCTCCCGCCGGAGTTGGTGTTGCGCGTTGCGAACAAGGACGGAGGCGCCCATGTCGATTCCCGCCTGCCAGCGGCCTACAAGGCTCTGACTCGAGAAAACTCGATAGGTATGGAGCAGAGTCCCGGTGACGATCCGTTCTCGGCGCAGCTTGGATTCGGGATCGGATTCCAAGACAACAAGCTGGTGCGTACGCGAGTTCCTGGACGGCCGCTTGAGAACTCAGTCGCTCTGGCCAATGTCCGACAAATCGCCTGGGAGCTCCGCGACACGATCCAGCGCCATCTCGTCATCGAGTGCGAAGTCCCCTACGTTCGAGCACCGCTGTGCCCGCCATCTCCGACGCTGAAAGAGCGCTAGATTTCCGCCGCGGCGATCTCGAGGTGGAGGAGGTCGAGCGAGACCAGCACGAGATCCGCCTTCACGCCCAATCACGATCCACGGGGCAGTGCTACTGCGTGGTCTCCAACGCCGACGGAACCCTCACGGTACGCAAGCTCCCGACGCGTGCGTAGTCCAGGAGGTAGCAATCCCCACGTAGCGCGGACTGGCTCAGGCCGCCGCGCGCTCAGCCGGCACCACGTTGATGCGCACGGCGGAACGAGTGAACACCTGGCAGCTCGTAATTGCAGCCTGCGGCCGCCGCTCCCGGGCTAGCACCACCTCTGTCGCGCCGCGTCCCAACGTCTTCCGCGAGCGACACCTGCCAGGACTGGGTCGATGAAGGCCGCAGCTTGATCTTTCGCTTCCCCAAAGCTCACGGGAGCCTCGCGCGTCGCTTTCTTCCAATGTGCCCGCCACTCGGCGATCTGAGCTGCAGGCAGATCCAGCTCGACCGGCAACGGGCTGGCGAGCGTGCCGGCATCAAGACGGCGCCGCTCCTCGGCCCGCAGTCTCTCCTCCAGCTCGGTCCCGTCGAAGTCCTTCTGACTCGCGATCATCGCGATGTCAGCGAGATCCCGCGCTCGCGAGGAGTGATGCCCGTCGCCGTGGATCTCGAAGATGGCACAGGCCTTGTCCGCAACCTGTGACGACAGCGCGAGGGCGGCGATCGGCGCCGTCGTGTCGACAGCCGGTTCCCCGGTGAGCGTTACTTCCGGCTTGAGCCACTCGATCGCGAGTTTGTCTTCGCGCGGGAGCGCGAGATCGATGCTGAATTCAACGAACACCCGCTCACCGATGCGTGCAGTCACCGGCACCGCAAGCGCACGCTCGAGCGGATGATCGACCTCGATCTCGGTCATCCGGTCACGGCAGAGCTCGAACGTGAAGAAGTCCCCTAGGTCGAGGCTCATCGCCTCTTCGAGTGCCTTCACCGCGACGGCGTGGCCGCCCGCCTCGGCCACGTAGGCGAGATCGATGTCGTTCGACGTCCGGTTCGGATCGAGGCGTAGAAGCAGCGCCGCTCCGCCTTTCACCACCCAGCGCTCCGGCTGGGCCACAAAGACACGCGCGAGAAACCGGCGATACGCAATCTCTCGCAGCCGCCGTGGACGTTCTCCCGATGGATGGCGCGTCCTGATCCGGGCGGTGAGCGCTTGCCGAGTCGCCTGAGGAGACCGCCACGGCCAAGTCATGCCGCTCGTTTCAGCAGTGACTCCACGCGCTGCTCTAGCGCTCGGCTCGGCCCCTTGCGATGCCGCGCAGCATCGACGATCGACACGTCATCGGCGGTCCCCCGGCGGAGTGACTCGTCGATGGCCCGTCGAACGTACGAGGTTTCCTCGCCGTCGATGATCAGGTCAACGATGGTGCGCGACGGTGAGGTCACCGGCAGTCGGACCGTGGCGAGGTCCAACCATGTCCAGTCCTGCCGTCGAAGCGGAACCGAGTGCACGACGATGTCGTCGATTCGTGGCGGCCGGCCCGCGGTCAGCGTCACCGAGGGCAGCGCCGGAACGATCGTGCCGAGCCCATGGAGCGCGGCGGCCGACGCGTTCGACAAGACCGCATTCGAAGCGCCGTTCCGCTCCCAGGGAAGCCGATCACGCTCGAAATACAGCCACGCTGTGATCTCATCCTCGCGCCGGTCATCCGCGTGCCGCATCCCGAACACGCCACGGCGGACGCGACGCAGATCATCTGATTGAACGAGCCTCGCAATGTCGTCGCGAGCGAGCCCGAGTCGCAGCGCCTGCCTGGCGTTCACGTAGCCGCCTTGCTCAGAAGCAGCCTCCAGAAGGGCAGCCAGTGCCTCACGTCGCTGCACAACGTAGATGATACGCAGTTTGTAGGTCATTGACCTACAAACTCTGATGATTATCGATACCTAGCTGAGCACGACTGACCGGGCGCGAACAGTCGCCGACTCGGCGCAGGCACGGTGTATCACGCCGACCCGATCGCTCGTGCTCGAACCTGCGCGAGATGAAGCGCGGGCAACCAATTCCCCGAACCCCACGGCCAGCCGCGACGCTCCGCTTCTCGCTCGATCGCACGGAACGGTCCCCGGGGACCGGTTTGGTCCCCGGGAGCCACTTTTCTGCTTAGGAGAGAGTCGGGCCCTAGAGCCGATTCTAAGTCGGGGAGACAGGATTTGAACCTGCGACCGCCCGGCCCCCAGCCGGGTGCGCTACCAGACTGCGCCACTCCCCGTATGTCGTCGTCCGTAAGAGCGGGCGACGGGAATCGAACCCGCCCTAAGAGCTTGGAAGGCTCCTGTGCAACCACAACACTTCGCCCGCGGGCGGACTCCGTCAGCATGATAACGGCCGGCGGTTTCCGGGAACACCAGAATCATGCAGATCCCCGGCGTCCACATCGAGACCCTGCACAACCCGGTGCGGTACACGTACGCGCAGATCGAGCAGGCCTGCGCGATCGCGCAGATGCTCAACCGGGGCAAGCTCGTGCTGGTCGAGCCGCCCCGGCGGTGAGCCGTCAGCCGAGCCGGGCGGCCGCCGCGGCGGCCTCCTGCTCGTTGTGGACCGGCATGATCCGCGCCGCGAACGTCGCGCGCGCGAACCGGGAGGACCGGGCGATCTGCACGGCGAGCGTCGGCCCCGGGCGCGGGTCGGAGGTCTGAGCGGCGGCGCGCAGCACGTGCACCGACGCCCCGCGAGGCCGCGTGACTGGCACGACCACGTAGCCGGACCGCTCGCTCTGCACCCACACGTACCGGACCGAGGACAGCGCCACGCGCCGGGAACCGACCGCGACCGAGGATCCGTCACGCAGCACCGCGACCACCCGCGCTCCCGCCGAGCCCCCCGAGCCGCGCCAGCTCGGGAACAGCACGTCGGCGGTGTAGCGGCCGGAGCCCGACCGCCGCGTCGCCGTCCAGTTGGTCTGGATCCAGTCGCGCGTGAAGCGGTGCGTCACCCGCAGCGCCAGCCCGCGCGCCGCGCTCGTCCCGGTCACCCGCAGGTCGGAGAACGGTCCCGCGTACGCGCGGCCGACCGATGAGGAGGACACCGCCGCGCCGACCGGCGACTTCATCAGCCGCAGCGCGCTCGCCCCCGGCGTTACCCGCGCCCGCCCCAGCTGCGACGCGGTCACGCGCCGCCCCGCGATGTCCCGGATCAGCAGCCCGAACGACGCCGGCGGCCGCCCGCCGATGTTCGCCGCGACCTCCTGCCGGCCGTCGTACAGCCGCGCGAGATCCAGCCCGCCGTACGGGAACGCGCCCTGGTTGACCGCGATCACGGCGGTGTTGTAGGTCGGCGTCGTCACCGCCAGGCGGCCGATGTCCGGGTCGTAGGAGTACAGCGGCGGAGGCGTCGCGGCCGCGCGGCGACCCAATCCGGCGTCCACCGCGCGGGCCGCGTTCGCTTCGATCCGCACCGCCGCCAGGTACGCGCTGCCCGTCCCCTGCGGGACGACGTTGACGTCGAACAGGACGGGGTCGACGAGCCCGCCGCGCGCCCGCGCCGCCAGCCGGTCGTAGAAGTCGAACCCGCTGTCCAGCATCGACTTCGACCACGCCGCCCACGAGCGCGACGGCAGCAGGCTGTCGGACACCGACGCGAGCCCGATCAGCGCCTCCTGCGTGAGCCCGAACTTCTTGCCCTGGTGCCAGCGCTGGAACCCGAGGCCGGAGTCCCAGTTCATGTAGCCGGCGTGCGTCCAGTAGCCGGCGACCGCGCGCTTGACCCACTGGCGCATCGCCGAGCGGGCGGACGCGCTCAGCGGCGGCATCCCCGCGCGCCGCGCCTGGTCGTAGAAGCGCGTGAACGTCAACACGATGTTCGCGTACTCGGCCGAGTCGACGTTCGCGGAGCCGTAGATCGACTTCGCCGGCAGATAGTGGAACCGCATGCCCGGCCCGAAGTTGCCGGCCGCGCCGCCGGTCCCCCGCATCCCCGCGAAGAACCGCTTGAGCTGCAGGGACATGTCGTGCTTCAAGAGGGTCGGGTCGCCGGTGACGGTCGCGTCCGCGGCGTACACCAGCGCGTACCAGTTGACCTGGTTCAGGCGGATCGTGGGATAGCGCCAGAAGGAGCCGCGGGCGGTGCGGTGGATCGCGTCGCGGATCCGACCCACCGTGCTCGCCGGCAGCGCCAGCGCGTCCCGCGCGCGATACGCGTAGACGAGCCCGTCGATCACTTCCGCGTCGAAGACGAGGTGCTGGCCCCCGCGGGTGGAGCCCATGCTGTTCACCCAGCCCGGCGCGTGCGTCTGGCCGGTGCCGGTCGCGCGGGTCACGAACGGCGGGCTGCTGACCAGCCGGTCGGCGAGGATCCGCGCGCGACGATCGTTGCGCGCGGGGCCGACGTGGCCCTGCAGCGCCGCGACGGAGTAGGTCAGCAGCTGCATCGAGTTGGCCATCGGCTCGACGCCGCCGCCGGAGAACTTGAAGTAGCCGGCCTGCTCGTCCCAGCGGTCGTCGACGCGCTGCTGCATGCGGTCGGCGAACGCCCAGTAGGCGTCGTCGTCGTAGCTGGCGGCCTGGGCGGGAGCGGCGATCAGGAGGGTCGAGAGCGAGGCGGCGAGGAGGAGAGAGCGGAGCATGACTCCACGCTCTCGCCTCACAGGCCGCTCTCATATGCGCCCCGGTGTGGACCGGAGCACCCGAAGGTGGACCCCTCCCCCACCCTTGGTGGCCGCGTACATTGAGGGGGTGCCCGACTCCCCGCTCGACGCCCACGCGGCGACGCCGCAGGATCTCAAGGACCGGATCGCCGCCGAGCGCCGCGGCACCCCGTTCGTCGTCTACCGCGACGCGGACGACCGGCAGGTCATCGTCGAGCTCGGGCCGGGCGGCGACCGGATCTCGATCGGCCGCCGGCCGACCAACGACGTCGTGCTCGACTGGGACTCCGAGGTCTCGCGCGTGCACGCGGCGCTGGAGCCGATCGGGGACGACTGGACCGTGGTCGACGACGGCCTCTCCCACAACGGGACGTTCCTCAACGGCAAGCGGGTCACCTCCCGCGAGCGGCTGCACGACGGCGACGTGCTGGCCGTCGGCGGCGTGACGATCGCCTACCGCCTGCCCGGCGGGGAGTCGCAGTCGAGCCCGACCGTCACCGCGCTCGGCCCGCACGTCGGCGAGCTGCTGACCCCGGCGCAGCGGCGCGTGCTGGTCGCGCTCTGCCGCCCGTTCAAGGACTCGACCTACGCGTCCCCGGCCACCAACCAGCAGATCGCGGACGAGCTCGTGGTGACCGTCGACGCGGTCAAGAGCACGCTGCGGGCGCTGTTCGAGGTCTTCGGGGTCGACGCGCTGCCGCAGAACCAGAAGCGCGCGTCGCTGGCGCTGCAGGCGCTGCGGACGGGCGTCATCACCCGTCGCGACCTATAGCGACCGCCGACAGCTGGTTCCTGGGCTGGCTGGCGACCCACAGCGTGTCGCCGTCGACGCTGAGCGAGTACGGGTTGACCGGGAGCTCGAGCGTCTCGCCCGCGGTGTGCAGCGTCTTGACGTCGATCGTGGTCAGGTCGCTCGAGTTGTAGTTGGTGACGTAGACGGCGTCCTTGGTCGCCGCGAGCTGACGCGGGTGCCGGCCGACCCCGATCGCGATCGCCTGCCCGCTCTCCGGGTCGACGCTGTAGACCGTGTCGTCGTCGGGGGACGCGAGCCACAGCGAGCCGCGGCTGTACGCGATGTCCTCGCTGTAGCTGCCGCCGACGGGGAAGTCCTTCAGGATCTGACCGGTCGCGGGGTCGATCCGCTGCACGCTCGCGCTGCGGCGGGCGGCGGCCCAGACCGCGGTCGGGCTCGCGGTCAGCGCGGAGATCCCGAGCGGGTAGTCGACGCTCAGGAGGATCTGGCCCGTCTTCGGGTCGACCTTGACCAGCTGGTCCGGGAGGCCCTTGCCGCGCACCAGCCCGGCCCAGATCGCGCCGCGCGCGTACGTGATCGTCGTCGGCTGGAAGGCGACCTTGACCGGGTCGCCGATCCGGTGGCCGTTGCTCGCGTTCAGGCGGACGAGCTGGTTGGAGCGGGAGATCGCGAACCAGATCGAGTCGCCGACCACGACGGCGTCCGCGGCGCCGACGCCGACCTTCGGCCGGTAGGCGAGCTTCTTGCGCTTCTTCACGTCGATCAGGTCCACCCGGTCGTTGCGGAACGAGCCGACGAAGACGATGTCGCCGGCGACGCGGACCACGTTCGGGCGCTTGCCGACCGTGAGCGTCTTGAGGATGTGCTGCCCCTCGGGGGTGGGGGTCGGAGTCGGCGTGGCGGTGGGCGTTGGGCGCGGCGGCGGAGGCGTGTCCTTGTGGTCGCGAGTGAGCGCGAACGCGGTGCCGACCCCGACCGCCGCGACCAGCACGAGCGCGGCCGCGATCAGCCCGCGGCGGCGCGGGGATTTCGAGGGCGTGAGCGCCCGTGTCTCAGGCTCAGGTTGACGCTTCGTCTGGTCCTGCGGGCGAGCCGCCGTGACCGTCGCCGCCTCGATCGGCGCGGCCGCGCCCTTGGCGACGAGCCGCTCGGTCTCGTCCGGCCTGCGGTTGGTCGCGGCGGCGAGCGCGGCGCGCCCGAGGTCGCCCGCGGACGGGTAGCGGTCCTCCGGGTCCTTGGCCAGCGCGCGCTCGATCACGTCGTCGAACGCCTTCGGGATCTCCGGGTCGAGGCTGGACGGCTTCGGCGGCGGCTCGGACAGGTGCGCCCACAGGCGGGCCTCGTCGCCGTCGCGCTTGAACGGGACCTGGCCGGTGAGCGTGAAGAACAGGACGCAGCCGAGCGCGTACACGTCCGCGCGCGCGTCCACCCGCTCGCCGCGGATCTGCTCGGGCGCGACGTAGTCGAGCGTGCCGACCCAGTGGCCCGGCTTCGTCGTCCCCGCCACCGACAGCGCGTGCTTGGTGAGGCCGAAGTCGGTCAGGTAGACGTGGTCGCCGGTGGCGATCAGGACGTTCGCGGGCTTGACGTCGCGGTGCACGAGGCCGGCGGCGTGCGCGTCGTCGAGCGCGGAGCCGATCTGGGCGACGATGGCGGCGGCCCGCTGGGGCGGCAGCGGGCCCTCCCGGCGCACCAGGCTGCGGACGTCGTCGCCCGCCACGTAGCGCATCGCGATGTAGGCGACGCCGTTCTCCTGCCCGGCGTAGTAGATCGGGATCACGTTCGGGTGATCGATCGACGCGGCGACCTTCGACTCGCGCACGAACCGGTGGCGGACGTTCTGGTCCTCGAGCAGGCCGGGGGCGATCACCTTCAGGGCGACCGTGCGGTCGAGCGCGAGCTGCGTCGCCCGGTAGACGACACCCATCCCGCCGCGTCCGGCCACGGCCTCGATCCGGTGGCCGGCGAAGACGTCGCCGGGCTCGAGCTCACGCATCGCCGGGAGGTATATCGGCCGGGCGTCGTGGTTCAGCATCTGCCCGCCCGGAACGGACGAGCGGCGGAAATGTGACGGAGCTGGCGCTCAGGAAGCGGGGGACCGAGGAATCGAACCTCGAGCCAGGGTTTTGGAGACCCCGATGTTGCCGTTACACCAGTCCCCCCGGGAGCGGGCCATTGTAGTAACCCGAGCGCCGTTCCGTCCGACCCCCACACGAACATGTGTTCGTGCCATGGCGACCCTCCAACGATTGGGCGTACGCGCATCTCCTGGGCTGGTACCTGGGCGACGGGTGCATTTCGAACGTCGGCCGCGCGTACCAGCTCGTGATCACCGCCGACCTGGCGTATCCGTGGATCATCGTCGAGTGCAGCCGGTCGATCGCCGCCGCCGTTCCAGGCCGCACGCCGCACATACGTCCGCATCCGGTACACAACCTCGTCCGGATCGAGTCCGGCTGGTTGCGCTGGCCCGAGGCGTTCCCGCAGCATGGTCCTGGGCGAAAGCACGAGCGGCCGATCGTGCTCGAGCCCTGGCAGGAGCGGATCGTGACCGCCGAGCCGTGGGCGTTCCTGCGCGGGCTCCTTCACTCCGACGGCTGCCGCACCCTGAACCGCTTCCAGACGACGCTGCCGAGCGGCCGCGTCGCCGAGTACGAGTATCCGCGCTGGTTCTTCTCGAACCTCTCCGCCGACATTCGCGGGCTCTTCTGCACGACGTGCGACGCGGTCGGCGTGCGCTGGACGCAATCGAACCCCGCAACGTCTCGATCTCGCACCGTCGCAGCGTCGCGCTGCTCGATCGCCACGTGGGGCTGAAGGCGTGACGTACGATGGTCGCCGCGCGGGCGTGGTGGAATCGGTAGACACGCCGGCTTTAGGTGCCGGTGCCGCAAGGCGTGGGGGTTCGAGTCCCTCCGCCCGCATCTCCTGGTGTCCCTCGGCAGTGATGGACGCCGCGACGCCCACGTGTGAGGTCGGGCCAGGCGTACCGCCGAGGCCATCGTGCCCGGCGGGCGGGATGCCGATACCGGTCGGGATGAGCTACGACCTCGAGATCGGCAGCCATGAGCGGCCCGCGCGCGAGCTGATCGAGCGCTGGGCGTCCGAGCACGACCTCCTCGTCGACGACGACCTCATGATCAGCCGTCCCGCCGCACGGGGCGACGGGCACCTATTCAGCGTCAACGGGCCGGTGCCGGCGGAGCCGGACGACTTCGCCGAGGACCTCGCGGCGGCGTGTCTGGCGCCGCGCTGGATGCTGACGATCGAGGTGCCGCGCCCAGGGCCGAAGCGCGCGATCGCCCTCGCCCGCTCGCTGGCGCGGACGCTCGCGCAGGAGACTCACGGCGCCGCGTTCGACCCGCAGGAGGACGCGCTGATCTGGCCCCGGGGCGAACCCAAGCGGGTGCAGCCGCGGCACAAGGAGGAGGCGACGAGCGTCGTGGAGCTCGCGTGGTTCCTGCCCGCCCGGCGCTGGCCGGAGGCTCCCGCGATCCTGCTCGAGCTGCTCGCGCACCGCTGTCCCGAAGCGTTGCCCACGCGCTACGGCCGCTTCGAGCCGCTGCCGCACCGCTTCGACCCGGCCGCTCCGGCGGCCCTCGCGCACTTCATGTGCGACGAGCGCGAGGGGGACGGGTTCTGGCTGGCGTCGCGGCCGAGCTTCGGCGGCTTCTGGCGGGCGCCGCACGACGATCCGCGGATCACGCCGGGGCACGAGCACCTGCGGATCGCCCAGTTGCAGGTCGAGTTCGACGGGCGAGTGCTCGAGCGGGACCCGCGCTGGCGCGAGGCGGTCGTCGAGCTGTTCGCGACCGCCGCCACTCGACTCGGGGCGGTGTTCGCTGCGGCGCAGGTCGGGCCGCACTGGCTCGTCTCAACCAACAACCGCCTGTGGGCGACGGCGAAGACGATGCGGCACGGCTGCGAGCACATCCCGTTCGGCGGCCGGTGGATCGGCCTTCCACCGGTGCCGATGTGGCTGAGCTGGTTCGGCGCACCGTACCGGGACCTGGTCGCCTCCCACCTCACCGAGGCGGCACTCACCGCCCGCGGGATGCGCCGGCTCCTGGGACGGGCGCAGCCGCCGCGAATCGAGGACCGCACGGATGGGCTGCTCGTGCGGCTCGGCGATGAACCGCGGCCGCGACGCTCGCTCGGTCCATGGCCGCTGCCGGACGAGCTGACCTACCGCAAGCACCAGGCCCCGCGGCTCGACGACCCGGCGCCGCACATCCCTCCGCTCTGACGGAAACATCATGCGGAGACAAGGACGGACGAGACGGGCTATCGCACGGCCCGTGGACGTTGCGCGAGCTCGGCGCGCCCGAGCGACGGTGCTCGAGGGGGGGTGTGGAACACATCTGCTGTCTGGCGCAAGATTTGTTCCTCACCCCCGCTGGGAGCCGCATCACCGAGATGCTGCCGGGCGCGATCACGTACGCCCGCCCTCTCGCTGCAGCCTGGCGCGCCGTTAACCTGCACCGCCTGACCCAAGACGAGGAGCGGCGTTGACTCACATCCTGCACAGCCTGCCCGAGGGCGAGCGCATCGGGCTCGCGTTCTCCGGTGGCCTCGACACGTCCGTGGCGGTCGCCTGGATCCGGGAGCGCGGCGGGATCCCGTGCACGTATACGGCCGACCTCGGCCAGTACGACGAGCCGAACCTCGAGGAAGTGCCGGACCGCGCGAAGACCTACGGCGCGGAGATCGCTCGCCTGGTCGACTGCCGTGAGCTGCTCGCGCACGAGGGCCTGGTCGCGCTGCAGTGCGGCGCGTTCCACATCACGACCGCCGGCAAGACGTACTTCAATACGACCCCGCTCGGCCGCGCCGTCACCGGCACGCTGCTCGTGCAGGCGATGCAGCACGACGACGTCCACATCTGGGGCGACGGCTCGACCTACAAGGGCAACGACATCGAGCGCTTCTACCGCTACGGGCTGCTCGCGAACCGCAACCTGCGGGTCTACAAGCCCTGGCTGGACGCACGCTTCGTGGACGAGCTCGGCGGCCGCGCGGAGATGAGCGCGTTCCTGCTCGAGCGCGGCCTCCCCTACCGCGACAGCGCCGAGAAGGCCTACTCCACCGACGCGAACCTGTGGGGCGCCACGCACGAGGCGAAGACGCTCGAGTCGCTGCAGACCGCGATGGACATCGTGGACCCGATCATGGGCGTCGCCCACTGGCGGCCGGACGTGCAGATCGAGGAGGAAGAGGTCACGCTCACCTTCGAGGCGGGCTGGCCGGTCGCGATCAACGGCAACGCGTTCCCGAACCTCGTCGAGCTGGTCAAGGAGGCCAACGCGATCGGTGGCCGCCACGGGCTCGGGATGAGCGACCAGATCGAGAACCGGATCATCGAGGCCAAGAGCCGCGGGATCTACGAGGGCCCGGGGATCGCGCTGCTGCACATCGGCTACGAGCGGCTCGTCACGGCGATCCACAACGAGGCGAGCATCGACAACTACCGCACGATGGGCCGGCGGCTCGGGCGGCTGCTCTACGAGGGCCGCTGGTTCGACCCCCAGGCGCTGACGCTCCGCGATCCGCTGCAGCGCTTCGTGGCGAGCGCCGTCACCGGCGAGGTCGTCGTCCGGCTGCGGCGGGGGGACGACTACACGCTCGTCTCGACCGCCGGCCCCGCGCTCACCTACCAGCCGGAGCGGCTGTCGATGGAGCGCACGGAGGACGCCGCGTTCGGGCCCGGCGACCGGATCGGCCAGCTGACGATGCGCAACCTCGACATCGAGGACTCGCGCGACCGGCTGGCGTCCTACAGCGGCGCGGGCCTGCTGCCGGACGTCGAGCAGATCATCGGCCGGGCGGTCGACGGGGCCCGTCAGCTCGAGTCAGACGTCCGTCCAGAGGCCTAAACACCGGATAACCAGCAGCCGATCCACCGGACAACAGGGCTGTAAACGGCATACCCGTCGCGAGGCGGGGACGCAAAGCTAGAGGTCTCCGAGGGGGAGATAGCTCGGCCGCCAGCTTCGAAATGGAATTCGAAGACGAGCACCGGAGGTGCCCTGAGTTGTCCAAGCTGTTCAAGACGCGCATGCTCGCCGTGGCCCTCGTGGCCGTGGCGGTGCCGTGCACCGGCGTCGCTGAAGCGGCGCCGTCCGCGCAGGCGCGCCTGGCAACGGTGGCCAAGCGGGCACCGAAGCGCAAGGTCACCGCGATCGTGCAGTTCAAGCCGCGCCTGTCGGAGGCGCGCGCCAAGGCCCTCGTGGCTCGCCACGGCGGGAAGGTCACGAGCCGCGTGCCGTTCATCCACGGCCTCGCCGTCCGCCTCCCCGCCAAGCAGGCGCGCGCGCTGGCCAAGGACCGCAACGTCCTCGGCCTGACGCTCAACGCTCGCGTGCACGGCACCGGGCTCGCGGACGGAATCCTCGCGTCCACCTACCCGCGGACGATCCGCGCCGACCGCCTGTGGAACCGCGGCATCACCGGTCGCGGCGTCGGCGTGGCCGTGATCGACACCGGCGTCGCCGGCGACGCGATCGACTTCCAGGACGGCGGCGGCGTCTCGCGCGTCGTCGCCAACGCGGTCACGTCCGCGAGCGCGACCACCGCGGGCGACGGCTTCGGCCACGGCACGCACGTCGCCGGCATCATCGCCGGCAACTCGCAGTACCGGTCGCGCCGCGACCCGCTCTACGGGCGCTACATGGGCATTGCGCCGGACGCGCACCTGGTCGCGGTCAAGGCGGCCGACGAGGCCGGCAACTCGACCGTGCTGGACGTGATCAACGGCCTGCAGTTCGTGGTCGACCACAAGGCCGAGTTCAACATCCGCGTCGTCAACCTGTCGCTGAGCTCCGATACGCCGCAGTCCTACAAGACCGACCCGCTGGACGCCGCCGTCGAGTACGCGTGGAAGAAGGGGATCGTGGTCGTCGTCGCCTCGGGCAACCGCGGCACGAGCGCCGACGCCGTCCAGTACGCGCCGGCCAACGACCCGTACGTGATCTCGGTCGGCGGGTCCGACGACACGCTGGGCGAGCGCGCGGCCTGGTCGAGCACCGGCCGCACGCAGGACGGCCTGAACAAGCCGGACGTGATGGCGCCCGGCGCGCACATCGTCTCGGTCGCGGCGCCGAGCAGCGCGTTCCTGCAGCTGTGCCCGGCGTGCTCGATCGCGGGCGACTACTTCAAGGCGGGCGGGACGTCGATGGCGGCCCCGGTCGTCTCCGGCGCGGTCGCGCTGCTGCTGCAGGCGCGCCCCAACCTCACGCCGGACCAGGTCAAGACACTGCTCACGCAGACCGACCACCCGGTCCGCGGGCAGCTCGGCGCGGGCGTGATCGACGTCGAGCAGGCGCTCTATACGCCGGCGCTCCCGTTCAACGTCAACCGCAACCTGGTGCCGAACCTGCTGACCGACGTCGTCCTGCGCACGGGCGCGCAGTGGACGCGCTCCTCCTGGAGCGCCGCCGCGGGCGCGCTGTCGGCGGGCTGGGCGCGCTCGAGCTGGTCCTGCGCCGGCTGCGCGTCGAGCGGCAACGGGATCGACCCGACGCGCAGCTCCTGGAGCCGCAGCTCCTGGTCGAGCGTCGGCGAGGACGCGACCGAGGAGGCCGCGGCCTACGAGCGGGCGATCGAAGAGCAGACCGAGGAGGAGACCACGCTCGCGACGCCGATCCCCGTCGACCCGGAGCCGGTCGAGGACGAGCCCGCGCCGCCCGCGCCGCCCGCGCCGGCGCCGCCCGCGCCCGCGCCGCCCGCGGCCCCGGAGGCGATCGGATGAGACGCGGACGCGCGAGCTGGGGACGCAAGCAACGGCCATGAGCTGGGACTCGGGGCGGGCGGCGCAAGCCGCTCGCCCCGAGCGCTATGGTCGCGCCGTCATGGCCGACCAGGTGGTGATCGAGCACCCGAACCGCGCCCAACCCGCGGCGCAGCTGGCCCGGGTGCTGGTGATCGCGCTGCTGATCGCCTCGGCGGCGGTGGTCCTGATCGTCACGGTCGGCGGGTGGGCCACGATCGAGGGCGCCAAGAGCATCCAGATCGCCTACATCGCCGTCTACTTCGTGTTCGCGCTGTTCGTGGCGCGCTGGGCGCGCGGCGTCCTGCCCATGATCGCGGCGCTGGCGGTGATCCTCGGCGTCTTCGGCGTGGTCGCGGCGCCCGGCTGGTTCGCGCGCGACAAGACCGGGTTCACCGATCCGGGCCTGGCCTCCTCGGTACTCGGCGCGCTCTGCGTGCTGCTCGTCGTGCTCCAGGTCGGGCTCATCCTCGCGGCGCTGGTCGGGTTCCGCCAGCGCTGGAACGTCGAGGTCGAGCGCACGCTCGAACCCGCGCCCGCCTAAGATGTAGCGCCGCCCGCCCGGGTGGAGGAACGGCAGACTCGGAGCTCTCAAAAAGCTCTGCCCTTACGGGCGTGCGGGTTCGAATCCCGCCCCGGGCACTCGCTCAGAACGGCAGCTTGCCGCGGCCACGGCGGCCGGCGCTGCCGCTCTTGGACACCGCCTTGTTGGACGTCGTGAACGGCTTGCTGAACCAGCGGCCGAGCCGACCGGGCGCGTGGCTCGCGCCGCGGCCGCCGGCGCCGATCGCTTTCTGTGTCCCCTGCTGCGGGTGCCGCGAGAGCCGCGGGAACAGGAACGCGAGCACCAGGATGATCAGGCAGAGGGCGACGATGGCGGCGAGAAGCATGGCTGCGCCTTACCCGCCAGCAGTGCAGGCCACGCGCGCGTCAGCTCAGCCAGGGCTCCAGCGCGTCGGCCAGCGCGGCCGGCGCGACGAGCACGCCCGGCCCGGACGGGCCGACCGGCTCCAGCGGGCGCACGTCGAGCCCCGCGCACGCGCAGATCAGCCCGCCGGCCGCGAGGTCCCAGTGCTGCGGGCCGTGCTCGTAGTAGGCGTCCAGGCGCCCGCACGCGGTCCAGACGAGGTCCAGCGCGGCGGCGCCGAAGCGGCGCAGGTCGCGCACCTCGGGCAGCAGCCGCGCGGCGAGCACGGACTGCGCGCGGCGCACCTCGGCGTCGTAGCCGAAGCCGGTGGCGACCAGCGCGGTCGCCAGATCGCGCTTGCCCGACGGCGTGATCGGGCGGCCGTCGAGCGTCGGCCGGCCGCCGCGGGCAGCCGAGAACAGCTCGTCGCGCAGCGGGTCGTAGACGACGCCCACGAGCGTGCCCTCCGGATCCTCCGCGGCGATCGAGACTGCCCACTGCGGGATCCCGAACAGGAAGTTCACGGTGCCGTCGAGCGGATCGACGACCCAGCGCACGCCGGAGCTGCCGGCGAGGTCGCCGCCCTCCTCCCCCAGGATGCCGTCGTCGGGACGGACGGCGGTGATCCGGTCGCGGATCAGGCGCTCGGCGTTGTGGTCGGCCTCGCTGACGAGGTCCGTCGGCGTGCTCTTGGCCGACACGCGCAGCTCGGGCCCGCGGTAGGCCTCGCGCAGCAGCGCGCCGGCTTCGCGCGCGACCGACTCCGCCAGGGCCCGCAGCTCGCCGGCGGTCACGCGAACGCTCCCGGGACCTGCTCCGGCCACGAGCGCGCGGCCTCCAGCTGGCCCGCCAGCGCCAGCAGCCGCCCCTCGCCGTCGGGCGGCCCGACGAGCTGGACCGCGAGCGGGAACCCGTCGCCCGTGAGCCCCGCCGGCACCGACAGCGCCGGCTGCCCCGTGTGGTTGAACGCGCCCGCGTAGGGCGCCCACCGCACCTGCCCGGCGAGCGTGCGCGCGGCGGACGCGCGGTCGTACTCGCGGACGCGCAGCGGCCGGCGGGTGAACATCGGGGTCAGGACCACGTCGCACTCCTCGAAGATCGCGTTCAAGCGGGTCGCGTCGTCGGCCGCGGCGGCTCCCGCGGCGTCGGCGAACCGCGACGGGATCGCGCGCCCGAGCCGCGCCATCCCCCGCGCCCGCCGGGACAGCCGCTCCGGGTGCCCGATCGTCAGCGACATGTCGCCGACCCCGCGCACGAACCGCGTCAGCACCCGGTTGCCGAGCGTGAGGCCCCAGTCAAGCTCGCGCTCGCCGACCGCGTGCCCGAGCGTCCGCAGCAGCGCCGCCGTGGACTCGACCGCGCCGCGCTGCTCCGCGTCCGGCTTGACGCCGAGCGGCGGCAGGCCGACCGAGACGGCGACCCGCAGCGCCCCCGGCTCGGGCACCGGCACGTCGCCATCGGCGATCGCGTCCAGCAGCAGCACCGCGTCCGCGACCGTGCGCGTCAGCGGGCCGAAGACCGCCATCCCGCGGTGCGGGTCGACGTCCGGCGCGGACGGCACCCGGCCCCGCTGCGGCTTGACGCCGACCAGGCCGCAGCACGCGGCCGGAATCCGGATCGACCCGGCGCCGTCGCTGCCGAGCGCCGCGCTCGCGAGCCCCGCGGCGACCGCGGCCGCGCTGCCGCCGCTCGACCCGCCCGGCGTGCGCCGCGGGTCCCACGGGTTGCGCGTGACGCCGAACGTCGGCGACTCGGTGAACCCCGTGGCCATCATCTCCGGCACGTGCGTCTTGCCGAGGATCACGGCGCCGGCGGCGCGCAGCCGGCGCACGACCTCGGAGTCGGCGGGCTGCGCCGGCGGGTCCCAGTCGCAGCCGTACAGCGTGGTCTGGCCGGCGACGTGGATGTCGTCCTTGATCGCGATCGGGACGCCGAGCAGCGGCCGCCGCTCGCCCGCCGCGACCCGCGCGTCGGCCGTGTCGGCTTCGGCGAGCGCCTGCTCGCGCAGGACGATCCGGAACGCGTTCAGCTGTGGATCGAGCCGCGCGATCCGCTCCAGGAAGAGCTCCGTGAGCGCGCGCGAGGTCAGCTCGCCGGCCGCGATCAGCGACGCGTGGCGGGCGGCACCGGCAAAGGCGAGCTCGGGCAAGACGGCGAGGACATTAGAGCTTCGCTCAGGCGAGCACGGCGACGGCCTCGATCTCGATCAGCAGCTCCGGCCGGACGAGGCCGGAGACCTCGACCAGCGTGCTGGCCGGCGGCGCGCCGTCCGCCACGAACTCGGAGCGGACCGCGCGCACGACGGCGAGGCCCGAGATGTCCACGAGGAACGTCGTCAGCTTGAACACGTCCGCCCAGCCCGCGTCAGCCGCGGCCAGCGCGCGGCCGACGTTCTCGAACGCGAGCCGCGCCTGCGCCTCGATCCCCACGGGCACGGTACCGTCGCGCGCCGAGCCGACCTGGCCGGACACCCACACCTGCGACCCCGCGGGCACGACGGCCACCTGGCTGTACCCGTGCGGCCGCGGCAGCGAGTCCGGCGACCAGACCTTCACTCTGCCTCCCCAAGTGGCTCGCGCGCGGCGTGCGAGCGCTCTGCCCGAGTCATGCCGCGACCTCCAACGCCACCAGCGCGTACATCTTCGCGGCGTCGACGAGGTCGTCGAGCGCGAAGAAGCCCTCGCCCTGCACGTCCGCGCGCCCGCGGCTGGGGCCGAACGTCAGCGACGGGATCCCGTGCCCGTTGAACACGTTGGTGTCGCGCCACATGGAGACGACGGCGGTCTCGACCTGCGGCGGCGGCTCGGCCCCGCGCACGGCCCGGTGCGCCGCGCGCACCGCGTCCGCCAGCGGCTGCACCTCGTCCCCCGCCTCGAACCCGGGCTTGGCCATGATCAGCGAGACGTCCGCGCCGGTGCCCGTGGCGTCGACCGCCGCCCGCAGCGACGCCGTCACCTCGTCGACGTCCTCCCCCGGCAGCGTCCGCACGTCCACGTACAGCGCGCAGTACGGCGACGACCGGTTCGGGCGCCACGGCAGCCCGCCGCGGATCGCGCCCACCTGGGCCTTCGGCCGGACCGGCCCGCACGCGGTCTCGCGGCTGCGGCGCTCCTCCATCGCGATCGCCCACGCCTCGACCGCCTCGACCACCGCGGCGGCCTTGACGATCGCGTTCGGATGGTCCGCGAGCGATCCGGGCCGGCGCAGCCGCGGCGTGTACATGTTGCGCCCGCTCAGCGTGATCTTGTAGTACGCCGCGCCGCAGTTGAACCAGCACAGGCCGAAGTCGGTCGTCTCCGCCACCAGCGCGCAGTCCCCGCGCACGCCGTGGCGCACGAGGTAGTCCGAGCCGAAGCCCTTGCCCTCGTACGCGACGCCCGTGTACTCGTCGACCGGCGCGGCGCCGGTCTCCCCCGCCACCGAGGTCAGCACGACGTCCCCGCGCAGCTCCACGCCCGCGTCGCGCAGCGCCCGCCCCGCGATCATGAACAGGCTCATCGGCCCGCGGTCGTTGAGCACCGTGTGCCCGAACAACCGGTCGCCCTCGCGGCGGCCGCCCACCCGGTTCGGGTCCGGCACCGCCATCAGCCGGTCGTATTCGTCGCCGGACGCCTCCGTGTCCAGGTGCGCGTTGAACACGATCGTGCGCCCGCCGCCGCTGCCCCGCAGCCGCGCGACCGCGTTCGCGCGCGTCGCGGTGATCGGGACCAGGTCGGCGGCCATGTCCTGCTCGCGGTACCAGGCGACGACCTCCTCGGCCAGGATCCGCTCGGATCCCCACGGCGAGTACGTGTTGCCCAGCCGCAGCGCCAGCTCCGCCAGGTCCTCGCGGCTCTCCTCCACCCGCGCCAGGACGTCCTCGGTCATGCCCATCCGCTCCCCCTCGCCAGCTTCGCCGTATTGAGATCCACCCAGACGCCGGTCGCCCCGCGCCGGTCCGCGAGGCCGAGCGCGACCACCGTCCCCGCCAGCACGGCGGCGCCGAGCAGCTGCGTCCCGCTCGGCACGGTCCCGAACGCGATCGCGTTGACGCCCAGCGCGGTCAGCGGAAACGCCAGCTCGAGCAGCGTCGCGGTCGCCGCCGGCGTCGAGCGCAGGCCGCGGTAGTAGAGCAGCAGCGCGGCCAGCCCCGGCACGAGCGCCAGCCCGACCAGCGCCGGCAGGTCGCCGGCGCTCGCCTGCACGCCGTCGCCGAGCGCCACCAGCAGGATGAACGCGACCGGCAGCCCGCACAGGAACCGCAGCCCGGCCAGCTGCGCCGGTGCGACCTTCACGCCCGCGAAGCGCCCGAGCACGGTCCCGAGCGCCCACAGCAGCGCCGCGCCGGCGCCGAGCGCGGCGGGCACGAGCTGCTCGACCGACGCGTCCCCGGGCGACGCGAACGCGACCAGGTAGCTGGCGCCCAGCGCCACGGCCAAGAAGACGAAGTAGCGCGGCCGCAGCCGCTCGCCCAGCAGCGCGTACGCCGCGCCCGCGGCGAACACCGGCTGGAGCTTCTGCAGCAGCAGCGGCGTCGTCGGGTCGCCGTGCTTGAACGCCTCCGTGAACAGCACGGTCGCGGCGACCGACGAGCCGCCGCCGATCAGCCCGACCGCCAGCCACTCGCGCGCGCCCAGCACGCGCAGCGAGCGCCACGCCGGCACGACCAGCACGAGCGCGACCGCGCCCAGCAGCACGTGCTCCCAGAACACGACCTCGACCGCCGGCAGGTCGGCCGCCAGCCCGCGCCGGAAGAGCGCGTCGGTGCCCCACAGTGCCGCCCCGAAGGCGACCAGCAGCGCCCCGGTGCGCTTCACGCCAGCGCCCGCTCCGCGCTGGCGAAGAACTCCGACAGCACTTTCGACGCCTTCTTACGGATCGACGAGGCGCCGAGCGACGCCGGCCGCCCCGTGACCTCGTACGCACCGTGCACGTCGACCGCGGTGCCCTCGCCGTCGTCGCTGAGCGCGAGCGTGACCTCGATCGTCAGCCGCGAGCCGATCTGCCGGTCCTCACCGTCGGCGTGCGCGCGCAGCAGCGCCGCCTCGACGCGCTCGCCGACGCCGATGTCGAGGTCGGCGCGCAACTTGAAGGGTCCCATGCGGTCCTCGAGCAGCGCGGTGTAGCGCTCGCCGGGCTCGACCGTCTCGGCCGCGCCCACGATCGAGATCCACGAGAGCACGGTCGGGATGTCGCTGACCGTGGTCCACACCGCGGGCCGGCTCGCGGCGAGCCGCACGGTCTCCTGGAACTCCTGGCGCACAGCGTCGACCTCCCGATTCGGATATTGGATACGATCATACACGATCGGGTGCGGCGCGGCGCGACAGCAGCGGGTCCAGCTGCCGTATCGGCCGCAGCAGCGGCACCGTCGCCAGCGTCGCCGCGCCGACGAGCGCGAACGCCGCCGGCACCGGCACCGCCACGATCAGCGCGCCCATCGCCAGCGGCGCGACCAGCTTGCCCGCGTTGCGCGTCATCCCGCTCACCGCGACCAGCCCGGCGCGCACGCTGGCCGGCGCCGCCTCGGTCACCAGCGCGTTCTGCACCACGGTCAGCATCCCGTCGCCGAGCCCGAACGCGACCGCGATCGGCAGCGCCACCTGCCAGCTCGGCGCCAGCGCGAAGGCGCCGAGCGAGCACGCCAGCACGACCACCGCGGCGCACAACAGCAGCGACGCCGGCGCCCGCTGCAGGATCCGCACGACGACGACGTTGACCGCGGCCGCGACGCCGGACGCGACGCTCAGCACCAGCGCGCCCTGCGCCAGCGACGCGCCGGTCGCGTCCACCAGCAGCAGCGGCAGGTACGCGATCAGCGCGAACTTGCACACGAAGCGCAGGAACCCCGCGACCAGCACGCCCGGCATGCCCGGCTGGCGCACCGCCTCGCGCAGCTCGCGCGCGTAGTCGGCGTTCGCCACCTCGGCGCGCGTGTCGTCGAGGATCAGCACGCCCGCCAGCGCGAGCGGCGCCAGCGCGCCCTGCGCACCGATCGCCGCCTGCCAGCTGAGCGTCGCCAGCGCCGCGCCCACCAGCGGCAGCACGAACTCCCCGACCGAGAGCGCCACCTGCCGGTGCGACTGTGCGCGCAGCTGTGCCGTCCCGTGCAGCACGTCGCCGATCAGCGTCATGCTCAGCGGCATCAGCGCGCCGAAGCCGATGCCCTGCAGGAACCGCAGGCCGAGCAGCGCCCAGTAGTCCGTCAGCGGCGCCTGCGCCGCGCCCGCGACGGCGTACAGCAAGGCCATCGTGACGAACACGCGGCGGCGGCCGTAGCGGTCGGCCGCGTAGCCGAGCGGGACGGCGAACACGACCGCCGGCAGCATGTACGCCGCCGTGAAGAGACCGAGCTGCGCGTCGGAGATGTCGAGGTCGGCGCCGAGCGCCGGCACCGCCGCGGCGATGCCCTGGACGCCGAACAGCGTCCCGACCGCGGCCGCGATCGCCAGCCAGACGTAGGCGCGAGCGCGGGCCATCGCCTACGCCGGCGTCTGCGCGTCTTCCTCCATCAGCGCCACGAGCTCGTCGCACACGTGCTGCAGGTGCGACTGCAGCCAGTTGACGGCGCTGTCGATGTCGCCGGACTTGATGAACTCGATCAGGTGCAGGTGGTCGCGCTGGCCGGGGCGGCTGACGTAGTCGACCTTGCGCTCGAGCCAGTAGCGGCCCGCCTCGGCCCGCAGCCGCTCGATCAGCCCGACCGTGCGCGCGTGGTGCTCGCCGTCGTAGAGCTCCGCGTAGAACTCGTTGCGGCGCGTCAGGAACTCCTCGCCGTCCTGGATCTCGTTGAGCTCGCGCGCGAGCTGCTCGAGGTGCTCCAGGCGCTCGGGCGTCATCGCCGTGATCGCCTTGCGCAGCGCGTGCGCCTCCAGCAGCGCGCGCAGCTCGTAGATCTCGCGCATCTCGTCGGGCGAGAGCTTGTTGACCACCGCGCCGCGGTACGGGTTGAACGTGATCAGCCCGTCGGCCTCGAGCTGCAGCAGCGCCGAGCGGACCGGGATCCGCGACACGCCGATGGCCTCCGCGAGCTGGTCCTGGCGCAGCCGCTCGCCGGGCTGGAAGACGCCCTTGAGGATGCCTTCGCGCAGGACCTCGTAGACCATGTCGCCCACGGTCCGGAATTGGCGGCTGTTACGGGCGACGATCGAGCGGAAGCGCTCGCCGTCAAGGGTGATCTCGGGTTCAGACACGGGACGCCTCGACCTGCGCCAGCCGCCACACGCGCTCCGGGGTCAATGGGAGCTCGTGCGGGTAGCGGCCCAGCACGCGTCCGACCGCGGCGGCCACCGCCGCCCCGACCGGGTTCAAGGATCCTTCGCCGGCGCCCTTGGCACCGTAGGGGCCGATGCCGTCGCGACGTTCGACGACGATCTGATCCAACCGTTCAGGAAGATCGCTGCACCGAGGCACTCTGTAGTCCACCACGTTTGGATTGGCCAGCGTCTGGCCATCGTAGACAAGCCGTTCGGACAGAGCGGCGCCGAGCCCCATCGTGGCCGCGCCGAGGTCCTGCCCGTGGACCAGCGCAGGGTTGATCGCGAAGCCCACGTCACCGACCGTCGTGAGCTGCTCGACGCGCACGCGGCCGGTCTCGCGATCGACCGCCGCGACGACGCCGCTGCACCCGATCTCCCAGAACGGCGGCATCGCCTGGAACTCGCCGTGGCGGCGCACGGTGCCGACGCCGATGATCTCGCCGCCGGCGCCGAAGAAGCGCTTGATCGCCACCTCGTACGGCACGTCCTCGCCGCCGGCGAGCTCGCGCGCCTGGCGCTTGGCGTCCGCGCAGGCGGCCTGCAGCGAGCGCCCGACCAACGTGGTGGTGCGGCTCGCGCCGGTGGTCCGCTCGTACGGCGTCACCCCGGTGTCAGCGGCCACGATCGCCACCTTCTCCAGCGGCAGGTCCAGTTCCTCGGCGAGGATCTGAGTGAGGACGGTGCGCGACCCCTGGCCGAGCTCGGTCGCCCCCACCGCCGCCGACGCGGAACCGTCAGCGTGCAGACGCACCATCGCCACCGAGGTCGGGTGCGCGCCGGCGTCCGACGCCGAGATCCCGAACCCGATCCCGCGCCCCTCGGGCGCGTCCGGCCAGCCGAGCGAGCGTGCCAGCAGCTCGAGGTCGGCGGGCAGGTCGGCGTCGATCCCGCGCTTGCCCGGCAGGATCTCCTCACCGGGCCGCACGACGTTGTGCAGCCGGATCGCGAACGGGTCGAGGCCGAGCCGGTCGGCCGCCTCGTCCATCTGCAGCTCGCCCGCCAGGTTGCCCTGCGGCGCCCCGAACCCACGCAGTGAGGACGCGGGCACCGTGTTGGTGAAGACGGAACGAACCCGCACGCGGACCGCGCCGATGCGGTAGGGCCCGAAGCAGCGGTTCGCGAGCTTGGCGCACACGACCGGGCTGTTGTCCGTGTAGGCGCCGGAGTCCATGACGACGTCGAAGTCGCGCGCCAGCAGTGTGCCGTCGGCGGCGAACGCGCTGCGCGCCCGGATGCGCGCGCCGTCGGAGCGGGTGGTGAGGATCGACTCCTCGACGCTGAGCGCGACCCGCACCGGCCGGCCGGTGACGTACGCGCCGAGCGCCGCCAGCGGCTCGACCTTCGTGTACGACTTGGTGCCGTAGCCGCCGCCGACGTACGGCACGACCACGCGCACGCGGGCCAGCGGGAGGCTGAAGATCCGCGCCAGGTCCTCGCGGACCATGTACGGGTGCTGGGCGGTCGAGTAGACGACCAGCGAGCCCTCCTCGAACGAGGCGATGCTGTTGTAGGGCTCCATCGCGTAGCCGTAGAGCATCGGGTAGCGGTACTCGCCCTCCAGCACCAGGTCGGCCGCCTCGAACGCGGCGGTCACGTCGCCCCAGCCGTACTCGGCGGCCGCGCACAGGTTGCCGGCGAGCCCGTCGCCGCCACTGTCGAGCCCCTCGTCGCGCGTGCCGGCGACCCGCTCGGGGTGCAGCAGCGGCGCGCCGTCGGCGAGCGCCGCCTCGGCGTCCATCACCGCGGGCAGGTCCTCGTAGTCGACGCGGATCGTCCGCGCGGCGCGCTCGGCGGCGCGGCGCGTCTCGGCGACGACGAGCGCGATCGGCTCGCCGTGGTAGCGGACGGTGTCGATCGCCAGCGCCGGATGGTCGCGGACGACGTGGCCGAAGCGCGGGTCCAGCGGGGCGACGTTCGTGCCGGTGCAGACGGCCAGGACACCCGGGACGGCCTCCGCCTCGGCGGTGTCGATCGAGCGGATGCGCGCGTGCGCACGTTCGGCCCGGGCGACGACGCCGTGCGTCATGCCCGGCACCGTGAGGTCGAGCGCGTAGCGCGCGCGGCCGGTGACCTTCACCTCGCCGTCCAGGCGCGGGACGGACGTGCCGGCGACGTTCATGCCGAGGCCGCCAGGATCGCGTCCACGATCGGCTCGTAGCCCGTGCAGCGGCAGATGCTGCCCTCGAGCCAGTGGATGACCTCCTCGCGCGTCGGGCTCGGGTTCTGCTCCAGCAGCGCCTTCGCGGTCATGACCATGCCGGGCGTGCAGAACCCGCACTGCAGCGCGGAATGCTGCAGGAACGCCCGCTGGACGGGATGCAGCTCGCCGCCGGCGTCGAGATGCTCGACCGTCTCCACGGCGCCGCCGTCGAGCTCCACCGCGAGCGTGGTGCACGCGCTCACCGGCAGCCCGTTGAGCTGCACCGTGCACGCGCCGCAGATCTCCATCTCGCAGCTCGGCTTGGCGCCGGTCAGCCCCATGTCGCGCAGCAGGTCGAGCAGCAGCGTCGCGTTGTCGACCCGCAGCGTCAGCTCGCGGCCGTTGATGCGGCCGGTGATCGTCGTCGCGGTCATCCCTCTCCCCTGAGCGCCAGGACCGCGCGCTGGGCCAGCACGCCGGTCAGGTGTCGCTTGTACGCCTCGCTGCCGGACAGGTCGTCGACCGGCTCCACCGCCTCGGCGGCGGCCGCGGCCAGCGCCGCCAGCGCGTCCGGATCGTCGTACGCCGCGCCGGCCAGGGCGTCGGCGGGAATCCGGACCGGGCGCTCGTCGACGGCGCCCGCGACGACGACCGGTGCGCCGTCGAAGACGCGGCCGTCGAGCCGCCCGGCCGCGGCCACGCCGACCGCCGGGCGCTCGAGCACCTGGAACTTGCGGTACGCGGCCCGCACCGCACCGTCGACCGGCACGATCACGGCCTCGATCAGCTCGTCCTCGCCGAGCTCGGTCTCGTATGGGCCGGTAAGGAAGTCCTCCACCGGCAGCTCGCGGCTCGCGCTCGCGCCCACGAGCGCCACGCGCGCGCCGAGCGCCACCAGCAGCGCCGGCGGGTCGGCGTGCGGCTCGCCGAACGCGAGGTTGCCGGCCAGCGTCCCCGCGGCGCGCACGCGCACGTTGGCGACGTGGCGCTCGAGGTGCGCGAGCGCCGGCAGGTCCGGCAGCGTCTCCAGCTCGCGGTGCGTGACCGCGGCGCCGATGCGCAGCTCACCGTCGCGGCGTTCGATCCCGCGCAGCGCCGGGATCCGCTTGACGTCGATCAGGTGCTCGTACTCGAGCACGCCGAGCTTCATCGCCAGCAGCAGCTCCGTCCCGCCGGCGTAGAGCGCGGCCGTGTCACCGAGCTCGGCCCGCAGCGCCGCGGCCTCGGCCACGGTGGTCGGGCGGTGCAGCTCGAAGTCGGTCGGCAGCAGCATACGATTGGATTTTGGATACTATCAGTTGCATCCGTCGGAGTGAGGAGGCTCGACCCGTGCAGGCACAGGCCGCGACACCGGAGATCTCGACCGCGACGCTGGTCGCCGCGGCACCCGCGCGCCCCTGGATCGGCGGGCGCTTCGCCGACGCCGCCGGGCCGCGGGTCGATGACCACGCGCCCGCCACCGGCGAGCGCCTGGCGAGCGTCGTCCTCGCCGGCATCGCCGACGTCGACGCGGCGGTCGCCGCCGCCCGCGCCGCGCAGCCCGCGTGGGCAGCGCTCTCGATCCGCGAGCGCGCCGAGCGCATCGAAGCGCTGGCGGACCGTGTGCTGGCCGCCGCCGAGCGGTTCGGCCGGCTCGATTCGCGTGACACCGGCAGCCCGCTGACGCCGATGACCACCGGCGCGCGCAAGGGCGCGCTCTACCTCAAGCAGATCGCGGGCGTCGCGCTCGAGCTGCAGGGGCGGACGATCCCGGCCTCGGCCAGCGGCTGGCACCTGACGCGGCGTGCGCCCTGGGGCGTCGTCGGCGCGATCACCGCCTACAACCACCCGACGCTCTACGCCTGCCAGAAGAGCGGCCCGGCGCTGATCGCCGGCAACACGATCGTGATCAAGCCGTCCGAGCAGGCGCCGCTGTCGACGCTGCTGTTCGCGTCGCTGACCGAGGACCTGCTGCCGCCCGGCGTGCTCAACGTCGTCCCCGGCCACGCCGAGGCGGGCGCCGCGCTGGTGGCGCACCCGGACGTCGCGCGCGTCTCGTTCACCGGCTCGGTCGCCACCGGCCTGCGCGTCCAGCGGACGATCGCGGACGCGGGCCGGATCAAGAGCGTGCAGATGGAGCTGGGCGGCAAGAACCCGATCCTCGTCTTCCCCGACACCGACCCCGCCCAGGCCGCCGACGCGACCGTGCGCGGCATGAACTTCATGCGCGTGCAGGGTCAGAGCTGCGGCTCGACGTCGCGTCTGATCGTCCACCGCGACGTCCGCGACGCGGTCGCCGAGGAGATCGTCGCGCGCGTCGGCCGGATCGCGATCGGGCTGCCGGAGGCCGACGGCACCCAGATGGGCTCGCTGATCTCGCCCGAGCACCGCGACCGCGTGCTCGGCTTCGTCGCGGACGCGCGCGCCGACGGCGCCGAGTTGCTGGCCGGCGGCGGCGCTCCCGCCGACCCGGTGCTGGCCGGCGGCGCCTACGTCGCGCCGACCGTGTTCGGCGCCGTGACGCCCGAGCACCGGCTGGCGCGCGAGGAGGTCTTCGGCCCGGTGCTGGCGATCATGGACTTCACCGACGAGGCGGACGCGATCGCGCTCGCCAACGCCACCGACTACGGGCTCACCGCGAGCGTCTGGACGAGCGACATCGACCGCGCGCTGCGCACGGTCGACGCACTCGAGGCCGGCTACGTGTGGGTCAACGACGTCGAGACGCGCTACACCGGCGTGCCGTTCGGCGGCTGGAAGCAGTCCGGGCTGGGGAGCGAGCAGAGCCTGCTCGACGACCTCGAGCAGTGCACGCACAGCAAAGCTGTGAACATCGCGGTCCGATGACGAGCCTGGCCAGCGCCACGTGACCCCGACCGCAGGTTTCAGGCATCGCGAAGCGGAGGTCGCCCGATGAGCAGGTTCGCCACCGCCGGCGAGGTCGCAGACGCGGCCCGTGCCGCGCTGCCGCCCGAGGTGTGGGACTACGTCTCCGGCGGCGGCGGGACCGAGGTCACGCTGCGCCGCAACCGCGCGGCGCTGGACGCCCTGCTGCTGGCGCCGCGCGTGCTGCGCGACGTCTCCGCGCGCCGCACGGACACGACGTTCCTGGGCATCGACCTGGCGCTGCCGGTGCTGCTGGCGCCGATCGGGACGATCGGGCTCTTCGACGCGGGCGGCGCGGCGACGTGCGCCCGTGCCGCCGCACGCGCCGGGGTCGCTGCGTTCGTCGGGATCCTGTCGGTGCCGTCGCTGGAGGAGGTCGCCGCGGCGGCGGACGCGCCGCTGATCTTCCAGCACTACGTGCGTGGCGACCGCGACTGGACGCTCGAGCTGTTCCGGCGCGCGGAAGCGGTCGGCTACCGCGCGCTCTGCATCACGGTCGACAGCGCGGTCGACGGGATCCGCGAGCGCGACCTGCGCAACCGGTTCGACCGCAGCTCGATGCAGGACCGCCCGAACCTGGGCGCCGCGTACGACCGCCGTGAGCTGCAGGCGACGCTGACTTGGACCGAGGTCGCGTGGCTGGCCGAGCGGACCGAGCTGCCGCTGCTGCTCAAGGGCATCACGCACCCGGACGACGCGGCCCTGGCGGTCGAAGCGGGCGCCGCGGCCGTGGTCGTCTCCAATCACGGCGGCCGCCAGCTGGACGGCCAGCCGGGCGCGATCGAGGTGCTGGAGGGGGTCGTCGACGCCGTCGACGGCCGGATCGAGGTCGCGGTCGACGGCGGCTTCGAGCGCGGCGGCGACATCGTCAAGGCGCTGGCGCTCGGCGCGCGCGCCGTGCTGATCGGCAAGGCGATGTGCCTGTCGCTGGCCGCGGGCGGCGAGGACGCGCTGGTCGACACGCTCGAGCGCCTGCGCCGGGAGCTCGACGCCACGTTCGCGCTGCTCGGCGTGACCGCGCCGGGCGAGGTCACTTCCGCGCACGTCCGGCCCGCACCGTGGCCGACCCCGCCCCCGCCAGCCGGCTGAAGACGACGTTGCGTGTCTGCCCGGCGCCGGACGGGTAGCCGCCGTGGAAGAGCCCGAGCGCGTCGCCGGACGCGAACAGACCTGGCAGCGGGCGGCCTTCGCGATCGAGCACGCGCGCGCGGTCGTCGACCGCGACGCCGCCGAGCGTGAACGTCACCCCGCCGGTCACCGCGTAGGCGCTGAACGGCGGCTCGCACAGCGGCACCGCCCAGTTGGACTTCGGAGGGGTCAGACCCCTCGTGGCGCGTCCGTCCGGGCGCGTGGGATCGAACGGCGCGCGCTCCGGGCAGGCCGCGTTGTAGTCGCCCACCGTGCGTTCGAGCGCGTCGGCGTCGACGCCCAGGGTTTCGGCCAACCCGCGCACGGTCGCCGCCCGCGCGGGCTGCGCGTGCCGGTAGGCGTAGTGCTTGAGCAGCGGCTCGCCGACGGCGTCGAAGAGCTGGAACGCGACGCCGCCGGGCCGCGCGAGGATCCGCCGGCCGACGCTGCCGTACGTCTCGGCCAGCCCGCCCGCGCCTTCGTCGAAGAAGCGCCGCCCGTCGAGGTCGACCGTGATCCCGTACAGGTAGCTGTAGCGGTTCATGCGGTTGCCGCCCTCGGCCGGCGGCGACGCCGCGTCCACCGGCGTGATCACCGCCTCCGACCACGAGCCCGCACGCGCGGCGCCGCGATCGATCAGCCCCTCCAGCACCTCGCCGGTGTCGTGGCGCGAGCCGCGCACCACGCCCGCCGCCGTGCCCAGGTGCCGCCGGCGCCGGTCGGCGCTGGCCTGGAAGCCGCCGCTGCAGACGATCACCGCGCGCGAGCGCACCAGCGTGCCACCGACCACGACGCCGCGGCCGACTTCCACGTGCGAGACCGCGGCGCCGAGCCGCAGCTCCACGCGGTGGGCGGCGGCCAGCCGCAGCCACTGTTCGACGAGCCCGTCGGCGGCCAGGACGAGCCCGGGCTCGAAGCGCCCGTGCAGCGAGCGGTTGAAGCCGAACGGGATCCCGAGCGCCAGCATCCACTCCAGCGCGGGCCCCGAGCCGGCCGCCAGCCGGTCGCGCAGCGCCGGGGAGATGCGGCCGCCGGTCGCGGCGTCGAGGTCGGCGGCGAAGGCCGCCGCCGAGTAGCCCGGCAGCTCGTAGCCGTCCACATCGCCCACGAACGCCCGGATCGTGTCCGGCCCCCGATAGACGGCGCGAAACCCCGTGTGCGAGAAGGCCGCGTTCCCGCCTGCGCGGTCGGCCTTCTCCAGCACGACGACGCGGCGCGCGCCGGCCTGCGCGGCCGCGACCGCCGCGGCGTGGCCGGCGCTGCCCGCGCCGACCACCGCGACGTCGTACTCAGAGACGGACGCGGAGGGCGTCACCGTCGACCTCAACCGTGGCCGGGCGCAGCTTGCGCGCGCGGTTCCACAGCGCTTCGCCCGTGTCGAGGTCGTACTCCCAGCCGTGCCACGGGCACGCGATCACGCGCCCGCCTTCGGCGAAGTACTCGCGCACTTCGCCGTCGGGCTCGATCGCAGCCGTCAGCAGCGGGTGCAGCGTCCCGCGCGAGCACACCGGGCCGCCCTGGTGCAGGCACCGGTCCACATAGGCGACGTACCGGTCGCCGAGGTTGAACACGGTCACGCTGGTGCCGTCGAGGTCGACCGTGCGCCGCTCGCCGGCGGCGAAGGTGGGGATGCTGACCTCGGCCATCAGCGACCCTCGAAGCGGAAGAACCGCATCGCGTTGCCGCCCAGCACCTGGGCCTTCTCGCCGTCGTTGAGGAAGGGCAGGTCCGTGATCACGCTCGGCATGTCGAAGTCCCAATGCGGATAGTCCGTCGAGAACGTCAGCGTGTTCGGGCCGTCGATCATCTTGAAGACGTCCGCCAGGTAGTCGATCTTGGGTGGCTCCTCGAGCGGCTGGGTGCCGTAGAAGAAATCGAGCATGTACTCGCTCGGCAGCCGCTTGAGCAGCGGCGCCTCCGCCCGCCGTTTGCGGAATTCCGCGTCGAGCCGGAACATCAGCATCGGGATGTAGAACAGCCCGGCCTCCTGGAACGCGAACTTCACCCGCGGGAACCGCTCCGGGATGCCCTGCACGATCATCGAGACGATCGTGGCCATGTTGAAGAGCACGAACCCGAGCGTGTGCGTCTCGATGAAGCGCTGGAAGCCCTTGATGACGAAGTCGTCGATGCCCGAGCCGGCCGAGTGGTAGACGATCGGCAGCTCGACGTCCTGGGCGGCCTGGTAGATCGGGTCGTAGAACGGGTCCCCGAGCGGTGGCTCGGCGCCCGCCGTGATCAGGCAGACGGCCGCGAACCCCGGGTTGCCGGCGTGCTTGTGGATGATCTCGGCCGCTTTGCGCGGGGCCTGCACCGGCGCGATGATCATCGAGTAGATCCCGTTCTTGGGGTCCATCACGCGGTCGGCCATGTACAGCGCGTAGCCCTCGGCGAGCCCGACCGCGACGTCGCGCTGCGACGTCGTGGAGAGCGCCAGCATGCGGTTCGGCAGCTGGACCGAGATGTCCACGCCGAGGAACTTCATGATCTCGGGGATCTCCTCCGGCGGCGTCGGCTCCTGCGGGTAGTGGATGTCCGGGCGCACGATCCGGCCAGAGACCCCGCGGTCGCCGGTGCTGCCGGGGAGCAGGCGCCCCGGCGCGGTGCGCGAGATCCGCGTGCGCAGCGGCTCGGGCAGGTAGGAGGCGAGGACCTTGTGATCCTCCAGGTAGTGCGCGTCGACGTCGACGATGGTCGTCATGCTTCGTCTCCCAGGGTGCGCCAGCGCAGAGAGCGGCGCTCGAGCCAGAGGGCGCCCGCGTACAGCACGTAGCCGAGCAGGAGCGTCCAGAGGATCCCGGCGAGCAACTGGTCGGTCAGCAGCTGCGCCTGGGCGGAAAGGATGTAGGCGCCGAGGTCGGCCGCGATCAGCAGCAGCTCGGCCGTGACGGCGCCGCGGATGCCGCGCGCGACGCCCTGTGAGACGCCGGACGCGATGTGCGCCGTAGCGGACGGCAGGATCACCTGGCGCCACAGGCGGCGGCCGCGCAGGCCGAACGCCCGGCCGGTCTCCAGCAGGTCGCGCGGGACGTCGCGCACGCCGGTCGACGTGCTGATGACGATCACCAGCGCGACGTACGTGACGACGATGAACACGCGCCCGCGGAAGTCGAGCCCGGTGTAGACGCCGATCACCGGGATCAGCATCGTCACCGGCATCGCGTACGCGGCGTCGACCAGCGGGTCGATCGTGTTGCGCGCCCACGGGAACAGCGCGATCGCGAACCCGAGCACGAGGCCGAGCACGATCGAGATCACCATCCCGACCGTCAGCGTCAGCAGCGTCCCGCCGGTCGCCTTGAGCAGGTGGCCGTGGACGAGGCCGTCCCAGAGCGCCGGGAACACGTCGGTCGGCGGCGGGGTCGCGAAGTGAACGGGGTTGGACCCGTACCATTGCCACAGCCCCAGCAGGACCGCCAGCGACACCAGGCGGAGCAGGATCACGTTGCGGCGTCGCTGCGTCATGCCCGCACCTCGTCGGCCCACGGCATCAGACGCCGCTCCGCGAACCGGATCGCGTACGACGACAGCGCCGCCAGCAGCGTGATCAGCAGCACCATCGCGTAGAACTTCGGCAGGTCGCGGTTCTGGCCCATGTTCTTGAGGATCCCTCCGGTCCCGACCCCGACCCACAGCTCGGCCAGCACCATGCCCGTGTAGGCGTTGGCGATCGCCAGTCGCAGGCCGATCACGATGTACGGCAGCGCGGACGGCAGCACCACGCCGGTGAACTGCCGCCGGCGTGGCACGCAGAACGCCTCGGCGGTGCGCATCAGCGCACGCGGCACGTCGCGCGCGCCGGCGGCGGAGTTCACGATCACGAAGAAGACCGAGAACAGGAAGACGACCGCGACCTGGAAGCGGAAGCCGACGCCGAAGATGATGATCAGCAGCGGCAACAGCGCCGCCAGCGACGTGACGAACAGGCCGCGCACGTACATGCCGGCCACTTGGTCGACTACGAACGAGCGGCCCATCGCGACGCCGACCGGCACACCGATCAACACCGCCAGGCCGAAGCCGACGAGCAGGTGCTCGAGCGATTTGGCGACCACCTCCAGGCGCCCATCCTGGACGATCTGGACGAACCCGTCCACCAGGCCCTGCAGCGTCGGCAGGTAGAAGTCGCCGGCGGCGAGTGCTGCCAGCTGGTAGATGACCAGCAGCGCGCCCCAGACGATCGCGCGCTGGACCCACTTGTTGTGGGTCGACAGGGTCACGTGCCCGCGCCCTCGAGCAGCACTTCCGACTGCCCGGTCCGCAGGAGCTTCCAGATGTCGCCTTTGAGCTGGGCGAACTCGGGCGCCGTACGCCAGGCGTCCCGGCGCGGGCGCGGTGCGTCGACCGCGATGTCGGCGATCAGCCGCCCGGGGCGAGCGGACATGACGAGCACGCGGTCGGCCAGGAAGAGCGCCTCCTCGATGTCGTGCGTGATGAACACGACCGTCTTGGCGTTCGCTTCCCAGATGCGCTCCAGCTCCTCCTGGAGCAGCACGCGCGTCTGCGCGTCGAGCGCGCCGAACGGCTCATCCATCAGCAGCATCTGGGGGTCGATCGCGAGCGCGCGGGCGAGGCCGACGCGCTGCTGCATGCCGCCCGACAGCTGTGCCGGGTAGTAGGTCGCGAACTCGCTCAGCCCGACCTTGTCGAGCCACAGCTTGGCGCGCTGACGCACCTCGTCCTTGGGCAGGTGCTGCGCTTCCAGACCGAGCTCGACGTTGCGGACCACGGTGCGCCACGGCATCAGGTTGTGATGCTGGAACACCATGCCCCGGTCCAGGTTCGGGGCGAGCACGCGCTCGCCCCGAACCCGGATTTCCCCCTTGTCCGGCTTCTGGAGCCCGTGGATCAGCCGCAGCAGCGTCGACTTGCCGCACCCGCTGGGGCCGCAGATGGCGACGAAGCTGCCCTCGGCGACGCCGAACGAGACGTCCTCCAGCACGCAGAGCTCTTGCACGCTCCGGCGCCGCTCGATCACGAACGTGCGGCCGACGGATTCCAGCTCGAGGAACATGTGCCTAGGAACCCACCAGCTCGAGCGCGCGCTTCATGACGCGGCGGTCCAGGACCTTGTCGGGCGTGAGGTCGGTCTTGAGGATGCCTTCCTCCTTGCCCAGGTCGATCATGTACTGGATGCGGGCGTCCGTGAGCCCGCCGTCGGTCGGATACACCGGGTTCTCCTTGATGATCTCGTAGACCTGCTTGAGGTCCGACGCGGGCGGCGGCTCGTCGATCATCTGCTTGCAGCCCGCTTCGAACGCGTCGTAGCTGGCGATCAGGTCTCGGCTGCTCTGGATCACGCTCGCGGTGACGGCGGCGGCGGTCTCGAGGTTCTTGTCGAGCCAGTCGCTGCGCGCCGCGTACGCCTCCTTCATGAAGTCCGGGACCTGCCCGTAAAGCTTGGCCAGGACGTGGACGTCGCCCTTCTCCTTCTGGATCGCGTTCGCCTGCACGACGTGGATCACGGTCGCGTCGGCGTCGCCCGAGGCCAGCGCGGACGCGCGCTCGCCGGAGGACTCGACGATCACCTTCTTGGGGATGTCAGTCACCAGGAAGCCCGCGTTGGATGCCTTGAGCATCGCGTCGAACACGGCCTGCCCGGCACCGCCGGGCGAGTCGGTCGCGACGACGACCTTCGGGTCCTTGAGCTGCTGGATGTCCGTGACGTTGCCGCGCGAGGCGATCACGAAGTCGTCCGAGAGGCTGTAGGTCGCGAAGATCTTGAACGGCTGCCCGCGATCGATCAGCAGCAGGTGTGCGATCGTGGACTGGCCGGCGATGTCGACCTGGCCGGACAGCGTCGACTGCGTCAGCGTCGTCGACGAATCCAGGACGGTCACGTCCTTCTTGGCGATCGAAAGCCCGTACTTGCCGCCCGCCATCACCGGGCCGGCGATCACCGGAAGGTAGGACGGCTGCGGCGTGCTCGAAAGGCCGATCTTGGGCTTCGGGTTGACCTTGCCGCCGCTGCTGTCCTTGCCGCCCGCGTTCGCGGACGACGTGCTGTCGTCGTCGCCGCAAGCGGCCAGCAGGGCGGACAGTCCGCCGAGCGATATCAGGCCTCCGGCGCCGATGCCGCTGCGGTGCAGGAATTCCCGCCGACTTACCTCAGCCATGCGCTCTCCCCTTCTCCTCGGCCGGTCGGTCTGACCGGCTCCGAGATATGGTATCCAATATTCACTTCTTGGATCAAGGGTCCAATTAGCGTCCACACACGACGTCGACGAGGACCGGCTTGCCCCGCTCGCGCACCCGCGCAGCGGCATGGGCCAGTACGCCGTCAAGCTCGGCCGGGTCCTCCACCGGGCCGATGCCCTCCACGCCCTGAGCGCGCGCCAGGCCGGCGAAATCGATCGCCGGTGACTCGATGCGGATCCCCCGCGGAGGGGGAGCGTCCGTGCGGCCCCGCGTGCGCGCGACCTCCGCCTGATGCAACTCGTCCTTGCCGTACGTCCGGTTGTCGTGGACCACGATCAGGAGCGGCAGCTCGTGGTGCGCCGCGGTCCACAGCGTTTCCGGCACGTACATGAGGTCGCCGTCGGCCTGCACGTCGACCACCAGGCAGTCGCGGTCGCGCTGGGCCAGTGCGGCACCCACCGAGGCCGGAAGCCCGTATCCGAGCCCCTCGCCGCCGGAGCGGCCGAGGTACGACGTCTCATCCCGCAGCGGCCAGAGCCGCCGCGGCCAGCCCGCGAGCAGGCCGTTGGCGAGCTGCCAGTCGCCGCTGTCCAGCGCGCGGCCGAGCGAGGCGGCGAGGTGCGCGGGCGCGATCGGGCGCTCGCCGGCGACGGCGCGCGCCTGCGCGGCCCAGCGCTCGCGCTGCGCGGCGTGCGCGGCGGCGAGGCGCTCGCGGCGCGCGGCGCGATCGGACGCGCGCGAGTCGCCGCGGCCGGCGGCAGCGCGCGGCTCGCCGGGCGCCCCCTCACGAGCGGCCACCGCCGCGTCGAGGTCGCGCAGAAATCCGGTCAGCTCCGCGGTCACGCGCTCGAAGCCCGGCGCGAACGCTTCCGGCTCGAGGAAGCCGCGGCCGCGCAGCTCGGCCAGGCCGACCGCGACTACGCGCGCGCCCGGCGCGGTCACGGGCGTCGTCGAGCGGTCTTCGAGGTTGACGGTCGTCAGGCCCCAGGTCGGGTCGCGCAGCTCGAGCGCGAGCACCAGATCGGCGTCCGCGAGCGCATCGACGCCGTGGTCGGCCCAGTGGTCGGCCGGGAAGCTGCGGCCGCCGAGGTCGACCACCGCCGCCGCGAGCCGCTCGGCCAGCGCGCGCAGCGGCACCGAGGCGCCCGGCGCGCCGCGGTCGATGACGAACACGGGCCGCGAGGCGGCGAGCAGCGCGTCGGCCAGCTCGCGCACGACCGCGCCCGGCGCGGCCACCGCCGGCGCCGGGTCCACCGGTGCGGGCGCCCGCACGTCGGTCTCCTGCTCCTGCAGCAGCGCGTCGACCGCCACGTACACCGGCCCGGCGGGCGGCGTGACGGCGATCCGCAGCGCCCGCGCCAGCGTCTCCCCGAGCGCCTCGACGCTCGCCGGCTCCGCGTCCCACTTGACGATGTCGCGCACGACCGCGGACTCCGGGTGCCCGGAGTGAATCCAGTCGATCCACGGCCGCCGGCGCGTCACGTCGCGCGGGCCGCTGCCGCCGATCACCAGCATCGGCACGCTGTCGACCCACGCGTTGAACAGCGCCATCGCCGCGTGGTGCAGGCCGACCTGGTCGTGCACAAAGACCGCCATTGGCCGCCCGGCCGACTTGGCGTAGCCGTGAGCGATGCCCACGGCCACCTCCTCGTGCAGGGCGACGATCGCGTTCGGCGTCCGCGCCTCCTCGAGCGAGTCATGCAGGCCGCGGAACGACGCGCCCGGGTTGAGCGCGACGTGCTCGATCCCGGCCGCGGACAGGAACTCGACGACGACGTCGGAGCCGTACCGCATGGTTAGGCCGGGACTTCCGAGGTACGCAGGTGCGGCAGGACCTCCTTGCCCAGCAGCTCGATCTGCTCGAAGAAGCGATCGAACTTGAAGCGGAAGTCGAACACCAGGTGCTCGCACCCGGCGGCCTCGAACTTGCGGCACTCCTCGACGACGTCCTCCGGGCTGCCGGCGATCAGCGTGCCCTCGAGGTCCTCCCAGGTCTCGAAGCGCCCGGACGGGGGCTTGACCCAGTACTTGGCGTTGTTGGCCCACGCCAGCAGGCCGTCGACGTTGACGTCGCGCAGCGCCTCCTCGCGCGTCGCCTCGACCGACGTCGGCGGGATCACGGCCACGGTCGGCGGCTTGCGCTCCGCGGCCTCCGACAGCTCGGCCATCTTGTTCACACGCGCGCGGAACGTGGCGAGCGAGATGCGACCCGGCATCCACCCCTCGCAGTACTCGACCGCGCGCCGCGCCGACGCGGGCGTGTTGCCGCAGTACCAGAACGGCACCGGGCCGCCGACTGGCTTGGGCTCGATCGTGACGTCCTCGAACGAGTAGAAGTCGTCCGCGTAGCTGACGTTGTTCTCCTGCCACACCTTCTTGAGGATCAGCGCCGTGCTCTTGACCAGGTGCCAGCGCTTGATCTGCGGGTCGATGCCGATCGCCTCGAACTCGTGGTCGAACGTGCCGGCCCCGTAGCCCAGGATGACGCGCGGCCCCACGAGCTGGGTCATGGTTGCGACCGAGAGCGCGACCTCGAGCGGGTGGCGGAACGGGATCAGCGACCCCGTGCCGAGCTCGATCCGGTTGGTCACGGCACCGATCGCGGTCAGCGTGATCAGCGCGTCGTAGAAGGAGCGGTTGGGGTCCTCCATCTCGCCGTGCGGCTCGAAGATCAGGTGATCGCGAACCCACACCGAGTCGAACCCGAGGTCCTCGGCGAGCCGCGTGCCGTCGAGCAGGCGGTCCTTGTCGGCGTAGACGCCGAAGTGCGGCAGTAGCAGCCCGAACTTCATTAAGTCTCTTCTCCTCAGTTGGCGGCGGTGGCCACGGCGGGTGCGGTCGCCATGCGTCCGCCGCCGGGAACCCCGGTGACGACGCCGTCGGCGTAGATCTCGGTGCCGCGCAGGAACGTGCGGTCGACCGCGACCCGGCACTCGCGGCCGTCGTAGGGCGTCCAGCCGCAGCGCGACAGGTCCGCGTCGTTGGTGATCGTCCAGGGCGCGTCCGGGTCGAGGATCGCGACGTCGGCGTCCAGCCCGACCTCGAGCGATCCCTTGACCTGGCCGAGCCCGAAGACCTCGGCGGGCCGGCTCGCGGTCAGCTCCACCGCGCGCTCGAGCGAGAGCTTGCCCTGCTCGACGGCTTCGATCAGCAGCGGCAGCTGGTACTGGATGCCGGGCGTGCCCGTGTGGGCGCTCCACATCTTCTCCCAGCCGACCTCCTTCTCCTCACGCGTGTGCGGCGCGTGGTCGGAGGAGAGCATGTCGATCGTGCCGTCGCTGAGGCCCTCCCAGACCGCGGCGCGCGCGTCGTCCGGGACCCAGTAGCTGAGCACGTACGGGCCGAGGCGCTCGACCAGCTCCCACGTGGCGAGAAACAGCGCCCAGTGGTTGACCTCGCATGTGATCTTGACCCCGCGCGCCTTGGCGCGGCGGACGGCCTCGATCGAGCGCACGGTCTGCATGTGCATCAGGTGCACGTGGCAGTCGCTGGCCTCGGCGAGCCGGATCAGCACGTCGCACGCGGTGTCCCAGATCACGCCCTGGCGGGCGGCGTACGCCTGCGCGTAGGCCTGCGGCGTGTTCTCGCCGCGCGCGAGGAACTCGCCCTCGATGTAGTCCATCAGCGCCTGGTCGTGCGGGTGGATCATGAACGGCAGCCCGGTGGGCGCGATCAGGTCCATCGTCCGCAGCAGGTCGCCGTGGTTGTGCATGCCCGTGCCCGCGGGGTGCGGGTACGTGCGGCCGGTGTCGACGACCATGAAGATCTTGAACGCGCGGATGCCGCGCTCGGCCATCGGGAGGATCTCGTCCGGGTCGGTCGCAGCCGGGTTGTGGTTGTAGTCGACCACCGACTTCTCGGCGTACAGCGCCAGCACCTCGTCGAGCAGCCGGGCGCTCGACGTCGGCGGCTGCAGGTTCGGCATCCCGAAGATCGTCGTCACGCCGCCGGCCGCAGCGGCGAGCCCGGTCGTCGTGATGTCCTCCTTGTGGGTGAAGCCGGGCTCGCGCGTGTGCACGTGCGGATCGACCATCCCCGGCAGCACGAGCTTGCCGGCGGCGTCGACGGTCCGCCCCACGTCGGCGAGCTCGAAGCCCGGGCCGACGATGCCGGCGATCTTGCCGTCGTCGACGAGTACGTCGGCGCGCCGCCGCCCACCGGGCAGGACGACCTCGCCGCCGGCGATCCGCAGATCAATCCCCATGTCCGCTGTCCTCTCTGATGTCGATGGTGTCGGGCAGACCGTCGGCGCTACGGACGACGACGCCGCCGTTGCGCAGGTGCTGGTCGAACCAGTCGACGATCAGCGGCGTCACGGTCGTCCAGTAGCGGTCGTAGGCCGCGTAATGCGTGGTGTGGCGCTGCATGACGAGCCGGCGCGGCCCGCGCGCGGCTTCGTAGAGCGCGACGGCGTGGTCGGTCGGCGTGGTCGCGTCGCCCTCGACGCCGATCACCAGCAGCGGCGTGGTCAGCTGCTCGGCGGCGTCGAGCGGGCGGTAGGCCAGGATCTCGTCCGCGGCGGCCAGGGAGACGGCGCTCGGAATGCGGTCGTCGACGTCGGCCTTGACCGTGGTCGCGCGGCGCTCGGCGGTCGGGACCATGATCTCCTCGCGCGGGTGCACGGCGCGGCCGGCGCCGGTGGTGACCCGCAGCCGGCGGTCCTCGTCGAGCGCGGCCAGGAACGCCAGCCAGTCGGACTCCGAGCGCATCCGGTGCAGCCAGTCGCGCCCGTCGGCGACCGGGACCTGGCTGACGACGGCGCGCACGCGCGGGTCGGCGGCCGCGAGCAGGATCGAGTTGCCGCCGCCGGTGCCGCCGGTGCCGAACGTGCCGACCGCGTCCGCGTCGACGTCGTCGCGGGTCGTGAGGTACGTGACGGCGTTGACGAGGTCCTCGAGCTGGCGATGCGGTGAGAGCTCGCGCTGGCCGCCGGAGTCCCCGAACCCGCGGTAGTCGATGACCAGCACGCCGTAGCCGGCGGCGGTCAGGGCCTCGTGGTAGCGGACGTACAGCTTGGCGTCCTTGAGCCCGAGCCAGCCGGGACCCTGGACGATCGCCCGCAAAGGCCCGTCGACGACATCCGGTGTGCGCCAGAGCGCGGAAATACGCGCGCCCTCGCTGAAGAACTCGACCGCGGTGGTCTGCACCAGCTCTCTTCTCCCTCCGTTTCGTAGTCAGGATATCGGATACGATTTTCACGTCAAGCGACAAAGGAGCCGGGATGCGCTACGGGTACAAGGCGTCCGCCGAGCAGTTCGAGACCCGCGAGCTGCTGGAGTTCTCGCTGGAGGCGGAACGCCGCGGCCTGGACACGATCGCCGTGTCGGACCACTTCCAACCGTGGCGCCACCACGGCGGGCACGCGCCGGCGGCGCTGACGTGGCTGGGCGCGCTCGCGCAGGCCGCGGACGGCGCGCGGATCGGGACCAGCGTGCTCACCCCCACGCTGCGCTACCACCCGTCGATCGTCGCCCAGGCGTTCGCCACGCTCGCGCGGCTGTCCGCCGGGCCGGTGTTCCTGGGAATCGGGACCGGCGAGGCGATGAACGAGCGGCCCGCGACCGGGATGACGTGGCCGGGCGCGAAGGAGCGGCGGCTGCGGCTGGCCGAGGCGATCGAGTTGATCCGGGCGCTGTGGACGCGCGAGCGGGTCGACTTCGAGGGCGAGTACTACCGCACCGAGCGGGCGACGCTCTACGAGCGTCCGGACGAGCCGCCGGCGATCTACGTCGCCGCGGCGGGCCCGCTCGCGGCCAAGCTCGTGGGGCGCGCGGCGGACGGGTTCATCTGCACCAGCGGCAAGGCGCCCGAGCTCTATACGCAGCTGCTGGCCGCCGTCGCCGAGGGGGCGGAGAAGGCGGGACGCGACGCGAGCGCGATCGGCAAGCTGATCGAGATCAAGGTCTCCTACGACACCGACCGCGAGCGGGCCGAGCGGGCGTGCGACTGGTGGGGCGCGCTGGCGCTGACGCCGGAGGAGAAGCAGGGCACCGAGGACCCGCTGGAGCTCGAGCGGCTGGCGGACGCCAACCCCGGCCGGGCGGCGTCTCGCTTCATCGTCTCCGACGATCCCGACGAGGTGGTCGAGCGGATCGCGCCGTACGTGGAGCTCGGGTTCGACGAGCTCGTCTTCCACGGGCCGGGCGCCGACCAGCGGCGCTTCCTCGAGCAGTTCACGCGCGACGTGCTGCCGCGCCTGCGGGCGCGCTGGAGCTGACGGCGGCGCGCCGAGCGGTCACTTACCGGCCGTTACGGGTCGTCGGTGACCGCTCGTCGCCCGCGCGCGCGGCCAGCGGCGCCTCGCCGGCCCGGTAGGGCTTCGGCTCCGGCGGCAGCGGGCGGCGCGGGCGCAGGCCGGCGGCGAGCATCGCGGCGCCGCCCGCGATCAGGATCAGCGGCCACCAGTAGAGCGAGTCGCCGGCGCCCTCGATCGCGATGAACGCCGCCAGGTTGACCACGCCCAGGTACGCGGGACCGGGCGAGCGGTCGAGCGCGCCGAACGCGATCAGCCCGAACCCGGCGCCGAGGACGACGATCTCCCAGGCGCCGGGCAGCCCCGTCCCCAGGAGCGCGGACAGGGCGATGCCGGCGATCGCCAGCCCGGCCGCGTCGATCAGCACTTCGGCGTGGCGGCGCGCGGGCTCGCGCAGCGCAAGGCCGCAGAGCACGAGCGCGGCCGCGTAGAGCGCGAGTAGCCAGCGGTACGGTGCGGACGGGTCGGCGCCGAGCAGCCAGCGCCACGCGCACAGCAGCGCGACGCCGCCGAGGATCGCGGCGATCAGCAGCGAGATCGCGCTGTTGCGCTCGAACGCCGGCCACAGCAACAGCAGGCCGACCAGCAGCGACGTCCACGTCAGCGCGCCGGCCGGGAACGTGCCGAAGTCCGCCCCGAGCACGTGGGCGGCGGCCAGCAGGCCGCCGTACAGCAGCGCGGCGCCGGTGACGAGCAGCACCGACTGGTACGCCGGAGGCATGCCGTCCTCGTTGGGCGCCTGGGCCCCGAGCCAGAAGCTCAGCGCGCCCGCCGCGAGCAGGAAGACGGGCGCGGCGCCGCCCAGCCGCAGCTGCGCGAGCGCGAGGCCCGCGCCGAGCGTCACGGCACCGGCGGCGATCAGCGGCCCGCGGTGCGGCGGCGGGCGCAGGAGCTCTCGGAGGCCGCCCACCAAGCGCATCGCCGCAAGCGTATAGGCTGGCTCGCTGTGCCCGACCTCGTCGTCACCGAGGATCGCGAGACGGTCCGCCACGTCGTCCTGAACCGCCCGGACAAGCGCAACGCGCTCAACGTGGAGCTGGTGGCGGCGCTGGGGGTCGCGCTGCGCGCCGCCGCTGACGACGCCGCGGTCCGCTGCGTGGTCCTGCGCGGCGCCGGGCCGGTGTTCAGCGCCGGGATGGACGTCGCCGCGCTCGCGGCGATCGGCGCGGCGCCCGAGCGGCTGCGCGCGTTCCGGCGCGGCTGCCTGGAGGTCTGGAACCTGTGCGAGGAGATGACCAAGCCGGTCGTCGCGCAGATCCACGGGGTCTGCCTCGGCGGCGCGCTCGAGCTGGCGCTGGCGTGCGATCTGCGCGTGCTGGCCGAGGACGCGTGGGTCGGGTTCCCGGAGACGCGGCTCGGGCTGGTGCCGGACCTCGGCGGCTCCTCGCGGCTGCCGCAGGTGGTCGGCGTCGGGCGAGCGAAGGAGCTGATCCTGACCGGGCGCGTGATCGGCGCGGCCGACGCGGAGCGCTACGGGCTGGCCAACCGGGTCGCGGCCGACGTCGCGGCGGCGACGGACGAGCTGGTCTACGAGCTGCTGGGCTGCGCGCCGGTGGCGGTCGGGCTGGCCAAGCGGCTGGTCGACGCGTCGGCGCGGCCCACGCTGTCGACGACGCTCGAGCTGGAGGCGGCCGCGCAGGAGCAGTGCGTGCGCACGGAGGACGTGCGCGAGGGCGTCACGGCCGCCGCCGAGCGGCGGCAGCCGCAGTTCAAGGGGCGATAGCCGGCTTGCCCTTGCGGGCGGCGAACAGCTTCGCCTTCGCCAGGTAGGCCTGGCCGGCGCGCACGGTCACGGGCTGCCTGCGCCCCTTGACCTTGAGCGTGATGCGGCCGTGGCCGACTTCGGTGACGGTGCCGTCGCAGCGGTCGGTGGTGGCGAAGGTGGCATTGCGCGCGGTGGCCGTGCTGGCGCCGCCGAGCGCGCGGTAGAAGCCCTTCGCGGTCATCGTCAGCGAGCGCACGATGCCCTTGGCGCGCGGGCTCCGGCACTGCGTCTCGGCGCCGGGCGGCGAGAGCAGGCCGATGTCGGTGGAGATCGAGGCGGCCTTCGCGGCGCCGCGCTTGAGCCGCTTCTGCTTGAGCGCGAAAATGCCGGCCTTGATGCGCGCGGTCTGGCGCTTGGCGCGCGTGTTCGACGCCGCGTAGCCGTTGGCGGCGGACGTGACCTCGAGCTCGCCGCGGCGCGCGTCCACGGTCGAGCCGATCGGGATCGACGCGACGCCCTTGAGCGGGACGAACCCGCCGTCCTGCTTCAAGTGGCGCCCGGGGAGCTTCACGAAGACCTCGCCGGACAGCTCGCGCACGACCGCCGTCTTGCCGGCGACCGGCGGGACGTTGCCGGGCGGCAGCTCGTCGCAGGCGTCGCCGACGCCGTCGTGGTCGGCGTCCGCCTGGCTCGGGTTGGGCGCGGCCGGGCAGTTGTCGGCGGCGTCGGGGACGCCGTCGCCGTCCGCGTCGGACGGCGGTGGGGGCGCCGGGACGGTGAACGCGAGGCTCGGCGGGGTGGGATCGCCGCGGCCGTAGACGTCGACCGCCACGACCTTGAGCGTGTGCGCGCCGGGCGCGGCGGCGGGGCTGAACGGGCTCGCGCAGGCCGCGGAGGGCGCGCCGTCGAGCGCGCAGAAGAAGGACGCGCCGAACGGCTGCGTGGTGGCGAAGCCGAACGGCGGGCCGCCGTCGAGCAGCGTCTCCGGGTTGTCGGTCGAGGGCGAGAACGAGATGTCGTCCACGTCGAGCGCCTGGCCGTCGGTGGTGATGAGGAGCGTGGCGGCGGGCTTGGGCGCGGTCAGGACGACCGGCGTCCACGCGCCGGTCGCGGGCGTCTCGGCGGCGGCGATCTGATCGTCGCCGCCGCAGACCTGTGGCCCGCACGCCTGCACGTGCGTGATCCCGTCGGCGGGTGCGCCCGCCGTGCGCACGAAGAGCTCGATCAGCGCCGGCGCGTCGCGAAAGGTGACGATCAGCCGCGGCGGCGCCGAGCTCACCGGCGTGACGCGCAGGAACGGCCCGCCGTCGCGCCCGCCGGTCGCGACCACCGCGCCGCTGCCGCCGCTCGGCGAGAAGTCCGCGCCGGTGAAGCCGTACGTCCCACTCCCGGCGAAGCCGGCGAAGTCGAGCCCCACCGGCGCCTGAGCGTGGGCGGGCGCAGCGAGGACGAGGGCGGCGAGCGCGGCGAGCGCAAGCCGGGCGAGGACGGGCCGAGCGGCCCGGCCTTTGCCGGGCCCGGCGGGGGCGCGGCGCCGCGCCGCGGCAACGCGCGTCCTCGCCGCCGCGGCGCCGCGCGCCCTCATCCGCGCGCTTTCCGCGCCGCGAACAGCCGCGCGCGGACCAGGTACGAGCGGCCCGCGCGGACCGTCGTCGTCTTCCCCGTCGCCCGCGCCAGCACGCGCACGGCGCCCTTGCCGACGTCGGTGCGCGTCCCGTCGCAACGGTCCTCGGTCGCGAACGTCGCGCTCGCCGCGCTCACGACCGCCGCCTCGCCGAGCACGCGGTAGCTGCCCTTGGCGATCGTCGCCGTCAGCCCGCGCACCGGGTTGCGCCCGCGGCCCTTGATCGGGCCGGTCGTCCCCGTCTTCACGCACGCCACCTCGGCGCCGGGTGCGCTGCGCAGCACGAGGTCGGTCGGGATCCGCTTCAGGGAGCCGGACGCGAGCTTGCGCTGGCGGATCTGGAAGATGCCCGCGGCGAGCGTCGCGGTCTGGCGGCGTCCGCCCGAGCCGATCCGGCGCCCGTCGACCGTCGAGGCCAGCGACAGCCGCCCGCGGCGCGCGTCGACGATCGTCCCGACCGGCACCGCCGCCTGCCCCTTCAGCGGCACGAAGCCGGAGATCGGCGCGCCCGTCTGCTTGAGCCGGCGCGCCGATGCCGCCGGCAGCTTGATGAACACCTCGCCGCTGAGCACCTCGACCACCACGCGCTGCCCGGTCACCGGCGGCAGGTCGCCCGGCGCCGCCATCTCGCACGCGTCCCCGACCCCGTCGCCGTCGGCATCCGCCTGCCCGGGGTTCGCCACCGCCGGGCAGTTGTCGGACGCGTCCGGCACGCCGTCGCCGTCGGCGTCCGGCGGTGGCGGCGGCGGCGCGGGCGGGCGGAGATCCACCGTCCAGCGCCAGACCGCGCGCGTCTCGTCCACGGTCCCGAACCGGTCGCGCATCCCCACCGCCAGCGTGTGCGGCCCGGCCGCGAGCCCGGAGAGCGCGAACGGCGACCGGCAGGCCACGTCCGCGCCGCCGTCGAGCGAGCAGACGAACCCGGTGTCCGGCTGGTTGCCGGCGAACGCGAACGCCGCGTCGCCGGACGTCGACACCGCGGCCGGCCCGCTCACGATCTCCGTGTCCGGCTGCGGAACCGGGCTGAAGCTGATGTCGTCGACGGTGAAGCTGTCGTTCGCGGACACGCGCACGCTGCCGATGCTCGCCGCCGGCGCCGTCAGCACCGCGGCCCGCCCGAACGCGCTGGAGCTCGGCACCGTGAGGGTCCCGACCAGCGTGCTGGTCTCCGGCGCCCCGGACCAGGCCTCGAGCGTCACCGACCCGAACGAGGACACCCACATGGACACGGTCCGCTGCGGCGCCGCGAACGCGACCTGCAGCTCGCCGCCGAACGTCACCGTCAGCGCTTGCTCGCTGTCGCGCCCCGGCGACGTGATCGTGGCGCACTCCAGCGGCGCTGCGGCGGCCGCGGCGGCGGCGCGCGGCGCGAAGTCCCCGCAGAAGCTGCTGCCGCCGCCGCTCGGCGGCGCGGTCAGCGTCGCGCCGGCGCCGGCGTAGACGTCACCGTCGACGTTCGGGTCGGTGGCCTCCTCGAAGGTCAGCACGGTCGGCGGCGGCGCCACCGCGGCCCGCGCCTGCGCCGGCACCACCAGCGCGAGCGCCGCGAGCGCCGCAACCGCCCGCGCCCGCATCACTTGCAGCGCTCGATCTTGGCGCTCTTGACGTTCAGGCACCGCGTCAGCCGCGGCCCCAGCCCGTTGGCACGCACCGGCCACTTGAAGTACGCCCCGGTCGCCCCGAACTTGTACTGCCCCTTGCCGCTGTGCCCGAGCGTCACGCGCAGCTCGACCGTCCCGCCCGCCGCGACCCGCTTGCCGACCAGCTTGCTCAGCGACACGCGCCCGAAGCGCTTGGCCTTGACCGTCTGCGACCCGCAGCCCGTGCAGCGCGCGGTCACCTTCGCGCCCTTGGGCACCCGGTCCACGTTCAGGCGCGTGATCGCGATCCCGCCTCCGGCGTCGAAGCCGAGGCTGGGCGCGACCTGCAGCTGCGGCGGGCAGCCGCCGTACCGGGAGACGCCCGGGACCTTCACGCACTTGTCGAGCGCGTCGAGCACGCCGTCGCCGTCGCGGTCGGCGAAGAAGTCGACCGACAGCGCGACCGGCCCGCCGGCGCCGCCGACGCCCCCGACCTGGATCGTGTAGTTGCGTTTGCCCTTGACGTCGAACAGCAGGTCGTCGACGCCCGCGTTCGGCGAGCACGCGACGCGCCGCTTGATCTTCGACGCGGTCGGCGAGGTCTCCGAGCCGTCCCACTCGTAGACCGCGACCGCGGTCTGGAACCCGGCCGTCGCGCGCAGCTGCACGCCGCCGTCGACCGCCGGCGCGAGGTCGTACCAGACCGTCTTCCCGAACGCCGTGCCGTTGCAGTCCAGCGGCTCCGCGCCGCCGCCCGACAGCGGTGCCCCGGTCCGGCTCGGATTGAAGAGGTCCGGCTGGGTCGTCGCCTCCGTGGTGTCCACGGAGGCGCGAAACTCGAGGTTGTCGACCGGGAGCGACGACAGGTAGTTGTCGTTGTCCGGCGGCGCGGCGGCGGCGATCGCCGGCGCGCTCAGCAGCGCCGCCGCGGCGGCGAGGACGGGAAGGACGGAGCGCATGTGGTGCCTAGCCCAACACAGCCGGCGCGGCGGCGCAAGTGCTCAACCGTTCCACGCCTGACCGACGAGCACCGGTTCGGGCACGAGCTCGACCCCGAAGCGCTCCCGGACACCCGCCGCGATCTCGCGCGCCAGCGCCAGCAGCTCCTCGGTCGTGGCGCCGCCGCGGTTGACCAGCGCCAGCGTGTGCTTGCTGGAGATCGCCGCACGTCCGCGTGCGTACCCGCGGCTGAAGCCGGCCCGCTCGATCAGCCAGGCCGCCGACGTCTTGATCCGCCCGTCCGGCTCCGGGAACGCCGGCGCGCCGTCCAGCGCCCGCCACTGCGCCTCGGTCAAGATCGGGTTGGTGAAGAAGGACCCGGCGCTGACCGAGTCCGGGTCGGCGGGGTCGATCACCATCCCCTTGCCGCGGCGCAGCGCCAGCACCGCGTCGCGGACCTCCTCCAGCGGCGCGCTCGCGCCGACGGACACGCCGAGCGCCCGCGCCAGCTCCGCGTAGCGCACCGGGCCGGACCGCCGCGACTCGCGCAGCCGGAACGCGACCGCGAGCACCGTCCAGCGGTCGCGGTGCTTGAACACGCTGCGGCGATAGCCGAACCCGCACTCGGCGGCGCGCAGCGTCAGCACCCGGTCCGCTTCGCGGTCGTAGACCCGCACCCACTCGACCGTCTCCGCCACGTCCTGCCCGTAGGCGCCGACGTTCTGGATCGGCGTGGCCCCGGCCGAGCCGGGGATGCCGGACAGGCACTCGACGCCCTGCCACCCCTCCGCCACGCAGCGCGCCACGACGCCGTCCCACGGCTCGCCGGCGGCGACGACCAGCAGGTCCCCCTCGCGCGCCACGCCGGTCGTGCGCACCAGCACCACCGTGCCCGGGACGCCCGCGTCGGCGATCACCACGTTGGACCCGCCGGCGAGCACGAGCACCGCGCCGGCGCGCACCGCGGCCACCAGCTCGTCCTCGCTGCGGGCCTCGACCAGCCGCTCCGCGGGCCCGCCCAGCCGGAGCGTCGTGAGTGGCGCGAGCCGCATGCGGCGGCTCACCTTAGTAGCCTGCCCGCCGCTGTGGCACACGTCGTCCTGCTCGCAGGGGGCACCGGAGGCGCGAAGCTTGCTCGCGGCCTGCTGGAAGAGCTTGGCCCCGACCTGACCGTCATCGCCAACGTCGGCGATGACCTGGAGATCTACGGTGCGCACGTCAGCCCCGACCCGGATCTCGTCACCTTCTGGCTCGCCGACCGCATCGACGAGCGCGGCTGGGGCCTCGACGGCGACACGTTCGCCGCGATGGACCAGCTGCGCGAGCTCGGCGAGGACGTCTGGTTCAACCTCGGCGACCGCGACCTCGCGATCGGCCTGCACCGGGCGATGCGGCTCGCGCGCGGGGAGCGCCTGACGCAGACGCTCGACGACCTGCGGCGCGCGCTCGGCGTCCCGGCCCGCGTACTGGTGCCGACCGACGACGCGCTGCGCACGTACGTGCAGGCGGGCGGCCGCTGGCGCACGTTCCAGGAGTTCATGATCCGCGACCGCGCCCAGGGCCGCATCGAGGACGTCGAGTACCGCGGCGAGACCAAGCCGGCGCCCGAGGCGGTGCGCGCGCTGCAGGAGGCGTCGACGATCATCATCGGCCCGTCGAACCCGGTGCTCTCGATCGACCCGATCCTGAGCGTGCTGCAGCTCGAGCTGAGCGCCGCGGACGCGCCGGTCGTGGCCGTCTCCCCGCTGGTCGGCGGCGCGGTGCTGAAGGGCCCGACCGCGGAATGCCTGCGCTGGGCCGGCCGGACGCTGGACTCCGACGGCATCGTCGACCACTACGAGGGGCTGATCGACGCGCTCGTCGCCGACGAGCGCTCCGAGCACGTGCCGACGCTGGAGACCGACGTGCGGATGGACGACGCGGACGCGCGCCGCCGGGTCGCCCGCGAAGTCCTCGAGTTCGCGTCCGCGCTAGCGTGACCGGCCTGATGCGGACGTTCGCGATCCTGCCCGTGAAGTCGTTCGGCCGCGCCAAGCAGCGGCTGACCGGCGGCTATCCCGACCGGCCGAGCCTGGCCGCGGCGATGGTCGCCGACGTGATCGACGCGCTGACCGCGGTGAGCGAGATCGAGGAGGTGATCGTCGTCACCGCCCAGGCCGTGAGCGCGGACACGCGCGTGCGGATCGTCCCCGACCCCGCGGAGACCGGGCAGTCGCCGGCGGCCCTGCGCGGGATCGCCGTGGCGCTGGAGCGCGGCGCCGAGCGCGTCCTGCTCGTGCCCGGGGACTGCCCGACGCTCGACCCCGCCGAGGTGCGCTCGTTGCTCACCCGCGCGGAGCCGGTCGTGATCGTGCCCGACCGGCACGGCACCGGCACCAACGCGCTGCTGCTGACGCCGCCGGACGTGATGCCGCCGGCGTTCGGCGAGGGCTCCTGCGCGCGCCACCGCGGGCTGGGCGAGGACGCCGGCGTCGCGGTCGGGCTCGCGTCGGTGCCGTCGCTCGGCCTCGACGTCGACACGCCGGACGACCTGGCGGCACTGCGGCGCGCGCTGGCGGCGCGGCCCGGCGGCGCGGCGCGCACGCGCGCGCTGCTCGGGGAAGCCGCGGTTGCTTGAGCTGACCGCGGTCGCCGGGGTGCCGGAGGTCCGGCCCGGCGACGACCTCGCGGCGCTGCTCGCGTCGCTGGTCGAGCTGCGCCCGGGCGACGTGCTGGCGGTCGCGCACAAGATCGTGTCCAAGGCGGAGGGACGCGTCGTCCGGCTGGCCGACGTCACGCCCGGCGAGCGCGCGCTCGCCCTGGCCGCCGAGCACGACAAGGACCCGCGCCACGTCGAGGTCGTGCTGCGCGAGACCGCCGAGCTCGTGCGCGCCGACGCCGGCCGGCTGATCTGCCGCACGCACCACGGGTTCGTGTGCGCGAACGCGGGCGTCGACGCGTCCAACGCGTCCGGCCCGGACACCCTGATCCTGCTGCCGGTCGACCCGGACGCCTCCGCGCGGGCGCTGCGGGCGGCCCTGCCCGGGCGGCCCGCCGTGGTGATCACGGACTCGTTCGGGCGCGCCTGGCGCCAGGGGCAGTGCGAGATCGCGATCGGCGTCGCCGGGCTGGCACCGCTGGAGGACTGGCGCGGGCGCGTCGACTCGCGTGGCCGCGAGCTGCACGCGACCGTGATCGCGATCGCTGACGAGGCCGCCTCCGCCGCGGACCTCGTGCGGGCCAAGGACTCGCGCGAGCCGGCGATCCGGATCCGCGGGCTCGAGCGGCACGTGATCGCCGACGACGGCCCCGGCGTCGGCGCGCTGCTGCGCGCACCGGCCGACGATCTCTTCCGCTGACGACCCTCTCGCCCGCGGCGATCGGCGCCCCCTCTCCAGGCGCCGTCGCAGTCTGCGGCTACGCCGCGCGGACGCGCGCCGCGGCGCGGACGTCGAACCGCTCGCGCGCCTCTTCGACGCGCTTGCCGTGGGCGAGCGACCAGGAGCCCAGGGCCTTCAGCGGCGGCGCCATCGTGGCGCCGAGCGCTGACAGCGCGTACTCGACGCGCGGCGGGACCTCCGCGTGCACGCGGCGCAGCAGCAGGCCGTCGCGCTCCATCGCGCGCAGCGTCTGCGTGAGAACCTTCTCCGAGATCGGCGAGAGATCCTCGAGCAGCTCGTGGTAACGGCGCGTGCCGTCGCCCAGCGCGAGCAGGACGTCCACGGACCACTTCGAGCTCAACAGGCCGATCGAGTCCCGGATCAGGCGCGCCGACCGCGTGCGTTCCGATATTCGGCGCGCGTGGGCGTGGTCGGCAACAGCGGGTGCGGTCATGCTTGAACTCCTCCTAGTTTCAGTCCCAGTGCGCGTAAGGCGCGCGAGACGCGCAGCCGCGCGGCGTTCTGGCTGCACCCCAGCTCGCCCGCGACCTCTTCGTAATCCAGCTGCTGAACGACGCGCAGCTCAAGGGCTCGGCGCTGCTCGGCCGGCAGCGCGCGCACCGCGTGCGCGAGCCGCGGCGCCAGTGAGGTCGCGAACATGCGGTCGTCGACGGCCTCGTAGTCTTCGCACTCTGCCCACGCCGTGGGCATCCCCAGCCGCTCGCGCGCGGCGCTCTCGATGCGGTTGTGTTTGTGGTATTGGCGCAACAGGTTGCGCGCGATGCCGAACAGCCAGGGCGCGCCCGACCCGTCGGCCATGTCTTTGAAGCGTTTCGACGCGTGCCAAGCTTGCGCGAACGTCTCCGCCGTCAGATCCAGCGCAGCCGTGTCAGAACCCGTCTGGCGCGCGAACCACGACCGCACCCACGCTGCGTAGCGGTCGTAGAACTCGCGGAAGGCGAGTGGATCTTTGCTCGCCGCGGCGAGCAGATCTGCGTCGGTTCTGGTCACGTGGTGCGTAGCGGCTCCGAACGGTTCGCTACCTGAATATGACCTCGCCTGCAGGAATGTGTCTTAAGCCCTCGCGAAGACCGCGTTGGGCTTACGCGGCGGCGGCGACCTCGTACCGGCGCAGCACCCGGTAGAGGGTCGAGCGCTCGGCGGCCGGGCGGCCCGCACGGTGGGCGGCCGCGACCAGGTCCTCCGGGTCGAGCTTGACGCCGTGGTCGGCGCCGGCCATGCGGCTGATCGACTCCTCCATCAGCGTGCCGCCGAGGTCGTTGACGCCCCAGCGCAGCGCTTCGGTGGCGGCGTCGAGCCCCATCTTGACCCAGCTCGCCTGCAGCGACGGGATCGTCCGCCCGAGCGCGAGCCGGAAGACCGCGGTGTGCTTGAGGTTCTCCTCGCGCGAGATCTCGGCGATCCCGTGCGTGCGCCCGAGCAGCGTCTGGAACGGGATGAAGCTCAGCGGCACGAACTCGGTGAAGCCGCCGGTCCGCTCCTGCAGCGTGCGGACGACCCGCATGTGCTCGGCGAGCTCGGCGGGCGTCTCGATGTGGCCGAACATCACGGTCACGGTCGAGCGCAGCCCGACCTCGTGCGCGGCGCCGATGATCTCCACCCAGCGGGCGGCGGGCAGCTTGTTCGGGCTGATGCGGGAACGCACGCCGTCCTCCAGGACCTCGGCGGCCGTGCCGGGCACGGAGCCGAGGCCGGCCTCGCGCAGCCGCTCGAAGACGGCCTGCGGCGCCAGGCCGCTGACGTCGCACATGTGCGCGACCTCCATCGGCGAGTACGCGTGCAGGTGGATGCCCGGCGCGGTCTCCTTGGCCAGCCGCAGCCAGCCGAGGTAGTCGTCGAGCCCCCAGTCGGGATGGATGCCCGACTGCATGCAGATCTCGGTCGCCCCGAAGTCCACCGCGTCGCGCACGCGGCGCACGAAGTCGGCCTGCGAGTGCTCGTACGCGTCCGGGTGGCGGCGCCCGACGCCGAAGCCGCAGAACGCGCAGCCGACCGTGCAGACGTTGGACACGTTGATATTGCGGTTGACCACGAACGTGACCAGGTCGCCGGCCAGCTCGGCGCGCAGCTCGTCCGCCGCCTGGCGCATGTCCTCGATCACCTCGGGCCGGCTCTCGGCGAACATCGCCTCCAGCTCGGACGGCGTCAGCCAGGCGCCGTCGCGCGCCCGCTGGATCGCGTCCGGCGTGGTCGCCGCCGTGCGGCGCCGCGGCATGAACGTCCGGAACCGGTCCTCGATCACGTCGAGCACGCGCGGCGCGACCCACTCGCTCGTCATGTACTGCGGGTACACGCACAGCCGCTCCGAGACCGCCGCGATCCCCTGCAGGCGCTCGCGCACCTGCTTGGGCGACGGGAACGGGTGCTCGGGCGAGATGTGGTCGCCGTTGGACGACAGCCCGCCCAGGTCGGTCGCGCCCGCCTGCACGAGCTCCGGCCACCAGTCGGCCAGGTTCGGCGGGATCTGGATGCCGACGTCCGGCATCAGCCGCCGCGTCTCCGCCACCAGCCGCTTCATGTCCGCGATCGACACCGGGCACGCCCACTTCGGCAGGTCGCGGTGCGGGGCGTCGCTGATCCCGGTCGCCCAGAAGCGCTCGGCGGCCTCGGTCGCGATGTCCGCCGGCTCCTCGCCGTAGTAGCGCCGGTGCGGGACGAAGTTCTGGAGGATGATCTCCTGGACGTGGTCGTGGCCGACGAGCGCCTCCAGCGCCGCCATCCGGTCGTCCTCGGACTCCCCGATGCCGACCAGGATCCCGCTGGTGAACGGGATCTTGAGCTCGCCCGCGGCCTTGATCGTCTCCAGCCGCACGGCGGGATGCTTGGTCGGCGACCCCTGGTGCGCGATCAGGTCCGGGTTCGTGGACTCGAGCATCAGCCCCTGCGAGGCCGTGACCTCGCGCAGCCGGGCGAGGTCCTCGCGGGAGAGCGTGCCCAGGTTGGTGTGCGGGAGCAGCCCGCGCTCCAGCGCCCGCTCGCACGCCCACACCACGTAGGCCACGAAGTCGGGGAACCCGAGCGCGTCCAGCCGCGCCTGCACGGCGGGCTTCTCGCCCGTCAGGACGAGCAGCTCCTTGACGCCGCGCCGCGCGGCGCGGTCGATCAGCCGCTCGACCTCCTCGGGCTCGTGGAGGTGCGGCTTGTGCGTCGCGAACGAGCAGTACTTGCAGTGAGCGCTGCACGTCCGCGAGAGCGACAGCGTGACGTTGCGCGAAAACGTGACCCGGCGCATCCGTTCGCCACGATACCGGGGTGCGGATTCCGGCCCTCCTGACCCTCCTCGCGCTCGCCGGCTGCGGCGGCGCCCAGACCGGCACCTCGTTCGGCGACGTGACGCTGGCGCTCGACGCCACCCCGCGCGCCGACGAAGCCGGCGTATACCTGGCGACCGAGCGCGGCTACGACACCGCCGAGGGCGTGACGCTGCGCCTCACGCGCGACGGCGCCGCGGACTTCCGGCTCACCGAGCACCCGCCGAAGGGCTGCGTCGCCGTGCAGGCGATCGTCCGCCCGGCCAAGGTCGTGCTGTGCGCCGACGAGGTGATCCTGCGCGACGAGCGCCCGAAGGTGCTCGCGGTCGCGCGGGCGCTGGCGCGCGGGTACCGGCAGGCGCAGCTGGAGCCCAACTCGGCGGTCGCGGCGATCCAGACCCAGGTGCCGGGGACCGACCTGCGGCGGCTGAGCGCCGAGCTCGACCAGGTGTCCTCGACGTGGACGGCGGGCGCGCCCTACTTCGGCCAGCTGGACGCCGGCCCGGGGCGCGACCCGACGATCGCCCGAGAGGCCCTCGAGGCCGGATGATCGGGGCCTACTGAGCTCGGATTCGCCGGAATTCCTGGCGTACGGACTCGGGGCGGCCCCACATCTGGACCGTCTCCACGCGGCCCTCGCGCACTTCGCGCAGGACCAGCTCGCCGGCGATCCCGGCCTCGTCGAGCAGGCGCATCGACCCGAGCACCGCCTCCGCGGCGGCGGCGTGCCCGAACCGGTGGGCGACGAGGATGTGGAAGTGCCAGTCGTGGTGCGAATACGGCTGCGCGTTGCACGTCACGACCAGTGACGCGGCGTCGATGTAACGATCCTCCTGGACGCGCAGATCCAGCTCCAGATCCGTCCAATCGGACGGGAGCGCGTCGAGAATCTCCTGAAAGTCGTCGGCAAGCGGCATGATTGCGCCCAAGAGCGTACATGGCCGAGGAGATCCCATTTGACCTGGAGGGCCTGCTCGCCCTCCTGGAGCGGCTCGACGGCGCCGAGGAGGCGGCGGTCGTCCGTTCCGCGCTGGCCGCGGGCGTGCCGCGCGACCGCGTGCTCGAAGAGCTCGAGCGCGAAGTGCGGCGCCGGCTGGCACGACTCGAAGAGCCCCGCTAACGTTTCGTCAGTGACCACGTTCGTCGTCGACCGCTCCGACCGCGGCAAGCTCGCGCTGACGGGGCCTGAGGCCAAGGACTTCCTGCACGGGCAGGTCACCAACGACATCGTCGGCCTGACGCCCGGGCACGGCTGCTACGCCGCGTTTCTCACGCACAAGGGCAAGATGCTCGGCGACCTGCGCGTCTTCGACCTCGGCGACGAGCTGCTGCTCGACTGCGAGCGGGTCGCGCTGCAGGAGCTGTTCAACATGATCCGCCGCTACAAGCTCGGGCGCGCCGTCGAGCTGCACAAGCGGACACTCGAGCTGGGCCTGCTGTCCGTGATCGGACCGGACGCGCCGGCCCTGGCCGGCCCGGACGAGCACGACAACGCGCGCGTGGCGCTCGGGGGCGCGGACGTGATCGCGGTGACCACCGACGTCGGCACCGACGTCTTCTTCGCGGCGGTCGACCGCGACGCGGTGCGCGCCGCACTGGACTTCCCGGACGGCGACGAGGCGGCGGCCGAAGTGATCCGCGTCGAGCACGGCCGCCCGCGCTACGGCATCGACCTCGACGACAGCGTGATCCCGCAGGAGGCCGGGCTCAACGAGCGCGCGGTCTCGTTCACCAAGGGCTGCTACGTCGGCCAGGAGACGGTCGCGCGCCTGTACTACCGGGGCAAGCCGAACCGGCGCCTGCTGGGGCTGCGGCTGAGCGAGCCGGTCCCGTCCGGCACGGAGCTGCGGCTGGGCGAGAAGGTCGTGGGGAAGCTCGGCTCGGTGGTGGTCTCCCCCGACCACGGCCCGATCGCGCTCGCGCTCGTCCGGCGCGAGGCCAATCCGGGCGACACGGTGACCGTGGACGGGACCACGGGACTCATCGTTGACGTCCCGTTCGCGCGGTAGAGTCGAAGTAATCACCACCAGAAGGGAGCTGCCGATGGCCGCTCACGTGCTCGTGCTCGCCAACCGCACCGCTGCGGCGCCTGAGCTGATCCAGGCGCTTCTCCACAGAAGCGAGCGCGGGCCGATTCACGCGACGCTGGTGATGCCCGCCGGACCCGGCCGCGCGGAGCGGGCGGCCGCCGACGAGCGTCTGAACGCGGCACTGGACGCGTGGCGGGCCGCCGGCATCGAGCGCTGCGACGGGGTCGTCTGCGATCCGGTTCCGTTCGAGGCGCTGTCGGAAGTCTGGGACCCCCTGCGCCACGACGAGGTGATCGTGTCGACGCTCCCGGGCCAGTCGTCGACCTGGATCCGCGGGGACCTCCCCCGCGCCGTCGCGCGCTTCACCGGCGTCCACGTGCAGCACGTGGTGGCCAACGACCCGGACGACACGCCGCCGCTCTCCCCCGCGCCCGTGCGCGAGCGCGCGCCGCTCGGCCCGCTGAGCGTGCTCGCCTGGGGCGGCCGCCGCGGGTGAGCCCACCGTGAAGGTGCGGTTGTCCGGCCCGTTGACGGGGGCTACCGCGCTGTTTGGCGTGCACTTGCGCGGGCAACCTGTTGGCAGATGCTCCCCACCGTCCTGATCGTCGACGACCACGCCGGGTTCCGGCGCGCGGCTCGGGCCCTGCTGGAGGCCGACGGGTTCGCGATCGTGGGCGAGTGCGCGACCGGCGGTGAGGGCCTGGAGGCGGCGCTGCGGCTGCGGCCGGACGTGGTGCTGCTGGACGTCGGGTTGCCGGACCTCGACGGGATCGAGGTCGCGTCGCTGCTGTGCGCGTGCCCGGCGGGCGCGCCCAAGGTCGTGCTGACCTCCAGCCGCGACGTCTCGGACTTCCCGCCGCAGCTGGCGCACTGCGGCGCACGCGGCTTCATCGCCAAGGCGGAGCTGTCCGGCGCCGCGCTGGCGCGCTTCTCGTGAATCGAGCAGAAGTGCCGTCAGAAGACGACTGAAGTCATTGACTTCCGCCGTCGAATCGTCATAAAGTCCCGCCGGTCCGCTGAGCAATTCAAGGAGGGGACTTGCCGGGGAAACGCAGGAGGGTCCTGGTCGGCTGCGCAGCGCTGTTCGCGCTGGCCGCCGCGCCGACCGCACAGGCGCAGTACACCGCGCCGCCGCCCGATCCGGGCTTCCACTACATCTTCGACGGCACCGCCACCGGGTCGGACGCGTCGTTTGACAAGTGGACGTTCGCCAGCGGCACCGCCGCACAGTCCGCGACGCAGGGGCGGGCAACGCTCGACACGGCCGCGGGCGCGTTCCGCGTCGGCGCGTCGCCGTTCGGCTCCTACTGGTACACGCCGCAGCCGTTCGGCAACGTCGTGTTCCGGATCCAGTACCAGATCGAGGACACGCCGACGTCCACGCCGAACGGCGGGATCATGGTCCGGGCGCCGTACTTCGTGTACACGGGCGCGAACACCACCGCGGTGCTCGCCCAGAAGCCCACGGGCTACAACTACGACGTCTGCGGCGCGGCCGTGCCGTTCTGCAACCGCACCACGCCGGGCGAGTCGACGGTCTACAACTGGGCCGGGCTCGCGGGTCCGTTCCCGCCCGCCGGGACGTACTCGGGCGCGTACTGCGCGCGCAACGGCAACCACGACGTCGCCGGCACCAACGGCCAGACGCCGCTGGTGGTCAACAGCAACGCGAACAACCACCAGCACTGGACGCAGGTCTACTGCGGCCACGAGATCCAGATCAACGAGTCGCTCACGGGCGGTGGGCCGAACCCGTCCAGCGACCCGATCAAGACCGGCTCGGTCTACGGCTTCCGCAACCTCAACGCCAAGCAGTCCGGCACCTACGAGCGCCTGGCCAAGGGCGTCTGGCATCAGTACGAGATCCGCACGATCGGCCAGCAGTACACGATCCTGATCGACGGCAAGCTGATCAACCAGTTCGACAACTCGATCCCGAAGATCAACACGCGTGCGGGCGACCCGCCGACGATGGCGCGTCAGTTCGCGCAGGGCTATCTCGGCCTGCAGACGCACGGCGGCAACGACCGCATCTCCTACCGCGAGATCCAGGTCAAGGACGTCGCGAGCTCCGACATCCCGGTCAACACGACCTCGCCGTCGGTCAGCGGCCCCGGCTACCAGGGCGTCCCGCTGCGCTGCAACCACGGCGAGTGGAACACGCCCGCCGGCACGACGTACTTCGTCAAGTGGTACCGCTCGAACAAGATCCTGCCGAGCAACCCGCGCTACCGGGCGCCGAGCGCGACCGACTACTGGAACCAGACCACGCCGGCCGATCCGCTCTACGGGACGGACAACCTGACGTGGAGCGACTCGCAGGTGATCGGCGACGGCGACACCTACACCCCGACCGCCGCCGACATCGGCAAGGCGATCCACTGCGCGGTCAACGCCGACAACAACGGCGCGACCGTCTGGAAGACCGCCGCGGCACCGGAGATCATCACCGCCGTCAACGCCGAGGGCAGCGCCGGCGGCAGCGTGGCCGCCACGCTGAGCCTGACGCTCGGCGCGCCGGCAACGTTCGGCGCGTTCGTGCCGGGCGTCGGCGCCGACTACGACGCCTCGACCACGGCGAACGTCGTCTCGACCGCGGGCGACGCGGCGCTGACCGTGGCCGATCCGAGCGCGACCGCGACCGGCCATCTGGTCAACGGCGCGTTCTCGCTGCCGAGCGCCCTGCAGGCGCGCGGCGGCACGGGCACGTTCGCGGCCCTGCCGGCGACGCTGAAGACCTACGACGGGCCGGCGTCCAACGACGCCGTCGCCGTCGGGTTCCGACAGCACATCGGCGCGTCCGACGCGCTGCGCACGGGCACGTACGCCAAGACGCTCACGTTCACGCTGAGCACCACGAACCCGTAGACGGTCTCGGGGGGGCGGCGCTCGCCGCCCCCCGTTCCGTATCGTCCCGCTCATCTGACCTTCATGGAGGAGAGGAGAGAGGGATGCGACGCATCATCGTCGCGGGGATCGCGGCCTTCGCCGGCGCGGCCGTAGCCGCTCCGGCCGCGGCGCAGTACCAGGCGCCGCCGCCGGACCCCGGGTTCCAGTACATCTTCGACGGCACGGCGACGGGGTCCGACGCCTCGTTCGACAAGTGGGCGTTCGCCGCGGGGACGTTCAACCAGTCCCGCCAGGCCGCGCAGGGCGGCCAGGGCCAGGCGACGCTCGACCCGGTGGAGGGTGCGTTCCTGGTCGGCGCCTCACCGTTCGGCGCGTACTGGTACCCGGTGAAGCCGTTCGGCGACGTCGTCTACCGGATCCAGTACACGGTGCAGGACACGCCGGCGTCCACGCGCAACGGCGGCGTGATGATCCGCACGCCGGAGATCCGCTACAGCTGCCCGGACGGCAACGGCCAGCCGGCGCAGTGCGCGAGCACCAACGACGTGCTGGCGCGCAAGCCCGCCGGGTTCAACTACGACCTCTGCGGCGGCGCGCTGCCGCTGTGCGGGCGGACCGAGCCGGCGGCGTCCACGACGTACACGTGGGCGGGCGCGTCCGGCCCGTTCCCGCCGGCCGGCACCTACACCGGCGGCTACTGCGCGCGCCAGACCGCGGCCGGCGTCTACGACGTCAACGGGCTCAACGGCAATCCGCTGACCGTCAACGGCAGCGCGAACAACCACCAGCACTGGACCCAGGTCTACTGCGGCCACGAGATCCAGATCAACGAGTCGCTGACCGGCGGCGGGCCGAACCCGTCGACCGACCCGATCAAGACCGGCTCGGTCTACGGCTTCCGCAACCTCAACGCCAAGCAGTCCGGCACCTACGAGCGCCTGACGAAGGGCGTCTGGCACGAGCTGGAGATCCGCACGATCGGCCAGCAGTACACGATCCTGATCGACGGCAAGCTCGTGAACCAGTTCGACAACTCGATCCCGAAGATCGCGTCGCGCGCCGGTGACCCGCCGACGATGGCGCGCCAGTTCGCGCGCGGGTACCTCGGGCTGCAGACGCACGGCGGCAACGACCGCATCTCCTACCGCGAGATCCAGGTCAAGGAGGTCGCGTCCGCGGACATCCCGGTCAACACGACCGCGCCGTCGGTCACCGGGCCGGGCTACCAGGGCGTTCCGCTGCAGTGCAACCACGGCGCCTGGAACGCGCCCGCGGGCACGTCGTACTTCGTCAAGTGGCACCGGTCCAACCAGATCGCGGCCGGCAGCCCGCGCCTGCGCGCGCCGTCGCAGCTGGACTACAACAACGAGACGACGCCCGCCGAGGCCCAGTACGGCACCGACAACCTCACCTGGCTGGACTCGCAGGTGGTCGGCGACGGCGACACCTACACGCCGACCGCGGCCGACGTCGGCAAGGCGATCCACTGCGCGGTCAACGCCGACAACGGCGGCGCGACCGTCTGGAAGACCGCCGCGGCACCGGAGATCATCACCGCCGTCAACACCGAGGGCGTGGTCGGCGGCACGGTGCCGGCGACGCTGTCGCTCGTGCTCGGCGCGCCGGCGACGTTCGGCGCGTTCGCGCCGGGCGTGGCGGCGGACTACGACGCGACGACCACGGCGAACATCGTCTCGACCGCGGGCGACGCGGCGCTGACGGTCACCGACCCGACCGGCACCGGCCGGCTGGTCAACGGCGCGTTCTCGCTGCCGAGCGCGCTGCAGGCCCGCGGGCAGGACGGCGCGTTCGGCGCGCTGCCGGCGACGCTCGTGACCTACGACGGCCCGGTCTCCAACGACCAGCGCACGGTCACGTTCCGCCAGCACATCGGCGCGAACGACGCCCTGCGCACCGGCACGTACGCCAAGACGCTCACGTTCACGCTGAGCACCACGGCGCCGTAGCGCCACGTGCGGGAGGGCGGCGAGCGCCGCCCTCCCGCGCCGCGCGCCGTCACCGCCCCGGCCACGCCCGCGCGCGTCCCTTCACGCACCCGCCCGGGCGACGAACGCGGCGTGCGCCGCCGCCCCCGTCCGGGCCGTCAGCTCCAGCGCCGGCGGGCGGTTGGCCGCGATCCAGGCGCCGACCAGGCGCGCCTCGGCGACCGCGTCCGCGGGCAGCCAGCCGCCGAGCCCGCCGGGCGCCGGGGCCTGCCGCAGCGCGCGGGCGCTGCGCGCGGCGAGGTCACCCGCCCCTTCCGCGGGTCCCCAATCGACCACGCGGCCGCCCGCGATCCAGAGCGCGTCGAAGCGCCCGCCCTGCTCCGGGTGCGGCGCGAGCACCAGCCGTGCGCCCGTGTGGGTCGCGCGCAGGACGCCGCCGAGGCGCTCCAGCAGCGCCTCGAGCCGCCCGCGCCGGCGCTGCAGCGTCGCCGCCCGCTCGTAGCGCCGCGCGGCGCTCGCCGCCGCGATCTGCTCGTCCACCCGCGCCAGCAGCGCCGCGCCGCCGTCGCGGCCGACGAACAGCTGCAGCGCCTCGTCGAGCCGCTCGCGGTAGACGTTCGGGTCGAGGTCGTGCAGGCAGGGCGACAGGCAGCGGCCCATCTGCCCGTACGCGCTCGGGTGCGCGCGCCGCGGCAGCGCCCGCCCGCAGTGGCGCAGGCCGAACAGCGAGTTGAGCTGCTCGACCAGCTCGGCGGCGGCCGCCCGGCCGCGCACCGGGCCGACGCAGACGGCGTGCCCGGCCGCCGGCTCGCGCGCGACCTCGAGGATCGGGAACGGGATGTCGAGCCGGCAGCGCAGGTACACGTAGCCGTCCGGCTCGCTCTTCCCGCGCACGTTGCCGGGCGGGCGCAGCGCCTTGATCAGCCGGTCCTCGAGCAGCAGCGCGCCGAGCTCGGACGCCGTCACCTGGTGGTCGACGTGCTCGGCCTCCGCCGCCCACGTCGCCCCGGCGCTGAAGTGCGAGCGGGCGCGCGTGCGCAGGTCGACCGACTTGCCGACGTACAGCGGCCGCCCGTCCGCGTCGCGGAAGATGTAGACGCCCGGCTCGTGCGGCAGGGCGGCCAGGTGCGGGCGCTCGCCGCGCGGCCGCTTGACCTTCGCCGGCCGCGTGCGGGCCTTGCGCGGGCGGATCGCGCTCAGCGCGTCGCCGATCGTCGGCGCGTGCGCGCACAGCCGCCCGAACAGCGCGCAGAAGACGCGCGCGCACGTGCGCGCGTCCGGCAGCGCGCGGTGGACCTCCTCCACCTCGACGCCGAGCGCGCCCGCCAGCGTCGCCAGCCCGCGCCGCCGCTGCAGCGGCGCGAACCGGCGCGCGAGCGCCACCGTGCAGATCACCGGCGGCGCCGGCCACTCGAGCGCCGCGCGCGCGAACGCCTGGCGCAGCACGCGCACGTCGAACGCCGCGTTGTGGGCGATCAGCACGCGCCCGCGCAGCAGCTTCGCCACCTCCGGCAACACCTCCTCGGGCGCCGGCGCGGCGTCGAGCATCGCCTGCGAGATCCCCGTGAAGCGCTGGATCCCGCGCCCGAGCGGGCTCGCGACGCCGACCAGCGAGGCGAACTCGTCGTGCAGCTCGCCGCCGCCGACCAGCACGGCGCCGACCTCGGTCAGCTCGCAGCGCTCGCCGGCCAGCCCGTTGGTCTCCGTGTCGAGCGCGATGAACTCGGCGGTGGCGAGGGGCAGCTCGAGCATGGACCGCTCAGCATCCCGCGCGCACCGGACGGCGCAACGGCGCTTGCAGTCGGGTACCGTGCGCCCGTGCGGCGGCTCGTCCTGCTCCTCCCCGTGGCGCTCGCCGGGTGCGGCGCCGAGTCGCGCGAGAACCACCCGCGCCCGCCGGTGCCGATCACGATGGCGGCCGCGATCCACCCCGGCGGCATCGAGGTCTCCCCGCCCCGCGCGGGCGCGGGCGAGATCACGCTGATCGTCTCCAACCAGTCCGGCACGCCGCAGACGGTCACGTTCGAGACCGACGAGCTGGGCGGCGGCACGGGCGGCGTGCGCGTGCGCAGCGGGCGGATCGCGCCGCGCTCGACCGGGCGGCTGACCGTCGTCCCGCGCGCGGGCACGTACTCGCTGCACACCTCCGATCGCCGAATCCGCCCGGCGAGGGTTCGAATCGGACCACCCCGCCCGTCGGCTCAGAATCGCGTCCTCTTGCCGTGATAGCGTTAGTTGCGTGAACGCAAAGGTTGCGACCTCGCAAGAGCTGGCGGAAGCGCTAGGGGCGGTGTGGTCGTACCTGAATCGGAGCTCGTCGGCGGAGTGGTTCCGCGTGATCGAGGAGCTCGACCTGTCGTTCACGCAGGTGAAGATGCTGTTCCTGCTCGAGGACGGCCGCGAGCACTCGGTCTCCGAGCTCGCCGCCCCTCTGCGCCTGTCTGTCCCCACCGCCTCCCGGGCGGTCGACGGGCTCATCAAGCGTGGCATCGTCACGCGTCGCGAATCCGCATCCGACCGTCGCTCGCGCCTGGTGGCGCTGTCCGACCACGGCCACGCGGCCGCGGCTCGGCTCATGCACGCGCGGCTCGCGATGCTGGCGACGTTCGTGAACGAGATCACGCCGGACGAGCAGGCGGCGCTCCTCACCGCGCTGTCCCCCGTACTCGAAAGGATCGCTCCCCCATGATCCGACTATCCGAGGAGAACCGACGCTGGTGGACGCTGGCGGCGATGTGCTTCGCGCTGTTCATGGTGATGCTCGACAACACCGTGGTCAACGTGGCGCTGCCGTCGATCCAGCGCACCTTCGACGCGTCGCTGTCCTCCCTCGAATGGACCATCAACGCCTACTCGCTGTCGTTCGCCGTGCTGCTGGTGACCGGCGGGCGGCTGGGCGACATCTTCGGCCGCCGGCTGGTGTTCCTGATCGGCGTCGTCGTGTTCGGCGCCGCGTCGGCCACGATCGGCTTCGCGCCGTCCGAGGGCTGGCTGGTCGCGTCGCGCGCCGTGCAGGGCCTGGGCGCGGCGCTGATGATGCCGGGCACGCTCTCGATCATCACCAACACGTTCCCGCCCGCCGAGCGCGGCAAGGCGATCGGCACCTGGGCCGGCGTGTCCGCGATCGCGCTCGCGGTCGGCCCGCTGGTCGGCGGCTGGCTGACCGAGGACGTCAGCTGGCGCGCGATCTTCTTCATCAACCTCCCGGTGGCGGCGATCGCGGTCGCCGTGACCCTGTTCGCCACGCACGAGTCGCGCGACGAGACCGCGACGCGCGAGGTCGACATCCCCGGCATCGTCGCACTGACGATCGGCCTCACCGCGCTCGTCCTGGCGCTCGTGGAAGCCAACTCCTGGGGCTGGGGCTCGCCCGCGATCCTGTCGCTGTTCGCGGCCGCGGTGATCGGGCTGGGCGCGTTCGCGGTGCTCGAGCGCCGCTCGCACGCGCCGATCGTCGACTTCGAGTTCTTCCGCTCGCGCTCGTTCCTGGGCGCGAACGTGGTCGCGTTCGCGATCTCGTTCGGGATGTTCGCGGTCTTCTTCTTCCTGGCCCTCTACATGCAGAACATCCTCGGCTACTCGCCGCTGCAGACCGGCGTGCGGTTCCTGCCGTCGACGCTGGTGATCATGGTCGCCGGGCCGCTCTCCGGGCGGCTTGCGGACCGCGTCGGCCCGCGCACGCCGCTGGTGATCGGGCTGTCGCTGGTGACGATCTCGCTGGCGTGGCAGTCGCGCATCCAGGTCGACACCAGCTTCGGGTTCCTGGTCGTCCCGTTCATCCTGCTCGGGCTCGGCATGGGCTTCTCGATGTCGCCGATGAGCACCGCGGCGATGAACGCGGTCGACCGCACGAAGGCCGGCGTCGCGTCCGGGACGCTGTCGATGACCCGAATGGTCGGCGGCACGTTCGGCGTGGCAGCGCTCGGCGCGCTGGTCGCGGCGATCGGCCGGCACGACCTCGCGCAGTCGCTGCCCCAGGTGCCGCAGGCGGCGCGTGAGCGGCTGGTGGACGCGCTCGGCTCCGGCGCCGACGCGGCCGGCGCGCCGCCCGCCGTGCGGACGGCGACCGAGTCCGCGTTCGTGAACGCGCTCGGCACCGGGCTCACGATCGCGGCGATCGCAACCGCGATCGCGGCGCTCGTCGCGTGGTTCATGATCGACCCGCGGCGGCCGGAGCACGAGCCGGCGGCGTCGCTTCCCGAGGCCGAGGCTGCCATGGTCTAGCCCGCCATGAACGTGCTGACCGAGGTCGACGCCCCGCGGATCGCGGACCTGCGCTCCAACGGGGAGTTCTTCTGGATCGACCTGGTCAGCCCGAGCGACGAGGAGGTCCGGCGGCTGGGAACGGCGCTGGACCTCCACCCGGTCGCGCTCGAGGACACGCTCGAGTTCGGCCAGCGGCCCAAGATCGAGCCGTACATGGGCCACCTGCTGGTGGTCTTCTTCACCGCGCGCGCGACCGGCGACCGGGACGCGCCCGCGGTCCCGCTGGAAGTGCACATCTACGTGGCCGAGGGCTACGTCGCCACCGTCCGGCGCGAGCACTGCCAGGCGCTCGAGGACCTGTACGCGAACATGCGCGCCGAGCACGAGGCGGACCAGCTCGTCTACCGCGTGCTCGACGGGCTCACCGACGCGTTCTACCCCGCGATCAACGCGGTCGAGAACGAGATCGACGCGCTCGAGGTCGAGCTGCTGGCGCGCGTGCGGCGCGAGCACCTCGGGCGCAGCTACCGGCTCAAGCAGAGCGTGCGCGGGCTGCACCGGATCGCCACCGCGCAGCACGAGCAGTTCCGGACGGCGCACGAGGTGCTGCTGCACGTCGAAGGACCGGCGCGCGGGACGCGGCCGTACCTGCGCGACGTCGGCGATCACCTGGCGCAGATCGCGGGTGAGTTCCACCGCCAGCTCGACGACCTGATGGCGCTCACGCAGACGTACTACAACGCGAACTCGGACCGCCTGAACGCGATCGCGTCGCGGGTCGCCGTGATCGGCACCGTGTTCGTCGCCTGGACGGTCGTCACGGGGTTCTTCGGCCAGAACTTCGAATGGCTCACCGGCCAGATCGACTCGCTGACGGACTTCCTCCTGTTCGGCGTCGGCGGGCTCGTCGTGCCGACTGTGATCCTGGCCACAGTGTTCTGGGTCAAGCGCGACGACTGGCTCTGAGAGTCCTTAGGGTTTGTCCATGTCCGTCGATACCACCCAACTCGCGCAGCTCGACGTCGAGCCCGGCGAGCTTCCCCCGACGATGCCGGCGTGGGTCATCCGCGCGGCGCGCGAGGGGGAGCCGCTGCAGGCGTTTCAGCTGGAGGAGATGGAGGTACCGCGGCCGGGGGCGTTCGAGGTGATCGTGCGCGTGATGGCGGCGGGCGTGAACTTCAACAACGTGTGGGCGGCGCTGGGCAAGCCGGTGTCGGTGTTCCGCTACCACGCGGAGGATCACCACATCGGCGGCTCGGACGCGTCCGGCGTGGTCTGGGCGGTCGGCGAGGGCGTCACGCGCTGGAAGCCGGGCGACGAGGTCGTCGTCCACTGCAACCAGGCCTCCTACGAGGACCCCGAGGTGCACGGGCTGGATCCCCTGGCGGCGCCGTCGCAGCGGATCTGGGGGTACGAGACGACCTGGGGGTCGTTCGCCCAGTTCTGCAAGGTGCAGGCCCAGCAGCTGCTGCCGAAGCCGCCCGCGCTGACGTGGGAGGAGGCGTCCTGCTACGGGCTGACGTTCTTCACCGCGTACCGGATGCTGGTCGACCAGGCGCGGCTGCAGGAGGGGCACCGGGTGCTGATCTGGGGCGGCGCGGGCGGGCTCGGCGTGTTCGCGCACCAGCTCTGCCGGCTGGCGGGCGCGGACGCCGTGGGCGTCGTCTCCTCGCCCGAGAAGGGGGCGCTGGTGACGGAGCTGGGGGCGGTCGGCTGGATCGACCGGTCCGACTACGCGGGCATGATGCGGCGGGGCGGCGAGTCCTTCGACGAGGAGAAGGCGCGGTTCAAGGAGTCGCGCCGGTTCGCGGCCGACGTGGCCGGGCTGCTGGGCGGCGAGCCGGACATCGTGTTCGAGCACGTGGGGCGGGCGACGTTCCCCACGTCGGTGCTGGCGGTCCGGCCGTTCGGCACCGTGGTGATCTGCGGCGCGACGTCCGGGCACATGCTCGACTTCGACGTCCGCTACCTGTGGATGCGCCAGAAGCGGATCATCGGATCGCACTTCGCGAACGCCTGGGAGTGCCACCGCGCGAACGAGCTGATCGAGGCCGGCAAGGTCCGTCCCGTACTCTGGAGGACACTGCGCTTCGACCAGGTGGCCGAAGCGCATCAGCTCATGTACGAGAACAAGCACCTCGGGAAGATCGCCGTGCTGGTCGGCGCGGCGTCCGAGGGCCTTGGCAAGACAGCGGACGGCCCGGGCGCGATCCGGGCGGAGGTGGGAGCGTAGATGGCAGGAGTGGTCCAGATCCCTTGGTACGCGACGTTGTGGCGGGGCGATCGGCTGGCCGCCGCCCTCGAGGAGATCGCGCCCGTCGCGACGCGCTACGGCGCGACCGACTACCGCATCTACCGCAACCGCGACGACATGTACAAGTTCATGCACCTGGTCACGTTCGAGGACAAGGCGGACTTCGAGGCCTACTGGTACGGGCCCGAGTTCGTCAACTGGCGCACGATCTACTCGAGCTGGTACCAGGTGCCGGTCCTCTACTCGTGGAACGACATGATCATCTCCGGGGGCTTGGAGATCGAGACCGTCGCCGCGGGCGGGGACGAGCGGGGCGACATCCTCTGACGCTGGCGTAGCGCGCGCGGCTCGCCGCCGCGCGCCTCGCCCCGCGCGCGGCTCGCCCCCGCGCCCTGCGCGCTCGCGCCTCGCCCCGCGCGCGGCTCGCCGCCGCGCGCCTCGCCCCCGCGCGCTACTCCGCGGCGGGCCCGAACTTCTTGCGCCAGCGGGCGAGGCCCATGTGCAGCTGGTCGAGCGGCGTGGCCTGGAGCATCGCTTCGGCGTCGTCGCCGCAGCCGGCGCGCACGCGTTCCTCCATCGCGGCGACGAAGCCGGCCTCGTCGTGCTCGGCCTCCAGCGCGACCTGCACCTCGAGGGCGTCCAGGCAGGCGTCCAGCTGCTCGGGTCCCGCCTCGCCGAAGTGCGTCAGCCCGAGCCGCTCCGGGTTCCAGGCGCGGATCGTGTCGATCGAGGCGCGCCACGAGGCGACGTCGATGTCCGGCGGGGGCGTCGGCGCGACCGTGAACGCGTGCGGCGGGATGCGGGCGCCGCCGACGTCGCCCACGAACGCGGTGCCCGAGGCCTCGTGGAAGTAGCAGACGTGATGGGACGCGTGCCCGGGCGTGTACTCGACGCGAAATGCGCCTTCGACGTCGTGCTCACCGCCGGTCAGCACGCGCAGGTTGCGCTCGGGGACGGGGATCAGCTCGCCCCACAGGCGCTTGAGTCCCTCCTCCCCGCCGTACAGGCGGCCGGCGGAGGCGACCAGCCGTGAGGGGTCGGCCATGTGCGGCGCGCCGCGCTCGTGCACGTAGACGGGCAGGTCCGGCCAGCGCCGGACGAGCGAGCCGGTGACGCCGGCGTGGTCGAAGTGGATGTGGGTCAGCAGGATCGCGCGCGGCCGCTCGCCGCGGAGCGCGTCGAGCAGCGTCGGCTCGCTGACGCCCGGGCCCGGGTCGATCAGCACGCCGTCGACCTCCCAGCAGCAGATCACCTTCTCGCGCCCCTGGTGGCGCACATCGATCGCCCGCATGGCGTCCACCCTAGCCATCGTTCCCGGAGGGGGTGTGTCCGCCAGGTCGCCTGTCAGGCGACCTGGCGGCCACACCCCCTCCGGATCCGCAGCTCAGGCCAGCTGCTCCGCGACGGCGAGCCCGAGCCGCTTGATGGCGAGGCGGGTGGCGCCGGGCAGGGCGTCGAGCGCGTACGTGCCGCTGTCGAGCATCGCGGCGAGCCGGTCGTCGTGCGGGATCGTGACCGCGCGGTGCAGGTGCTCGGCGCGGAAGCGATCCTCGACCGCGGTGACCGGAGCGCGGGCGCGGTTGATCGCCACGGTCGTGTGGTCGTGCTGGAGGTGCTCGAGCGCGCCGAGCACGACCGACGACGTGACCCACTCCGGCGTCGTGACGACGACCACCTGGTCGGCGCGCTCGATCGCGAAGCGCGCCAGCGGTCCGGCGACGCCCGTGCCGAGGTCGAGCAGCACGACCTCGTAGAACGTCGCCAGGAACGCGGCGAGCTCGCCGTACCGGTCCGGTCCCAGGCTCGCCGCCCGCCGCGCGTCCGCCGGCGCGCCGAGGACGTGCAGTCCCGTCGAGAGCCGCGACACGTACGGGGTGAGGTCCGCCGCCGTGCGAAGGCGGTCCGCGGCGTCGAGCAGGTCGGCCAGCGACTTCGGCGACCGGCGGCCGTCCGGAGCGAGCCGGGCGAGCGTGCCGAAGTCCGGGTTCGCGTCGACCGCGATCACGCGCAGCTTGAGGTGGGTCGCGAGCAGGTTCCCGACCAGGAACGTGCTCGTCGTCTTCCCCACGCCGCCCTTCGGGCTGATCAGCGCCACCGTGTTCGAGCGCGTGACGCCGGGCTGCGCCCGAATCCGCCGCTCGAGGTCCACTTCCTCGCGCTCCCGGCTCGAGGCGAGCAGCGTCTGCATCCGGCGCCGGAACCGCGCCGTCGCACCCACCGACGCCGGCCGCCCGTCCACGAGCGTGGACGGGTGCACGGCGGCCCGCTCCAGCTGGGTGCTGGTCACGCCGCGAGCTCCAGCTCGGTTCCGGTGAGGAGCAGGTCCGGGTTGCCGGTGCCGATCCGGTCCGCGTTGCGCTGCCACAGCCGGTTGACCTCTCTCGCGATCCGCGCGGGCGACGCGTCGCGGTCGCCGAGCAGGTCCGCGGCGATCGACCACAGCGATTCCCCGCGCTCGACGACGTGGGTCCTCGCGCCGGGACGGGCCGGATGAATTGGGTAGGCCGCCGGCGGCGACGCCACGGCCGCGGCGGACCCTGGGCGCGGCGCGGCGGCTTCGCTCGTCGCGGCGGCTTCGCTCGGCGCAATGGCCGGGCTCGGCGCGGCAGCTGGGCTCGGCGCGGCGGCCGGGCTCGGCGCGGCGGCTTCGCGCGGCGCGGGTGTCGGTGCCTGGACGGTGGTCGACGTTGGCGCGGTCACGTTCCGCTTCGGCGCGACGCCGCGCTTCCCGACGACGACGCGCCGAACCCGCTTCGCGCTCGTCTTCGTGACCTCCGGAACGACCACCGCGGCGGGCGCGTCGACCGGCGCGCTCGCCGGAGCCTCGCCCGCCACGGCCGGCTCATCCTCGTCCAGCGCGGCCTCCGGCTCCTCTTCCACCGCCTCCTCCGCGTCGGCGATCACCGGCGCCGCGGCCACCGCGTCACCGGTCGGCGGCGAAGTGGCGGCCGATGGCTCCGGCTCGGCGTCGACGGCCGTGTCCAGGTCGAACCCGGCCTCCCCTTCGACGTCCTCGACCTGCGCCGGCGCCTCCGATCCCTCGACCTCGTCGTCGGGGCCGGCGGCGAACGCGGCAGCCGGCATGACCGACGTGAACGCGAGCACGCTCGCGGTGATCGCCGCCTGAGTGCGGCGGGACACGAGTGCACTGTCTTCTAGGCGTCCGCTCAGCCGCTCCTCGCGACAGCGCGGGCACTGCGGGTGAAACCGCAGCCGGTCGTGGTGGTCCGACGAGACGAAGTGCGCGCTCAGCGAAGTCACGAGCCCTCCCCTTGGTTGGTGGCGTCGGCGACGCAGCGGAAGTTCTTCGCGCCAGCGGCGTCGCCGGTCGTGAGACCGACCGAGCCGACGCGGTCGGTGATGAACAGGACATCGAGGCCGTTCGGGATCGTCCGCGACGGGTAGACGTTCGACGTCAACTCGTCGCCCGCGAACTCGACGACCTGCTGCGTCAACGCGGCCGTGAGCTCGTTGTGTGTGGGAAGGCGACGCTGCGGTGACGATCCGCGAATCAGATCGCGGCACGCAAGGACGGCCGAACCGTAGGGCGCACTGCCGCGCGGGCGGACCTCAATGCACGTGGCGGCCGCCGCAACGGTGTCGGAGGGGCAGCGCTGCGTCAGCTGCTGCGTCGCACTTGGCCCCAGCCGATCGGCGAGCGCCGCTCGCGGGACCCGACCGAGACGGGACTCCTTGATCTCGACCCCCGTGATCGTGTTGCGCTTGAGCTTCGCTCCGGAGACGGAGCGTCCCTTGAGGCTCGAGCCGCTGATCGTCACCGCCGCGTACGACGAGCCGCCCAGCGCGATGAAGACCGCGAGCGTCGACATGACGTTGGCGTAGGTCAGGTGAGGTCGGAACTTGCGGCGCACGCGCTCTCCTTCGCTGACTGGCTCGCTGCTGCTGTCTTGACCCACGCGCGGGTCCCCGGCGTCGGATCGTCGCATCATGCCCCTCTCACCCGCACCGTGACGACGCGCGAGACGCCGGCGGTGAACGGGTACGCGCCCTCCGCGGGCAAGCGCGCGCGGAACCGGTAGTGCTGGACGCCGAAGGTCCTGCGGAATCGGTAGCGAACCGACCACTTCCCGTCCGCGTCCGTCCTGATCGTCTTGAACGTCTCCCACCGGCCGGGCAGCCGCACCTGCATCTCCAGGAGCTTGCCGCCGGGCGGCGTGGGCAGCGTCCGGAGCGGCCCGCTGAACGTGACCGTCTGGCCGTTCCGAAGCCGTTTCCGGCTGACCCGCAGCGCCGTCGCCGCGGGCACCGTCATGGTCAACTGGCTCTGCGCCGGGAGGATGTTCGGCGAGCCGGCGTAGACCAAGCGCAGGACGCGACTCGAGCCGCCCGCCGCCGCGTAGCGGAAGCTGCCGTCGGCGCCCGTCTCGAGCACGTCGATCAACTGCTCGGCGCCGATCGGCGTCGTCGCGAGGATCTGCACCTGCGCACCCGCGATGCCCTCGCCGGCGGGGTTCACGAGCCGGCCGGCGACCGTCGCCGTCTCGCCGAACAGCACGCGCGCCGCCTGGGTCTGCACGACCACGCGCTTGCGCTTGACCTGGCGCTGGCGTTCGAACGCGCTCTGCAGCGTCGCGACGACCCGGATCGGCAGGTTCAGCAGCATCGGCTGACCGTCGGCCCGAAGGTTCGTCGACGCCTCGTTGCGCGCGAGGTCCGACGCCCGCGCACGCAGCTCGTACGGCCCGGGTGGCAGCGTGGCGTCGTCGATGCGGGCCAACCAGCGATCGCCCTCGCGCGTCACCGGCAGCGTCTGCCAGGTGCCGGACCCGGCCGGGCTGATCTCGATCGAGCCGTCGGCGACGCCCGACACCGTGTCCTTGACCGTGAGCGCGACGAGCGTCGGGTCGCTCGGCGAGGAGGGCTCGAACGCGAGCTGCGGCGGCTCCGGGTCGTACCGCAGCGTCACCGGCACCGATGCGAGCTCCTGCGACTCGTTCCCGGCGGCGTCGCGCCGCCAGAGCGAGAGATTCCACTGGCCCGGCCCGGGGACGGGCGCGTCGAGCCGCGCGATGTCGGCGCCCTCCTTCGTGCCGGTCAGACAGTCGCCGCCGGCGACGGGGCACAGCTTGTAGGTCGCTGCGACGATCGGTGCGCGATCGACCTCGGGTGGGTTCGTCCACCACACCGCGAAGTCGTTGCGGCTGCGCCAGTCCTGCCCACCCTCGACGGCAACGTCCACACGGCTCGGCGGCGTGCGGTCGATGTGCACGTCAATCGGCGCCGACTCGCCGGCGTTTCCGGCCGGGTCATATGCGCGAACCACCAATGAGTTCGTGCCCTCGGCGATGTTCTGTGTGTTGACGGAAACACTCCCAGGCCCGTTGACGCATGGCACCTGGGCGACAAACGTCTCCCCCGGGCTTGCGAATCGACACGGCCGGTCATCGCCCCCGAGATCGCTCCCACCGCTGAACGCCGTGGCCGACCGCACGCCGACGTTGTCCGCCGCCTCGTAGTTCAACGCCTGCGTCCCGTTGACCCACTGCCCCGTCGTCAGCGGCGTATCCGCGCGAATCGTCGCCGTCGGCGCCTGGACGTCCTCGAGCTCCGCCACCGCGGTCTGCGTCCACATGCGGTTGCCGCTCCCCGCCGCGCACCCGCCCCGCGCCGGCCCGGCGCACACGACCCGCTGCACGATCTGGGTCGCGCCGTCGACCTGAAACGGGGCGCCGGCCCCGTTGTAGGCCGCGGCGGACGCCCGCCGGCCGCAGCGCCGGTTGCCGTGCTCGCGCTTCAAGAGCCGCGGCTTCGCGTTCGGGAACACGGCGTAGATCTGCATGACGTACCGGCAGTCGAGCCGCTGCATCACACCGGTCCACGCGTAGGACTTGAACGCGGTGCCGGCCGGCGCGTCGATCGTGAGCTGCGCGACCGCGCCGCGCTCGACCCGCCCGCGGCGGGAGACGCTCCCGATCCCGAGCCCGCGGATCTTCTGGCCCGTCTGCGGCGCGCAGCGCTGGCTGATCACCATCCCGCGCGTGAGGAAGTGACCGAACGCCTCCGTGCTGTAGGACCGGCCGCCCGCCACGCAGTTGCCGACCTTGTACGTGTTGGCGTCCGCCCGCGCCGGCACCAGCCCACACGCGGCCAGCAGCACCACGGCCGCCACCGCCCCTCGTCCTCTGCCCATCGGCTGCCCCCTTTGGTCATCGCGACGGCGCGGATGCGCCGTCGTACCCCCTCTAGGCCGCGCGAAGAGAACTTCGCCCCCACCAAGCGCACGATTTCGAGACACCCACCAGTTGGTCAAGCCCCCGAAACAGCACAACCACGACGCAATCAATCACTCCGCTTCGCAAGAGATTGCGCTGAGCAGCGAAGTGTTCACGTCACAAACACTGAAGATCCCATCACCAACCGGTCCGCCCACTGACCTCCCCCACATTGACTCGCGAGTCAATATCCTTCGGACATGGCGCACCGGCTGCCGCAGCGCGATCGCCCGTGGATGATCCGCACGTACGCGGGCCACTCGACCGCGGAGAAGTCGAACGAGCTGTACCGGCGCAACCTGGCGAAGGGCCAGACGGGCCTGTCGATCGCGTTCGACCTCCCCACCCAGACCGGCTACGACCCGGACGACGAGCTCGCGCGCGGGGAAGTCGGCAAGGTCGGCGTCCCGATCGCCCACCGCGGCGACATGGCGGCACTGCTCGACGGCATCCCGCTCGGCGAGATGAACACGTCGATGACGATCAACGCCACCGCGGCGTGGCTGCTCGCCCTCTACATCGTCACCGCGGAAGCCCAGGGCGTCGACCCCACGCAGCTCCAGGGCACGACCCAGAACGACATCATCAAGGAGTACCTCTCGCGCGGGACCTACGCGTTCCCGCCGGAGCCCTCGATGCGGCTGATCGCGGACATGGTCGCCTACACGGTCGAGCACGTCCCGCGCTGGAACCCGGTCAACGTCTGCTCCTACCACCTGCAGGAGGCGGGCGCGACGCCGACGCAGGAGATCGCGTACGCGATGTCGACCGCGATCGCCGTCCTCGACGCGGTCAAGGACCGCGTCCCGCAGGGCAGCATGCCCCAGGTCTTCGGCCGCATCAGCTTCTTCGTCAACGCGGGCGTCCGCTTCATCGAGGAGCACGCCAAGCTGCGCGCCATGAGCATCCTCTGGGAGGAGCTCGGCCGCACGCGCTACGCCGTCACCGACCCGCGCGCGCTGCGCTTCCGGTACGGCGTCCAGGTCAACAGCCTGGGGCTGACCGAGTCCCAGCCGGAGAACAACGTCCAGCGCATCGTGCTCGAGGCGCTCGCGGTGACGCTCGGCCGCAACGCCCGCGCCCGCGCCGTGCAGCTGCCGGCCTGGAACGAGGCGCTCGGCCTCCCCCGCCCCTGGGACCAGCAGTGGTCGCTGCGGATCCAGCAGGTGCTCGCCTACGAGACCGACCTGCTCGACTACCCCGACGTCTTCGAGGGCTCGAAGGTCATGGACGGCCTCGTGGACGAGCTGCTCGACGGGGCCAGACACGAGCTGCGCGCCGTCGAAGAGCGCGGCGGCGCCGTCGAGGCCGTCCCCTACATGAAGGCGGCGCTCGTCGAGTCCCACCGCCGGCGGATCGCCCGCATCGAGTCCGGCGAGCAGGTCCTGGTGGGCGTCAACCGCTTCACCGAGACCGAGCCGTCCCCGCTGACCGCCGAGGACGGCGGCATCCTCGTCGTCGACCCGCGCGTGGAGGAAGAGGCCCGCGCGGCGATCGCGAACTGGCGCGAGAGCCGTGGTGACGTCACCGCCCAGCTCGCCGAGCTCAAGCGCGTCGCCGCCGCCACGGACGAGAACATCATGCCCGCGACGCTCGCCGCCGCCCGCGCGGGCGTGACCACCGGCGAATGGGCGGCCGCGCTGCGCGACGTCTTCGGCTCCTACCGCGCCCCCACGGGCGTCGGCCAGGCCGCGACCCCCGCCGCCGACGAGCAGCTGCGCGACGAGGTCGCGCGCGTGAGCGAGGCCCTCGGCCGCACGCTCAAGATCCTGGTGGGCAAGCCCGGCCTCGACGGCCACTCCAACGGCGCCGAGCAGATCGCCGTCCGCGCCCGTGACGCGGGCATGGACGTCGTCTACGAGGGCATCCGGCTGACGCCCGCGCAGATCGCCCGCAGCGCGATCGACGAGGGCGTCCACGTGGTCGGCCTCTCGATCCTGTCCGGGTCGCACCGCGAGCTGATCCCGGACGTGATCGCGGCCCTCGACGGCGCGGACATCCCGGTCGTGGTCGGCGGCATCATCCCCGAGGCGGACGTTCCCGCGCTCAAGGCCGCGGGCGTCGCCCGGGTGTACACGCCGAAGGACTTCGAGCTCGACCGGATCATGCACGACATCGTCGCGCTGGTCGCCGAGCGCAACGCCGTGCAGGTGTGAGCGGGGCCGAGCTCGGCGCGCGCCTGCGCGCCCGCGACCGCACGGCCGCGCCCGCGGCGCTGAACCTGCTCGAGACGCGCACTGCCCGCGACGAGGCGGCGCGGCTCGTCAAGGCCGCCGGCGACGGCGCCGGCCACATCGTCGGCGTCACCGGCCCGCCGGGCGTGGGCAAGTCCACGCTGCTGTCCGCGCTGCTCAAGCACTGGCGAAGCACGAAGCGCTCCGTCGCGATCCTCGCCGTCGACCCCTCCTCCAAGCGCAGCGGCGGCGCGCTCCTCGGCGACCGCGCACGGATCGAGCACGACCCGCACGATCGCGACGTCTTCATCCGCTCGATGGCGGCGGGCGAGCGCCTCGGCGGCCTCGCGCCCGCGACCCGCGCGGCCGCCCAGGCGCTCGCGAGCGCGTTCGACGTCGTCGTGATCGAGACCGTCGGCGTCGGCCAGTCCGAGACCGACGTCGCCGAGGCGGCGGACACGGTCGTGGTCGTCGTCCAGCCCGGCTCCGGCGACGCGCTGCAGTTCCTGAAGGCCGGGATCATGGAGGTGCCGGACGTGCTCGCCGTCACCAAGGCCGACCTCGGCGCCCCGGCCCGCCGCGCCGAGCAGGACCTGAAGGCGGCGCTCAAGGCGCTCGGCGCCGCGAGCGTCCCGGTGCTGGCCGTGCGGGCGATCCCGCCCGCGACCGGGATCGAGCGCCTCAGCCAGGCGATCGACGCGCACCGCGCGCAGTTGGACCTCGCAGCCAAGCGGACCCGCGCCCGCCGCCTGGGCGCGCTCGCCGACTTCGTCCACGAGCACGGCGAGCGCGGCCTGCGCACCCTCGGCGGCCGCCGCGCCGCCCTCAAGCTGCTGCAGCAGCAGGACCCCGGGCTCGACGAGCCCGAGCTCCTGCAGCGCCTCAGCGCAGCCGCAGACGGCTGACGACCCCGCCGTGGTCGGACGGCCACAGGCCGGACGCCGTCCGCTCCTTGGGGTCCTTGCCGGTCACCCACGCGCGCACGGTCTTCAGGCCGGGCTTGGTGAGGATGTGGTCCACCGTGTGGTCGAGCACGGCCTTCGGGTCGGTGAGGTTCGCGTAGCAGCAGCTCTGACGCGCGCCGTTGTCCTTCATCCCGAACTTCTCCAGCACCTTGAACGCCAGGTCGTCGCCGGGCTGCTCGGGCTCGTGGTGGCGCTTGACGCCCGAGTTGAGGTCACCGACGAGGATGACCTGTCCCTTGACCTTCAGCGGCCCCTTGGTCAGCTCGCGCGCCTGCGCGGCCCGGATCTTCGGGTCGCCGTACGCCTCCAGGTGCGTGTCCACGAAGCGGAACTTGTGCGAGCCGACCCGGGCCTGCACCGACGCCCAGCCGCGATCGACCGGGATCTTGATGCCGCCGACGTCCGGCTCGTAGCGCGCCTTGTAGCGCCCGGTCTTCGCCCCGCTGACCTTCACCTTGCTGCCGCGCTTGACCAGGATCACGTTGTGCAGCGTCAGCCGCGCGTCGAAGTCCGCGCCGAGCGCGGCGAGCGGCCCGGTGCCGGTGGCGTCGTTGTGGTCGACGTCGACCGGCAGCTCGGCGTCGAACTCCTCCTGCACCACGGCGACGCGGTAGGAGGAGCCGAGGTGCTTGCGCAGGATCTTCAGGAAGTCCTGCTCGACCGCGGTCGCCGGCGTCGCCCCCGGGATCGGGCTGATCGGCGGCGCGCCGCCGTCCGACGGGACCTGCTTGCGCCACGTCGCGACCTCCTGCAGCCCGACGAGGTCCGCGCCGGAGCGCTTGATCTCGCGCGCCAGCGGGACCGCCCGCTCGGAGAACTTCGTGGCCTGAAGCTCGTTCCAGACCGTCCCGGCGCCGTCGACCGCCTCGGCGATGCTCGGCGCCCCGATCGCCGGCGAGAGGTCGGCCCCGAGGAACAGGTTGCGGGTCATGACGGTGATCTCCGGCCCGCTCGCGGCGGACGCGGTCGCCGGCGCGAGCAGCAGGGCGGCGAGAGCGAAGAGGGCGATGCGCATGGTCGCGTCAATCTAACGGCATCAGCGCTTGAACTTGACCGCTTGCGTCGAGCTCGTCCTGCCGCCGGGGTGAAGTCCTTGTCCGGGATGGTCCGGTCTGCGGGGCCGCGGCGCAGCGGAGAGAACTCGGCTTCGCAGGTACGGTTGATTCCCCATGACCGGTTCATTGAAGGCCCGCCTGGCGGCGGGCGAGACGCTGATCGGCACGTTCCTGACGCTCGGCTCGCCGCAGGCCGCGGAGTCGCTCGGCCTCGCCGGGTTCGACTGGCTGCTGGTGGATCTCGAGCACGGCGGCGGGGACGAGGCCCTGCTGCTCGGCCAGCTGCTGGGCTGCGCGGCGGCGGGCGTCCCGGCGCTCGTGCGCGTCGAGTCCGACGCGCGGTCGCGCGCCGCGCGGGCGCTGGACCTCGGCGCGGAGGGCCTGATGTGCCCGCAGGTCAACTCGGTCGAGGCGGCGCGCGCGTGGGCGGACGCCCTGCACTACGGGACCGGGCGCGGGATCGCGCTCTTCCACCGCGGCGCGCGCTACGGGACCGACCCGGACGCGTTCAAACACGCGCGGGAGCGGACGCTCGGGATCGCGCAGATCGAGTCGCCGGAGGCGGTCGACGCGGTCGAGGAGATCGCGGCGGTGGACGGGATCGACGTGCTGTTCGTCGGGCCGAGCGATCTGTCGTTCTCGATGGGCAAGTACCGGCGCTTCGACGACCCGGAGTTCCGGGACGCGATCTCGCGCGTGGTCGAGGCCGCGGACGCGGCCGGGAAGGCCGCCGGCATGTTCTGCGCGACCGTCGAGGACGTCGCACGGGCGCGGGCGGACGGGTTCCGCCTGCTCGCCGTCGGGACCGACGGCGGCTTCATGATGCAGGCGGCGAAGGCTACGTTGGACGCGGCGCGGGCGGGCTGAGCGCGGCCCGCAGCGCGTCCGCGCACAGGTCGCTCAGCGGCCACAGCAGCGTGCGGGCGAGCGCCAGCGGCTCGCGGTCGGACTCGCGCAGCCACTCGGCCTCGTCGCGCGTCTCCACGAAGCGGGTCAGCGCGTCGCGCCAGGCGTTCAGCCGGCGCGGGCGCATCACGACCGTGCTGACGCCGGGGCGCAGCAGCAGGTCGGCGAGCTCGTCGGCGAGCGCGGTCAGCTCGCGCAGCTCGAGCACGTCGTCGGTCGCCAGCTCGACGCCGCGGAAGCGCTCGGTCACCGACGCCTGGACGGCGTGGGCGGACGCGCCGATCTCCTCGTCCGGGAGATCGAAGACCGCGAGCACGACGGTTTCGCCGTCGAGACCCGGTGAGGTGTCGATCCGCGCGTTGTGCATCGTGCTTTCTACGGTATCGGCCTTGGCCGCGTGGAGCGTTAGGGTTCCATGTACCCCGCGATGCCTTCTGTGGAGTCTCCCCTGAGTGGATCGTGCGCCTGTGGAGCGGTGCGGTTCGAGGTCACGGCGCCGTTCACGACCGCCGGCTACTGCCACTGCACGCGCTGCCAGCGGCGCTCGGGCGCGCCGTGGTCGATGAACGCGATGGCGCCGGCGGGCGCCGTGCGGGTGGTCGCGGGCCTGTCGGAGATCCGGACCTGGCGGCCACCGGACGGGATGCCGAAGTCGTTCTGCGCGATCTGCGGCGGGCACGTGTTCTCGGGCTCGCTCGGCGGGCCGATGGGCGTGCGGATCGGCGCGCTGCACGGCGATCCGGAGATCGCGCCGCAGTGGCGCCAGTGGCTGTCGTCGGCGCCGCCGTGGGCGCCGATCCCGGACGACGGGCTGCCCCGCTTCGCCCAATCACGTGTTTGACGATCAGGTATCGTATGTTCGATGCACCAGCAGCTGGCGTGGTACGTGGGCGGGCCGATTCTCGGGCTCTGCGTCGTCGCGCTGCGGTGGCTGACGAACGAGCGGCTGGGCGCCACCGGCGCGTGGTCTGAGCTCGTCGAGCGGGCGACCGGCCGCGTCGGCGCGTTGGACACGCGCGGCTGGATGTGGATCGGGCTCGTGGTCGGGGGCGTCGTGTTCGGGCTCTTTGGCTCGTCCCTGGACGGCTACGGGTGGCTGACGGAGACGTTCAGTGGCTGGACCGTGGCGGCGATCCTGGTCGGCGCAGGCGCGCTGATCGGCTACGGGGCGAAGCTGGCCGGCGGCTGCACGTCCGGCAACGGGCTCAGCGGGAACGCGGTCCTCTCCCCCGCGTCGCTGGTGGCGACCGGGACGTTCTTCGGCACCGCGATCGCGGTCAGCTTCCTGATCGAGGCGCTGCGGTGAGGCGGTTCGCGGCGTTCGTGGTCGGCGCGGTGTTCGGGTTGACCCTGTCCTGGTCGGGGATGACGAACCCGGACGTGCTGCGCAACGGGCTGCTGTTCCGGGACTCGTACCTGATGCTGTTCTTCGCGTCCGCGCTGGTGACGGCGTTCGCCGGGCTGCGCGTGCTGCGGCGGTTGAAGGCGCGGACGCTGCTGACCCGGGAGCCGGTCGCGTGGACGGCGGTGGCGCCGCGGCGGCGGCACGTCGCCGGCGCGGTGCTGTTCGGCGTCGGCTGGGCGGTCGCGGACGCGTGCCCGGGGCCGATCGCGGCGCAGCTCGGGCAGGGGGTCGGCTGGAGCGTGGCGACCAGCGTCGGGGTCCTAGCCGGCATCTTCGTAGCGACGCAGCCGCGGCCGGCGGCCTTCCGGCAGCGTGTAGAAGGCGTGGCCGTCGCGGCGCAGCGCCAGTGACTCGCCCTGACCTTCGCGGATGAGGTCGGCGCCGGCGGTGCAGGGGGCGCGCTCGAGGGTGCTGACGATCGACTCGTCGCGCCTGCGGGCGAAGACGAACGCGCGGTCGTAGCTGCGCAGGACGATCACGTGCGGCGCGACATCGCCGGCGGTGAGTGCTTGGCCGACGCCGAGCCGGAGCGTGGCGCGCCTGCGCAGGTGGCCGTCGTGGGCGACGTAGACGCCGGCGGTGCCGCTGAAGTCCTTGGTGACGACGACGATCCTGCCGCGGTCGACCAGCAGCGTCTCGGCGTCGTGCGGGCCGTCGGCGTACGTGAGCGGGATCGGCGTGGCGGCGGTGCCGTCGATCCGGTAGACGACGACGTTCGGCCGCTTGGCCTCGTTGTCGCCGATGTCGCCGACGTAGAGCGTGCGGCCGTCGGCGGCGATGTCCTCCCAGTCGACCGCCTGCGCACCGCTGACGTGCACCTCGGCGAGCAGCCGCCCGCGGCCGTCGAGCTGGAACAGGCGCGGGACGTCGCCGGAGTCGTTGTGGGTCCAGAACGTGCCGTCAGGCGTGCGCGCCAGGCCGCTGAGCTCGGTCGCTCCGGGTGCGGTGACGGTGCCGAGCGTGCGGACGCGCAGCGGGCGGCAGAGCGCGGGCACGGCCGCGCGCGGCGTGGCGGTCGCGGTCGCCGTGCCGGCGGCGGTCGGCGTGGCGGCGCGAGGCGGCGACGGCGAACCGCCGCACGCGGCGAGCGACGTCGTGGCGAGCGCGAGCGCGGCGAGACGCGCCGCGACCCGGGCCCATGCCCTCGCCGCCGCGTCCGGACGACGAGCGGTCACGTTGCGGCGCATACCGCCAGAAAGTGACCCTTCACCGCGCGCGTCAACCGCGCGAGACCGCCGCGGCGACGACCCACCCCGGAAATCGCGCCGGCCCAGCCCGCCGCGCGAGCGGTCACGTTCCGGCGCATGCCGCCAGAAAGTGACCCTTCGCCGCGCGCGTCAGGCCACGCGCTCGGCCGGCGGGGCCGGAAGGCCACGGCGGGCGCCTTCGGCGAGGAAGTCCTCGAGCCGGGTGGCGCCGCCCGCGCCCGTGGGCACGCGCACCGACAGCGCCGCGTAGAGCGTCGCCCAGCGCAGCGCGTCGTCGACGGACAGGCCGACCGCGTCGCCCCACGCCCACGCCGCCACGAACAGGTCGCCGGCGCCCGTGGTGTCGATCGCGGGCCCGACGTCGTAGCCGGAGACCGTCACCGAGCGGCCGTCGACGCACGCCACCGCGCCGTCGGACCCAAGCGAGACGACCACGATCTTCACGCGCGCGCCGATCATCCGCGCGGCCTCCTCGGCGGTGTCGGCGCCCGTCAGCACCAGCGCCTCGCGCTGCTCGATGAACACGCCCGTGGCCCGCGACACCGCGCCCGGGAGGCGCCCCGCGAACGCGCGCGCGTCGTCGTCGCCCACGGTCACGTACGCGCGCGTCCCGGACGGGACCACGTCGAGCTGGCTGAGCCCCGTGATCACGGCGCGCGGCGACAGCGCCGCGACGTCCGCCGTCCGGGCGCGGACCCCGGGGTCGTACGTGACCATCGCGCGCTCGCCGCCGATCGGCAGCACCGCGGTGACCGGCGTGCGCGCGCTGCGCGGGCCCGCGAGCACGATGCCCTCGGCCTCCAGCAGCGGCCCGACCAGATCACCCGCCGCGTCCTGCCCCAGCGGTGCGGCCAGCGCCGTCGCGAGCCCGAGCCGCGCCGTCCCGACCGCCGTGATCGCGCCGCCGCCCGGCGAGCGCACCAGGTCGCCCGCGAACCGCTCCTCGCCGAGGCGTGGCAGCCCTTCCAGACCGACGAAGGTCATGTCCATGAAGGCGGGAACCGCCACGACGACGTCGACGCTCATCGCGCATAACTCTTTCAGGTTGCGAGACGGGTCGCGCCGAGCCGCGAGGAGAGGCTCATGAGCCGCTCGACCGGCTCGGCGCTGAAGACGAACCGCACGTGCCGCGCCGCCGCCTCGCCGCCCCAGCCGGTCATCGGCGTCGCCGCCACGCCCGCGGCGAGCATCGCCTCCGACGCGGCCGCGGGCGTCGTGCCCAGCGCCGCGACGTCAACCAGCAGTGACCAGCCGCCGGCCGGCCGCACCAGCGGCCAGTCCGGGAGCGCGGCGAAGATCGCGTCGCGGCGCCGCTGCAGCTCCGCCACCGCCTCCGCCACGTGCCCCTGCGGCCCGCGCAGCACCGCCTCCGCCGCCCGCCGCGCCACGGACACGTTCCCGGTCGTGTTGTACGTGTGCACCCAGCCGGCGTCGCTCACCACGGACTCCGGCCCGGCGATCCAGCCCACGCGCCAGCCGATCATCCGGTACGCCTTCGACATCGAGCCGACGACCACGGTGCGCTCGCGCATCCCGTCCACGGCCAGCGGGCCCGCGGGCTCGCGACCGTCGAACAGCAGCGCCTCCATCGCGGCGTCGTAGACCAAGAACAGGTCATGTTCCTTACACAGAGCGCCGACCAGCGCCCAGTCCTCGGCGGTCAGCACGCACCCCGTCGGCATCGACGGGCTCATCAGCAGCAGCGCGACCGTGCGCGGCGTGATCGCGGCCTCGAGCGCTTCCCCGTCCAGCCGCCACTCGCCGTCGACCACGCGCAGCGGCGCGAACGCCGGCGTCCCGCCCGCCAGCCGCACGCGGTTCACGAGGCCGGCGTAGATCGGATCGGTCAGCACCACCTCGTCGCCCGGGTCGAGCGTCGCCAGCAGCACGTCGAGCACGCCCTCGGTCCCGCCGCAGGTGACCACCACCTCGCGCACCGGGTCGTAGCGGACGCCGTGGCGCGCGAACACGTGATCGCTGATCGCGTCGCGCAACCCCAGGTCGCCGGTGAACGGCAGCCAGCTGTTGGACACGGGATCGTCGAGCGCGGCGCGCGTGACCGCGACCGCCTCCGGCGGCAGCGGCAGGTCCGTGTCGAGGTTCTCCAGCCGCAGGACGTCCGGGTCGAACACGGCCGCGGCGACGCGGTCGATGCCGAAGCCGGCGATGCCTTCCATGCGCGACGCACGCTTCATCGTCCCCTCCCCGGGGTCAGGATCAGCAGGGTGCCGGACGCCGGCCCGTCGAGCGCCTCGTAGACGTGCGGGACGGCGCCCGAGTAGGTGGCGTAGTCGCCGGGGCCGAGCTCCACCGGCTCGTCCACGGGCCCGACCCGCACGCGCCCGGCGACCACGTGCAGGCGCTCCTCGACGCCGAACGGATGCGGCGCCGCCGAGCGCGCCACGCCCGGGTGAAAGCGGATCGCGTACAGCTCCGCCAGCAGGCCGGGACGCTCGATCCGCTCCAGCAGCGACGCGTCCAGCGCGGCGCCCTCGACGTGCGTCCCCGCGCCCGCCCGCACGACGCGCACCGGCGCCCCCTCGGAGCGCTCGACCAGCAGGTGGGCGAGCGGGACGCCGAGCGCGTCGGCCAGCGCGTACAGCGTGTCGACCGTCGGATTGCCCTCGCCGCGCTCGAGCGCCGCGATCGTGTTGCGGGCGACGCCCGAGCGGCGCGACAGCTCGAGCACCGACATGTCCCCGCGCAGCACCCGCACGTTCATCCTGCGCATCCTAATGCGCAGCGATTGCTATTTCAAAGACGCAATACGCCAGGATCCGCCGACGCGCACGAGCTGCAGCGTGTCCCGCGACGGCTGCTGGCCCTCCGCGGTCGACTGCACGTCGGCCGTCGCGCTGTCGCCGTCCACCCGGATCGTGCCGATGGTGAGCTTCGGCGCCGTGACGTCCCCCAGCCCCTGCTTGAGCGCCAGCTCGCACGGCAGCCCCGCCGACTCGACCTCCTCGACCAGCTTCGGCGCCAGCAGCGAGTCGCACAGCCGCTGGTAGTCCTTGGCCGCGCTCGCCTTGCCGAACGCCTCCACGACCGCGTGCACGCGCTCGCTGTCAGACGGCCCACCGCCGCCGCATCCGCAGACCACGAGGGCCGCGCCGAGAGCCACGAGCGGGCCGCGCACGCGGCGGAGCATAGAATGAGCGCACATGTCGACCGCCGGTCCCATCGGCTCCTGGTTGCGCTGCTACCGCTGCTGGTCCCAGGACCTCGAAGTCCAGGTCCATTACGAGGGCATCCACCGCATCGATCCCGTCACCGGCAAACGCGCCGACGTCGTGGACGAGCTGCAGGAAGCCGTCGTCCAGTGCCTGGACTGCATGCACGACCAGCCGCACCTCGTCTTCCACAACGACCGCATCGAGCCCGTGGAGGACCGCTGGGAGCGCATGGTGGTCGGCACCCCCTGGGTCGCGTCCTGCACGGTGACCGTCGACGCCGACTCGGTCGAGACCTGCTCCGGCCCGGAAGCCGCGGACGCGCTCGCCTACGCGGCGTTCGGCGACCACGGCACGCGCGAGTTCTTCACCCACGTGCGGTTCCACAAGCACGAGGACGAGCGGATCGTCGTGCACCTGCTGGTCGAGCTCTACGCGCGCTCGTCCGACGAGGCGACGACCGTGCTCGAGGACGCCGCCCGCGGTGAGCTGACGCTCACGTCGCTGGCCGAGGAGTCGCGCCCGCCCGCCGCGACCGGCGGCGAGCACCCGCACTAGCACGCCTCACGGGTCGAACCTGCGGCTGAGCTCGACCCGGTAGGAGTAGCGCTCGGGGTTGAAGTAGCTGATCGCCAGCTCCAGCGGCGTGCCCTGCGTGTCGTAGTAGAGGCGGTCGATGCGCAGGGAGGGGTCGCCGGGCTCGCAGCCGATCAGGCTCTCGTACTCGGGCGGGACGCGGACGCTCGTGATGCTCTGGTGCACGCCGGCGATCCGGTTGGGCGACAGCTCGTTGACGACCGAGAACACGGTCAGCGGCGTGACGTCGCCCGCGGTGCGCAGGACGCCGCGCTCGATCAGGCCCACGCCGGTCTCGACGGAGACCGCGATGCGTGTCACGCAGAACGGGGCTTCGGCGTGCGCGCGGCGCACGAGCCCGACCATCACTTCGTCCGAGACGAGCTGCAGCCGGCTCGCGGCGTCGACGTCGGCGCGGCGGCGCAGCGGCTGGATCGTCTCCATCGTCGTGTCCAGCGAGTACGCGAGCAGGTCCTCGACCGAGCCGAACGAACGCAGGTAGCGGGTGCCGGGCCGGATGCTCGTGGCGAACGTCCCGCGGCCGCGCACGCGGTAGACGAGCCCCTCGGTCACGAGGTCGAGCAGCGCGCGCCGGACGGTCTGGCGGCTCACGTTGTACTGGCTGCTCAGCTCCGCCTCGGTGGGCAGCCGCTCTCCGCGCGCGTAATCGCCGCGGGCGATCGCCTCGCGCAGGTTCGCGGCCAGCATCTGGTACGCGACGGGAGTTCGGGAGGGATCGGTCATGTTCGAGCGGAACGGTATTCAGGTCGCGAGAACTTGAGTAGACTCAGGCCGTGGATTTGGCCGTACCAATGCGACAAGGCGACGGCATGGACACGGCGCCCCGCGCTCGCGAGCTGCTGTTCGACTACCTGACCGTCGCCGAGCGAGGCTCGCGGACGGACGCCGCCGCCGCGGCCCGCGCGGCGTTCGGCCCCTCGGCGACCGGCACCGCGCCGGTCGTGGGCACCGGCGAGCGCCGCGAGGCGGCCGATGCCGCCTTCGTCAACGGCATCGCCGCGCACTCGATCGAGCTCGACGACACCTACGAGCCCGCGAGCCTGCATCCCGGCGTGGTCGTCTGGCCGGCGGTGCTGGCGGTGGCCGCCGAGCGTGCCGCGACGCTCGGCGACGCGCTGGCGGCGGCCGCGGCCGGCTACGACGCCGTGTGCGGCCTCGGCGACCGGACCGACCCCGCCGAGACGTACCGGCGGGGCTTTCATCCCACCGGCGTCTGCGGGCCGATCGGCGCCGCGGTCGCCGTGGCGCGGCTGCTGGAGCTCGACGGCGAGCGGGAGCGGCATGCCGTCGGGATCGCGGCCAGCATGGCCGCCGGGCTGCTGGAGTTCCTCGCCGACGGCGCGTGGACGAAGCCGCTGCACGCCGGCAACGCGACGGCGGCGGGGATCCGCGCCGCGCGGCTCGCCGCCGCCGGCTACACCGCCCCGGCGTCCGCGATCGAGGGCCGCCTCGGCTTCCTGCACGCGTTCGGCGGCCGCGCCGGGGCCGCGCCCGCGGACGGGGACGGCACGCCGCCGACCTCCGACGAGCCCGCGATCGGGCGGGGCCTGCGGGGGACGGCGGTCAAGCACTATCCGTGCTGCCGCTACATGCACGGGTGCATCGACCTGCTGCTCGACCTCGCCGTCGAGGAGGAGCTGGACCCCGCCGACGTCGAGGGCATCCGCTGCGGCGTGCTGTCGGCCGGCTGGAGCCTGGTCGCCGAGCCGCCGCCGGCCGCACAGGCCGTCCGCAACCAGGTCGACGCCCAGTTCAGCATGGCGTTCGGCGCCGCGCTGGCGCTGGCGCGCCGCTCCGCGACGCTCGACGACTTCGAGCGCGCCGCCGAGCTGGCGCAGGAGCTCGCCCCGCTGATGCTGCGCGTCGAGTGCTTCCGCAGCGCGCGGCTCGACGCCGCCTATCCGGCGGCGTGGGGAGCCGAGGTGGAGGTCCGGACCCGCTCCGGAACCGTCCTCAGGCGGGCCGAGGACCACTTCCGCGGCAGCCCGCGGCGCCCGGCCGGGCGGACCGAGCTGGCGGCCAAGGCGGCCGGGCTCGTCGGCGCCGAGCGGGCGGCGGCGCTCGAGCGCGCGTGTTTCGACTCCTCCGCGAGCGTGCCGGTCGATCACGTCAGCGCCCCCGGTCAGTAGGAGCGCGGCATGCCGAGGACGTGCTGGCCGAGGTAGGCGAGCACGAGGTTGTTGGCCACCGGCGCCGTCCGGTAGAGCCGCGTCTCGCGGAACTTGCGCTCGACGTCGTACTCCTCGGCGAAGCCGAAGCCGCCGTGGGCGTCCAGGCACGCGTTCGCCGCCTCCCAGGACGCCTCCGAGGCGAGCAGCTTGGCCATGTTCGCCTCGGCCGCACACGGGCGGTCGCGCTCGAACAGCGACGCCGCCCGCAGCCGCATGAGATCGGCGGCGCGCACGGCCGCGTACGCCTTGGCGAGCGGGAACTGGACGCCCTGGTTGGCGCCGATCGGGCGGCCGAAGACCTTGCGCTCGCCGGCGTAGCGGGCACCGGTCTCCACGAACCAGCGCCCGTCGCCGACGCACTCCGACGCGATCAGGATGCGCTCTGCGTTCATGCCGTCGAGGATGTACCGGAAGCCCCGGCCCTCCTCGCCGATCAGCGCGTCCGCGGGCACGTCGAGGCCGTCGATGAAGACCTCGGTGGTGGCGTGGTTCATCATCGTCTTGATCGGGCGGATCGTGAGCGCGTCGCCGGCGGCGCGCATGTCGACCAAGAAGACGGAGATGCCGTCCGCCCGCCGATCGACGTCGGCGCGCGGCGTCGTCCGGGCCAGCAGCACCATCAGGTCGGAGTGCTCGGCGCGCGACGTCCAGATCTTCTGGCCGTCGATCCGGTAGCCGGACTCCGTGCGGCGTGCCCGCGTCGTGATGCTGGTCGTGTCCGAGCCGGCGCCCGGCTCGGTCACGCCGAACGCCTGGAGCCGCAGCTCGCCGGAGGCGATGCGCGGAAGCCAGCGCGCCTTCTGCTCGGCGTTGCCGTGGCGCAGGAGCGTGCCCATGACGTACATCTGGGCGTGGCACGCGGACGGGTTGCCGCCGCTCGCGCTGATCTCCTCCAGGATGACCGCGGCCGCGGTCAGTCCGAGGCCCGCGCCGCCGTACTCGGTCGGGATCAGCGCGGCCAGCCAGCCGTGCTCGGTGAGCGCCCGCACGAACGCCTCCGGGTATCCCGCCGGCTCCAGGCCGCGCCAGTACTCCAGCGGGAACGCCCCGCACAGGGCGCGGACCGCGGACCGGATGTCCTCGATCTCCTCCGGCAGCTCGAACGCCGCCTCGCCGCTCATCGCTGGACCCGCCAGGCGTCGGCGGTGACCGGGAAGCCGTCCGTGACCTCCGGGGCGCGCCGCCGGTAGACCATGAACGTGCGCTTGAACTCGGCGATGACCTCGGCACGCTGGTTGACGCCCCGGGTGCGCGCCGTCACCAGGCCGACGCTCGGGCGCGATGCCGACGGGCGTGCGGCCAGGATCTCGCTCTCGGACCAGATCGTGTCGCCGACGTAGACGGGGTTCGGGAGCAGGACGTCGGTCCAGGACAGGTTCGCCGTCGCGTTCTCGCTGATGTCCCCGACCGAGAGCCCGGTGACCAGCGCGAGCGTCAGCGTGCTGTTCACCAGCAGCCGCCCGAACCGCGTGCCGCTCGCGAACGGCTCGTTGAAGTGCACCTGGTTCGTGTTCATGGTCAAACAGGTGAACCAGGTGTTGTCGGCTTCGCTGATCGTGCGGCCGAGCCGGCTGCGGAACACGTCACCGGGCTGAAGGTCCTCGAAGAAGCGCCCTCGCCACTCCTTCGGCGCGGGCGTGTCGACGGCGCTGGTCATGCGCGTGCTCCTCGATCTCGATGGTGGTGCCTTGACATGGAGGCAAACAAGGGTTCAAGATGTACGGCCAAATGTCAACGCAACGCCGGGATCGCGGGAGGAGCGGTCCGCTGGCTGGGGTCCGGGTCGTCGCCGTCGAGCAATTCGGCGCCGGCCCGTGGGGAACGGTGCAGCTCGCCGACCTCGGCGCGGACGTCATCAAGGTCGAGGACCCGACCACGGGCGGCGACGTGGGCCGCTATGTGCCGCCGTACCAGCAGGACGAGGACTCGCTGTTCTTCGAAGCGCTCAACCGCGGCAAGCGCAGCGTGTCGCTCGATCTCCGCACCGCCGCGGGACGCGAGGTGCTGCAGCGCCTGGTGGCGGTGTCCGACGCCGTCTACTCGAACCTCCGCGGTGATCGGCCGGCCAAACTGGGCCTGACCTACGACGCGCTGCGCGGGCACAACCCGAGGATCGTGTGCTGCTCGCTCTCGGGCTTCGGCCAGACCGGCCCGCGCGCGGCGGAGGGCGCCTACGACTACGTGATCCAGGGGATGGCCGGCTGGATGAGCCTGACCGGCGGCCCGGACGCGCCGCCCACGAAGTCGGGCCTCTCTCTGGTCGACTTCTGCGGGGGCTACGTCGCCGCGCTGGCGCTGCTGGCCGGCGTCTGGCGGGCGCGTGCGACCGGCGAGGGCGGCGACTGCGACATCTCGCTGCTCGAGACCGCGCTCGCGCTGACCAACTACGTCGGCACCTGGGCGGCGACCGCGGGCTACCGGCCGCAGCGCCTGGCCGACTCGGCGCACCCCTCGATCGTGCCGTTCCAGAACCTGCCGACCGCCGACGGCTGGATCGTCGTCGCCTGCGCCAAGGAGCACCTCTGGGCGGCGCTGTGCGACGCGATCGGCGAGCCGGCGCTGTCCACCGACGAGCGCTTCAGCGGCTTCGCCGCGCGCGAGGCCAACCGCGAGACGCTGGTGGCGCACCTGCGCGGCGTGTTCGCCCGGCGCACGACGGACGAGTGGATCGAGGCCCTCTCGGCGCGCGGCGTCCCGTGCGGCCCGGTCCGCGACATCGCCGGCGCACTCCAGGACGAGCAGGTGGCCGCCCGCGGCGTGGTGATGGAGGTCGAGCACCCCCGCCTCGGCACCGTGCGGCACGTGGCGTCGCCGCTGCGCCTGGACGGCCGCCCGCCCGCCGTCGCTCCGGCGCCCGCGCGCGGCGAGCACACGCGCGAGGTCCTGGCCGAGCTGTGCGGGCTCGACGAGCAGACGATCGACGCGCTCGCCGGCGAGGGCGCGTTCGGCGACGGCCGGGTCGCATGAGGCGCCCTCGCCGTACCCGTCAGCCTTCCGCGCCCGCGCCGTGCCGATCAGCCGTCCGCGGGCGGGAACCGGGGCACGCGATGGAGCTGGCCGTCGAGCACGAGCCCCGTGCCGTCGCGCAGCCGGCGCGCGGTCTCGTGCAGCGCGTCCGCGTCGATGCCGGTCGCCACGCCCTCGCGCTCGAGCAGATAGACGAGGTCCTCCGTGGCGATGTTCCCGGTCGCGCCCGGCGCGAAGGGGCAGCCGCCGAGCCCGCCGATCGACGCGTCGACGATCGTCGCGCCGGCCGCGACGGCCGCGTACGCGTTCGCGTAGCCCGTGTTGCGCGTGTTGTGCAGGTGCACGCCGAGCGCCGGCCCGAGGCCGGCCGCGCCCTCCAGCACCGCACGGACCCGGCGGGGAACGGCGACCCCGATCGTGTCGGCGAACACGATCTCGTCCGGTCCGGCCCGCGCCACGGCGGCGGCGAGCTCGACGGTCGCCCCGGCCTCCACCTCGCCGGCGAACGGACAGCCGAACGAGGTGGCCAGCACGACGCCGGTCCGCAGCCCGGCCTCGCGGGCGCGCGCGAGCGTCGTGTGCGCCGCCTCCAGCAGCCGGCCGGTGCCGGCGTTCGAGTTGCGCCGGTTGAACGCGTCCGAGACGGCGAACGTGAACCGGACCGACCGCAGGCGGGTCGCGAGCAGCCGGTCGAGGCCGCGCTCGTTGAGGACGAGGCCGCAGCCGCAGGCGACGACGTCGTCCGTGAGCGCGGCGATCACCTCCTCGGCGCCGGCCATCCTGGGCACGCGCGCCGGGTCGACGAAGCTGACCGCTTCGATCCGGGTCAGGCCCGCGGACGCGAGCCGGTCCACCAGCGCCGCCCGCTCCGCGGGCGCGACCTGGACGGGCGCGTTCTGGAGCCCGTCGCGGGGCCCGACCTCAACGATCTCGACGCGCGTCACAGCACGCCGGCGTCCCGCAGCCCGGCGAGCTCCGCCTCGTCGCGCCCGAGCAGGTCGCAGTACACGTCCCGGTTGTGCGCTCCGGGCTGCCAGGGGCCGGTCCAGCGAACGCTCCCGGGGGTCCGCGACAGCCGCGGGACGACGCCCGGGGCGGCGATCGAGCCGAGCTCGGGGTCGTGATGCTCGACCAGCAGCCGGCGGGCGCGCACGTGCGGATCGACGACCAGGTCGGCGACGGTGTTGACCGGAGCGCACACGACTTCGGCCGCGACCAGCGTCGCTTCCACCTCGCCGGCGGTGCGCTCCGCCGCCCACGCCTGGATCTCGGCCTCGATGCGGTCCTGGTTGCGGCCGCGCGCGCGATGGGTCGCGAAGGCCGGGTCGTCGGCCAGCTCGGGCCGCCCCATCGCGCCGCACAGGCGCCGGAAGAGGCTGTCCTGGTTCGCCGCGATCACCAGCAGCACGCCGTCCCGGGTGCGGAACACGTTCGACGGGGCGATCCCGTCGAGCCGCGTCCCGGACGGCTGCCGGACGACGCCGAGCCGGTCGTACTCCGGGATCGTGCTCTCGAGCAGTGCCAGGCACGACTCGAGGATCGAGACGTCGACCACCTGGCCGCGGTCGCCGGCGTGCGTGTCGCGTTCGTAGAGGGCGGCGAGGACGCCCTGGGCGGCGAACATCCCGGCGAGCGAGTCGCCGAGCGAGATGCCGAGCCGCGGCGGCGGCTCGCCCGGCGCGCCGTTGAGGTGGCGCAGGCCGCTCATCGCCTCAGCCGCCGCCGCGAAGCCGGGCCGCTGGGCGTACGGACCGTCCTGCCCGTAGCCGGAGACGCGCGCGATCACGATGCCCGGATTCGCCGCCTCCAGGGTCTTGACGGAAAGGCCCCAGCGCTCCAGCGTGCCGGGGCGGAAGCTCTCGAGCAGGACGTCGCTGACGGCGACGAGCGCCAGCAGCAGCTCGCGTCCGGCCCGCTCGCGCAGGTTGAGCGTCACGAGCTTCTTGTTGCGGCTGATGATCGGCCACCACAGCGTGCGGCCGCGGTGCGTGCCGTTGCCCCACTCGCGCATCGGGTCCAGCCGGTCGGGCGCTTCGACCTTGATCACCTCGGCGCCGAGGTCGGCGAGCAGGCGCCCGGCGAACGGGCCCGCGAGGACCATGCCGAGCTCGATCACGCGCACGCCGGCGAGCGGTCCTGGAGCGGTCATCGCCGGAGAGCGGTCGTCGTCGCGTCGACACTCAACATTGCTGATTGCAGACTGTATACGACAATCGTCATGAATGACAAATGCGCCCCGGCCGGCGGAGGCGTTCGGCTCTGGAACGCGCTTTCGGAGGCGTCAGCGGCAGATCGCGCAGGGCGGCAGGTGCGCCAGGACAACGTCCCGTGCGTCCAAAATGTGCGCTCGCATGACGACTTCGGCCCGCTCGGGATCGCCGGCGGCCAGCGCGGCCGCGAGCCGGCGGTGGTGCGCCTCGGCGGCCTCGAACTGCGCGTCGTCGTAGTAGTGGTACGCCCGGTAGAGCAGCGGCATCTCGATCGTCCGCCGGACCGCGGCCAGCAGCGACGCGCTCCCGCAGGCGTCGAGCACGAGGCCGTGAAAGCGCGCGTTCTCGGCGACCAGGTCCGCCACCGCGGCACGGCCGCGGCGCCGGAGCTCGCCGAAGCGGTCGCAGCTCGAGCGCAGTGCTTCGACGCACTCCGGCGTGGCCACCGTCGCGGCGCGGCGCGCCGCGTGGCCTTCCAGGTGCAGGCGCAACTCGTAGATGTCGGTCAGCTCGTCCGCGTCGTACGACTGGACGACGGATCCGCGATTCGGCGCGGACGCCACGAGCCCTTCGATCTTGAGCTGGCGCAGCGCCTCGCGCACCGGCGTGCGGCTGATCCGCAGCCGCCGCGCCAGCTCGCCCTCCTTCAACCGCTCGCCCGGCCGCAGGCGGCCGTCGTGGATGGCCGCCCGGATCAGCGCGGTCGCCGCGTCCGAGACGCTCGCCACCAGCGGTCGTGCGTCACCCGGCGCCGCATACATACCGAAAGCATACAGTGCACAATCCAGTGTCAAAGGTTGCTTACGGGGATCGAACGCGAACCCGTCGGTTCGGCAGAACCCCGCACAGCAACGTGGATTTCCAGAGGTTTGGTGACCTCCCCTTGACTCTTGTCAAGCAGATGCATACCGTAGACAATCTGCTGGTTGGAGGAGACGGTCCCGAGGACGAACGCGTCCTCGCGTAGTGACGTACCGAGCTAGCGACGGAAGAGGCAGAACGTGTCTTCACTGCTCATCATCACGGGCATCGCGAGCGGGATCCTGTACGGGCTGATGGCGCTCGCCTTCACGTTCCTGTTCAGGACGGCGGGCATCCCGAACCTGGCCATCGGCGCGATGGGCACCTTCGTGGCGCTGCTGGCGCTGAAGATCTACGCACCCATCGGCCTCCCGTACTGGGCCGGCGTGCTGATCGCGATGCTGCTCGGGATGGCGATGGGCGCCGCGTCGGAGCTCCTGGTCTTCCGGCGGCTGCGCGGCGCCGATCCGCTCGTCTTCCTGGTCGCCACGATCGGGCTCAACCTCCTGCTCTTCGGCGTCGCGCAGTACCTGTGGGCGGCGAACGAGCCGTATCGCTTCCCGGGCGCGTACAGCCCGTCCGGGACCGTGATCGTGGACGGGCTCTCCCCACAGGCGGTGGCGATCTTCATCGCGACCGCCGTGGTGCTGGGCCTGCTCTCCGCGCTGCTGTACCGATCCCAGATGGGCCGTGAGATCCGGGCCGTCGCCGAGGACCCGGCCGCGGCGCACGCGATCGGCCTCAGCGTCGCCCGGGCGCACCTGATCGTGTGGATGCTCGCCGCGGCGATCATCGGCCTCGCCGCCATCCTGTTCGCGCCGCTGCTGCTGCTGGACACGAGCGTGCTCAGCCTCGTGATGTACAAGGCGATGGGCGCCGCCGTGCTCGGCGGCCTCGGCAGCCTCGTCGGTGCCGTCGTCGGCGGACTGCTGCTCGGCCTGATCGAGAACCTCGTCGTCCCGTTCGCCCCCTCGGCGCGCGACGCCGCGGCGTTCGTGGTCATCGTGCTCGTGCTCCTGCTGCGGCCCCAGGGGCTGTTCGGCCGGACGCAGATCAAGAAGATCTAGAGGCGGCGACGTGATCGCACGAGTCCGCAGCTTCGTCGTCACCCCGAACCGGCGGGGGCACCTGATCGCCGTCGCGATCCTCGCGCTCGCGGTCATCTTCGCGCCCGCGTTCGCGACGTCGTACCTCATGCTCCAGATCGCGCTCGTGGGCGTGTTCGCGATCGGCGCGTTCGGGCTCGTGGTGCTCACCGGGCACGGGGGCCAGTTCAACCTCGGCTTCGCGGGCCTGATGGCGCTCGGCGCCTACACCGCCGCGATCCTCCAGCAGCACGGCGTCTCGCTGACCGCGGCCCTGGTGGCCGCGGTCGCGATCGGCTTCGTAGCGGGCGCGCTGCTCGGCGTCTTCGCCTACTGGCTGAGCGAGTTCGCGATGGCGGTGGTGACGTTCGCGTTCGGGATCTTCGTCGACCAGGCCGTGCGCGCGTTCGACGGGCTGACCGGCGGCTTCTCCGGGATCGTGCTCCCGCGGCTCAGCCTCAACCTCGTCTACTACACCGTCTGGACCTGCGTGGCGATCGCCGCGCTGCTGGCCTGGGGCATGATCGCGGGCTGGCTGGGCCGGTGGCTGCGCGCCGTGCGCGACAACGCGATCGCGGCGGAGCAGCTCGGACTGCCGGTCAAGCGCGTGAAGTTCCAGGGCTACGTCGTCACCGCGCCGTTCGCCACGCTGACGGGCGGGCTGTACGCGCAGGCGCTCGGGTACATCGCCCCGAGCGCGTTCCAGGTCGTCCTGTCACTCGCCTTCCTGGTGATCATCATCGTCGGCGGCGTCACGTCGCTGTGGGGCGGGCTGATCGGCGCCACCCTCTGGGTCGCGGTCCCCGAGCTGACGGTCGACGTGCCGGGGCTGTACCCGATCCTGTTCGGCGCGCTGACCGTGATCGTGCTGATCGTCGTGCCCGGAGGCGCGATGGACATCCCCGCGGCGATCAGGCGCCGCATGCACCGACCGCGGCGCGCCGGCGCCGCCGAGGTGGACCTATCCGCCGTCGCTCAACCAGCTGGCCCGGCGGCGGCCGTCCGAGAGAGGGAGTAAAGGCCATGCCACTCGCAGGTATCCACGTTCGGCGCGGCGTCAGCAGCCTGTCGGTGTTGCTGGCCGCGACCGCGCTCCTCGCCGCGTGCGGCGGCGACACGACCACCGGCGGCGGCGCACCCGCGGACGGCGGCGAAACGCTCGGGCCGGGCGTGAGCGCCGACGCGATCGAGCTCAGCTCGAGCACCGGCCTGACCGGCAACTTCGCCGTGGTCACCGCTCCGTACGTCGCCGCGGCCAAGGCGAAGTTCGCCGCGGTCAACGCCGACGGTGGCGTCAACGGTCGCAAGATCAACTGGAAGCCGGTCGACGACGGATTCGACATCCAGCGCGCGGTGTCGTTCGCCCAGCGGCTCGTGAGCCAGAACAAGATCCTGGCGGAGACGCTGCCGTTCGGCACGGCGCCCACGGTCGCCAAGAAGGAGATCTACGAGGCCGCCGGCGTGCCCTTCGTGTCGCTCGGCACCACGTACGCCGAAGTCGAGAACGCCAAGACGACGTTCGGCTGCACCGTGCCGTACTACTCGCAGGCGCGCGTGGCGATCCGCTACGCGATCGAGAACCGCAACGCCAAGCGGATCGGCGTCCTCGTGTACGCGTCGCCCGACGGCAAGGAGGTCGGCGAGGCCGCCGAGGACGAGGCCAAGGCCCAGGGGGCCGAGGTCGTCCGCAAGCTCGAGTACGACCCCGGCACCACCGACTTCAGCGGCGCGATCAGCGACCTGCGCGGCGCCAAGCCGGACGTCGTCGTCCTGTACGGCAGCACGCCGGACTCGGCCCGCGCGATCCAGGCGGCGCGCCGCGCCGGGCTCAAGGTCCCGTTCATCGGCCCGCAGACGATGGCCGACTCGGAGTTCCTGCGCCTCGCGGGCGACGCCGCCGAGGGCGTGATCGCGGGCTCCCCATACAAGCTGCCCGACGCCGACGACCCGGGCGTCGCCGCGTTCCGCGACGCGCTCAGCAAGAACGGCGACGGCGGCTCCGGCCAGCCCACGACCTGGGCGATGTCGGGCTACCAGTGCGCGAGCGTGGTCGCCGCCGCGCTCGACGCCGCGGGCGAGCAGCTCAACCGCGAGTCGTTCGTGAAGGGCATCGAGAGCCTGAAGGACTTCGACAGCGGGATCGCCGCGCCCGTGAGCTTCGGGCCGGACGACCACACCGGCAGCACGATGGCGCTCGTCCTCGAGGTCAAGGACGGCGCGTTCAAGCAGCTCAGCGACTTCGAGGACGGGGCGAAGTAGCCGATGCCGGGGATCGACGCCAGGCCTGAGCCGGTGGAGGCGGCGGTCAGCCGCCTCCGGCCGGGTGACACCGTGCTGCTCAACGGAGCGGCGAGCTTCCCGATGCGCTTCGCCGAGGCGCTCGTCGCGTCCGAGCTCGAGCGGATCACGATCATCCACCCCATGCGGCGCGCGCCGTTCGCGCTCGATCCCGACTACATCGACGCGGCGCTGGCGGACCGGTTCGCGCACGTGTCCGAGTTCACGTTCGACCGGGAGATCCGCGAGGCGATCCACGCGGGGCGCGCCGTGTACCGGCCCAACCACCCGCACGAGGCGGCGGCGACGCTCGCGCAGGCGCACGGCGGCTACACGTTCGTCAGCAGCGCGTCGCCGCCGGACGAGCACGGGTGGTTCTCGCTCGGTGCCTTCGGCGGCTGGGGCATCGCGTGGGCGCGCACCCCCAAGACCGAGCGGATCATCCTCGAGGTCAATCCGAACCAGCCGCGCGTGCACGGGTCGGTCTCGGTGCACGTCTCCGAGGTGGACTGCTTCTACGAGGCGGACTATCCCCTGACCTCCGACGCGCTGTCGAGCGAGCCGACCGCCGTCGACCTCGCGCTCGCCGACAACGTCGTCGAGCTCATCCCCGACGAGGCCACGCTGCAGATCGGCGCCGGGGCCGTCTCCGACCAGGTCGCCAAGCGGCTGCTGACCGGCGGCCGCCGGCACCTGGGCATCCACTCCGAAGGCCTGTTCGACTCGATGGTGGAGCTGATCGAGGCCGGCGTCGTCGACAACTCGCGCAAGGCGGTGGACCGCGGGAGGACCGTGTTCGCGCTGTCGCTCGGCAGCGCGCGGCTGTTCCGGTTCCTCGACGACAATCCCGGCCTCGACATGCGGTCGATGACCAGCGTCAACGACCCCGCGCTGATCGCACGCAACCGCAAGCAGGTCGCGGTCAACGCCGCGGTGCAGGTCGACCTGATGGGCCAGGTCTCGTCGGAGAGCATCGGCCCGGTCCACTACAGCGGCGTCGGGGGACAGTGGGAGTTCCTCTACGGTGCGGGGCACTCGCCCGGCGGACGGCCGATCACGCTGCTCGCGTCGACCACCCGCAAGGGCCTGTCGACGATCGTCTCCGGCTTCCCGCCGGGCACGCCCGTGACGGTTCCGCGCAACGACGTCGGCTACGTCGTCACCGAGCACGGCGTGGCGAACCTGCGCGGCAGGACGCTCCGCCAGCGCGCGCTGGAGCTGATCGCCGTCGCCCATCCCGATCACCGCGACCGGCTGCGCGCGGAGGCACGCGATGCCCAGCTCATCTGAGCGGCCCGTGGCCGTGGTGACCGGGGCGGCCCGCGGCCTCGGCCGCGCCGAGGCGCTCCGCTTCGCCGAGAGCGGGGCCGCCGTGGTGGTCAACGACCTCGACGCGGCCGGGCTCGAGGACACCGTCGCGGCCGTGATCGACCGCGGGGGCAGCGCTCTCGCCCAGCCGGGGGACGTCACCGACGAGCACGACGCCGACGCGCTGATCGAGGCCGCCGTCGCGCACTACGGCCGGCTCGACGCGCTCGTCAACAACGCCGGCATCACGGCTGACCGGATGGTCTTCAACCTGTCCAAGCCGGAGTGGGACAGCGTCATCGCGGTCAACCTGACCGGGACGTTCCTGCCGACGCGAGCGGCGGCGCGCCACTGGCGCGCGGTCGCGAAAGCGACCGGCCGCCCCGCCGGCGCGGCGATCGTCAACACGACCTCGCGCGCCGGCCTGTTCGGCAATCCGGGCCAGGCCAACTACGGCTCGGCCAAGTCCGGTGTCGCCACGCTCGCCATGATCGTGGCGCGCGAGCTGCGGCGCTACGGCGTGCGCTGCAACGCGGTGGCGCCGCGCGCGTTCACGCCGCTGATGCGCCAGTCGTTCGGCGACTTCCGGGCCGACGAGGTGGCCAACTGGTCGCCCGAGGCCATCGCGCGCATCGTCGTGCACCTCGCCGGCCCGGAGTCCGAGCCGATTACGGGCCAGACGCTGCTCGTCCAGGGGCGGCGGGTGTCGCTGATCGCGCCGTGGCACGAGGTCGCGGCCGTCGAGCTGGGCGGCGACGGCCTCGCGGACGAGCTCGCGTCGCTGTTCGACGCCCATCCGGCCGCGATCTCGGAGTTCGAGGTGACCGAGGGGCTTCCGCTCGTCGATCCGAGGCCGGGGCGATGACGGCGGCGCCACTGCTCGAGATCTCCGACCTGGTGGTGGAGTTCGGCGGCGTCCGGGCGCTCGACGGCGTCAGCGTCGCGGTGCCCGAGCACTCGACGGTCGGCATCATCGGCCCGAACGGCGCCGGCAAGTCGACGCTGATCAACTGCGTCACGCGCTACTACACGCCCAAGTCGGGCGACATCCGCTACCGCGACCAGAGCCTGGCCGGCGTCCGCCCGCACCACGTCGTCGGTCTCGGGATCGCGCGGACGTTCCAGAACCTCGAGCTGTTCGAGCGCCAGACGGTGGCCGAGAACATCTACTTCGGCGCGGTCCACCGGCTGCGCCCGGTGCCGCCGCATCGGCGCGCCGAGCGCCACCGGCTCGACGCCGAGACCCGGGACCGCGTCCAGGAGCTGATGGACGGCCTCGGGCTCCAGCACACGGGCGACCAGCTCGTCAGGGACCTCCCCTACCCGCTGCGCAAGCGCGTCGAGTTCGCCCGCGCCATGATGGCCCGGCCCGAGCTGCTGATGCTCGACGAGCCGACGGCGGGCCTGGGCGACGCCGAGTCGGCGCGCTTCACCGAGGTCATCCAGGCCGCGCGCACGCGGCACGGGATCACGATCGCGGTGATCGCGCACGACATGCCGTTCATCTTCGCGCTCTGCGACCGGATCTACGTGTTCGACGCCGGGCGCGTGCTGGCCCACGGCACGCCGGAGGAGGTCCAGGCCAATCCCGAAGTGCGCAAGGTCTACCTCGGGGAGAGCGCATGATCTCGCTGACGTCGTGCCGCGCCGGCTACGGGCAGGGCGAGGTGCTCCACGGCATCGACATCGACGTGCACCCCGGGCAGATCCTCGCGATCCTCGGACCCAACGGCGCGGGCAAGACGTCGCTGATGCGGGCGATCATCGGGGCGCTCCCCGAGCAGACCGGCGACCTGCGCGTCGACGGCACGCCCGTGCGGCCGCACACGCCCGCGCAGGCGCGCCGGCGGCGGATCGCGCATGTCCCGGAAGGACGCGGGATCTTCGGCGGCATGACGACGCACGACAACCTCCTGCTCGGCGGCGGCGGGCTCGACGGGGCGGCGGTCCGCGAAGGGCTGGAGAACGCGTACGCGCGCTTCCCGATCCTCAAGACGCGGCGCAAGCAGAAGGCGGGGACGCTGAGCGGCGGCGAGCAGCAGATGCTCGCGATCGCGCGCGCCCTGATGGCCAGGCCACGCTACATCCTGGTCGACGAGCCGTCGCTCGGGCTCGCGCCGCGGCTCGTCGTCACGGTCTTCGAGCTGCTGCGGGAGCTCGCCGATGACGCCGAGGTCGGGATCCTCGTCGCCGAGCAGACGCGCAGCGTCGCCGGCTACGCCGACGCCGTGAACGTGATCAGCCAGGGACGCATCGTCGCCACCGGCGCGGCGTCGCAGCTGTCCTCCGAGGAGCTCTTCCAGCTGTACGTGCAGGGCGTCGTCGCGCCGGAGGCGGGCGGCCCCGCGATCCTCGATCCGACCAAAGGGGAGTCATGACCACAGGGACGCGTACGAGCAACTGGGCCCGCTGGGGGCCCGACGACCAGGCGGGGACGGGCAACCTGTTCACGCCCGAGGTCGTGCGCCAGGCCGTCGGGCTCGTCACCGAGGGACGCGTGCTCAGCCTCGCCGTGCCGATCCGGGCGTCCAAGCTCCCGCAGTTCGCGGGCCGCCCGCCGGTGATCCACACGATGCGCTGGGACGCCGGCGACTTCTGGGCGGCCGGCGTGGACGCCGACAGCACCAAGTCGGCCGACGACTACATCTTCACGCCCGTCCACGGGACCACGCACGTCGACGCGCTCGCGCACGCCTGGTACGGCGAGGAGCTCTACAACGGCGTGTCGCAGAAGCTCGTCCGCAGCGGCGGCGCGCGCCGCCTCGGCGCCGAGCATCTGCGCCCGATGGTGGGGCGCGGCGTGCTCCTGGACGCGGTGCGCTTCCTCGACGCGCCGCCCGCGCCGGGCGATCCGATCACGCGCACGGACGTCGAGCAGATCCTCGACGCGCAGGGCGTGACGCTCCAGCCGGGCGACATCGTGCTGGTCAGGACGGGCTGGCTGAAGACGTGGCAGGCCGCCTCCGCCGCGGACAAGCCGGGGCTCGTCGACCTGGAGCAGGGGCTCCACGCCGACACGGTCGACCTGTTCGTCGAGGCCGACACGGCCGCCGTCGGCACCGACAACGTGACGCTCGAGGTCTGGCCGGACCCGGAGGGGCGCAACACCCCGTTCCATCGCCGGATGATCCGTGACTACGGCGTCTATCTGATGGAGCTGCTCGACCTCGAGGCGCTCGCGGAGTCCGGGCGGTTCGAGTTCCTGTTCGTCGGCGCGCCGCTGCCGATCAGCGGCGGCACCGGCAGCCCGCTGAACCCGCTCGCCGTCCTCTAGGAGCTGGAGATGATCGACACAACAGCAGTGAGCGGCGTGCATGCCGTGATGATCGGCGTGCGCTCGATCGACGAAGCGGCGCCGAGGTTCCTCGACCTGCTCGGCGGGGAGCTGCAGGCGCGCGAGTACATCGAGCACTCGAACTTCCACCGGCAGCTGATCCGCCTCCCGTCGGGCACGCACGTCCAGCTGATGGAGCCCGGGGACGGCGAGAAGCCGCTCAACGCGTTCCTCGAGCGCCGCGGCGAGGGCGTCTTCGGCATCGCGTTCGAGGCCGACGGACTCGAAGCCATCGAGGCGCGCCTGAAGGAGCAGGACGAGGTGCGGGTGGTCGGCGAGATCGTCGACCTTCCGGGGATGCGCGAGCTGGTGCTGCATCCGAAGGACACGCACGGCGTGTTCACCGTCTACCGCGAGCTCAAGCGCGAGGGCGTGGCATGAAGGCGCCGGCCACCACGCCCGTCCAGACGATGGGCCACAGCACGCCGGATCGCATCGTCGTGCGCGGGCACGACCTGTGCGAGGAGCTGATCGGCAAGGTCGACTTCGGCGCGATGGTCTTCCTCGAGATCGTGGGGCGGCTGCCCAGCGAGGAGGAGGCCGTGATGGTCAACGCGGTGCTCGTCACGATGGCCGAGCACGGCGTCACGGCCAACAGCATCGCGGCGCGGCTGACGCACCACGCCGCCCCCGAGGCGCTCCAGGGAGCGGTCGCCGCCGGCCTGCTCGGTGCGGGCAGCACGTTCCTCGGCGCGATCGAGGAGTGCGCCCGCGTGCTCCAGGACCTCGCCGCGGACCCGGCGACCCGCGTGCGCGCCTACGTCGAGGCGACGCACGCGGCGAACGGGCGCATCCCCGGGATCGGGCACCCGGTCCACAAGCCGGATGACCCGCGGACGGCGAAGCTGTTCGGCCTGGCGGATCGCCTCGGCTTCCCGGACACGCACCGGGTCGTCGCCGCCGAGCTGCGGCGCGTCGCCGAGGAGGTCTACGACCGCGTGCTGCCGGTCAACGCCGACGGCGCGGTCGCCGCGGTGCTGAGCGACATCGGGTTCCCCTGGGAGGTGTGCCGCGGGTTCGCGGTCATCGGGCGCTCCGGCGGGCTCGTCGGGCACATCTGGGAGGAGACCCGCCGGCCGGTCGCCCGCCACATCTGGAGCATCACCGAGGAGACGCTCGAGTATGCCGATCCCGAGCCCCTCTTCTGACGGCCCGCTCGCCGGGCGGGTGGCCCTGGTCACCGGCGCCGGGCGCGGCCTCGGCAACGCGATCGCGCGGCGCCTCGCGGCCGACGGCGCGGCGGTCGCGTTCACCGACGTGCTGCTCGAGGACGAGACGGTCGACGCGGACGCGCTCGACTCGATGGGCCGGCTCGCCGTCCAGGAGCGGCTCAACCGGGCGAAGGCGAGCGCCGCGGAGATCGTCGCCGCGGGCGGGCGCGCGCTGGCGATCCGGCTCGACGTCAGCTCGGCCGAAGCGGTCGACCGGGCGTTCGCCGAGGTCGAGGCGGCGTGGGGCCCGGTGGACATCCTGGTCAACAACGCGGCCGTGTTCGACCACCGCACGCCGTTCGCCGAGCAGGACCCGGCGATCTGGATGCGCGACTATCGGATCAACGTGCTGGGGACGATGCACTGCTCGCAGCGGGCGTGGGCGGGCATGCACGCCGGCGAATGGGGCCGGATCGTCAACTTCAGCTCCGCCGCCGGCGTCATGGGCGGCTACGGCCACGCCAGCTACAGCGCCACCAAGGCGGCGATCGTCGGGGTCACCAAGTCACTCGCGCTCGAGGGCGCCCGGCACGGCGTGACCGTCAACGTGATCGCTCCGGGCCCGATCGCCACCGAGGGCTTCCAGCTGAAGTCCCGGCTCGGGATCCGGCCCGAGATGAACGAGCGCATCGTGCGCGCCACGGCGATGCGGCGCATGGGCGAGCCGGACGAGATCGCCGCCACCGTGGCGTTCCTGGCCTCCCCCGGGGCGAGCTTCATCACCGGTCAAGTCGTCGCCGTCAACGGCGGCCTGGATCTGTTCGTCTTCTGATGGGGGCGTCGCAGATCCCGCGCCCGGCCCGGCTCCAGGACGTCCGCACGATCGCCGACGTGCTGGAGCACGCGGCGGCCGCGGTCCCGGACACGCGCGCGCTGGTGGTCGACGACCGCAGCGTCACGTTCGCCGAGCTGCGCTCGCGGGCGCTCGCGCTGGCCGCCGGGCTGCGCGCCCGCGGCCTCCGCCCCGGCGACCACGTGGCCTGCTGGTTTCCCAACAGCATCGAGTTCGCCGAGTGCTTCTACGCCGCGGCCTACCTGCGGCTCGTGCTCGTCCCGCTCAACACCTGGTACGGCGCGCGCGACTTCGACTATGCGCTGCGGCAGTCCGATAGCCGCGCGCTGCTCGCCGTCGGCAGCTTCAACGGCCGCTCGTACGCCGCCGACATCCGCGCGGCGCTCGCCGCGAACGAGTACCCGGCGCTCGAGCTCACGGCGATCGCGGGCGGTACCGCGGACGCGGTGGACTACGAGGCGCTGATCGCGCAGGGCGGCGAGGCCGTCGGCGAGCGGCCGGCACCGGGCGACGCGGCGCTGATGCTCTACACGTCGGGCACGACCGCGTTCCCGAAGGGCGTGATGAACACGCACGACGGGCTGACCGGCAACGCGATCCTGCTCGCGGAGCGCATGGGCATCCCCACCGGCTCGCGCTACTACTGCCCGGCGCCGTTCTTCCACGCCGGCGGCGCCGTCTTCTGCCTGCTCGCGGGCCACGCCTCGTTGTCGACCGTGGTCGCCAACGGGCGCTTCACGCCCGAGGCGGCGGTCGAGCAGATGCGCCGGCACCGGTGCAACGTCGTCGGCGGCTTCGACACGATGTACGTCCGCATGCTGGATGCCTTCACGCCCGAGGACGCGGGGCATCTGGAGGTCGGCTGGTGGGCGACCGGCCCCGCCGCGCTGTTCCGCCGCGTCGAGCGGCGCCTCGGGCTGCGGCTGGTCAACCTGTACGGGTTGACCGAGGCGAGCGGCAACGTGACCAGCACGCCCCCGGACTGGCCGTTGGAGCGTCGCGCCTCCGGCCAGGGCATCCCGCTGCCCGGGCGGGCGGTGCGGATCGTCGACCAGGAGTCCGGGCGCCCGCTGCCGGCGAACGAGATCGGCGAGATCCGCGTCGGCGGCTGGGGCGTGATGACCGAGTACTACCGCAAGCCGGACGAGACGCGCCGGGCGATCGACGACGAGGGCTGGCTCTGCACGGGCGATCTCGGCTCCATCGACGACGACGGCGACCTGCACTTCGCCGGCCGCGGCCGCGACAAGCTCAAGGTCGGCGGCGAGAACGTCGCGCCCGCGGAGATCGAGCACGTGCTCTATGAGCATCCGGCCGTCGAGGAGGTCGCGGTGATCGGCATCCGCGACGACGTCTACGGCGAGGTACCGGTCGCGTTCGTCAAGCCGGTGCCGGGCCGCGAGATCGGCGAGGAGGAGCTGCGCGCGTTCGCGAAGCGGCAGATCGCGGGCTTCAAGGTGCCCCGGACGATCGTGTTCGTCGAGGACTTCCCGCGCTCGTCGACGGGCAAGATCCGCAAGGACGCGCTCGCGGCGACGGCGAGCTGATGCAGGCCGCCGGCGACAGCGAACAACGCTACGCATTTGTCATGTGTCTGGGGCTGCGGCTAAGGTCTGGGGGCAATGCCTCGACCGCAGAGGGTTTTGGCGTACCAGCTGCTGGCATCCGATCTGCGTCGCGCGGTCGCCGCCGGTCACTTCGACGATGGCCGCGGGCTTCCGACCGAGGCCGAGCTGAGCACCCGTCACGGCGTGAGCCGGCAGACCGTCCGGCGCGCGCTCCAAGAGCTCGTCGACGAGGGCCTGATCTACCGGGTCCAGGGCCGCGGCACCTTCGCGCGCCCCGACGCCGACCGCGGCGGCGCCGCGCAGGCTGAGCCCGTGCGACCGCTACCGGAGGCGCGAAGCACGGCGGCCAACGGCGCGCGGCGTCCGGCCGCCGAAGCCTTCGGCACGCTCGAGCCGGTGCTGCGCGAGACGACCGCGAGCATCATCGCCGACCGCGTCCGGCGCGGGTTGATCGAAGGGTCGCTGACGCCCGGCATGCAGCTCAACGAGATCCAGCTGGCCGAGCGTTTCGGCGTCAGCCGCAGCCCGGTGCGCGAGGCGATGCAGCGCCTCGTCCAGGAAGGGCTGCTGCGCACCGAGCGCAATCGCGGCGTGTTCGTCATGGCGCTCGGCGCGGGCGACATCGAGGACATCTATCTCGCGCGCCGGAGCATCGAGGGGACCGCGGTCGGTGTGCTCATCCGCGAGGCGTCCGACGAGACGTTCGAGCTGCTCGAGCGCCCGATCGTGGAGCTCGAGCGCGCCGAGGTGCGCGGCGACTGGTCGACCGCCTGCGACCTCGACCTCCGGTTCCACGAGCTGCTGGTGGCGTCCACGGGAAGCCAGCGCCTCGTGCGCACGTTCAAGACGCTGCTGGCCGAGACCCGGATGGCGCTGCTCGGCCTGCCCGGCGGGTTTCCGGCCGGCCGGGTCGTGTCGGCCGAGCACCGCGGGATCCTGGACGCGCTGCGGCGCCGCGACGAGCCGCGCGCGCTGCACCTGATCGACGAGCACTTCCAGATCGGTGTGGACGACTTCCTGGCGCGGTCGAGCGCCGTCGAAGACGGCCCGTAGTACGATCGTCGACAATCCACTTAACAACGGATACGATCGAGCGATGCAGGAGATCGCTCCCGACGTCTTCCTCGAGCTCCGGAACCGGGGCTGCAACAACGTCGTCATCCGTACCGCCGACGGCCTGGTGGTCGTCGACTCCGCGATGCGCCCGTCCGACGCGGTCGCGTGGCGGCGGCAGCTCGACGAGCTCGGCGAGACGCGCTACGTCGTGCACACCGACCATCACCCGGACCACGTCATCGGCAACTGGTGGCTGTCCGGGACCGTGGTCGCGCACGCGGGAACGCGCGAGCGGCTGCGGGACTTCACGTCGCCGCCGGCCTGGCTCGAGCGGTTCGACCCGGACGGGATCGCGCTCATGCGCGGCTGGCACGTGCGTCTGCCCGAGATCACGTTCGACGAGCGGCTGACGCTGCACGTGGGCGGCGTGACCGTCGAGCTGATCCACATGCCGGGCCACACGCTCAACACGGCCGTCGTCCACCTCCCGGAGCATGGGGTCACGATCACCGGCGACCACGTCTGCAACGGCGGCCTGCCCGGGCTGCACGACTCCTCGATCGCGGCGACGCTGGCCACGCTCGACGCGATCCAGGCGCTCGGCGCCCAGGTCATCGTGCCCGGTCACGGGGACGTCGGCGACGCGGCGCTGATCGCGCGGACGCGAGCCGAGCTGACCGCCCTGGTCGACGCCGTGCGGACGGCCACGGCGGCGGGCGAATCGCGCGACGAGATCGTCGGGCGCATCCGCTTCGAGGACAACTTCCACGGCTCCGTCGACGGCGACGCCGGGTACCCGCCCGAGATGGTCGAGGAGTGGCAGCGGCTGAGCATCGGCACGGTCTACGACCAGCTCGCCGCCGCGCCGGGCAGCTAGCCGGCAGCCGTGGCGATCGGCCCTCGCCGCACGATCTGGTCGTAGAGCGTGCTCTGGCTGGCGCGCTGCCAGTACTCGACGAAGTCCGGCGGGTAGCCCGGCTCTCCATCGAGCGCGGTGTGCAGCCGGTCCTCGTACCGAACCGTCTCCGCGACCTCGTCGCGCGAGGCGCCGGCGGCGATGGCGGTCTCGATCTCGCGCAGCAGGACGAGGATCTGATCCCGGTAGGCACCGATCGCCGAGCGGTCGGTGACTTCGCCGTGCCCGGGGATCAGCGTGTCGAACTCCAGCCGCTCGAGCGCGTCGAACGCGGCGAAGTGATCGTGGATGTCGCCGTCGGAGAACGCCGGCAGGCCGAAGTCGTGGATCACGTTGTCGCCGGAGACGAGCACGCCCTCGTCCGGCAGCAGCAGCGCGATCGTGTTGTCCGTGTGGCCGCCGAGGTGCTGGAGCTCGAGGCGAACGCCGCCGACGTGCAGCGTGAGCCGGCCGTCGAACGTGACTTCCGGCAGCCGGACGCGGTTGTCGCCGCCGAGCAGCTCGAGGCCCGCGGGATCGATGATCGCCAGTGAGCGCTCGATGAACTCGAGCGGGGCCGCGCCGTCGAGCAGGTGCGCACGCGTCCGCCGGTGCGCGACCACGGTGCCCGGCACCCAGCGGTTGCCGAGGACGTGGTCGATGTGATGGTCCGTATGGACGAGGTACCGGACCGTTCCGCGGGCCCGGACGAGCGCCCCCCAGCGGACCGCGTCCGACGGACGATGGGGCGCATCGACCAGCACGAGACCGTCGTCGGTCTCGATGATGACGTTGTTCGAGCCGCGATTCGATGTCTCCACATGGATGCGTTCCCCAATCTGCTGCATCCATGGACGGTATGAATGTACACAACCAATGTCAACTGACGCCTGTCGACAAACAGAAGACCGGCTGACTCCCGTGTTGACAGGCTTTTCCGCGAATGCTTCGATGCGGAATCCGTCTATTTGTTCCGTCTGGCTGGACCTCCGGCGGTGGCGGCGCGATCAGCCTCGCGCTCGTGCTGCCGATCGTCGGGGCGCTGCCGATCTTCCTGGTCGCGGCGCTGGCCCACGAGATGGGCGCGGAGTTCTCGTTCGGCGCCGGGGCGCTCGGCGTGACGGTGGCGCTGCACTACGCCGTCTGCGCGGTCTGCTCGATCGGCGCGGGGCGCATAGTGGACGCGCTGGGGCTCGCCGCCGCGGTGCGCGTTCCCAGCGTGGTCGCCGCCGCCTCGTGCCTGCTGATCGCGGTCGCGGCGCACTCGGCGGCCGCCGTGCTCGCGCTGATGCTCGTCGCGGCGCTGGGCAACGGGCTGGCGGCCCCGGTGGCGAGCGGTGTGCTGCACGCTTCGACCACGCGCGAAGGCCTCGCCTTCGGTGCGCAGCAGGCCAGCGGTCCGCTCGCGCCGCTGGCGGCCGGGCTCGCCCTTCCGCTCGTCGCGACGCCGCTCGGCTGGCGCTGGGCCTTCTTCCTGACGGCCGGCCTGGCGCTGGTCGTGGCGGTGGCTCGACCGGCGCTCGGCACGGCGACGGTGGCCGCCGCGCACCGGCGCCCGCCGGCCGGCCCCCGGCGCCGATCCTCGCGCGCCGCCGCTCGGCTCTCGCTCGCGGCCGGGCTGGCGGGCGCGGCCGCGATGGGCGCGGCGGCGTTCGTCACGATCTACTGCGTCGACGAGGTCGGCATGACCGGCAGCGGCGCGGGCCTCGTGCTGAGCACGATCGGGATCGCGGCCGCGGTCGGGCGCCTCGGCACCGGCGCGTTCGCGGATCGGCATCGCGTCGACCCCCTGCGCGCGGTCGCGGTGATGCTGTTCGCCGGCGTCGTCGGCTATGCGCTGCTGACCGCGCGGACGGCCGGGCTCGTGACCGTGGCCGCGGTGGTGATCGGCCTCGCGGGCTGGGGTTGGTCCGGAGCCCTGGCGGTCGCGCTCGTGCGGATCCTGCCCGACGCGCCGAGGGCCGTCGGATCGATGATGGCCGGCACGTTCGCCGGCGCCGTCGTCGGCCCCGTGGCGATCGGCGTGCTGGCGGAGCACGGCCGCTGGAACGCGGCGTGGGTGCTGTGCGCGGCGTTGACCGCGGCGGCCGGGGCGACCGTGGCCATCGCGCGACGCGACGCCGGCGCGCGGACGGGACGTCCGCCGTCCGGCTGACGGGCGGCGGCCCGGCGTGACGCCGGGCCGGCCCTCCATCCTCAGCGGCTCGGCGTCAAGCCGTGCGCCGCGGCGTACTCGACCTCGCGCGCGTGGGACGCGTCGCAGTCGGCGAGCGTCTCGGTGGCGGCCGTGCCGCCACCGGCGCGCACGTCCGCGACGACCTCCGTCAGCCGGTCGGCGGCCTCGGCGCCCCGCCACGCCGACCACGCCGGCACGTCGGCGAGCACCGCGGCGCTGAGCGCCGCGTCGCGCCCGTCGCGCCAGCTGCGCATCCACTGGCAGAACGCGTTGTACTGCAGGACGGCCGAGATGTCGGCCGGCGCGAAGTGCCCGCCGGCCTCCTCCCAGCGCACGCCGGCGAACGTCCCGCCCTCCGGCAGCGGGATCGAGCGCGCCAGCCGGTCCGCGGCGGCGCGGGCCTCGGCGGCCGGGATCGTCGCGGCGCCGGACGGCGGCGCGGCGGTGGTCAGCGCGGCGGACCGCTCGAGCACCGGCGGCGCCTCCGCCGGCGCGGCCGCGGCCACGCCGGCGCCGACGGCGAGGACCGCGGCCGGGATCAACAGGAGGCGCTTCATCGCGACACCCTTCCGTCGTGGTTGACCATCGACCCGCTGCCGACCGAGGTGCGCCCGCGCATCACGAAGCACAGCCCGGTCGCGCCGGTGAACAGCGAGTGGTAGTTCGTGTCGCCGATGGCGAACGAGTCGTTGCCGTAGTTGGCGAGGTCGCTGCAGGAGTTGCCCGAGATCACCGTGACCTTGTTCGGGCTGTCCAGCCAGCGATACCGGACGAGCCCGCCGGAGGAGCTCGAGATGTGGAACTGCGTGCCGCCGCCGTAGATGCTGAGCGTCTCCGTGAGGTTCCAGTTGGTGAGGTCGGTCGTCACCTGCGCGTCCGCCGTCGCGGGAACCCCCGCGACGCCGCACAGCACGGCGCACAGCGCGACTCGCGCGCGGCGAGTGCGTCGATGCATGGCTTGCCTTTCGTCGTCGTGTCCGGCCGGCCGCGCGTTCCGGTGCTCTCAAGAGCCGCAGTCGGACGATTTTGTGACCGCGTGGACTAGGCTGGCGCGGGTGCACCCGCGTCTGCGCCTGCTCAGACCGTCGAGGAATTGCCTGCTGGTGCAGTCCCGCGACGACCTCGACGCGTTCGCGCGCTTCTACGACGCGTACTCGGATCGCGTGCTCCGGTTCTTCGCCCGCCGCGTGCTGGACCCCGAGGTGGCGTTCGATCTGCTCTCGGAGACGTTCGCGAAGACGCTCGAGCAGCGGCAGCAGTTCCGCGGCAACAGCGCCGAGGAGGAGCAGGCGTGGCTGTTCGCGATCGCGCGCGGCGAGCTGTCGCACTTCTGGCGCTCCGGCAAGGTCGAGCGCAGCGCGCTCCAGCGCTTCGCGGTCACCGTGCCGACACTCGACGAGGCCGAGTTCGAGCGCATCGAGGCGCTCGCCGGCCTGAGCGCGGTCAGCACCGCGCTGCGGGCCGCGCTGGCGACGCTCCCGCACGATCAGCGGGTGGCGGTCGAGCTGCGCGTCGTGCGCGAGCGGTCCTACCCGGAGCTGGCGGCCGAGCTCGGCGTGTCCGAGCCGACGGCGCGGGCGCGCGTGTCGCGCGGGCTGCGCCGGCTCGCGCACGCGCTGGCGCCCGAAGGTCTGCTGGAGGAGATCGCATGACGCGCACGGCTCAGGACGCGCTGCGCGACCGCCTGGTGGAGGCCGCACGCCGGCAGGAGGCGCCCGCGCCGTCGCCGCCCCCGCGGCGCCGCCGCCGGCGGTTCGCCGCGATCGCGGTGGTGGCGGCGCTGGGCGTCGCGGCGGCGACCGCGGGCGCGGTCGACCTGCTGGCGACCGGCGAGCCGGTGTCGGAGCCGCGGATCGGCACGCCGTACCAGCCCGCGACGCCCGGTGCGCGCCGCCCCGCCGTCTCCGCGTCTGACCCGGACGGCGGCCCGATCTGGGTCGTGAGCCTGTACGACGCCGCCAACGGCCAGGTCTGCGCGCTCGCGGGCCAGCTCCGAGGCGCGACGCTGGGCCTGATCCGGGACGGCCGCTTCCACGCGTACACGGCGGCCCAGTCCGGTCCGTGCGGGAAGCCCGTGCCGGACCGGCTGTTCTTCGACATCCTCCGCAGCGACGACCGCTTGGTGGTCTACGGCCGCTCGGCGGCACCGGAGGTCGTCGTGACCGTCGAGGGCCGCGAGTTCCGCGCGCGCACCGGCCCGCGCGGCGCGTTCCTGTTCGTCTTCTCGGGAGACGTGTCACCGACGGACGTCACCGCGGTCACAGACGCCGGCGCTCGCGGCTCTTAGGGGGTGCGCGTCACGCCGGGGCATGGTCAAGAGTTCTGGCCGGACGGCTGACCACCGTTCGCCGCGACGGCGACAACCAGGCGCCCGTCGTGGGTGACGCGCCTCGGTTTCACACACGGGCAACACCGGCCTGAAAGGCGGTGCATAGCGTGGCCGGCCATGCGCCTCCTACGCCTCGCGGCGGTCAGCGTCGCGATCTTCGGCCTCGCCGCCGACGCCGCCGCCGGCCAGATCCGCATCACCGAATGGATGTACAACACCGCCGGGGACGCGCCCGGCGAGTGGGTCGAGCTGACCAACGTCGGCGACGCCCCCGTGAGCCTGAACGGGTACAGCTACGACGACGACAGCCGCACGCCGGGCGTGTTCAGCCTCAGCGGTCTCGGCACGCTCGCGCCCGGCGAGTCCGGCGTCTTCACCGAAGTCGACCCGGCGGCGTTCCGCGCCGACTGGAAGCTGTGCGCCGGCACCAAGGTGATCGGCCCGTACAGCAACAACCTCGGGCGCGCGGACGAGATCAACGTCTACGACGGCGCCGGCCAGCTCGCCGACCGCCTCACCTACGGCGACCAGACCGTCGGCGGGCCGCGCACCAACGGCGTCAGCGCCTGGGTGCCGCGCGCCGCGCTCGGCGCCAACGACGCGCGTCAGTGGGTGCCCTCGGCCGTCGGCGACGCGGAGGGCTCGGTCGCCGCCGCGAGCGGCTCGATCGGCAGCCCGGGCCGCAGCACGCTCGGCGGCTTCGATCCCTGCACGGCGCCCGGCGGGCCGACGCTCACGGCCGAGCAGCCGATCGTCGCCGGCACGGTCGGGGATGCGGCCAACCCGCAGCTGACGTTGACGCTCTCCCCCGCCGGTGACGCCCCGGTCACCGCCACGTCCAGCAACGCCGCCGTCCTGCCGGCCGCGAACATCGCGATCAGCGGCACCGGCGCGCAGCGCACGGTCGCGTTCACGCCGACCGGACGCGGCACGTCGACCGTGACGTTCACCGCCGGCGGCGCGACGGCGACGATCACCTACGCCGCGTCGAGCCCGGCGCCCGGCAGCTACTACTACGGCATCAGCGACGCGTCGTCGGCGCTCGACGTCGGCGACGGCTACCTGCTGCTGGTCAACGACGAGACCAACACGATCTTCCTGCACCGCGCGGACCGCAGCGGCTACCCGGTCAAGACCTGGACGTTCACGCCGCAGCAGCTCGGGACGAGCGGCGAGATCGACTTCGAGGGCCTCGCCCGCCGCGGCGACCTGCTCGTCGTCACCGGCTCGCACGGCAACAATCGCAGCGGCGCGGTGCGCAGCGAGCGGCGCACGCTGATCTCCGCCACGATCACCGGCTCGGGCGCGAGCACGGAGCTGACGTTCGCCGGCCGCTACGCGAACCTGTGGACCGAGCTGCGCGCGTGGGACGCCGCCAACGGCGACGCGCTCGGCTTCGTGGCGGCGACCGCCCCGGGCGTGCTGCCGAACCCGCCCGCCGGGTTCAACGTCGAGGGGCTCGAGTTCGCGCCGAACGGCACGGCGCTCTACCTCGGCTTCCGCGCCCCGACCGCCGGCGGGCGCGCGTTGATCGTGCCGGTGCTCAACGCCGACGCGGTCGCGCGCGGCACCGGCCCGGCCCAGTTCGGCGCACCGATCCGGCTCGACCTCGGCGGCCGCAGCATCCGCGAGCTGCGGCGCAACGCGCGCAACGAGTATCTGATCGCCGCGGGGCCGTCGCCGCAGAACGACACCTGGGCGCTCTACACCTGGGACGGTGACGCCGCGCACGCGCCGCTGTTCAACCGCGAGCTGCCGGCCGACAACGGGCTGACCGGCGGCGCCTGGGAATCGATCGCGTCCGTGCCGGACGGGTTCGCCGGGGCGGTCCGGCTGGTGACCGACAGCGGCGACACCAACTTCTACGGCACCGGCGCGACCAAGGATCTCGCGCCGGGCTACCAGAAGTCCTACACGGAGCTCGTGACGCTGGCGGCGCCGCCGACCGAGACGAGCGCGACCGGGACCGTGGCCGGCACCGTCCCGCCGCAGCTGGCGCTGACGTTGGGCGGCCCGGCCGTGTTCGCACCGTTCGTCGCCGGAGTCTCGCGGACCTACACGGCGCAGACGACCGCGAACGTCGTCTCGACGGCCGGCGACGCGGCGCTGACCGTCGCCGACGCCAGTCCGAACGCGTCCGGGCACCTGGTCAACGGCACGTTCGCGCTGCCGCAGCCGCTCGGCGGCCTCGGCGTGGTCAAGACCTACGCCGCCCCGGTCGCCAACGACCTCGTCCCCGTCACGTTCACGCAGACGATCGGCGCGGGCGACGCCCTGCGCACCGGCGCCTACGCCAAGTCTCTGACGTTCACGCTCTCCACCACGACCCCGTAGGCCCCGCAAGCACAAGGGGTCTGACCCCTGAAATGTAATATTTCAGGGGTCAGACCCCGATATTCCAGGGTCAGACCCTTGGGTGGGGACCGGCTGTGATCTGACCCTCTAGTCGAGGGTTAGGTGAGCAGTGTCCACGGGTCGAACTGCTCGATCGGGATCACGCGGGTACGCGGCAGGCTGACCCGGAACGCCTTCGCGTCGTCCTCCAGGTCGTGCAGCTCGATCCCTTCGAGGTCCGCGAGGGCGCCGGCCACCAGCTCGCGGAAGCAGAGCACGCCGACGCGCCGCGTCCCGAGCCGGAGCAGCGCTTCGACCTGCGGCACGAAGTCGCTGTCGTGGCTGGCCAGCAGCAGGTCCCCGTCCTCGCGCTCGGCGAGGGCGGTCAGCGTGCGCTGAATCGCGACATCGACGACCTTGACGTCCGGCGGGCCGCTCAACAGCACCGGGCGGTACTCGAGCGCGGTCAGGGCCTGGACGAAGCTCAGCGGCACCGACGTCGAGGCGTTCAAGAAGAAGAGCCCGCGCGCCGGCTGCTCCCAGATCGCGCGCGCGTACTCGAGCACGCGGTCCCAGCGCGGCCGCTCCTCCGGCGCCGGGCGGTGCCCGAGCAGGCTCACGCCGAGGGTCGTGTCGATGTTCTCGCCGTCGACGATCAGGAAGGTCTCAGCCACGCTGCCGCGGAGCCTAGTGCGTCGCGGCGGCCGGCGCGCCCCGCCACCCCGGGTTTCGCAACCTGGTGCGGGGCGAGCGGGAACGCGCCACTTCGCGCGACGAGTGGTCACTTTCCGGCGCTATCGGCCGGAACGTCGCTCCTCGCGGCCGGCGCGGCGCGCCCGAGCGCGCCGCGCCGCGCCGCCAAGGCCTCAGCCGCGGTTGCGGTGGCCGTGCCCGCGCCAGTGGCTGTGCGGATGCTTCGGCGGCTTGCCGCCGTGCGGCTTCGAGTTGAAGCCGTCCCGGGACATCGCCCAGTAGTAGACCGCGTAGGACGCCGCACCCGCGAGCTCCTTGAGGCTCCGCATCGACCCGCCCGCGATCTTGCGCTGGGCGGCCCGCCGGGACGCGTCGGTCGGGTTGTCCTCGTACGCCGACAGCCCCTCGGCGCTCAGCGGCACGACGCCGGTCAGCACCGTCGACAGGTTGTCGCAGATCTGGTGGTAGCAGGGGTCATAGAACGACCCGGCGGCGCCGCCGTAGATCTGCTCCTGCTCGACCGTCTTCTCGCCCTCGGCGCCCGCGAACACGCCGCCCGACGGGATGCCGCGCAGCGTGAAGCCGACGTAGTCCGAGCGCCCGTCGAAGGCCCCTCGCTCGCTCTTCATCCCCTGCGCGCGGAACCACTCGTCGAAGACATCCTCGACGCGCCCTGAGCCGGGCGGGCCGGGCGGGTTCGCCGGGTCGTCGTCGCCGTCCCCGTCGTACACCCCGCGGATGTAGTTCGGCGACGCGAGCATGTCGTAGTCGAGCATCACGTCGATCTTCGCGACCTCGGCGTTGGTCAGGTTCTTCGCGTAGTACGAGGACCCGATCAGCCCGTTCTCCTCGGCGCCCCACCAGGCGAAGCGCACCTTCTGGCGCAGGTTGTAGTGCCCGCGAGCGAACTCCTCGGCCTGGGCGAGGATCGTCGCCGTGCCGGACCCGTCGTCGTTGATGCCGGGCCCGTCGGGCACGGAGTCCAGGTGCGCGCCGACCACGACCACGTTGTTCGGGTCGCCGCCGCGCGTCTCCGCGATCACCTGCTTGAGATACCGCGGCTCGAAGACCCCGTAGACCTTGAAGTCCACGCGCGGCTTCTCACCCCGCTTGTACGCCTGCAGCAGGTCGTTGCCGAGCGTGTAGCTGGAGATCACGGCCGCGATCGTGGCGTCCGGCGTCGGCTGATTGTCGACGTAGATCGGGTTCTGCCGGTCGGGCGTGTTGCCCTCGTTGTAGATGATGATCCCGGTCGCGCCCGCGGCCTGCGCGCGCTCCCATTTCTCGACGAACGGGCACGTCCCGCGCTGCACCAGCGCGACCTGGCCCGAGACGCCCGCGTAATCGGCGTCCGCGCAGCCGGCCGCGGACGGCGTCGCCGAGTCCGGCGGGTCGACGATCCCGCCGACCGGGAACACGGGCGCGTCCGTCAGCTCCACCGTCGGCGAGTTCGCCATCGTGATGAAGTCCGACGTCGCCTGGTCGGAGTCCGCCTCGGTGCCGGGCCGGTAGACCTTCGCGCCGAAGTTCAGGACCGGCGGCTGGGACTCCTTCCAGATCGGATAGTTGAACGGCGTCACCTTCGGGCTGTAGCCCGCCGCCTTGAGCCGCTCCACGACGTAGTCCAGCGACGCGTCGTAGCCCGGCGAGAACACTTCGCGCGTCTCGTCGTTCAGGCTCGCGATCTGCTGCAGCGCGACCTGATGACTGACGATGTTCGGCACCGAGACGTTCTCGACGAACCGCTTGGCGCCGGGATCGCGCGGAGTGACATTGCCGCCGTCCGCCAGCGCGGACGGGGCGGTCGTCAACGTGGCGGCGCACACGGCCGCCAGAGCCATACGGCTCCGTGACATCACTACCCCCTCATCTACGGCTGAGGGCTCCCACGGCCCTCGTCCCGACGGACACTACAGAGAACGACTACGGCCAGTAGTAGGTTCCGTCAACCGGCGCTGACGTTGACGTCCGCCACGCCCACCTGGGCGGCGAGCGCGCCGCGAACGATCGGCGGCACCTGGTCGGCGGGCACGGGCGGCGAGTAGTGGAACCCCTGCGCGAAGTCGCACCCGATCGCCGCCAGCACGGACGCCGCCGCGCGCGACTCGACGCCCTCGGCCACCACGCGCAGCCCGAGCGCGCGCCCGAGCGCCGCCGTCGAGGCCACGATCGCGCGGTCCGCCGGATCGCGGTCCATCGTCATCACGAACGACTTGTCGATCTTGAGCTCGTCCACCGGCAGCCGCTTGAGATGCTCGAGCGACGAGTAGCCGGTGCCGAAGTCGTCGAGCGCGAGCGCCACGCCCAGCTCCGACAGGTCGCTCAGCACTTCGCCGGCGCGCTGCGGGTCGTGCAGCATCAGGGACTCGGTGACCTCGAGCGTCAGCACGTTCGGCGTGAGCCCGTACACGGCGAGCATGTGCGCCACGAGCCCGGGCGTGCGCAGGTCGAGCAGGTTCTGGATCGCCAGGTTGACGGCCACGCGGAGGTCGAGCCCCTCGGTGCGCCAGACCGCCAGCTGGCGCAGCGCGGTCTCCAGCACGTGCAGCGTCAGCGGCCGCATCAGCGCGGTGTGCTCGGCGTGCGGCAGGAACGCGCCCGGCCCGCGCAGCCCGTGCACCGGATGCTGCCAGCGCACGAGCGCCTCGACGCTGTCGACCAGCCCCGTCGCCAGGTTGACCTTCGGCTGGTAGTGGAGGATCAGCTCGTCGCGCTCGAGCGCGTGCCGCAGCTCCGCCATCAGCGCCAGCCGCTCGCGCGAGTGGCGGTCGCGCGACGGGTCGTAGGCCTGAAAGCCGGTGCGGGACTCCTTGGCCTGGTACATCGCGACGTCCGCGCGCTGCAGCAGCGCCTCGGCGCCGACGCCGTCGTCCGGGCACAGCGAGACCCCGATGCTGGCGTCCATCACGACCTCGAGCCCGTCGATCTCGAACGGCACCTGCAGCGCGACCCCCAGCCGGCGCCCCAGCTCGGTCGCCCGCGCGAGCCCCGCGCCGGGCAGCAGCAGCGCGAACTCGTCGCCGCCGAGCCGCGCGACCAGCCCGTCCTCCCCCACGACCTCGCACAGCCGCGGCCCGAGCTGCTGCAGCAGCCGGTCGCCGGCGTGATGGCCGAGCGTGTCGTTGAGCTCCTTGAAGCGGTCGAGGTCGACCATCGCGACCGCGAGCGGCTCCGCGGCGTCCGGGCCGAGCGCGGCGTCGAGCTGCTCCAGGAACAGGCGCCGGTTCGCGAGCCCGGTCAGCTCGTCCCGCAGCGCCAGCTCGCGCGACACGTGCAGCGCCGAGTTCTCGACGAACGTGAGCACCATCCGCACCAGCACGGCCGCGAGCGTCAAGCCCGCGAGCACGACCGCCGCGTCCGTCGTCCGCCGGAAGTGGTCGCTGACCAGCACCGCGCCCGCGAGGAGCCCGAGCAGCGCCGGCGTCCGCCGGACCAGGGCGCGGAGGACTGCCGCCGCAGGGGCGGGGACCGGCAGCCCGGACTGGACAGCGCTCACCTCCGAACGGATCGGCGGACCGGGCCGGGACTTGACCGGGTCACGACCCCATCGGCCGGAACTGGACGACCGTACGGGTCAGAGGTCGCGCGCCAGCTCGACCAGCTGCGCGTGCACGCCGGGCACGGCGGCCAGTGCGCCACGTGAGCCCAGCGTGAGCGGCGCCCCCGAGTAGTCCGTCACCACCGCGCCCGCCGCGCGGGCGATCGCGTGCCCGGCGACGACGTCGTACGGGTTGTTGTGCGCCAGCACCAGGCCCTGGATCACGCCGGTCGCCAGCCACGCCCACAGCACCGACGCGGCGCCGACGCAGCGGAAGCGCAGCGCGCGCCGGTGCAGCTCGCTGCCGAGCGCCAGGAACGCGTCGATGCTCCCGCCGCGGTGGAACGCGTCGCCGACCGCGACCACCGCCTCGTCCAGCGCGCCCACGTCGGCGATCTCGCCGCCGTCCACGCGCACGCCCAAGAACGGCAGGTCGATCACGCCCAGCACGGGCACGCCGTCCTCGAGCAGCCCGACCATCACGCCGCACAGCGGAGAGCCGGTCGCGTAGTTGATCGTGCCGTCGAGCGGGTCGACCACCCACACGCGGCCGCGGTCCAAATCGGCCCCGCCGCCCTCCTCGCCGTAGAAGGCGATGTCGGGCGTCGACCGGGCGAGCGACGCCTGCAGCGCCGCCTCGGCGTCGAGGTCGACCTGGGTCAGGAAGTCCTTGGCCGCCTTCGCGGTGCGCGTCAGCCGCTCGCCGCGGTGCCCGCGCAGGATCGCGACGGCGTCGTCGACCGCGGCGTGCGCCGCCGCGCGTTCACGCTCCACGGCGGCGGGCGACGAGCGCCTCGGCGGCATGGACGGGGGAGCGGCCGTCGGCGTAGAGCGACAGCAGCGTGTCGCCGAGACCGCGCAGCGCCTCGGCGAGCCGCGCCTGGTCCCAGCCGAGCAGCTCGAGCCCGGCGCCGTGCAGGACGCCGCCGGAGTTGATCACGTAGTCGGGCGCGTAGAGGATCCCGCGCTCGTGCAGGCGGTCGGCGAGCGCGGGCTCGGCGAGCTGGTTGTTGGCCGCGCCCGCGACGATCGCGCAGCGCAGCCGGTCGACGCTGTCGGCGGTGATCGTCCCGCCGATCGCGCACGGCGCGTAGACGTCGCACTCGGTGCCGATCACGGCCTCCGGCGCCACCGCCTCCCAGGGCGAGCCGTTCACGCGCGCCGGGTCGACGTCGGAGACGAGCACGGTCGCGCCGGCGGCGTCGAGCTCGCGGGCCAGCCGCGCGCCGACCGCGCCGAGGCCCTGGACGAGCACGCGCACGCCGCTCAGGTCGTCCGTCCCCAGCCGGTGCGTGACGCTCGCGCGGATGCCATAGAAGACGCCGACCGCGGTCGCCGGCGCGGTGCTGCCGCTGCCGCCGTGCTCGACGCTGCGGCAGAAGACGTGCGCCGTGCGCTCGCCGATCGCGTCCATGTCGCGCTCGGACGTGTTCATGTCCGGCGCGGTGGCGTAGAGCCCGCCGAGCGAGTCGATGAAGTCGCCGTAGCGGTGCAGCAGCTCGGTGCGGGCCGCGCCGGTCGGCAGCTCCGGGACCGCGAGCACGGCCTTCCCGCCGCCCATCTCGACGTCGCAGACCGCCATCTTGCGGGTCATCGCCGCCGAGAGCTTCAGCGCGTCGGCGAGCGCGGCCTCCGGGGACGGGTACACCGCCATCCGGGTGCCGCCGCCCGCGCGCCGGGCGCGCGTGGAGTGCACGGCGATGAACATCCAGGCGCCGGCGTCATGGCGGACCGCGACCTGGTCACCGTCCCAGCCGGCCAGCAGCTCTTCGAACGCGCTCATCGTTCAAAGACCTTACGCGACGGCCACGGTCATGCCGGCCGCGCGCAGCCGGGGCGCGAGCGGCAGCCCGATGCCGCTCGCCGGCGTGAGCACGCCCGCCCGCGGCGGCAGCTCGTCGAGCGCCAGCGCGAGCGCGCTCTCACCCAGCATGACCGCGGTCGCGGCGTACCCGGGGTCGCCCTGGGCGCCGATCGTCGCGGTCCGCCCGCCGCCGTGCACCTCGACCGTGAAGTGCCCTTCGCGGCGCGCTTGCTCGCTCGGCCCCTGGCCGGGATCGGGCAGCAGCCGGTCCAGCAGCTTGCGCGTGGGCCCGAACGCGAGCCCGCCGGCCAGCGCGACCAGGCCGCCGGTGAACGCGGCGGCCGTCACCGGGTTGCCGTAGCGCGACACCTCGCGGTAGCGGAACGCCGGCCCGTAGCCGAGCAGCGCGGCGCTGCGGCGGACGACGCGCGTGTTGTAGGTCGCCATCACGAACGGGCCGGTCCAGCCGTGCACCGGGTCGCGCGCGATCCGCAGGCTGTCGCGCTCGCCGCGGCGCTCGGCGTGCGGGCTGAGCGCGTAGGGGTCGCCGGCGATGCGGCGCTTGGCCGGGTCGGCGCCGATCGCGTCGATCTGGCCCTTCATGGACGCCAGCGTGCCGCCGCTCAGGCCGCCCTTGAGGCGGGTGACGACCAGCTCGGTGTCCCCGAGGTCGCCGACGGCGTCGTGCAGGAGCAGCACGCCGAGGTCGGAGGGAATCGAGTCGAACCCGCAGCTGTGGACGATCCGCACGCCCGCCGCCTCCGCCGCCGCGTGGCGCTCCAGGCTCTCGCGCACGAACAGCACCTCGCCGGTCAGGTCGGCGTAGTGCGCGCCGGCCGCGACGCACGCGTCGACCAGCTTCAGCCCGCGCGGGTAGTAGGGCCCGACCGTGCTCACGATCACGCGCGCGCTGCCGGCCAGCTCGCGCAGCGCGGCGTCGTCCTCCGCGTCGGCGACGAGCAGCGGCGCGTCCAGCCCGAGCCGCTCGAGCTTGGCGCGCGAGCGGCCCGCGAGCGCGACCGTCACGCCCGGCGGCGCGTGCGCGGCCAGGTACTCCGCGACCAGGCGGCCGACGAAGCCGGTCGCGCCGTAGACGGCGATGTCGTGCACCGGTGGAAAACCTACCCGGCTGGGGAAGTACCCTAAACTTGACCGTGAATACAGGTTGCAACCGAGGAGACCGCTAAGAATGGCTCTGCAGATTGGCGAGACCGCCCCAGACTTCCAGGCCGAGAGCACTGAAGGGACGATCTCCTTCCACGACTGGATCGGCGACTCCTGGACCGTGCTGTTCTCGCACCCGCGGAACTTCACCCCCATCTGCACGACCGAGCTCGGCTACCTCGCGAGGATCAAGCCGGACTTCGACGCGCGTGGGGTGAAGATCATCGGCCTGTCGGTCGATCCCGTGGCCAACCACCCCAAGTGGGCGGACGAGATCGAGTCCAGCCAGGGCTTCCGCCCGAACTACCCGCTGATCGGCGACGTGGACTTCAAGGTGTCCAAGCTCTACGGGATGCTCCCCGCGGACGCCGACGGCGAGGCGACCGAGCGCACGCCGGCCCAGAACGCGACCGTCCGGAACGTGTTCGTGATCGGCCCGGACAAGAAGATCAAGCTCGTGCTCGTCTACCCGATGACGACCGGCCGCAACTTCGACGAGGTGCTGCGCGTCGTCGACTCGCTGCAGCTCACCGCCAAGCACCAGGTCGCGACGCCGGCCCAGTGGCAGCAGGGCGAGAACGTGATCATCGCCGGTTCGGTGTCCAACGAGCAGGCGAAGGAGCGCTACCCCGACGGCTGGGAGGAGCCGCTCCCCTACATCCGGATCGTCCCGCAGCCGGCCTAGCGCCCCGCCGCACTCGCGAGTAGGGTCGGGCCGTGGAGCCCGACCCGGTTCGCGAGCTCGAACGCCAGGTGGAGGCCGGCAGCGTGTTCGCGCACGCGGTGCTGGCCGCCCAGGCGGGCCGTGTCGACGACGCCGAGGCGATCGTCCGCGGGCTCGTGGAGCTGCTGGTCGAGCGCGGCGTCGTGGACGGCGACGAGCTGGTCGCCGCCGTCGACGCGGTCCGCACGCAGACCGACATCGGCGTCGCGATCCGGGTCGACGGCACCGAGATGGCCGGCACACCGGTCGACTGCGCGACGCGGCTGCCGATCTGCCACGCCGTCTGCTGCCGGCTGCGTTTCCCCCTGAGCGTCGACGAGATCGAGGCCGGCGGGCCGCTGAAGTGGGAGCTGGGCCGCCCCTACTTCAACCGCCACGGGGCCGACGGCTCCTGCCACCAGTGCGACGGCGCCACGCACGCCTGCCGCATCTACGACGAGCGCCCGGCGCCCTGCCGCCAGTACAGCTGCGCCGGCGACGAGCGCATCTGGACGGACTTCGACGCGATGGAGCTCAACCAGGAGTGGATCGACGCCCACCTCGGCGCCGGGGCGGACGAGGTGTTCATGGCAGCGGGCATTCGATCGGAATCCGATCCAGCGTCCGGCCCGCGCTGACCACCCGCGCCCGCGTGTAGATGTAGCCGTCGAGCTCCGAGCACTCGCGCGGGGCCGAGAGCGTGACGGTCGCGCGGCGGCCGTTGAGCGTGCCGCGGCCGACCGTGCGGCTCGCGTTCCAGTCGCGCCACGTCAGCCTGCGCAGGCGCAGGCGCGCGGAGGCGCCGTCGTCGCAGCGCAGGACCAGGCCCGAGCGGGGCGCGACCGCGCCGCGGCGGCAGTTGACCACGGCCAGGATCCGCCGCTCGATCGGCAGCGGGACGGACACCGTGCGCGTGCAGGTGCCGTCGGCCGCCGGCTCCGTCCAGGTCGCGCTGACCGTGAACGGCGCGTGCGCGAGCCCGACGCTGAACGCCTGCGTGACGCCGCGGGCGTAGCCGTAGTGTGCGCTCCAGCCCTGGCCGCGGGAGTCCTTGACCGCGATGTCGGCGCCCGCGCGCTCCACCACCGGGCCGTCCCCGAGCAGCCGCGCGGTGTACGAGCGGCCGGGGATCGCGACCGCCGGTACGCCGGTCAGGTCCAGCGACGGCGGGGTCTGGGGGGAGCAGGGCGCGAGCGCGGCGGCGAGCATCAGCGCGAGCACGTCCATAACCGTAACGGACAGGGGTGACGCGGTTCACCCCTCGAGGCGATGGGAAGGGCTACTGAGAAGCGGCAATCTGCCGATGACAGACACACAGAGGCTGACCCCCTCTCTTCAAGCTCCAGGCCCCCGGGTAGTCCCTTTTCTCTCTCTCCGACGCTCGCCGGCCCCACGGACCTCAGGGCCGCCGCGCTTGACCAGCGCGGCGGTTCGACCCCTCTCCCTCCGGGGTGAACCGTCTCACCCCCGCGAGCGATGGTCACCCGCGCGCGTGCGCGCAAACCTGGCCACGGAGGCTGACCCCCTCCACCGTCCCCGGGAGGATCGCCGAACCCGCGCCGCGTCCCGGGGCCGAACCCGGTGCCGGGCCGCCGCGTCTGACCAACGCGGCGGCCCCCCCACCTAAACGCCCCCTAAAGGGGCCTGGCCCCTTTAAGAAAGGTTTACATTGCGAGCGTGCGCAGCTGCCGGACCGCGAGCGTGAGGCCCGCCAGGTCCGGCTCGCCCTCGCGGGCGAGCGAGCGCAGGAACGCCTTCAGCCGCCGCACGGTGCCCGCGCGCTCCTCCAGGTACGCGGCGAGGCGTTCCGCCGCCGGCCCGGCCGGCGTCTCCGCCAGCACGCCGCCGGCCAGCTCGCGCCGCACCTGGGCCGCGTCCTCGCGCACCGCCTGCAGCGCCCAGCGCTGCATCCGCGACGGCGCGGGCACGCGCTCGAGCTCGGCCTCGATCCAGTCCAGCCGCAGCACGTCGCCGACCTCGAAGAACACCGCGGCGACGTCCTCGATCGAGCAGCCGGTCGCGCCGGCGACCCACACCATGTCCGGCGCGTAGCGCTGCTTGGCCCGCAGCGCGTGCGCGCGCGCCAGCGGCTCCGGCACGCCGGCGGACACGAGCCGCGGCGCCGCCTCGGCGTCCGGCTTCAGCAGCGCGGTCAGGCGCTCGAAGCCGTCGCGCCCGGCCGCGATCGTCGCGTCGATGTCCCCGGTCGGCGCCCACGCCAGATACCAGCGCGTGGTCTCCTCGACCAGGCGGTCGACGCCGCCCATCAGCTCCAGCTGCTCGGCCCGGCCGACGCTGTCGAGCCGCTCGATCACGTCCCAGCGGGCGTTCGCCCCGGTCACCGCGCGCGCGATCCGGAACGCCCGCACCACGTCCGCCGCCTCCGCGCCGCGCTCGGCCAGCAGCTGGGACACGAACGTCGGGCCGAGCGCGTTGACCACCTCGTTCGCGTTGACCATGCAGATCAGCTGGCGCTTGAGCGGGTGGTCGGCGATCAGGTGCCCGAAGCGCTCGACGACCTGCGCCGGGAAGTACGCGCGCAGGTCGCGCTCCAGCGACGGCTCCTCGATGAACGACGAGCGTTCGAGCGCGCGCGCCAGCAGCCGCTTGGCGTACGCGACCAGCACGGCCAGCTCCGGCCGCTCCATGCCGCGCCCGGCGCGCCGGCGCTCCCCGATCTCCTCGCTGGTCGGCAGGTCCTCCGACGCCCGGTCGAGCAGGCCCTGCTCCTCCAGCAGCGTCATCAGGTCCTCGTAGGCGAACAGCCGCGTGGCCGAGCGGTCGACCTCCTGGGCGATGATCTGCGCCTGCAGGAACGAGTCGTAGAGCACGTGCGCGACGACGTCCTCGGTGACGTCGAGCAGCAGCGCGTCGCGCGCTTCGCGCGTCAGCTCCCCGCGCCGCTCGGCCAGCCCGAGCAGGATCTTCAGGTTGACCTCGTGGTCGGAGCAGTCGACGCCCGCCGAGTTGTCGATGAAGTCGGCGTTGATGCGCCCGCCGCCGGCCGCGTACTCGACGCGCGCGCGGCGCGTGAAGCCGAGGTTGCCGCCCTCGCCGACGACCCGCGCGCGCAGGTCGCGCGCGTCCACGCGGATCGCGTCCGACGCGCGGTCGTGCGCGTCCGCGTCGGTCTCGGTCGACGCCTTCACGGCCGTGCCGATGCCGCCGTTCCACAGCAGGTCGACCGGCGCGCGCAGGATCGCGCGGATCACGTCCGTCGGCGCCATGACCTCCTCGGTCACGCCGAGCGCCTCGCGTGCCTGCGGCGACAGCGTGATCGCCTTGGCGCTGCGCGGGAACACGCCGCCGCCCTCGGAGATCAGCGCGCGGTCGTAGTCGTCCCAGCTCGAGCGCGGCGTCTCGAACAGCCGCTTGCGCTCCCGGTAGGACGTCGCGGCGTCCGGGCTCGGGTCGATGAAGACGTGGCGGTGGTCGTACGCGCCGACGAGCCGGATGTGCTCGCTCAGCAGCATGCCGTTGCCGAACACGTCGCCGGACATGTCGCCGACGCCGACCGCCGTGAAGTCGTCGGTCTGGGTGTCGACGCCGAGCTCCTTGAAGTGGCGCTTGACCGACTCCCACGCGCCGCGCGCGGTGATCCCGAGCGCCTTGTGGTCGTAGCCGGCCGAGCCGCCGGACGCGAACGCGTCGTCGAGCCAGAAGCCGGCCTCCTGCGCGACGCGGTTGGCGGTGTCCGAGAACGTGGCCGTGCCCTTGTCGGCGGCGACCACCAGGTACGTGTCCTCCCCGTCGCGCGCCCGCACGCCCGGCGGGTGCACGACGCGGCCGTCGGCCAGGTTGTCGGTGACGCTCAGCAGCGAGCGGATGAACGTCACGTAGTGGCGCTCGACGTCGCCGCCGCTCTTGATGTAGAAGCCGCCCTTGGCGCCCGCGGGCACGATCACCGCGTTCTTGGTCAGCTGGGCGCGCATCAGCCCGAAGACCTCGGTCCGGTAGTCCTGCCGGTCCGACCAGCGCAGCCCGCCGCGGGCGATCGAGCCGCCGCGCAGGTGGATGCCCTCGACCTCGGGCGAGTAGACGTAGATCTCCACGAACGGCGCCGGCTTGGGCATCGCCGGGACGTCCTTGGAGCGCAGCTTGAACGCCAGCGCGGCGCGCCCTTCGACGTACGCGTTCGTGCGCAGCGTGGCGTCGATCACCGACAGCTGGTTGCGCAGGATGCGGTCGTGGTCGAGCGACGCGACCTCGTCGAGCCCCGCCAGGATCTCGTCGCGCAGCGCCGCCTCGGCCGCCTCGTCGGTCTCGAGCGCCGGGTCGAAGCGCAGCTCGAAGTAGCGCACGAGCTTGGCGGTCACGGCCGAGTTCGCCACCAGCACGTCGTTCTGGTAGCTCTCGGTGAAGCGCGAGCCGACGCGCTGGCGGTACTTGCGGTACGCGCGCAGGATCGCCACCTGGCGGCGGTTCAGCCCGGCGGTGATCGCCAGCCGGTTGAGGCCGTCGGTCTCGGCCTCGCCGCGGTGCACCGCGGCCAGCAGCTCGGCGACGCGGTCGCCCACCGCGTCGATGTCCAGCGGCGCGCCGTCGGGGCCGAGCACGCGGAACTCCTGCACCCACGTCTCGTCCTCGCCGACCAGCCGGGTCGAGATCTCCTCGATCACGCGCAGCCCGAGGTCCTCGAGCATCGGCAGCGCGTCGCCCAGCTCGACCTTCGGCCCGCGGACGTAGAGCGCGATCCGCGTGTGCTCGCTGAGCGGCTGCAGCGACACCAAAAACGGGCCGCCCTCGCTCAGCCGCTCGAGCAGCGCGATGTCCAGCGCGCCGGTCGTCGGCGACGTGTAGCCCTTGTAGTGCTCGGGCAGCAGCGCCGCCCACACCGACCACAGCACGCGCGCGCGGGCGCCGCCGAAGCGCTCGGCGAGCGTGTCGCGCAGCCGGTCGTCCCACGTGCGCGCGAGCTGGACGACGTCGCGCTCGAGCTCGGCGTTCGGGACGTCGGGCAACCCGCCGGGCGAGTGCACGAGGAAGTGGACCCGCACGCGCGGGCCCTCGCCCAGCATGTGCTGGGCCTCGACGTCGCGCGCCTGGAAGCGGCGCAGGAACAGCTTGCGCACGCGCTCGACCAGCGGCGCGCGGTAGCGCTCGCGCGGCAGTGAGAGGATGAAGGACGCGCTGCGGTGGTCGGCCGCCGGGCGGCCGAGCAGGCGCACGCGATCGGTCCCCTCCAGGGCCAGCAGCGCGACCACGGCACGGCGCAGGTCGTCGACCGGCGCGGCGAACAGCTCGTCCTTCGGGAACGTGTCGAACAGCGCGACCGCGGCCTTGTAGTCGTGCGAGCCCTCGATCAGGTCCTCGGCCTCCAGGACGCGCCGCAGCTTGCGGTGCAGGACCGGGGTCTCCGACGCCGGCTCGGCGTACGCGCGGCGCGTGAACAGGCCGAGCAGGCGCGCCTCGCCGGCGATCTCGCCGTCCGGCGTCACGCGGCGGACGCCGACGTAGTCCATCCGCTCCGGCCGGTGCACGGGCGAGCGCGCGTTGGCCTTGTCGACGATCAGCAGCTCGCCGCTGGTCGCCAGCTGGCGCTGGTGCTCGGACAGCTCGGAGAGCGGGATCGGCGTGGCGTAGGCCGAGCGCTCCTCGTCGGCCAGGATGCCGAGGCCGGAGCCGGGGACGCAGCGGTAGGCGTCGTCGCGGATCTCGTACTCGCGCGCGCCCAGCAGCACGAAGTTGCCGCGCAGCAGCCAGGCCAGGAAGTCGACCGCCTCGCGCGCCTCGTCGGCGTCGTAGCGCGCCGTGCCCTTGCGGGCGAGCGAGATCATCGACTCGACGCGCTGGGTCATGGCGTCGAAGTCGGTGACCGCGGCGCGCACGGCCAGCAGCACCTCGCGGACGTCGGCTTCGAGCGCGGCCAGCTCGTCGTCGGCCAGCCGGCGCGCGAGGTCGAAGTGCATCACCGACTCGCGGTGCACCGCGCTGCGCGCGTGCGTGACGGCCGCGATGCGGCCGTCGACGCGGTCGATGCCGATGATCGGATGGACGATCCGGGCCGCCTGCTCGCCGCGACGCTGGAGCGCCGCGGTCACGCTGTCGACCAGGAACGGCCAGTCGTCCGAGTTGGTCTCCAGCACCGAGCCCAGCGGCTCGTACCCCTCGTCCTCGAGGGTCGGATTGAAGGCGCGCACCACCAGGGGCGCGCCGTCGCGGTCATCCGCGAACCGGTAGGCGCCGACGACTTCGGCCGCCAGCTGTGCAGCCGGGATCCCATCCGTGGAGAGGCGGCGCACATACGCCGCGGCGAACGCACGGGCGGGGTCGCCCGCGCGTTCGTGGACGATGCGCAGCAGCTCGGATGATCCGGCCTCGATCTCCTCGGCGAGGCTCACTCGTGTGAACTTAGCTCAGGCGGCTCTTGAGGGCCTCGAACTGGTCGCGGATGGGACGCGGCAGCCGCTCCCCGAAGCGGGCCAGATGCTGCTCGGTCTGCTCGAGCTCCCCGCGCGCCTCGTCGAGGTCGACGTGCAGCGCCGCCGCCACGCGCTCGGGGTCCAGCCCGTCGAGCTCGAGGTGCTCGGGCCGGGGCACGCGGCCGATCGCCGTGTCCTGCGCCTCCGCCTCGCCGTCGCAGCGGCGGAAGACCCAGGCCAGCACGCGCGAGTTCTCGCCGAAGCCGGGCCACAGGAACTTCCCGTCGGCGTCCTTGCGGAACCAGTTGACGTGGAAGATCTTCGGCAGCTGCGCGCCCTCGCGCTCGCCGATGCTCAGCCAGTGGGCGAAGTACGCGGCCATGTCGTAGCCGCAGAACGGGAGCATCGCGAACGGGTCGAAGCGCAGCTCGCCGACCGTCCCGGCCGCGGCGGCGGTCTTCTCCGAGCTCATCGTCGCGCCCAGGAACAGGCCGTGCTCCCAGTCGAACGCCTCGCGCACGAGCGGGGCGCCGGAGCTGCGGCGGCCGCCGAGCAGGAACGCGTCGATCGGCACGCCCTTCGGGTCCTCCCACTCGGAGGCGACCGAGGGGCACTGGGCGATCGGGGTCGTGAAGCGGGCGTTCGGGTGCGCGGCCGGCGTGCCCTTCTCGGGCGTCCAGTCCTCGCCCTTCCAGTCGATCAGGTGCTCCGGCGTCTCGCCGGACATGCCCTCCCACCAGATGTCGCCGTCGTCGGTCTTGGCGCAGTTGGTGAAGATCGTGTTGCGGTCGATCGTGTCCATCGCGTTCGGGTTCGTCTTGCGCGCCGTGTTGGGCGCGACGCCGAAGAACCCGTTCTCGGGGTTGACCGCGTACAGCCGGCCGTCGGAGCCGAACTTCATCCACGCGATGTCGTCGCCGACGGTCTCGACCTTCCAGTCGGCGATCGTCGGTACGAGCATCGCCAGATTCGTCTTGCCGCAGGCGCTCGGGAACGCGCCGGCGACGTACTTGACCGTGCCCTCGGGGCTCGTGAGCTTGAGGATCAGCATGTGCTCGGCGAGCCAGCCCTCATCACGGGCGATCACGCTCGCGATCCGCAGCGCGAAGCACTTCTTGCCCAGCAGCGCGTTGCCGCCGTAGCCGGAGCCGTAGGACCAGATCTCGCGCGTCTCGGGGAAGTGGACGATGTACTTCTCCTCGTTGCACGGCCAAGAGCTGGACTTCTCGCCGTCGGCCAGCGGGGCGCCGACGCTGTGCAGGCAGGGGACGAAGTCGCCGTCGGTGCCAAGCGCGTCGAGGGCGCCCTGGCCCATCCGGGTCATGATCCGCATGCTGACCGCGACGTACGCGCTGTCGGTCAGCTGGATGCCGATCTCGGAGATCGGCGAGCCGAGCGGGCCCATGCAGAACGGCACCACGTAGAGCGTGCGGCCGCGCATCGCGCCGTTGAACTTGTGCTTGAGCACGGTCCGCATGTCCGCCGGGTCGTGCCAGTTGTTGGTCGGACCGGCGTCCTCGGGCTCGATGCTGCAGATGAACGTGCGGTCCTCGACCCGCGCGACGTCGTCCGGGTCGCTGCGCGCCAGGTACGAGCTCGGGCGCTTGGCCTCGGAGAGCTTCTCGAACGTTCCCGCCTCGACGAGCTCGGCGCAGAGGGCGTCGTACTCCTCCGCCGACCCGTCGCACCAGTGGATCGACGCGGGCTCGGTGAGCTCCGCGACTTCCTCCACCCAGGACAGCAGCTTGCGGTGTTTCGTGGAGACGGGGGTTTCGAGTGTCACGGCGAGCGTTCGACCTCCTCGGGTTTGCCAGAGCACTACAAACGTAGTGCGAATAGAGCATCGATCTCGGCCCGTACGAGTGCCGACGCGCCAAGATCGAGTCCCTGTCGGTCCCCAGCTTACGAAAGACGGTTGCGGAACGCCACCAGACGTCCGTCTGAATCGCTCTGGACGGTTTTGCCAGTTACGTTCAAACTTCTCGCTTCGGAACGAGCACAAGGCGCTTGAACTCGGCCACAAGGGTCCCGTCCTGGTTCAGGACGCGGGTGTGGACGCGGACCGTGCCGCGGTCCGGCTTGCTGCGCGACTCCCGGACTTCCAGCACCTCGGTCTCGGCGAACAGCGTGTCGCCGTGAAAGACCGGATTCGGGTGGCTCAGCTCCTCGGTGGCGAGGTTCGCGATCGCCTTGCCGGAGATGTCGGACACGCTCATGCCGAGCGCGAGGCTGTAGACGTACGGGCCGACGACGACGTTGCGGCCCTGCTGGGACTGCTTGGCGTAGACGTCGTTGATGTGCAGCGGGTGGTGATTCATGGTCAGCAGGCAGAACAGGTGGTCGTCCGCCTCGGTGACCGTCTTCGCCGGCCAGTGCTTGTAGACCGCGCCGACCTCGAACTCCTCGAAGTAGCGGCCGTACGGGTGGGCGCCGGAGGCCTCGCGGGCCGCGCCGTCGGTGTCAACCGTGCTCATGGGCGCCATGATGCCTCGAATGCGCAACCCTCGTGCCTTTCTGGAGCCGCTGGCGATCGGGGCTCCGTCGCCGGTGCGCTCGGTCCCGGTGACGCCGTCGCGAATGATCCATTTCTTCGATCCGTCGAGCGAGAAGATGCTCGCGCGGCTGCCGGAAATGGCGGCCTCGGCGGACATCGTGCTGGGGAACCTGGAGGACGCGATCCCCGTCGATCGCAAGGAGGCGGCCCGGGCCGGACTGGTGCGCGCGGGGCGTGAGATCGATCTCGGTTCGACGCCGCTGTGGGCGCGGGTGAACGCGCTCGAGTCGCCGTGGGTGCTCGACGACCTGGTGACATTGGTCACAGAGATCGGGTCTTCGTTGTCGGTGGTGATGGTGCCGAAGGTCGAGGGGCCGTGGGACATCCACTACGTGGACCGGCTGCTGGCGCAGCTGGAGGCGCGGGCGGGGCTGGCTCGGCCGGTGCTGATCCACGCGATCCTGGAGACCGCGCAGGGCGTCGCGAACGTGGAGGAGATCGCGAACGCGTCGCCGCGGATGCAGGGCATGTCGCTGGGGCCGGCCGACCTGGCCGCGTCGCGGCGGATGAAGACGACGCGGGTCGGGGGCGGGCACCCGGGCTACCGGGTCGTCGCGGACCCGGACGGCGGCTCGGCGGAGCGTCCCTCCTACCAGCAGGATCTCTGGCACTACACGATCGGGCGCATGGTCGACGCGTGTGCCGCGGCCGGGATCTTCCCCTTCTACGGGCCGTTCGGGGACATCAAGGACCTGGAAGGGTGCGAGGCCCAGTTCCGGGCGGCGTACCTGATGGGGTGCGTGGGCGCCTGGTCGCTGCACCCGGCGCAGATCGAGGTGGCCAAGCGGGTCTTCTCGCCCCTGCCGGAGGAGGTCGCGTTCGCGCGGCGCGTGCTGGAGGCGATCCCGGACGGGCGCGGCGTGGCGATGGTCGACGGCAAGATGCAGGACGACGCCACGTTCAAGCAGGCGAAGGTCATGGTCGACCTCGCCGACTTGCTCGCCGCCAAGGACCCGGAGCTGGCGGCCGCCTACGCCGACTGACTGACGCCGCGGCCGCGGGCCCGGCGAGCGGCAACGCGCCACGTGGCGCCGCGAAGGGTCACTTTGCGGCGCACAGCGCCGGAAAGTGACCACTCGCCGCGTGTGGGCTAGCGATACCCGCGGTCGTCCGCGGGAAGGCCCGCCTCGCGCACCTCGGTGATGTAGCGCCACGCGTCCGGGCGCGTGCCGTCGGCGTCCGTGAACCCGTAGACCTGCGCGAGCTCCCCGCTCGACAGCGACTGGCCGGAGAAGCGATGCACGAACGGGTCGGTCGCCAAGGCGGCGACCGCGCGGCCCACGTACAGCGGCGACTCCGACACGCAGAAGTGCGGCTCGCCGGCGAGCGCGTCGCGCCAGCGCTCCTCGGTCACGCCGAAGTGATCGAGCATCGCCTCCGAGCGCATCCACCCCGGCGTCAGCGCGACCGCGGTCGCGTCGTCCCCCAGCTCCTGCGCGAGCCCCCACGCGAGCCGGATGATCGCCGTCTTGGCCAGGTCGTAGAACGTGGACACGCGCCGCCGGGTCGCGTTGTAGGAGGCCGTGCCGTCGGTCATCTCCACCACGAGCCCGCCCGGCCGCCGCCGCAGCAGCGGCAGCGCGAAGTGGCTCGTGATCAGGTGCGTGTCGAGCGCCAGCCGCAGCAGCCGCAGGCCGTTGTCGAGGTCGTGCTCCCAGACCGGCACCTCCCACTCGAACAGGTGCTCCGCGCCCCAGACGTCGTTGACGAGCACGTCGAGCCGCCCCTGCTCGGCCTCGATCCGCTCGACCAGCGCGCGCACCTCGTCCGGCACGAGGTGATCGACCCGCACCGCGATCCCCTCGCCGCCCGCCGCGCTCACCAGCTCCGCGGTCTCCTCGATCGTCTCCGGCCGCCCCACCTCCGAGCGCCCCGCCCGGGTGCTGCGCCCCGTCCCGTAGACCGTGAACCCCGCCTCGCCGAGCGCGACCGCGATCCCGCGCCCCGCCGCCCGCGTCGCTCCCGCGACCAATGCCACTCTCGTCATGCGCTCATCTTCCCGAGCGTGCCGGCGCACCGATGAGTTGCGCGCCGTGCTGTCGTCTAGTCCAGCATGACGATCCACTCCGAGACCCACGGCAGCGGCGACCCGATCCTTCTCCTGCACGGCGGCATCGGCTCCGGGGCGATGTTCGCGAGCCTGACCCCGGCGCTCGCCCGCACGCGCCAGGTGACCCTCGTCGACCTCCCGGGCCACGGCCGCTCACCCGACCCGGGCGGCCCGCTCGACCCGATCGCGTTCGCCGACGCGATCGCGGCCACCATCGACGGCCGGACCGACGTCCTCGGCTACTCGCTGGGCGGGATGGTCGCGCTGCGGCTCGCGCTCCAGCACCCGGACAAGGTCCGCAACCTGATCCTGGTCTCGGTCGCGGCCAGCCGCGCCGGCAACCACCCGGACGTGATCGCGGAGATGGACGCGATGACGCCGGACCTCGCGGACGCGCTCAAGGGCTCGCCGCTCCACACCTTCTACGCCGAGCACGCGCCCGACCCCGGCAACTGGGGCACGCTGATCGCCAAGACCAGCGCCGCGATCAAGGCCGATTACGACTGGCTTGCGGAGCTCCCGGCGCTCGAGCCCCGCACGCTGCTCGTCTACGCCGACGCGGACTCGATCCGCCCCGACCACATCGTGGCCACGTACGCCGCGCTCGGCGGCGGCCTCAGGGACGCGCGCTGGGACGGCTCGCAGGCGCCGGTGAACCGGCTCGCCGTCCTGCCCGGCACCAGCCACTACGACATCGTCGACTCACCGCTGCTCGCCCCCGCGATCGAGAGCTTCCTCCCCTAGGAACGCTCGGACGGCCTCCCGCAGCCCGGGCATGTCCGAGCGCAGGCTGTGGTTGCCCTTCAGGCGCACCACCCGGCGCCCCGGCGCGTCCGGCGGCATCCCGAACGGGTCGCTCGCCCCCTGCACCACGAGCACCGGGACGGTCACCAGCTCGAGCTCCGGCAGCCGCGTCTTCTCCGGCTTCCCGGGCGGATGCAGGGGGAACGCCAGGCAGAGGACGCCGGCGGCCCCCGTCGCCGCCGCCGTCCGGCACGCCACCCGCGCGCCGGACGAACGCCCGCCGACGTACGGGCGCTCCACGGGCAGCTGGGAGACCACGGCGGTCCAGGCCGCGTCGAGCTGCGCCGCCGGCGCCGGCGACCGCCGTCCCGCGACCCGGTACGGCTGCTCGACCAGGTACACGGTCAGGCCGCACTCGACCGCGACCTGCGTCGCGGCGACGAGGTCCGGCGCCCCGACGCCGCCGCCCGCCCCGTGGCCGAGCACCAGCGCGCCCCGCGCGTCCTGCGCCTCGTGAACGTGTACGCGGGCGGGCCCGTGCGGCGTGGGAAGCTCCAGCATGGCCCGCAACCTTAGGTAAGAGCTTCCTCATCCGCGTCTCAGAGCGGGCTTACCGGCGCCCGGAAGCATGCTCCCCATGAAGAAGCTCGCGATCCTCGCGGCCGGCGCCGTCGCCCTGCCGGCGACCGCGCACGCCGCGTCATCATCCTCCAGCGACGCCGCCCGCGCGGTCGAGACGGCCTCGCGCGGCGTCAACGCCAAGCCGTACGACCTCGACCGCGAACGCAACCGCTGGGAGGTCCAGTTCGCCGACGGGACCGAGCGCCACGTCAGCCTCGACGGCCGCCGCGTCCTGCGCACCCGCCGCGACGACGACCGCTCCTCCCGCGTGTCCCAGGCGAAGATCGGCCTGGCGGACGCGATCCGCCGCGCCGCCCGGCGCGCGAGCGGCACGGTCACCGAAGCCGACCTCGACCGCGAGCGCGGGAAGCTCGTCTGGAGCGTCACGTTCGAGCGCGGCGACCGCGAGACCGAGGTCGACGTCGACATCCGCAGCGGCCGCGTCCTGCGGGTCACCCACGACGACGATTAGTCCGCAGCCGGTACCCCATGCCGCGCACGGTCTCGATGTGCTCGGCCCCGAGCTTGCGCCGCAGGTAGCCGACGTAGACCTCGACGACGTTCGAGCCGGGGTCGAAGTCGTACCCCCAGACGCGCGCCAGCAGCTGCTCGCGGCTGAGGACCTGGTCCGGGTGGCGCAGGAACAGCTCGAGCAGCGCGAACTCGCGCGCCGACAGCTCCACCTCGACGTCGCCGGCGCGGGCGCGCCGCGTGCGCAGGTCGAGCGCGACGCCGCCGGCCTCCAGCGCCAGCGGCTCGCTCGTCCCGGCGGCGCGCAGCCGCGCCTGCACCCGGGCGAGCAGCTCGTCGAACGCGAACGGCTTGGTCAGGTAGTCGTCGGCGCCGAGCTGCAGGCCCGCGACCTTGTCGGCGACGTCGTCGCGCGCGGACAGGATCAGCACCGGGAGCCGCTGGCCCTGCGCGCGCAGCGTGCGCAGCACCTCGGTGCCGTCCAGGCCGGGCAGACCGAGGTCGAGGATCAGCAGGTCGAAGTCCTCGTCGCGGGCGAGCGCGACCGCGCCCGGCCCGTCGCCGACCGCGGTCGTGACGTGGCCGGCGGCGCGCAGGCCCTTCTCCAGGAAGGAGGCGAGGTTGCGCTCGTCCTCGGCGATCAGGATGCGGCTCATAGGGGGATCACGATCGTGAAGCGTGCACCCGCACCCGGCTCGCTGTCCAGTTCGATCCGCCCGCCGTGGGCCTGCGCGATCGTGCGCACGATCGCGAGCCCCAGGCCCGCGCCGTCGCCGTCGGCCGAGCGGGCGTGGCGCTCGAAGATCCGCTCGTGGTCGGCGATCGGCACGCCCGGGCCGCTGTCCGCGACCCAGATCCGCGCCTCGCCGCCGCGCAGCTCGGAGCCGAGCGCGATCCGGTCCCCGTCGCTCGTGTGCTGCACCGCGTTGTGGGCGAGGTTCATGACCGCCTGCGTGAGCCGCTGGCGATCGCCGGTCAGCAGCCCCGCGCCGGTGTGCTCGAGCGTCCAGTCGCGCGGCGCGAGCGCGCTCGCCTTCGCCATCAGCTCCTCGGTCAGCAGGTCGAGATCGAGCGCGCCGAGGTGCAGGAAGTCCGGCCGCTCGGCCTTGGCCAGCGTCAGCAGGTCCTCGACGAAGCGGCTCATGCGGTCGAGCTCGTCGGTGACGACCGCCAGCGTCTCCGGCTCGCGGTCGAGCAGCTCGAGGTGGCCGCGGATGATCGTGATCGGCGTGCGCAGCTCGTGCCCGGCGTCGGAGACGAACTCGCGCTGCAGCGCGAACGCCCGCTCGAGCCGGTCGAGCATCGCGTTGAAGCGGTGCCCGAGGTCGGCGATCTCGTCGTCGCCGCGGACGTCGATCCGGCGCGTCAGGTCGTCCCCGGACTCGATCGAGCGGGCGGTCGCGCCGAGCGCGCGCAGCGGCGCCAGGATCCGGCCGACGGCGACGAACGCCAGCGCGCAGACGAGCGCCGCCATCGCGAGCGCGATCGCCGCGGCGACCTGCACCGCCTCGGCGACCTCCGCGCGCTCGTGGTCGAGGTCGGCGGTCACGACGAACACGCCGCGGCGCTCGCCGTCGTCGGTGATCGGCACCGCCAGGTAGCGGAAGCCCTCGACGTCGCCGCGGGTCACGTCCTCGACCGTCCCGAGCCCGCGGACGCGGTCCAGCAGCACCTCGCTCGTGCCGAGGTCGGCGTTGGAGCGGTACGGCCGGCCGTTGACGAACGTGAACGACGCCTCGCCCTCGTCCGGCACGTCGCGGGCCAGGAAGAGGTCGAACAGGCGCTGGACGTCGTCCCCACCGGTCTGGCCCGCCAGCCGGCGCAGCTCGGTCACCTCCTGCGCGAGCGCGGCCTCGATGCGCGCGTCCACGCGGGCGAGCAGGATCTGGCGCAGGGCGAGCGTGGAGACCACGGTCGAGAACGCGAGCAGCAGCGCGATCGAGAGCACGATCCGCGCCCGCGCGCTGCGCCTAATCGTCATCGTCGAACGGATCGTCGTCGTCCGCGTCGTCGTCGGTGCGCGGGGCGAAGACGGAGGTCGGCGTGGCGGCGGGGGCGTCGTCGCCGAGCTCGATCGCCCGCACCGGCGGCGCGCCGTCGGGACGCGTCAGCACCGCCACCGCCACCGCCGCCCCGGCCGCGAGCGCCAGCGCGCACAGGAGCAGGGTCAGCGGACGCAAGCGCACCTCGCCGACGGTGCCGGGCGGACGTGGGATGTGGCTAAGACCGCGATGAGAACGGTCTTATTGTGGGAGGTACTCCGTGTCGGTGACGTGCGGGCCCCACGTGGCGTCGGTGCCGTCGTCGGCGACCTCCTGCATCGCCAGGTGCGTCATGAACGTCGCCGGGCCGGCGCCGTGCCAGTGCACCTCGCCGGCGTCGAAACGCACGCTGTCGCCGGGGCGCAGCGGCTGCACGGGCTCGCCCTTGACCTGGAAGAGCCCGAGGCCCTCGGTCACGTGGATCAGCTGGCCGAACGGGTGCACGTGCCAGGCGGTGCGGGCGCCGGGCGTGAAGTGGACGCTCAGCAGGCGGACGTGCGGGCCGGGCGAGAGCGTGTCGATCCAGACCTCGCCGGTGAACCACTCGGTCGGGCCGCGCTTGCTGTCGGGGTGGCGGAAGACCTGCATCACTTCTCTCCTGGGTTCTGGACGGCGCAGTGGATGTCTCTCAGGACGAAGCGGCCCGTGATCGGGCGGTCGAACTCGCCGAACGCGTCGCTCCACCAGCGCGCGCCGACCCACAGGTGCTCGGGCGCGCTGTTGCGGTCGTTGGCGCCGGGCGTGAGGTCGAGCTGGATCTCCTCGAAGCAGTACTCGATCAGCGCGGACGAGTGCAGCGGGACGCCCTGCTCGAGCGGGTTCGGGGTCCCGCGCGTCCACAGGTACGCCTGCCAGAAGCCGAGGGTCTCGAACAGGTCGTAGCGGAGGCGCTCGAGGTTCGGGCTGGTCGTCGCGCGGGCGGCGACGGCGTCCGCTTCCTCGGGGGTCATCCTGACCTGCAGGAGCGCGACGTTCGGGTCGTGGTCGTAGTGGGCGAGCGTCGCGGACGTGATCGCGTTGTCGTTGGGCTCGGGGAAATGGCCGGCGCGCGAGTGGACGGTGACCTCGCGGATGTCCTCGCCGCCGGTGAGCAGGAACGCGTGCGACCACAGGCTCGGGCGGCGGTCCCAGCGCAGGACGCTCTGAGCGCGGCGGAGCGTCACGCCCGGGAGGTCGGAGCTGCCGACGAGGCCGATCAGCGCGGTGTCGCCGCCGAGGTCGGCGATCGCGTCCTTGAAGAACGACGCGTTGGTGGTGTGGGAGTAGGTCTCGGTCCAGTCCTTGACCTCGGCGTTCAGTTCGCTCGGCGAGTACCGGAGCACGGGTGTCTTCTCCTTAGCGCAGCTCGATGTCGATCGGGTCGTGCAGCGGCTGCGCGCCCTTGGCGGGCTTGCGGCCGAAGATCCGGCGGGCGGGGCCGATGTACGGGCGCACGCGCCAGAGCTGGAGCGTGAAGCGGGTGCGGCCGTTGCGGCCGGGCGCGATCCGCACCAGCCCGACGTTGTTGTCCACCGTGGAGGTCAGGCGCTGGTGAGCGGTGACGCGCCAGCTCCGCCGGTTGATCGTCAGCTTGGCGGGGAGGGCGGACGGCTTGTGGCCCCAGGGCGGGAGAAACGGGGTGACGAGCGAGGCGGGCGAGGCGACCAGCTCGTAGATCGTGCCGTCGAGGCCGACGATCTCGGCCGCGGAGAGGCGGCCCGTGTGGATGTCGCCGGTGAGGATCAGGATGTCGTGCGGGTCGGGGCCCTGGAGGGCGTGCTCGAAGATCGCGCCCAGGCGGTCGGACTCCTTGAAGTCGAGCAGGGTGCGGTCGGTCTTCGAGCCGCCCTGCTTGAGCAGCGGCTGGGGCAGGACGAGGACGCCGGGGCCGTTGAGGCGCTTCGCCCAGTTCTCGAGGTCCCGCCACTGCTCGGGGACCATCAGGCGGGCGTGGGGGTCGTCGTCCTTGGTGCGGTTCGAGCGCGTGTCGGCGACGAAGAAGGACACGGGCGGGACGTCGATCTCGTACCAGCGCTTGGCCTGGGGGTTGAGGGTGCACTGGTAGGCGTCGTACAGGGTGGCGAGGGCGTTCGCCGTGCGTGGCTGGTAGCGGTCCCAGGACAGCGGGACCTGGATCTGGGGCTCCGGGAAGTCGTTCCAGAACTCGTGGTCGTCGGAGGTGACGACCGTCGGGCAGGCCGCGAGCGCGCCGCGGTAGGCGGTGTCGCCCCAGTAGCGCTCGTACTTGGCGGCGAGGCCTTGGGGGACGGAGTGCGGGAGCGGGGCCCAGACGTCGACGTACAGCTGGTCGCCCATCAGGACCTTGAACACGGGGCGCTCGCGCTGGACGAGCTCCTCGATCGCGGCCGCGTAGTAGCCGTCCTTGTCGTCGTTGAGCCAGAAGCAGGAGGCGATCAGGAGGCTCATGCCCTCGGGCGGGAGCGCCGGCGGGAGCGTGCGCCAGCGGTGGGTCTCGCCCGTCTCCGGGATCGTGACGTCGTACGTGGCGCCGGGGGTCGCGTTCTCGATCCGGATCTCCCGCGTCCCCATCGTGCGCTTGGAGCCGGGCGGCGCGGCGGGCGGCGGGTCGAACGGCGCGGCGCTGACGCGCTGCTCGGTGCCGTCGAGGGTGCGGACGCGCGGCGGCTGCGGCGTGGCCGGCGCGCCCGGCCACGAGTACCAGACGCGCCACCCGTCGCCGGTGGCGAGCGGCGCGCCGCACGTGACCCAGACTGAGCTGCCCATGGCGCCAAGCATCCTGTACGCGGTGGACGGCGTGCAAGGCGGGTTCGGGCGCCGCGCTCGGGGGTGGCTGCGGGGGCGGGGAACGGCGGGGCGGGGCCGCGCGAGGGGAGGCGCGGCGGTGAGGCGAGGCGCGGCAATGAGGCGAGGCGGTGAGACGCGGCGCCGCGCGAGGCGCGGCAGTGAGCGCGGCGCGGCAGTGAGGCGAGGCGTGGCGGTGAGTGCCGGCGGCCTGCTCGGCGCCCGAGGCCACGCGAGTGGTCACTTTCCGGCGCCCGCGGCAAGAACGCGACCGCTCAATGCGGCGCAGGAGCGGCCCAGCGCGCAACCGCGACGGGTGCCGGCGCCCCACTCGCCGCCCGAAGCCACGCGAGTGGTCACTTTCCGGCGCCCGCGGCAAGAACGCGACCGCTCAATGCGGCGCAGGAGCGGCAACGCGCCACGTTCGCGCCCCGGGGGAGCTGCGAAGCGCCCGTGCCCGCTCGCCGTGCTGCGCCCGAACGAGGCGCGCGGGCTGGCCGAGTCATGCGCGGACGAGCCACGTAGCGGCGCCATGCCGCGGCCGGACGAGCCACGGGAAGGCGCCGCGCCTGCCGCGACGGGGCACGCTACGAAGCCACACCCCGCCCCGACGAGCCGCGGAACGGCCCCGACGGGCCGCGCGAGGGCGCTGCGTCGTGTCTCGATGAGCCGCGCGGACCCGCCGCGCCCCGTCCGGATGAGCCCTGGAAGGTCGCGGTGTCCTGGCGCGACGAGCCACGCCACGGCGCCGCGCCCTGCCGCGACGAGCCACGCGACGGCACCGCGCCCTGCCGTGACGAGCCGCGGGAAGGCGCTGCGCTCCGGCCCGACGCGCCGCGCCAGGGGGCCGTGCTCCGCCGCGATGAGCGGTGTGAGCCGACGGCGCCGTGGCCGGGCGAGCCGCGCCAGGATGCCG